>Ga0207426_1000054_pt1 | contig 384435 bp, 353 predicted proteins | sample AraplaMF_Cvi_mMS_FD_184265 | JGI IMG/M metagenome (GOLD analysis project Ga0207426, IMG submission 184265) | Arabidopsis root microbial communities from the University of North Carolina, USA - plate scrape MF_Cvi_mMS (SPAdes) (version 2) | ecosystem: Host-associated > Plants > Roots >...
CGATCCTGATCGTCGAATTCGCGCGCCAGGCGCAGGATGAAGGCAAGACGGCCATTGAAGCCGCGATCGAGGCAAGCCATCTGCGCCTGCGTCCGATCCTCATGACGGCCTTTGCATTCATCTTCGGCGTGCTGCCCCTGGTCGTGGCTGAAGGACCGGGTGCGGAGATGCGCCAGTCGCTCGGCACCGCCGTTTTCAGCGGGATGCTCGGGGTGACCATCTTTGGTCTCCTCCTGACCCCCGTCTTCTATGTCCTGCTACGCGCGCGCTACAAGCCGCGCAAGCATGAAGACGAGGACGACGAGGGTCTGCGGCAGGCTGCCGAGTAACCCTAGCGCATGGTTGGCCCGTCGGCTGCAAACGCTGTCGGGCCGCTATTACAGCCTCATTTTCTCGGAAATCTCTTTTACAAAGCCAAAAAGATGCAGTGAAGGTGAATGGCGCTTTCGAAGGCGGGCCGATGTGTTTCGCCAACGCTCCTCGGCCGAACGCAGCACACGCCTGCACAAGGGCGACCAGCCGCAATCGCCCCGTGTCGTGTATGCATGCTCACGACGGCAGCGCGGGTGTGACGGCCACGTTCGACCCTAACCGGATCAACACCGAACTTGTTGGCGACTTCCGCTTAGACCAGTTCAAGCATGTGGCCCGCTGGAACGAGACCGAGAAAACCGAAGAGATGCATCTGGTCAGCCTGTGCGATCAGCGCGTTACTCTTTGTGAGCAGACGTTCCTCTTCAGAACGTCGGACACCGTCCAGACGGAGAGTTCCAGAAAATATGCTGTGGAGAGCTTTGAGCGGCTTGCACGCTCTGGAGGATGGAGGGTTGCAGAAGCTTGGCAGGATGCGGACGTCTCATTCGGCCTGTTCGGACTCATTCGCTACTGAACCGCGATCGTCGGATTGTAATTTATCCAATACGGGTGGCTAAAAGGCTTATGTGCCGCCCATTCATGTGTTGACTGAAATTATCATATTCGAACGTTGGGACTACACCAAACCGTACAGCTGAGCGATTGTACACGGGCCTTCATTGAGGTGATGGCAATTATTGATGCTCTACAATCCAGTCGAGCCGGAGTGCATGAAACCGCTCATCTGACGCGCGGCGTGGAGCGCCCGCGTTAGATGAGCGGTGAGCCTCCGACCGTCGAGTTGATGGGAGCTGACGCAACGTGAGGCTTTCTGGATATGGCATGCGAACCGCTTCGGCGAATATCGCGAGCTGATCTCGACAAACTGATGGGTACGATGGAAGTAGAGTCGGCCCGGTTGTCCGAGTGCCGGTTCGCCGCGGGATCCCGCCTCTACATCGAGAGAGGCGATCTGCCGACCATATACTATGGTCTTACCGGTTCCGGCATGATCATCGTCGATGGCGAAGCAGTGATCGAACTCGCCCCGCACAGGCTCGTCGTGGCGCCAGCGAACAAGTCAATCGAGATCGTCGCGGACGGTTCATCATTCGGGCGCTCCCCTTCGGCTGGTGGCATGAAGAAAAGCACCTTCGTTCCTGGCTCCGTGCGCTGCTACGAGATCGGCGAAGGCGAGGCATCGTTTTCGCTTGTCTGCGGTTGCTTCCAGGCAGTTTACGGTCCGGGGTTGGATCTCTTTGCTTCGCTCGCTTCGCCAATAGTGGAAACCTTTAACGCGTGTGATCAGCTCGACCAGGTCATGAGCTATGCGATGGTTGAACTCGCTGAGCAGGAGATCGGACCGGGACCGATGGCATCAGCGCTGTTCAAGCTCGTGCTGCTGACCCTGCTTCGTCGCTGTCTGACTTCGTCAAGCGCTTGGGTGGAGCACTTTTCGCTTTTGAGTGACCCGCCGATAGCGCGCGCGTTCGCCGAAATGGCGTCGCGGCCCGCGGCGGACTTCAACGTTCAAACCCTGTGCAGATCGGTTGGGTTGAGCCGCTCGGTGTTCATGGCAAGATTCACGACTGCGTTTGGTGAATCGGCGATGTCTGTCCTGAGACGTCTTCGCATGCGGCATGCGGCCGGCCTGCTGGCCGCCAACGCACTGTCCATCGAGCAAGTCGCACTTCAGGCGGGATATCAGAGCCGCAGCAGCTTCACTCGAACCTTCCGACAGCACTACGGGACCGACCCTTCAGACTATCGGTCGGAAGCGAAACGCGTCTCGGTTGCGTACGAGATCGACGAGGATGGCGCCTCGAGTGATTGGCCGTCGCCCGCCCTTAAAGTTGGGTGATGACGGCGGTCAGTCCACAGCCACAATGCGATGTAGCCCAAAAGCTCGATCACAACAGAAATCGCCGAGCGATCTGCGGCACCCGCCGCAATGCGCGACGGGTCGCCGGGCAGGCCGCTCCGCGTGACATGGCCGTACACACTGCCGAGGGCCTTCGCGCCGCTCGGCGCGATCCGAATATAGTCCGAACGTCTGGTCACGTTGCTCTTGCGTTGAATGTTATTTGACGGGCGTGGTCAGCGCTTTGTCATTGGTGTCGAGGACGAATACAGCGAGTAGCTTCGCCGGCTTGGTCTTGCTCGCATTGCGGCTGATCGTATGGATCGCTCCCGGCGCTTCGTACCAGCTCTCGCCCTCGCGATAGATGTGCGTCTCACCGTCATTCACCTTCGACTCGATCGCACCCGAGATCACATAGGCGTAGATGAACGCCGACTTCGCGTGGGTGTGCGAAGGGGAGGCCGCGCCCGGTGCGTAATCGACCTCCACGGCGATCAGCGATTTGCCTGGGATATTGGGAATGGCCGCCTCGAAGTTCTTCGTGACGGTTTCCGCTTCGCCATTAATGGCCGAGGCAGGGCCTGCCATCGAGAAGGCGAGGGCGGCGCAGCTGGCAGCGATGACGGTTCGGATCTTCATGGGCTTTCTCCTCCGGCCAATAGGTTGGTCTTCATTCGTCACTATTTGATCCCGGCCTCGCAGGCCTGCCGATTATCGTTGGCGGAATCGACTGGAAACACGCAATACCGCTTTGGCTACTGCAAGGCTCCTTGGTGTCCCTTCGCGGACCACCCCTTGCCACGTCAATTCAACCTCGAGCGGACCCTTCTCTAGGCCGCCGTCACTTCAAGCCCGCGCTGTACAGCTGGACGTGCGAGCCCGCGCTCAAGCCACCCCTGTACACGAACAAAGCGGTCGAAGCCGACGATCTCGCGCGCTTCGTAAAAGCCGATCAGGTTGCGCACCCAGCCAAGCAATGAAATATCGGCGATGCTGTAGTCAGCGCCCATCACCCAGTCGCGGCCCGCGAGCCGTTCGTCGAGGACACCGAGCAGCCGTGCTGATTCAGTTGCGTAGCGGTCGCGCGGGCGCTTGTCCTCATAGGCCTTGCCCGCGAATTTGTTGAAGAAGCCAACCTGGCCGAACATCGGCCCGACTCCGCCCATCTGCCACATCACCCACTGGATCGTCTCGTAGCGGGTGTTCGGATCGGCCGAGAGAAATTGTCCTGTCTTGTCGGCAAGATAGAGGAGGATCGCGCCCGATTCGAACAGTGCGAGCGGCGTGCCGCTCGGCCCGACGGGGTCGTAGATTGCGGGAATCTTGCCGTTGGGGTTGAGCGCAAGAAAGGCCGGGTCGTGGTTTTCGTTTGCCATGATGTCGATCCGGTGCGGCTCGTAGGCGAGGCTCGTTTCCTCAAGCATGATGCCCACCTTCACCCCATTGGGAGTCGGCAGAGAAAAGAGTTGCAACCGATCGGGGTACTGCGCCGGCCAGCGCGTGAAAATCGGATGATTGAGCGTCACTTTCTTGCTCCTAGATGACTGGGCCGAGCGGGCTCGCGGGCTGTGGTACGCGCTTGTTCGCGGTTTCGACGAGCTGTACCTCTAGTTCCTCGGCAATTTTTGTCTCGACGTTCATGCCGCGCGAGATCGGGATTACACAGGCGAAAAGCCTCGAGACCATCGCCACGTTCCAAACGGCAACGATGATCTGCGAGGAGGGCAGGACCCTTCGCCCTCTCCCCCAAGTCCTCACGGACGGACGCGAATGATCGTCTTTCCCGGGCGTCGCTCGGTCGCGTTGAAGGTGGCGACGGCCTCATCGAGGGTCGAGACGGTGCCGATGTTCGTCCGCAGTCGTCCGTCCCGCACTCGCTTCACGATCTCGCTCAGTTGGGCACGATCGGATTCGACAACGAAGTCGACCACCAGGCCGTCGGCGGGTCGCACCTCGGTCGGCCCGGCAATAGTCACCAGTGTTCCTCCGGCTCGAATAAGGCTCGCGGACCGCTTCTGGATGTCGCCGCCGAAGACATCGAAAACCAAATCGACTCCTCGGACGTCTTCGAGGTTGTCGTTGTCGAGGTCGACGAACTCTTGCGCGCCGAAGTCGAGCGCCGCCTGACGGTGGGCAGCGCGCCCGGTACCGATGACGTAGGCGCCGGCCTCGCGCGCAAGTTGGCTTACCATCGACCCGACTACGCCGGCCGCGCCGTGCACGAGGACGCTCTGCCCCGCCCGAAAGCGGCCGTGCTCGAATAGTCCCTGCCACGCAGTCAGGCCCGGCATTGGTAGGCTCGCACCCACCGTGAAGTCGACGTCGCCCGGCAACGGCGCGAGGTTGCGTGCCTCAACGGCCGCGTACTCGGCCAAGGTGCCATCGCGATACCAATCCGTAAGGCCGAACACCCGCTGTCCCACTGACAGCCCCCTCGTGCCGTAGCCGAGTGCCGTGACCACACCGGCGAGCTCGTGCCCGGGGATCGACGGCGTTCGATCACGGTCGAGGCGATCGGTCCACGTCGGGGGCCAGGTCAGCTCATCCCAGGTGAACCCCGATGCATGAACCTGAACGACGACATCGTTGATCGCTGCCTGCGGCTCGGGTCGCTCCACCAGCTTCATCCCGGCCGTTCCCGCAGCCTGGTCCGTTACGATGATTGCTTTCATGGTAATTTTCTCCTCGGTTCATTCGTTTCGGATGCAGCAACGCCCATCACTTGATCGGACATGGAACCTCTCCCACAACCGTCAAGTCGATTGCCGCGAGCGCTTTCTCCCTCGCTACTGTGGCCTGGTCCCGGTCGAGAAACGCGGTGGCCTGCAAGGGGAAGAATTGTAGGGTCTTCAGCCCAATGCTGCCCAGAACCACCGACAGATACGGCATGAGAAAATCGGGCTGGTTGGCACGGTCGCCGGTAAAGACGCCACCGGAAGCGATGCCGATAAACACTGGACGATCCCGGAGCATTCCCACCTTTCCGGCCGGCGTCGACTTGAACGTGCGACCGGCGCGGAGGATTTGGTCGATCCACGCCTTGAGGACCGACGGAACGGTTAAGTTGTTCATGGGCGTGCCGATGACAATCACATCGGCTGCCTCGACTTCCTGAATAAGCGCCTCGGAAAGCTCCAGCGCGCCCCTCAGTGGCGCCGCCAAGGTAGCCGGCGACGACAGGGTAGTCGCGTAGTCGGGCGAAGCGTGCGGCAGCGGGGCAGCGGCAAAGTCTCGCCGGCTGATGCTCGCGCCCGGCGCAACCGCAAGGAGCTTTTTAACGATCGCCGCCGAAAGCTGGCGGCTGTGCGATTCCGGACGTGGGCTGCAATCAATATGGAGGATCTTCATGGGGTAGCTTCCAAAAGCAAAGGGGGAACAGCACATAGACACCATGTCCCGCTTATCGGTTCAGGACTGGATAACCGTGAGCATAGATCGCAGCGCGGGACGAAATTTTCCAATAGCCGGCACGTATCGATTCCATAGCAGCGGGGAATACTGCCGCGACGGTCCTCCGCGCGGCGAGGGGCAATAACGATCGTCTATCGATTCTATGGCGAGAGGTGATTTCCCTCACAGGGGGTCGACCGCCACGGTGTGAGAATGCTGTCAGAAGTACCTACACCCAGCAGGAGACCGCAAATGGCCACTTCTACAAACCAGAGGCGGCGAGCTTGTCGCCACGAGGCGCAGCCGTTTGTAGCGCGGTGCAGCGGCGGCGTTGTCGATCAAGAACCTTGCCCGCGCGAGCTCGGGCGGGAAGCGTCGCCTCGGCGCCGGCGCATGGTGCTCGCGGCCTGTGTGCTTGCGTCCTCGATGGCGTTCATCGATGCGACAGCGCTGCCCGTCGCGTTGCCGAGATTGCGCGCTGATTTCGGAGCGGACCTCGCCTCAGTTCAATGGGTTCTCAACGGGTATATGCTGGCGCTCGCCTCGTTGACGTTGATCGGCGGCGCACTTGCGGATGTTTATGGCAAGGCGCGCATGCTCGCGCTCGGCTGCGTCCTGTTCGGTCTGGCATCCGCAGCTTGCGCGATGGCCCCTTCTCCCGTCTGGTTGATCGCCGCCCGCGTCGTACAGGGAGCGGCCGCAGCGATCGTCACCCCTGCCAGCCTCGCTCTGATCGGGGCCACCTATCCGCGCACGGAGCGGAACCGGGCGATCGGCATATGGGCCGCGGCATCGGCTCTCACCACCGCCGGAGGTCCTGTCTTGGGCGGCTGGCTCACTGAGACCTTCGGCTGGCCATCCGTGTTCTGGATCAATCCGCCGCTCGCGCTCGTCGCAGTGGGAGTTCTGCTGGTCTTCGCGCCCAAAGATGGCCGCATCCAGCGCAGGTTCGACGTGGTAGGCGCCACGATCCTCGCGTCGGCGATCGGATCGCTCGCCTGGGCGCTTAGCCAGATCGGAACCGGTGAAGCCCAGACCGGCACGGTCGCTCCAGCCCAGCCGGGCACAATGCTCGCAATCGTCGCCGGGCTTGGCATTGTCGGGCTCGCCGTCTATGCGTTCTGGGAACGCAGAAGCAACCACCCGATGACGCCACCTCGACTGGTGGAGAACCGCGCCTTCGTCGGGTTAAACGTCGCAACTCTGATGATCTACGCGGGTGTTTCGATCATGTTCTTCCTACTCCCGTTTGACCTCGTAGAGCGCCGCGCCCTCTCATCGACCGATGCCGGGATGGCATTCCTGCCCTTCACACTCGGCGTCGGGTTCCTGTCGGGTATCTTCGGCAGGTTGGCAGACAAGATTGGCGCCCGGGCCATGCTCACCGCGGGGCCCGCAGGTGCGGCGCTTGCTTACGTCTGGATGGCGCTCGGCCAGGAAAAATCCCTGATGCTCGGCGTGATCTTGCCTATGACATTGCTTGGCCTGTCCTTTGCCGTACTCGTGGCACCACTCACCGCGTCCGTCTTGTCGAGCGTTGACCAGATAGACGAAGGACTCGCCTCCGGCATCAACAATGCGGCAAGCCGGATTGCGCAGCTTGCCGGCGTGGCACTGGCCGCCGGCGTCGCGTCTTTCGGGTCTGGCTACGAGATCGGTCTCGCCGTAGCCGCCGCGACCTCGATCGTCGGCGCCTTTACAGCTGCAATAACCCCGACGGCGGCGGCGGCGAAAGCGGGCGGCTAGCGAGGGGCTTAGAAAGAATGGAATTAAACCGGATTCGATATTTCCGAAACCTAGCTGACACCCAACTTCACTGACGCAGCCATGCGGAGCGGAGAGTCTCAGCCCACGCTCGCCCGCCCGACACAGCGGCTCGAACAAAAGTTGGGCTGAACGTTGGTTTATCGCCGTGGAAAAGATAGTCGACCACGTGAGCACTCGTCAATCGTGGACGACCTGACGTCCCGTCCGTTGAAAACGCTAAACCTATTACGCACAATCGCGTTTCAATCGATTTTGATTTTGATTTTGATTTTGATTTCGAGATCGGGAACGGCAGCGGCCTTGCGGCAGCTTGCTCAAGTGGCCTGACGGCTGCCTTCACAGAGGGTTTATGGCGGCTGCTGGCTTTATTCTTTTCCTATTTCTGCGAGCGCCGTTCCCAATCGAAAAACTATGTGCTCGTCGTTAAGCTGGACGCAGCAACGCGAGTGGAACCTCGTCTCATTGACAGGGCGCGAATGCTGGAAGGAAAGGGGTCGCGGCGCATTGGGCAGATTCTCTACGTCGACGTGAAGGAACTTTATGGCAACCTATGATTTCATCGTCCACGCTTTTACCACTTTGTTAGTGACTGTCGATCCGCCAGGCCTTGCGCCGCTTTTCCTCGGCGTAACGCACGGCATGACGCGCCAACAGCGCAAGCTGGTCGCAGGCCGTGGCGTAGTGATTGCTTTCGGCATTTTGACCACATTTGCCCTTTTCGGTGCGACGATCCTTCAAACGCTCGGCATATCGATGGGCGCGTTTCGTATTGCAGGCGGCCTGATGCTGTTTACGATCGCTTTTGAAATGATCTTCGAATTGCGCCAGCAACGTCGATCGCGCAGCAGTGACGCCGCCATTACCAAGGAGCACCTGCATCACCTGGCGGTGTTTCCAATCGCGATCCCGCTCGTCGCCGGGCCGGGTGCTTTGTCCGCGACAGTGCTGATTGCAGGAACACTGGATGGAGTCGTCGGAAAGCTTGAGTTGATGGGCGTCATTGCTGTCGTGATGGGGTTGGTCGTCGCCGCGCTTTTCCTGGCGCGGAAGGTCGACAGGGTGCTCGGGGTCAGCGGTCGTGTACTGCTTACCCGTTTGCTTGGGGTTCTTTTGGCGGCGCTTTCAATCCAGTTTGCAATCGACGGTATCCGCTCGGCATTCAACCTCTAAAAAGAGGTGACAAGGCGCGACCAAGGCCCCGCCGAGTTGCCGAAATATGAAAGCCAGGCATTTTGCGCGTCTGGACTTAACCCGGTCTTCAGCACCATCGGCCATTGGAATACCGTCTACTCAGCCGAGCAACCGCCCATCCGCGTGAGCAGGGCCACCATTTTCCCAACGATCTACGCAAGCATGACTTGCCGCTCAGTTGGGAGCATATACATCTGACCGGCATCTACTCCTGGGACACCGCGCAACAAATGTCAGAAGACTTCAGGCCATTGCGGGTGCCCGGCAAAATGCTGCGGGTTGCATGATGTACATATTCCGTTCGACCTAGCGTACGACGCAGGGCGGTTCTTGTTCCGCCCGCAAGCTTGGCGTGCTCATCAAGCGTTATGCGCGGTCGTGAAGCCAGTCGGGGCGTCGTCGCTTATCGTGCGTCGCAGGTGATCGCGCGAGTATGCACAGCAAATGCCCGGCACCGACTCCATGCCGACGGTAATCGAACCTATACTCGCAGCGTATTGGACAGCTTCGGATCGGATCTCCATCTTCCTTGGGTAAGGAGCAGCGCGGCTGGCTGGCAATCCGACGGTAGCCCCCGGAACAACGTCGCGACCCGCGAATGGAGGATTCATGGAGACGGGAATTATGGGCTTGGCAGCGCCACCGCTAAAGCATGTCCGGTGGATCGATGAAAATGGCGACGAGCGTAGCCCGTTGGCCTTGGCCGAGTTAGGGCAGGATTTCAAGATACTGTACTTCTTTCAGGATTGGTGTGCGGGCTGTCATAGACACGGCTTTCCTACATTCGTGACACTTGCCGAGGAGCTTCGCGATAAGGGAGTTGGCTTGGCAGCAATCCAGACCGTGTTCGAGGGTTCGCAAGTCAACACATTCGATCGTCTGCGGGAAAATCAACGACGATATGGCCTACGTGTTCCCTTCGGGCACGCTGTCGCTGACTCGGCCTCAGTAGACGCCGTGCCGGCAATCATAAAGGCATATCGCTCCGGTGGAACTCCCTGGTTCGTCGTGATCGCGCCCGATGGCTGCGTCGTGTACGACGGATTTCTGCTCGCGGCGGATGGCCTCATACAGGCACTCCGGCCGCTCGCCGGTTGACCGAAAGGGGGTGACCCCGAGAGACTGTCCGGCTCGTTGCAAACGATAAGTTTCTTGCCCGCCGGCGCCATGGCCTGCTCTGTCGGATCGAGGTTGAACAGGATTTTGTCGTAGCGCGATGTCGGGGCTGACAACGTGCGGACTTCCTTCCGGCACATGGCGCCATCGAGGTTCTCGTGCACGGCCAAGATCTCGATCAAGTCGGCATCTGTAACTGTCGATAGATCGGCCTCTCTCGAAAGCCATTTCCGCACCCGGCCATTTGGCGCGGACTGCTTGACATGCGAAATGCGCGCCAGCTTTCGTAGCTTGGCGCGTCGCTCGCAAGCCACTTCATGCGCCGTCACCCACGAGTAGCCGTTGAGATCCGGAACTGCGGGTCGACGATCGCATTTGGTATCGTAAAGGGGCTGGAGATGCCTGCAGGTCATGGAATCCATGCCTTCGAGGAACGGGACGAACCATCGAAATAGTGGCAAATTCTGGCTCGGTAAAGACGACTTAAGCGCTGTCGGATCGAGCGCCAGGCGGGTGGGTATGCGGTCGGATTGGGTGACATATTTTTTTCTGACCGCCGCAACCAGTCTAAGCTGGCCGCAATTCATGACGTTATTCGAATCCGGTCGGGTGTCGTTGACTTCGAGGTTCCTTCAGGTTTTCGCGGGGTTCGTTGCTGTCTCTGCAATTGCGCTTGGCTTCCGAGAAAATGGACTTTTGGCGAGCATGGTAATCTTCGTCTACAGTTACTCCATTTCTCCCTTCTTGCGCTTCCAAGATTGCTTTCGTGCAGCGTCGGTTTGCGCCTCCGCCGTTTGCCTTCTGATCTGCATTGGGCTCCTCTAGATTGGGCACCATTGGCAAGTCCGAGATCACATACAACCGCAGCCACCACTGCTTTGACCCATGTCAATAACTTGGTGTTATTGACTTCATTGCTGCTCGGCATTTCCAATTCCACATCGCTGACGCCAATCTGTTCTCGATATCGCTGTCCCAGGTGAAGCATTCCTTTTCATTCCGCGTAGCTCGTTCGTCTCCGAACTTGAACTCCGAGTGATGCGACAGGCTCCCGCCTTCGATCGCGTATGATTGCAGCTCAGTTTCAGCGCTGTTTGAATGATTGCCTGTCTTTGAATACGTCCCTACGGAGGTTGTTTTGTCCCTGAAGTTTGCAATAGCAGTCTCACTATATGCCCTTGCCGCCGGCGGCGCGCATGCCGCAGATGTCGTCGTCTCGTCCAAGATCGATACCGAAGGGACCCTCCTCGGCAATGTCATCGCACTTGCTCTGGAGGCAAATGGCATCAAGACGCAGGATCGCATCGCTCTTGGTGCGACACCCGTCGTTCGCAAGGCAATCACCGCCGGTGAGATCGATATCTATCCGGAATACACCGGCAATGCCGGGTTTTTCTTCAATAAACCAGATGATCCCGCCTGGAAAAACATCAACCAGGGCTATGCCATGGCGAAGAAGCTCGACTACGACGCCAACAAGATCGTCTGGTTGACGCCCGCGCCGGCCAACAATACCTGGGCGCTCGGTGTACGCAGGGACGTCGCTGGCCCCAACAATCTGAAGACGATGTCGGATTTCGCTAAGTGGGTTGCCGGTGGCGGAACGGCGAAGCTCGCGGCTTCGGCAGAATTCGTCAATTCCGCCGGCGCACTTCCGGCCTTCCAGACGACTTACGGCTTCACGCTGAAGCCTGAACAGGAAATCGTTCTGTCAGGAGGAGATACCGCGGCCACGATCAAAGCCGCAGCCGACCAAACCAACGGTGTCAACACGGCGATGGTTTATGGCACGGACGGCGCGATTGAAGCCGCCGAGCTTACAGTCCTCGAGGACGACAAAAATGTGCAGCAGGTCTATGCGCCAACGCCAATCATCCGCGAGGCGGTGCTGAAGGCCAACCCGAAGATCGAGGAAATCCTCGCGCCGATCTTCAAGAGCCTGACCGCCGACGAGTTGCGCAAGCTTAACGCGAAGATCCAGGTTGACGGCGAGCCGGCAAAATCGGTCGCCACGGATTATCTGAAGGAAAACGGCTTTTTGAAATGATCCGCCGCCGGTTCTACGAACTCTCTTCCGAAACAAACGCGTCACCTGATCTCCACGATAGGAATTGCCATGATCACACCTCGCCAGACAGCCCCAGAACTGATCGTCGAAACTCTTGATCATGGCCGCTTCGATCTCGCTGCAGAAAGGCCGGAGCGCCTGACCCTCGTCTGCTTCTATCGTGGTCTGCATTGCCCGGTCTGCACAAACTACCTCAAGGAACTGGAGCGTTTGACGCCTGCTTTTGCCGAGCGCGGCGTCGGGACGATCGCCATTAGTTCGGACGGAGAAACACGGGCGCGCGAGATGGCGGAAAAGATCGCCGCGAAAAACCTGAGGGTTGGATACGGTTTGGAACTAAGTCGAGCCCGAGAATGGGGTCTCTATATCTCAGCCTCGCGGGGCAAGAGCTCGATCGGCATTGAGGAGCCGGCGCTATTCTCGGAGCCTGGCGTGTTCTTGGTTAAACCCGACCAGACGATCTACTACCTCTCAGTGCAATCGATGCCGTTTGTCCGTCCCAATTTCAGTGAGATGGTGCAGGCAGTGGACTACATCATCAAAAATGACTATCCGGCGAGAGGCGAATACACTGGCCCCGTGTGAACCAGTCCTTAAGCCCAGCGGCACGAGCGCGACTCGTAATCTCTGTTTGTGCTGATCACCTGATGCCGCCCCGAATGATCGGCGTTCCAACAGATTGACCGCGGCTAGCTCATCACGCATCTCGTCGGCTGTGTTCATCGCTGGTAACCCGGAGGCTACGCATGCCGCCAAAGGCGCAAATATCGAAGGTGTCCACTATTCCCGTCGGCGGTCGGGTGAGGCTTCTCTGGGAAGAGGCGTGATGGCAGGGAAAACCATGCCCGCGTGCGACGCGACGGCGGCGCGGGCACTCGCCGCCGCCATCAAAGGCGCCGTCGCAAAGACGCGGTAGGACAGAACTTACCATTGAAGCTATTGTTTCGAACAGCGCACACAAAGGTTCATCGGTATGCGTGGCATCGATACCGGGTGGGAGATCGTGGAAGTCGCTGATCTCGAAGTCGCGATCGTGACATCGCCAGAAGGCACTGCAAACGTCTTTCAGCAATCCCGATAACGGTCGGCTATCGACTCCATGCCGAAAGGTAATTTTTCTTTTGACCGTCATAGACCCAATCTCCGAACCATCGTCACCCGCCCCGCCTCTACGGGCTGAGGTTGGCGTTCCGTCGAACGATCGGAGGTCAGGAGGTCCGACATGCAGAACAAAGGGATACTCGACCTTTCTTTCGCCCGCGCGGCCGAGAGCCCACCGTCGGGACAGCTCTCCTCTTGGGAGCGTCGCGCCAGGAGGTTTCCAAAGGCGGACTGCGTTAGCGCGCGAGTATCGTCGCCCGCCGGTATCTCGCCGGACTGTGAACAGGAGGATTTTCGATGATTTTATCTAACGGTAAAACAGTGGCAGTCGCTGATGGCGAGACGGTCCCCCAGATCGGCGATAGGATCACCGACAAATCAGCACCGCCGGATGACAGTGCCGTCCACGACTGGATCGGGCCGGAGGCGTTCGAGCATTGGGTCGAGCTGCGCAACTGGATCGAGGAATTCTACCCCGGTGTCTTCGCGCCGGATTGGCTCTATGCTGGTAAGAATCGCGGTTGGTCCCTGCGCTACAAGAAGACCAAGGCGTTCTGCACCTTCCTGCCGGAATATCGGCTGTTTTCGGCTGTAGTGGTCTTGGGGCGAGCAGAACGAGAGAAGTTTGAGGAGAGGCGTTATGTCTGGCGCTCGCAGCTCGTCAAACTCTACGATGACGCCAAAACATACATTGACGGGAAATGGCTGACAGTTGCCATCTCGTCCGCAGATGATCTGAATGACGTGACGGAGCTTTTGACTATGAAACGGCCCCCACCGGCGCGCGGTTGAATGTTGCGGAAATCCCAAGTGCCGAAGCACGGTCTGAACAAGGCGCCAGTCGCGCAATCACGAGTTCCATAATTCCGATACGCCTCAAACCCCTATTTTCAGTGCTTCGACAATCTCCGGGCTAGAATAGCGTAGCGGTCATTGTTGAGATTCCCTTCAAGGCGACCAATTGAACCCGGAGTGCCAAGGTCCCCGCATTGTCATGGTCGATACGCCGGAGGTTCAAGATGGCAAGGAATAACTCCAGCGGGGCTCGCCCCAGCTCGGCTCCAATCCCGTCGCTGGATTGTGTGTAGCTGGAGCATACGCATCAAGCATCGAAATATCCCAGTTTCGAAGCAGTTCCCTCAATAACTCCCATCATCGCCTGCGTCCGAGCTTCATCGGACGTTATCCGATCAGCGACAAACATCCGCCCTTCTCTCAACGTGGGCGCCAATCTGAGTTTGCGCAAAGCGCCTTTAAGCGGGTAGGCGTCTATGGCCTTCGTGGGAAAGATGCCGACACCAAGCCCGGCTGCCGTCAACTGAAGAGCCGCATTGAGGCTGGAACACAGGCACAGATTGTCAGGTGTGATCTTCTCTTCGGCAAACCAGCCCAGTGTTGCTCTGTACATTGCCGTCGGCGGCGGTGTTGTAATCACAGTCAGCTGCGCAAGTTCGGTTCTGGTTGATCCGATCTCCGGAAATGCCATGGCCGAAACTGCCCAACTGTTTGCCTGGACGCCCAAGGCACTAAGCCTTACGTCCCGCAGACCTAAGGGATCCACCAGAACGGCCATATCAAGATCGCCGTCGGACAGCTGCTGCTCAAGCCCGGCACTGGTAGCGATGGTCCATTCCGGGCGGAGGAGCGGAAAGTTCTGTCGCAGGCCGGCGATAAGGGTGGCAATACATGCGACAGCAAACCCTTCCGCGACGCCTATCTTAAGGGGCCCGGCTATTGCAGCGGTGCCTGTCGAATTCTGAAGTTCCGCATAGGCGTCCAGCACGATCTTCGCCCGGGACAAAAACGCGTGTCCGTATCGGGTAGGGCGCAAGCCACGACCATGTCGCTCGAGCAGTGGGACACCCACTTCGGCTTCCAGTTGCTTCAATCGCAAGGACAGGGACGGTTGCGTCACGTTCAATCGATCCGCCGCCTTCTGAACGCTCCCCAATTCAGCTGTCCATCCAAAGGCCTGGAGTTGTCCTATCGAGAAGTTATTCATATGAAATTCCTATGTATCGTCGCCAATTATTCCAATTATACATTCCATCCCTATAAGTGAATATTCGCCTCACGCCTAAGGGAGGACGAAACATGCAAACCCGACGAATATGGATCGCCGCTTTGATTTTCACAGCGGTCGTCATCAACTACATCGACCGGATCGCGCTCTCGATAGCGTCAAAGTCGATCGCGACCGAATACGGCTTCACACCCGTCCAGATGGGCTACCTTTTCTCGGGTTTCCTGTGGACCTATGTGGTCTGCCTGATTCCGCTCGGCCTGCTGGTTGAAAGACTGGGCGCCAAGCGCGTGATTTCCGGGGGCATCGCTCTCTGGTCGGCGGCAACTGCTCTGACCGCGGCGACTGCCGGGTTTGCGTCCATCCTTGCCGCTCGCCTGGTCATGGGGGCGAGCGAAGCATCCTCCTATCCGGCGTCCGGCCGCGTGATCCGCGAGTGGTTTCCGGAAAAGGAGCGCGGCCTCGTGACCACGCTTCTTAACGGCGGGTCGTCTGCGGGGCCGGCTGTCGGCGCGATCGTGACGGCGGCGCTGGTCGAATTGGCAGGATGGAGGATGTCCTTCATACTGCTCGGCATCCTTGGCTTCATCTGGTTGGCGGCTTGGCTCTACTGGTATGCTCCGCCTGAAGAAGCGTCTTGGCTTTCTGATGCCGAGCGCGAGAAGATCTTGCGTGAAAGAAATGGTAAGGGCCAAGATGCCGAAGCGACCGCGCGTCCTTCGACGTTGCGTTACCTCTTCGCTCAGACGAGCGTGTGGGGCCTGATCATAACGCAGGCGTGCCTTGTCTACACCGCCTATCTGTTTCTGACCTGGTTGCCGACCTTCCTGCAGTCGACGCAAGAGCTGTCAACGATGAATACAGGATATCTCACCGCCCTGCCTTACCTGGTGACGGTCGTGCTGAGCCTGGTCATAGCGCGGGCGAGTGACCGGCTGCTATCGTCTGAAGCGATACAGACGGGCAGAAGACGATACTTCATTGCGGCCATGGCGATCCTTTCCCTGTTGATCGTAGCCGCACCGCTGGTGAGCAATCTGACAGAATTGCTCATCGTGTTGACCCTTGTTCTTACGGGGTCGACGACGGGTGCGGGCCTCAATTTCACGCTGGCCAGCGATCTCCTGCGCAATCCGCAGGACGTCTCCCGTGTCATCGCCATCACCGCGCTTGGCGGAAATTTCTTTGGCCTGATCGCGCCGATCATCACGGGCTACGTTGTCGCTGCCACTGGCGGCTACACCTGGGCATTCGGTATCGCCGCCCTGTTGCTACTGATCGGAGCGGTGGTAACTCTGACGATGACGCGCAAGGTCATCGTCCCCGAATTTCTATCGTCGGCGCACGTGGCGCCTCGCTTAAATGAAACGGCAAAAGCATGATCTATCACTATCCCAGGCTCAGACGGCCGATTACGGATCAAGTCAGAAATGGCGTGCTCGAGGACTTTCCGGAAATCGAGCAGATTGCCGATATCGGCATCCGCAGCGGTGTTGTCGAGGCCTGGAGCCACGCTCTCTGCTGCTCCGACTTTGAACGGATCGTGGACATTCCTCCGGACGGCAATCCTGGTTCGCCCGTGCTCAAGGTCGGAACGCAGGCTGACCATGTGCGGGGCGTCTTTCGATATGCAAAGATTGTCGCACAGGAGTTCGAACAGACCTATCCTCAGGTCCGCATCGATTGGACCATATTGCTTGCGGGCGCCGCCTGCCACGATGTGGGAAAACCATACGAATTTGATCCGACCAATCGACGCAGATGGTCGAAGTTTCCGGCGGATGCGGGGCAGCCGACCTTCCGACATTCGGTGTTTGGCATGTATGTCTGCCTGGTTGCCGGCCTGCCCGAGGAAGTCGCCCATATCGCCGTCGGGCATTCGTTCGAGGGCAACCACATGGGCGTCAGCGCCGAATGCATGATTGTGCGACAAGCCGATCATGGCTGGTGGCACGTTGCCGGTGCTCTGGGACTCGTCCAGGAACAGACAATGTCGGGTTTGGCAGCCAATCTGCGCAGCCGATCCAACACGCTCCACGAAGGCGAGATCGATGGACGCGCGTGACGGCAACATCAAGCGGCGGTCATGGAACGGTGAGGCGACCTTGCCGCTCGCCGTGATCGTTATGGGGTATCGGGTTACTGAGACCGTTTGTGGCAAGTGCACAACCGCGGGCGCAAAACTGACCTAGGCGAAATCCTTGGCCGGCGGTTCAAAATCGCTCAAGGCAACCATTTCGGCGGATTGTGTAGAAAATCTCCGGCATTGCCTGCAATGCAAATCGCTGGTTCACGCTCGATATCGGAAGTGGAGCGAAGCAGATGCCGGAGCAGAATCAAGTCGATCAAGCCGCATTGCCTTACGAGATCTCACTCGAAGGCCACGTCACTGCGCGTCCAGTCTTGCAAAATGGGAGTGTTGCGCGCTTTTTATAGAGCGTGTTCTGCGGCAGACGTAAGCGCCCGCAAAGGTCGCAAATGCCGGTGAGGATGTGATCATGGAAATGGATGCTGATCTGTTCTGAAAAGTGCACTGGGAGGAGGGCCCGATGACCACAATCTATCAGACGCTGTATCGCGAACGGCTGACATCCGCAAAGAGGGCGGTCGCTATGATCCCCTCAGGCGCGAAGGTCGCGATGCCGATAGCCGCGGGTCAGCCACCCGCCATTCTTGCGGCACTTGCCGAGCAGGCCCGGACCGGAGCCGTCGACAACGTAAGGCTCCATTATCTCCTTTGTACCGGTGTGGCGGGCACCAGCGTCTTCGATTTCGACCTGCGCCATCGGATCATCCCCATAAGCTATTTTCACGGAGGCGTGGAGAGAGCGCTCGACAAGAGGCGATCGGCGGAGGCATTGCCTGCTGTCGACCTGGTGCCCTGCCATTTTAGCCAGGTGCCGCGATCTCTGGTCGAGCACGTCGGGGTAGATACGCTGATTGCAACGGTTGCGCCGATGGATACTGATGGCAATTTCAGCCTCGGCGCCAGCACCGACTATGCGCTCACAGTATCGCGGAAGCCAGGAATTCGGCTGATCCTCGAAGTCAATGCCAAGATGCCCTATGTGCGGGGCGATTGCATGATCCCCGTATCGAGCGTAACGGCGCTGGTCGAAAACGACGTCAGCCTGCCGATCCTGCCGCCTGCGCCACGCAACGAAGTCGACGATGCCATCGGTGCGATCGTCGCGGGGCTCGTGGAAGATGGCGATTGCCTGCAAATGGGTATCGGCGCGCTGCCGGATGCGGTGTGCTCACGGCTTTCGCATCATCGCCACCTTGGCATCCATACGGAAATGATGACGGTGGGTCTCGCCAATCTGGTCAAGGCGGGCGTGGTCGACAACAGCCGCAAGCAGACGCATGTCGGGCGGTCAATCTTCACCTTTGCACTGGGGGATCAATCGCTTTACGACTTCCTGAACAACAATCCGGATGTCGAAGCCCATCCGGTCGACTATGTGAACAACCCTTTCGTCATTTCGCGGAACGACCGGGCGGTGTCGGTCAACGCGACGCTTCAGATCGATCTGAACGGCGCGTGCAATTCGGAATTCATGAATGGCAGGCAGTTCAGTGCCTCCGGCGGCCAGGTCGATTTCGTGCGCGGCGCCTATGCTTCGCGTGGAGGGCGGTCGATCATCGCCTGTCACGCCACGGCCGCAAAGGGCACGCTCTCGCGCATCGTTCCGGCTTTGACAGGGCCGGTGACGACATCGCGCAACGACACGCATATCGTCGTCACGGAATATGGATGGACGAACCTCAAGGGAAAGTCCGTGGCCGAGCGGGCAAGGGCGCTGATCGCTTTGGCCCACCCCGATTTTCGCGAGGAGCTGGACCGGGCAGCTCATGGAGCGGGGCTTTATGCCGATACTGCGCTGGATACGCGGACTTTGAACACCGAGCATTAAGATGAGAAGCTCGTCGGGTTGAGTTTGCCGACGCGTGGTCTCCACCCGAGCGCTTTTATGTCTGACTAGGCGAGATCGCGACTAAATCTTCGCCAGTGCCTTGCCTTCCGCATCGAAAAGATGGAGCTCGGCCATGTCGAGTACCAGCCCCACCGTTTCGCCGACCGAAAGTCGCGCATTGCCGGGCAGGCGCACGGTGACCAGCTCGCCCTCGCCAAGTGCTATATAGGCATAGGTGTCGGATCCCAGCCGCTCGACCACGTCGACTTTGCCGTCGATATTGCCCTGGCCGGCGGCGGCGACCGTGATATTTTCCGGCCGCGCGCCGACTTTCGTAACGCCGGCCTGCGCTAAGGCAAGATCGAGCTGCCCCGTGCCTGCTATGCGAAGTCCGCCGTTGACAGGCGCAGCCTCGAAAACATTCATCTTCGGCGATCCCAGGAACTGGGCAACAAAAAGATTAGCCGGCTTTTCATAGAGATCGATCGGCGAACCGACCTGCTGAATGGCACCGTCTTTCAGCACGACGATCTTGTCGGCAAGCGTCATCGCCTCCACCTGATCGTGGGTGACATAGATCATCGTCGCGCCCAGCCGCTGATGCAGCTTGGCGATTTCGATGCGCATCTCGGCCCTAAGCGCGGCGTCGAGGTTCGACAACGGCTCGTCAAACAGAAACGCGACGGGATCGCGCACGATGGCGCGGCCGATGGCGACACGCTGGCGCTGGCCGCCGGAGAGTTCCTTCGGCTTGCGGTCGAGATAGGTCTCAAGCCGAAGCGAGGCGGCGGCGGCCTGTACGCGCCGCTCGATCTCCGCCTTCGGCGTCCTTGCGACTTCCAGCCCGAAAGCCATGTTGCCGCGCACCGTCTTGTGCGGATAAAGCGCATAGGATTGGAAGACCATGGAAAGGCTGCGATCGGCCGGCCCGAGGTCCGTCACATCCTCGCCGTCGATCAGAATATTGCCCGACGTCACCTCTTCAAGCCCGGCGACCAGGCGCAGCAATGTCGACTTGCCGCTGCCGGATGGCCCGACGAAGATCACGAATTCTCCGTCCTCGATGCGCAGGTCGACACCGCCGATGATGTTCAGCGAACCGAAGGATTTACGGATGTTGCTAAGTTCTATGACAGCCACTTTTGTCTCCTTTGCGCCCGCATCAAGCCTTGACGCCGCCGGCCCCGAGGCCGCCTTGCCAGAAGCGCTGCATGACGATGAAAGCGATGATGACGGGAACGATGCTGAGAAGCGCGCCGGCAAGAACCAGCGTGAACAATGCCGCGCCGCCGCCGCTGCCGACGGTTGCGGTCGCATACCATTGCGCCAATCCGACCGTGACTGGGAAGTATTCGGCCGAACTCAGCACCACGAGCGGCAGGAAGTAATTGTTCCAGGTGGCCACGAAGGCGAGGATCAAGACCGTCGCGAAGCCGGGCATCAAAAGCCTGAGCGTCAGCGCCGAGAAAATATGGAATTCGCCGGCGCCGTCGACACGGCCGGCATCGATCAATTCGTTCGGAATGGCATCGTCGGCATAGACCCGCATCAGGAAGACGCCCGGCGGGAAGACCAGCGACGGCAGGATCACCGCCCAGGGCGTATTGACCATGCCGACCTTCGACATCAGCAGGAAGAGCGGCACTACCAGCGCCGTCTGCGGGATCATGACCGCACCGAGAATGATGGCGAAAACCAGCCGCTTGCCGAAGAATTGGTATTTCGCCAAAGCGTAGCCCGCCATCGTGGAAAATAGCGCCGCTCCGACGCCGGCGGCCGTCGCGTAACCGATCGTATTCAGCAGCCAGCGGCTAAAAATGCCGTCCTGATAGGAAAAGACGTCGTGAATGTTCTGGAGCAGGTGGAAATCGCTCGAGAACCAGAGCCCGAAAGTCGTGAAGAGATCGTTGTTCGACTTGGAGGCCGAGACCACCACATAGAACAGCGGCAAGATCGTATAGAGCCAGATCACGAAAAGAATGGCGCTCAGCATCCAGCGATTGCGCCGGAAGCTCGGGGAACGTTTGGACTTGCCGACGATCGTCATGCGCGGCTCCCCCGGTTCACGATCAGCATGAAGACGTAGGAGATGACGGCCGTTACCGCCCCGAGGACGAAGGAGACGGCAGCCGAATAATTATACTGCTGGTTGGAGAAGGCGAGCGAATAGGCGTAGTAATTCGGCGTATAGGAATTGCTGATCTGCGCCGGCGCAATGTTGTGGAGAAGGTAGGGTTCGGAGAACAGCTGCAGCGAGCCGATGATTGAGAAGATGACGGTCACCACCACCATCGGCGCAATCAGCGGCAGCTTGACCTTCAGCGCATAGATGAAGCCGTTCGCGCCATCCATCGCGGCCGCCTCCTCGAGATCGGCTGGAATTGCCTGAAGCGCGGCGTAATAGATGATCATCTGGTAACCGGTATATTCCCAGTTGGCGATATTGGCGATTGACGGCAGCACTGTGCTGGCCGCCAGGAAATCCGGTGCCGGCAGATGCAGCGCGTTAGCGAGCTGGGTGAAGGGGCCGAAGGCCGGACCATAGAGATAGCCCCAGATCAGCGTCGCGATCACCGCCGGCACGGCATAGGGCAGGAACAGGCTGACGCGGAAGAAGCTCTTCAGATAGACCGTGCCGCTATCGAGGATCAGCGCAATCAACAGTGCGACCGCCACCATGCCGGGGATCTGGATGATGGCGAATTTCAGGAGAACGATGACCCCCTGCCAAAACTTCGGGTCGCCGAGCGCACGGATGAAATTGTCGGCTCCGACGAATTTCGTGCCGGCGACGACGGTCGTCCGGTAGATCGCCAAATTGAAGGCATAGACCATCGGGGCGATGAGGAAGGCAAGAAACAGCAGGGTGAAGGGAGCAAGGAAAAGATAGGGTGCGACGCGCTTGCTGATAAGGTGTCGCCGCTTCTTCGGTCTCGGACCGGCCATGCATCAGCCTCCGGAATGTCACTGGATAAAAAAAGGGGATGCCGACACAAGATCGGCATCCCAGGGGGGCTGCCAAAGCAATTCCGGAAAAATGTACTGCAATTTTCCGTTTTGAATTGCGAAAGACAAAACCAGAGCGGTTCGCTGGAACCGCACTAGTTGGAGACGGTATAACCCTGGTCGTTGGCGTAGGCGATCACGGTGTCCTGCAGACGGTCGAAGGCGTCGCCGAGCGAGCCCTTGCCGCCGATGGAAGCCGAAAGTTCCTGCTGCACCTGGCCGGCGAGATAATCCTGGAACGGCGCATATTTGAAGGATACGTCGACGTGCTTGGCGCTTTCGGCGAAGACTTCGTTGACCGCCTGGCCGCCATAGAGATCGTATTTGTGGCTCATGATCTCCGGGTCGGCGACCAACGCCTTGGTGACCGGGAACAGGAATTGCTTGGTCGTCCAGAGCTTGGTGGTTTCCGGATCGCCACCGAGGAACATGGCGAGCTGAGCGGCTTCCTTCGGATGTTTCGTCGTATTGAAGACGGCAATCGTCGAACCGCCGAGATTGGCCGACACATATTGGCTGGCTTCCCACTGCGGCATCGGCGCGGCGCGCCAGTGTCCGAAGCTTTTCTTGGCAAATTGCGGAATGAAGACGGCGCCCCATGCACCCGTGATCCACGAAGCGTAGACGCCTTCATCGAGACCCGTGAACCAATCGGTCGTCCACACCGGTGTCTTGACGCCGACGGCATTGGCGTCGATCAGGTCCTGCCAGAAGGCAGCCCATTTCTTGGCGATCGCGTCATTGAGATTGAGCTTGAGGTTGGTCCCGTCGAGCTCGAACGGTTTCCAGCCGGCCTGCGCCAGCAGCGCAATCACCCAGCCGCCATCGGCGGTACCGCCGAAATTGGTGAGGAAGGTGCCCGGAGCAGCCTTGGAGAGCGCCTTCGACTGCGCGGAGAAGTCCGCCCAGGTCTTCGGCACTTCGATCTTGTGGTTGTCGAGGACATCGGCGCGATAGAGGATGCCCATCGGACCGCTATCCCACGGAATGCCGTAGACGGCGTCGCCGATCGAGGCGGAAGACCACGTCCAGTCGATGAACTTGTCCTTGACGTCGTTGGCGCCATATTTGGTGAGATCGAGAAGTGAATTGAGCTGGGCAAAGCCCGGAATGTTGGTGAACTCGATCTGGCAGATATCCGGCAGGCCTGTGCCGGCGCGGATGGCGTTGCGCACCTTGGCATATTCGTCGGGGCCTTGACCGGCATTTTCCAGCTTGACGCTGATGTTCGGGAAGGCCTTGGCGAAGAGATCAAGCTCTGCCTGGGTGTTCGGCGTCCAGGCCCACATGGTCAATTCGACCTTCTCCTGTGCCCCGGCTGGCGTTGCAGCGCCCGCCAGCGCAAGGCCGGCGGCGCCGGCACCGGCTGCCTGCAGGAATTGGCGGCGACCAAGCATCAAAGCCTGCAAGAAATCGTTCCTGCTCTCATTCGTCATGGATTTTTCTCCTCCCGATCGGCCGTGCACCGCACAGGCCGGACACTCAAAACAGAAATGACAATCGCGAACCCCGCCTCATTCGCAGTCGCAATAATCCAGCATACGCAATTTGCATTGTCAATTGCGCAAATTCTCGTTTTGTGCAAATTTGTCCTGCACGTTTTCGTTACGGAGATGGATCGCATTGACCACCTGACCGTCGATATCGCGGCACTGGGATGGATTTACAGTGGGAATCACCGATTATGAGGACAAATAAGGGGGCTCAGCTTGGTTCGTTCACGTAAATCCGACGCAAACCAGATCGCCATCGCCAAGGCGGCGGGCGTTTCGGTCAGCACCGTTTCCCGCGCTTTGTCGGATGCGCGCGGCATAAGTGACGAACGGCGCATGCAGATCCGCAAACTCGCAGAAGATGCAGGCTACCTCGGCCGCGGCAAGCAGCAGCCGGCCGAGACGCGCCATTTGCGCGCCTATGTCACCGGCAGCCTTGCAACCGGTGGCCTTGCCCCTTTCTACGAGGCCGTCATTGCTGGCCTGCGTTCGTCAGCACGCGACGCAGGCTTTACGCTCTCGATCCGAATGGTCGATGAGGCAAGCCTTGGCCCGGAACGGATGATCCGCGACCAGGAACTGGAAACCGCCGCAATGACGATCTTTGTCGGCATTGACCTGACCGACGCGCTCGCCGCACATTTCCTGAACGGCGCCGACAAGGTGATCCTGGTCAATGGCTACGACCCCGCGATGCGTTTTGATTGCGTCGCGCCGAACAATTTCTTCGGCGCCGAACTTGCAGGCCATACGCTGCTTCGGGCCGGACACCGAAATCTCCTTTATGTTCATGATCATACGCGCTGGACAACAACGCAGCGCCGGCGCGGCTTCTATTCCGCCGTGGAGGCTTATGCGGGCACCACCTGTGCCGCCGTAACGGTTGCGGGTGGCGTCGATACCGAACTCCTGCTCGAAGTCGAGCGGCGCGTGCGGGGGCAATCCCAATGGACCAGCGTCTTCTGCGCCAACGATATGGGCGCCTTCCGGCTGATGAGTGCGTTGGAGGCCGCGGGGCTTAGCGTTCCCGACCAGATCTCCGTCATCGGCTTCGACGATCTGCCTTATGCCGCGCTGATGCATCCACGGTTGACAACGATGCGGGTTGATTGTGCCGAGATGGCGCGCCAGGCCATTGCACTGGCCCAGCGCCGCCTGGCCTATGTCGAAGCGACGCCTCTGCAGATCGAATGCGGTGTTCGGTTGCAGCGCGGCGAAACCGTTACGCAAATTGCGTGATTTCTCGAAACATGCGTAAAGTGCTTGCGTAACTTGCGCCTGTGTGCGATCCAAAGGCAGGCGTCTGGCCGTGATCGTATCATTGTCGCTTGCTGATCATCGTCGGGCATATCCGTCTTGGCCGTCCATAGAGGTGGCGAAAAGGGCTTTTCAAGATGACCGCTCACTACCGCTTCATTGCCCCCCGCCTCGATGATCCTCGCCTGCTTGGGGATCGCCGCTATTCCATGCTGATCGGCGGCGCTAGCGTTCCTGCCCTTTCCGGCGAGACGATCACCCGCGAAAGTCCCGCCCATCCCGGTCACATCGTCAGCACGATCCCGAAGGGATCGCGCGCCGACGCCGAGCGCGCCATCGCCGCCGCCCGCGCCGCCTTCGATAGTGGTCCGTGGCCACGCATGACCGGCGCCGAGCGTTCACGGATCATGTACCGCATCGGCGAGTCGATCGAAGCGAATATCGAGGAACTCGCTACCATTGAAGCGCTGGAGGTCGGCAAGGCGATCAGCCAGGCACGCGGCGAAATGGGTTATTCCGCCGAACTCTGGCGCTATGCTGCCGGTCAGGCGCGTGGCCTCGAAGGCGAGACCTATAATGACCTCGGCACAAATGCGCTTGGCCTTGTGCTTCGCGAAGCTGCCGGCGTCGTCGGTATCATCACGCCCTGGAATTTCCCGCTGCTGATCGGCTCCGAACGCATCCCCTGGGCGATCGGTGCGGGCTGCACGGTCGTCATCAAGCCGAGCGAATTCACCTCCGGCTCGACAATCCGCATGGCGGAGCTGGCGCGCGAGGCCGGCCTGCCGGATGGCGTGCTCAATGTCATCACCGGTTATGGCGCGGATGTCGGTCAGATCTTTGCGGAACACCCTGATGTCGATGCCGTCAATTTTACCGGCTCGCAGCGTGTCGGCCGCGTCATCGGCAGCTTGGCAGGCCAGAACATCAAGCGTGTCGGCCTGGAACTTGGCGGCAAGGGGCCGCAGGTGGTGTTCGCTGACGCCGATCTGGACGCCGCGGCCGCCAAGATCTCAGGCGGAGCCTTCCATTGCTCCGGCCAGGCTTGCATCGCCGGCAGCCGTCTGATCGTCGCCGACTCCATCGCCGACAAGCTCCTGGAAAAGGTCGAGGCATTGGCGGCAAAGATCGTCACCGGCGACCCGCTCAACGACGCCAGCAATGTCGGCGCACTGATCCACCATGCCCATTTCGAAAAGGTTGTGGGCTATGTGGAAGAAGGCAAAGCCGACGGCGCCACCATTTATAGCGGCGGCACCAGGCTCGGCGAAGCCGGCGCCTTCTTTGCCCCGACAATCTTCACCGGCGTCAAGCCCGAGATGTCCATAGCACGCGATGAAATCTTCGGCCCTGTGCTCAGCACCTTCCGTTTCAGCGATCCGGAAGAGGCAATCGCACTCGCCAACGACACGCCGTTCGGCCTCTCTGCCTGTGTTTGGACAAACAACCTATCGACCGGACTTCAGGCAATCCGCCGGATCAAGGCCGGCCGCACGTGGATCAATGGCATGGGGGACGGCACGCCGCAAATGCCGATCGGCGGCTACAAGCAGAGCGGTATCGGCCGCGAACTCGGTCGCCACGGCTTTGACGAATATTCCGAATTGAAGAATATCCACGTCACGCTGACCGACCTGAGGTGACCTGTCTCAGGCTCGACTATTTGTCGGCCGCCCGTCGCTTTTGTGGCTTGGCACAGTGCGATGCCGTTGGGGGAGGACGGCAACCACCCCATCTGCCAACAACAAATGGCACCCGCGGCAGCGGCGCGGGGGCGATCCTCGACAGAGGCTTGCCTTTGATTGCAGCTGCTGCAGTTAGTCGAGGAGTGCCTTGGCATCGACAAGATCTCCGGTCTCGAAGCCCTCGGTGAACCAGGTATAGATTGGGGCTAGAACCCCGCGACCCTTTTTGCCCCGGCCCTCGTCGAAGTAGAAACGGGCAAGGCTTGTTGCAGCTCTCAACTCCGCCGATTTCGCGCCCTCGGCGCGGGCCATTACTAGCGACTTTCGAAACCACCTCCCGGCAGCATCGCCGTGTGGTTCCAGGCGCGACAAGAGTTCACCCTTGGTGCGCAGTAGCTCGGGCAGTTTATATTTTGAGCGAGTCCTGGCCGTGGTTGCAAACGCCTTCTCCAACACGATCAGCCCTTCGGTTGCCTCGCCGAACTGTCCGTGCGCTTGCGCCAGGATACAGAGGCGGAACGCCATGCCCATGTCCGCGCCGGTAGCCGCAACGGCTTCAACCGCTTCGTGCATTTCCTGGATACCCTGTTCCAATTCTCCCTGTTGGGCCAGCGCCCAGCCAATGTGGAAACGGGCTATCCCTGCCATGAGCGGCAAGTCGAATTTCGTGGATATCTCAAGCTGCTGCCGCGCCGCTTCGTGGGCTGCCCTAGGTTCGCGGCGCAGGAGATGGACATTGGTCAAGTTGTTTAGCGCGGTGGCTATGCTGACGGAATGAGACACGTGTCTGGCCAGTGCCAGCGCCTCTCGGACGCGGTCCAAAGCCTGGTCGGGGTAACCACGAGTCCAGAGAATTTCCGAAAAGTAATTCCTGCAACACACTCCAGGGTCATGACCCGTAAAGACATAGGTCAGGCGATGATCCCGCTCGCGATCATAGGTCGCAATCCCCCAGCTTGTGTGCTTCTCGGCGGCCCGATAGTCACCAAGAAAGAATTTGCTCGACCACAACTGATGATGCGCTTCGAGGAGGAGGCCTAAGTCATTTGCCGACTGAGCGATGCGCAGACATTCACGGCCGAGCTGGTCTGCCTCGCGCAGGTGACCGGATACAAGATGATATGAAGCTTCGCCTCGAACCGCAATAAAGAGTTCGTTGCTATCGCCCAGTTTCTCGCAAAGCCTGCGTGCCGAAGAGAAGGCAAGCAAAACGTCTGGCGCGCCCCAGCCTTTGACGGCCATTGCAGCCACTCCCATGGCGCGCTGCAAATGAATCTCGCGCCGCAATCGGACCTCGTTGCGGGGCAGGGACGCGACCGCTTCCAGTCCCTTTCCGAGGTGATCCAACGCTTCGACATTCGCCGACCGCTTCAGCGCCTGCTGCCCTGCCTTCAGCCAGTACCCTGCGGCCTGATCGGCAAGCCCGGCGGCCGTGTAGTGATGCGCGAGCGTCTCGGGCTCGGTCTCGGCGATTTCCGGGAATTGCAGCTCCATCGTTGACGCGATATTTGCGTGGATCTGTCGCCGTTGGCTCTTGAGCAGGCTCTGATACGCCGCGTCCTGCAATAGTGCGTGCTTGAAGGCGTAGGTAGCCTCCGGAGCGACGCCATTTCGCAAAACGAGCTCGGATTTTTCCAGCTTCTGAAGATCATCCCCCAGCTTGGCGGCACCGCATCCGGCGATTGCAGCCAGCAGCCTGTGATGGAAGACACGGCCAATGCACGCGCCGATCTGCGCAATGCTCTTGACCGAAGAGGCTCGGTCGAGACGGGCCATGAGCGAGTCCTGCAGAGTCAAAGGAATCGCAAGTGATGGCAATGAGGCCTTCAATCGATAGTGATCGCCAGCGTCGACAAGCAGGCCAGATACAAGGACGGTCTTGGTCAGCTCTTCGACGAACAACGGCACGCCCTCCGTCCTGGCCAAAATCTGGTCCCTGACTGCCGAAGGCAGGGTTTTGCCGCTGGCAACACGGTCAACGATTGCTGCTGCCTGATCGTGGTCAAGACGGCTAAGCGCGATCACCGTCACATGAGACAATCCGAGCCAGGATGGTCGGTATTCGGGGCGAGAGCTGGCGATCAGAAGCATCCGCAGGTCGCGTAAGCGTATGATGAGCATGTCGAGCCATTCGGCAGTCGTCGGGTCGATCCACTGCGCATCTTCAATGACCATCACAACGGGCTGGTTTGCGGTCATTCCTTCAAGCAGTTGAATGAGAACGCTGAGCGTACGGGCTTTGTGCGCTTGTGGTGTCAGCGTCGTCGGTGCATAGCGGCCAGTCGTGTCGATTGACAACAGTGTCGCCAAAAGCGAGGCAGCTTCGAATGTGTCCGATGTCGATTGCAGCATCAATGCCTCAAGCTTGTCGAGCTTCACGCTCGCGCTATCTCTCCGTTCAAGTCCGGCAGCACGCTCAAGCTGCTTCAACACAGGGTAAAGTGCGCTGTTGACGTAGTATGGCGAACAGAAGTAGCGAAGCAGTGCGTTTGGCTCGTTGCTCAGGCGCTCTTCCAAGGCGACCGTTAGGCGCGACTTGCCAATCCCCGGCTCACCCGACAGCATCACCGCATGGCCTTGTCCTTTCCGGGCCTGCCGCCAGAGTTGAAGTAAAAGCTCGAGTTCCTCTGATCGCCCCACCAGCGGCGTCGCGATGCCGTGCAACGCATCGAAACGTCCCTCGACATCGGCCTCGCCGGTAACGCACCAGGCGGGGACAGGTGCTGCGAAACCTTTAAGCTGGTGGAGACCGAGGTCGATCATTTCAAACAATCCGGCAACCAACCGGTGCGTGCTGTCAGCGATTACCACAGTGTTTGGCTCGGCCAAGGTCTGCAAGCGGGCTGCAAGGTTCGGCGTTTGGCCAACGACGGCTTCTTCCTGTGCTGATCCTTCACCTATCAGGTCACCGACCACGACGAGACCGGTGGCTATGCCTATCCGGGCCGCCAGCGATTTGCCCAGTGGAGTCGTTAGGCGAGCGGTCGCCGTCGTTGCCGCCAGACTCGCTCGCACTGCCCGTTCAGCGTCGTCTTCATGCGCCCTTGGCCAACCGAAATAGACAAGCACGCCGTCACCCATGAGCTTGGCAACGTAGCCGTCGTATCGTGCAATCTGCGTTGACACCGCACTTTGATAGGCGCGTAAAATGTCGCGCATTTCCTCCGGATCGAGCCGTTGTGACAACTCGGTTGAACCCACGAGATCGATGAACATCACGGTCAGCTGCCGCCGCTCGGCTTGGACACGTGACGGCCCAGTTGCGGACACGGAACTCGCTGGCGACATGACGTCCATCGTGGCGATCGCCGCCAGAAGCTTCCGACGGGGGCCGAGAGGTAAACCCAAACTCCTCAGGTCTTCTTCGCTGAGATGTCGCAGGGCATCAAAATCAACTTCGTTGGCGGTGAACGCCCCCGCGTACTTGTCCAGCCCGAGACGGGCCAGCCACGAGGCGATGTCCGACATGACAACTACCTCCCCGTGGGCGGATCATATCACGACTCTCGGCCTCGGTATGAATCCCGGACCGCCATATCGATAACTTGAAGGTAAAAAACCGAGATTATCGCCGAAAATTTCTGTGCCATCAGTCACTTTTATGGGTGACGGTTCGAATTCCAGCAAGGCGAAACTTCTGTAGCGGGTTTCATGAACGCCTGTCTCTAGGAAAAACCCGCTCGTTACAGACCTTCAGCGGTCCAGGTCGTAAGGGGCTTGTCGATAGCGTCAGGCCTGAAGTGCCAGGGCACGCAGCTTGATACCGGAAGCTTGGCCGTGCGATCACTATGATCGAGGCAACATCGAGACAAGCGAGTTCGTTCGCCCGCTGGAAGGTAGAACTCCGCCGTTTGCCGGCCTTCACCTTTGCTATGCAAAGCGCCGGCACACTCATGCAGGCGCCTATGGACCTTCGTCGAGCTTGTTCGCGAGCATCTCAAAGCGCCGTAAGGTTCGATCAGCACGGTGGGTGGCGCACCGGCGATCCAAGTCTCTTACCGGTCGATGCCGAACAGCGTTGGACTAGCAGCGCCGGCGGCCCTGAGCAATGCATCTGAGGCCGCCTTGTTAGCTATTATGCGGGGAACACAAAGGCTGCCGACAAGCGATGCCCATACCAAAACCGCGAGTCGTCAGCATCGTCACGGCCGAGCTTGCGAGCAACTTTGCCACATCGTTCAATCCACTTGCGTCTGTCGATGAACCGCGCGCGGGGTTTTTCGGATAAGCGAGGAGCAGAATTCACAAGTGCCGCCATCTCTGTCAGCGCTTTGGCAAGACTAATGTCGGTCTGATGTTCTGATTCAGGAAAAACACATTGGTCGGGTCGTACTTGTTCTTCAGCTCCAAAAGCCGCTGATAGTTCGGCCCGTAGGCTGCCTTCACTCGGTCTTGACCTTCGTCGCCGAGATTGTTCACGTAGACGGCGCCGGTCGAAAAAGGCCGTATTGCCGCCCATGCCTCGCGGATCCAGCCGATGTTCTCCTCGTCCCGGCCTGGATCGTCCCACATGCAGATCGGAAAGCAGTCGAATTCGGCGTCCCGGCACGCATAGGCGGTTTCTGAAACCAGGACGCGCCTGATCGCTCCGCCGACTTGCTGGAGGACGAGCAGCGCGTTCTCGTTCGGAGCTTTCCGATAGATATCCAGCAAAGCGTCGATTGCATCGTCGGTCAGTTCGTGCATGAACTGTGCCTTCCAAGAGTAACGGCGTCCCCGTGGGAACAAGGCGTCAGCAGCGGATTGCACTTTCAGGTAGGGCTTGCGCATGAGCTGCTCGCTCACCGCCCTGCCTTTGGCATATCCAAGCAGTGGAGCGATAACCGTTTCAGCCTCTCTGGGCACGCCGGAATGGAAAATGGAAACGCTGAACATCCGTTCGCCCGCGGATGTGACCAGAGCAGCGTCAAGGCTGAGTTCGTCCGGCGCCGTCCTCGCGAACTCATTATAGAACCTCAACGCATCGCGCGCCTGCGCTTCCGGAAAATTGACGGAACCGGCAAGAACCTCTGTCCCGATCTCGTAGAGCTGGTATTCGAAGCGGGTGACGATACCGAAGTTTCCACCGCCGCCGCGCAACCCCCAGAAAAGATCCGGATTCTCGTCTGCACTCGCCCGCAAAACCCTGCCGTCAGCGGTGACGACCTCCGCAGACAAAAGATTGTCGCTGGCCAGCCCGTAGCGGCGCCCGAGCTTGCCGAAGCCGCCGCCCAGCGTCAGACCGGCAATGCCTGTGTCGCCGTTGACACCCATGGTCGTTGCCAAGCCGAAGACTTGCGTTGCACTGTCGAATTCGCCGAGCGTCAGGCCGGCGTCAGCCCAGGCTATGTGCCGCTTGTCGTCCACCGACCTCTTCTTCATGCGGGACAGGTCGATGACAAGTCCGCCTTCGCATACGCAGTTCCCTGCCACGTTGTGCCCGCCGCTGCGCACCGACAGCGGCACATTGCTTTCTCGCGCGAAGGAGAGTGCCGCGATCACGTCGTCAGTGTCTGCACAGTAAGTGATCGCGGCTGGCCGTTTGTCGACGAAACCGTTCCAAACGCGCCGTGCCTGCTCGAAGCCCGCATCGGTTGGCAATACCAGGTCTCCGCGAAGGGCGCGGCCGAGCCGGGCTGCATCTCGCAGGCTGCTGCCCGCCGCTGCGGTGTGCGTTACGACATGGGACTGCATTTTCTCTCTCCCCTCGAACGATCCGCGGATAGCCTCTCACGAGGGCAACGCATTTGGCAAAATCGAAGAAATCAGGTGACGGATGAGCTCAATTCATCTACCTTAAAACGATGAGGAAGCTGCCGCCGCTCAATGCGTTGCGAGCCTTTGAGAGCGCCGCCAGGCACCTGAGCTTTCGGCTCGCGGCGGCGGAGCTTGGTGTCACGCCTACCGCAATCAGCCATCAAATCCATCTTCTTGAGGAGATTTGCGGCCAATCTCTCTTTCATCGGCGGCCGCGCCCCCTGCGCTTGACCAAAGCCGGCGAATTGCTCTTTCCCGTCCTGCGCAACGGATTTGACTCCTTCTCCGCGGCGCTCGCAGCTCTTCCCGGCGCAGCAGGAGGCGATACCTTGCGGGTCACCACTCCCAATGCTTTCGCCAGCCGGTGGCTCGTGCCGCGGTTACCGAGATGGCGCGAAGTCCAGCCTCGGATCGCACTTGAGGTGATCGGTACCGATCGCCCCTTGAACCTGGCAAGCGAAGAGGCCGACGTGGCGATCCGATATGCGCGTCGAATGCCCACCGAGCATGTTGCGCAGGAGCTGTTTCGCGATAGCTATTTTGCGATCTGCCGCGCTGAACTGCTTCCTCAGGGTAAACCTCTTAACCAGCTGGCCGACATGTGCCGGCTACCGCGCATCCACTACGACTGGATGAAGAACGATGCCGAGACGCCGACCTGGCGGCGCTGGTGGATGAAGGCGCGCGAGATCGAGCCCGGACTGCCGCGCGACGCCGACGCCTGCCAGCTCAGCTTCCGCGAGGAGGCGCATGCGATTGCCGCTGTGCTGGCCGGCCAAGGGGTGGCGATTTGCAGCGACATCATTCTGGCGCCGGAACTCGAGCGGGGCGAACTGGTGAAGGCGCACATGCTTTCACTGCCCGGACTGGGGTTTTACCTGCTCCGTCTGCCCGAGCATCCCCGCAAGCACTTGATCATGCTTTTCGCCGACTGGCTCCGCAGCGTGGCATGATCGCTCATTGGAAAGCGCTTGCAAGAGTGGCGATCCATGCAAATCTATCAACAAATGCGCCGGCCAGATTAAACTTGGCATCACCCGTGAACATCCGAGCCCGGTGATTTTGGACCGAGGTCGGATCTTTGTGGCGCTGCTCTAGAATTTCGCGTGCCCGCCGAAGAGCTGTGGCCGCCTCCTTGCCCGAGCGCCGTCTTCCTATTTAGTACCATCCATCGGCCATCGACGCCTTGCGTTGGGCGACGAAATCGCAGAGTGCTTGGTCGACAGCGGCGTCGAGCGGCGGCGCTTCATATCGTTCCAGGGTCCTTTTCCATTGCCGATTGGCGCGTGTCGCAATATCGGTCGATCCGCCTTCCTCGCTCCATTTCTCGAAGGGTTCGTTATCCGAAAGTGTCGAATCCCAGAAGGCCGTTTGGTAGTTCCGCATCGTGTGTGCTGACCCAAGGAAATGGCTGCCAGGTCCGACTTCCTCGAAGGCGTCGAAAGCCAGCGTGTTGTCATCCACCGTGACCCCGGCGAGGTAGGAATGAAGTGCGCCGCATAGGTCCGTGTCCATCACGAATTTTTCGTAGGACATTGCCAGCAGGCCATCCAGAAATCCCGCCGAGTGCAGAATGAAGTTTGCTCCGCAATGAATGGCCGACAGCATTGACATCAGACCCTCCTGCATGGCCTGGCCGTCAGGTAATTTCGAATTGGAGAAGTTGCCGGCGCACCGGAGAGGCAGTCTCAGCCGCCGTGCAAGCTGGCCGATGACCATGGAGCCAATGGCCGGCTCCGGTGTTCCGAAAGTGGGCGACCCCGACCGCAGGGACATGGAAGAGAGAAAGTTCCCGAAGATAACGGGCGCGCCCTTGCGTTCCAGTTGTGTGAGCGCGCAGCCGGCGAGCGTTTCGGCATAGGATTGGGCGATGGCTCCCGCGTTGGTCACCGGTCCCATCGCCCCGCCGAGGATGAAGGGAACGATGACAGCAGCCTGATTGGCGCGGGCATAGGCCCGCAGCGCCTTGGTCATGGTCCCGTCCCAGACGAGTGGCGAGTTCACGTTGACGTTGCCCAGGATGACGCAGTTTTGGTCGACAAAATCTCTGCCGAAGAGAATGCGCGTCATCTCGATCGAATCCTCGGCACGATCTTCCGCCGTGACGGATCCCATGAACGCTCGGTCGGAGTACTTGATGTGACTGTAGACCATGTCCAGATGGCGTTTGTTGACAGGCACGTCGACCGGCTCGCAAATCGTACCGCCTGAATGGTGAAGCCACGGGCTTGCTTGCGCGAGTTTGATGAAGTTGCGGAAATCCTCGATCGTTCCGTAGCGACGGCCGCGGTCGAGGTCCATCACGAAGGGCGAACCATAGGCAGGAGAGAAGACGACCCGATCGCCGCCGATCTCGACACTGTTTGCGGGGTTGCGGGCATGCTGGGTAAAACTGCTGGGCGCCGAGGAGACGATGTCACGAAGCATGCCCGGCTCAAATCTGACACGCACGCCCTGGACGTCGGCTCCGGCGCGCTTCCAGTGATCCACCGATACCGGGTCGTCACGAAATTCTATGCCGATCTCCGCGAGAATGCGGTCGGCCGTCCGCTCGATCTTCTGGAGGTTTTCCTCTGACAATATGTCATAAGGCGGAATATTGCGAACGATGTAGGGCACCCCGCAAGGCGTCGCGGTCCCGTCACGCCGAGCGGATCGGTTGCTTCGCCCTCGTCTACCAACCTTTTCCTCGATAGGCATCTCAGTCATGTCCGCCTCCATAATCCAGACAAAGGCTAGGCCGACACCCGGATCTTGTAACGCTGGAAAAAACTTGGTCTTTGTATAAGCTCACCTTATGGAAACACTGCGACGACTTCTGCCGACGGCATCGACACTGATCATTTTCGAAGCTGCTGGGCGACACCAGAATTTTAGCCGGGCTGCCGAAGAACTCGGCATGACGCAGGCCGCCGTCTCCTATGCAGTCAGGAAGCTTGAGGACCAGCTTGGCGTACCTCTTTTTCATCGCGAGCACCGCAGTGTCGAACTGACCGACGTCGGGGAGCGCTTTCTTGCCGACGTTACCATGGGTTTGTCGCGTATCCAGAGATCGGCCGAAGACATCCGGACGAAAGGCCGTGAATCCAATGTTACGCTTGCCGCGTCAACGGCCTTTGGGTCCATGTGGATGCTGCCGCGACTGGCGCGTTTTCGGGCCGACCTTCCCGAGATCGATCTGCGCATCCAGACCAGTGTCCGGGACCTCGATCTGGACGAGGAGCCGATCCCGCTCGGCGTTCGCGGTGGCGATCCTGCAAGCTGGCCGCGCTATCACTCTGCTATGCTCGCGCCTGAGGTGGTTTTTCCGGTTGCCAGCCTCGGCTTCGTTGAAAAGCGTGGACGGCCAGAGCGGCCGGAGGACCTTCTGAGACTACCGTTGATCCATCTTGAGGAGCCTGTCCGAGCGGCTTGCGATTGGTCCGAATGGTTCGCAAGCACGGGTGTTCGTTATACTGCGCAGCCTAGGCGGCTTGCGATCAACGATTATGTCCTCGTCATTCAAGCCGTACTTGGTGGGGAAGGGGTGGCACTGGGATGGCAACATCTTGTCGGTGAGCAGCTTAAGTCGGGCGCGCTGGTGCCTGTGGGCGGACATGTTCTGGACACCAACCTGGCATTTTATGTCGTTTGGCCACGGTCGCGTGAGCTCAACGCTCAAGCGCGGCGGGTGCGAGATTGGCTCGTCGAGGAAGGGCGACGGGACCGTGAGGACCGTCGATAGCCACGGCTGGGCGGTCGAACATCACCGCTGAAAGCTCGGACGGCCCTTCATATTTCAGTTCGTGCAACGTTCTCCTCGACGACACGCTTCAAGATGGGGAGGGTTGACCGCCAATAAAACTCAGCATGCTTCAGCCCTGATTCTGGACCAATCATCCACCCATCCCCCTGCCGGATCGGAGAGGACGGCACCTGGTGCTCGACCTTCAGCAGAACTTGGCCTCCGTCGGACGACAGGCGAAACGTGATGATGGCGTAGGATGCCGGAGTGTCGGGAAGACCGGAGACACGCGACCAATGGGCATATTGCAGTAGCTCGCAGGGCTCCATAAGCAAGACGTGACCGAGGTCGTCGTAGCGTTCGTCCCCGATCATCGTCGAGATCTTAATGGGACTGCCGACCTGCCAGTCGGTCTCAAAGTGCGCATTGCGCCATTTCTCCCCCGCCCAAGACGCTAAGAGAGCGGTCCAAACTTGCGACGGAGTAGAGATTATATGGATAGACTGCGCAACGGTCTGAAGGTCTGTAAGGCTATCTTTGTCCATAAATTCCTTTCGGCGCGGACGTCCAAGCTTGTTTCGCAACCGTCAGACGTGACCAAATCGGTTCCGGTCGATCTTCACGGAGAGGCGTCTACAGTGTCACGACGATTTTCCCGAACTGCTCGTTTGATTCCAAGTATCGGTGTGCGTCAACGATCTGTTCAAAGGTAAAAGTCTTTGCGATGATCGGCCGAAGCGTTCCGGCTTCGAGTCCGTCGAGAATCCATCGCTTGGCTCTCGATAAGCGTTCGGGATCTCCGGTAATTTCATGAACGAGGTAGCCTCGCAGCGTCAGACTCTTGCTCAGCACAGCAGGGAGTGGGAAAGGCGTGGGCTTCTCACTCAATCCGCCATACTCGATGAGGATACCGCCGCGCGCCATGGCATTCGTGAGTGGTTCAAAGATCGGCCCACCGACGGCATCGAGCACGACTTGAACGCCCGCGCTCCCGGCAATCTCATCCAGGCGCAGTGCAAGATCCTCTTCGTCGGTCACGATGACATGCGCGGCGCCCGCGTTGACCAGAGCTTGCCGTTTTCCGCTGTTGCGCGTGCATGCGATCGGCATCGCTCCAATCACGTTGGCAATTTGGATCGCGGCCAATCCAACGCTGCTTGAGGCAGCGGTGATTACCAAAGTGTCGCCGCGGCGGAGTTTGGCCACCTCAACCAGAGCGCCAAACGCCGTCAAATACTGCATCCATGCGGCGGCTGCTTCTTCCCAGCCGAGGTTTGCCGGATGCTTGACCACACGATCAATCGGCACGCAGATATACTCAGCATGGGTTGGCCATTGAACCATGGAAATTGGTGGAATGACGCTTACCGCCTCACCGGGCATGAAGCCTTCGACCCCGTCACCCAGCTTCGTTACGACACCGGCGGCCTCTAGGCCGAGTCCCGATGGCAGCGCCGGTCTCTCGATGTAGGTCCCAGCGCGCATCAGTGCTTCAGCACGATTGAGGCCCAGCGCCCGGACCTGGATTTGAATTTCACCCACGCCAGGCTGTGGCGCTTCGACTGTTTCGAAGGCGAGGACGTCTGGGGCCCCATGCCGATTAAAGCTCACTCTGCGCATTCGCCCACTCCTAACCATCATGCTCTAATGGTCTTTAACGAGCGCCGACAACCGGATAAATGTGGAGATCGGTTTTTCAGAAATAACCAATGGTTTCGAATATGGATCGACTGACGAGCATGGCGGTTTTCATTAGGGCGGTTGATCTTGGATCATTCGCCAAGGCTGCCGAGGCTCTTGGTCTGTCTGCCCCTATGGTTGGCAAACATGTCCGCTTCCTCGAGGAACGCCTGGGCGTGCATTTGATTAATCGGACGACGCGCCGACAAAGCCTGACGGACTTCGGGCGCGGCTATTACGAACGTTGCCGGCTCATCCTCGCCGAGGTGGAGGCGGCCGATGTGCTCGCGGCCAACCAGCTTTCCGAACCTCGAGGCTTGCTCCGCGTGACGGCCCCTGTGCATTTCGGCCGTCATTGCGTGATGCCGATCCTGATGGCGTTGGTCGACGAGTTTCCCGAGCTTCAACTCGATCTCTCGCTAAGCGATCGCTTCGTCGATTTGGCCGAGGACGGCTACGATCTTGCAGTGCGGACAGGTGATCCTGGAAACCAGGCGGGAATCACAGGACGACGTGTTGCTCGCCAGCGAATGATCGTGTGCGGATCGCCACGTTATCTTGAGACCGCGGGGCGCCCCACCAGCATCAGCGATTTGCAGCAGTGGAAGGGCATCGTCTATCTCCGCTCGGCCATCGTTCCGCCATGGATGTTTCCGCGGGACGGCGACACACCCCTCGAAGTGCTACCTTCCATTAGCGCGCGTATGGACGATCTTGCTGCGATCGCCGACGCGGTGACATGTGGTGCGGGCCTCGCGTGGCTTCCTTCGTGGCTTGTTCGCGACCGACTTGTTGCCGGCTCCCTCATCGAGTTGTTGCCCGACCTGTCGGGATTTCCGTATGACGTGTCTGCACTGTGGCTGTCGACCTCTGCTCCGTTGCCAAAAGTGCGGATCGCAATCGATGCATTGGCCAGGGAATTACCGAAATACATGAGCCATCAGTAGCGTTGCGGGCTCATGGCCGAGGTCGACGCTTTACACAACCACGGTGGAAAGCGGCACAGCGCCCGGCAGATTGTGTCCGATCTCACTTCCGCGCAATATGGGCTCAAGCTAGATTGAAGAAGCTGGGGTGGAGACTTTGTAGCATGGCAAGCGACGAGGGAGCTCGCAATGCGCCTCTATTCACGTGTCTCGGGAACGTATTTTGCCAGCAGGCCAACCACAGCCACTGCACATATCGATATGAATAGGAAAGACGCCGCGTAGTCCAACTGTGCCAACGCTACGAAAAGGATAGGGCTTAGTGTCGTTCCACTTTGGCCGACAAAGCGCCATATCCCAAGAAATCTTCCCCTTGCCTCCGGGGGCGCAACATCCGCGCCGACGGTCTGAATGGAGCCTCCCGTTAGCGCTTGCAATATAACAGCGATAAAAAACAGAACGATATACCAATCTAGCCCCAACCGCAGCCAGGTGGATAAGCCCAGTGCTGCCATCGAGAGCGCAACTCCCCCGAAACCAGGAACCATAGTGCGCAGTCTGCCGTAACGATCCATCATCCACCCGGCGATAAAGCCGATCGGCCATGCAAGCAGGGCCGCTCCGGTCGCCAAATACCCGATCTGCTGTGGACCCAGATGGTAGGTGAAGGCTGCATAAAGATGCAGGAGATCAGCAAAAATAGGTCCCCTGGTGAGCCCGGCAAACAAAGCGACACCAAAATAGGGCAGGCGAGGAAGAATAATCTGCTTCCACGAAACGCTGGTCGTCGTGGTTCTCTCGGAAGCCTTTGAAACGCTTTGGCGTCCCTCGGAATCGGCGAACCATAGGGCAGGAAGGAGTGCGGCAAGCGCAAGGGCGCCGAAAACGATGAAAGGTGACCGGGCCCCCCAAAGACTCGTTATCATTCCCCCCATGATGGGACCGGCAAGAGCGCCTGTATTGTTCATGCCGAACATCCAACTGACGTGCTTGCCGCGTTCACGGGGAGCGGAAGCTTGTGAGATCGCGGCCAGGCGGCCCATCAGCCACATTTGTGCAGCAAAGCCGTCCAGAAAGCGCAGAAGCAAAAGCTCCTGAAATGAGAATGCAAAGGCACAAAGAAAGGCCATAAGCGCTGTTAGCAAAGGGCCGGCGATCATAATCGGCCGCCGCCCAAAGCGGTCGATGAGCCAGCCGCAAGGAAGGGTTCCGACGAGATTGCCGAGGAGGAATGAGGTTACGATGCCACTTGCGGCGCTGAATTCTACGCCGAATGATTTCGCCAGAGTCGGGACGGCCGGAACAGCGATCCCGGTACCGAGCGCCAGAATAAACGCTGGCAGGTAAGTGGAGTAGATCGCTTTTTTAGATGTGGCTTTCGGCCCGAGCTCCAGCGGAGGCGAGGTCGCCAAATCGCTGGAGACGCGTGAATAACTCTCGGTCATTTAGAATACGACTACTGGAAAATTTGGAGACATGGAAAATGATCGCCGGGACATAAGCCACGGTGCCGCCTAATGTCCAGGAATTGGAATTCCATACCATTCATTTTTTTGTGTAACGCGAGATATCCTGGCGGCCAAAGATTGATTTCGGCAGTTCAATCCCGACGCGGGGTTACGCAAATCTCTTCTTCAGGAAACAACCGCTTCGAATCCTGTCAATGCGATCAATCGGGAAGGTTCAGGCGGCTCTGGCGCGGAATATTGGGGTGACATGCCCATCGACCTTCATGGCTGAACAGGCCGTGCAGGATAGTAGGCTGGTCGAAGACATTGGTGCTGCTTATTTCCTCAGACGACATCTTTCAACGTCGCATCGAAAGCCTCTAGAAAGCAGCAGGCATCTGCACGGGAAAACACCAATGGCGGTCGGATTTTCAGGACATTGGCGTGCGGTCCGCTTGCGCTGATAAGAACGTGTCGGTCGCGAAGTCCGTTGACGATTCGTGCCGCGGCGGCGGATGATGGCTTTCCACCGTCGATGACATCGACGCCGATGAAGAGACCGGCGCCGCGTACGGACCCAATTAGTGGCGAGCGATTGATATAGTCTGCGAGCTCGGTTCTAAGATAGGCGCCGACGGCCCGGGCGTTTGCGACCAGCTCCTCTTGCTGAATAACGTTGAGGACGGCCTGACCTGCAGCCGCTGCGACCGGATTGCCGCCAAACGTGTTGAAGTAACGGGCATTGCGGCCGAAATCGGCGATGATCTCAGGCCGTGCAATCAGCCCTGCCATCGGATAACCATTGCCCATCGGTTTGCCGATCGTCACCAAGTCCGGAACGACACCGTGGCGCAGAAAACCCCATAGGGCATCGCCTGTGCGCCCGAAACCGGGCTGGACTTCGTCGGCAACGAAGATGCCGCCGGCCTGGCGGATTGCCGCGACGGCCGACTTCAGGAAGCCGGGCGGATCGGCGATGACGCCGTCACTGGAGAAGATCGTATCGACGATCAGCATGGCAGGTTTAATCCCGTGTCGTTTGAGGTCGTCAATCGCGGCCTCGACTTCGCGGGCAAAGGCCGCTTCGATTTCAGGCGCAGGCAAATGCGGGTTTGGCGGTGAGATCGTCCTGACGTGGATGCCAAGATTGACGTTTGGACCAAGCGAGGGAGAAAACTCAGCGACCGTGCTGGTGACGCCGTGATAGGCATGCGATGTGACGATGATGCCGGTCCCGCCGGTATAGGTTCGTGCAATTCGAACCGCGAGATCGTTCGCCTCGCTTCCCGTGCATGTGAACATGACCTGGCTAAGTTCGGGTGGACAGGTTGCCGTCAGCGATTCCGCATAGGTCAGGATGTTTTCGTGAAGATAGCGTGTGTGTGTATTGAGCGTTGCGGCCTGTCGGCTGATAGCCTCGAGAACCGTTGGATTGCCATGGCCGACCGAAGCCACGTTGTTATAGGCGTCGAGGTAGGCTTGACCGCCGGCGTCATAGAGCCAAACGCCTTCGCCGCGCACGAAATGGACCGGGCGCTCGTAAAAGAGGCGATAGGCCGGCCCGAGCACGCGTTCGCGCCGCGCGATCATTGCCTGCTCCGCTTCGCTCAAGCGGTTGAAATCGTCAGAGCCAAATGCATTTGCCATCGTCATGAGAGGTCTCCGATTTTCTGCCGGAAGAAAGCGCCAAGATCCGCGTCGGTGTGATCGACAAGGCGTGTGAGGCCGGCGAGTGCGATTGGGTGATTGCGAAGAATATAGTCCCGATTGTCCGGGTAAAGGGCGGCGCGCCACTCGGTAATGATGACGGTCATTGCAAGCCGTGTACGCAATAAGGTCGGAAGGCAGGTGATTTCCAAGGGATCGAGCGGCCTGACGCGGTGATAGGCTTGAAGCATGGCAACGGCGTCATCGAGACCGCTTTCGGCGCCGATCTGATATGAGAGCGCGACGGCAAGATCGTTGATCAGCGGCGCTTCGACCATATCCCCGAAATCAATCACGCCGGTCACCATGGCGGGATCGGTCTCCGAAACAAGAATATTGTGCGGATTGAAGTCGTTGTGGATAACCTGCCGCCGCAATGTCCGCATCGCCCCGTTGGCAAGCTTGTCGAAGCTTTCGAGGGCATGACTGACCATCGTTTGCCGCAAAGGCTCGACGTGAGGGACGAAGGCGATCAGCGCCGCGGCATTGCAGATGTCCCAAAGTAGGGTCTGCTGCGGTACTTGTGGCCGGAAATCCGCAAGACCCTTGCCGAGAAGCGCAAGCATCTTGCCCAGCGCATCCATCTGCTCGAAGGAACGCCGTGCCTTGTAAAGTTGCTGACCGTCAAGAAACGTTAGTAGCCGCGCAGTCCGCCGTTTGTCAGCAAGAGGCAGGGCGAGCAGCATCTCTCCATTTTTCGAAGGGACGGCGCGCGGCAGCGGCAGGGGCAGTGCCTTAGCTGCGAGGTGGATCAGCGCTTGCGTCTGAAATTCGAGGATGTCGGTACGCTCCGCCGGATTGGCGATCTTGAGAACGTAGTCGCTACCGGTGTCCGTCTGAATCAGGAAGGTCTCGTCCCGCTCGCTCGACAGCGTTAAGGCTCTTCCGGTGATACCGAAATGATCGAATGCGATCGCCTCCACCGTTGCGTGCGAGGTTTTTCCAACCTCGACGTTGAGCGCGTTCTGGTTTTGCTGGATTGGCTCTGATGTCGAGGACATAGGATCACGCCTTTATTGACACTGGGCTATGGAGGATGATTGAAACTGGCAAGTGCGATTTGCATTTTGCGTTGCTAAAACCGCCGGCCCCCATCGAAAAGAGCCACGATGCCATCCAGCCCAATTCCCTCTCTCACGGAAAGTTCGCGCCTGGTCTTGCGGGTGGTGGCATCGTCCGGACCGATTACCCGTCCGCGGCTTGGAGCGATTCTCGATTTGTCGAAGCCGACGATGACTGCGGTTATGAATGAGCTGGGTGCGCTCGGTCTCGTCGCGGCGATCGGCTCGCAGCAGGGCGCCATGGGTCGCTCCGCGACTGTCTACGCGCTTGGGCCCGCCGCCGGCTACGTTATTGGTATCGATGTCGGCGCGGCGCAAGTGCGTGCCGTCGCTCAGGGCCTCGATGGCAGTCCGCTTGCAACCGTCGAGCTCAAAATCGCCAAGCAAAGTCGCGCGACGATCGAGGAAGTTGCGTCGGTGGTCGATGACGCCGCAAAGGCCGCGAGCCTGGCCGTTGGCAGTCGTGGCAAGGTTCTTCGCAGCATCGCGGTGGCCGTTCCGCGCATCGTCTCGAGAAATCGTCTGGGTCAGAACAGACGTAGAGCGCCCGAGGCAGTTCTGCAACGGTTGCGTCAGTCGGTCGATGCGCCGATCCTCCTGGAAAATAATGTCAATTGCGCAGCCTTCGGTGAGCTGCACACCGGCGTAGCGAAAGGTCGCGAGATCTTCGTGTTTCTGCAGGTCGGCGTGCGAGTCGGTCTTGGCATCGTCATCGGTGGTAAATTGTTTCGCGGCTTCAACGGCGCCGCCGGCGAAGCTGGCCGTATCCCTTTTCCCTGGTCGTTGGACACCGTGCCGGAACGTGAAGGCCTCGAGCATTATCTCGGCTCCGATGCACTGATCGAGCGCTGTATCGCCGGCTGGTCGACGAGCGAGGCACCCGCAACCGCGAGGGAGCTGTTCGATCGCGCGCAGCAAGGCGAAAAAGAGGCTTTGCTCTGGGTCAACCGGCACGCCGCCGATATTGGACGAATGGTTGCTGGCTGCATCGGTTTCTTTGATCCGGGTCTCGTTGTGCTCGGCGGCGGGGTGGGACAGAATCCATTGATTTTGGAGGAGGTTCGACATGTGTCGCGCGATTTGAGTTGGGCAACGGAAATTGCAAACAGTACTCTCGGTGCAAACGGCACGGTTCTCGGCGCAACGCGGCTGGCTGCCGATTACGCATTGGCGAAGATTCTCGGAGAAACGCCGGATGCGACCGTCGTTCTTCCTTGGCAGGAGACTGCGACCGACGAGCCGCAGCCTTCATTTGGCTAAACGTCAGACTTCCGTCGGCGACCATGGTTTCAGTTTCGTATCGGTCTGCCGATAGCGGAAGGTGATGTCAGTCAGTCCGGCCGCATCCTGCATATCGCCGACGATCATTTGCAGCGCCACAATCTGCACGATTGCGTCGGCGACGGGATTGTCGAACCCTGGCACGGTTATGACCGTAAGGCCCTGACGCTCGGAGACATCGTCGCGATTCGTGATCAAAATAGAGGGGCAGCCGAACCCCGCCATATCTTCCGCGACCTTCATCTCGCGGCCATTGCCGAAAGCGATCACGCCGGTGCGGGCATCCTGGGATTCCATCGGCCCATGAAGATAGTTCAACGTATCCCAACCGGCCGCGGGAATACGCACTGCTTCCCGAATGAGCATTGCGCCTTCGCCGGCGGTGGCAAAGCCGGCACCGGCGCCCACGAGATCGATGGAATGGCAGGCCTGGAGGCTGGCTGCGGCGGCCTGGGCGCCACCAAGCGCCGAACGCAACGTCTCGCGAATGGCTGCCGGAACCTCGCCCCATCTGCCAAAAGAGGCCATGGCGAGCTTGTCGCAAAGAAGCCCGATAGCCAATAGCATACCGGTATAGCCCGTCGAGCTCGCGCCATTATCCGACCCGGATCCGCTCGGAATGACGGCGCCGACCAATTCTGCCAATGGGTTGCCGCCGCTTCGGCAAATTGCAATGCGGGGCATATGCGCGCGCAAAGCCATGACATCCGATATTTCCCGGCTTTGGCCTGAGGCAGACAATGCCACGAAGGCTTCTGCGGCACTGTCCACGGCTTGGTAGAGGTCTGTCGGGCAATAGGCGAAAGATGGAATGCCAAGAAGACGAAGATAACAGGCCCCAACCATGCCGGCCTGGTAGCTGGCGCCGATACCGGCAAACCCCACCGACTTACCATGGAAGGGATGGAGATCGATCGCCTCCAGCGCTGCGGCCACAGTCTCCAGACCGTGAGCGAGGCTTTCAGGCTGTCGCGTGACTGCGCCGCGATAACCGATACGTTCATTCATCATTGGTTCTCTCCATTTCAAAGGGGGTTCTTGCAAAGACGTTGGGCGATCGCCAGGGCGCCGGTGACTGGCGGAGCGCGCAACAACGTCACCCCACTGGACGGCGCGACCCTGGACATCGCTTCGACGAATGCGTCGAAGAGCTGTGGTTGTTCGACGACGACGCCACCGCCGATCACCACATGGCGTGCGTCGGCGCCGCGGCCAATCAATATCTGAACCAGCTCCGCAAGTGATGCCGCGCCTTCATTGATCACGCGTGTCGCAAGGGGCGAGCCTCGCCGTGCGGCGTCGAAAACCACGTTTGCGTAGCCGCCCCAGATGGCAGCACTTCGGGTCTCGTTCAAAAGGCGGCCGATCTTGGTCGGATCGTTCGTTTGAAGCTTCGCCATCAATTCTGCAACGAGCGGATCTCCCGTCTGGCCGAGATCGATCGAGCCACGCACAGCGCGCGCAGCTTCCCTGACGAGCGCTGCGGCACTGCCCTCATCTCCGAGGATCCAGCCCCATCCGCCCGCGACCAGCATTTCATCGTCCGCGGTGCGGGCGACAGCGATCGAACCGGTTCCCGAGACGACGCCGATACCGGTTACGAAACCTGCCGCCGGCACGAGCAGCTCGGAATCGTTGACGACCTTTATCTTGCCTTCCAGTCTCACACTGAGGTCGGCTTCAAGCTGCTTGCAATGCTGATCGGTATCGCAGCCATGGGCGCCGATTGCGGTTGCGCAAAGCTTGCCGCCGGCGATGTCTTTTATGAGCGTGGCGAGCGCGACGGCGTCTCGTTCGCGAACCCAGGTGCGCCAGTCGGAGGAGGCGACGATCCGATCCGCGACTACGCGATCGGCGTCTTTGATCAGAATGTGCGTCTTTGTCCCGCCGATGTCGATCCCTGCAACGAGGTCAGCTTGCTTCATATGATTTGGCGCCCTAATGAAAATATAGTTCGGCAAATTTACAAACTATCTAGCCAGAACGCAAGAACTATGATTTTCTAGTGATCGTGAACATGCTCTAAAACCAAAAAGGGGAGCGCAATGAGAGTGACATCGATCGCAGGGCTGCTGGCTGCAGCGACAATCGCCTGGGGCCTTTCTGCGCCCGCCACATTCGCGACTGACATATCCTTCTGGACCTGGCGCCAGGAAGATAAGGCAGCTTACAACGAACTGTTTGCCGACTTCACAAAAGAAAATCCCGACATTCATGTGAAGTTCGAATCCTTCCCGGATGAGAACTACCCGACGATCGTCTCGACTGCGCTCGCAGGCGGCAAGGGTGGGGATGTCATTCACACGCACGCCTATGGCTGGCTTGAGCAGTTCGTGAAGTCCGGCTACTTCGTGAAGCAGGACAGTTCGAACATGCCCTCCCTTGCCAATATGTCGGCCGACGCGTTGCTCGCGGGCACCTATCGCGGCGACGGCCAAGTCTACTCATTGCCTTTTGCGTCGCAGACCCTTGGTCTCTTCATCAACAAAGATGTCTTCGAACAAGCCGGCCTGACGCCGCCAAAGACCTGGGATGAGTTCATCACCGTGTCCAAGGCGTTGAAAGAAAAGGGCATCGTCCCGCTTGCAAACGGTCTCGGCACCAGCTGGTTCAACGAGATGTTCGTTGCGGCCTTCACCGGCCCGTTCCTGGGTCAGGATTTCGTCTCGGATCTGAAAACCGGCAAGGCGACCTTCAAGGATCCGCGTTACATTGCGGCTCTCAACAAGCTGCTTGAACTTCGCGATTATATGTCGCCCGGCTTCGAAGGCATCGACTACGATACGGCGGGTCAGCTTTTCGTGAGTGGACGCGCCGCCATGCTTGCCGGCGGCAGCTTCGATATCGCGACCTATAAGAGCCAGAACCCGCAGCTTAAAATGGACTTCATCGCACCGCCGGCAGCCAAGGCCGGCGATATTCCGCAGGCAACCAAATTCTTTGACGGCGGCTATGCGGTCAATGCCGCGTCGCCAAACAAGGAAGCGGCCCTGAAGCTGGTTGCCTGGATGGGCACCAAGGAATTCGGCGACAAGTTCACGGCGCTTCTCGGCAATATTTCGCCGATCAAGGGCGTTGAGGTGAAGGACCCGCTGCTTGCCGAGGTCGCCAAGCTCAACGAGACGGCCATGCCGCACATCAATGTGGTTTACTTCCGCTTCCAGAAGCCGACCGGCTCCGAGTTGCTGCAAACCGATATTACGAAGATGATGTCTGGATCCATCACGCCTGAGCAGCTTGGCGCCGACCTCACGAATGGCCTTGCCAAGTGGTACAAGCCTTTCCAGGGGAAATAAAATGACCAGCAATCGGCGCCGCTCCACGACTCTTTGGCCGCGGCGCCGGTCGTTGTGGATCCTCTTTCTGCTGCTGCCGGCCTTGGCCGTGATGACGCTCTTCGTTGTCTGGCCGCTGATTTCGGCTTTGCGTTATGCCTTCTACGACTTCAATGGCCTGCGGCCGTCGCAATTCATCGGACTTGAAAACTTCCGCAAGGTGCTTTTCGAGGAGCCCTACAGCGATTGGACCTATAACGCCTTCTGGCACAATGTGATCGTTTTCCTATCACTGATGATCTTCGAAAACGGGACCGCCTTTCTTGTCGCCTTTGCCCTTCTGAAGGGCCTGCCCGGACACCGAATTCATCAGGTCATCGTTTTTCTCCCGGTCGTTTTGTCCTCCGTCATTGTCGGGTTTCTCTGGAAGCTTTTCCTGCACCCGCTCTTTGGCCTCGTGAACGGCGCATTGGCGCTTGTTCATATCCACGGCCCCGCCTGGCTCGGGAACGAGAATACCGCACTCGGCAGCATCATCTTCGCTAATATCTGGCACTGGCTCGGCTTTCCGACGCTCGTGCTTCTCGCCGGCATGCAACGCATTTCGGCGGAAGTCATCGAAGCGGCGCGCCTTGATGGTGCCGGCGATTACGTTCTGCTTCGCCGCATCATCTGGCCGCTGATCGCGCCGAGCGTGACGATCGTTTGCATCCTGACTTTCATCGGCAGTTTCAACTGGTTCGAGATCCCCTATGTCATGGCCGGTTTGACCGGTTCGCCGGGAGGCTCGACCGACGTGCTCGGCCTCTACTTTTATCGTACCGCCTTTGGCAGCGTCACCAACGGCATCCAGGATTTCGGCCAGGGCAGCGCGCTTGCCGTGCTGATGTTCATCTTCGTGGCCGGCTTCTCATTCGTTGCTCTGCGGTTCCTTCGCCGCCGCGAAATTCAGCTCTAGAGATCGCGCCTTGCCGTCGCCCCTCTCAACCCTGCGAGACAAGACATGAAGACTTCCAACGAGTGGATCAAGAATGGCTCCATTCAGGCGCTTCTCGTGCTGAACGCACTGCTCATGCTCTATCCACTCCTCGTCATGGTACTTTCGGCCTTCAAGACGAATGCGGAGATTTTCAGTTCACCTTTTGCTTTGCCGCATTCCTTTTCTACGGCAAATCTTCAGAAGGTCTGGGATCAGACGAACTTCATCCGCTATATGCTGAATTCCTTCGGCGTCACACTAGCCTCAATCGCCTTGATCCTGGTTTTTGGCACCATGGCGGCTTACGCGATTGCGCGGTATGAGTTCAAGCTTGGCGGTGCGGTCCTGATGTTCTTCATCAGCGGCATGACGGTGCCTTTGAAGCTTGCGATAATCCCGCTCTTCATCCAGCTTGACGCCCTGCATCTCGTCGACACCTATGCCGGCCTTATCCTCGTCTATGTCGCGATGGGCTTGCCATCGGCCGTTTTTATCTTGACCGGCTTCCTGCGAACGTTGCCCCGCGAACTCGAAGAATCTGCCCGCATCGATGGGGCGAGCGAATTGCTCATCATGCTTCGCATCATGCTGCCGCTAGCAAGGCCCGCCATGGTGATCGTGGCAATCCAGAATGCCGTTCCGATCTGGAACGATTTCTTCTTCCCACTGATCCTCATCACCTCCGACGATCTAAAGACGCTGCCGCAGGGGCTCACCGTGTTCATTGGTGAGTTCACCACTGATTGGGGCGTGATGTTTACCGGCCTGACGCTGGCGGCGTTGCCGATTACGCTTCTCTATATCGTCCTCTCCAAGCAGTTCATCGCTGGCATCACCCAAGGCGCTGTGAAATAGGCCGCCCAATAAGGGAAAAGCAACATGAGTTCTGTCCAAATTCGTAATGTCAGTAAGAGCTACGCACAGACCAGCATCATCAAGGACATTACGGTCGATATTCCCGATGGCGAGTTTGTCATTCTCGTCGGTCCATCCGGCTGCGGGAAATCGACGCTATTGCGGATGATCGCCGGTCTTGAAGACATCACCGCAGGCGAAATCGAGATCGGTAACAACGTAATCAATGATGTCGCGCCAAAGGCGCGCGATATCGCCATGGTTTTCCAGAACTATGCGCTCTATCCACATATGACAATTCGCGAGAATATGGAGTTCGCCCTTTCCCTAAAGAAGGTCCCGAAACCGCAGATCGATACGAAGGTCATGCGAGCGGCCGAAATTCTGGGATTGAAGGATTTGCTGACGCGCTATCCCCGTCAGCTGTCCGGCGGTCAGCGCCAGCGCGTTGCCATGGGCCGCGCGATCGTCCGTGACCCGAAGGTCTTTCTGTTCGACGAGCCGCTTTCGAATCTCGATGCGAAATTGCGGGTGCAAATGCGTGCCGAGATCAAGGCTTTGCACCAGCGGCTGAAGACCACGACCGTCTATGTCACGCATGACCAGGTCGAGGCGATGACGATGGCGGACCGCATCGTGGTCATGCGCTCGGGTGTCGTCGAGCAAACTGGCACGCCCCTTGAGCTCTATGACGATCCCGTCAATATCTTTGTTGCGCAGTTCATCGGCTCACCGGCCATGAATGTTCTCGAAGGGGAAATCAAGGATGGCGCTTTTGAGACAAGCGATGGCATAAGGCTGGCAATGCCTGCCTCGAATGCAGTGGATGGTCAAAAGATTTCTTATGGCATCCGCCCCGAACATATCCGTCTGTCCGATCAAGGCGTGGCTGGCACCATCCACGTCGTCGAGCCGACTGGTGCTTCAACCGAAGTGATTGTCCAGGCAGGTGCTCAACAGATCGCCCTTACGGCGCACGAACGCCTTATCTCAAGACCGGGACAGCAGGTCCGTCTGGCGATCGATACGGCCAAAGTATGTCTATTCGACGCCGATGGCCTGCGTCTCCGCGGCTGAGGAGGGTTGGGCATGGTGGGAACAGGCAGGAAATGCGTCATCGTCACAGGCGGTGGTTCAGGGATCGGTGCTGCGACAGCGTTCGCCTTCGCTGGGGCCGGCTATGATGTCGTCATCAACTACAGCCGCAACCGCGACGGCGCCGAGGCCATCGCGGATCGGTGCAGAGACCAAGGCGTGGAAGCGATCACTGCCCTCGGAGATATCGCGAGCGATGAGGCCTGTCTGTTGATCGCAGATACGGCCGTTCAACGCTTTGGTCGCATCGACGCTCTCGTCAACAATGCCGGCGTCACGCGTTATGCCGCGGCTTCCGACCTCGATGCTTCGAACGCCGCGGATTTCGAGCATATTTTCAGCGTCAATGTCACCGGCACCTATCAGATGATCCGCGCCGCCACACCTCATCTCAAGAAGAGCGATCTGGGGTCGATCGTCAACGTCTCCTCCGACTCCGCCTTCTCCGGCTCCGGCTCATCTCTTGCCTATGCCGCCTCGAAAGGTGCGATCAACACAATGACGTTGGGACTGGCCCGGTCCCTCGCACCGACAATCCGCGTAAATGCAGTGTGCCCCGGCTTCGTCGACACGACTTGGGCGCTCTCCTGGCACGATGAAAATTCCTACAAGGCTTTCAAGGAGAACCTGATCAGCGCAGCGCCACTCAAGAGCATTCCCAGCGCGACCGATATCGCCGACGCCATTCTTTGGTTGACTGACCACGCGACAAAGGTGACCGGGCAGTGCCTCGTGATTGACAGTGGCATGCATCTCGGAGTGTAAGCCGTTGCCCAATCAATTGCATATTCGGTCCGGATTGATAGGTCTTCCTCGTGATGGTGTTGGTGCATGGATTGTCGGCCAAATGAGGCCTTAGCGATCGTCGACCGCAACAGCCTCGCAGGCATCGAGCGCGCTCATCAGGCGGCCATTGACACACAGCCGTCCGGCTGATCGTCGGCTGGCGGCTCGATCTCATCGATGGGATGTCGCTTCTCCCACCAGTGTTCGAAATGAACCAATGCGACCGGTCTGGTGTCGGCTTGCAGATCGTCGCTCATAGCAGGGTCGGCCCCGGATCGTCATCGGTCGGCTCTTCGATCGGATCGAGGATATCGGGCGTGTTGTTCTTCGGCAATCCAACGTTCTTGCCGATTGGCCACATGGTCATCAGCTCGCTCGGGAACGGCGCATCAAATCATTAGGATCAGGCTCGGGCGACATCCAGCGCTCAATTCATCACCGCTCGCGACGATCTATCTGTTCAATGGCCTCCCGTCAGGTGTTCAAGCAGCACCGGACGGATCCCCGGTTGGCAATAGGGCTGGATCCAGCGGCGGGTCGTTTGGATTTTTGGTGTCGCCCGGATCCTGAGCCGGCGTTAATGGCGGCTTCTCCTGAGTACGATCTGGCACTCCGGGAGATGGTGTCGGGCCACGAGGCGATTCAACAGGCGTCGGAATATTTGTCGGCATATGCTTTTCTCCTTTTGAAGGGGAACGACATTTCTGTCCCATTGTTCCGAGCGGGCGTCGAGTCAAGCTGATCCGTGCAGTCACCATCCTCATCCAGCTCCCGCACCGGTAGGGCTCTTGGAGAATGGCTCTCGTCCTATGGCCTTTGCAATTTTTCGCCAATCGTGGCCGCCCATCTGGCTCATTTCCTCAGCCGATCTTCAATACGGCTAAACATACAAGGAACTAGAATTCCCAAGCCGAAAGCCTGCGGCCAATCCAATACGCGAAATTAAAAACGGCGCTACAAGTAGCAACGCCGCAAATACCATCTCGCCGATGCCATGTGGATTACCGGAAGACTATTAGACGATACTAAGCTAATATAAAGTAATGGTGGGCCATTCAAAGGATTATACGATGCCCGACGAGCTACGAATGATCACGTTCGAGTGCAACGGCAAGGCTGACTTTGTAGATCCAGGTGGTAACCAAGCCGAGATACTTCAAGCGAAGATAATTGCACTCAATAAAAAAGCAGAGGAGATCGCTGAAAAGATAGAGCGCGAAGTGCGGAAACACTTGCCTCCCTATGTATCGGTCCAGGCGACCGTCCAATTCGATAACGGCAGCTTAATCTTAGTCGGAACCGTCGCGTTGCTGTCGTGGGGCGGATCGATTGTGTTCGAAGCCGCGAAGGAAGAGATAGAGCGGCAACTTTCTGAACTTGTCAAAGCTTCCGTTCAGCGCGTGATTAACAAAGTCTTTGGTGCTGAGGGCCTTTATAACGCACCTGGTTGGTCTTTCAAACCAATGGAGATGGTCGTCAGGCCTCGCGGGCCGTCCGGCGGATCGCTGTTTGTCAGAAACTCCGTGCCCGTCCCAAGCGCGGCGCCCACGGGCGTGCACTACGCACTTTTTGTGGTCATCGCATTGCTTTCTCTCATTGTATTTCTTTTGGTTCTCAATCTGTTTTTTGAATATCGTCCTAGAATTGAACAACCGAGCGGCGCGGCTTCCACGCCTCAGAGTTCATCGAATCGTGCAGGCCAGCAGTAGATATTTGCACGATATAGAAGCCATTGGTCACAGCAATGTCGGCTCCGGATTGTCGTCGCTCGGCTCTTCGATGGGATCGAGGATATCGGGCGTGTTGTTCTTTGGCGATCCAACGTTCTTGCCGATTGGCCACATGGTCATCAGCTCGCTCGGGAACGGCCGCATCAAATCATAGGGATCAGGCTCGGGTGACATCCAGCGTTCATAGTCTTCCGGGTGAAGGACGACTGGCATTCGGTCATGGATCTGCGCCATCATTTCATTGGGCGCACAGGTGATGACCGCAAACATCTTCTCTTCGAGACCGGTATCCAGATTGCGGCGACCGGACCAAACGCCGGCGAGCGCGAACGGTTCCCCTGACTTCATGGCGACGGCGTAGGGCTGCTTGTTCTTGCCCGTGCTGTAAATGTCCTTCCATTCAAAAAAGCCGTTGATCGGCACCAGGCAGCGCTTGGATCTGTATGCCGCTTTAAACATGCCGTTGGTCGAAATGCCTTCCGACCTGGCGTTGATCATCGGCCGGCCGGCATCCTTTGCCCAAGCTGGAATGAAGCCCCAGCGCGCCGTCGCGAACACCGGACCCATAACGTCCGGCTCTCGCACAATCTCCCTGACGATAATCGGATAATCCTGCTGCGGTGCGCCGTTGTAGCGCGGGAAGCTATTTGCCAGCCCCTCGGCATCACCTGGCGCCGCAAATGCAAAATTGGCGAGCAATTCCCGTAACGATGATCTTATATAGACGCGTCCAGACATTGCTATGCTGCTCTCTTCCCATTCAGCTGCATGATGGCTTCATAGCATTTTTCGATAAGACAGGCTGCCTCTCCGGCGCTTCCTTCCCACCCCGCCGAAGGACAGCCGCGCTTGGGTGCTCTCTTCGCCTATCGCGATCAGCCCGAGCATGTCATTGTCGGCCAGGTCGACAAGTGCTGCCGCTGCTTCCCGCTCGTTCCAGCCGGCCGCTACGGCAGGAACAGCGAAGTTAGCCGAACAATCCTTTGGTAGTCGAAACAACTGACGACCGGCTAATTTCCCGGTGTGTGGAACGGAACTTAGCGATTGCTGCCGCCCCAGGACTGTTGGCAGTAAAGGACAGAGCAACCGCCATCACGGGCGGGTATCAAGGAACGCCTGGCTTCCGTACCATTGCTGCATTGTGCGCTGTCACTGACGTATCGATCGTAGAGAGGTGGTCCTCCAGACGAGTTGGAGTAGCGAAGGATGATCGCTCGCTCCCTATCGAGGGTATTGTGGATCGCCGAGCATGTCATTGAAGCAGAGTTGTATCGATTGATGGCAAGTGCGTCGCCAGCTGGAAATGCGAGCGCTGCAATCAGGCACCCCGCAGAATTCCATGAAAAACCTCTCAATTCGCGATGTCTGGGTACACCCGGCATGGTCGTCTCCTTCCGCGCTTGGATGCGTGGTCAATTAGAATGACGGACATGATATTTGGTCGCAGATAAAAGATGCTGGAGAGAAATCTAACATCGCGATCCAGTGCAAGAAACCGACGCTCGAACACGTTTTCGTGCACGGACAAGGTCTAAAAAAGCGGAGCGCACCTCAAAATGGCGCGAGAGATGCCAGTCGGGATGGTTTTGCTGGTGCTCGCCGCCCGCCGATGCCAACAGATAGCCCCACCGCTGGGTGCCGAGTCACCCCAGCCAATATCTCGGCCCCGGCCCTTTGCGTCCTGCCACATCAGCAGGGTTCGCAAGGTTACACCGGTCGATCGACAGGCACCCGCAACCGATGCACTCGGTAAGGCCGGACCTCAGGCGCTGCAACTCGGCTATGCGCTGGTCGATGCGCTTTGCCCACTCGCCCGACAGTCGTGACCAATCCCATCGCGACGGTACGTGATCGGCAGGCAACTTGGCGAGCTCGGCGCCGATCTCCTCAAGTGTCAGCCCGATCCGCTGAGCAAAGACGATAAAAGCGATCCGGCGCAATGCAGACCGGTGATAGCGCCTATGCCCCGAACCGGCGCGCTCGGAGACGATCAGCCCACGCTCCTCATAGAAACGCAGGGCCGATGAGGCAACGCCGCTGCGCCGCGATACGTCGGTGATGGTCAGCATCGAATCCATGCACGAACAAGAGCACGATTCCCACTTGACTTCAAGTTAACTTGAACTTGTAGCAAATGTTCGTATGGATTGAAGGAGTACCAGCAATGCAGACGAATATCGATTTTCAGGGACTTCGCGTGGCGGTTACGGGCGGCACCTCAGGCCTCGGACTGGCACTGGTGCGGCAGCTTACCGGGAAGGGTGCACGCGTTGCCTTCGTCGCTCGCACCGCCGCGAACGTCGAACGCGTCGCAGCCGAGACGGGTGCGCACGGCATTGTCGCCGACATCGGCAAGAAGGACGATATCTACCCGATCGCGATGCAGGTCACGGCGAACCTCGAAGGGGTCGATGTCCTCATCAACAATGCGTCGAGCCTCGGTCCCGTCCCTCTGGCGCTTCTTGCCGATACCGAGTGCGAGGAGCTGGAAGCGGCACTTGCGGTCAACCTGCTCGGGGCATTCCGGCTGACGAAAGCCTTGTTCGGTGCGCTTGCCGCATCCGCACGCGAAGGCCGCGGCGCGCTGGTGATCAACATCTCCAGCGACGCGGCGGTCAATGCTTATCCCGACTGGGGCGCCTATGGCGCGAGCAAGGCCGCTCTTTCCCATCTGACGGCGATTTGGGACGAAGAGGCGAAAGCCGACGGCATAAGGCTGCTGACGCTCGACCCTGGCGATATGGACACCCCGCTTCACGCGCTGGCGCTTCCGGACGCCGATCGGTCGAGCTTGAAGGCCCCCGAGCTAGCTGCTGCCGAGATCATCGAGAAGATGCTCAACGCGTTGCCAGCCCGCACTGCGCTTCCTGCCGGAGGACTAGTATGACTAACGAGGACGGTTCCGATCGGCGCCTTGCCAGGCTGTTTGTCGTCGAGGCGGACGGCATGATGTGCGACCTGCCGCGTACCAGGCTCGCGACGCTGTTCAATCCCGGCGATCTGGTTGTCGCCAATGATGCTGCGACCTTGCCTGCCAGCTTGCATGGCACGCATGTCCCCAGCGGAAAGGCGATCGAGATCCGTCTGGCCGGCTGGCTATCACTTTCCGACCCAACACGTTTCGTGGCGATTGCCTTTGGCTTGGGCGGCCACCGCACGCGCACGGAGGACCGGCTGCCACCGCCTGCGCTGTCAACAGGCGACCGCCTGCGGCTCGGCCCGCTTGAAGCCGTCGTCGAGCGCCTGCTCGACCATCCCCGACTTCTCGAGCTACGCTTCAAAGGTAACCGCGCAACGATGCTTGCAGGACTTGCGCAGCACGGGCGGCCGATCCAATACGCGCATGTTCCCGAGCCGTTGGCGCTATGGGATGTCTGGACGAAGATTGCGGCCCGGCCGTTCGCGTTCGAGGCGCCGTCGGCAGGTTTCGCGCTCGACTGGCGTACGCTTCAAGCCTGGCGCCAGCGCGATGTCGGATTCACAGCAATCACGCATGCCGCCGGTATCTCTTCCACCGGCGATCCCGTGCTCGACTCGCGCCTTCCCTTCGATGAACCGTACCGCATTCCTGAACGCACTGCGGAGGAAGTCACGCGGGCGAAGCTCCGTGGAAGCCGTATCATCGCGATCGGCACGAGCGTTGTGCGCGCGCTTGAGGCAGCCGCCAATCCCGATGGCAGCGTGCGCCCTGGAAACGGCACTGCGACAGGACGGATAGCGCAGGACACGCCGCTTCGCGTGGTCGATGCGGTTCTCACGGGTGTCCACGAGCCCGGCGAAAGTCATTTCGAGCTCCTGCGCGCCTTCGCCGACGACGCGTTGCTCGCTAAGGTCTCCACAGCGCTCACCGCGTCCCGCTACCGCACGCATGAATTCGGCGATTCCGTGCTGTATAATTTGTTAGCCGCTGCTTGTGTCGGCGCGAACGGAACCTGACTGAAGCGCTCGAGACGAAGCCGGAGAGATCACGATGAGGCTCGGAGCATGTCCAAGGTGCAAGGCGTGACGCCTACTGTGAGACAATGTTCACAGTTACGGTGGGGATAGCGAAATTCATCAAAAACCTTGCTTTCAGCGCAAAGTTGAGGGTAGCCAATGAACTTTCATCCCCGTTGAGTGTTTCGATGTATCAGCGAGGATGACGATGACGAAGTTTTTCTTCACAACGACCGATAAGGATGGAGTCATCGTTGGCGATACCAGCTATGACTATCCGGATCTCATCGCCGCCATCGCGCAGGCGAAGGCGACGTTGGCCGAGATGGCGTCAGACAACATTCCGTTGCAAGCTGGTGATGTCTTGTCGGTCTCGATCGAAAACGTGCGGCGAGACACAGTCGCCACAATGCGCCTCGTGTTTCAGATTGAATTCCCAACCAGCGCTGTCTAACGCCGAGGCGATGAGAGAATGAACGCGGCTGGCGTCGTTTCGACCTGCCAGCCCGGCATACCTTGTCGCCGTCGTCTGTTGCCAATGACGAAGAAGAAGAAGGAACGTATTGTGATGCCCAAAGCTTTGTATGCATCCATTTGATGCGTCGTACGTTCTCCTGTGACGCCACTGTCTTAGGAGAGACACGATGTTTACATGCGAACACACCACCCCAAGAAGCGACAGAGGCTACGTGTTTCGCCACGACAGAGGCCGTGTCAAAGAGCCTGTCGTCTTCGAATGGTCGCTATCTGCAGACTGTGACGGAACACGAAAACGAAGGCAAAGCGGGGTAGGGGCGATTGTGGCAGGCGTTATTGTGCCTCCACACAAAGGAGGCTGCTATGAACGCTTCTAAGCCGGTGGGCTTTGATACGAACGCCGAGTTGCGGGCTCATTTCGCCGAGCTCGAAGCTGATGCCCCGGCGGAGGAGGGACTTCAAGGCCCAATCGACGACATTTCCGTCGAACGGCGCCTTGACGATCTAAAGAGTGAGATCGACCACCTCAGAGACGAGATCGAAAATCTACGTGGGCGCCTGGCTGCCATTGGGCAACAGGCGACAACCGTTGTCAGATCTCACCTGGACTGGGCAGATGCGAGCGCGCACGCTCAGCTCGGCCGCTATCCATGGGCAAAACTTGCGGGTGCAATGGCAGGGACCTTTGTCTGCGTTCGGTTGTCAAAAAGGTTACCCTTGGGAAGGATCGCCAGTGTGGCGGTTGCGCTGATCACCGCCCGGCTCGACGCAAATCCGTAGCGTTGAACACGGTCGCCCTGTTCAGGGACGTGTTGCCGAAATGTAAGCATTTGCTCCCCGAAAAGGCGGGCATAGTTCGCCGCCGATTGGCGTCATGCACGACCAGCGCGACTGATCGTAGACTTCGCACGCCCCTACGAACGTTGCGGACCTGCCGTCTGCATCCGAAAAGTGAATCTCGTCTCGATCTGGTCCGAAACGACGGAGATTGTGCCCCCATGCGCTTTGGCGATCTCTGAAGCGATGTGCAGACCGAGACCGAGTCCTTGCTGGCTGCCAAGCACTTTGCCACGGAAGAACGGTTGAAACAGGTTCAGAAACGACTCCTCGGAGATAGGTTGTCCTCCGTTGGCGACCGAAATCTCCAGTGCGCCGGCTTCCGTGAACGCCTGAACACGGACGGGCTCGTCAATTGCGCCATATGTCAGTGCGTTGCCAAGCAGATTGGACACCAATTGGCCGATACGGCTCCGGTCGCAGAAGACCGGTTCTGTCAACGAGAATTCGGTGTTGATGAGGCGATCGGGAGCGCCGGCGCGCAATTCATCGACGACTTGGATTAGAACCGACTCCAGCGGCTCATCCGCGTCGCATACCAAACCAATCCCACCGCCCAGTCGACCGCGGGCGAAATCGAGCACGTTATCGATGAGCCCCGCCATCCGGGTGACGCTGCCCTGCATCAGAGCCAGGACACGCACACCTCTTTCGCTCAGAGGTTCTCGGAGCAGCACTCTTGCCGCCGCGGATATGGAAGCAAGCGGGTTTCGAAGATCGTGTCCAAGGACGGCGATAAATTGTTCCCGTAGTTCCGCGGTTTCCCGTTCCGCGAGAAGGCCAGCCTCGGCCTCGACGCGTTCTGCGACGGCCGCTTCGATCCTCTCACCAAGAGTCTTGTTGAACGCGGCCAGCTCTTTACTGGCTCTTTCGGCGGCTGCCCTTGCCTCGACGAGGTCGCGTTCATAGCGTCGTCGTTCGGATGCTGGGAAGAGGACGACATATGTGGCCACAGTTCGACCGTCCGCTTGCCTGCGCTCGACGGCATTGGCCAGGACCGCCCGGCGCTTGCCTTCACTTGTTTTGAGGTCGAGGGCAATCTCGTTGAGAAACCCTTGCATGCGCAAGAGTGGAGCAAAATGGGTTTCGTAGAAGATGCGACCTGCGACGTTGAGAAGTTCCGGAACCTTCCTGCCGACGAGTTCTTCTCTGGTTCGCCCAACCCACCCAAGCAGCGTCGCGTTGACCATCTCAATCCGTCCATCCGGCCCCAGTGTGAGATAGCCGCATGGTGCGTTGTCAAATAGGTCCTCGAAACCGAAAGGGGGTGGAAGGGGTGGCATCGGCGTTGTCTCAGACAAAATCCCGGATCGCGGCGATGACCTCATCCGGTGCGCTTAGGTTTGGGCAGTGACCGGTCGCGTTGAGAAGCACCAATCTGCTGCCGGGTATGGTCCGGTGGACGAAGTTGCCGACGTCCTCTGATGCGATAATGTCCTCTCGGCATTGAAGGATCAGCGTACGCGCCGTCACATTCAGTAGATCCGCGCGGTTGTCAGAGGTGAAGGTGACGCGAGCAAACGCCTTGGCAATGTCAGGATCGGTACGACAGAAACTGTTTGTGAGTTCTTCGCCCAGCTCCGGTCGATCCGGATTGCCTATGATGGCCGGGGCCATTGCTGCGGACCATCCCAAATAATTGTCGTCCAAGGACTCTAGAAGTTCCTCGATGTCACCACGGCTGAAGCCGCCGATGTAGTCATCGCGGTTGATGTAGCTGGGCGATGGTCCGACAAGCACAAGGCTCCCAAACATGCCGGGGGCCTTCAGCGATGCGAGAACGCCGATCATGGAACTCACGGAGTGACCGACGAAGATCGCGTTCTTAAGACCGAAGGTCTCGCCGATCTCCACCAAGTCGTCGGCGTAGCCTGAAAGCGTGGCGTATTTCTCCGGGACATACGCCGACAGATCGGACCCGCCAGCGCCAACATGATCATAGAGGATCGTCCTGAACTCGCCTTCGAAGGCAGGCGACACGAGTCGCCACATGTTCTGATCGCAGCCGAAGCCGTGGGCAAAGACGATCGTCCGGCTACCCGACCCCTTGATGTTGATATTGTTGCGCGCGGTTATCGACATTGCTTTCTAATCCTGTGTCGCACACCTGCAGCCGCTATAAGACCACGGCTGTCATTTTCTCGATATCAAGAGCGTTGAACAGCTTGTTTTCGAGTAATAGCCCATCGCGGCCGCCAACTCATCCAGGTGATCTCTGCTGCAAACCGATTGGCGTACAGTGCCTCTTTGTGGGACGAGTTGCCCGCGATGCATCTGCGCGTGGTAAATTCCATTCTGTTTCAGCAGAGTGCGGTCGATCAGTTCCCGGTCAGACACGAGCACAGGTCATTTGATCCTTTATCCCACCGATAGAGGTTGAATAGCATTTTGGCAACGTGCTGGTTCTATCGGACTTATTTGGAAATCTCAGCCCTCAAACCATTCGCTCAAGCCATCGCACAATCGAGCGGTTCTCGACCGGGTGCTCTATCAAGAAGAGGGCACGCGCTACGCTCTCGGTCAGCGCATCAGGCCTGCGGACCGAAGAGCCCTTTCGATGATGCCCTGGATGCCATCTGCTGGAACAAATTTGGGCCGCTGCGGCAGAATGTCGTTCTGACCGGCCTCGGGATGAGGTCGCGTGCCGAAAGACGGCGTCAATCCCCAGGATCGGGCGATGTGAGCTGTCGATGAGATGCCGACGTCGAGCATAAACGGTGAAGGTGTCCCGAGGCCGATCCTGGAATCTATTGGGGTACCGTGTCCCATTCCTTCTATGGCGTGAAACTCGACCGGCACATAACCGTCCTCGGTTTCCCACGTTGTGATGCGATGCCTCCCATCTGAGGAGAACGACATGGGCGACGAGGGTGAAACACCGTGCACGCCCCACCATTGTTCAACGAGGGCATGGGCGTTCGCTTCTGCAACTGTGTGATCCTTGGTGCCCTGCCAAATTGAGACCACTGGCCAAGGCCCATCATGCGGCGAGGCTTCAAGAACCCTTCTTGAAAGCAGCGCGCCGGACGGAAGGCCTTGTCCGCGCATCCGTTCGAAGGCCTCGGGAGCGGTGGAGGCGACGTTGTATGGGAGGCCAGCAATGATCGCTCCGCCTGCGAACAGCTCCGGATAGGTTGCCAGCATGACGTTGGCCATCGCCCCGCCGGCTGAAAGGCCGGTAATGAACACCCGCTTGCGGTCGACCTGATGCCGACGACAGACATTGTCAATCATTTGGCTGATCGACGATGCTTCTCCTTGACCCCGGCGCGTGTCGCCCGGCTCGAACCAATTGAAGCAGAGATTGGCGTTGTTCTGCCGATGTTGCTGAGGATAAAGAAGAATGAAGCCGTGTTCGTCGGCAAGGCGCGACCATCCGGAACCATAGTCATAAGCTTCGGCTGATTGCGTACAACCATGCAACACAACGACAAGGGCAGGGTTTTGCTCCGCGGAGAGGGGAACGTACACCTTTGCCGCCAGCGTGCCAGGGTTTGAGCCGAAGTCCTCATAATCACTGAGACGATGGCTGGAAAATCCGTTGTGACCTGCCCCCGTTCTGAGTTCGGCCAGGCGTTTGATCGTGTCGGAAATGGATGTCATTTGCTTACTCCAGCCATCAAAGCCGGAATGGCAGTGACAACCGCTAACGTCTTCGCGCCGATTTGGTTGCAGTGCACAATGAAATTGCCAAGCTCTCGTGAGCCACTACCCACGCAGTCCGGATAGTATACTTCCAAGCGAATTCGAGAACCTTCCACGCAGGGCCGGTTGAAAGTAGCATTCCAGACGCTACCTGCTCATCAGAGCAACTGGGGGAGTTTTCACATGGAAAATGCAGGTATCGGCTGGATAGCCGCAATTATCATCGGTGGCATCGCGGGATGGCTGGCCGAGATGTTCATGAAGAGCAACATGGGTGTGCTGATGAACATCATCCTGGGTATCGTCGGCGCGCTCGTCGCAAATGCCATCCTGTCGCTCTTTGGAATCGTCCTGGGCGGCTGGCTGGGATATCTTGTCGCCGGCTTCATCGGCGCCTGCATTCTCATCGCCATCGCCCGAATGTTCAGGCGAACGGTCTAACACTATCGAGTGGTGGGTATATAGGCCGCCAATTGACTATCTGGCTATCGCGTCGCGCCCCACACAAAGGCAAGCGCAGCGGCAATTCCGACAGCAGCGAGCGGCCGTGCCCTGATCCTGTCCTCGGCATCCCGAAACCAGGATCTGACGTCGGCCTTCGTGACGCGAACGGTTCCCTCTGCGATCTCGGCGGCGGACTCCGACAACCTGTCCGTTTCAACTTTCAATGCGTGAAGTTCTGCTCGCGTGACCTCCTGGTCGTCATGGTCATTGTGTTCTCGTGTTTCAGCGAGCGCTGCGTCCACCAACGGGAATTCTTCATCGAGCGTCGCGGCATCCGGCTCCCGTTTGACACGCTCCGAACCTTCGAGGTCAATGCGCCCGGCCGGGATCGCCGTGCCGGTCATTGAAACCGGATCCGACGCCGGAAAGGTGTCTTCCAGCCCCTTATCCAGATCGCCCTTGCGAGCGCGTTCGCGCTGCGCCTGCTGCTCGTTCTTCATCGACTGCACTGCTGGGGACTCGTCGGGGCTTGCCATCTGGTGTTTCCTTATTGGGTACATCCCTAATGGAAGAGGACGCTGTAAGTTCCATACTCAGGAAACGTCGGCCTTGTTTACTGTCCAGAGCCGCTCCTTCGCTCGCACATGCGCAGCTCCGAGCGAGCCACTCCTTGTGGACCGACCGATCGAGAATGACCGGCTGCCTGTCAGGCAGCTTCGTCCTTCGTCCACAGCCGGCATCGTCACGATCAAAGGGCACGTGGCCCGGCTTGTCATCATTGCCTGTACGACCGCCGAGGAGAACTGTGCCTGTCCGTTAAAAAAAGTGCCAAGGGCCTTTCTTGCCTTCGTCTCCGACCGTCCGACTTCATTTCGGTCCTGTCGGTCAGTCACCGCAAACTGACACCATCGTCTTGCCCAGCTGCAATAGTCGTCGCAGGGAACTTGCGCGCCTCGAACCCGTTAGTGACTTGCTTGACAGCGCTGACGCAGGTCAAGAGGGAGACCATGCGCATGTCCAAGAAAGCCAAATTCTTTTCCTCGTTTGCCACCGCTGTCGCAGATCTGTCCGGCAAGCCGGCGACGTTCGTCGCAGCTGTCGCGATCGTTGTCATCTGGGCCGTGTCAGGACCGTTCTTCGGCTATTCCGAGACGTGGCAACTGGTGATCAACACCGGGACAACGATAATCACCTTCCTGATGGTGTTTGTCCTTCAGAATTCCCAGAATCGCGATGGCAAGGCTTTGCAGGCAAAGCTCGACGAGTTGATCCTGACCAGTCAGGCAGCCAACAAGTTTGTCGGCATCGAGAAGCTTGATGAGCAGGAGTTACGCGAGATGAGTAAGACCCTGGCTGCGAAGGCTGAGTGTGTGGAAGACAAGGCAGACGAGAAGGCTGTCTCTCCAAACAACGCTGTTGCTTAATTTGCGCGCGAGGTCGTGTCGCTGTGATGGCGGGTACGCATCTCGTCGATTACCGCAGCAGTATGTTGCTCAGCCGCTATCCAATGATTTCCGGCATCGCTAGAGCGGATGAGTTCGTCGAGTTTTGCCTGGAGCGCCGTCATATCCCTGTTCTGAGAATGCTGCACCAGGATCAGGACGAGGAAGACCGTCACTGTACCGATCAGATTGGTGGTTAAAAACCATTGGGTGGGAAAAGACAGGTAGAGACCCATCGCCAGCCAGAATGGCGTTACGAGCATAAGGGCTGCCAACACGATGCGGTGTCCCGCCCACTCGACCGCTCCGTCCGATAACAGGCGAAACCGTAGCTTGTTGGTTTGGTGAAATGACATTGAGCTTCTCCTATCCTGTCACATAGGACGAGAAATCGGTTGATCCAGTCCGCTCGATCGCCTCGGATGTCCAGGGCCGGGTTCATTGTTCAGGATCCTTTTCGTTAGTGAATGGGAAATAACTCCGCATCGACATCCCGATGGCCGAGAATCTCGGACGCAATGATATCCGCTGCAATCTGGCTGAAGGTGATGCCGTTGCCTCCATAACCCATTGTCGCGTAGACGTTGCTCAGTCCTGGGACAGGGCCGATCATAGGCAAGCCGTTTGCGGTGATGCCGAATGCTGCCGACCAAACGAAATCCGGTTTCCCAATAGAGATTCCAGTCAGCTCGCCGAGCTTCTCGATAAGCCGCTTAGCCTTGAGTGCAATCTTCTCTTCGTCCTCGAAAGCGCCTTTGGAGCTTTCATCCTCGCCGCCGACAATCACCCTACCATCCGCAGTGCTGCGAAAATAAAGGTACGGATCGGAACCCTCCCAAACCAGAAAATCATCCAACCAGTCAGGTCGCTCTAGATGGGGCTTGCTTGCCAAAGCCCAGGTGGACACCAGCGAATGGCCTTTGTTTGCGATGGCTTCGAGAAATTCATAGCCAGTGCAGAAAACCACATGTGTCGCGCCGATCAAGCTGCCCTCAGCCGTGGCAAGGACAACCTGGTCGGCGGTGCTGCGAACGTCGGTAACTTCGACGTCGCCGACGATTTCAACCCCGACACGGCCAGCATTTCGCAAAATGCCGGCCGTCAACTGGGCCGGATTTGCCGAAGCCGAGATGCTGCTCTTGATCGCGGCGGTCCGTCGGATGCCCCAGGATTGCCGCAACGTCGCCCCATCAATCAGTTCACTCTCGATTCCTGCCTCTGTTCTCGCATCAACTTCGGTCCGCAACGCTCGCGCACCATATTCGTCCCCTGCTAGAAACAATGTGCGTTTTCGCTGGAAATCACATTTGAGGCCCAAGTCGGATGCAAGAGCGGCCAAGTCCTCGACGGCCCGCGCCGAACGGCGCCAGACGCGCTGGGCCTTTTCTTTGCCAATCATCGGAATGAGCTTATGCAGTGGAACGTCGATTTCGTGCTGAATCATGGCCGTGCTTGCCAAGCTTGACCCGCGAACGGGTTGCCGGCGGTCAATCACAAGAATACGCAGCTTCTTGCCGCAGAGCGCTCTTGCCATCAGCGCACCGCTAATACCCGCTCCGACAATCACGACGTCGTAGAATTGCGAAGCGGGAATTTTCTTCGTGACCACAGATGTTGAGGGAGAGGCTGCCCAGAGCGGTTTGTTGTTCCGAAGAACCCGTTTGCGCGTCAGCGATGGTTGGACGGTCACTCGATACTCCCGCGCCCGGTCGCCGACAGAGACGAAGTAGGTCGTTTTGTCGGGGCTGACCGAAATCCGCAAAAGGCCGGCGATGACGCCGGCCTGATAATTAGTGAAAAGAAGCTAGATCCGTGGCGTTGTCGGGCGATAGCGATCCCGTTCGGCGGCAACGTCAGCGGGGCTGTAGGGATCGAGGGTATCATCGAAACGCTCCCAACCGTTCTGGACGTAAGACGCCCGGCGCTCCGCGATATTCACCCGGTCAGAGCGGTCAAGAACCGTTTCGGCGGCAGTCAGCTGATCGTCATCTACCCTGGCTACGACAAGAGAGCCGCCGCGACGTACGCCTTCGGCATAGACCTGGGCATCCTCTTCCGGCACGCCGGATTTGATCAGAGCGCCAACCACGCCACCGGCTGCTCCGCCGACGACCGCGCCGGCCGCCGCGCCAGCAAGCGTTGTGACCAGCCAACCAGCGGCGACAACGGGGCCAACGCCCGGGATCGCGAGCATACCAAGGCCGGCGAGCAAACCGCCTGCACCACCCGCAAGCGCGCCGACGCCAGCACCGGCGCTTGCGCCCTCGGCGGCGTTGCTGCCCTGCTGTTCGACATCGCGCCCGTCGCCATTATTGGAAACGATACTGATATCCTTCGATGCCACTCCGGCTGACTCCAGCTGCCCGACAGCGGATTTTGCATCGTCGTACGTGTCGAATAGTCCAGTTACTGTTTTCATGGTCGATTTCCTCTTGTTATAGTTGTTAGGGTCGAAAGGCTGGTCACTTGGCGACGACATTGCCTTGGTAGTCGAGTGCGACCTGAACTTGCTTTGCATCCTTCATTGCGGATGCCCGCCAAATACCCTGATCATCGAGCTTCAGTTCGGTTACGGTGCTGTATCCAGCCTCTTCCAGCCTGGATTTTGCCTGGCTTTCCGTAAAACTGTTCTTACCCTGGACCGGCGCTCCCGCGTTCTTCGTATCAGGCGTTGCGACAGCAGGCGTATCCTGGCTTGTCGTTGGCGTCTGGCTCTGCGCAAGGGAAACGCCTGCCGTCATGAGAAGGGCAATAGATGCTATTAGGATGTTTTTCATGGTGTTTCCTCGGGTGTCTGTTCTTGTAAGGGTTGCCTACGATAACCCTCGGACGGCACCGATGTTCCGCACGTCAAGAAAGAAAAATGAAGTTATCTGAATAACTTAAACTGGGCGCTCTGAAAAATGCGAGCGAGAGCCGCACGCCATGAGAGCCAATTGTTGATCCGCGTGGACTCCGGATCGATCGCCCATCGGCTTGCGGAAACCGCACCGTTCCCCGGATAATTGGCGCGGACATGAAGCTTCAGAACCCATACAGCACAGGCGCGTCACGCCCGGCATGGATGTCGCTTTCCACGCGGGAATGCCGCGAGGTAGAGGTACGGAATTAAACGACCCACTGTCGTCGAACAAAAGGGTCCGCCTTGCCAGTCTCGGACGCTGCGATGCGTCGGCCGCCGAAGCTCGAACGGGAAATTCGCGGTGAGCCGGTGGGACCGGCCCCGCGGGTTCCTCGACGCGCTGACCAGTGATCATGATCATCGGGACGGCGCGAGGATAGGACGGATGAACGGTAGAGTTGCGCGAACTCATCCTTCCTGAGCCGGCGGGTGCCTTGAACCTTCGGTCCAGTCGGATTGCTGGATGCAGGATTGCAGGGAATGCGGAAGCGGTGAGGGGAGATGTTGCAATAGTCTGCGATGCTGGTCACGCGGCAACTGGAACCGGCACGCTCGTCGCGCTCGCGTCGGGGATGGCGCTTCCCAAGCCTTCCTTCAAATGCCCTGCACCCCTTCGGTCGCGCGGTGGCACGTCAGACTGTGACTTCATGGCTCGCGAGGCAAGGCTCCTCGACGCGATTTGAGCAGCGAGTGTGGGCATCTCCTCGGATGGAGGCGCCTGAGACCAGCCTGTTTCAGGACGTGTCGGATCGGTCTGGTCAAACTCCGGGTGGGCTGGCCTCGCGCATCGCGAGGGGCAGGGTTTCCCATGCCCTGATTAGCTCTCCGATGGAGCCGGCTTCCATCTTGCGCATGACGTTGGCGCGATGCAGCTTGACCGTGACTTCGCTAATGCCGAGGTCGAAGGCGATCTGCTTATTGAGGCGCCCGCGCGCGACTTCGCGCAGGATCTCGCGCTCGCGATGCGTCAGCGTGTCGAGGCGCTCGAGATTGCGCTTGACGACTATCGCCTCCGCCCGCCGCGCCGCATCCAGCTCAATACCGGCAATCACGGCATCGAGCAACGTCTGGTCCCGCACCGGCTTGGTGAGGAAATCAACCGCGCCGGCTTTCATGGCCTGAACCGTCATCGGGATGTCGCCGTGTCCGGTCAGGAAGATGATCGGCTTGAGATTGCCGCTTCGTGCCAGATGGTGCTGCAGATGAAGCCCGCTTGCCCCCGGCATCCGCACGTCGAGGATCAGGCAGCCTGGGCGGTCCAAAATGTCGGAGTCGAGGACTTCCTGGGTCGAGGCGAAACTGACCGGCTGGAAGCCCGCAGAAAGAGTCAGCTCCGACAAAGCCTCTCGAACGGCTGCATCGTCATCGACAATGATGACCGTCGGCTCCTCTACATCGTTCCTGCGTTGCGGTACCGGCGGCACCAATTTCCGGATCGGTTGCTCCACTCTCATGTCACCCTCCATTTCTCGGTTTTTGCATGGCCTCTGTGATGGCTGCGAGCAGGGCAGGCGCATCGAAAGGCTTGCGGAAAAAACCGCTGATGCCCTGGGCGCGACCCTGGTCCGCAATTTCGTGGCGGCCGGTAACCAGGAAAACCGGCAGTTCCGGACGCGCCTTCTTCACAATGTCACGAAGTTCGAAGCCGTCCGTGCCGGGCATGCCGATGTCCGTTATCAGCAAATCCAAGTCCGCCAGTCCGCGGACAAGCAAATGCCCGGCCGATTGGAAGCAGCAAGCCGCATAGCCGGCGGATTCCAGCAACTCTTCCAGCGACTCGAGCAGCCTTGGATCATCATCGACAACCGCGATGATCGGTTTTGTTTTCTCCATGCTTAATTTCCTCCCGCTCGACGCGAGTGGGTGATCGGTATTTCCAGTTTCTCTGCGACACGCACGAGATCGGCGAGCGACGCTGCTCCCATTTTCTGCATCACATTCCTTCGATGAATTTGCAGGGTGACTTCGCTGATCCCCAGTTCGGACGCCGCCTGCTTGTTAAGGAGCCCACTGACCACCAGCGGCAACACCTCACGTTCCCGTGGCGTAAGCTCCAGATATCGCTGTCTCAGCTGTCTGAGTTCAGCGCGTTCCGATCGTGTCTTCCGATCCTCGGAAATCGCCGTGTGCACTGCGGCCATGAGGTCCGCATCGCTGAACGGCTTGGTGAGGAAATCCACGGCGCCGTGCTTGATCGCCCGTACCGAGGACGGAATATCGCCGTGGCCGGTGATGAAAACGATCGGCGGGTGATCGCCCTCGGCGATCTGCCGCTGCAATTCGAGGCCGTTGATATCGGGCAATTCGACGTCGAGGATCAGGCAGGCGGGAACATCCGGCTTCTCGGTGTTCACATATTCGCCCGCCGACCCGAAGGCGATGGCGCGCATGCCGTGGGCCTCCAGGAGTTCGCCGAGCGCCTCCCGGATGCGTCCGTCATCGTCCACGATGAATACAACATGATCATCCGTCGTCATGGCGCCGCTTTCGTTGCAATCGGTAAGGTGAAAATGAATCGCGCGCCGTGCGGTTCATTCTTCTCGGCCCATAAACGCCCGCCATGCGCCTCGACGATCGATCGGCAAATGGCGAGACCCATGCCCATACCGGTTTCCTTCGTCGTGAAGAACGGCTCGAAGACCCGGTCCGGAAGCTCGATGCCATCTCCAAAATCGCTTATTTCGGTTTGCACCTCGTTGCCGACGCGATGCGCGCGCACTTCCAGAGCCTTTTCCCCGGCGACAGAATCCATTGCGTCCATGCTGTTGCGGATGAGATTGATCAGAACTTGCTGGATCTGGATGCGGTCGACCGTGACCGGCGGAAGCCTGCTTTCCACGTCGATGTCAATCCGAGTGCGGCGACGGATCGCCTCGCCAGCCATAAGGTTGGATGCTTCCGAGATGGCGTCCGAGACGGACAGGTTGGCTCTGTTCTCCACCGACTGCCTGAAGAGAGCCCGTATGCGGCTGACGACTTCGGCCGCCGAATTGGCGTCGCGGATGACGCGCTCGGTCGTAATCTTGGCGCGTGCGACATTGACCGGTTCGGCCGAAAGCCAGCGGTAGCAGGCATGCGAATTGGCGACGATCGCCGCCAGAGGCTGGTTCACCTCATGCGCGATGGAAGCCGAGAGCTCGGCGAGGCTCGCCGCCTGGCTCGCACGCGCGAGCCTCTCCTGCGCCAGGCGGAGCTCTTCCTGCGCACGAACCTCGCCATCGATATCCAGGCAGATGACGTTCCATTGCACGATGGCGCCTTCGCCATTGCGCATCGGCGCGGCGCGCGTCTCGACCCAGCGATATTCGCCGTCGAAGCGGCGCAGGCGGTGCCTGCGTGCATAGGGCTCGCCGGTCGACAAGCAGTGGGCATATTGTTGCTTGACCCCGGCAACGTCATCGGGATGGACGCCGGCGTCAAGCGTGCCGTTCAGCCGCGATTTTCCCGCGCCATCCAATTCTTCAAGCTCGTAACCGAGGAATTCGCGGAGTTGCTGGCTGCGATAAACCGGTTCGCCGTTCGGCGCTGCGCAATCGATGAGTGCTGGCAGTGTTTCCACCAATTGCCAGAGAAACCGTTCTCGCTCGCGCAAGGCCTCCTGCGCGTGCATCTCGTCTTCGATGTCGATTGAGGCGATGTACCATTGCACGATCGCGCCATTGGGATCGAGCAGAGGCTGGGCGCGTGCTTCTATCCATCGGTAGGTGCCATCCTTGGTGCGCCGCCGAAACCGGTTTACGAAAGGCCGGCCGGTCGCGAAGCCGTCTTTCGCTCTACGAAGCATCGTCGGAAAGTCGTCAGGATGAGCCACGTCTCGGGCCAACGCATCAAAATCTTCGATCTGCGTGGACGGCACACCAACTTGGTCCTGATATCTTTTGCTGGCGTAGGTAAACTTGCCCGAAGGGTCGAAGCTCAGGATATTGAAGGGCACGGCGTCGATCATTTGCTCCAGTTGCCGCTTGCTGCTTCGCAGGGCTTCTTCGGCCTGCACCTGATCGTCGATATCGATGGACACCTGGTACCACTGAACGATCGCTCCATCTCGATCACGCAGAGGCTGCGCGCGCGCCTCTATCCAGCGATAATTGCCATCTTTCCAACGCCGGCGATACCGCATCATGAAGGCGTCGCCAGATCTGAGGGAGCTGGCTGACGCACGCAGCACCTCGGGAGCATCGTCGGGATGAACCAGTTCTTGCGCCACCCGGGTGCTATCTTCGAAATTCGCCCCGGAGAGGCCAAGATCCTCCAAAGATCGCTTGTTGACGTAGGCCAGCTTGCCGGCGGGCGTCCAGCTCCAGATGTGGACTGGCAAGGCGTCCACAAGCTGTGAGAGCTCGCGCTCCCGTTCGCGCAAAGCCTCCTGCGCGCGCACCTCATCATCGATGTCGATGGAGATGGCAAACCATTCAACTATCTTCCCGTCATCATCGCACAATGGCTCCCATCGACCGTCGAACCAGCGATAAACGCCATCGGCGCGACGCATGCGATATTTCATTGCGTAGGGCTCACCGGTCGCAAGCGAGCGTCGGACTGCATTCAAGAGCCGGTCGGAATCGTCGGAGTGAACAAAAGTCTGCATGGCGGTCACCAAACGACTGCTATCCCGATTGTCCAACTGCGCGACGTCGTCCAGACCGAAAAAGTCGAGAAGCCGTTTATTGAAGAAGGTTGGCTCGCCTGCCGGCGTCAGACGCCTAATCTGGACCGGGACCATGTTTACGATTTGCTCGAGCTCTCGTTCTCGGTCGCGTAAAGCCTCCACACTCTGGCGCAATGTAACTAGCGCCAGCTGGTGCTGCCGGGATATCGCGGCGACGATCAGCGCCGAAAACGCCGAGATCACCAGGAAGAGCTGCAACATGATCTGCCTGTGCCGCTGGGTCTCTGGATCGCCGGCAAACTGGCTGGTACCGGAGATCGTGAATAGCGCCGTGATCAGCGCGAGGAGGGCAAGGGTAACGGCAGCCCCCTTGAACTCGAAGCGCACCGCAGCCCAAAGAAGGGGCGGCATGATGATGTAGGCGAAAGGCAGGTAGCCGCTGAGCGAAAGGGCGGCGACGCCGAGCAAGATCAGTCCCAGGACACCAGCTTCCAACCATCGCGACGTCGAGAATTCGGCCTTGCCGTTCCAGTTCTGGAACACGACCAGCGCGAGCGGCGCCACGATCAGGGTCCCGGTGGCATCCCCAATCCACCAGAGAGGCCAGGCCCCTAAGAAGGTTTGCGAAAATATGCCAAACCAGGCGAGGGTCGCACTGCCCACGGTCGCGCTGATGATGGGCGCAATTCCTGCGCCAACTACAACGAATGCGACAACTTCCTGCAAGGTCTCCAGTCGAACCGGCCGCTTGAAGGTTCGGTTCACCAACCATGCGCCGATCGTCGCTTCGAGCGCGTTACCGGCATAAATGAGGACCGCCGCAGGCAGCGGACTATGGAACCAGAGGACATTGCCGACCAGCTCGGCCGGGCAGCCCGCCAGCACCCACCAAGGCCAAGTCCGCATGGGAGCGAGGATGAGGGTGGCGATGAACAGCCCGCTCGGTGGCCAGATGGAAATACCTGTTCCAGGTACAATTGCGAGCGCCTGCGCAAAGCCGCAACCCAGGACATAGGCCACAAAAAAGAGGCCCAGATGCAGGAGTTGGGGGCGGTACGACCAGACAAGCGGCATCGGCTGCTCCTGCAGGATAAAGAAAGCGCGGGATCGCCAGCGTTTCGAACAGCTTAGGGCCCGGCGTCGGCGCTGGCGATCTGATGTTGCACCCTAGTCTCGCCGCCGCACAGCGGCAACTTATGGAAATCCATGTATCGGGCCGCGACAGCCAAGAAACAGATGGCGAACCGCCAATATGCGGCATCCGAACTCGGCCAAGACGGGGCGTGTCTGGCTGGGCATCGTCAAATTACGTCCATTCGAACGGTTGAGCCCAACGATGTCATGTGAAGCCCGTCGGCCGACGGACCTCATTCCAGTAGACCGCCGCTGCGGATCGAATCGCGTCGTTCTAGGCAATCCGCGCTATGGCGTCGCTTCCCAGAATGGGCTGCTTTGGCAGATCGTCGCGGCGTGGGAACAGAGTTGCCAGCCTCCGGTTCTGCCGGCTGAGCGAACTCGCCTTGCTCATCACATCGACCCCGGGGTGTTTCCACCTAATCCTTCGGGAGTGGAGAGACCTAGAATTCGCTACCGGTAGCCCGTCATCTCTAAGTAGCCCAGCCCCTTGAATGACCCGGTGGTCCGCACAGGCCCCTCCCAATAAGGAAACTGGCTTGCGACCCACGCCTGGTCGTTGATGGCGGACACACTCACATCAAGACCCCTTTCCGGCAGCGCGAGGTGCCACTTCACGGGAACGGCGCGGCCGGCGACTGACGCGGTAGCCCCGGGCGTTACCTTGAGCTGGTTGGGCGGGATCGTCGTTGGCTGACCCTCCGCCGATATCCAGGTACCCGACGTATAGCCTCCGCCAGCACTATCGCGCAGGCGGAACCCCATCAACTTTTCGCCGCTGTCAAAATGGAGCGAGAACCAGTCCCAGCCTGTCTGGTTCGCCGCGAGCGGCTGGCTCGACCATTCCCGATCCAGCCACGCCTTCCCGGTCACTGCAACCTCCTTGCCCGGCAGGCGCAGCACACCGGTGACTGTGTAGAACGGTTGCGAGTAATAGTAGCTCGCTTGCCCCTCTGCTGATTTGACCGAAAATCCGTTGTCTCCCTGTGGCACGATCGGCCCGCTCGCATCGAGATCAAAAAGGTAACCGAAATCGGCACCCGTCGCGGTCATCCTCAAATGCGAAAGCTCGTCTCCTGCGCCGGTCGGCTCCCGCTCGGCCAGGCTCCATTCATCAATCCACGCGGAAAAGGGAGACGTGTTCACCCCGGCCTGACCGACACCGCCACGCGCCAGCCGCTCCGCTGAGAACTGCCTGTCGGGCGTCGTCACGGCGGCGTTGCCCATCCAGACCTGGGGACTAGACCATCCCGATTTATCGCCAGGCGCGGCAGCCGATCGGAAAAGTGTCCATTGCGCGCCGTAGTCAATGCCGTCCGCGCCCTTTAGGTTTGCCGTCACATACCACCACTCGATGCGGAAATCGGAGTGTGGGCCATGGTCGCCAGGGAATTCGAACCGACGGCCAGGTATCGGAAGAGCGAAACCTTCGGCTTTCGTGCCAAGTCCGGCGAAGCCTTGGGCCTTGGCAACGCCAAGCTCCCCCAGGCAAAGCGTCAGGACAAAGAAGAAATATAACTTAGCGTTCATCCGCAAACACCTTTAAAAGCGTGGCGGGCGTGACCTTCGAAAGCCGCCGTAATGGAACGACGACGGACACAAGCGCCGCCAAAATTGCGAGCCCACCAAGTCTAAGCCAGTCTGCCGGAAAAAGCCGGAGAGGCAGCCGCCATCCGAATGCTTCGACGTTGACGACAGCGAGAAGCACCCAGGCGAGCGCAATACCGACAGGAATAGCCAGGACAAGGGTTACGAGGACAAGCAGCATTGTTCGCCAAAACTCCAGCTCAGCCAGCCGCCGTCGGGTCAAACCCATCGCCCAGACCGGAGCCAATTGCGGGAGCCTCATGCCCGAAAGCGTGGTCATGCTCGCAAAGAGCGCCACACCCGCGACACACAGGGTCAAGACGTTCAAGGCGGCGGTCACCGAGAACGTCTGTTCGAATACTTCGAGCGAACGCCGCTTGAGGTTTGCCTGGTCGACGACGTTCTGTGGGGGTAGTCCGAAGGTGTCCACGACCTCCCGCCTCAGTGCGGAAACCTTTTGGGGATCAACGCGTACGCCAAACCTCAGGCGCGAGACGTTGGGATAGTGGTGGGTCAGGGCATCGATAGCGACGATGGCCTGGCCGGTGGGGTTTCCGTAGTCCGAATAGACGCCGACGATGGGCACCTTCCAGCCGCGTGGCAACGTAATCATATCGCCGAGACTATGGTGGCCTCGCCTAAAGAGTTGCTCGTTGACCAGCGCAGCGTCACCGCTGACGATCCTGTCCCAGGCATTCGGCACGGCTTCAAGGAGCGGCCATTTATCGCGGTAGGTCCGATGGTCGACAACACCGAAGACCTGGCCGGGCTGACCGTCGATATCCCCTTCGGCGTTCCAAACCGGAAGGACCGCTTCGACCCTGGGCCGGAGCCAGCGAGCCAGTCTGTCTCCTTCCTCGTCCGTTCTCGCCGTGAGATAGAGTTCGGAGGCTAGCCGCTGGTCAAGCCAACCGGTGAAGGTCGACCTGAAACTGGAGACCATCGTGCCTACCCCGACGTTAGCCGACAAGGCGATGAGCAACGCCATCAGTGCCAGCGCCAGGCCGGGTATCTGTTGCCGGGTGTCGGCCCAAAACCAGAGGGCGACGGGTCGCGTCGACGTGCGCGACATCAAAGCGAGAAAGCCCGAGAGCACGCCAGGCAGCAGCAGGGCTGCGCCAAGCAGCAAACATGCGAGAACCGCAAAGCCCATGACAAGCCCGGAACCCCACTCCGAAAGAGCAGCGGCGGCGACGAGCAGAACGAGGGCCGCCGCCGACTGCACCAAAATCAATCGTTCGGACGCCCTTGCCCAGGCTCTGGGTTGAGCTGGCGCGAGAAGCGGCATACGCGATATCTGCAAGAGACTTTGCGCCGCAGAGAGGAGCGTACCAGCGACTGCGATCGCCAATCCGCTCAAGACCCAACCGCTCCGGAACGTCAATGCTCCATCGACGCTCGCGCCATAGAGGCTACTAAGTGTCGCGGCGACGCCGGGCAGAAGAAAAGACGCGAGGATATATCCAAGAGCCACGCCCATCAGACCGGAGAACACCGCGAAGACCAGAAGCTCGATAAGCAATAAGCCCATAAGCGTCGTCGCAGGGATTCCGAGGGACCTCAATGTCCTGAACGTCGGGCGACGTTGTTCGAACGCCAGTCCGATCGTCGAATAGACAATGAACAGGCCGACCGCGAAAGCGAGAAAACCGAAGGCCGTCAGGTTCAAGTGGAAGCTGTCCGTCAGCCGGCTGAGGTCGCCCTGCACGTCGGGCTTCTTCAGCGACAATTCGGGTGCGACCACGGAGAGCTCCGGCCTCCCCATCGGCTGGTCCGGCGAGACGACAAATCGGGAAACCAGCATAGGCTTGTCCAGCAGCCCCTGGGCAATGCCGATGTCGGCGATCGCAGTGCTCGGAAGCATCCCTGGACTTACCTTGAGAGGCGGCGTGGAATTGCCCTTGAGTCGCTCAGCAGTTTCGGAGGAAACGTAGAGAAGGCCTGGAGGTGTAATGAAGGCCAGGAGATCGGATGTGACACCAAGAGCCGCGGCCGTTGCTCCGCTTGGCAGGGTCACAGGGTCGACCCCGATAAGATGGATGCGGCTGGTGCCAACCCGCCACTCGCCCTCGACAATGGGAGAGACCTTCCAGCCGGCGCGGCTCAAGCGGGCAAACGTTTCCTGGCTCACCTCCTCACCGCTGGTGGGAACGAGCTGGTCGAACCTGTCCTGCCCCAGCATGGCAGCCGCCCTGTCGTAGCTCGCGCGTGCCTCGGCGTTAATCGCCTGGACGCCCGACCAGAGGGCGGTCGCCAAAGACAGGCCCAACAAGAGCATCGCCAGCTGCAGCGGGCGTCGTCGCCAGTGCGAAAGCAAAGCACCAAGGCCGGACGAGATCATGGGACGATCCGCCCCTGCGTGAGCTTGACCTGTCGGTCGAGGCGACCCGCCAAGCGCGTGGAGTGGGTCACCATCAGCAGCGCGGAGTCGGTTTCGGCGATCAACTCCAACATGAGTGTCATGACGGTATCACCGTTGGCCTCGTCGAGATTGCCGGTCGGCTCGTCCGCCAAGATGAGCGCCGGTCTAGTTGCTAAGGTTCGCCCGATCGCGACGCGCTGCTGCTGGCCACCCGACAGTTGCTCGGGGTACCGGCGCATAAGAGGAAGAAGCCCCAGTCGGTCGGCCAGCTCCGCCTCCCAGGCCGGATCCGAGCGCTCGGCGAGACGCGCGTGAAAAGAGAGGTTAGCCGCCACATCGAGAGACGGAATCAAATTGAACTGCTGGAAGACCAACCCAACGACACCGCGTCGCACAGCCGCGCGCCCCCGGTCGTCCATCTCCGAAACGGCTTGCCCGGCAACCACGATTTGCCCACGATCCGGCTTGTCGAGCCCGCCCGCAAGGTGGAGAAGCGTGCTCTTGCCGCTACCGGATTCGCCTGTCAGCGCAAGGCTGCTCCCCGCAGCAAGGTCGAGATCGATGTCACTGAGGACGGCCAGAGGGCCCTCCGCCGTATCGTAATGCTTGCTGACGCCGCTCAGGGACAGAACCATTCAATCTTCCATTCAAACAATGCCGATCCTCACCGAATGACTTGGCGAAGCGGCCGAGGCAATGGTTCACCTGGGCGTCGCGACGTGAACGCAAGCGACGCCACATCTCGAATTTATGCGTCCCCGTCGCAAGTGGCCAACGCATCAGACACCGAGAGCCCGCCAAATTCCGTCTTGCCTGACGCGGAGGCCAGATAGCGGATCGAGCCAAGTCCCTGGATACCAACACTTGTTTTCCATCACCATCTGGAATTGCCCCATGAGCCCCTTCATTCAAGCGTGGCCGATGCATTCCTCGCAGATGCCGTATTCCATTGTCTCGTGTTCGGATGGCTCCACTGGCTTTCGGCAGCAGAGACAGGTCACGGCAAAAGGCGTTCGAGCACGGCATTTCGGCGGCGGCGGAAGAATCTCAACTTTGCCGTTGTCGTCTGTCCACTCCTTCCGGACTTCCATCAGGCGCTCCTTCTTAATCCATGGGACACAGATGGGGGTGCGCCGAGGCAAATACCAGCTTATTCCCTGAACGACGCATCGGCGAGTTCGGGGGTGGACCGAACGCTGTGCGACAAGCTGATCGCCCGAAAAAGAGTCCTGAATCGTTCAGGAAACAGGCGTGGAGCAAGCGCTTGGCTTCTTCGCGTGGACGTCGTCGTTTTCGTTTGGTCCTCGCTGATTTTGTTCCTGTCGGGAACCAAGCGGGGAGCCGGTGGTTGAGCATGGGGGTGGAAGGAATTTTCGCCCGCAGCTGTGTCGTTCTATCACGTTGCGCGTCTAGCATAGAAACCAGACTAGGAGATTGTTATGAGCAGGACCTTTGATCTATCAAACTTTTCCGATGAGGAACTGGCCTCCTTCATCGAAGAGGCAACGACCTTGCGAGACACAAGGCGGGAGAGCCGTGATCGTGAGCTTCGAACAGGTGCGGACGGTTCCAAGGGGCAGGATGTAAGGGATCCGGACCACGGTGCCATTCCTACGCCGACGCCGCGTGATGTTAAGGAAGAAGGTCCGGCTCACGGAGCCACCCGCTGAGGCTTTTGGCGCTTGACTGGCCGGCTGGCAATCGCACCTGTGTGTGTCGCAGTCTCCGCCGGTGGGACAAAGCAGACCACGTTCAGATTCGGAATCGCGCCGGATCAGACTTGAAGGCTGATTGGAGAGATCACGCAGATGCCGCCCATAGCCTTTACGACCAGATCAAAGGCGGTCGTGTTTCTCCAGCCACTATCATCGGCAATGGACGCAACGCGTTTGTTAAACAAGCTTTGGGGCATAGCCGGTTGGCCCAGGCCATTGCCAAGGACTGAGCACGTCGATGATGGACAAGATGATGCCTGGCGGTAGTCCATGGAATTCGAGAGATCCCTATTGGAATTTAGAGGCATTCTCATCTCAACATTTACCAATCCGAACAACCTTCAGTGGTCAATGGCGTAAACGCTAAATCGGCTGGACATATAGGCAAATCTGTCGATCACAGGGCATTGCGAACGACCCATTCGCAGAGATATTGCTGTGGTGGGGAAGGGGAGGCGCCTTTGGAGATTCCTCAGCAGTTCCACGTGTTCGAAACGAGTGGTTGGCTTGTCAACCACAGAATGGATTCGGCTCTCCCGGGCTATCTGATGATCAGTTCCAAGACCTTCGCCACCGATTTGTCGGCGTTGTCCTCTGAAGCACTGCATGAACTCGGGCCGTTGTTGGCGAAAGTGCAGAAAGTGCTGCAACAGGTGCTGAACGCGCGGCGAGTTTATCTCGGCCGATATGGTCACTCCACCGGCTATTCGATCCATTTTCATGCCATCCCAATCTGCGATTGGGTGGAATCCTTGTTCTGGAAAGACGCACGATATCGAGCGTTGGAGGGTTTCGCGGAGGCTCAGGGCGAACCAGCAGCGGACGGCGCGGAGTTGACGCTCTTTGTTTGGCGTGAATTCTGCGAGCGGAGGGTGCCGCCGCCGATCACGGGACCATCCGTTTTCGAAACTATAGAGCTGCTGCGCGATTCCATGCGCCCGTGTATGTTGTGAGCGGCTTGACTCGCTGAGAATACCTCCATGATGCACACTGCAATTTCAACTATCGCGGAATGCCTATTTCTACCTCCAATCCTGAAGGCACCAATATGAGTGCAGAAATTCTGCAAGAACTTATTCAGCGGTACCCGAGCGCCAGACTAACCACCACCGATCAGCCATTGCTAGCGGCGGATTTCCAGGCGCAGAAACACAAGCATTTTTCCCGCCGGGCATTGGGTGGAGCAGTTGGCATTGTCCAAAATGCCAAGGGCCAGATTGTCCTGGTGAAGAGAAGCGGCATGCATCCGGGCTGGGCCTTGCCAGGCGGCACGGTTGAAGAGGGGGAGGACTTTTCTGTCGCTTTCTCCCGTGAAATAGCCGAGGAGATTGGGATATCTATCGATGCTCCTGACCTAATTGAGCTTGAGCGGAAAAAGTTTATCTCTCCAGAAGGGGAAACCATCGACTTCATTCTCGCTGTCTTTGAAGCTCGAATGATTGATGATGAGTTGCCGGAGCCAACGGAGGACGCTGTTGCAGAGGGATTGAAAGTCGCGCTTTTCGACCCAACAAGCATTCCTTCCGAGATGATTCTGGGTGATCGTATGAAGCTCAAGCGGTACTTGAGCTAACCGCCGCCAGCCCGTTCCGGGAAAACGAGGCTCGCAGGATCGCGCCATAGGCGGAAACGACGTGCTTGTTGGTCTGGACTACCTTATTCTTTCTTCCGCGATCGTCCCTGCCAGAGCGATCTCCATAACAATATCGGTCTGCAAGTCTTCGCCGACCGGGAACGTGGTGCTTCCGACTGCCGCAAATCCCGACTTCAAATAGAAGGCAATGGCTCGCGCATTTCGCTCGAACACTGTGAGTTCCAAACGCGCAGCGCCACGCTGGCGCGATTCTCGTAGCACTTTTTCGAGCAGGTTCTTAGCGGCTCCACAGCCCTTCCAGTCGGCATGAACGTAGATACGGTTGAGGAAGGCGGTATGAGCATCGACCATGCCGACGAGGACATGGGCATACCCGATGATTTGATCGTTGGCGGTCGCGAGAAAGAGCGCTGCCGAGGGATCGTCTATTTCCGCTTGCTGGCATGCAGTGCTGAAGGTCTTCTGGATATGGGATTTGAGATCGGAAGCGGGTGTGTCGTCTTGATAGGTGACGCGAAATTGTTCGGCTGCAAAAATCGACAGGGCTTCAGCGTCGGATCGGTTTGCGTGTCTTATGGCAAATGTGCCGGGCATGTGTCCCTCGCTTGCCGAGCCAAGCTATGCTCCGGCGAATTCGAAAACATGCAAACGTCGCTGCAACTGTCGTGGACATCCTAGGCGAACTTGGCCTCATCCGAAACTCAAGAAGGCTTATCCGGTTCGCGCAGCGGAATACCATTAATAGCTCGGATAAGATGACGCGGAGCTGATAAATGTAAGGTGGCTCTTGTGGTGGAGGTTCCTTTGAAAGATGTAGCGAGTGATAGCGAACATTGGGCGGGAGCGGCGGCGCAATGGATAGCTTGGGCGCGTGCGCCAAACCACGATGCCTTTTGGGCTTATCGGGACGCATTAGCCGACTACCTCGGCACGGCGACAGGTCGAGCGCTTGATGTCGGATGCGGGGAGGGACGAGTCTCTCGCCTGTTGAAGGCGTGTGGTTACACGGTGGCAGCAGTCGATCCCGTCGCTGAGCTCGTAACGGCAGCAGAGCAAGCCCAATCCGCTCATGATTATGCCATCGCGCCAGCCCGCGAGCTGCCATTCGAGAACGAGAGTTTCGATTTGGTTGTGGCCTACAACGTACTGATGGATGTCGTTGATGTTCCTGAGGCGCTCAGGGAAATCAAGCGCGTGTTGCGCAGAGATGGGACGCTCTTCATTTCGATCGTTCACCCGCTGGCGGATTTGGAGCTTCTCGCTGAAACCGGACCCAACGCGCCCTCAGACGCTCATGCGACGTACTTTGATCGACGCCGTTTCGAGACCAAGGTCGAGAGCAGGGGCCTGACAATGCATTTCGCCGGTTGGGCGCAGCCGCTTGAAGCTTATGTGGGCGCTCTGGAATCGGCAGGCTTTGCAATCACGTCGCTGCGCGAACCGGCTGCGGACTTGAGGGAAGGACGGGACCATATGAGCCGTTGGAGCGGACTTCCCCTGTTTCTTTGGTTGAAGGCCAAACTGCTTCCTTCTCATACCTAAAGGGTTTGCTGAGGGTCCAGACGTGACTTGGCGGCATTGTGGGCAAGGGTCCGGAAGTGGCGCGAACCGACGCGGGATCACGACTGCGTGCCGAAGCGGACCTCACATGCCAGCGTGCCAGGTCGCTATTTTGCTGGTCCTATTATCATCTATCGCCGTGCCGCGTTGAGTGATGCGACCTTTCTTGATACAGCCACGAGCCGGTTGCAGGGATCACAGTATTATGGGAGTGCGGCGTGGCTAAGATGGAGGGTGGGTGCCGTTGCGGTTCCGTGCGGTGGCGCATTGAGGGCGAGCGGCTTCCTCGGACCTACGCGTGTCACTGTTTGGACTGTCAAACCTGGAGCGGCAGCGCGTTCAGCCAGCAGGCGATTGTGGCGCGAGAGCGTTTCGAATGTACTGGAAAAGTTGGACAGTTCGATTTACCGAGTTCTGACGGCAACAGAATATCCAACCAGTTCGCTTGTCCAGCATGCTTTACGCGGCTCTATAACACCAATACCTCACGGCCGGGCCTTGTCGCCATCAGAGCCGGGACATTTGATGATAGTCATCAGCTCACCGTTGTTGCCCACATCTGGACAAAACGAAAACAACCATGGCTGACAATTGATGAGCGATGCCCCAGTTGGCCGGAGAGTGCGCCGCAGGCGGAATTATTTCGTTTGATCGATGCACCGGTTGCGGGCCTGTCAACAAAGTGACGGCAATGGCTCCACTCGGCGCTGTCGCCGTGCGCAGCTTTGAGTCTGCGGTGGTCGAGACGAGAGTTCGTGGAAGCAGAACAGAGGTCCGGATATGGCGCGAGGGAAATGTCGGCCAACGGCGGCTGTCGGCCCAATCATCGTGGACTGACACGATAAGCTCAAAAGTTAGCTCCCACCAAAATCTTGACCATGGGATAGCCCGGCAATTTGCCCCACGGGACAGGCCTTCCCGCATCGACATAACCGACTGACCGATAGAAGCGATGTGCTGTCTCGGTGCTGGTGAGAATAGCCCGCTCATGGCCATCGTCTCGCAGATGTTGTTCAAGGGCGATCAGCATCATTTTGCTTATGCCTTGGAAGCGAGCATCGGGTGCAACGTAGTTTACTGTGATTTCTCCGCTTCGCGCCGCACCGCCGACAGCGCAAATGTTCCCATCTTGCTCTGCGACCAGAAGGCGTTGATTGGGTGAGCCGAGCCATGAGCGAAAGTGTTCAGGCGTTTTGTTTTCCAGCCACATCTGCACGATCTCATCGTCATTGTGGTGATCGGAAACGCATAGCTCCGCGATGGACTTGCGAATGACCTGAACCGCCTGCTCTGCGTCATCCATGTGAGCGATGCGAATCATCAGCTTTCTTTCGCGCGTTGCCACCCCCAGTGTATTGCATGAGTTGACCAAAGGAAGTCCGCTGGTAGCGCAATTCTGACGAGGAACTTCGACCGGCCGCCCACCATTGATCGTTGACAACTCCGTTGACTCCGGCCAATGGAAGCTATCCTAATTTCCCGACCGGTGTCCTTATGCTGCCTTTGCACTCCCTTGGCGAGCGCATCGTCGTCCTCGGCCCTTCTAACGCGGGCAAGTCGACGTTGGCGGTCGCCCTCTCCAAGAAGCTCGGTTTTCCGACCGTGCATCTCGACCAACTTCATCATCTGCCCCACACGGATTGGCAGCCACGTCCGGAAGAAGACTTCGCCAAACTCCATGATGCGGCGATTCTTGGAGAGCGATGGGTTATGGAAGGCAACTATTCACGGCTGATCCCGCAGCGTTTAGCCCGTGCTACTGGCGCTATTCTCATCACGTCAAATCACTGGCTACGCTTCTCGCGCTATCTCAAGCGCACTGTAGTCAACCGTCCGGATCGCGCAGGACATCTCGAAGGTGCTAAAGACAGCATAAAATGGGAGATGGTTCACTGGATTCTTGTGAAAACACGCAACAGCGGCGTCAAATATGCGAAGATTCTTCAGGAATCTGGCTTGCCAACCATCGAATGCCACACAGCGCATGCGCTCAATAATCTCTACCGAGTTTGGGATTTGTCCGTGCGCCGGTAGGGAACCACGGAAACATTCCGCGGCGTCCGGTTATGCCGCAATGCGACCGTGGCGATCTTCCGCGAGCGGTCCAATGCAGTCGTTCCGGCGTTGCCTTGGTGAGAGGCTCAAAGCAGCCGACGGCACAAATCAATTTCGTCCCTGATTGGTATTCCATCGTCACCGATCGCGGGAATAGTGGGCTTCAGTAATCTTGCCTCATCCACTGCTCCAGGTCGAAGCCGCCGCAGCTCGAAGCCTCGACGTTGGTAGAACCGCAATGCAGTGAGATTGTCGTTCGTCGTCATGACCCAAAGCGAAGAAATTCCTTGGCCCCGCAACTTATCGGCTAGAGCTTCTACCAATAGAGTTCCCACGCCTTGGCCGGGACAGACTGCGTCGAGCGACATAAGTTCTGCGTCGTCGCCCCAAACCCGGTAAGTAGCCAGCCCCTGATCGGAGTCAGCCACAAGTGCTGGAAGCTTCAGCAGGTCAAAAACCTCCCCATGAGCGACGACGGCTGTGCCACCCCATCTTTCTACGAGGAGTTTCGCAATCCAATCTGCATCTTGTCGGGTAGGCTCACGAGCAATCATGCCTCAACATAGCAAGCGCCAGGTCGTCAGACCATCGCCGGATGACCACTTCTGACGCAACGCAGCCGCTGGTTCACGCCCAAAATGAGGCTGGTCGGCATTGTGGCAGGCGGATGTGATCGCCGGTCACCACCAGTGGTGGCAAAGGTGGTGACAGCGACATGGGCGAAGAGGAATAAAAATTGGGTGCTGAATACTTCAGCATTAGGACAACGCCGTTCAATTGATACCCTTGGCAGTCGCGATTACACCGACTGGTCAGCGATATCGCCCCAAAGTACGCCTTATCCTGTGGTCGCCCGGCAGACGCGCTATATTGCATCCTGCGGAAAGCCGGGCCAAATCCAAACGACGCCATCGGACCGATTTTTGTCAACAGGACCGGGTCGACTCTTTCGCCCTTACAAACTCCTTTGCCCTGTCAACGCCTTGTTGGGCTTGTATGATGAAGCGCGAATCGCTGTTCGCAGCGATAGACATCGGCCAAGATGAATGAGGGAAGCTAAACATGACGGACGCCAAGAGCGGCATCGCGGGCCTAAGGCCACACATTACTGTGATTGGTGTAGGCGGTGGCGGCGGAAATGCGATCAACAACATGATTGCTGAAAATTTGGCGGGTGTGGACTTCATCGCGGCAAATACGGACGCTCAGGTCCTCGCGACCTCTAAGGCATCGCGCCGCATCCAACTCGGAACAAATGTAACAGAAGGTCTCGGTGCAGGTTCGCTGCCGGAAGTTGGCCGCGCGGCTGCCGAGGAATCGATCGATGAGATCATGGATCATCTGAGCGGTTCGCACATGTGCTTCGTCACCGCCGGAATGGGCGGCGGAACAGGGACGGGCGCTGCACCCGTGATCGCTCACGCTGCCCGTTCGGCTGGCATCCTAACTGTCGGCGTCGTCACAAAGCCATTTTCCTTCGAGGGCAATCGCCGCATGAAGACAGCCGATATCGGCATCGAGGCGCTGCAACAGGCAGCCGATACGGTTATCGTCATTCCCAATCAGAATTTGTTTCGGATTGCCGATGCAAAGACCACTTTCGCGGATGCCTTCATGACTGCTGATCGTGTGCTTTATTCTGGCGTCGGATGCATCACCGATCTCATCGTCAAGGAAGGTCTGATCAACCTTGATTTCGCCGACGTGAAATCGGTTATGCGTGGTATGGGCCGAGCCATGATGGGCACAGGCGAAGCCACTGGGGAAAACCGGGCGATGAGAGCGGCCGAGGCGGCAATCGCGAACCCATTGCTAAATGACGTTTCAATGAGAGGTGCCAGGGGTGTTTTGGTCTCGATCTCCGGCGGTTCGGATATGACACTCTTCGAGGTGGACGAGGCAGCGAGCCGCATTCGCGACGAAGTGCAAGGCGACGCGGAAATCGTCATCGGAGCGATCTTCGACCGCAATCTTGACGGCAGGTTCCGTCTCTCTGTTGTGGCGACCGGATTGGATGGTAGCGCGCTCCTGGCACCGATGGATGCCTTGGCTCAGGATTTGGCGCAGAAGCATACGCTGCAGTAGCACGCGCAATTTCGATGGCGGCGGGAATAGAATTGGATGTCGAGCCGCCAGTCTGTCGCTTCTGCGGCGCGCGATCTTCCTGCGAGGTGATGCTAAGATCAGGACAGCACAGACAAGGGAACTGAGATGCGCAAGTTCAACGTTATCGTCACAAACGAAATCGAAGCTGATACTGCCGAAGAGGCCGCCCTGCTCATGTACCAGGAGCTAACGAAAGGACCGCCGCCTCTTTTCTTTTCCGTAACGGATGAGTCGAAGTCCACTACCAGCATAAAGCTGGATCGGGCGAAGGCAGATGAATTTGCCAGCGTCGATCATACTGCAGACCCCGGCAACTGGTAGCGGCACAGATTGCTGCAATGGGCCGCAAGCTTCCACCGTCAATTTGCAAATGTGGCCTGGTGAACGGCGAGGAGACAGGCGTTTTGGAAGGGTCATTCGAGGCCACCCTATACCGGCCCGCCGTACTATATGCAGCCGGTGCAAACGGTCTTTGCCCTACGATCATCGAAGCGACGTGATCAGGAGAACTTGGCGGTTGGGTAAACGACCTGAGCTATGTCAGCAAGGCTTGCAATGCGACAGCCACAAAGAACGCGATGATAACGGCCGCCGCCATAAGGGTGACCTGGCGATTGGCTCGTTGAAGGACGCGAGACTGCCGTCCCCGTTTCCCACGAAGGCGATACCCTCGGGCAGGGACGGTATTGGAGTGGCCTTGCTCTTTTCTCCCGGACATGGCTGCCTCCCAGCAGAAGATGCTGGTTTTGAATATAGCAGCCGACGCCACATTTTTCATGTCGTCAATCGGCACTGTGAGGCTGGGATTTCCCAAGATCCATGATGATCATGAAGCGTGCAGCCCGCGTCCTCGGACAGGTCGCCGCTCCAAGGAGTTTGTCGCGGGCGAGACGCTACATCTCTGGCAAATTCCAGTCACGCTCCCTTGGCGACGGGTCGAGAGCCAAAACACCTGACCAAATGATCTTCATATTTTTACCGGTCGAATTTTGCGCAGCAGAAGAGCGGCGCAATGGAGCGCAAGTATTAATGGCAGATGACCGGACGAACTAACTGGCATACTACTTTGTACTCTTGCTAATGCAATTTTAACGTGCTTTCCTGCTTACGAATGAGGATTGAGCACATGACATGTTTCTTAAGGTTGTCCGCCGAAACCGTTGCCTTCGTCCTGATATTTGCGGTTTCCTCCTTCTCTGCCAGCTTTTCCTGTGTGAATGCGGTTAGACCGGACAAGAAGGCAATCTGCGCTGATGCCTTGCTCTCTCAAAGAGATGAACAATTAGCTGCCGCATTCATCAAGGCGTCTGCAGCCATTGGAAAAGAGCAAGCTCGAATGATTTCTCGGCCATTGATCGCAAGACTGCGTCAATGCGGCACCGATCCACAATGCATCGGAGCAATACAAATTCAGACAATCGGCGCACTGAATGCTGTGACAACGGCGCGTGACCCGAATCCGGTGATAGCTGAACCGACCGCACCGCAACCGGAGCAGGGCGTGGCCTTCGTGCCGTATGGCTCTCGCCCTGGCATGACGGTGCAAATTGTCGACCGATGGGGGATTGGCTCGGAACGCGCCGTTTTGTTTATCCGCCATACCCATCAGGACGCAGTGGACTTCTGCACGGGCTATGCGAAGGACCCATCGCCTCAATGCATAAAGGAAGAACTTGCAGTTCCACTTAAACGTATCATGACAGCGAACTGCAAAACTGGTTTGTTCACAGCGGCTGACGGCTCTGTTCTCCTGCTAGATACGACGGATCAAAGTACCGAAAGTGGACATCCAACGATCAGGGATTTCAAAACGAGCGAAATTCTCGGTCATGATTTAGCCAGCGGCCACGACGTCTATTTTCGACAATACCAGGCGATGTGCCCCGCAAGCGCAAACCGGGTCGTGGCGGCGCAACCTTCCGTTCAGCCCGATACCAAGCCGGCACCGGAACCAATACCGGTCACTTCAATTGTCCAGACAAAGTCACCCGCTGCAATTCTTATCAGCCCAAGTCCGGCAACGGCGGCAACACGAGCACCGGACATTGGCAACAAGTTTTGAGGTGATCACGTGTCGACCCGTTGGATGGTTTCGACGAAGGTGCACGGGCACCTGACCTCTCAGCCACAGACAAGCTGACATTGGCGCGTCAATGCCGCTGCGGCGCTTCCCTCAGGAGAGGTTCCTTCCGAGCCTCATGAACGCCTTTCAATATATCTGCGGCCTTCTCGGCAATCATTACGGTTGCAGCATTGGTGTTCGAGGAGATCAGACGCGGCATCACTGAACTGTCACAGACGCGCAACCGGTCGATGCCGCGCACCCTAAGTTCAGGGTCAACAACGGACTCGCCGCCGCCCATGCGGCAGGTGCCGACAGGGTGATAGGCGGAGCGGGCATATTGTCGCGCAAACTCCCGGTATTCGGTCGGGCTCCTGACCTGTCCGTTTGGAAGATAGAGCCGTTTCACGAAGGGCCGGAACGCAGGCTGCGACAGGATATCCTGGCTGATCTTGATGCCATCAACGGCGCGCTCGAGATCATAAGGCTCGGCAAAGGCGTTGGGATCGATTGCCGGGGCTACGCTTGGGTCCTTGGAGCGAAGTGTGACCTGCCCGCGCGATCGCGGACGCACATGGTAGGAATTCAGCGTGCAGCCATTGCCGCCAGGGACGGTGCCAATGCCTTCTTCGACACCCGCGCCGGGGAGAAAATGGAATTGGATATCCGGCGTCTTCTCGCCGCGGTCGCCCCACCAGAAGCCACCGGCTTCGACGATATTTGACGCGATTGGCCCCTTGCCAAATAGGGCATATTCGACGCCCGCGGCAATCTGCCAGTGACGCTTCTTGTAGCGGTCGATGCCATGGGAGCCGCTGAGTTCGGCAAGCACGTCGACATCCATGTGGTCCTGCAGGTTCTTCCCGACTTGCGGCAGGTCGCGAATGACGTCGATATCGAGAGCTCGCAGCTCATCGGCGGGTCCGAGGCCGGACAGCATCAGCATCTTCGGCGAACCGATAGCGCCAGCGGTCAGGATTACCTCTCGCTCCGCTCTAAGGAGAACCGAGCGCCCATTCTCGACAATCTCAATCCCGACTGCGCATCCATTCTCGATAACGATGCGATTGACGGCCGTATCGGTGCGCACGGTAAGATTTTTCCGTATGGCGGCGGGCTTCAAATAGCCAACGGCCGTGCTGCTTCGCCGGCCGTTACGCGTTGTTGTCTGATAGAAGCCGGCACCTGCCTGGGAGCCGGCATTGAAATCCGGATTGAAGGGAAGGCCTGCCTCCTGCGCCGCACGTACGAAGACGCGTGTGAGCGGGTGAGGCGTCTGCGAACTGACGCCCAAGGGGCCGTCCGTTCCGTGATGCGAGCCACCAAACGTGTCGTTGCCTTCCGATTTCCGGAAGTAGGGCCGCACATCCTCATAGCCCCAGCCATGGCAGCCTTCGAAATCGCGCCACCCATCATAATCCTGCGGGCATCCGCGGGTGAAAACCTGGGCGTTGATCGAGCTGCCGCCGCCGAGCACGCGAGCCTGGGGATAAACCATTGTCCGGCCCGCTATCTCGCGTCCGGCCTCTGTTTCATAACCCCAGATCAGCGGACCTGTGGTCATTTTGAAGAAACCCACCGGGAGGTGGATATACATGTTGCTATCCCGTGGACCAGCCTCCAGCAAAGTAACGGAAATATCCGGATCCTCGCTCAGGCGCGCGGCAAGGACGCATCCCGCCGAGCCGCCCCCGACGATGATGTAATCGGGCATTCTCTCCTCCGACAGATTTATGCAAACGTCGGATTTCCTCATTGTCCCGACGTCAAATCGCCATCACAATCTCAAGACTCTTGCTCCTCGTCAAGAGAAAGGGTACGGTTGCCGTCTTGAAGGGTTGTCGTACAAATGCTATGACGAACCGCTTCTGATTTGGATGCCGCGGGAGAAGGACGGCATCTCAATCTTCGTCATTCAACGGGAGGTTTTCGAATGACTGACAGGACAAATTCGCGTTTCGCCATCATGAACCGGCGGTCGTTTCTCGCCACGGTAGCCACAGGCGCCACAGTGGCCGCACTACCCAAGCAGCTCCTTGCAGCCGACAAGCCGACACTCGTCACATCCATCCGGTCCCTGTCCAATCCTTATCACGCCGTTTGGAAGACCGGTGCGGAGGCCTTTGCGCAGTCGATCGGACTCGATCATGTGACGCTGGTTTCGGAAGGCAACAGCGAAAAGGGCATCGCCGATATCAAAGCCATGCTCGCCAAAACCGGCGGCAACATGGTGCTGAACTCCGATCCGAACGACACGCCGGACGCGCGTCCGATCGTAGAGGCCTGCGCCAAAGCAGGCGCTTATGTCGTCACTCAATGGAACAAGCCGGACGATCTTCATCCCAAGGACTTCAATCCCTACTACGTATCGCATATCGAATTTGACGGCGTTTCCAGCGGCAAGCAGATCGCCGAAATTCTCTTCAAGACGATGGGCGGCAAGGGCGGCATCATCGCACTCGGCGGACAAATTTCAAATACGGCGGCGATCGAGCGCAAGAAGGGGCTGGAACAGGCACTGGCCGCCAATCCCGATATCAAGCTCCTGGACTTCCAGGTTGCGAACTGGAAATCGTCTGAAGCCTACGACCTGACAAGCAACCTTTTGACGCGCTTCGGCGACGACGTAAAAGGCATCTGGGCCGCCAACGACGACATGGGGACCGGCGCTCTCGAGGCCTTGCGTGCGGAGAGCCTTGCTGGTCAGGTCCCAGTCGTCGGCGTCGACGGCATCAAGGCTGCGGTGGATGCCGTCCGCAAGGGTGAATTCGCCTGCACCGTTACTTCCGATCCGTTCTGGCAGGGCGGCATGGGGCTCGCGATCGGTCTTGCGGCCTTGCAGAAGAAGTTCGATCCGGCCAAGGAGCCGCCCGAGCATCGCGAGTTCTACGGCAAGGCGGTGCTGATCGCCAAGGACAATGTCGAGGACTACTACAAGACCAATATCGACTCTCATCCGCAGCTCGACTGGAGCGACCTCTGGGGCCGCGTCACGGGTCCTATTCGCGCTTAAAACGGTATCATTTCTCCCGGCAGTCCGTGGCCCCCCGCCCGGCTGTCTCCTGCTGGCGGGCGTGTTACGACGCTCGCCAGCCCCTCGGATGACGTAGCGAGGTGCCGTCTGTTGACCATCAATGCCCAAAACATCAAGAGTATAACGAAAAGCAAACAGGCAGGTGCCATGCCGACCGTTGGAGGCCGCCTCTTCGGCAGGCCAAATCTCAAGCAACTGCGCGCCTATGCGCCACTTCTCGTTTTGATCGCGCTCTGCGTCCTGATCACGATCGCCAATCCGAATTTTATCGAGCTGCGCAATCTCGTCCGCGTCGCAAACTCCGCTGCGGTGCCACTGACGCTGGCAATGGGCCTGACCTTCATCATTCTGCTCGGGAGTATCGATCTCTCGGTGGAAGGTTCGCTTTCGGTCGCTGCCATGGTGACGGTACTCCTGGCGACCAATGACGCGAATGCCAATTCTTTTGGTTGGCTCGCCGTCATTGCGGCGATTGCAGCCAGCACGGCAATGGGTTTCGTGACCGGCGTCATCCAGACTTTCCTCAGAATTCCATCCTTCATGGCGACGCTCGGTGTCTGGTTCATCGGGCTCGGTATTTCGGTCTATATGCTCGGAGGTTCGGCCGTACGCCTGATGGACCCGTCCATCCGCGATCTCGCGCTCATGCGCGTCCTTGGTCTGCCGGTCGCCGTTTGGGTGGCCTTGGTGGCCTTCCTGCTTGCCTGCGGGGTTCAATATTATACGCGTCTCGGCCGCCACATCATGGCGATTGGTGGCGGTGAGGACGTGGCAGAGCTCTCGGGCATCAATTTGCGCCGGGTGCGCATCATGGCCTTCAGTCTCGCCGGTTTCTTCTTCGGCATTGCAGGCGTGCTTGCCGCGGCCCAGCTCGGACGGTCGGATGCGGTCATTGCCGACGGCCGGCTTTTTGCCGCCGTCACCGCCGTCGTTGTCGGCGGGACTGCCCTCACCGGCGGCGAGGGCGGTGTCGTCAATACGCTCATCGGTGTGCTGATCGTCACCGTTCTCAGCAACGGCATGATCCTGCTGGGCATCTCTCCCTATGTTCAGCAGACCGTGCAGGGACTGATGATCATTGCCGCAGTCGCCCTTTCGCTCGACCGTCTGCGTCTCAAGATCGTGAAGTGACCGCCATGTTAACAGCCAACGAAATCAGCAAATCATTTGCCGGCGTTCACGCATTGAAGAACGTCTCGCTCGACATCAGGCCAAACGAGGTCGTCGGACTGATCGGCGAGAACGGCGCCGGCAAGTCGACATTGATGCGCATTCTTGCCGGAACGCATCAGCCGGACGGCGGAACGCTCATGCTCGACGGCCAGCCGCTCAAATTGCGCAATGCGCGCGATGGCGCGGCGCACGGCATCGGCATGGTCTTCCAGGAACAGTCTCTGCTGCTGAACCTCTCCGTGGCCGAAAACATCTATCTCGGTCAGGAAGACCAGTTCGTCCGCTTCGGCGTCATGAACTGGACGCGCATGCGCGCGGCAGCCAAGCGCCAGCTCGCAAAGATCGGCGTCGACATCGATGTCACCGCGCGCACCTCGGAGCTGACGTTCGCGGCTCGCCAAATGGTGGAATTGGCAAAGGCACTGACGCTCGAGGAAACGGTGTCGCGGCCGCTCGTCATTCTGCTCGACGAGCCGACCTCGGTGCTGAGTGGCAGCGATATCGACGTGCTTTTCAAGCGTGTGCGTTCGCTGAAATCCCGGGCGAGCTTCGTCTTCGTCTCGCATCGATTGGACGAAGTGCTGCGCATCTCCGACCGCGTCTATACGATGAAGGACGGGCAGGTCGTGGCCGAGCACAGGGCGTCAGATATCACCGGACCGGAACTGCACGAGATCATGGTCGGACGCGGCTTGCAGGCCAGTTATTATAAGGAGAACAAGCAGCTTCCGCCGCGAAGCGAGATCGTTGTCGATGCCAGCCGGCTGTGCATAAACGGTGCATTTCATGATGTCGATCTGCAAATTCGCGCCGGCGAGATCGTAGGCATAGCAGGGGTCGTCGGATCGGGCCGCGAAGAGGTGACCCGGGCAATCGGCGGCTTTCTTACGCATACGGGCGGAACGTTGAAGATCAATGGCGAAGCGGTACATTTTCGCAGGCCGCAGCAGGCGGTGCGCAAGAGCATCGGCTATATTCCGCGCGAAAGACGCGTCGAGGGCCTGGTGATGTTTCTCTCCATTGCCGAGAACATCACGCTTGCGGACTTGTCTTCCGTCATGCGCAACGGCGCGATCGATTACGGCCGCGAGCGCAAGCTCGCAAGCGATTGGATCCGTCGCCTGCGCATCAAGGCACCGGGTCCGGATATCGCCTGTCGAAAACTCTCCGGCGGTAACCAGCAGAAAGTGGTGCTGGCGCGATGGATGACGGCAGGGTCGCGCATCTTGATCCTTGATCACCCGACGCGAGGGCTCGATGTCGGCGCGAAGGAAGAGGTCTACGAACTGGTGCGCGAATTGTCGTCACAAGGCGTCGCGATCCTGCTGATTTCCGACACGCTCGAGGAGACCATCGGCCTTTCGCATCGCGTCCTGGTGATGCGCGACGGCGCCGTGACCGCACATTTCGATGCGGCTCCAGGCAGGAAGCCGGACCAGGTCGATCTGGTCCGGGCAATGGTTTGAGGAGACCGTCATGGAACGCTTCAACGACATTAAATCTCTGCTTGCTGCGGGCTGGGTGCAGGGCGCAATATCGCCCGCGTTGCTGGTGGTTCTGGTCTTGATCATCGAAGTCGCGGCACCCGGCTTCCTGACCAGTGACACGCTCATTCTGCTCCTGTCCAATACGGCCGTGCTTTTCATTCTGGCTGCGGGCGTCACCTTTGTCATTCTTATCGGCGGCATCGATCTCTCGATCCAATCGGTTGCTTCGCTTGCAAGCGTCATTCTCGCTCAACTTTTGCCGCAGATCGGCATGCTGGCCTTTCCGGTTGCCATTCTTTCCGGTCTCGCCTTCGGCATCTTGAGCGGCTACGTCCATGTGCGACTGAAAGTGCCGTCGTTCGTGGCGACACTTGCGACCGGCGGTGTCGTGGCCGGCATCGCGCTTTGGGCAGCCGCCGGTCGGGCCATTACCATTGAAGAAGGCGGCCGCGAAAATACGGCGTGGATCAATGGAACGTTTGCGGGACTGCCGACGGTGATCTGGATTGCCGTGGCCATTGGCATCCTGGCATTTGTCGGCCTTCGATATACACGTTTTGGCCGTCACAGTTTGGCTGTCGGCGCCGGCGAACCTGCGGCAATTGCTGCCGGCATCAACGTCGAACGGACAAAGATCCTAGCCTTTGCGATCTCTGGAATGCTTGCGGCGATCGCGGGGACCATACTTGCAGCACGTCTTTCGAGCGGCTCTCCCAATCTCGCCAATCAGTTGCTGCTGCCAGCCATCGCGGCGGTTATCGTCGGCGGCACGGCGATCACCGGTGGCCTTGGCGGCGTGGCGCGAACGGCTGTCGGCGCGCTGATCATCTCGATCGTTCGCATAGGCATGACATTCGTCGGGATCAATATTTTCGCGGAAAATGTCGTGTTCGGGGCGGTTCTCATTCTCGCCGTCGCCATCACCATCGACCGCAGCAAGATTGCGATCATCAAATGACCGGGCGGTCTAGACAGGCACCCGAAAATGAAAAAGGCCGCGCCAACCGGCGCGGCCTTCGACGGGCGAAGCGATCGTTACATCGTGTCGAGACCGATCAGCTCGATCTTGTATCCATCCGGGTCTTCGATAAAGGCAATATGCGTCGTGCCATGCATCATCGGACCCGGCGGACGCGGGATCTTGGCTCCCTGCTTCTCGAGTGCGGCACAAACGGCATAGATATCGTTCACGCCAAGCGCCAGATGGCCGAAGCCGGAGCCCAGGTCGTAAGCTTCCTCACGGCCCCAATTGTAGGTCAACTCGACGACCGTCTCGGTCTCTTCCGGGCCATAGCCGACGAAGGCATTGGTGAACTTGCCGCCTGGATAATCATCCCTGCGCAAGAGCTTCATGCCGAGCAGCTCTGTGTAGAATTTGATCGATCTGTCGAGGTCGAGAACACGGATCATCGTGTGCATCATTCGAAATTGGCCGGACGCCGCGGTCATAGTGTGGATCCTCCTGCAAGTTATCGTTTTCACACTGGTTTTTAGCGAAAGAGAGGCAGCGGAAAAGGTCCCTGCACTTGATGTTCGAAACCAGTGTTGTATGATAACCATGTAAGTAACCCAATTGTCCAGTATTTTCCCGTTTGATCGGAGCAACCGTATGAATGCCGTCCCGCCCCTTCAGGAAAGAGCGCTTGCAGCCCTTTCCGCCGCAATGCCGGCGGACATGTTCCTGACGGACGACGAAGCCATGGACCGCTATAGTCGCGACTGGTCCGGCGATCATTACGGGCGTCCACTTGCGGTGGCGCGGCCGCGATCGACGGAGGAGTTGAGCCGCTTGATGAAATGCTGTCATGACCAGCAGATTCATGTGGTGCCGCAGGGCGGACTGACGGGGCTCGTCGGGGCGGCTGTGCCGACCTATCCGGGCGGTGAGGTCGTCGTTTCCTTGGAGCGGATGAACAAGGTGCGCTCGGTCAACCCCATCGATTTCGCAATGGTCGTGGAAGCGGGCTGTATTCTGGAAGATGCCAAGCGCCATGCCGAAGCGGCTGACTGCGTCTTGCCGATCACCTTCGGCGCGCAGGGCACCTGCCGCATCGGCGGAAACGTTGCGACCAACGCCGGCGGCTTCAACGTCTTGCGATACGGCATGACGCGCGAGCTCGTGCTTGGTCTGGAGGTCGTGCTTGCAGACGGCCGTATCTGGAATGGCTTGCGCACGCTGAGGAAAGATAATCGCGGCTATGACCTGAAACAGCTTTTTATCGGCAGCGAAGGCACCCTCGGCATCGTCACCGCCGTGGCGCTCAAGATCTTTCCGAAGCCCGAGCAGGTCGAGACGGCGCTGGTTGGTCTTCAATCCGTCGAGGCCGCCATGCAGCTTTATGCTCGGGCGCGGCGCCAGTGCAGCGATCTGCTGACGGCCTTCGAGCTCATCCTGCGCGGCGGCATCGAGATCGCCATCAATGCCAGAAAGGATCTACACGATCCGCTGGGCAGTCCCTATCCCGTTTATGTTCTCATCGAAGCCTCGGCAGCCGGCCGCGTCGATCTGCGGGCGCTGCTCGAGGGCTTTCTCGCCGACGCATCGGATCTTGTTCTTGATGGCGTCATTGCCGGCAGCAAGGCACAGGCCGACCGGCTCTGGCTGTTGCGGGAGATGATGGTCGAGGCGCAAGGCCGGGGCGGGCGTTATCTCAGGACAGATGTCTCGGTCTCCATATCCAGCCTGGCGGCCTTCGTTTCCGACGCCCTTGATGCTCTCGCCAAGATGCACCCCGACGCGATTGCCGTGACCTACGGCCATGTCGGCGACGGCAACATTCACCTGAACATCGTTCCTCCGGTGGACATGCCGGCCAACCGGTTCGATGATCTTTTCCATGCGACGGAAGAGGTGATCTTCGACGTGATCGACAAGCATGGCGGCTCGATCAGTGCTGAGCACGGCATCGGACGCGTCAAACAGGCCGCGTTTCTCAAGCGGGCCGACCACTTGACGCTCGAGCTCTCCCGCCGGATCAAGGACGCATTCGACCCGAAGCATTTACTGAGCGAGGGTCGGATATTGGCAAGCGTTGAAGGCGAGGCAAAGGGTAGCGAATGACGCTGAAACTGGACAAGGTCAACCGGGGGCCACATCTGTCGACATTGGTCGCGAGTTCGATTTCGCGGGAGATCGTGCAAGGCCGGCTGAAACCGGGCGATCAACTGCCGACTGAACAGCAACTGGCACAGACATTCGGTGTCAGCCGCAACGTCGTTCGCGAGGCGATTGCCCGGCTGCGCTCCGAAGGCCGAATCTGGTCGCAACAGGGGCGTGGCGCCTTTGTTGCGGATCAGCCCAACGCCACCGTGCTGACCATCGATTTCGAGGCGCTGCAGCAGGCCAATGCCTTCCAGTCGCTTTTTGAATTGCGCGGCATTCTCGAGGTCGAAGCAGCCGCGCTCGCAGCCAAACGCCGGACCCGCGACGATCTGCTGGCCATGAAGGACGTGCTCGCGACCATGCATGCCGCCCCATACGGCAGCGTGATGTGGCTGAAGACCGATCTCGAATTCCACAAGACCGTCGCTGCCGCAACCGGCAATGCCTACATGGTGCAGTTTCTGATGTTCGTCTCCGAAAGGGTGCGCGAAAGCATCCTTGCTTCCGGCAATCAACAGCGTTCGGAGGATCTCGCCGTCGTAACGCTCGGTGAGCATCAGCGCATTCTCGATGCCATCGAAGCCGGAGACGGTGCCGAGGCTCGGGAGGCCATGCGTGATCATCTCCATGGCGCCGCAAGCCGTGTGGGTCTTGGCGCAGAGCAATCCGAATAATCTTTTGAGGTTTTGACATGACTGGAAGGCTTGAGGGAAAGACGGCTGTCGTAACGGCCGCCGGGCAGGGGATGGGACGCGCCACGGTGCTCGCCTTCCTGCGCGAAGGCGCGCGCGTCTGCGCGACCGATATCGACGCCGGTAAGCTGGATACGCTGCGCGATCACGACGGTGTCACGGCGCGCAAGCTGGATGTGCTGAACCCGGGCGAAATTCGTGCCTTCGCGGCGGACATCGAGGCGCCCGACATCCTGTTCAACTGCGCCGGTTTCGTTCATCACGGCTCCATCCTCGACTGCGACGAGGATGCCTTCGACTTTTCCGTCAATCTGAACCTTCGTGCCATGTACCGGATGATCCGCGCCTTCCTGCCGGGCATGGTCGCCCGCGGCGGCGGGTCGATCGTCAACATGGCGTCTGTTGCTTCCACCGTCATCGCCGCGCCCAACCGCTTCATCTACGGCACGACGAAGGCTGCCGTTATCGGCCTTACAAAATCGGTCGCGCTGGACTATGTCGGCCAGGGTATCCGCGCCAACGCGATCTGCCCCGGAACGGTTGAGAGCCCCTCGCTGCAGGACCGGATGCGCGCGCTCGGCGATTACGACCAGGCCCGTGCGAGCTTCATCGCGCGCCAGCCAATGGGGCGGCTTGGAACGGCGGAGGAAGTCGCCGAACTCGTCGTTTACCTCGCGAGCAATGAATCTGCTTTCATGACCGGCAACGCGATCGTCATCGATGGCGGTTGGGCGAACGCCTGAAGACAAACGCAAAGACAACGGACAATTGATATGAAGCTTCTGAGATACGGTCAGCGCGGCTCCGAAAAGCCCGGCATTCTCGACAGGAATGGCAAAATCAGAGATCTGAGCAGCGAGATCGACGATGTGGCGGGGAAAAGCCTCACCGCCGCCGGACTTGCAAAGATTGCAGCGATTGATGTCGAGAGCCTGCCGCTGGTTGCCGAGCCGGGCCGCTTGGGGCCATGTGTCGCGGGCAGCGGCAAGTTCATCTGCGTTGGCCTGAACTATGCCGACCATGCTGCCGAGACAGGTGCCGCAATTCCCGAAGAGCCGATTCTGTTCATGAAGGCGACCAGCGCCATCACCGGCCCGAACGATAATGTCATCATCCCGCGCAAATCGAGGAAGACCGACTGGGAAGTCGAGCTCGGTGTCGTCATCGGGGACGAGGCCCGTTACGTCTCCGAAGCCGACGCGATGAAACATGTTGCCGGCTATTGCCTGATCAACGATGTCTCCGAGCGTGAATTCCAAGCTGAACGCGGCGGCCAATGGACCAAAGGCAAGTCAGCCGACAGCTTCGGCCCGATCGGTCCGTGGGTGGTGACGCGCGACGAAATCGCCGACCCCCAGAACCTTAAGATGTGGCTGTCGGTCGATGGCACAATGCGCCAGAACGGCTCTACGAAGACGATGATCTTCGGTGTCGCCTTCCTTGTCCACTATATATCGCAGTTCATGAGCCTGCAGCCCGGCGACATCATTTCCACCGGCACACCGCCGGGTGTGGGTCTCGGCATGAAGCCTCCTGTTTTCCTGAAAGCAGGCCAGACGATCAGGCTTGGCATCGAAGGCCTTGGTGAGCAGACGCAGTTGACGGTAGACGCGACCTGAATGTTTCGCAGGAGGCGCTACCGTGCGCCTCCTCTCGTCAGCATATGCCAGGCCTCCAGTATGCGAAACGCGCCGCAGCCAGCTACGCAGTCACTGTCGAACTTGCAGACGTGCAGGCCCAGTGCACAGCTCACACGCAACTGACACGGCTTTCGCGGCAGCTAAACAGTCGCCAACAAAACCCGCTGCTACGGTTGGGAATGGAAGCGACGGACTGGGGCATCGCTTCTTGGTGTCTGCGATGGGGGGTGGCTACCCTAGCCATTCGTTTCAAACCAGCGATCGCACTAAATAGGCAATAAAATCTGTGTCTCTGACATTCTCCGGCCGCGGATCGCCGATGACCGGTAAGTTCCGTCCCACACAAGCGATATGAAGCCCGCCCAAGAAGTCTGGGATAGGAACTTTTAAAGGCTTCTGACGTTTCAACCCTAGCTTTCTAACGAAGGAGCAAGCGCATGGGTTTGATACTCTTGATTGTAGTCCTGGTTATTTTGTTTGGCGGTGGCGGTGGCTACTATGCCCATCGCTCATATGGCGGGCGAGGCCTTGGCGGAGTGCTAGGTCTGATCATCGTGATACTTGTGCTGGTTTGGCTGCTGGGTGGCCTGCACGGATTGGGGCCTGGGCCGGTTTAAGCTCAAGCACCCACTCAAGAGAGACGGGAGCATGTGGCCTGCCACGCCATGCAGGCTTCATGGCGCAGTTCCGGCCCCGTGTTCCACCTCATCCTGCGGTGTCGCGCGCGCCCGTCAGCGAAACGCCGTTCAAATCCGCAATCACGTCTGAAAGGGCAGGCACGAAGGATTGGCCACGGCCAGATGCCACCGCCGATGCGAAGCTGTTGCGCACCGCCGCGCCGATTGGATTTGCAGCCTGAAGGGCCTGCGCAAGCGAGGCGAGGTAGGACATATCCTTCAAGGCGTTTGCCATGGCGAAACGCTGGGCGTTCTCGTTCCGGTTCAAAACGAAATCGAAGAAGGCCTGATAGAAGCCGCAATCCATGCGGCTGCCGCGCAGCACGCTGTCGAAGACCTGCGGCGTAAGACCCGCCTTTGCGGCAATCATCAGCGCCTCGGAATAGATTGCCGAATAGCCCATCGAGACGAAATTGTTGAGGAGTTTCATCGTGTGCCCGGTTCCAGCCGCGCCGGTTTCGACGATACGTGCCGAGAAAGCCTCCAATATAGGCCGCGCCCGCGCTATGGCCTCAGGAGTACCGCCGGCCATGACGTCCAGTTTGCCCTCGGCTGCCTCCTTCGGCGTGCGCGCGAGTGGTGCGTCAACGAGCATGATTCCGGTCTGGGAAAGCTCCTCCGCGAGCTTGATGGTGATGGCGGGATTTGAGGTCGAACAGTCGATGAGGAGAAGCGGCTTTCCCGCCGCGAGGATACCTGTCGGGCCTGTGAGGAGCTGCTGGACCTGTTCTGATCCGGTGACGCAGAGCAGAATGACGTCGGACGCGAGCGCCAGCTCCTTTGGCGTGGTGACTTCAGTGGCGCCAAGTGCCCTCAGGCGCTCGACCGCCTCTCTCTTCTTATGTGCGACGACGGCCAGCGGCCATCCCTTGGCGAGCAGATTGGCCGCCATGCCCGATCCCATTGCGCCGAGACCGATAAACCCGATTTTCTCTTTCATTCTTTCCTCCCGGTTCGTTACGGATATCCCGGCATGCGGGATTTTGCTTTTTCCCGTGCTATGGGGTAGCAACAAAGTCAGTCGTTGGCTGGCAGCCAGCGAAAATAAACTTCGAGGCAGCATGAAGGACAGGGACAACGCCGTATTCAACACGATCCCGCAGACCCCTAATCTGCGGGCCGGGCTTGCCGATAATCTGATTGCCCAGATCGAGTCCGGTGACCTCAAGCCCGGCCAGCGACTTCCCACGGAACAAGCGATCATGGAAGCGACTGGGGTCAGCCGGACTATCGTTCGCGAGGCGCTCGCCACGCTTCGCGCCAAAGGCCTTATCACCACCCGGCAAGGCTTGGGTGCCTTCGTCTCGAACGATCCGACACCGCGCTCCTTTTCCATCATTCCGAATGATCTTGAGTCCATCGACGAGGTGTTGCGTGTCCTGGAGCTGCGCATCGGCATCGAATGTGAGGCAGCCGGCCTTGCGGCGTTGCGGCGCACGCCGGAGGACATTGAGCGTATACAAGACCGCCTCGACGCGCTGGATCGCGCGATTGAGGAGGGTGGCTACGGCGCGGAAGAGGATTTCGCCTTCCACCGGTCCATTCTGGTCGCGACCCAGAACTCCTACTATGGGCGGCTGTTCGATACCTTCGGCAATGCAATGGTGCCGCGCCAGTGGGCACGCCTCGACAAGATGACCGCGGCCGAGCGCGAGCGGCATACGGTGCGCATGCGCAAGGAACATCACGCGATCTTTTCCGCCATCCGTGACGGTAACGAAGCGGCGGCCCGCAAAGCGCTGCGCAATCATCTGTCGAAGAGCACGGCGCGCTTCGAAGAGCTCCGCGACGCAAACCTGCACAGGTGATCGCTCAGGCGGCATAACGGGGAACGACATAGGGTCCCTCCGGAATGATGGCGACGGTGGGATCGCCGCTTGCTGCAATGCTGCGATCGATTGCTGCCTTGATATCGTCGATCATCGTAACACCGGTCTGAGGGAGGTCGCGTTCATCGTCATGCCTGTCCAGCCGCGCCGCCGAGATAGAGCTCGCGCATCAGCGACATGTCCTTGAGTTCCGATATCGGTCCGGATGTTGCGATCCGTCCGTTCTGCATCAGATAGCCGCGTGTTGCCACAGAGAGCGCCAGTCCGGCATTCTGCTCGACAAGGAGAACGGATGCTCCGAATGTCTTGAAAATATCGAGAATGATTGCCTGTATCTCCTTGACGAGCAGCGGGGAGAGCCCGAGTGAAGGCTCGTCGAGGAGCAGGACGCGCGGCCTTGCCATCAAGCCACGGGCTATTGCCAGCATCTGCTGCTGGCCGCCGCTCAGCGACCCGCCTTTCTGATGGCGCTTCGTTGCCAGGATCGGGAAGAAGCTTTCCATCGTCTTCACGTCGGTCTCGACGGCGTCGGTGTCGCGCCTGGCGTAAGCGCCAAGACGAAGGTTTTCCTCGACCGACATATCGGCGAAGATGCGCCGGCCTTCCGGCACCAGCACCACGCCGCGTTTGGCCATGACATCCGGTGTTCGGCCCGTCAGGTTTTCCCCCGCGAAGGTGACGCTTCCAGCGCGGGGCCTAACCAGGCCGACGATAGTGCGCAGCAATGTCGACTTGCCCGCCCCATTGGGACCGAGGATTGTGATGACTTCGCCCTCGTTCAGGCTCAGGGAGACATCGCGGTTGACGACCGTCGCGCCGTAGCCTGTCGTCACGTTCGAAACCTCGAGCAAACTCACAGCGCACCTCCGAGATAGACTTCGAGGACCTTCGGGTCGGTGAGCACCGCCTGTGTCAGGCCGTCGGCGATTTTCGATCCAAAATCCAAGACGACCAGCCGTTTGCAAAGCATCTGCATGAGCTTCATGTCGTGATCGATGACGCAGACGCTGATACCGTAGGCCGGAAACTGCTTCACAAGACCGACAAGCGTTGCCGTTTCTCGATCATTGAGGCCGGCCGCGGGCTCATCGAGCAGAATAAGGGAGGGTCTTGTGGCAAGAGCCAGGGCGATACCGAGAAGACGTAGGCTGCCGAAGGGCAGAATGCCCGCCTGTTCGTCCGAAAGGGCGGTCAGGCCGACGAAGTCGAGCAGGGCAGAGGGCGTCGTCCACGGATAGGAGCGGCTGGACCTGCGCGCATGTTCGCAGGCGATCTGGACGTTTTCCCGCACCGAGAGACCGGGAAAAGCCATGGCCTGCTGGAAGGTGTAGCCGATGCCGGCCCCGGATACTTCATGGGCGGCGAGGCTGGTAATGTCGCGCCCGCGCCAGCTGACTTGGCCTTCCGTTGGCTTGTGGACACCGGTGATGACATTGAAAAGTGTGGTCTTGCCGGACCCGTTCGGCCCGACGATGCCAAGGATCTCACCTTCTTCGATGGACAGATCTATCCCCGAAAGGGCCGCCACGCCGCCGAACTGCTTCTTCAGTCCCTTGATTTCCAAGATCGCATTCATCGGCCTGCCTCCGAGGCATGTTCGGCATTCGCCGCCTGGGTGCCGGGGTGCTTGCGCGTCGAACTACGTGTGAGTTTCTGCCAGCCGTCAATGGCACCGGCAATCAGCCCGTTTGGCAGCAGTAGAATAACGGCGATCAGACAGACACCGTAAAGGATGCGCGATTCGACGGGGTCAAGGTTCAGCACTTCAGGGAGGAAGGCGACCAGAATGCCGCCGGCGATCGGACCGAGAAGCAGCCGAGCGCCGCCGATCATCACCATCAATGCAAGATAAATGCTGGGGAAGGAGGTGAACTGGCTCGGCGAGATATGCCGGAGGAAATAGGCAAGGAGCACACCCGAAATACCCGCAAAAACCCCGCTGACGACAAAAGCTCCGATCTTTTGGCGGCCGACATTGATGCCGAGAGAGGCCGCAAGTTTTTCGTTTTCGCGGATCGCCCGCAATGTGCGGCCATACGAGGAGTTGATGATGGCCCAGCTTGCGACCGCGCTCAACGTCACAAACGCCAGAACGACGAAATAATAGGGCATGAGATCATCGGCTCGCGCGCCGAAGAAATTGACCGGAAGCTGCAGGTCGAGGCCAGTCGCCGCCCCGGTATAATCGCCGCCGTTGGTCAGCACGATCGTCAGCAACTGTCCGAAAGCAAAAGTCATGATGACGAAGTGGTGGCCGCTGACGCGCAACGACGGAATGCCAATGATGGCGGCGGCTATTGCGGCGAATACCCCGCCGAGCGGCAGCGCCAACCAGAAGCCGATGCCGGTATCGCGAGCAAGCAGGGCGGCCGCATAGGCGCCGACGCCGACCAGCGCGGCGTGCCCCATCGAAAGGATGCCCGTTTGCCCGAACAGGACAGAGAGGCCATAGAGGGCGACAATGTTGATGCCGGCCGAGATTGCAAGCGACAGCATGCGGTTGCTCGGCCCCATCGCAGGCACCAGGGCAAGCACGATCAACACCACAAGGACGGGGATCAAGGAGCGGATGGGCGAGAGCGAATTATACATGGTTCGTCGCTCCGTTCTCAGGCCATCTTCGGACCGCTGGTGCCGCCGAAGAGGCCGTTCGGCCGTAACAGCAACACCAGGATCATCAGGGCAAAGGAATAGGCGTCGGTCCATTCCGAGAAGCCGTATCCGGCGCTGAAACCCTCGACGATACCGAGGATGAGGCCTGCAACGACGGCGCCCGTCAGGTTGCCCAGCCCGCCGATGAGGGCGACGGCGAAGCCCTTCATGACCATGGTGCCGCCGGTAAAAGGCGTGATTGGAAAGAGCGCGATCAACAACGCGCCGCCGAGGCCGGCGAGCGCACTGCCGAGAACGAAGACACCGGTAACGTAGCGGCGAACCGGAATGCCCATCAGCGCTGCGGTGTCGCGATCGTCCACCGCGGCGCGAAGTGCGCGGCCGTACCGGCTCCGGGTCACCATGACAAAGGTCATGGCGACGACAGCGATGGTCACGAGAATGACCATCACGCGGACGGACGCGATGCGGACGCCGGCGACATCCCAGATGCCTGCGAGAGGGCGCGGGATGCTCTTCTGGTTCGGATCATAAAAGAAGATGACGATGTGCTGCAGCACGACGATCAGTCCGAGCGACACGATAAAGCCATTGGTTGGCCGCGTCAGCGTGAACTGAAAAAGCCCACGCTCCAGCACGAACCCCATGACGCCGACGGCAAGAACCGCCAGAACCAAGGCTGGCAGAAAGCCGAGACCGGCCTGGACGGCGAGCCAGGTGACGATGCTGCCGACCATCAGGAACTCGCCATGTGCGAAGTTGATGATGCCGGTCAAGCCGAAGATCAAGGTGACGCCAACGGCGATCAGCGTGATGACGCTCGCGATCGACAGACCATTGAGGAGTTGTTGAATGAGAATGTCCACGGCTGTATTCCGCTGTTACGCAGGCCGGCGGGCCCGCCATGTGCTCTAATAAAAATCCCGCCGGTGCAGGAGCAGCCGGCGGGAAGCGCTTTGACAGCTTATTCCGCGGGGGCTTCGACCGGAGGTTGCTGCATCGCGCAGGATATGTCGCCGCCGGGCGCGGCGGCGCAGACTTCAGTGGCGTGCGTCACCTGATGGCTCTTGTTGAAGGAAAGGTCGTCGGAGACCACGCCCTTGTGGTGGAGCGATTCCAGCGCTGCGACGGTCTTGTCCGGATCGGTCGAGCCGGCCTTCTCCCAGGCTTCAGCCAGCATATGGACGTAATCGTAGTAAAGTAGCGAAACCGAGGAGGTCACGCCCTTCGGCGCACCGGCAGCAAAGTAGTTCTTGAAATAGGTCTTTGCGTTGGCATTTGAGGATTCGCCCCAGCAGATCGGAACGCAGCTCATCGCGACCGGGACGTCGGCGCTCAGGCCGCGCTCCTTCCAGATCCCAGGGTCGACGCCGAAGAGGAAATAGCTCGGCGCAACGCCGAGTTCGAGGGCCTGCGGCAGCGCCGTCAGCGTCGAGTCGCCGTTATACCAGAAGTGCACGACGTCCGGGTTGAGGCTCTTGGCTCGGGTCAGGAAAGGAGAAAAGTCGGTCGTATCCGGCGGATAGGAGATTACTTCTGGAACCTCCTGTCCTTCTGCCTTCAGCGCCTTGACGTAATAGGAGGTCAGGAACTGGCCGGTTGCATCGTTGCCGACGATGACCACAGACTTCTTCAGCGGATGGCCGACGAGCGGTGTCAGCAGGCTCAGAACGCCGCGGGCCGTCGAGCCGGAGCGCTGGAATTCCTGCGGTTCGGATTGGAATAGATAATGGTCTTCGCCACCCGGAGCGACCGATTGCGGATTCAGGATTTTCGCAAGCGTGCTGTTGCCGGCGATCTGGATCACCTTCGCCGGCTGTGTGATCTTGGTCATCGCCAGGGTGAAATCGTGGGTTTCAGAGCCGAAAATTGCGGCGACCTTCTGGTCGCGAACGAGTTCCTGCGTGGCGGCAATCGCTGTCGAGATGTCCGTGCGGTCGTCGCGCTTGATCAGCTCTATCTTTAAGGTCTTGTCGCCGACCTTTACGCCGCCGGCGTCATTGATTTCCTTTACCGCGAGGCTGATGCCCGCAGGCAGCGTATGTCCGGCCGAAACGAAGGCGCCGGATTCGGCGGCAACAACGCCGATTTTGATCGTGTCTTCCGCCGATGCCAAATGCACAGACGCGCCGAGGCCGAGCGCAATAGAAATGCCTCCCAACACCAATGATCGCACGGTCTCATCCTCCCAGTGCAGATTTTGCGTACTTACCGGGTTGTCGTACAACCCTGTTTTCTGATAAATGCCTTGACGGAGAATGTCAAGCAAGTCCGGCCGGCCGGTGCCGATGTCGCCGACGGTCACAAACGAGGGAGTGAGATATGCGCATGAAGGAGTTCGGCCGGACCGGCCGAAATGTCAGCGAAATCGGTTTCGGCGCCTGGGCCATCGGTGCTGCTTGGGGCGAAGTCAACGACGAGGAGGCGCTTGCGGCACTCCACGCCGCGCTCGATACCGGCGTAACCTTCATCGACACCGCCGATGTCTATGGCGACGGCCATTCCGAGCAGCTGATCGCAAAAGTCATGCGCGAACGCGGTGGCGAACGCCCATTCATTGCGACCAAGGCCGGCCGTCGCCTGCCGCAGCAGTCCGTTGACGGCTATAGCGCCGAGAACCTCGATATCTGGATCGACCGCAGCCTGAGGAATCTCGAAACCGACTGCCTGGATCTCGTACAACTGCATTGCCCGCCGACGGATGTTTACTATCATCCAGAGGTTTTTGCGCGGCTCGACCGGTTGGTGGAACAGGGCAAGATCCGCAATTACGGCGTCAGCGTCGAGCGCGTCGAAGAAGCGCTGAAGGCCACTGAATATCCAGGTGTCGTCAGCGTGCAGATCATCTTCAATGCCTTCCGCCAGCGCCCGATCGAGCATTTCTTCAAGCAGGCTGAAGACAAAAAGGTCGCCATCATTGCCCGCGTGCCGCTCGCAAGCGGGCTGCTTTCCGGCAAATTCAAGAAAGACACCAGGTTCGAGGCCAACGATCACCGGCTCTTCAACCGCAATGGCGAGGCCTTCGACGTTGGCGAGACCTTTTCCGGCGTGCCTTACGAGGTGGGCCTGGAGGCCGTCGAGAAGGTGCGTCCACTGGTTTCCGGCGATACGACGATGGCGAAATTTGCCCTACGCTGGATCCTGATGTTTGACGCCGTCACCGTTGCCATCCCCGGCGCGCGCAACCCGTCGCAGGCCCGCTCCAACGCCGAAGCGGCCGATCTTCCTGCGATCTCGCAAGCTGTTATGCAGGAGATCAGGTCGATCTACGACACCTACATCAGGCAATATGTTCATCAGCGTTGGTAGAGGTGACAGACCATGACGACACCGATCATCGATTCCCATCATCATTTCTGGGATCCAGCCAGCGGCGGAGACTACGGCTGGCTGAGCGGGCCCTTTGAGCCGATCAACAGGAAATTCGAACCGGCGGACTTGCGGCCGGCTCTTCAGAAGAGCGGCGTAACCGGCACGGTCCTCGTGCAGACCTGGAATGATCTCGGCGAGACCTGGGATTTCATTCAAACGGCGGAGGCCACCGATTTCGTTGCCGGCGTCGTCGGCTGGGTCGATCTGACCGACGACAAGGTGGGCGACACGCTTTCAAAATTAATGGCATCTCCCCAAGGCAAATGGCTTGTCGGTGTGCGCCATCTCATTCAAACGGAGAGCGATCCGAGTTGGCTCCTGCGCGCTGACGTCCAGAATGGTCTAAAGGCGGTCGAGCGCGCTGATCTTGTCTACGATCTCGTGCCGAACCTGCCGCAGCTGCCGTCTTGCATCAGTGCGGTCGAGGCCTTTCCGGAAATGCGGTTCGTTCTCGACCATATTTCGAAACCGGAGATCCGCAATCGCGGCTTCGATGAGTGGGCAGTTCTGATCCGCAGGTTTCGCAGCCAGCGAAACCATGTCTGGTGCAAGCTTTCGGGCATGGTCACTGAAGCCGACTGGACGTCCTGGACGCCGCAGGACCTGAAACCTTACGTCCAAGAGGTGCTCGACGTCTTCGGCACGGATCGGTGCATGTTCGGCACCGATTGGCCTGTCTGCCTCGTGGCCGCGAGTTACGACCGGGTGGTCGATGCCCTTCAGGAATGCATCAAGGATCTCTCCGAGGCCGAGCGAAAGAAGATCTTCGGCCTGAACGCCATCGAGGCGTATCGCCTGCCGCAATTCCAGGAGCGGAACGCATGACCGGCAACCCAACTCGGAAAAGCATTAACTTTGCCTCGCGGCTAGGCTTCGGGGCGAGCGGCATCGGCACTCTCTATCGCAACGTGAGCGAGATCCAGGCGGCGGAGGTTCTCGAAAGGGCGTATCAAGGCGGGATGCGTTATTTCGACAGCGCACCGCTTTATGGACATGGTCTCAGCGAATTGCGGCTGGGTCGTTTCCTGCGCACCATCGATCGGAAAACCGTTACTGTTTCGACGAAGGTCGGTCGTTATATGATCCCGCCCTATGGAGAGACTGTGAACTACGGGCTCTGGGCCGCGCCGCTGCGCCTGAAGCCGGTGTTCGACTATAGCTACTCGGGTACGATGCGGTCATTGGAACAATCGGCAAGCCGCCTGGGGATCGCGGATTTCGACCTGATCTACATCCATGATGTGGATCGCTTCACGCACGGCGATGCCTATGAGCGCCGCTTTAACGAGGCTATCGAGGGCTGTTATCGCGCCCTCGACGATCTACGCAAAGCCGGGCATATCAAGGCAATCGGCGTCGGCGTCAACGAAAGCGATGTCGCCACACGTTTCATCAGGGCCTGTTCACTGGATGCCGTGATGATGGCAGGCCGGTACACTTTGCTCGATCGCGGCGCAGAGGCGGACCTTCTGCCGGAGGCCAAGCGTCAGGGAATAGAGATTGTAGTCGCCGGCGTCTTCAACTCCGGGATACTCGCGACCGGGCCTGGCAGCTCCGGGACGACCTTCGACTATGGCGCGCCTCCAGAAGACATCGTGGCCCGTGCCAAAACAATCGAAGCGGTGTGCAATCGGTACGGTGTGCCCCTTCAAGCGGCAGCCATACAGTTCCCCTTCCGCAATCCGCTGGCATCTGCTGTCGTCCTCGGTATGAGCCGGCCGGAACGGGTTGCCGAAAACCTGGCATGGTCACGGCTACCCATTCCCGAAGACCTGTGGTCTGAGATCGATCGCCTCTTTCCATCGGCCGCGACAACCGGCGTCTAATTACTCTGCTCTTTGGTCGCGTCTGCGACAAACCGCGCTGCGCGAGGTTTGTCGCAGACGTCTGACTATGCTTGCGCGCCCGCAACCGCGACCACGATCGTGAGGATGGGCGGATGACGATTGAAACGACAACGCGATGATGTTCGAGGCGGACAGGCCGCCCGCCCTCTTTGAAGGGATGAGGTCTTCAAGACCCACCATGGGCGGTGTCGGCAGCCCTGAACGCGCCGATATCCTCTGGTCAGGCTGCGTCCGAAGGCAGAGGCGCAGCCTCATCGATGAGTTTTTCGTTTCTGAGATCTGACCATAGGGAGCCCGGGATCGGCCATTGCATATAGTCGAGGTTCTGTTCCAATTCGCCAACGGAGCGGGCTCCCGGGATGACGCTGACGACAAGTTTATGGGCAAGCGGAAATTGCAGTGCTGCGGCGGGCAGGGGAACCTTGTGACTTTCGCAAACGGCGTTCAGGCGCGCAACGCGATCAAGCACCTCCTGCGGCGCGCTCTTTGTGTTGAACGTCGCGCCTTGGACGGCACCCGTCGCCAGGATACCCGAATTGTATGGGCCGCCGATGATGAGCTTGGTGCTTTTGCGCTCACAGGCGGGAAAAAGTGTCGCAAGCGGCTCCTGCTCCAGAAGCGTATAGCGTCCTGCCAGAAGGAAATAGTCGAATTGTCCGGCCTCGACGAAATCCGAAAGCATCTGCCACTGGTTTATGCCCACACCGACCGCCTTGATGACGCCCTGCGATCGCAGCTCGTCTAGCGCGGGGTAGGCGCCTTCCATCGCCTCCTTGAAGCGGCTGCGGGCATAGGGATTTTCTCCCTTCCCGAAGTGGATTGCTTCGTCCGGATCGTGAATTGCCAACATGTCGATGTAATCGGTACCGAGCCGCTTCAGCGAGCTTTCGATCGAGCGAAGCACGCCATCGCGCGAATAGTCGAAGTCGGCGCGGAAAGGTGGGGCTTCGTCCCAAAGTACTGGCTTGACCTCGCTTTCGGGGATCGGCACCAGGTCGTATCCGACCTTGGAGGAAATGACGATGTCCTGCCGCGGCAGAGCCCTAACCGCCTCGCCGAGACGCGTTTCGGCAAGACCGAAGCCATAGACCGGCGCAGTGTCAAAATAGCGCAGGCCGTTTTTGAAGGCGGCATGAACGGTCTCGTGTGCCACTTCTGGATCAGTGGCGCGGTACATATTGCCGAGTCCCGTTCCCCCCAAACCCATCGTGGTGACTGTCAACCCACCTGCGGTTATGCGTCTTTTCTCCAATGCCGGCATTTGATTTTCCTGACTATTTCGCGATTTCGCCAATCTGTGACATGCCCGAGCAAGCCTCTTTTGCACAGGCGGACGACACATATTGACATAGAAGTTGTCGTACAACAATGTAACCGTACGATAGGAAGTGCGCGGAAAGTGTGGCGCCTGACACCCAGGGAGGTTGAAGTGGCTATCGCCCCTCTCTCTGCGGAAATAGAATCGAATGCGCGCGCGTTGATTTCACGTCATGTCGGGCGATGCGTTTTGGGCACGGATTGGCCGCACAGCAATACATCGCACCTGTCAAGGTCGAGGAAAGGCGGGCTGTTGGCTGCGAGTACCAAAGCTCACCTCGTCTTGTTGGTCGTGTCGCACGTTTTTGGTGACAACCCGGCTTACATTGCCTCAGGACCGACCATTTAGACGTTTCGACGCGGCGGGATGCCCTTCGAATTATCGAGCAATATGGATTGGCGTTACCGTCGCCAGCCATGAATCATTTGCGATCCGGCGTCTCTATTCGGGTCGATCCAGCCGGTTCTCATCATCGATCAAGGTCAGTCGCGCCGAAGCGCTCGAGCCCCAAGTCCAGAGGACGAGGTTCAAATCGTCCCTGGTTGCTCCGGGAGCGAAGCTCCGGACGAGCAGACCCTGATAACCGGTTGCGATGAGCCGCCGGGCAAAGCCCTGCGTTCTAGCCTCGCCGCCCGCCTTCATCTGGTCGCGCCACGTCGGGTCGGCAATCGCGACGGCATCCATCCCTTCCGCCTTAAGGGCATCTTCGTCGCGACTATCGAAGATGTGTTCGAACGCAGCGTCATAGGAGACGAGTGTCGTTGGTTGCAAATTGCCGACCTGATTGGCCTCGCGAAGCGCCGTCAGGACCGACAGTGACGTAGAAAGTGCCGGCATCCCCTTCGGATTAAACCGGCCGCCATAGAGTTCGCCTCCCCGGCCAGAAAGGGGCTCGCGCGCGTAGACCGGATTCAGCGCTCGATAGAGCTTCCCTTCATATCGCATCTGCTATGCGTGAACGCCGGCATCGACCGCGTCGATATAGTCGAGCACCTCATCCGCACGTCCGTCGCGCACCAACTGCATGGCCGTCTGGCCCGAGAATCCGGGGAGGGGCTCGGAGCGATACCAGGCATAGGCCATCAGTGCCGAACCGAAGCGCGGCTCGACCTTGTTGACGACCTCGATCATCTCGCGCAAACGCCGCTGCGTCCTGACGGAGCGGATCCGGTCCTTGCGCTGAATTGCATCTTTGCCCAGGCCGGCTGTGCGGGCGATTTCCTCACTGGTCGTGCGGAATGCATCCGCGATTTTCCGCGGGGCGAACAGCCCGTCGTCTGCATATTGGGCGAGACCCATTTCTCTCACCTCCATTTTCTAATGCCAGTTCTTGTGACGGAATATAGCGTCAGAAACGGCGGCATTCAAGCCAATGGAGCTAGAACGAGAAAACAAGACGGAAGAACGACGGATCGGGCAGACCGGCGACACTCCGCCTCCTTGCGTAGCCTGAGAGGCGAAGCGGTCTTCATCCGCGAAGTTGCTTCAGCAGGCGGTTCAGTGGGCCAGCGTTCGTCTCCAACCACTCCTCAACGATGTGCCGCATCTTATCCTGACGGGTCTTTGCCGGCCGCGTCCACAATGCGCACGATGCGGCAATTTGCCGGCGCAAAACGTAGCGGTTAATTGGCGGCCTTATTGCCGCTGGCGCCTGCCTTCAGGACCGTGTGGCCACTTGAGTCCATCGCTTGGCCGGTTTGCTTTGCATCCTTCACCATGCCGCCGAGCGTATTGGCGCATGCGGATAGCGCGAGCAGCGCTACCAAAACTGCAGCGATTGACGGCCGAAACATCTGAAAATCCTCCGAGATATAGCGCGCGACAATATTCAATCTAGCCGCGCACCCAAACGCTTCAAGGAACCTCAATGAATATATTCAGAGCCCGATCGGGCCACAGCGGCCCACGTTCTTGGTCAGGGTAGTCTTCGGGCGGCACTCTGGTGTTAAGGGGTGGCCTGCTGATACAAACCTTACGTCTCTCCGGTTGGTATGACACCGGATCGTCTACTTGGATCGACCAAACGACGTATATCCTTTGTAATATAATAATGTTCTAAATAACATGTCGGACGTGCCCGCGCCCGACGGCCGGAATAAAGCACTTCATGATAATTATGCCCCTATTCTTAACCGGATAGGGGCTTTTTATTGAAACGCTGACATGCGGATGGACATGGTATCTCGCACTGAGTTTGTAAATCGAACCGTCTTTTTGTTGGGCGGACGGAAGGCAGGCATATTTTCCAGAGAGTAGCCGCGCATCCAAAGTTGGAAAACGTCACGGCGGGTGGTACCGAGCCGTCAGGAGCCGCTGTCGTTGTTCGCATCTCGACCAACGAATGGGCGTAAGTGCGCCGCAAGAGGACGTCGCAAGACTATCTCTTTGGGAATGCATGAGTGCGAGAAAGATCGAGAACCCATTACATCGCACCTATATGGCAATCGATCGAACGCTTTTAGCTGAGGCGGGCAATCGTATCGTCGAGGTTATCGATCACCAGCTGCTCGCGGGCGATCAGGTCGTCAATATCGATATCCTCGTTAACCCATTTCGCGCTTGCGCCGTGCATCTTCATCGCTAGCAGCTCGTCGCGATGGGCGACCTTTTCGTCTCTAATTTTGATAAGCTTCAAGCGAAAATCATCATTCATCCGAATTCCCTCCATTTGAGGGTGACTGCCTATTGACACTTCGTTTTAGCCGCAGCTTCCGAGCCCCGTCACCTTCCAGGCACGCCTCGTCAATCTCAATCGTGGCCGCGCCCGCGATATGTCGTTGGAACGCCGGCCGCCTCATGACATTGCGCGAGAGTTTCCAGCCACGCTGCCAATCCATCCGGCACTTCGACATTGCCGGCCTCCAATGCCTCCACCCATGACAAGTCGCATTGCAAAGCGCTCGCAAGATTGAGTGGCGTCCAGCGAATATGCAAAAGGCATTCGGTAAATCGAGCAGGTGTCATTTCGGTATCCTTTGCTGAGAGAGTGACACCGCCGATGGCCAAGTCAAGCGTTCTCGTAAATCAGTTCACTAGGCCACGTTTGGAGGCGATCAGGGCGGCCGCACGTGTGCTGACGCCGAGCTTTCGGTAAACGCTCTCGACGTGCGTTCCGGCCGTACTGGGAGAAATTCTGAGTTTCCGGGTACCAGCGAGCAGGATTCCACCAACAGGGTAGTCTGTCGGTTTAATCAGTTGGTGGGTTTTTCGTCCTGCCGTCATGCACGCCATGAAAATGACCGCCCCGAGTCCGGGCGAGGCGGTCAATGCGGATTGGCATCCGCGGCCCTTTGGTGTGTAGAGGGGTGAGCACCAAAGTAGTGCAGTGACAAGTTCAGTGAATGCCTACTATTGGCGCGCCATGCGGACCCTCTCAAGGCCAATGGTTCGTTTTCGCTATCAAGTCACGGAGGCAAGTTCTACCGACGACTTCCAGAGGCCGTGCGCTCGCCGTCACGACTTGGCTGAGATCGCGCTTAGTTCTTCGAGATCGAGATCCCGCTCCAGTTCCTGTAACGTCTCGTCATCGATGTCGCCCACTCGATGGAGCCGAATGAGTTCCCGTCGTCCAGTTGCGACCGCCTCAAGAACGACGTCGAAATGAGCATGGAGTGCCGGTATGAAGTGCTCGGTTCTCTCAGCGTAATCGATGATCGCGGTGGCTCTGCGCTGGTATTGCTCCAGCAATCGAGGGTGAATGAGGTTTCCCTCCGGGTCGTAAGCCAAACTTTGAACGGTCACAAGTTGCGCCTGGGCCATGGCGGCTTCGGCTTGGCTCATCGTGAGGCGCGCCTTTTCCGACTCCGGCTCCACTAGCCGCGCCCAGGCGATCACGCGCCCCAATGTCGTGCCCTGCACAAGCACAGTTCCGACAATGACGGCAAACGACGTCACTAGGATGAGGTCGCGGCCGGGGAACCCTTCGGGCAGGCTGAGCGCCAAGGCAAGCGTGACGACACCACGTACGCCGGCCCAACTCAGAACAGTAGCGCCGCCGACGCCCAGCGGCTGCGCGCGCTCGAACCCCAACGCCCGACATGATCTAATGACAAGATCGGAGGCGAATACCCAGGCAAAACGCGCAATCGCGAGCGTGACGAGGATTGCGAGCATCGGCAGGCCCATTGTCGCGATCACCGTGGCGAAGCCGCCACCGCGTTCAACGACATCCCGGAGCGAGAGCCCGATCAATATGAAGACCGCAGCTTCCATTAGGAAGATCACCACTGTCCAGAACGACGTGCCTCGCATGCGCATTGCTGCTGAAAGCACTGTGTGTTGGTGCCAGGTCATAATCAGACCCGCGGTAACAGTGGCGATGACGCCGGAGACATGCAGCAACTCTCCAAGCAGATAGGAAACCCAGGCGAGCAGCGTCGTGGCAGCAATGATGAGATATTCGTCCCCGAGACGCCGGACGAGTTTAACCCATGCGGTTCCAACCACGACGCCAACGATGGCGCCGCCTAACGCCAGCACAAAGAAGTTCCCAATCGCCTCTACCGCGCTGAAGGCTCCAGTTGCGGCGGCGGCAACGGCAAAGCGGAAGAGAACCAGGCCGCTGGCATCGTTGAGCAGGCTCTCGCCTTCCAGCAGAATTTGAAGCCTCCGGGGCAGCCTTACGCGCTCGAGCACGGCACGAGCTGAAACTGCGTCTGGTGGTGAAACGATCGCACCGAGTGCCGCGCAGGCAGCCCAGGGAAGCGATGGAAAAAGGAGATGGGTCACAACGGCGACGACAGCGCAGGTGAAAAATACCGCGCCGACGGCAAGAGAGGCGATACCGATCACATGACGCCGTAACCGCGCGACGGCAATGGACCACGCGCCGTCGAGCAACAGCGGCGGCAGGAAGATGACGAGTACGAGCCCAGGATCGACAGTAATCGCCGGCAGCCCCGGCATAAATGCAAGCATGGCGCCGCCGGCCAAGAGCGCGACAGAGGGTGGTAGTCCGAGCCTGTGGGCTGCGTAGTGCAGAGCAATGATGGCGAGAAACATTGCAATGACCAGCTCGAATAAGTGGGTTGGTTCCATATGCCTCCGACCTGGCTCAGACACGAATTTCGGATGTTAGCGGCGACACGAACTCCAATGAACACGTTTGGAGCAGGCGCCTGAGTGCCAACCTCGGCGGAATACGCCGTTTCGTCAATGCTCTGGAGCGCGCTCGTCGCGGACAACCCAAAGCGTCGGCGCTTCGATGTAGAAGTCGCCATTAGTGGCGAGCGGTGATAGCCATCTTCGCCAATTTGATACGCCGATGGATATTCATTCAACCTTCGGCATCGACGGTTAAGCGTCGTTGGCGGGTGTGATCATTATCTGCCAATTGGGGGGCACGCCGTTGCGTTTCACACGAGGAAAGTCGACATCGGTTGCCCAACGAGGCTGCCCGCCCGTGACTTCACTCCGGAGATCCTAAGAGACGGCCGAGGCGCCACCCGACAGGCGCTCGACATCCCGCTCTCACCGGATCAAGAACGAGATTTTGGCAGGCCGGCTATTGCCCGAGTTTTTCCGCCAGCCGCGCCAGTTGTCGCTGCAGCTTGAGGATTTCCTTCATCAGGTCCTCGACGCTGGGTCCGACTTGGTGGCTGGTGGGGCCGACCGGGCCGACGCCACCCGGCGGCAGCCCGCCATCCGGCGACGCCTCGAGGCCCGACAAGTCGAGAGCGTACTTGCGGACGATCTCGAGAAAAACATGTGGCTCGGCTTTCAGGTCGAGCCGGTTGCCATACTTTTTGATGATTTGACGAATGATTCGGTCTTCCTTGGTCGCTTTGGGCATTGGAGTGGTCGTCCTCGTCAGTGAGGGGTGATGGCATTCTGTCTCACCCAGGTTGTCAATATTGTCTTGGTGCGTACCGCCGGTCGTCCGGAGTGCCGCATTCTTCGGTCGACTGTGCCGTCATCAAGCAGATTTCGCCAGACCAGCACTCGACCAGCCTTGGGCTGGAACCGAACCCCGAGATCTGGAAAGACGATGCCGCCTCCGCGCTGGTGATCTTCGAGATACACGACTATCGTATGCGTTCTCTCTCCTTCGGGACTGGAGCCGAAGAAGCCAGCATCGTGGTGCTCGTCGAAGCGCTGTCCTCGTCGGTAACGTGCCGCCTGCCAGAGCTCGAAGCGGTCCGGTGCCAGGCAAAGCTGTGACACCAGCCGCTGCTCCAATTGACGAAGCTGCGCGCGCATGTCCTCATCCATCCACTCCTCGCTCGAGGTACTACTTGTGCGCCGGACCGATAGCCCCGACGACATTTTGCCGTGAGGATCGAGATAGGCGAGGCGGCTATCCCACCACCAGACGTATCGCAGTCCGTCGCGCAGCATTTCGCACTCCCCAGGCTCCAGGTAGTTGTCGAGACAGAGTATCCGCCCAGATGCGAGATCTCCTGACGTCACTGCAGCCATAGCTTCAATCCGACGTGCTGTTCGAAGTCCGTTACTCGCCCATTTTGAGGATTGCCGTCGATGGGCAGGCGGGAGCGGTAAAGTCGCTTCAACATCTCGAGTGAGCGTCGGTTGCGGCTAACCCAGTCTCGGTGGTCGTCCCAGTGGGGCGTCCGTGCGGACCGGTCATATGCATGCCAACCGAGCACGCGATGGGGATGAAACAGGCGATACCCGGCTGCAAACGCCCTGAGGCTTGTTTGCACCTCGTCACCAAAGAAATAGATCGCTGGGTTGAGACGGACGTCGATGTTGAAGCGGCCGTCGGCAAGCAGGAAATGGAGTGATAGAAAGTCGGCGGGAATAGGCCCGCGAAGCGTCCGCCAGCCGAGGATCGGCATGCTCGTCAACCGCATCAGCACTCCATTCTCGCGGCCGAGGGGGTAGATCTTATAGGGGTGTCGGCGTCTCCTTGACGGAAAGTCAGGATGATAGTCGGGAAGGTAGGCAGTCAGGATCGGACGTTCCGTGCCGCCAGACCGGATAGCCTCAAGCATGTCGATAGCGCTGACATCCCACGATTTGACGAAACGGTGATGGGAGTCCAACAGAAGGGTGTAACGCTCGCCGGTCCAGTTGGATTGCAGGCGATGGCGGGCCCAGTTCGGTCCTTCGCTTCGTCCAGCGTCGATCTCGTCGATTTCCAGTCGCGGTAGCCGGCGAACGTCGGAGGGTAGCCTCTCCTCCCGACCGCGTTGCCAAAGGACTCGCACCCGCAGGGCATCCGGCCGCCTCGCCCGATCGTAAAGCGACCGGAGCGTCTCCGGCAGCTCCAGATCTTTGTAAGCGGGAATTTGGACGTAGATGTCGGGCGACATGGTGCTCTATTCCAGAATTCTTGGCTTTTAGATTGCGAGCCGGTTCGGCGGCGGACTATTGCGTTCTCCTGTCCAGCGCTGCGCCAAACCGCCTGTGAAAGCGCTCCCGACTCCGCCAGTGTTCCAAGGTCTGACGATCATGGGTCGAGCGGCGCTGCCATGGCACCCCTGTCGCCTCAGGTGCCGCGCTCCCGATGGCATCATTCGCAACAAGCAGCTTCGCGTAGCTCCCGTCATCGCAGGAACAGGCATCAATGCACTTTATTAGTGCATGAGTGGATCCTGTTTGACAAGTGAAGGCTACGGGCATTTATCCTCCAAGGGATAAATGTGTTGTCAAGTTCCGCCGCGCGAGATGCTCGGGCCGGAGACGATCTCGAGGCACGCGTCGCCTTTCTTGCCGCCGCCAAGGAGTGCGGATGTTCTTCCAATAACAGTCGCTCCCGGCTATCAATAGGGGAGGTGCCAATAAAAACCCGCCGCTGCGGTTGGGAACGCAAGCGACGGGCACGGGCATCGCTTGCTTGGTGGGCGCGATACCCGGTGGCTACCCCTAGCCACATTTTTCAAACCAGAGCGACGGAGAAAAGTTCCAGTTGATTTGGAATAGCGTGATGAGGCAATTGCGCTTCCCGCAAAAAACCTCACCGCTACAGGGGGGCAACGGTGAGGCTGACGACCCCAAGGCATTTTAATGCTGTGTCAGCAGGACACGGCATTAAGCCAGGGTACCGGGACACCGAAAGATTTTCGGTGTAACCCATAGAATGTTATACGCTCATTAGCAAATGCTCACAAACCAATATCCGCCTAATCCACAGGCTTCTCCTTCGGTTCGTCGCCGTCGTATTGAATGTCACTTCACAGGCATGACAACCGGAGCGCCCTTGTTCTTGAGCAGCACGACGATAAATTTTGCCGGTTCAGTCTTGCTTGCGTTGCGGCTGACCAAGTGAATGTCGGAAGGACCTTCGTAGAAGGTCTCTCCCGGCGACAAGGTGACTTCTTTGTCTCCCTTGAGCTGCATCACGATCGAGCCTTCCAGAACGTAGACGAATGCATTTGCCTCATGTTTGTGAATGGGGGAGGAACCTCCCGGCCCATACTCGACGGATATCATCAGCCCTTCCTTGCCTGGATAATTTGGAAGGTCCTTCTTCATGAGTGGTGTAACCTTTGCAGCGTTGTCAGCGGCAGCCGGCAACGCGCCAAGGAAGCAAACGGTCGCTGACACGAAGAGCGTTAACAAAGCTGAATTCATTGCAGTAATCCCTCTGTTGTTGAATGCCGATTTGCGTTTGCATAATTGCGTTTCGAGGTCGAAGGCCCAAACAGCCACTACCCTTGCTGGGAGCGTCGAACCCAATCCTCGAAACCGATCTTGCCAATCCTGGCGCCCTCGCCGGGCACAAGCGACCGATCGTCCAGTTCAGACCCGAAATAGCGTGCATGGACATCTGCCTCGACCGTCCGCGGATCGTTGGTCGCTTTCAGATACCGGGCAACGATCTCGTGCATGCGACCACGCTCGGGACCCGCAATCTCGATCGTGCCGTTGAGCGGCTTTCCGAGGGCGACGTCCGCCACCGCATCGGCGACGTCGTCCGATGCGATAGGCTGGAAGCTTGCAGGAGAAAGACGAGCGACGGTGCCGACGGTGGCTTCATCGGCGATGCCCTTCAGGAATTCGAAGAACTGGGTGGAATGGATGATCGTGTACGGGATAGACGAGGCTTTGATGAGTTTCTCTTGGGCAAGTTTAGCCCTGAAATACCCGTTTTCCGGCAGCCGCTCGGTCCCCACGATAGACAGGGCAATATGGTGCTTTACTCCGGCCTTGCCTTCCGCTGCGAGCAGATTGCGGCCCGAGGTTTCGAAGAACTCGAGGACCGCCCTGTCTTCCCACGAAGGTGCGTTTGCAAGGTCAACGACGACTTCGGCACCGGCCAGCGCTTCCGCCAGGCCTTCGCCGGTGATGGTGTTGACACCGGTCTTTGGCGATACGGCTAATACCTCGTGGCCCTTATTGCGCAAACGCGCTGCGGTCTTGGTCCCGATGAGCCCGGTGCCGCCAATGATGACAATTTTCATAACGAATCTCCCTATTGCCGGCCCTTTCGAGCCAGATATCCAAAGTTTCGATTACGCACGCCGCTATCAGCCGCGAAAAATGTATGAGGGTTGGATAAGTCAGAGTCGCGTCGTGCAACGTCGCCATGGCTGAGGTCAGCCGAGGCCGAACCTGGCATCGCGGTGCTGGAATGATCTTCCTTATTGAGATCAGACGCAACCTTGCGAGACAATTTTGCGGCCAGTTGGCCTTCGCTATTGTGTCACACGAAGGACCGCCGAGCCCGTCGTACGTCGCTCTTCCAGATCGCGATGAGCCTCGACAATGTCGTCGAATGCATAGAGGCGAGTGGGATCGACCTTCAGGACGCCTGACTTTATCCCCGCAAATAGATCGGCAGCGGCTTCAGCGGTCTGGGCCGGCGTTACAACGTAATGCTGCAGCATCGGCCATGTGAGATGCGGCCACCAAGTTCGTTTGTTTACTTCCGTTCAGAGACGCAGGCTGTCGTCCAGCCAGACCCGGAAACCGCCGCGGAAGGCGTTGTCGTTGTTGCCGCGTCGGCACTTCGCGGGCAGTTCCTTGAGCCGTTCGACGTTGCCGCCGCCGATGACGATGTAGTCCGGCAGTAGGGCCGCGCTCAGGCGATCGGCGACGTCGAATATCGATTTTCGCCATTTGCTCTTGCCGCGACGTTCCAGGCCGCGTTCACCGACATAGTCCTCGAAGGTCGCCTTCCGGTAGGGCATATGCGCCAGTTCCAGGGGCAAGCAAACATTCTCGGCGATCATGGCCGAGCCGAGGCCGGTGCCGAGGCCAAGGAAGAGCATACGGCCCGCCTCGTAGCTGCCGATCGCCTGCATCAGCGCGTCGTTGACCATCCGCACGGGCCGGCCGAGGGCGGCTTCGAAATCGAAGTTCTTCCATCCCGACCCGAGGTTGAACGGATCGGCCGCGGGACGGTGGGCGACGACGGGTCCGGGGTAGCCCATGGCGACGACGTCATAGTGCCAGTCGGCCGTCAGATCGCGCAGCGCCGCCACCATCCTGGCCGCCGTCATCTGGTGCCCCGACGCTACCGCGCGTCGATCGCTGCCACTGCTGAGTTCCGCCTTCACGTGCGACCCGCCAATATCGACGGCAAGCACAGTGCGGCCGGCAGGCGCGCCACCCGCTTTCGGCTCGCCGTGGACGAGTGTCTGCTTCGCTTTCGGTTCTTCAGTCATGTCAGCCATGCCTAGCGCTCCTCTCCGGAACGTGCTCTCAATCGTTCCCGCATCACTCTATCGGGCGCAAGATTGGTACTGGCTGTCAAGCCCACCATATTGCGGATCGCTTGATTTCATCCCAGGATGGCTCATTGAAGAGGAGCGACCAGAGCATCCCGCTGTCAGGTGGAATCACCGGCGAGCGGATAAGATGCTCTAGATTCAAAAGAATAGAGCGACCTTTGTGCGTTCGAATGAACGCACGGCGCTCCAGCGAGCGGAGGATCAGCACTTGGCCTATCCGACACTGCCACCCGGTTCCGTCGAGCCGCCCGGTGCCCCCGGCATCGAGCCCCGCTGGACCTCTAGCGACAAAAGCGCGGTCGGGACCGCCGTCAGTTCGGCGAGCTGCGTCTGGTTCACGGCAAGCCATGGCATCCTCAACGAGATCTATGCGCCACGGCTCGATATGGCCTGCGTGCGTGATTTCGGCTTCATCGTGACGGCAGAGGGTTACTTTTCCGAGGAGAAGCGCGACGCCTCTCATCGCGTGCAGGCGATCGAGGACGGCGTTCCGGCTTTCCGCCTCGTCAATACCGCCCGCGATGGCCGCTATCGTATCACCAAGACCGTCCTTTCGGACCCGGAGCGGGAGGTGGTGCTGCAGGACATTCGCTTTCAGGCGCTGACAGGCAGTCTCTCCGACTACCGGCTGCATGCGCTGGTGGCCCCGCATCTCGTCAATGGTGGTGCCGATAACACCGGCTGGTATGCCGATTTCAAAGGCACGCCGATGCTCTTTGCCGAGGGGTCCGGGCGGGCGCTCGCGGTTGCCGCCTCGGTGCCCTGGCTTGCTCGTTCTGCGGGCTATGTCGGCATTTCCGACGGCTGGCAGACGCTGTCGCGCGGCGAGGGGCTGAACCAAGACTATTGCTGCGCCACGTCCGGCAATGTCGCGTTATCAGGGACGCTCGATATTCAGGCAGGCGAGGGGCGGGCGCTGATTGCCATCGGCTTCGGAACGCAGCCGGAGGAGGCCGCCTTACGCGCTATCCTCAGTTTGGAACAAGGCGTCGAACCGGCGCTGAAGCATTATCGCGGCGGTTGGAGGGAATGGCAGGCCGGCCTGCTTGCGTTGGACGAGCGCCATGATCCCAGCCAGCTGAACCGCTATCGCGTCAGCACCGGGGTGCTTGCCACGCATCGCGACGATGCCTCCGGCGCCATCATCGCCAGTCTTTCCATACCGTGGGGCTTCAGCAAGAGCGACGACGATCTTGGCGGCTATCACTTGGTCTGGACGCGCGATCTGGTGGAGACGGCCGGCGGGCTGCTTGCCGCCGGCGCCACGGCCGATGCGCGGTCCGTGCTCGACTATCTCGCGGCGATCCAGGAAGCGGACGGCCATTGGGTGCAGAATGCCTGGCTCGACGGGCGGCCTTATTGGTACGGCATTCAGATGGACGAGACGGCTTTTCCCATTCTGCTCTACGACATGCTGCTGCGCGCCGGCGCGATCCACACGTCGGAGACCAAGCGATATCTGCCGATGGTCGAGGCGGCTGCGGCCTATATCGTTAGAAACGGTCCCGCTACCCAGCAGGATCGCTGGGAGGAGGATGCCGGCTACTCGCCGTTTACGCTCGCCGTCGAGATCGCCGGCCTGCTGGCGGCGGCCGATGCGGTCGAAGCGGCCGGGCGGCCGGCGGCGGCGCAATATCTGCGCGAAGTGGCCGACGGCTGGAACGAGCGCATAGAGGAGTGGACTTACGCCACCGATACCGAACTGTCGTGCAGCCTTGGCATCGAAGGTTATTACGTGCGCATCGCCTCGGCCACGGATGGCAGCTCGTCTCTGGGACGCGACTTCATTCCGATCCGCAATCGCGACGACGGCGAGGCCGTCCTGGAGGCGGACCTGCTTCTCAGTCCCGACGCGCTGGCGCTCGTGCGGTTCGGCCTCAGGGCCGCCGACGATCCGCGCATCCTCGGCACCATTGCGGCGATCGATGCGGAATTACGGCGAGACCTTCCCGCTGGACCCTACTGGTATCGCTATAATGACGATGGTTACGGCGAGCGCATCGGCGGCGCGCCCTTCGCAGGCAGCGGTGTCGGAAGGCTCTGGCCGCTGTTGACCGGCGAGCGCGCCCATTATGAACTTGCCGCCGGGCGAGCGGATGAGGCGCGGCGCCTTTTGGCCGCTCTGGAAGCCTCGGCGAGCGAGGGCGGGTTGCTGCCGGAGCAGATCTGGGACAGCGACGACGTGCCGGAACGCGAGCTTTTACTCGGTCGCCCTTCCGGCAGCGCCATGCCGCTGGTATGGGCTCATGCAGAACACATCAAGCTGCTGCGCTCGATTCGCGACGGCGCAATCTTCGATATGCCGCCCCAGACATTTGGCCGCTACGTCGCGGCAAAGCCGGCGCCGGCACCGTTCTCCTGGCGGCTGACTGCCAGGCGCGACCGTATGGCGGTAGGCCGCACCCTGCGCATTGAACTGCCCGAGCCCGCGCTGGTGCGCTGGTCCACCGACGGCTGGACAAACGGCACCGACAGCCAGTGTCGCGAGACCGGCTTCGGCATGCATGTCTTCGACTTGGCGACGGAGACGTTTGGCCCGGGCATAGTCGACTTCACGATCTTCTGGACAGATGCACAGCGCTGGGAAGGCGCGGATTTCCAGATCGAGGTGGTTTGAGACCGAGCCAGCCTGCGCTTCGCCGCTGTCGCTACCTAGGAGCGTCGAGAATGAAGATCGAAGATTTTCACGATTAACGTCTGTGGTTGCCGTCCGTTGCGCAAGTCGTGTCTGACGTTTTTGACGTGTGATCGAGTGCGGTCTTCTGTCAGGCCTTTATTTGCGGCACTGTCAGAAGCCGCTGGAGGAGGACGGCAACGACCCCATCTGCCAAGCAGCAATTGTTGCCAATAACGCGATTGGAGCACTCTCTGCTAAATATCCGATTTAATTAATTCAAAAGTTGAATTGAAATTCAAACGTTAAATGATATTATTTAACTGTTAGGCGACTTTCCGCCTACATGGCTGCTACATGCAGCTGCACTGGGCCGCCCACATGATCCCCAACAGGCGGCCCAATTTTCCCTTTGGTAACGTCAGCTCAAAATTTCGAAATTTGCGGATCAGAGTTCTGATTTAGACGCACAGTGTGCGGCACAGCACGCTGCGCGATATAGATGTTTGTCATCGAGCGTCTCCCAGCCTCGATCCGCTGATCCCGGAGCCTAGCCGGTGCGCGTCAAGCTGTTGACGACCGTGGGACTGACCTCGATCGAGAGGTAGGCCAGTGTCTTGCGATCGAGGACGATCCGTCCGGTGACCTCGTAGCCGGTTCCGTTCTCGGCGGCGTGCCCCTCGACGGCAAAGGCGATTGTGGCGCGATTGGCGAATTTCGAAATGTCGACAGGCGATATGCGAAGGTCGATGGCGAGGTTGCGGCCGTTGCTCATGACGATCTCCGCGCGCCCCAGCGATTGCAGCGTCGCGGCTTTCGTGAGGAACACCTGTGCTGCTCGGTTGCGAAGATAGTCGTGAAGAGCGGCTCGAAGCGCATCCGGTTCACGCGTCGGCGGACGCCAGGATGTCATGGCTTGCCTCCCTCGGCTGCGGAAAAGTTGATGGAATGATCATCGTTCGATGCGAGGGCCGGGATACGCAAAAAACGGCAGAACTCTCCGATCGCCGGAGAAATCTCCTCAGTCCTCGCGGCCCAGCTGCCGATGGTCCCGGTCTTCACGACCTTCACGGAGGGATACCACGATGACACACCATCTTCGTTATGCCAGTACCATGGCCAATTCGGCAGGGTCAGCAGCAGGGCTTTCGCGCCCATGGCGCCGGCCAGGTGCAGGGGAACGCCGTTCGGGCCGATGATCCCGTCCGTCTCGGCGATGACGGCAGCAAGATCCGCCATCGACGTGAAGTGGACGCCGGCATCAATGACGATAGACCAATCGGAAAGCTGATGACGCGCCTCGTCCCACATGACGCTGACGAGGGTGCCTTGGAAACTGCTGAAAGCAGCCCGGTAATCCTCGAGGAGCAACCCCGGCCGTGTCGGGTCCCACGCCAGCGCGATCAATGGACGTGGCAGTCCGGCAAGCGAGCGGCGCCAGATTTCCCGGCGGTCCTCGGGCGCCCTCACATAGGGTAGGGCGGAGGTCATGGTGCCGCGAAGGCGCTCGGGAAGTGCGAGGGCGTAGGAGAGCGGCAGGGCGCGGACGACATCATCCTGGTCCTCGGCCTTCGGTACGTCATTGGATTCGAAATACTTGCTCGGCATGAGAGCGACGATACCGGCAAGGCTTGAGGCTCCAAGCACGGTTGTCGGAGAGCCGGTTTCGGGTGGGCACAGACCAAACCGTAGCAAGACCATGGCATCGAGGCTGGAAAGATTGCCGTCAATGACGAGGCGCGTTTCGGCAAGCGCCGCAGAGACCTCATCGTCGGTCCTGGCATCTTTCCCGCCGGGCTGCGTCAGGCCGAGCATGGCATGCAGGTCCGTCTGCAGGAAGGTCGGCGCCACCTTGTCGAACATGCCAAGCGTCAGGCAACAGTCGCGGATCAGAGCCATGGCGAGGGTCTTCTGCGTCAGGGTCAGCGTCGCGAATTTGGCCGTCAGCGGCTGCAGCAGGCGCAGCGCCTGGGCTGGATTGCCGGAAATTCTGTGGGCGCCGGCCAGCGTCAGCGCCGCATCGATTTTTTCGGGATGCTGCTTGGCGATCACCAGGAATTCGGCAAGGCCCGCCTCCGCTTCGCCGCGATAGGCCATGACCTTTACATAGGTCTGCCAGCCGGAGAGCAGGTGCGGCGTCAGCGTAACAACCCGCTTGGCCAGACGATACGCCTCCGTCAGCTGCCCGAGGCTGAGGAGCGTCTCGGCGAGGTAGCTCTGAAGGGGTACATTCGAAGGTTGCAGCAGATGCGCCCGCTCCAGGTAGGGAAGGGCTTCGGCGTGGTTGCCGAGCACGGAAAGCTGCGAGCCGACGAGTGTGAGGAGATCCGGATTGTCGGGATCCTGCGCAAGAGCCTTGCGGCTATAGGTCAGCCCCGGACCGGGCAGCCCGTCCTCCATATACATTTGCGAGAGAACGGTCAGCAGGCCGGCATCATCAGGATGGCGCGTCAACGCCTCGATCAGCAATCGTTCGGCGGCTTTCTGATCGCCACCTTGCAGCAATGTGCTTGCTCTCAGTCTGTTGATTTCGGGATGATAACGATCCAGCGCCAATCCCTGGTCGATGGCGACGGCAGCGATATCCGAACGGTCCGACAGAAGCGCGACCCTGGCAAGCAGGGCGAGCGCGTCGCAATCCGTGTTCGCCTTCGCCGCGGCCCGCATGGCAAGGTCCATTGCCGCATCCAGGCGTCCATCCGTCAACCGGATCACCGCGAGCTCTTTGAGGGCCGCAATGTTCGAGGGGCTGACATCCAGCACGCTTTCATAGAGCAGCGCGGCATCGTCATTGCGCCCGGCGGAGCGATGGCTTCGTGCGGCGGACAGCCGTTCGTCGATCAGCAGCATTCTGCGGCTCCAGCGGTTCGTGGCGAGAAGGATGCCACGCTGCCATGACCGAACCGTTCAGCCGACACTGACGCGCTCCGCATCGAGCCTGACATCACGCTGGGCGGTGACGAGGGCGATCTCGCTGTTCTGCGTGGCGACCGTGTCGATGTTTTGCACCAGCGTACCGGCATTCAGCATTTCCACCTCGGTTATGATGGCGGTCCGTATCTCCGCCTTCGTCGTCAGGCTGCGGGCGCCGATCGTCTTGTCGACGACCGTTTCGACGATGGTCTTGAAGTTGCTGGTGAGAAACTGTCCCGTCTGCGCCATGCTGCGCGCCAGCAGGGTCAATTGGCGGGCGGCAAGGCTCATCGACGGCGCGTTCAGCTCCAGCTTTTCGCCGGCGCTGATCGTGACCTTGCGGGCACCCGGAACGGAGATTTCGGCTGCGTGCTGGCTTTCCCGTTCGAGCACGGCGAGGATATAGGTTTCCCCGCCGATCATGCAGAGAAGGACGCGATCACCGATCGCCGGCGCCAGCAGACAGCTCGCCGCCTGCCGGGCATGAACGCTCTCTCCTGCATCCGTCTCGACGCCTGCCTCGGTAACGGTCATCAATGTCTTGACCGTGCCGCGGATCAATCCACCGGCGGAGGCAGCGGGTTGAATCATCGTTGCGGCATGCTGAACCGCCGATCGGCTCGTCATGGGTCCTGTCATGCTATTTCCCCATCCGGTTTTTCCGGTATTGCGTCACATGTTGCTCTTGATTTCGGATATTTCCGAATCCGGTCCGCTGACCTTCGACACCACGCCCTTGACCCAGGTCTGCACGCCGGCATCTCCTGAATCGACGGCCTTCGTTTCGTTGCTGACCGCTGTTTCGTCGGCCTTTGTGACCGTTGTTTCCGCCTTGGCGCCGAAGATGAAGAAATTGGCCTTGGCCGCGACGAACTTGCCTTCCTTCATTTCGTATTTGTTGCGCACGAAGTCCACTTTTATGAGGCCTATATCGACCTTGACGATATAGAGGGTCATGGCAATGCTGAGCGAGATCGTCAGGTCGATCGACGTCGTGATGCTCAGCGCGTCGCCGAGCCAGTAGGAAAACTTGCCGCCCAGTGTCACGTCGACCATGCCGCCGAGCTTGTACGTGTAGACGTTGCACCGGTAATAGCTGAAGCTGTCCTGGGTGGTGGATTTGAATTCGTTGCCGTTGATCTCGATGGTCGCCTGCAGGCCCTTGGTCGTCAGGTTCCCCTGACCCTCACCGGCGATGATCGAGATGCTCTTCGTATTGGCATTCTGGATCGTTATCGTGTCACTTGAATTGACGAGGATTGCCTTGTCCGCGTTGACGTTCAGTTGGTTCTCGGTGTCGATATTGATCGAGCCCGTGCTATGCAGATAGGTTTCGTTTAAGCTGCGCATCAGCAGCCGGCCGTTGCAGGCAAGCAGGATACCCTTCCCGACACTCTGACTTCCTTTTGCTGCCTCGTCCTTGACGTGATTGCGGGGGAAAAAAAGTCCTCGGTTTGTGGCATTGCTTTGCGAGCCGGTCTCCATGTCCGAATAGCTGCCAAGACGGAAATAGGCACCAGGCGTGCTGCCGTCGTCGCTCGATGCGGAGGCATCGCTGCCCAATGCGCCGGGGACGAAAAGGTAGGTGGAGGAGTTCTGGTAGGCCGTACCTGAGGTATCGGAGACTGAAACCGAGGAGGAGGATGCGTCGGTCATTGCCGTGTCCTTTGGCTATCGTCAACGGGCAGCGCCATCGCACATCTGCAGGATGATGCCGGATGCGGTGCGCGTGCGATGAGCGACATTGCTGTTGGTTTGCGTGACGGGATTGGAAAGGTGAGCATTGGAGAAGGCGCCCATGATGATCGGCCGGTCCGGATCGCCGTGCAGGAAGCCGAGGATGACCTCCGTGCCGACGTTCAGCGTCGAATGCGAGCCGAAGCCGTCACCGCCGCCATAGGGCTCAGCCTTACGCACGAGATAGCTCGCTTTGCCACCGGAGAGGCCGCTCTCCTCGTCCATGATGCGGATGCGGTAGCGGCCGTATTGGTCGAGTTCCGCCCGCTTGGAGCTGCCTTCGCCGTCGACGAAGCCGATCATGAAGCCGTTGACGACAGGCTTCGGCGTCGAAAGCGGCGGACGGTACTGAATGGTGAAGGGAATGCAGGTAAAACGGTTTCGATAGGGCTCGCTCTTTTTGTCCGCCGAGCTGAAGCCGAGCGGCGTGGGCTCGGCCATCTGGTGCTCGACCTGGGTGATGACGTAATAGGCTTCGAGTTCGGCGATCGGATGATCGACCAGTTTGAAGATCATTCCGGGCCGGAGCAGTGGAATATTGCTTTCACCCGCGAAAGTCTGCCGTTCGGCACTTACCTGTTCCATCCGCCGCGCCGCCAGGAAATTGCCTTCGCCGACGGTCCGGTAGTTTTCGCCGTAGCGCACGTCGATACCCTGGCCGGAATAGGCGGCGTAGTGGGAAACCGACAGATCGACCGTTGGGGTTTCATCGTTGAATTCCCGGCGATGGATCGAACCGGCCGCAACCTTGAAGGTGCCTTTGAAAGAGCGGATGGCAAAGTCGCCCTGGCTGCGGATCTGCGATTCGCTGCGAAACGGCAGCTCCTCGGTCAGCTTGCGTCCCGCCACGCGGCGGAAATGTTCTTTGCGGTCGCAGAACTGGACGACCTCCTGGTCGCCGCTCTGATCGAACATGTAGAAGATGCCGAATTTTTCACAGAGCCGCGAAATGAAGTCGAAGTCGCTTTCGTTGTATTGCATGGTGAACTCGAGTTTCGGATAGCTCGATTTGTCGGCAAGGATCTGATGCGGGATGGAGCGGCCGACACGGCTGGAGGCGGTCTTCGAGCCGCTTTTATTGCCGTCGCTCAATTCCTTTTCGACGATGTCGACGACGTTCATGTCGCGATCGGTGCCGTAGATCTGGTTTTGCCGGCTGAGCTTCATCAGGGCCAACTCGGGCGCAATGACGAAGCGATAGCAGAATTCGCGGTTGGTGGTCGGATCGAGCGTCATGACGGCGGCAACGATGCCATGCACCACAGCCTCCTCGTCGAGCACGCGCAGCTCGAGTTTCGCTGCCTTGCCGAGCATCGGCTCGATCTGAAGTGGATTGCGGCAGACGACATCGGCCTCGAATTCATAGGCGTTCGAGAGCGCCTCGCGTCCCCTGACACTTTCGACATAGACCACATCAGACGTTGCACCCGGCAGCGTGATCAGCATTTCCTGCATGCTATTCGTGCTCATCTTCTACTCTCTCGTCTATCGTCGTCAGGCGCTCGGGTTGATCAGGCGCACTTGGGAGGGAACGATCGTCATTCCGACCGAATTGGGTGAAATGCCGTTCTGCAGGGTGGGATCCAGCAATGCGCGCGTGGCCGGCATCGCCTGAATGAAGAATTTGACGGAGCCAATGGCGTTGTGGCTCTCGGAACAAACCATGCCGGATGCGACACCGGGGCCGGGGCCGCTGATCGTCACCGGGGCCTCGTTCATCAGATTGTGCGATGGCATGCACATGATAAGGAAACGGAAATTCGTCGGAATGTCAGTCGGGCGCATCCCCATGCTCATGAAGGGAACGGGAACGGGACCAACGGGTGTGGGCTGCAGGTAGACGTCAGGCGCCGAGAAATCCATTCCCGGAATGGGGCCTTGTGAATTCACGAACATTCTTTATCTCGTCTCCCTGGTATCGTCTCCGTCGAGCACGACGATCCGCGGCGAATAGAGTTCGCTGATGGCGCGGTCCTGGTCGGTCTCGATCACGCTGCCGGATGCGCCGGCAAACAGCGCGCCGTCGCGCCTGGCCGCGTGAAATTTGGTATTCGAAAAGGTTGCCGCGCCGAAATTGCCGGCAGAAAGATCCGCACGGGAAAAGTCTGCCTGCTGCAAGTTGCAGCGCTCGAACTGCGCGGCCTTTCCGTCGGCTTCGGTGAAGGCGGCCGAATAGAGCTGGCTGCCGTTGAAGATCGCGCCCTTGATGCTGGACTGGACGAAGTTCGCCATCGACAGATTGCTGTTCGACAAATCCAGCCCGTCCATCCGGCTTTTGGTGAAGCAGGTCATGTTTCCCGAGATTCCCGAGGCCGAGGCTGCCTCGAAATCGCACTCGGCAAAAACGCTGCCGTCGAGCCGCGCGGCATCGAGCCGCGTCTGAATGAACTTGCCCTTGTAGAAGGTACATCTCTGCAGCGTCTGTCCCTTGAGATCCTTGCCGGAAAAATCGGCTTCGGCAAAAACCGCGGTGTCGATGTGAACATCGGTCAGATCGATATCGCGCAGATCGGCCTTGGTCAGCATGACGCTGGAAAGCACGGCACCGGTCAGCGACAGTCCTTCGATCGGACAATCCAGGAAAGCAGAGCGCTCCACGGTGACATCCCGGAAATCGGTTTCGGAAATATCCGTCTTGGCAAAAGACGCCTTTTCGATCGCGGCACCCTGATAGGCGGCTTTGACTGCTTTGCCGGCGACAAATTGCGTCGTCTCCAACTGACAATCGCGGAAATCGGCGCGCGACAGGTCGCAGTCGACAAAGCGCGTTCCGGACAGGATGCAGCCGGTGAAGACCGTGTCCGAGAGATCGCAGCTGGTGAAGGAGGCGCCCGTCAGGTCGGCGTCGACGAAAGAGCTGGCTTTGAGAGTGCAGAGAACGAAGGATGCTTTACGCATCGATTGCCGCGCAAAATCGGTGCCGGACGCGATCTTCAGCATCACCGGCTGCGCATGCGCCAGATAGTCGAAAATCTCGTCCAAATTGGTGGGTATTCTCTCGGGCTGTCTAGGCATCGCTCGGCGCCTCCAGCAGCGTCTTGCCCAGATTGGCGCCGGTCAGGTCGCAGCTTCCAAGCTTGGTGTCGGTCAGGTCGGCAAGATAGAGGTTGGCGCCGCGCAGCGATGTCCGTCGCAGATCGACTTTGCCGATTGATGCGCCATAGAGATTGGCGCCGAAGAGATCGCTGTCGGCAAGAATGGATTTATCGAAGCGGGCGCGCTTCAGCGAGGCAAGGCGCAGATCGGACGCGCTCATGTCGCAATCGTTGAAAAGACACGCGTCGCACCGCGCCCTGAGGAAGCAGGACTCCGTCATGTCGGCGGTGTTCCAGGATGTATCGGTGGCCACGATCTCCTCGAAGCGGCCGCCGCTCAGATCGCCCTTGCCGATGAAGCCGACGCAATTCATCTGGGCATGCGCGAAATTCGCGCCGGGCGCCGTCAGCTCCATGAAGGCGACCCGCTCCAGCGCTGCCGCCTCAAAGGATGCGTCCCTCATGGAGAGCACCATGAAGGATGCGCGGCTGATGCGAGCCCTGTCCAGAACCAGACCATCGGCTTTGCCTTTCAGTATCTGCATTTCGGCCATATCGACGCCGCTGAAGTCAGCGTCGTCGAGAACTGATTCAATAATCGTGATCCGTGACGCGCGCATTTCACGCGCGGACGCGCCGGTGAAATCCGTGCCGACAAGCGTGCAATTGTTGAGTTGGCACCGGTCGAGCCTGCTGTCGCGCAGCACCGCCTTGCTGAGGTTCACCTTGTTCATCACCGCGCCGCTGAAATCGGCGCCGCGGAGCATAGCCTCGGTAAAGACCGCGCCCTCCAGGTTGGCGCCGACGAAACGGGCATTGGAGAGATCTGCGCGCTCGAAGAAGGTCGCGCGCAGATCGAGGCCGCTGAAGTCCGCATCGCGCAGGTTGGCACCGGCGAGATCGGCGCCTCTGAAGTCATGTCCTTCCTTCAGCTTTTCGATCACGAAAGCGCCGAGCCGTTCGGCGACACCAGGTAGGAAAGCCTGCATCGGAAAGATTGCGGCCGGGGTCTTCTGCCTGCCGGCGAGGATCGCCTCGTCGACCATCTCCTCGGCCTCATCCAGATTCTGCAGGGCCTCCGATTTCTTCTGTTCTACCAATCTGGCCGGAACCGTTTTGTTGCCCTCCTGGTCCGAGGCGGCAGGCGTGAATTCACGGACTTTCGACATCAGCCGCTCGATCGCGTCGCCATCGCCGCCATTGCCCACCAGATGCGGGAATTTCGCCTCGATGGTTGCCGCGGCCTTCGCCAGTGCCTGCTCGGCATCGCTACGGTCGACGGCGATTTCCTCGGTCGGAAAGAGTCCCGCGGGGGCGGTCGCTGCTTCTGATGACGGCGTCTCAGCGGTTACATTACCGAAGAGATCGGCGAATTCCCGGTGCACATCGGATGTCTCGTCTACCGGCTGGCTGAAGTCGAAACTGTCCAGTTTGGTATTTGCGATCGATTGCCGTGCTTCGAACAGCAGCGACCCTTCCGGCTGTCGCATCGCCCGGGCACAGGCTGTCGCGAATTGTTTCTCGACCGCTTCGGCATCCACTGGGCCGCCGTCGCCAAGTGTATCGAAAATACTGTCCAGCTCGTCGGGCAGATGCGCGAACGCCTCGCCGGAGAACTCGGGATGGAGCCCTTCGAGCGCCGTGTTGTTGTCGCCGAGGACACGATCGGCGCCGGCAAGGCCCGAGGCAAAGCTTTCGTCGAGCGCAAGATCGGAGAAGCGCTCCATATGGGCATCGTCGACGATCGGCTGCTTCAGAAAATCCGTCAAAAACGCCGCTGGCGTCGATTTTATCAAGGCGCGGCGCTGGAGCTCGGCGGCAGCCATCTCGCGGTCCCTCATTTCGAGAACCGCCTTTTCCATGGTCTTCACGTCATCGATGAGCTCGGCAAGGTCGAAATCGCCGTCGGCTATTTCCTGAGCGCTCGGCTGCGGAACCAGCGGCAGGGCCGCGATACCACTGTTGTCCGGCGGCGGCACCATATCGGCAGGCAGGCCCCGGTCTTGGATGGCCTTTCTTGCGGCCCAATTCAGATTGTCCATGAACTTAAGCTGCTTTGCGCGCGCGTCCTCGAGTTTGGCGGCGCGGCGGGCGGAAATGATCCCGGGATCGACCTCGGGCATCAGCTGGAAATCGGAGAAGGCGTGCTTGTGGGATTCCTGCCGATCGGTACGCAATCCGAAAATATGGCGATAGTAGTCGGCCGGGCGGGGAGGCGCATCGGCGTGTTCCATGGCGATCATCACCGTAGCGATGTCCGCGCAGAGCGAATCTGTACCTTTCGCTAAGGCGCGGAATGCCATCGTCGCCTTGGTGATGTTTGGAAACAACGTCACGGTGTCGCAGACCATCCGCGTTTCCATGAGGCTGTCGTCGCTGCGGTGGATGAAAGCGCGAAGCCGCACATGCGGCAACCTGCCGGCGTGCAAGCCGCCGCGCGACATGCCCGAGACGGCAAATGCCTCATCGCCATTAAAATGCGTGTCGAAGCGCTGGTCTTCGGGCGCGTCGCAGTGAAAAAGCGGATTGAAGTCCACAGGCTTGCTCGGCGAGACGTTCTTGATCCAGTGCTGGTCGTAGGTTCCGGCATAACGCATGCGCTGCGCCGCATCGGGCGGCAGAGGCCCGAAACCGGCCGGTAGAGGCCTATCGTCTATCGAGCGTATCGGCCGGTCGGCATCCTCGACGTTGGGCAGGGGTGCGTCATAGCCTGCGTCGACAATCTGCCGGGCCTTGTCACCTTTCCCGCGAGGATTGAGCTTATGGTCCGGGCCGCCGAATGCATGCTGATCGTCGATCGGCATGCGATCGAACGGTCGGGCCTCGGTCATGAGGATGCCGCGGTCGGTCATTCGCCAGTAGCGATCGCCGAAAACGGCAAGCCGCTTCTCGATCGCTCCCAATCTTGCGGTGACCTTGATGCCGGTGACCGGCTGGTCGCCGGGGGCAAGTGCTGCACCGACGACGATCATTTCGCCCTTGGGCTTCAATTGACCCTTGTCGAAGATAGCGCCCTTGGGCATCTGCTCGACGACCATCGGCCACAGCGCCTGGTCGGTCAGGAACTTGCGAGGGGTGGCGAAATCGAACAGAAGGAAGGCCGAAAGGGTCATCTGCCCACCGCCTTCGGCCGGTTCCATATGAACGGCGGTGGCAATGCGCGACGGCTTGATGATGGCTGGCATGCTCGTCGCTCCTCTTCTGAAACCTCGGTCCCGGCCCGATCTGCGCAGATCTGGCGGGCAAATTTCTCCGATCGGGCGATGCCGTCAATTCCAGAAAAAATGCGCAGTGCCCATTTCGGCAATGGAGGGTGGAGACAGGAAAGCCAATGAAATCAATCGGGCCTCTCCCGTTGATGATGCGATCCCGTGATGTTTCCGCCCGAAGCACCCGTATGGAAACCCGCGCGATTGCAGCGGTGCTGAGAAGAAAACTGCTCAGCTGAAAGCGGATGAAAAATCGATGTCACCGCTTCAAGTCTCTGATTAAGCTTGAGGAATTTTTCCGCGATGAGATTGGCATGCTGCTTGCTGCTGATGTTGGCGCTGACACCCTCGAACCGTCAGTTGATCATTTGCGATTTTTCTGGAGACATTTTTCATGGCTAACATCGGCTACATTACCATCACTGGCTCTACTCAGGGCGCCATCACCAAGGACGCTTCGACCGCTGACTCCATCGGCAACACCTGGCAGGAAGGCCACGAAGGCGAATCCATCGTCTACTCGTTCCGCAGCAACGCGATCGTTCCGCGCGATCCGAACTCCGGCACCGCCATCGGCACGCGCCGTCATGAGCCGGCCATGTTCGTCAAGCCGCTCGACAAGGCTTCGCCGATGCTCTGGCAGGCGCTTGCCACTGGCGAAAACCTCGAAATCGAGCTGAAGTTCTGGCGCACCTCGACCAAGGGCACGCAGGAACACTACTACACTATCAAGTGGACCGATGCCGTTCTCGTCGAAGGCAAGACGATCCTCCCGGACGTGCATGACTCCGCCAACGACTCCCGTGGCAACGTCGAAGAATGGTCGTTCACCTACCGCAAGTGCGACTGGACCCACGAGAAGGCCGGCACTTCGGCTTCCGACGATTGGCGCAAGCCGGTCGCCTGATCGGGTTCACGCAAAGTTTGCTCCCCGTTGGAGCCTGCGATGCCCGGTTGCAGCCGTTCCCGTATCTTGCGGGGACGGCCTCATTGAAAGCCGATTTTGTGACAGTTGAAAAATTCCTGTTACATCGGCACGCTAGCGATAAGTCGACAGTATTTTCAATTGAGACTTTTCAAGCGTCCTTTTTTCTGTGACGCGAACAAGGATATATTTCGTTGGTTGACCTGGACCTTCGTCGCCTGATCGGGCGCCTTGACACCTATTGCCGTCGCGCTCTGGAATCGGCTGCGGGCCTTGCGGTTTCCCGCGGCCATTATGAAGTTTCGATCGAGCACCTTTTGCTCGTCTTCATCGAGGACACGCAGCATGATGTGCAATCCATCTGCCGCTATTTCGAGGTCGATCCGGCAAACCTGAAGCGCAAGCTGCAGGGGGTTCTGGAAACGATCCGCAGTGGCAACCAGGGTCGCCCGGTCTTCTCACCGCTTCTGGTGGAATGGCTGACCGACGCTTGGCTGGTAAGTTCCGTGGAGCTGGGGCTTGATCAGGTCCGTTCCGGCAGTCTCTTTGCGACTGTTTTTGCTCGCCCCAATCGCTTTGGCGATGATCGGTGGCTGTCCGTTCTCGGCTCTATCTCCTTCGAACGTCTGAAGAAGGAATTCGTCACCGCCGTCGACGGCTCGCAGGAGAGCGAGGCGGCGGCCGCAAGCCGCGGTGAAGCCGCCGTTGCCGGTACGGGCGCTGTGGCGGGCGCTGATCCCGACAGTGCGCTCGGCAAATTCTGCACGAATTTCACCAGCCAGGCGCGCGCCGGCAAGATCGATGCCGTCTTCTGCCGCGATCTCGAAATCCAGCAGATGATCGATATCCTCGGCCGCCGCCGCAAGAACAATCCGATCTGTGTCGGCGATCCGGGTGTCGGCAAGACGGCTGTCGTCGAGGGCCTGGCCCTGAAGATTTCCGAGGGCGATGTTCCGGATTTCCTGAAGGATGTTGAACTCATCGGCCTCGATCTCGGTATGTTGCAGGCCGGAGCCGGTGTAAAAGGTGAATTTGAAAGCCGGCTCAAGGCGATCATCGACGAGGTCAAGGCCTCGCCGAAGCCGATCATCCTATTTATCGATGAAGCCCACATGCTGATCGGCGCCGGCGGTGCTGCCGGCGGGGCGGATGCCGCAAACCTTCTGAAGCCGGCGCTTGCCCGTGGCGAGCTGCGCACCATCGCTGCCACGACCTGGAGCGAATACAAAAAATATTTCGAAAAGGACCCGGCTCTCGCCCGCCGCTTCCAGCTCGTCAAGCTCGATGAGCCGAGCCCGGAACAGGCGGTCACGATCATGCGCGGCCTGCGTGGCGCCTATGAGAAGGCACACGGCATCTATATCCGGGACAGCGCCGTCGAGGCCGCGGCCAAGCTCTCCGCCCGCTACATCTCCGGCCGACAATTGCCCGACAAGGCGGTCGACGTTCTCGACACCGCCTGTGCCCGGGTCAAATTGTCACTGTCCTCGACGCCTTCCGTCATTGAGCTCAAGCAGAAGCGTATCGCCGAGCAGAAGCGCGCGCTGGAAGCGCTGCTGCGCGATGATCACTCCAATCTTGGCGACACCGATCCGCGCATCGCGGAAATCGAAGCTGACGTCGCAACCCTCGAAACCGAGGCTGCCGACCTGATCGCCAAGCGCAACGAGGAAGTCGAGCTCGTCCACCGCATCCTCGAAATCCGCAGCCAGCTCGGCCTGTCGCTGGAAGGCGATAAGGCGGTGACGCCGCCAGAGGCGAGCGGCGAAGCCACAGCTTCTGCCATCGATGCGGATGCACTGAAGAGCGAGTTCCAGGAGGCTTCCGCCAAGCTCAAGCAGCTGCAGCGCGGCAATCCGCTGGTTTCGTTCGAGGTGACCTCCGAAGCCATCGGTCAGGTGATCGCCGACTGGACGGGTATTCCGCTCGGCAACATGGTCCGCGACGAGGCTAAATCGATCCTGACGCTTGCCGAAAATCTCGGCCAGCGCGTGATCGGTCAGGATCAGGCGATCGAGGCAATCGACGATGGTGTGCGCGTCGCCAAGGCCGGGGTGCAGAATCCGGATGCACCGATGGGCGTCTTCCTGTTCGTCGGCCCCTCCGGCGTCGGCAAGACCGAACTTGCAACCGCGATCGCCGATCAGCTCTTCGGCGGCGAGCGCTTCCTGATCTCTATCAACATGTCGGAATTCCAGGAAAAGCATACGGTGTCGAAGCTCGTCGGCTCGCCGCCCGGCTATGTCGGCTATGGCGAAGGTGGCGTGCTGACGGAAGCGGTGCGCCAGCGCCCTTACTCGGTCGTCCTGCTCGACGAGGTCGAGAAGGCCGATCTGGAAGTCATGAACCTCTTCTACCAGGTGTTCGACAAAGGCATGCTTTCCGACGGCGAAGGTCGCCTGGTCGATTTCAAGAACACCATCATCGTGTTGACCAGCAATCTCGCGACCGACATCCTCACCGAACTCGGCACGCGCGGCGAAAAGCCAGGGGTAGAGGAACTGGTTGAGGCGATCCGCCCGACGCTCAGCGCCCATTTCAAGCCGGCGTTGCTCGCCCGCATGCAGATCGTGCCCTTCTACCCGTTGATTGGCGAACCGCTCGAAAAGATCGTCAGGCTGAAGCTCAACAAGGTCGGCAAGCGTCTGCGCGAAAACCAGAAGATGGCGTTTTCCTATTCCGACGACGTCGTCAACGCCATCGCTGCCCGCTGCACGGAAGTCGAAACCGGTGCCCGCAATATCGATCACATCATCAATCGTACGCTCCTGCCGCAGCTCGCGACCGAGCTGCTCAGCAATCTCGGCGAAGAGGGCAGGAGCCATGACAAGGTCAGCGTCGAACTCGCGGAAACGGGAGGCTTCGCTTACCTCCTGTCTTAGTTGCTGGTGCAGGGGCGGCGAGGGGCTGCGATGGCGCTGGATCAACGTTTGCCGAGAGAGGAAAGGTCCAAGGTCGCGAAGATGAACAATCGCACGATCTATGAAGACCTTGTGGATCTGACGATTGCGCTCTCCAACGAGCGGCGTATCGAGACCTTGATGTCACGCGTTGTCGAGGCGGCCATGCGATTGTCGAATGCCGAAGGCGCGGCAATCTTCACGCTGGATCGGCTCGCTCGGCATCTGCACCGCGTATCCTTCAACTATCGCGGCCTCACCGAGGGATCGCAGTCGGAGGCGCGTATCGCAATCTATGGGAAATCGCTTCAGCTCAATCTGCAGGAGCCCGCCGCCTTCGCCGTATCGACGGCGACCGCCGTCAATCTCGCCGATATCAACAGCGCCGCGGGCTATGATTTCTCAAACATCCGGCAGATGGACAAGGCGATCGGCTTCCAGACATCCTCCCTCGTCATCGCGCCGCTGATCCACGGCGACCAGACGATCGGCATCCTGCAGCTCGTCAATGTCCGCGACAAGGCGACGGGTGCCGTCGGTGCGCTTCCGGATTTCCTTCTGCGGCCCCTGCAGAGTTTTGCCGCCCATGCCGCTGTCGCCATCTGGAACACCCGTTTGCTGGAGGAAAACCAGCGGCTGATCCGTCAGCTCGGCCGCCAGAACGAGGAATTGCTTCAGGAAAATAGCCGGCTGCTCAACAAGGTGGCGCGCAAGGTCGTCAAGCCCAAGGGCCTTGTCGGCGACAGTCCGCCGATCGAGCGCGCCTATGGCCTGATTGCCCGCGCCGCCTGCTCCGCCGTGCCCATCCTGTTGCGCGGCGAGACCGGCACCGGCAAGGAGATGATGGCGAATTTCATCCACTCGTCGAGCGAGCGCAGCGGCAAGCCCTTCGTGGCACAGAATTGCGCCGCATTGCCGGAGAGCCTGTTGGAAAGCGAGCTGTTCGGTTACGTCAAGGGCGCCTTCACCGGCGCCGTCGCCAATAAGCCTGGCCTCGCTCACGAGGCGCATCAGGGAACGCTGTTTCTCGACGAGATCGGCGACATGCCGCTCAGCCTGCAGGCCAAGGTGCTGCGCCTGCTGCAGGAGGGCGAGGTTCGGCGCGTCGGTTCGACGAAAGCCGACTATGTTGATGTCCGCATCGTCGCAGCCACCAACGTCAATCTCGAGGAGAAGATTGAGCGCGGGGAATTTCGCAAGGATCTCTTCTATCGCCTCAACGTCTTCCCGATCGTCGTTCCGCCGCTGCGCGAACGACCGTCTGATATCCCGAAGCTGGTCGATCACTTCCTGGCGATCGCTGCCGGCAATATCGGACGTCAGGCACCGCAACTCTCGGCCGAGGCGCTGGATTGCCTGATGTGCTGGAGCTATCCCGGCAATGTGCGCGAGTTGCGCAATATGCTAGAGCGGGCCGTGCTGCTCGTCGATGACGGCCAGCAGATCGGTCGCCTGCATCTTCCGACCGAACTGACGGGTTTTGCCGGAAAGCCGTCGATGGAAATGTCGAGCACAATCCCCGCCGGAGACCTGAAATCGATCGTCGGCCAATATGAGGCTCTGGTGATCGAAGCGAAATTACGGGAAGTGAACTGGAATCAAAGCCGCGCGGCGCGCAATCTCAATGTCAGCCGACGCACGATTGTCGAGAAGCTCCAACGCTATGACATTCGTCGTCCAGGCTCCGTATCGCGCATCGATCTTGAAAGTGTTGAAACCTGAAATTCTTGCTGGGAAAAAAAGGTGATCGCAGCGAACCTCCCGCCGAAGACGCGGATGGGGTGATCGGACTGTTCATCACCGGTAAGCTGACCTATGACGGCCTCGTCAGCCGGCTAACCGCCGAAATTGCCAGCGGCGAAGCGGGCGCGGCAAGGGTTCGCGACGCTATCTCCAATGCGGCGACGGTGGGCCGGCTTCCTGTCGACATTGCCGATATTCTCCTGAAGCTGTTGCCCGCATCAGCCTCAGGGCGGTCGGGAGAGCCGGAAGCAGACAGAAGTGCCGGTACATCGCATGCTCCCGATGAGGATTTGTTTGACGAACCAACCGTGCCATTGCTGCGGCAAACGGGATCGCCATCCGAATCCGCGGCAACGACGCCGAAGCACCCCCCGGAAAAAATTCCCCCGCTACCACCATCCTATGTGGGACTGCCCGGTCATGGGGCCGCGCCGCCGCAATATAGCGATGTGCAAAGCAAGGTCGACGATGTCGTCCTGTCCGCCCTGGTCAATGACTACCGCGGCTTGCGACAGGACAGGCAAGCGGCCGACCCAGCTTTAAGGGGCACAGGCCGCCCGGACGCACTGGACGGGCTGCTGGTCAACTATAAGAGCGCCAGGTTCCGCTCCGATGCGCGCCGTGCCGTCAGCGGCAATGCCCGGGACGGACTCGAGCTCGGCAAGATGGATGGTTTCAACGGCCAGCGCGCCGGCGTCGGCGCCATTCTCCGCGACCGCTTCATCCTCGATGCGGAGATCGGCCGGGGTGGCATGGGCATCGTCTATTCAGCGGTCGACCGGCGGCGTCTGGAGGCGGGGGCCGGCGCGCCCTATGTGGCTTTGAAGCTTCTCAATGACGAATTCCGCAACAATTCCGACTGTCTGCGCGTGCTCGAAGCGGAGGCCCGCAAGGCGCAGAGCCTTGCCCATCCGAACATCGCCACGGTCTTTGATTTCGACCGCGATCGGTCGGAGATATTCATCGTCATGGAATTGCTGACCGGCAGGCCGCTCAGCAGGCTTCTGGCCGGCACAGCCGGTGAGGCCATGCCGGGCGGCAAGATCGTCTCGATGCTCAAGGGTATTTGCGCTGGGCTTGCCTACGCGCACCAGAACGGCGTCGTACATTCCGATCTCAAGCCGGGAAACATTTTCGTTGGCGATGACAATAGCGTGAAACTGCTCGATTTCGGTCTTGCGACGGCTGGTTCGTTGGGCGGTTTCGATGTCCAATCGCTGAACGCGCTGACGACGTCCTATGCCAGCCCCGAAATGTTCGACGGCGCAATCCGCGATCCGCGCGACGATATTTTCGCCCTCGGTTGCATTGCCTATCAGCTGCTGACGGGCATTCATCCCTTCCTCATGCAGCCGTCCAACCAGGTGGCCGCGCAAAAGATCGAGCCGGAGCCGATTGCCGATCTCGACCCAGCCGCCTGGGCGGCGATTGCCGGAGCTCTCCGCTTCGAGAGGGAAGAGCGCATCGGTTCGGTCGACGAATTCGTCCACGGCCTTTTCGAGACCTGACCGTCCTCAGAGCGGTTCACGCGATAGGATGAACCGAAAACGCTCTATTCCTCGATGAGATCGAGGATCGCCTCTACACCAGCCGAAAAGGCATGGTCCGGCGATAGCGTTCTGACGAGACCGGTGCTGCCGATGCGCACTAGATCGGTCGACAGCGGCAGCACAGCCGCAACCGGCGTCCGGTAGCTAGAAAAGATGCGTTGCGACAGGTCCTGGAAGTCGAAGCTTTCCAGCGCCTTGTTGACCACCAGAAGCAGCTGCGGCACTTCCAGTTTACGCGCGAGCTCCAAAGTGACAGCCGTTCCCTGGTAGTCCTGGATATCCGGACGCAGCAACAGCATCAGCGTATCCGAAATCGCGATCGACAGCAGCGTTTCCTCATTGACCCCGGGATGCGTGTCGATCAGCAAATAGTCCAGCTTCAGCTCGACGCAGAGGTTCTGAAAGCCGCTGTTCAGGTCCTCGACATCGTATTTCTCCTTCAGGATGCGTGCGATTTCACCAGTCTTGATGCTCGACGGAACGAGGAAGACGCGCCCACCTTCCGGCACCACCACCATATCGTTTTCATCGACGACGCCCGAAGTCACGTCGAGCGCAGTTTCTGTCACCCCGCAGCGGCCCCAAAGATAGTCGTTGAGCGTAAAACGGAGGTTGTGCGGATCGACCTTGAAAAGCGTATGGATGCCCGGAGACTGAATATCGGTATCGATGACGCCGACGCGGTAGCCGCGCAGCGCAAGCCCCGCGGCAAGATTGGCGGTGAGGTTCGATTTGCCGGTGCCGCCGCGATAGGAGTGGGTCGAGATGATCTTGGTCACGGGGACTCGCCGTTGGCCTGGTGTTTGAATTTCGACCGCAGCGATTTTGCCCGTTGCTGCAGTTCGCGGAAATATTCGGTTTCGACGATTTCCTTGATCTCGAGATCGGCCTGTGTCTCATCGAAATGGACATCGAGCTTTTTCAAGCGCTGCTTAAGATTGGTGTTTTCGCGCTGCAGCTGCTGTTGCGCCGCCTCGAGCTGGCGCTGTGTTTCCTTGAGATCCGCGATAAGCTGGCTGGCGTGAAATTCGCGCGCCTCGACCTGCACCATCATGCTGGCGAACGTCTCCGCGAGGTTGCGAATGTCTTCTGAAACCGTCTCGTCGGCGACGATGTTGAAGAGCAATTCCGCATCGTCGAAGCTGGCATGTGCAATCGCCTCACATACTGCTGCGAGGCTCTTGACCGCGCTTTGTTTTTCCGGCTCCGCCACGTCTTTCTCCCAGCTATTGCTGCTTCAGGTCTTGGCGGCGCCAGACAGTTTAGTTGATCGTCAGTTCGACAGCCGGATAGAGCTTCTTCAGGTTGGGCAGGGACTTCGATTGCCACGGAATCCGGGTCGACCCCTTGACCGCCATACCGACATCCGGCTGATTGCGAACCTCGATGGTGAATTTCGCAAGAAGATTAATGCCGGAACTATTGAGGAATTCGAGCTCCGTCACGTCGAGAACGATCGTTTCCGGCTTCGATTTCAACAAGTCACCCATCAGTTCGAGAATGGGCGCATAGGCCTCCGTCCCGGAAAGGCGCATCGTTCCCTCATAGTGGATCGTCGCTTCTTCCCGCCACACGCGATATTCTTTGGTCTTAATTTCCATTTTCGATAACCGTTTCTCAGTTTATCAGCGTCTCATGAGAGGGAAAGCGCGGCATAGGTTTGAAGCTCTACTGGCCCGGCCGCCTCGTCATGTATGAATTTCCACCCCAGACGCGCACCGTAGTCACTCATCAATGTCAGCAGGCCGAGGCCGGATCCGCTCGAGGAAGGATCGGCTGCATTCTGCTCGATCCGCTCTATCAGAAGTACCCCTGCGTCGCGAGCGGTGATTTCTGACAGTAGCTCCTGAAAACGCAGGGCGGTTTCTTTCGCGATCAGGTTGAAGACGCGCAGTTCGAAATTGCCGTCCTCGAAGGAGGCCTCGATCTCGATATCGCCGGGCGCGCGGAATTTCACGGCATTCTCAAGAAGTTCGTTGACGAGGTAACCGATCGCATGGCGAATTTCGTTGAGTTCCGGATCGCCGGCCTTTGCCTGGACGGCAAAAAAGTCGCCGAGAAAGTCAGCGGTCGTGCTGCAATGGTGCCAGCTGATATCAAGCGAGCCTTCCGAAAGGCGGAGCTTGCTGAGATCGGCTGCTGCCCCGTTTGCAGAATCGGTGTGTCCGAATTGCTGGATCATGCCTAGCGATGCCTCATAACTACGAGCGTGATGTCATCGTGAATTTTCTGCGTGCCGATATGTGCCATCAGATCCGCGATGATGCCGCGAACGATCTCGTCGGCACCGCCCGAGCGGTAGTCGTGCGCACTGGCACAAAGCCGGTCGAACCCGAAAAGCTCGCCGCTCGGGCTTTCCGCCTCGGTCACGCCGTCGGTGTGCAATATGATGATGTCGCCGCTTTCGAAGGGCAGGTTGCGGGTTGCGACAAAGGCGGAAATATCGCTCTCCAGGCCGACCGGGAATCCAAGATCGCCGGTATCGATCCGCTCCATAGCACCGTCGCGGCGAATGACGAGAACGTCCTCGTGCTGGCCTGAGAGCGTGACGTTCCGGTGGTGATAGTCGAGGAATGCGAGCGTCAGGTGCTTGTCGGAATTCGTCCGTTCGATATTTTTATAGATGGCGCGGTTTAAGACTTCGAGGAACATCTTCGGATCGTCGCTGCCCTTCTCCTGAAGGGCGCGGGCGACGGACTGGACCATAAGCATCAACACGCCGCTTTCGAGACCGTGGCCGGTGACGTCGCCGATGCCGACCTTGACGCGGCCGCTTTCGTGCAGCACGTCGTAATAGTCGCCGCCCACTTCGTCGGCCGGCGCCATGTAGCCGGCGATCTCGATCTGCTGGATGTCGTTCAGTTCGTTGGCCTTGGGCAGAACCATCATCTGAATGTGGCGGGCAATGTCGAGTTCCGCGCCGAGACGGACATTTTCGCTTTTCAGACGCTCGTTGAGGGTGGTGATCTCCTCGTTGGCATCTTCGAGTTCGCGGGTTCGCTCGTCGACCAGCCTCTCGAGATTCTCGGTGTGGAAGCTGATTTCCTCGGCCATGCGGTTGAAGGCATGCCCGACCTCCGCGATCTCATCGCGGGTCGAGACGCTGACGCGCACGCTGTAGTCCTTCTTCTGCAAGCGTCTTGCGGCATCGGTCAGGGCACTGAGACCGGCGGTGATGCGGCCGGAAATGGCAAAGACCGCCATCAGAACGATGATCAGGCTGACCAAAACCGCCAGCAGCTGGTAATCGACGATACGGGAGGTCGCTTTCGATATATTGTCCTGGGCAGCGATGAGCGCCTGATAGATCTCGCGTTCTGATACGACGAAGCCGAGCGACATCGTTTCTTCAACGATATTTTTGCCGTCCCACAGGTTGGCGGGCCTTAACTGCTTCAGCACGACCAGATAGGGGACGTCCTCGCCGTTGCGGTTGAGGAAGATGTGCTTGATCGTCGTGCCCTGATCCTGCGGCAATTGCAGGGAAGCAATGGCGGATTGGGAGCTGCTGCGCAGCGAACGGTTGATGCCGGTGACGCCCTGCCCACCGACATCGCTCGACGTCAGCCCGAGGATTTCCTCTCCGGCTTTGCTGGTGGCGATGACGTTGCCGTTCGACATTGCCAGGAAGCCGAAGCCGGTCTTGGCGATGTTGACGCTTTGCACGACACTGGCAAGCTGGTCGAGCGTGATGTCGGCTGCGGTCATTCCGGCAACGTCGCTGCGATCTTTCGTCCAAAGAGGGTGGAAAAAGCTGACGATCAGCTTGCCGGTGATCGCATCGATATAGGGCGCGGTCGTGGTGATTAAGGAAGGAACTTTGCGCGAAGACGGATCCTTGATCCAGTTCTGCCAGCCTTCGTAAACCCCGGGAAAAAAGAAATCCCAGAAATTCATGTTGTTGTGACCGGGGTAGAGCTTGTCGAAGGTCTGGGCCTGCTGCGAATAGGGCGTTGTCCGCATGATCGGCCGAACCTTCGGTCCGACATAATACATCTGCAGCTTCGGCGCCCCGGTCGCAAGCAGGGCCGGCGCAAAGAGATTGAAGGCGGCGCTCTGCTTGACGAGCGCATCGACCTCCGGCAGCGGCTTCTTGTCCGGGCCGAGCAGATAACTCCATACGCTGATGACAGAGGCTCCGCCGGTGTTCTGCGCCCAGTTTCCGGTGGCGTCGTAAACGAGATCGTCCCGCAATTGCGGATTGGCCTCGATCGTCGTTCCGAGGTCTTGGCGCAGATCGGGATTGTCGATCAACCCTTGCATCGAGTTCGCCAGGGATTCCACTTCCGAATGCACCTGATCCAGAAGCAGGTCGGCGCGCTCGGCCGTCGTATTGATGTAGGTCCGCAGATATTCCTCGCTCGCCTCCGTCAGGCCTTCGCCAACCTGCTGGGTGGCGTTGTGGGAGAGGCGCTGCACGTTCCAGATGGCGATGCCGCCACCCAGCATCAAATCGAAGAGCACGGCGGCGCCGACGACGAGGATGAATTTTGCGCGAAAGCTGCGACGGGAAAAGCGGCCGACGGCCGGTGGTTGCGCGATAGCGTCATCAACCATTGTCATTGTGGCTTGCGTCCCGATGCGACCCAGACCGGCCAGCCGGCATAGCCTTTCGGATGAAGCGCCGCAAAGATGTGATCTTGAAAGCCGCGCCGGAATTTCTCGTTGAATTCGGCGCTGTCGCCGCGCTGAACCGACATCTGGCCGGCATAGACATCTTCCCACGACTGGATGATATCAGCGAAATTCTGCGGGTCGCCGTCAAGATTGGTGACCATGAAGGATTCGATCCGGATGTCCTCGAAGCCGGCTTCCGTCATATAGCGGCGGCTTTTCGGACCGAGCTCGATATCCATGTTGAAATGCGCCCAGAGCTTGGCGACTTCGTTATATGTCCACTGAATGGACTCCGCGCGCGGCTCGCCCAGGCAATGGGAGTTCTTCTCATTGGTGATGTAGACGCGGCCGCCTGGCTTGCAGATGCGGTAGAGCTCTCGCAGGATCAGCTCCGGCCGGTCGAAGACCTGCAGCGAATGGCGGCAGGTGACGAAATCGAATTGACTTTCGTCGAGCAGCATTTCGGAGGCATCGCCATAGATATATTCGATGCCCTGTATTCCGAAATCGGTGGCGACCTTGCGGGCATAGGCAAGGCTTGATTTCGAATGGTCGAGCGCGACCAGCCGCGCCGGCTGGAATTCCTTGTGCAGCAACACCGCGAAATCGCCGATGCCGCAGCAGATATCGGCGATCGTCAGTCCCTCACGCATGCCATGCCGCGGCAGGATCGCCTTTTCGTGCTGCCACGTCATTTTCGTCTGGGTCCGCAATACCGGAATGAACCCACCCTCTTCCAGAAAGGTCTGTCCCGGATAAAAGGCGCTGTCATACTGCTCGATGACGATATTGGGGCTAATTTCGCGAAGCGCACTGAACTTGCGGGTCGACCAGCCGACAACGCTCGAGGTGATGACGGAGATTTTCAGATCCGGCCGTTCCGCGCAGGCCTTCACGAGAAGGTTCGCCAGCACATGGAAGGCAAGATTGTTGAGACGCACGAGGCGCTTGACGTTGACGTAGACGGTGCCCCTGACCTTGGCGATCGAGCTTTCCATCAAACGAATGCAGGAATCGAGTTCCTCGACATATTGCGGGCGCATCGAACCGATGATCGAGAACTCCTGATTGTTCTCGTCGAAGCGGACCTTGTAGGTGCTGTTTGCTGCTTCCGACATCAATCTACCGTATCTTCCAGCGCCAGCTCGGCGATCAATTTGATGGTGTTGTCGCCAGTGGCCTCGATGGAGATTTCAGCCGAATAATCGACGGCGAGTTCGAACAGGCCGATGCGCCTATCGACCACATCCGATGAAAAGAGCATCTCCCTGTATTTCTCCGTGGCGTGCGGACCCCTCGCGAGTTCGACGGTGTCGCGATAAAAGCCCGCCTGGCTGGGGCTACAGGGAAGGATAAGTTCGACGCGATCGACCGCGCCATTTCGACGCACGGAGCAGCTGAATTTGCCCGATCCTTCATGGGTGCGAAAGATGGTCTCGAGAAGTTCGTTGAGAGCCGAAGAGAAAAGATTGGAATAGAGCAAAGAGTCAGTCCGGTTGTGGCTGATCATGCGCGCCACATAGGAGGAAAGACGATCGCAATGGCTCCAATTCGAACCGAATACGCCAATCTCCATATCGACTTCGATGAGCGATTGAAATTTGGCCGCGGAAGACGTGTCGGGCGGAAAGGCTGCTATATTCATTTCCAAAACCAGGATTGAAAATATGCTGGAAAGTCCCAAAAAGCGGGAGCAAGTATATTAGAAATCAAGTAATTGCCGCATTGAAGATATACGGTCGATCTTTTCTCCGATCACCAAACTATAGACGGCGGTTGACAGTATTATGTCACATGGCGTGTTTATTGTGACGCCTCGAAACCACCTTTTGGCCCGTTCAATCCGCTATGCAAGATATCCAGGCTTCTACCAGCACGATCGATGACGAACGTCCATCTTCAACCGCCGGCGGCGGGGAGGCCATGGCGCGGCTGCTTGCGGAAGTTGAGGCGCTTCGTGCCGAGAACGAAGATCTCAAGTTGCTATATGAGGCGACTATCGAGCATGGCGAAGCGGTGGAGGACCAGCTTGCCGAGAGCAATATGCTGCTTCAGCGCGTCCAGACACGCCTGGAAGAAGAATTGAACGATGCGCTGAGGTATGTCCTGTCGCTATTGCCGCAGCCGCGGCAAAGCGGGCCGCGCACCGATTGGATGCTTGTTCCATCGACGGAACTTGGCGGCGATTCCTTTGGGTATCACGATATCGATGCCGATCATTTTGCCATTTATCTGCTCGATGTCTGCGGTCACGGCGTCGGTGCCGCGCTTTTATCCGCATCGGTCATCAATGTCCTGAGGGCGTCGGCTCTTCCCAACGCCGATTTTCGCGACCCCTCCGCGGTGCTCGCCGGCTTGAACGCCGCCTTTCCGATGGAAAAGCAGAACAACATGTTCTTCACCATCTGGTACGGCGTGTATCGGCGATCGACCGGACAGCTTGTCTTTTCAAGCGGCGGGCATCCGCCGGCGATCCTGCTCCATGACATGCCGGATGGTTCTGTCAGCACCGATCTTTTGATCGGCAGCGGCGGCATGGCGATCGGCGCGATCGCCGATCTGGATTACGACGCATCAACGGTCGATGTGCAGCCGGGTGACCGGCTGCTGGTGCTGAGCGACGGGACTTATGAAATCGGCACCGACGGGAGCGAGCCTTTGACCTTCCAGGATATTCTCGATTTTACGCGCAAGCCGGGTGGGGACGAGCCGGCCGCCGTTCTCGCCTGGGCGCGTGCGATCAACGGAGATGAAACGCTGCCCGACGATTTTTCGTTTCTGCGTGTGGAATTCTAGAGGCGTTCCAGGACAGGTGCAGCGGATTTCGATCCGGAACCAGTGGAAAAACAAAGAGATAGAGCCGTTGCTATAGTGGCAAAACCAGTTCGGTGACGTTTTCGGAGCCTTCCCTGCGGCTCTGCACGGATTGTGCGAATTCATGGACGAGGAACAGTCCAAGGCCGCCGATTTCCATAGTTTCGACATCCGCGTCGGAAGCCGGCGCTGTCGGCGGCTGTGATACGTCGAAGGCGGCCGCATGGTCGCGTATCGTCAGCCGGATGATCAGCCCCTGCCGTTCGACGCTTATGACGATATGATCGTCGACGCCGTCCTGGTAGCCATAGTGTACGAGGTTGGTGAACAGTTCTTCGGTGACCAGGAACAGGCGATTCTTGATATCGTCGGATAGACCGTTGGCGGCGACGAAGTCTTCGAGGCCACGGTAGATCTCTGTCAGCTGCTCGAGCCTGTTATCGACGGTTATTTCGCGGATCATGCGCGTCATCGATGTCACGTGTTCTGACAGTGCCCATGGTCATGCCTGGTTCTCTTGCACGCCGCTTTTGGCCGGTTCGGCGATATCGGCAAGGGCCTTGGCCTTGCTATCGGCAACGGCGATGATCCGCACGAAGCCGGAGACGCGCAGAACCTCGAGCACCGATGCGTTGGGTGAAAACAATACGAATTTTCTGCCATAGGGCGCCATCTGTTTGGCGATGATGAGCAGTGAACGCAGGCCGAAACTGCTGACATAGTCGATTGCCTGCATGTCGACGAGAAGCGGGCCGCTGCCCGCCTCGACATGCGCCCTCAGATGTGTCTCGAAGGATTTGGCCGTCAGCGTGTCAAGCTTTCCGGACGCGTGGACGATTGTCGCGCCGTTCTCGAAAGAATCCCCCAGCTCAAGCATTCACCGCTGCCTTCTCGTTGATCTGCGCCCGTCGTCACAGTTTGCGCGCTCGCCCTGCGCAGGCGGACGAAGCGTTTCGAACGCCACTTCATAGAAGTTACAATTTACACGACTATGACGTTGTTTCGTTTTGCTCCATTTGCCGCAATCTTCCTTTTCATCAGCGCCTGTCGCCGCTTCTTGGTCGGCAGCCGGAGACCTTTATGACGGACATCGATCTTGGCCTTCTTCTCGACGATTCTCGCGCGGACATCGGTGCGCTTGCGATCGAGCCATTGCCTTCCGGTGAGGATCTGCGCGGCGAACCGGAATTCGAAACCTTGGAGACGGAATTCCGCAAGATTGAAACCGGTGGCCCGACTGCGGTCGACTGGAAGCTGTTGAACCGGAAGACGCTTGAAATTCTGCAAGGCCGTTCGAAGGATCTCGTCCTGGCATCGCGGCTTGTCTACGGGCTGTATCGCGAGGAAGGTTATCGCGGCATGGCGATCGGGATCAGCATCCTGCGCGGCATGGTGGCGGAGCATTGGGAGGGCATGTTCCCGCCGCTCAGCCGCGAGCGCGGAAGGGCAGGGACGCTCGATTGGCTGGCGGAAAAGCTGGCGACGACGGTTGAAAGCGAGCCGCCCGCCGAGGACAAAAAACTTTTTGCCCTGATTGCACATGATCGTCTCGTCGAGCTCGACACGCTTTTGTCCGATAAACTGAAGAGATACCCGGTGGCGATGGGACCGCTCGTGCGTGCCCTGCGTCCGCATAGCCGGGAGGCGCGGCAGGCCATCGAGGCCCAGGCTGCACGCGAAGCCGAGGTGGACAGGGCCGCGGCCGAGCCGCCGGCCGTCGCTGCGCCCGTTGAGCCGCCGCGACCCGAAACGCCCGTTGAAACTCCGCCTCCGGCAGCGGCGGTGCCGGTTTCGACTCCGGCGGCCGCTCCTTCTGCGGGTGCGGTTGCCATGCCGGCCGTGCAGGAGATAGGGGTCGGTGAGGGCGCGGAAAAGGCGTTGCAAACGCTCTTCAGCACGGCTGCGCGTATCGCGACAGCGGTTCGGCAGGAAGCCCCGGCCGATGCCCGTGTCTATCTCTGCGCCCGCCTTGCGATATGGGGCCAGATCGACCGACTTCCGCCCGAAAGGGCCGGAAAGACGCTGCTGCCGCCGCCGCAGGCGAGCCGGCTGGCTGAAATCAAGGCCCTGCATGCCGCCGGAAATTACCAGGACTTGCTGATGTCGGCCGAAAGCGCATTCTTTTCGTCGCCCTTCTGGCTCGATGCGCAATATATGATCGCGCGATCCATGCAGGCGCTCGGGGCGCCATATGATCAGGCGCGCATCGCGGTCGCCGGTGAACTCGCGCTGTTTTTGAAGAGAGTGCCGGGTCTTGCGCAGCTCTCCTTCAGTGACGGAACGCCGTTTGCCAGCGCTGAAACGATCAGCTGGATTGCTGCGGAGGTCGAAGCCGGAGATGGCGCGAATGCACCGGGTGCCGACATCGATATCGCCAAGGCCGAGGCCACTAAGCTCGCACAGCAGGGCCAGATCCTTCCGGGCCTTAAGCTTCTGGCGGATTTTGCGGAGGGTCGGCATGGTGAGCGTGACCGCTTTCTTGCCCGTCTCGAAGTCGGCGAATATTGCCTGCGTTTCGATCTGCTGCAGCCGCTTCTGGCGCTTGTGGGCAAGCTTGAAACCATTGCTGAAAAGAACGGCCTTGCGCATTGGGAACCGCAGGTGGCGGCAGCACTCGCCAATCTGTCCTGGCGGGCGCTCGACCACAAGAATGCGAAACGCTTTATGGATGAGGGCCAGCTGCTGGAAAGCAAGAGCGCGGTCGTTTCGACACTCGCGGGCCTCGACATAGTCATGGCAGCACGTTTTTCATTGCCGTGACAAAAACGTTGTAAAACTGACATTTCAATCAGTCATTATCCCGACGGCCTTCATTTCGGGCCACGCAATATTCTGACCGGCAAGCTCTTCGGCGCGCCCGGGCATTTATACTTAATGTTTGTTTTCATATGCCTCGATAGGCATGGATTGGGATTAGGTGATGGCGAACGAATCGTCTGTTGCGCCGAAAGAGCGCGTCAATATCCGCTACAAACCAGCCACTGGCGATGCGAAGGAAGAAGTCGAACTTCCGCTGAAGATGGTGTTCCTCGCAGATTATACGATGCGCGCCGATGACACGCCGGTCGAAGATCGTTCCTTGATCAATGTGAACAAGGAAAACTTCAACGAGGTTATGAAGAGCCACAATCTGTCGCTCGATTTGTCTGTCGACAACAAGCTTGCCGACGAAAGCAGCGCAGAAGGCCAGATGAGCGTTTCGCTGAAATTCAACAACCTCAACGACTTCACGCCGGAAGCGATCGCCCGCCAAACGCCCGAGCTCAAGAAGCTGCTTGAGCTGCGCGAAGCACTGGTTGCGCTCAAGGGTCCGCTCGGCAATGTCCCAGCCTTCCGCAAGGCGATCCAGGGTGTGCTCGGAGACGACGACGCCCGCGAAAAGCTTCTCGCGGAACTGATTGCCCATACTGAATCCTCCAAAAAAGACCAGTGACCGGATCTCCATCTGTGCCGGGCTTGACCGCCCGGCCTGTGGAGTTTGCGGACTGAACTCACGTTTTTGATGACGATCGAATAAAGGCTCACACGATGTCTGAGAGAGAGACGGCGCAGCAAGTCGAGACGACCTACCAGGAAACGGAAGGATCGCTGCTCGACCAGATCCTGCAGGAAACCAAACTTTCCCCGAGCGACGATGGCTACGATATCGCCAAGAAGGGTGTCAGCGCCTTCATTGCCGAACTGCTGAAGCCGACGCGTGGCGACAGTACCGTCAACAGTGCGGCGATCGACCAGATGATCGCCGAAATCGACATGAAGCTATCGGCCCAGGTCGACGAAGTCCTCCACAACAAGGACTTCATGACGCTTGAATCGACCTGGCGCAGCCTCCGTTTTGCCATCGACCGCACCGATTTCCGCCAGAACATCAAGATCGAGATCATGAACGTCTCGAAAGACGATCTTTTGACCGACTTCGAGGACAGCCCGGAAGTGGCCAAGTCCGGCCTTTATAAGCACATCTATACCGCCGAATACGGCCAATTCGGTGGCCAGCCGGTCGGCGCCGTCGTCTGCGACTATGCCTTCGGCCCCGGTGCCCAGGATGTGAAGCTCGCTCAATATTGCGCCAGTGTCGGTGCCATGTCGCATGCACCCTTCATCGCCGGCGCCGCACCGTCGATGTTCGGCGTCGACAGCTTCGAAGAGATCCCAAACCTCAAGGATATGGAATCGATCTTCGAAGGTCCGAAATACGCCAAATGGAACGGCTTCCGCGAATCCGAAGACTCCCGCTATTTCGGCCTGGCAATGCCGCGTTTCCTTCTGCGCACGCCCTACGGTTCGGAAACGGTTCCGGTCAAGGCCTTCAATTATGAAGAGCGCGCCGAGGGCCGCACCGAGAACTATCTCTGGGGCAATGCCGCAATCGCCCTTGCCACCCGCATGACCGACAGCTTCGCCAGCTATCGCTGGTGCCCAAACATCATCGGCCCGCAGTCGGGCGGCGCTGTCGAGGACCTGCCGGTTCACACCTTTGAGGCCATGGGCCAGCTGCAGAGCAAGATTCCGACGGAAGTGCTGATTTCCGACCGCAAGGAATATGAGCTGGCCGAGCAGGGTTTCATCTCGCTCACCATGCGCAAGGGCAGCGACAATGCCGCATTCTTTTCGGCAAATTCGGTGCAGAAGCCGAAATTCTTCGGCAACTCCGCCGAAGGCAAGAACGCCGAACTGAATTACCGGCTCGGCACCCAGCTTCCCTACATGATGATCGTCAATCGTCTGGCGCATTATATCAAGGTGCTCCAGCGCGAAAATATCGGTAGCTGGAAGAACCGCGGCGAGCTGGAAAACGAGCTCAACAACTGGATCCGCCAGTATGTGTCGGATCAGGACAATCCGTCCGCCGACGTCCGTTCGCGCCGTCCGCTTCGCAAGGCGCAAATCACCGTTTCGGATGTCGATGGCGAACCGGGCTGGTACAGCGTCGGCATGTCCGTTCAGCCGCATTTCAAATATATGGGCGCGGATTTTACCCTCTCCCTGAAGGGCAAGCTGGACAAGGCCTGAAGCGTGCGTTGAGTGCCGCCGCCGGCCCTGAAACGTGGCAATCTTGCCCGCTGGAGCCGGCGTCGGAAGGGAGTTGGGAATGGTATCGGTTAGTTTGTTGCAGCGTCTTGAGCGTGATGATGTCGTTGTGGGATCGGGTTCCACCGTCAACGACGACACCGCGGTCATGAACAGCGTGCTCAGCAACCTGCGGACACTATTGAACAGCCGGCGCAATTGTTGCGAGACTCGTCCGGACTACGGCTTGCGGGATTTCAACGCGACAGAGGACTACCGCAGTTCGATCCCGCTGATTGCCCGTGATGTCGAGCGGCAGATCAGGCTGTTCGAACCGCGTATCCGCAACGTCGTTGTCCGGGCGGTCGAGGACAAGACCCAGCTGTCGCAGCTGATTTTCCACATCAATGGCGAACTCGCCTATAGCGACCGCACGGTGCGGATTTCCTTCGATTCCGTCCTCGGCAGCGACGGCTATATGCGTCTCAACGGATAGAAGGTCGAACCGAATGTCCGTCAACAGCTATTACCGGGACGAGCTCTCCTATTTGCGGGAAATGGGCAGCGTGTTTGCCAAGGCCAATCCGCGCCTGTCGGCCTATCTCGCCAAGGAGGCATCCGACCCGGATGTTGAGCGGCTTCTGGAAGGCTTTTCCTTCCTGGTCGGGCGGCTCCGTCAGAGGCTCGATGCGGAAATGCCGGAGCTGGCGCTGACGCTGCTGCAGCTCGTCTGGCCGCATTATCTGCGTCCGGTCCCGCCGATCACCACCGTCCAGTTCCGTTTTGCCGAAGGCGCAGGTGGCGCCTCGATGAAAGTGCCGCGCGGGACGCAGGTTCAGACGAAGCCCTTGGGCGGCGAGGCCGTGGTCTTCAGCACGAGTTATGATCTTTCGGTTCTGCCGCTCGACATCACCGGGGTCGATCTCGACAATCGCAAGAACAGCGCAAGGTTGACCCTCAATTTCGAGCGCCTGGCCGGCAATGGCCTGCAGGCGCTTGCCGAGGCGCCGCTGACGATTTTCTTCAACAGTCATCGCGATGCTGCGGTCGCCCGTCAGCTCTACCTCTTCTTCATGGAAAAGGTGCAGCGCGTCTCTTTCACGCCGAAGGGCGGCGAGCCGGTCGTCGTGCCGCTGAGGATCCAGCCGCTCGGCTTTTCTGCCGATGAAGCGACGCTGCCCTATCCGCAGGGGTCTTTCGACGGCTTCCGTATCATGCAGGAATATTTCTCCTGTCCGGAAAAGTTCATGTATGCCCGGCTGCATGGCCTCGAAAGGTTCGCCGACCAGCAGACCGACAGCTTCAGTCTTTCTTTTGACATGGCGCAGCGTTTTCCGGAGGCGTCGCGGCTGACCGCGGACCAGTTCGCGCTCAACACCTCGCCCGCCGTCAATCTCTTTTCGGTCGAGGGTCAGGCATTGATGATCTCGCACGACCGTTCGGAATATCCGGTCCGGGCGACGGGAGGGTTCGAAAAGCGCAGCGTCCATGCGGTGGAGTCCGTCGTCGGCTGGGTGCAGGGGAGTGGCAGAAGAGTCGATTACGAAGCCTTTGAAAGCTTCCGGCATGACCCCGCCAACGAGGGTACGGCCAAGCTCTATTACCGCACGCAGGTGCGTCCGGCCATTCTCGGAAACGGCGTCGACCATTACCTCTCCTTCGTCACCCGTCTCGACGAGATCGGCAGGCCGGAGACGGAGACGGTGTCGATGAAGCTTCTCTGCTCCAACGGTCCGCTGGCCCTGCAGCACGGCATCGGCTCGGTCAATCAGCCGACCTCGTCGACGCCGCCGAAGCTCGATTTTTCGAACATCACGCCGATCCTCGGTGAAGTCCCGCCGCCGCTCGAAGACAATATCCTCTGGACGCTGATCGCCAATCTGGCGCGCAATTTCGCGTCGTTGATCGATGTCGACGCTTTGCGGACGGTGGTTGGCGCCTATGATTTTCGCGCCAATGCCGACAAGCAGGCCGCGCAGCAGCGCGATTTGCTGCTGCAGAGTTTTCGCCGTTTCGAACGGCGTGGCATCGATATCATGCGCCGTGGTCGGCCGACCCGAGCTTATGAGCTGGCGCTGACCGTTTCCGAGAGCCAGATGGGTGGCGAAGGGGAAATGTATCTCTTCGGCACGATCCTGGACCAATTCCTGAAATCCTATGCCAGCATCAATAGCCTGCACCGCTTCTCGGTGCGGGGGCTGGATACGAACACGACCTACACGTGGGCTCCCAAGTGGGGAGAGGCAGCGACGCTATGACGCCGGACGGTGGCACGGTCATCGCCGCGACGTCGGCGGAAGAGCGGATCGATCTGCGCAAAGCCCGCGCCGATCGCCTGGCCGGCTTGCGCCATTTCCGATTCCACCAACTGATCACGCTGATCGAGATGCAGCGGCAGGGTAGCCGCCCTGTGGGCGCGCTCGGCGATCCGGCCGAGGAGTATATCCGTTTTCGCGCGACGCGATCCCTGAGCTTCGGCCCCAGCGATCTCTCCGCGGTCGACTACAGCGACGATGGCGAGCGTCTCGATATCCGGGTCAATTTCTTCGGCCTTTACGGTCCGGCCTCGCCGCTGCCGCCTTCTTTTACGGAACGGATTATCGAAGAGGATCGGGCCCAGGCCTCAGTCGAGGACCTGCTCGACCTTTTCAATCATCGCCTGATTTCGCTGCTGCACGTGATCTGGCGGAAGTACCGTTATTATCTGCGCTACGAAACCGGCGGATCGGACGCTCTATCCAAGCGGTTTCTGGCGCTTTGCGGTTTTCCGATTGAGGACAGGGATCGCATCGGCCAGATCTCACGGTCGGCACTGCTGCCGCATGTCGGTCTTCTGTCGCTCTATTCCAGTTCCGCCGATGTCGTATCGGCAACCCTTTCCAACTTCTTCAAGATACCCTGCCGGATCGAGGAATTCATCGACCGGCATGTTGTTATGGATAGGGACGCCCAGTTCCAGCTTGGTGTGGCGAACAATCTGCTCGGCGAGGATACGATCATCGGCAGCGAGATCGACGACGATCTGGGGAAATTCCGGGTTTGCCTCGGCCGGTCGCCATTTTCGGCCATTGCGCCCTTTCTTCCGGGAGGAAGCCGTCATCGGCAGCTCTCAGAACTGCTGTCGATGGTCAATCGTGAGCCGCTCGATTGGGACATGCAGTTCGAGTTCGAGCCAGAAACCGTCCCAATGGGCTGTTTGGGAGAGATGAAGCTCGGCTGGTCCGGCTGGCTCTATGCCCATGATGCGGATCAACTGGAGAGCACCGTGAGGCTTGCCGTCCTCGAGGCCGATCGCGACGCGGACCAGGAAGACGAGGATTTTAGCGACGATTTCGTTCCCCACCCGATGCCGGGCGTGAACGGGCCGCTAAGCTTCAAGGGGGCGAGAGCGGGGCAATGAAGGTTCGCTTGTCTCTCGTCGGTGCGTCTGAGAAGACCGGCCACACATTCGGACCGGAGGGCGGCGCCTTTGGCCGATCCGCCAAATGTGATTGGGCGCTGCCGGATCCGGAGCATATTCTCTCCTCCATCCATGGTCGGATACAGTTCTCGAACGGCCGCTACCTGCTGATCGATGAGAGCACCAACGGTATCCTGCTCGATGGCCGGCAGGATCCGCTCGGCCGCGGTAATTCGATTGTCCTGCAGGACGGGCTGCGATTCTATGCGGCAAAATTCCTGATCGAAGCGCAGATGGTCCGCGATGCTGATCAAGGCATGCCCGCCTATCGGTCGTCCGGTCAACAGCCCGTGCCGTCTCCCTGGCCTGACGCCCCGGTGCCGTTGGCCCGTGAGCTGCGCGGACCGGCCCTCAGCCAAAACGGCTTGTTCGACGGAGCCGCGGGACGCAATCCACAGGATCCGCTCGCTTACCTCGATACGTCGGTTTCGGTGGATATTGCCGGCTCTCGTGTCGCCTCTGCTTATCCCACACCCAGAATTCCTGCTTATAGCGCCTCGCAACTAAGCCATGACGCCGGTTTGCGCAGCGTGCCCGCTGTTCCGTTCCCCCAGCCGCTTGCTGGCGACGGCAGCCTCGACGATCTCTTTGCCGGCGCGCCGGCTTCACCAGGCAACGGTCCGAGGTTCGATCGACCGATACCCGCTGAGCCGCCGGTCAATGCGTTCGCCCCGCCGCCGCCCGCGCCGCCCATTCTGCCGCAGCCTGCTGCACCGCAGCCCATCACAATACCCCAGCCGATGCTCGCGCCGCAGCCGGTTGCCACCCGGTCCATCCCGGAGGATTTTCTTGCGTCCTTCGGCACAAGGCAGGAAAGCAGCCCTTCGCCCGTTCCGGGATCCTCTCCGGCCAATGCTGTTTCCCCCGTTCGGCCTTCTTTCGTAGCGCCCGCGGCTCAACCGGCGGCAAGGCTCATTCCGGACGATTTCGACCCTCTGACCGCCTTCGGCCAGCCGCGCACATCCGCCTCTCAGCCGGTCACGGTCACGGCACCGGTCCCTCTGTCCGCGCCGCGGGCGCCTTTGCCACCGGTGCCTGCCGTGCGGCCACCCGAGCCGCTGAGCCCGGCTCTACTTGCGGATTTCGTGAAGGTCGAGACCCCGACCGCCGTCCCCGGCGCTATCCAGCCTAGTGCGGCCGGAGAGCCGTTCGATCCGCTCGAGGCGATGAAAAGCCGCCGCGAGGAGCGCAAGGCGGCATTGCTGGAAAAGGCGAAGGGCAACGGCGGTGTCGTTCCGCCCATTCCGCTTCCACCTTCTGCCCCGGCCGTCTCCGCAGCGTCTGCGACCAGCGCGGCACATCTGCCCAAACCGCCGCCCATACCCGCCGGTTCGCATCTACCGCCCGAGGCTGTCCCAGTTATCGCAAATCGCGACGTCAATGCTGCAGACATGACGATCATAGCAGCGCTTCTGACCGGCATGGGCTTTTCGGCCGAACGCGTGACGGCGGAGCAGGGGCGCACGATCGCCAAGGAAGCCGGTGAACTGGTGCGCGAAACGGCAGAAGGCCTGATTGCGCTTCTTGCGGCGCGGCGCCTGCTGAAGGCTGAATTCCGGATGGACGAGACCCAGGTACAGCCGGAGGAGAACAATGCGCTCAAGCATTTCAAGATCGCCGAGCTGGCGCTCGACGAGCTGTTCCTGACCAAGGGCGGCGGGTTCCAGCCGCCGGCCGAATCCGTAGCTTCCGCCTTCGCCGATCTGCAGCAGCATGCCGTTCTGACCATGTCGGCGATGCAGCGGGCCATCAATCTTCTCTTCCGGCGACTTTCGCCCGAGGTCATTGCCCGTGATGCGGAGGATGAGGGTGGCCTGCGCATCCGCGGTCTCGGTGCGCGCAAGGGAAAATGGGAAACCTATGTCGAAAGCCATGCCCGCATGAGCGGCAACATCGACGGGGTCGCCCGACAGATCATCGCCGAGGCGTTTGCACAGGTTCAGGAAGAGCAGGCACGAAAGGCGGCATCCGCCTATTGGGAGACAAAGCAGTGACAGTGACGAGACGTGCCGTTTTCGAAGGACTGGGTGCGAGCGCTCTTCTGGCTCTCGCCGGCTGCGGCCATACGCCTGATCCGACGCCCACATCCATCGTCTTGAATGCCGATCCGGGCATCAACCCGGGCGAGACCGGCGCGGCATCTCCCGTCGTCGTCAGGATTTATGAGCTGAAGGGCATCAAGGCGTTCAACAACGCCAATTTCTTTGATTTCGACAAGGATACGCAGCTTCTCGGCGCCGACCTCATCGCGAGCCGGGAATATGAGATGACCCCGGGCAGCCAGCAGAAATACCAGAAGGAGATTTCGAGCGAAGCCGCCTATATCGGCGTCGTCGCCTCCTTTCGCAACATCCAGTCGGCGACCTGGCGGGATTCGATCGAGCTGCACAAGGGTTCGAAGAACAGGCTGGTCGTCTATCTCACCAGCGCTGCGGTCCGGATTCAGAAGGCGAGCGGCTGGTTCGGCTGAAGGGCAGAGAGTTTATGAGGCGAGGGTCCTCGGAGGGAACGATCGGTGTCGACGGGTAAGCCATTGTGGCTGGAGGGCATGTTTCTGCGCCCACAGCATCTGCAGCAATACGACCGCTGGATCGAGGACAGCCTCGAGCAGCGGGTCGCGGCGTTGCTGCCGCATTCCTGGGGTCTGCGTAGCCTGCAACTCGATCCGAATGCGCTGAAGAACGGCCAAGTAAGAGTCATCTCGGTCGAAATGGTCTTTCCCGATGGGACCGTCTATGCCGCGCCCGCAGCACAACCTTTGCCGCCCGCGCGGCATCTCACCACCGATTTTCAAGGCAAGCGGCTCTTTATTGCTGTGCCGTTGCGGGCACCCGGCGGCATTGATGTCGCCGACAACGACAATCCTACCCAGCGCTTCCGCCGTCTTGCGACGGAGCTGCGCGATAGTGCCAAGGCGGACCGGCCGCCGGCGGATATCTACCTTGCCGCCTTAAATGCGCGCCTGGTGATCGAAGGCGAGCCGCTCGATGAGCTGGTCTATGTCCCGATCGCCGAAATAGAGGCCGTCGATGCGCAGGGCCAGGTGACGTTGTCGGAAACCTTCATTCCGCCGGCGCTCGTCGCCGGCGCCAGCCTGCGGCTTGTCTCGTTGATGGAACAGATCCGCGGCCTTCTGAAAAGCCGTTCCGATGCGCTGGCCTCCGGCGCTGCCGGCGAAGACGGTGGCACGCGGTCGGGCACGATCGATCTCATCACGCTTGGCATCGTCAACCGTTATCAGGCGGTCTTCGATCACATGATCGCCGCCGCCGTCCACACGCCGGAGATCGTCTACCGCGAATGCATCGCCCTTGCCGGCGAGCTTTCGGCCTATGCCGCGACTGGACGCAAGCTGCCGGATCTCGGCCGCTACAATCATCGCGACCTCCGGACGAGCTTCGAAAACCTGATGCCGATCCTGCGCAACCTGCTCAGCGTCATCGTTGAGCGCAACGCCGTCAGCATCCCGCTGAGCGAGAGGGATTACGGCATCTGGCTCGGCGAGATCAAGGACCGCATGACCTTTACCGGCCGCCGCTTCGTGCTGATCGCACGGGCGAACATTGCTCTGGAAACCATCCGCGTGCAGATGCCGATCCAGCTCAAGATCGGTCCTGTCGAGCAGATCCGCGATCTCGTCAATCTGCAATTGCCCGGCATCGGTGTCCAGCCGCTGTCCGTCGCCCCGCGCGAAATTCCCTTCATGCAGAACGCCGTCTATTTCGAGCTCGACGACAGCAATCCGCTCTGGAGCCGCTTCCGCGATTCGGCGGCTTTTGCGCTGCATGTCAGCGGCGACTATCCGGGGCTCAACCTTGAACTCTGGGCGATCCAGAGGGGAACGGCCCAATGAGCGATGCAGGCGAGGAGTCCGATCACCCGACCATCGCCCGGCGCCTGAGCCCACGGGCGCGCACCGCGCTCGCTGCCCAGAGCGAAGAGGATGCGCCGACCGTCGTCATGCATCGCCAGAACAATCCGCCTACTGAAGCGCCGGCAACCGGTACATCGTCGCTGCAGAGTGCCGCGGCCATCGTTCAGCAGCTTGAGGCGACGCCTGAGAGAAAACTCGTGCGCGCCGCCGCTCCCCTGCTTCTGATTGCGGCACAGCTGCGCAATTCCGTCGATCGTGCCGATGTCGCAGCGTTGCGCCGCCAGGTCGCCGAGGAAATGGACCGGTTCCAGCAGACTGCGCAAAAGAGCGGCAGCGAGGCGGGCGACATCATCGCCGCACGCTATGTCCTCTGCTCGATGCTCGATGAGACGGTGCTGATGACACCCTGGGGCAGCCGCAGCGAATGGAGCGCCAACAGCCTTTTGAACCAATATCACAATGAAACCTGGGGCGGCGAAAAGGTCTTCACCATCCTCGATCGCGTCAAGACCAATGGCGAGAAGAAGCTGCCGTTGCTGCTTCTGATCCATGCCTGCCTGATGCTTGGCTTCGAGGGACGTTACAGGGTTTTGGAGCGCGGCCGCGATCTGCTGGAGGAGTTGCGAAACGACCTTTCGCGGACGATCCGCCGTTATTCCGAGGCAAAACCCGAAGAGCCTCTCTCGCGGGAGGCGAAGGCTGCCAAAGACGGGCGGAGAATCCGCACCGCCATACCGCTCTGGATGGTGGTGGTTTCGGCGATCTGCGTGCTCATCATTGTGCATGTCTACGCGCAGTTCACGCTCTCCAACGCTCTTGCGCCGTTGCTCGCCAAAATTCATGCGCTGACGGCGGGATAGGGTTTTCGTGCAATGTTGAGAACCTATCTCGTCACTCTTCTTAGACCGACCAGCCTGATCATCCTGCTCGTGCTTGCAGCGCTTTCGGTGGTTTTCTGGCTCTTCGGCGGGACGCTTGTCATCGAAGGCGTCAGGCCGTTTGCGGATGCGTCCCTGCGCGCCTATGTCATCATCGGCGTCTTCGTCTTCTACTTTCTGGTGACGTTTCTGCGTCATCTGCTCGCCCGTCGCGCCAATGCCCGGCTGATCAACTCGATGCTCGCCAATGACGAGCTCGTTTCGATGGGCAGCGACTTCTCCTCGGGCGAGATCGAAATCATCCGTGAGCGTTTTGAAAAGACGCTGAAGACACTGCGCGACAATCCGGTCGACGGCCGCCGCAAGCGCGATTTCATCTATGATATGCCCTGGTATATCATCATCGGCCCGCCGGGCACCGGCAAGACGACGATCCTGCGTAATTCCGGCCTGAACTTTCCCCTGGCCGTGGATGGCGACCCCGCGCTTCAAGGGATCGGCGGCACGCGCAATTGCGATTGGTGGATTTCCGACGAGGCCGTGCTCATCGATACAGCCGGCCGTTACACCACGCAGGATATCAATGCCGGCATCGATGCCGCCGCCTGGAACGGCTTCCTCGATCTTTTAAAGCAGCATCGTCGCCGGCGGCCGATCAATGGCGTGCTGCTTGCCGTCAGCATTGCCGACGTCATGCTCGCCAGCGATGCTGAGCGCCAGAAGCAGGCCGAGACCCTGCGCCAGAGGCTGCGCGAACTGCACCGCACCTTCGGCATGCGGCTGCCGGTTTACATGCTCTTTACGAAATGCGACCTGATCGCCGGTTTCGAGGAATTCTTCGACGAGACGCAAGAGGAGGAGCGCGAGCAGATCTGGGGTATGACCTTTACCCGCGACGACGAGCAGATGACATTCGGACGGCAATTCGAATCCGGCTTCACCGATCTCGTTGCCCGCCTCGAGCGCCGCCTCCCGCTCAAGCTCTCCGCCGAGCGCAGCAACAGTCGCCGCTGCCGCATCTACCAGTTTCCGCATGAATTCGGCTCGATGGCGACGACGTTGCGCGGCTTCGTCACCGATGTCTTCCGCATCAATCGTTACGAGGCTCAGCCGCTTCTGCGTGGCGTCTATTTCACCTCGGGCACTCAGGAAGGTACGCCGTTTGACCGGCTGCTCGGCGCCATGGGCCGTAGCTTCTCGTTGGCACCCAGCCAGCAAATGCCGATGAGCGGGCAGGGCAAGGCCTTCTTCATCCGCAAGCTTCTGACCGATATCATCTTCGCCGAACAGAATCTGGTCGGCAGGAACACCAAGCTCGAACGGCGGCTGGCGACGGCCCGCTACAGTGCCTATGCGGCGCTGATTGTCTTTACAATCGGGCTTTCAGCCTTCTGGCTCTATGGCCTCGGCACGTCGCTTGCGCAGATCAAGCAGACCAACGATACCGCCGATGCGCTGCGCGATCGGCTTGCCGCGGCCAATCAGAGCCGGAGCCTGAACACGATCCTGCCGGCGCTCGATACCGCGAGCGCGCTGCGCGACAGCGTTTCCGGATCCTTCGGCTGGTTCGGGCAGATCTTCGGTATCGACGCTCGCCCGCAACTGGCCTCCGCAGCTGATGTCACCTATGACAATGTGCTCGGCGAATACCTGCTGCCGACGGTGACGAAGCGGCTGCAGACACAGGTTCAACTGCTCTCCTCCTCGGGCGACAACAACAATCTTCTGCTGCGCGACCAGCTCGAAACCTATCTGATGCTGACCACCGGCCAGAACTTTGCCAAGCCGAAGGTCGAGCAGGAATTCGCCAAGCAGAACGATGCGGTTTTCGCCCTCGACCCCGCCGACCATTCCCGCATGGACGAGCATATGGAGCACCTTGTCGGCCTCCTGCCAAAGCGGATCCAGCCCGACCAAGGCACTGTGGAGGACGCGCGCGAGCGCCTGAGCCGGGTTCCGCCGGCGCAGGATATCTACCGGCGCATGGTGACGGATGCTGACCGCCGCTATCAGCTGACGCCAATCAGCATCGTCAATGTTCTCGGCACCAGCGTATTGCGGGCCGATACCGCAGGGCTTGGCGGCAGCAGCGTCGTTCCCGGTTTCTACACCAAGGACGGTTTTTACAATTTCTTCCTGCCACGCCTGCCGGAATACATCCGCAATTCCACCGGTACCGATTGGGTTCTCGGCAACAACGCCATCAGTAACGATGCCTACAACAAGGTGGCCCAGCAGATCGTCGCCGCCTATGTGAAGGACTATATTGCGGCTTGGCGCAGCGCCATCGGCCAGGTCCGGGTTATCGATTTCGATTCTTTGAGCCGCGCCCAGATGGTTCTGCAGGAACTGTCCAATCCGCAGTCGCCGCTGACCGCCTTGCTCAACGAAGTCAGGGAGAATACCGAGCTGCCGCTGCCGGCCGTCAAGGAAGGCGGTGCCGCCGACGAAGCCGCTTCGCAGGCCGCGGCAAAGGTCGGCGGGCCGGCCGGGCTGGTCACGGCGGTTGCCGGCGAAGCCACCGATGCCATGGCGAAGACAGCGATTTCGACGGCTTTCGGCAATGCGCCATGGCCCGGCACGACGATCGGCGATGCATTCAGGCCGCTGAATTCCCTTGTCGACCCGCAGAACCCGTTGGGCTCGCTCAATCAGGTGCAGCAGTTGTTCGGCGACATGTTGGGCACCGTCGCCAGCGTCACATCGGCGCCGGATCCGTCCGCCGCCGCCTATGACTTCATCTCCCAGCGTGCCAAGAGCCCGATCAATGACAGCTTTTCGAAGCTCGGGGCGGAAGCGGCGACGAAGCCGGAGCCGGTGCGATCCATGGTCGGATTTGTCTCGAAGCGGACTCTCGACCAGCTGATGCGGCAGAGCTATGCTTACATCAACGGCCGCTGGCAGCAGGAAGTCGTCCCCGTCTGCAACAACATCCTGACAGACCGCTATCCCTTTGCGCTCGATTCGCAACAGGAAGTTTCGCTGCAGGATTTTTCCGATTTTTTCAAACCGAGCGGCATCATCGACAAGTTCTTCAGCGATTATCTCACGCCGTTCGTCAGCGTCAGGGGCCGGCAGCTGACAGAGCTGGCCGGGCAGGGGGGAGGACTCGGGCTTTCGAAGGATTCGCTGGCACAATTTGCGAGAGCGCAAACGATCCGCGATGCCTTCTTCGGCGCCGGCGGCACGACACCGCAGGCGAAATTCACGGTCGAACCCTTCTTCCTCGATCCGAAGGCACTCAAATCCTCCTTCATCCTCGACGATGCACAGCTGGATTATCGCCACGGCCCGGTTCGGGGCCAGGATTTTACCTGGCCAAGCAAGCTGGATTCCAGCACCGCGACATTGCGCATCAATCTTCTGGACGGCACGTCGCAGACGTTGGAGCGTACCGGCAATTGGGCGATCTTCCGGATGCTGAGCAATTCCGGCCTCGCCAATGTCAAGGGTCAGGATCAGTTCGTCTTCTCGATCGCGAAGAACAAGGTGCAGGCGAGCTTCAGACTCAAGGCCGGCAGCGTCACGAACCCGTTCAATCTCGATCTCTATTCCTCCTTCCGCTGCCCCGCGGCACTTTAGGCGCAGGCGGCGATGGAGGCGCAGGGCTATTTCGGCAAAGTTCCTTCGGTCGGCGATTTCGTCTTTCGCGCGCTGCCCATCCGCATGACGGAAATCTGGGCGAGCCAGATGCAGCGCTGGCTGGCCGCGGCGCGACCGGCCGGTGCGGCTTCATTCCAGAAGTCCTTCCTAACGTCGCCGGTCTGGCGGTTCGCGCTTGCCCGCGATGTCGTCAGCACGGAAAGTTGGGTTGGACTTTTTGCGGGGTCGATCGACCGTGTCGGTCGCGAGTTTCCCTTTACCGTCATGATATCAGTCGATCTCGATCCCGCCGCCCGGCAACCGATTGCGACGATCGACCCGCTTTTCGACGCTCTAGAGACCCAGATGCTCGCCTTCATGGAGGGGCAGGCCAGTCGGGAGGAGCTGGTTGCTGAGATTGATGTCTGTGCCGGAACGCTGCGCACATCCCTCAAGCAACTCCCCGCCGAAGGTGGCAAGGAATTGCTGATGCCGCGTGATGGAGAGGATATCCTTTGCCTGTCCGGTGAGGGCGAGCATGGCTCATCGCGGACGGCCTATTCTTGGGCAGGTACCGGAGCCGAGGGTGGAGAGGCCTCCCGTCTATGCATCTGGTGGCACGATGACACCCGGATGCAGCCCGCCGCCGTCTGCATCAGCCGCGGTCTTCCCGTCGCACAGGCCGCCATACCCTTCCTCATTGGCGACTGGCCAAAGCATGGCTGGACCCTGTCCGCCCCTCCAGTCAAAGGCGAGGCAGGGTCATGACGGACGAGCATCCGGCGGGCAGGTCGCAGTTCCTGGAGGCGGAAGCCGCGACCAGCCGCGGCCGCAAGCATACGGTGAACGAGGACGCCTACACCGTCAATCTCGATGCCGGTCTCTTCGCGGTCGCCGATGGCATGGGCGGGCATCGTGACGGCCATGTCGCCAGCGGCGCGATCATTGCACTGCTGGAGCGCACGCTTACCGGCGAGGCGTCCTTCGAGCAGAGGATCGAGATGGCGACACAGGCGATCCAGACCGTCAACAAGGCGCTGCACGACCAGACGATTGCCGTGCCCGGAACCGATATTTCCGGTTCGACGGTCGTCGCGGTCATCATCGATGAGAATTATGCATGTTGCCTCTGGGCTGGCGATTCTCGCCTTTATCTTTTCCGCAATAACTGGCTTTATCTGATCTCCGAGGATCACGTAGGGGAAGGTGGCGTTCTGACGCGTGCGGTCGGTTCGGCTCCTCGTCTGGAGGTTGATCGGCGGGTCATCGAAGTCAGGGATCGCGACGTCTTTCTGCTCTGCAGCGACGGGCTTCTCAAAGGCATGAGCGAGACGGCGGTCGCCGATCTCCTTGAATCGGACGGTCATGCGCCCGTGGACCGGCTGCTGGCGAAATCCATCGCCGGCGGGTCGGCGGACGACGTGACGGCCATTTTGGTTTGGGTGGGCTACCATGAGCGCTGAGGCAAAACGCGAGGACGTCATCGATCTGCCGCTGCGGTCGCGGGGCCTGATGGTCGAGCCAGGTGCGATTCTTCGCGATCGCTTCGAGCTGATTGCCGAAATCGGCCGCGGGGGCCTTTCCGTGGTCTACAAGGCAAGGGATCTCGTTGCTGTCAGGGCGGGCCTTGCCAATGCCTTCGTCGCCTTGAAGATCATCGTCGAGGATGCCGAAACCGATCAGGATATTCTTGCACTCATGTACCGGGAGGCACGTCGGCTACGCGAACTCCTGCATCCGAACATCGTGCGCGTCTATGACATGGACTGCGACGGCAACGTCCATTTCATGGTCATGGAGCATCTGGAAGGACAAACGCTGGCGAAAATCCTGCGGGAGGCGACAGAGCATCGGCTGGAGCTTTCGCAGATCGAAAGAATCGTCGCCGACATTTCCGCTGCCCTTCGCTATGTCCATGCCAACAATATCATTCACGCCGATCTCAAGCCGGGCAATGTCTTTATCGAGCGCAGCGGCCGGGTGAAGCTTATCGATTTCAACATTGCCTATCCGGTCGCGCGCGTCTCGCGCCTCGGTGAGGAAGATACGGTGAGGATCCTCGGCCGCCTCGGCGCCGTCACGCCGATCTATGCCTCGCCGCAGCGCCTGATGGGCGCCGAACCCAGCGAAGGCGATGACATCTATTCCCTCGGCGTCATAACCTATCTGATGCTGACGGGACAAAGGCCCTTTGGTGCCGCCAACGCCTTGGAGGCAAAGGAGAATGGAATTTCCTCTGCGCTCCCAGGCGGTCTATCGAAACGCCAGCGCACAGCTCTCCACGGTGCCCTGTCGCTGGATGACCGCAATCGGACGGCGTCAGCGGAGCATTTCGCCGCCCAATTCACCAAGCCATTGATCATCGCGCTGATGGACACCATCCGGAAACTGCCCGGTTGACGGTCGGAACCGCGCCATACAATTCGCCCCGTTCCTCATTGGCCGGCGGTTTGGCACTTCCCATCGCTAAGTAGAGGGCGTCCACCCCACGCATGGGCCATTGGCGAGCAATGGCGGCCGCCATTGCTCGCCAATGAAGACAAGTCCCTTATTTGGAGAATTGAACTTGCGCGCGGGTTTCGCCCTTCGGGTACTTAGCTGTATGCAGGTTTATATAGGTCTGGCCTGCCAGGAGCGCCTTTGCGGTTGCCGCGTCGGCAGTAAGGGTACCTGTCATGCCGCTCTTATAAGGACCAGGAATAGGCAACATAACGGCAGCATCTTCGCCAGGGCCAGCCGGCCCATGGAAGTGGGCGACGGTTACTGGACTGGTCAAGCCAGAATAGGTGATCTTGTACGTCACCTTGTCGGTCTTGGTGTTGAAGGTTCCGGAAACCTGCCCGGTGGCGTTTGAAACGGCTGATCCTTCCGCGCCGAGCTTACCCCAGAATTTCATCGTTTTCGCTTCTGCGAGTGGTGCAAAGGCGAGCATGAAAGCAGCGGCGAGTGGTATGGAAGTGCGGGTATTGAAACGCATCAATTACTCCTGTGGTGGGTTTTTCGTGCGTTAGTAAACGGTTGAGCAACTAATTTATTCGATCAAATTTTTGTTACGGTTCGTTCTTGTGACGCATTTTGAACCTGAGGCGTCCGCTTTCACGCCACGCACCCCATCTCTAGCAGGAGATGCCAAGAAAAGGTGCGGCACGTAGTTTGGGCACTGCCTGTTCAGTTCGGCAGGCAGAGACGACGCCTATCCCAAACCGACAACCGCGAGTACCCCAAGGCGCTCAAGGCAATCCACAAGCAACGGGAGCGCGGCATGATCTCACGCTCCATACACAAACACACCATCCTCACGGGCTGCTGCGATCATCGCTTCTCTGACCTCGTCGGGCGTTATTTTCCCCTCGTGTGCGGCGAGAAGCGCTTTCTTGGCCACTTCATAGGCTTTACCGGTTTCTAGTTGGGGCCATTCGTGCAGTAGAAAGTCGGCGGCCCGCTCGGTGCTGTTGATCGTGACTGCTCGGCCGAGATGTTTTGTTTCCAGCGTCAGGGTCCTATCCCACCATTGTGTTGGCATGGCTTTGTTCCTCCGAAGGAAAAACCGGCGATCGGATGCTTTGTTCCGAGGGAGCGCGCAATGATCTTGCTCGGCATAATAAGTTTCAAGCCGCAGTTTCGACGCACTCGGAAAAGATGTATCCAATGAAGTTTGCATGGCCTCAGTCCCCCTCAACGCTACTCGACTTTTTGAAAGCTCGGTCTCGAACACGGATGTTTAGTTTGGCTCGCCAGCCGCCGCCTTTTCGCGAAGCAAGTCATCAAGCAGGATCAAGTTCCCGGCGCAGGACGCCGACGCTGCTCGATCAAAAATGACGAGCGCGAAAACCACTCATACGCCCGCCATCGTTCGGTGCGCCGCGAAGCGCCCAAGGCGCCCCGTAAATAGACTCGCTAAAACAGAAAGTTAATAGCCCACGCGAATACTATTGGGGTTACCACGTATTTTGTAGTGGCGCGGCCTTTACGCAATCCTGGCCTCTGCGCTTGGAGTGTGGTCGTCAACGATGATCGTATCCAGCCTTCCATTTAGGAGCTGAAATTGGCGCCGGCCTGTATCGCATGGACGAATGCCTGATCCGGTCGGCTTAGGGCCTACGTGATCCAATATCTACTGGGATTGAGCGGGTGAGCGTGCGCAAAAGATTTTCTTTGTCATGCAGCTCAATAAATGGCGCGGAATTTAAATAGTTTATTGCGCAAAGTGTGTAAAGCTGCGCTAATAACTGCGCCGGATCAACCGCGACCCGGCATGCTGGACTATATTAATCTTTCCCTCTGCTTAACCAGCAGAGGGCTTTTTCTTTTGGCGTCATATGTTTCTATGTTTTGGCCCGCTCACGGATAGAAATTGGCCAAATCGCGAAATCGACTGCTGTCGCGGATTCCCATAGCGTATATAGAGAGCATTACTGTGGATAGGTCCTGAGCCTTGTAGCTATTTTGACGTATTCCACGGCGCAGACATGCGCTTTTAAAGATTTCTCGGAGTTTCGAAATGGAAATAGGAAGATTTATTTCTTTTGCGGGTAAGCTGAACATGGCTTGCCCTTTCGTACATCAGGGCGAGAGCGCTTGTGTCTCTCTGTCGCAGCCGCCCGTTCGGTTGGGCAGCGATAAGTTACGCTACGCCCTTAGATGAGTACTGACAAACTAATTCCAATGAGATGGAGATATCGGACGCATTGAACGAAGGCGCCTATCTTCCCGGCGGTTTGTCGCTGCTTCTGACTTTTTGGGCGTCTAGTTGTCCGTGTTCAAACGACTTGGCGCCGGAGCTGCCTTCGGGATAGGGGTTGCCATCTTCCGGGTTCTTCTGTTGGCCGGCTTTCGCGCCACGCTCATATGCGCCAGCATCGCGTTTTTCAGCTTGCTTCACATCCGTTGCGCTCACTACCGGCGGTTTGTCATCCTTTGCCATGGGGCAGTTCTCCTCTATTGCTGGTGGACCTTCTCTACTGCTGAGGAGGTGCCGTCGTAGGCTGCGTTGCCGCTGGCTGTGTCGTGGTGGACTCAGCGGCCGGAACTGTTGCAGTCATCGGGATTGTGCGAGGCCAGAAGTTCCAAGCCAATGCGGCTAGGACAACAACCGCGAAGATAACCATCCAGGGCGCCCAAGGACGGCGACGTGAAGACGGCGACGTACCAAGGTCTAGGCCTGGTCTATTGAAATAACTCCTCATAGAGGTACTCCTCCGTAAGACAAACCTTTGGCTGCAACAAAGGTTCCAGTCGGGAAAGTAGCGGACAATACTTTTGGATGCGCTGGCGGAGATTCCGGTTGGCATCTAAATGTGTCACAGTAGGGCGAGGCGAAAACGGAAGATCTCGCATTTGAGGTTGAACGTCTTCACGGGTGGAGTGTACCCAACAGTCTGGGGTGAGCGATTGAGGCGGCGCGCGCCCCGTGCCGGCTAATGCTAATCCATCCTACGCCCCGATCCTCATCCAGCCCTTGCACCGAAATATCGGTCGGCACTCAGCTTCGCGATAGATGAGGTGACGGCGTTCGCATTAAAATTAGCCGGTCTTAGCGCACAACCTTGAGCAAGAAAGGGGCCTGCGTGGAAGCCTGCTCCAACGGTCGGGAATTTGCAGCGAGAGGTAGGTTCTGCATGCTCATCGCTCCTCTAACTCCGCTTCAGGCGCATCGATCTCGATCATGACGGGGGCGTGATCGCTCGTGTGGTCCCACGATCGTGGCCGCGTGCGGACGCTGGCAGACCGGAGCCAGGGGGCGGCGACGGCACTGAGAAGGAAATGGTCGATGCGAAGGCCCGCATCGCGCTCGAAGGAATTCCGCCAGTATTTCCAGAACGTATAGATCCGTTCGTCCGGATGAAGGTGTCGGACGGCATCTGTCCATCCCTGCGCGACGAGATCTGCATAGGCCTTGCGGACCTCCGGGCGGAACAGCGCGTCGTCTCGCCACCGCTCCGGCGCGTAGACGTCCATGTCCGTCGGCATGACGTTGAAGTCCCCGACCAGGATCGCGGGCAGCTCCAAGTCGAGGAGTTCGGCCGCGTAGTCGTGAAGGCGCCGGAACCAGCGAAGTTTGTAATCGAACTTGGGACCGGGAGCGGGATTCCCGTTTGGTAGATACAGGCATCCGATAAGCATGCCGCTCACGGCGGCCTCAATGTATCGGCTGTGGGCGTCGTCGGGATCGCCTGGAAGGCCACGACGGGTCATTATGGGCATCACTCCCTTGGAGAGGATTGCCACGCCGTTCCAGCTCTTCTGGCCATGCCAGATGGCTCCGTAACCGGCACGTTCAAGTTCCTTTCGCGGAAACTTGTCGTCGGTCGTCTTCAGTTCCTGCAGGCAGACGATATCTGGGGAGTCTTCTTTCAGCCAACGAAGAAGGACGTCGAGGCGTCCGATCACTCCGTTGATGTTGTAGGTAGCTATCTTCAATCGACGTCCCCCCGTCGGATCGGCAAACGTGGCCGTGGCGATGTTGCGGCCACAACGTTGCCCCGTGGAACAAGTTCCGATCCCGGCCATTTGGCCTTCCATGAAAATAGCTCCTCCGATCGCGATGTTGGCTTTAGTCTTATCCTTCGGCGGTGCCGCCGCTGTGGAGCTTGGGCCGGAGGTTATCAACACCGCATCCCTTGCCTCTATTGCTGCAGAGCGTCCGTCCAAGGCGGCGCCTGATCCGGACCCTGCGATCGTGCGTCTCCAAGTTCTCCTTGACCGCGCCGGCTCGTCTCCTGGCGTGGTCGATGGCTATTATGGTGAGAATGTCAGCAAAGCCGTCGCTGGATTCGAGGAGATGAGCGGCCTTCCTTCTGACGGTGGGCTGGATCCTGAGGTGATCGCGCGACTGGAGACCAATGATCCCATTGTCGAGAGCTACGTGATCTCAAAGGCGGATGCCACGGGACTCGTCGATAGTATTCCGGATGACTACGGAGAAAAGGCCAAGATGGAGCGCCTCGGCTACACGAGCGTCGCAGAGAGCCTGTCCGAGCGCTTTCACATGGATATCGATCTCCTCAAGGCACTCAATCCACACTCGCAATATGCTGCTGGCGAAACGGTGTGGGTCGTGTCGCCGGGATCACCTAGGGTCGGAAAGGTCAAGCGCATCGAGGTTCGCAAGCAGACGGGACAGGTCCTGGCCTACGCGCAGGACGGGTCGTTGCTTGCGGTTTATCCCGCAACGATCGGCAGTGAAGATAACCCTGCCCCCTCGGGCACGCACAAGGTTAAAGGTGTCGCCAGAATGCCCGTTTACAGATACAACCCAAAAGTCAATTTCAAGCAGGGCCACAACTCCAAGATCCTAACCATAGCCAAAGGGCCGAATGGCCCGGTCGGCAGCGTCTGGATTGATCTGACCGAGCCGACCTATGGAATCCACGGGACTCCTAATCCTGAACTCATTGACAAAGTGGGCTCACACGGCTGCGTGCGCCTGACGAACTGGGATGCGGAGGAACTGGCGGGGATGGTCAAACCGGGTGTCGTCGTCAAGTTCATCGATTGAGATTCGGAGTGGTCAAATATTACCAATAACAAGTTGAAACCCAAAGAGAGACACCCGTTACGCTCGACACTGCACCGGGTCAGGGTCTAGAGTAGCGTGTACAGTTTTATGGGACCTCCCGAGAGGTTGCGCCCGATGGGCGATGTTGCCGCTCAAGACACAGGCTCGCAGATGCCGAAAACGTCGACGGGAAAAGCGCGCCACCGCGTCAGGATCGGATTTCAGCTCTCAATCACAGCGCTTTTTGTTGCGGTCGTCCTTTGTGTCGGCCTAGCGCTTGTCTATCTGAGCTTCGATCGGGCGAAGGCGATCACCCGTACCGCCGCCATGACCTTCATAGACCGGGTTGCAGAACATACGGCGGAGCGGGTGAACGGGCAATTCAAGGAGGTCCAGAGCGCCCTGGCGGTGCTGAAGCAACTCCCGTCCGTCGAAAGCGCAGCGATCTCGGACAATCAGTCCCTCTATGCAATCCTGGCAGTGCTTCTTCGCCAACACGAACAGCTCTACAATCTTTACGTCGGGTACGACGACGGAGCTTTTATCGAGCTTGACGCCCTTGACCGAGCCGGGCCTGCCGTCCGGGCGCAAATTAAGGCGCCCGCGACTGCAGCTTTCCGGCTGACCGTGATTGATCGACCGCCGGGATCGTCTACACGGACGCGGACCACCTACTTTCTCTCCGACGACCTCAAGACGCTCACCCAGGCGCAGCGCGAGGCGGACTACGATCCTCGGAACAGGCCCTGGTATCTCGGCGCTTTCGAGCCCGGCGCCGGTGCGATTACTGCTCCTTATGTCTTCAAGGGTGTCAACCTGACCGGGTACACCGTGCGGACGCCGTTCACGGCGCCGCGGCGCGGCATAGTCGCCGGCGACATACTGCTCGCCGACGTTGACGCTTTCCTGCGCGCCCAGAAGCTCGGGCAGTCGGGCGTCGTCTTCCTGTTCGACGACAGCGGGCGGTTGATCGCCCATCCTCGGATGACCGAGTTCTTGAAAGCGCGGTCCTCGGACGGCACTACAGACCTGCCGCGACTTGATCGAGTTGAGGCCATCGATATCAGCGTTCCATTGATGGCATGGAGGCAGAGCGGTGATGCCCAGCAGTTTTTTGAGGGCAGGGACGGCCGGACCTACGTTGCGGCGTTCCGCTCGATTGAGACAGCCGGTTCGGCGAATCTGCGTCTGGCTGTCGTGGCGCCGCTTGATGAGTTCTTTTCGGAGGTAGAGGCGGGAAGGCGCAGGCTGCTCTTGCTCGCGCTCGCCTTCGTTCTAGCCTCATTGCCCATCGTCTGGTGGATCGGCTCGCTGCTATCCCGCTCCATGAATGCTTTGGCCGTTGAAACCGAGCAGATCCAGCGTTTTGATGTACAGGGAGAGGGCAAGCGGGTGCGCTCCATGATCCGTGAGATCGACGATCTGGGCCAATCCGTTTCGACCATGCGCACGGTTGTCCAAACCTTTTCAAGTTTCGTCCCGAAGCGCCTCGTACAGCAGCTTGTCGAGAGCGGGACAGCGTTGCGGCTGGGTGGCTCCCGCCGCGAGGTCACGATCCTGTTCACGGACATCACGGGTTTCACCAATATCTCGGAGCACGCAGATCCCGAGAAGCTCATGCTCTACACGTCCCGTTACCTTGCAGCGCTAACGGAGGTGATCATGACGAACAATGGCACGGTTGATAAGTTTGTCGGCGATGCGGTGATGGCGATTTGGAATGCCCCGGCAGAGGATCCGGATCATGTCGCGCATGCCTGTTCAGCGGTGCTCGCATGTCGTGATGCGAGCCATATGCTTATTCAGGAGTTCGAACGGGAGGGCTGGGTGGCCTACAGGACGCGGTTCGGTCTCCATACGGGCGAGGCAGTCGTCGGCAACGTCGGCTCGTCGGATCGAATGAGCTATACGGTCTTCGGCGCAACCGTGAACCTGGCGGCCCGGCTGGAGGCGCTCAACAAGGACTACGGCACCGAGATCCTCGTCAGCGAGGCCGTCCGGGAACGCGTGGCGGATCGGTTTACCTTTAATCCAGTTGATATCGTGAGGCCGAAGGGTTTCGAGGCCGCGGTGCAAGTCTACGAATTGGCAGCATGATCAAAATGAGGGGAGGCCCCAAAAGCCTCTCCTTCAAACTCCCCTATATCCGGACCGCTTTTACACTCCCAAGATCGCATCAATCTGGGCAATCAGAGCAGCATAGGTTTCGATGTGCCGATGGTATTCCGCTTTGATCTCTTCGGTGATCTCCGCAAGCGGCCCTTCGCCTTCCTGGCGAAAGTGGCGGACGTCTTTATCCTCTATCGACCGAAGCTGTTTTTCATGCTCGGCGATTCTTTGCTCATAGCTTTTTCTAACCTCACGCAAATCCATGGCACCCTCCATAGCTCGGCTCAACTTAGCCAACTGCATCCGCCGGATCATTCAAGATATACCCATCGCTCCAATCACGGCAGAGCTTCCGTACTGCTATTTCGTCCCATCAGGGGAAGAGAAAAGCGGATTGAGTTTCGGCACCTTAACGCTCGTGCGATCGACGTGCAGTCTGGCTGGGTGACCTCCCCCTAGTTCCTCGCCGATGTGCTATCGGCAGAATGATTTCATCGTTGGCGATCATGATGTGTTGCTGGGAGAAATTGGCGGAGCCCCAGTCTATATCAGCGGGCCGCAGTATGAGGCATGGAAACATACGGAACTGATCATCGACGTCGTGCCCGGCCGAGGCGGCATGTTCTCGCTCGATAACGGTCGGGAGGTGCGCTTTTTGACACGTTCGCGCATTTGCGCCGTTCCAGGTTCGTAGCGAGCCTGCTTCAACGGCAAGGCGCCTTGGCCTCAGTGATATTTTTGTCGCTCGCCGGTCAAAATGGCGCCGGCGATCGACTTAACGCGGTCGTCCCGGCATGGATTTCCCATACCACGAGGTGCGCTCGAAGGAGTGATCGCGCGACCACGCCACGCACTCCGGAGGCTCTTGAACATCCAAGATGTGGGAGGTTGGCTGCGATACCTACGAAAACTCTGATCAAAGCTGGCTGAGCCCGTCGGCCCGCTCTTCAGCTGGACCCTGCCGACTTGCAAGGTTCAATGCTGTATTGATCACGCCAACATGACTGAAGGCTTGCGGGAAGTTGCCAAGCATCCGCTGCGCGATCGGGTCATATTCTTCCGACAGCAGGCCCACATCGTTACAAAGCGACAGGAGCCTCTCGAACAGCTTGCGCGCATCGTTGTCGCGTCCGATCAGCGTCAGGGCGTCGGCAAGCCAGAAGCTGCAGGCCAGGAACGCTCCCTCTCCAGGAGGAAGGCCGTCGTTGACCACTTCAGTTTCGTATCGCAGCACCAGACCGTCGCGCACCAATCTCTGCTCGATTGCCGCGACAGTTCCCTTGAAGCGGGGATCGTCGGGCCGAAGAAATCCGACCAGTCCGATCTGCAGCAGACTGGCATCAAGCTTCTTCGATCCGTAAGCCTGAACGAAGCTGCCAAGCTCGCGGTCGTATCCTCTTTGGCATACCTCCTCGTGAATTTCATTGGCGATCTTTAGCCACCGCCGCGCATCCCCTCGCGAGCCTTCTATCAGCGAAATTCGCGCTGCCCGGTTGAAGGCAACCCAGGCCATGACCTTGGAATGGGTAAAATGCTGCGGACCGCCGCGGACCTCCCAAATGCCCTCATCTGGTTTGCGCCAAGCGTCTTCCAGAAACGGCATGAGGACTGCCCTCAGCGCGCGCGCGCGGGGGTGCCGCGGCAAGCCGCCTTTTATCGCCTGCGCCATGGCATCGGCGACCTCGCCATAGACGTCCAACTGGAACTGTTCCGAGGCCGCGTTCCCGATCCTGACAGGGCGCGAGTCTTCGTAGCCTGAAAGCCAGCCGGCTTCCCATTCCAGCAGATTGCGCTCGCCAGCAACGCCATACATGATCTGCATCTGCTCCGGAGCGCCGGCGACGGCGCGCAGCAGCCAGTCACGCCAAGCACTAGCCTCATCATAATAGCCGAGCTTCATGAGAGCGAGAAGCGTCAAGGTCGCATCGCGAAGCCAGCAGTAGCGGTAATCCCAGTTGCGTGACCCGCCCAGATGTTCCGGCAGAGACGTTGTCGCTGCGGCGACGATCCCGCCGGTCGGCATGTATGTGAGGGCCTTTAGCGTGATCAGCGATCGCTTGACCTGATCCGTCCATATACCAACTGCCGGGCAGCGCTCGGAGAAATCGAGCCAAAACGTTTCGGTGTCCTGAAGAGCAGTTTCAACGTCTTTGGCTGTCGGCCGTGGTAAGTGTGAGGGACAGTAAGTCAGCGTGAATGGCAAGCGCTGCCCGGCCGAAACGCTGAACGTTGCGCTGGTATGCATATCTTCACCTTCGAGTGAAACTGGAGATGTCAGAACAAGCATGTCCGGGCCCGCAATGGCCGTGAGGCTAGCGTCATCATAGCGGGTCACCCAAGGAACGGTCCGGCCATAGTCAAACCTCACCGTGAAGTCGAAGTCGAAATCAACACGACCATGCTTGCCTACGACGATACGCATCAGATCGCTAGTGCCGTCCCGAAGCGGCATGAAATCATAGACTATTGCGGCACCGCTCTCAGTCTCGAATTCCGTCTCGAGAATAAGGGTGTTTTCGCGATAGCGTCGCGTAACTCTATAGTCCTTTGCGGAAGGGGAAATCAGCCAGCGGCCGTTTTCGGGGGACCCGAGCAAAGCGGCAAAACAGGCCGGCGAATCGAACCGCGGGAAACACAGCCAGTCGATCGACCCGTCTCGCGACACCAGCGCCGCCGTCTCACAATCGCCGATCAAGGCGTAATCTTCTATTCTTGCCTGCACGATCACCTCCTGAGGCTTTGCAAGGAATGGGTGAGTTTTGAAGCCATTCAGGCTCTTCCCGACGTCGGCCTCTGGCATGACGCCAGAGCTGGAAAACCCGGCGCTCTGGTGAGGCCTGGTCGCAATCCCTGCTGATAGCAGAGACGCTCTCCCACTGGCTCGCATGTGTCAAGCCGGGTGCTTTCACCGGCAGGATGGGATGACGTCATGCCGCTCTAGGTGTCCCAGTCCCGGAGGGCGCAAAAAACACCCTGATTGAATGGGGCTGATGGCTTGGTTCATGGCGTCGTCGCTCAGAAGGATTCGTCACCTTGCAAAATGCGGCAGCGCGAAAGACGTGATTGTGACGCGCGGGGCGTGGCCGTGAAGGTGACCAACGTCTACTGGGTCAATTATTCCAAAACGGCGAAAGAGTTATAATCTTATGCAGCATTTGCACTAAATAGTTCTTATGTATGATCGTATGGCTACCTTACGAATTTGATTGTAGGCAGGCTGTATGGCTCATGCAATTCCTTTCCAAAATCGCCTGCTGATGTTTCGACCTACTCCAGCGAAGCCATTCCCAATCTCCAGGACCTGCCACTGCGGAACGGCGCGGTGAGGCTAGCCATCCAATTCACACGCGGCATTTGGCTGTCAATTTGCCTGGGCGTACAGGATCGCTCGTTGGAATTTTTGTGGTCACCGCGGCCGTCTTATCGCGGGTCGCGATGTTTCTCCCTTTTGACGATTACTTGAGATTGCCCGTCGTCTGAAACCGGCGGCAACGAAATGGACCAGGTCAACGCTATGCGACACAGTACACTTCTGCTCAATCGGGAATTTTCCATCGGCGATACCGATCCACGCCTGTTCGGCTCGTTCATCGAGCATCTCGGACGGTGTGTTTATGGCGGCATCTTTGAACCCGGCCACCCGACTGCCGATGTCAAGGGCTTCCGCCAGGACGTCATGGCGCTGATCCACGAGCTGGCCCCGACAATCGTGCGTTATCCGGGAGGAAATTTCGTCTCGGGTTATCGCTGGGAAGACGGCGTGGGACCCTTGGAGAAGCGGCCCCGTCGTTTGGACTATGCCTGGATGTCCACGGAAACAAACAACTTCGGCACCAATGAGTTCATCGACTGGTGCCGTCAGGCCAAGATCGAGCCGATGCTGGCTGTCAATCTCGGTACGCGCGGACCGGAAGACGCTGGCCGGTTTATCGAATATTGCAATCATCCTGGCGGTACCGACCTGTCCGAACTGCGTCGGTCCCACGGCTGGCCGGAACCCCACAACATCAAGTTCTGGTGCCTCGGAAACGAGATGGACGCGCCATGGCAGGTGGGCGCAAAGACCGCAGACGAATATGGTCGTGCCGCAACCGAAACGGCAAAGGTGATGCGCTGGGTCGATCCCAGCATCGAATTGGCCGCCTGCGGCTCTTCCGGTCGCAATATGCCGACCTTCGGTGCCTGGGAAGATGCGGTTCTGCAACACAGCTTCGACGAGGTCGACTGGATTTCCCTCCATATGTATCTGAATGACTATGCCGGCGATACGCCAGCTTTTCTCGGGAGCGCCGACACGGTGGACTACTTCATCGAGGAGGTCGTGGCGATCGCCGATGCGGTTGCAGCACGACGCCGCTCGTCGAAACGCATCAAGCTCAGTCTCGACGAATGGAACGTTTGGTACCGGACCCGGCGTCCTCGCGCAACGCGGGTCAAGCCCGGATGGCCGGAGGCGCCGACGATCCTGGAAGAGATCTATACCATGAAAGACGCTCTCGCCTTCGGCGGAATGATGATCTCGCTACTCAATCACGCCGACCGGGTTCGTTGCGCCTGCCTGGCCCAACTCGTCAACGTTCTCGCCCCGATCATGACCGAGCCGGGAGGATCGGCCTGGCGCCAGACCATCTTCTGGCCTTTTGCCCAGGCATCGAATTTCGGTCGCGGTCAGGTGCTGCGCGCCAAGGTCTCGAGCGACACCTATGCGGCCACCTATCACGATCCGTTGGGCGCGGTGGACCAAGCAATCGATTTGCCGGCGGTTCCTTTCTTGAAGTTGGCCGCCGTCGATACCGGCGATGGGGTGACATTGTTCGCGTTGAATCGCGATCTGGAGCAGCCGATGCGGCTGGAAGGTGCAATCCAGGGCTTTGGGTCGATGCAACTGGCTGAAGCCCTCAGCCTTCACCATGCCGATCTGGAAGCCATCAACAGTAGTGAGGCACCCGACAGGGTCCGGCCGGTTGCATTGGGCGGCGTAACGATTTGCGCAGACCGGCTTGAGGCAACGTTGCCGCCGGCATCGTGGACCATGATCAGGCTGGCATTGCCCCAAATTTGATCGGGTTCAGTCACATTTAAGGGAGGAATGTCAGGAATGTCTGGGTCCAATCGGCTGAAGAACCTTCAGTGGATTTCCGTCGCGCTATGTGTGCTGGCAATCGGGGTCAATTATATCGATCGCGCCACAGTGTCCGTCGCCAATTTGTCGATTCGCAATGAGTTCGGCCTCAATGCTACCGAGATCGGTGGGCTGGTTTCCGTATGGTCCTTGTCATACGCGATTTCCCAGCTTCCGATGGGCTGGCTTGTCGATCGGGTCGGACCGAGGAAATTGCTCGGCTTCGCATTGCTGATATGGTCCGCCGCGCAAGCATTGGGCGGATTGGTGGGCAGTTTCAGCCAGTTGCTCTGGGCCCGTGGTGTACTCGGGGTGGGCGAAGCCCCCGCCTATACCGGCTCCGCCCGCGTTGTGACCAATTGGTTTCATATTTCCAAGCGTGGATTGCCCACAGGCTTTTACAATATGGCGGGAACGCTGGCGCCGGCGATCGCGCCGCCGTTACTGACCGTGTTGATGCTTGCTTACGGCTGGCGTGCCATGTTCCTTGTCATGGGTGTGATCGGCATCGCCGGCGCCGTCGTCTGGTTCATCTTTTACCGCGATCCTGAGACCAGCGGTCTCACCAACGCGGAGCTCAACGAAATTCGCGATGGTGACACGGAGGGGACAAGGGCCGTAACCTTCGGGCAATGGTCGCGGCTTTTCACCTTCCGGACCATGTGGGGCATGGTGCTGGGATCATTCTGCCACAGCTATGTGCTGTGGATGTATCAGGCTTGGCTGCCGGCATATCTGGAGATGCAGCATCATTTCTCCGTCGCCACGACCGGGATCTATGCAGCCATTCCCTATGTGTGCGGCATCGCCGGTTCGATCATTGCCGGCTATGTCTCCGATGCGTTGGTGCGCAGCGACATCGATCTCATCCTGAGCCGCAAATTGCCGGCAATCGTCGGTCTGGTCGGCGTCGCCGTTTTCACGGTACTTGCCGCAATGACCGGCAACGCGGCCTTGGCGATCGTGTTCATCTCGGTGACGATGTTCTTTGTGCAGCTGGCCGCCGCTAGCATCTGGATGATTGCTCCGACCGTCGCTCCGCATAACTATGTCGCCTCCAGCGCCAGCATCCAGAACTTCGGCGGCTATATCGGCGCGACGATCTCGCCGATCGCCACCGGTTTTATCGTCGATGTCACCCATTCGTTCAATCTTGGTCTGGGGATCGCCGCGGGGATGGCCATTCTTGGTGCCTTGTCCTACGTGCTGCTGGTGACGAAAACGATTGATGCGGACGAATTGGCTGGTGTGTAAGTCGGGCTTAGAACCTTTATTCCTTTGAAATAGGTACTGCCGGTTGAATGAGTAGTTGCTGCATTGCTTCCGCCAAGGAATGACGCGATTGGCCGCCTCGGCTGGACAAATTATAGGTCGCCCGTCTGAGAAAATGCCGCCGGATCGAACCAGCCTGCTTGACCCGCGTCTTTGGGATCAGGTTGACTGATTGCTGCGGCGGCACACCGGCTAATGTCGGGCAGCCTTTCAACGGGCATCGCAATCGGCGCTAAGGCTCATGAAACCTCGATGCGAGAGGCAATGATTTCGTTCCCGCCTTGTGCCGGCGCTCGCATCGCGTGCCGCCTGGGGTAGGTGCGTTTAGAGAGAAAATTCAGAACATCCCGGAAGTGATGAGCGGTGTTTTTTTGTCCTGCGCGGCAATTGCCCTGGCATGATAAAGAGCCGCATGTCGATCCTCAGGCAGGCGATGGTAAACGATCGCGAGGGCAGACGCGGTGATGCCGAAACGATGGCACATCGGGCAGATGATCTCAATGTGGTCGCTTGCACGCGGTAGCTTTTCTTCGGCTTCGGCTTCACAGATGGGACAGTTGACGCTCATCGGCTAGATCCTTTGCATGGTGCAGCAAGGCGGGTCAACCTTCTGGTAGACCGGTGTATTTGCGGACGAAATCCGCGATGTTTCGCTCCTGCACCTCGTCGCAGATATTATCACTCCCCTTCTGGCCCCAAAACCGCGCTACTCGACGAAGCGAGCGTTATTGGATCATCATATTGGAGTAGAAGGGTTAGCCTCGCATAGCCTATAGGCCGGCTTGTACGGTCGAATCGAACGGCGTAGCATGCGAGAATAAAATTGGCAGGCGACCGCAATGTTAGCAGCGACTTACGAAGCACCGGTCGTCGGACGGTTGGACCGCGGGCTTTAGTGCATCGTGATTGGGTAGCTGTTCGCGTCTTCGTCTCTCGATTTTGTTGGCGTCCATAGAGATGCCAAAGCGGCTCCTCTTGCTACTGCATGATCTTCGCCACGTTTGGCGGAATCCAATCGAATGTCAGCTATTGTAGAAACATTCATTTGAGGCGAGACGGGAGCGTCGTTTCCGATCTCCCCTGGACGAGCCGAAGAGGATTCTCAGGCGATATGCTGGAAAGCCATAGCCAGGTCAGGAGTATTCAGTATCTGCGAGCCTTGGCGGCGATTTCCGTCGTTTTCTTTCATGTCAGTGAGACATACGATCTGGGATTCAAGATTGGAGCTTCCGGTGTCGATATATTCTTCGTGATCAGCGGCTTCATCATGTGGGTTACCACACAAGGAAAATTGGTGAGCCCGCAGGAGTTCATGTCGCGAAGAATATCGAGAATAGTGCCAGTTTACTGGATCGCTACGATCGTGACGGTTGTTGTGATTACAGTGAAGCCACTGTTCTTTTTCGACGTTGATCCAAGTGCTGAGAATCTGATCGGCTCTCTCTTTTTCCTGCCTCTTATCAAGGATGAAGCGTTGCATCCCGTTGTCGTGCAGGGTTGGACGTTGTCGTACGAGATGTTCTTTTATCTTATTTTCTCCATTTCATTGCTCCTTTCAGAATTCAATCGGTTTTGTTTTTTGGTAATCGCTCTCGTTCTTTTGGTTGCTTTGCATTCCCAGATGCCTTTCAGCTACGCGCGTGCCTTTACCGAGCCGGTTATTCTCGAGTTCGCGGCGGGCGTCATCATCGGGCGCCTGTGGACACAGAATTTCAGAATTCCTTTTCATATCGCCATGGCTTTGATGACAGGCGGATTTGTCTTGCTGCTGACGAGCGCTTTGCTGCCCGACGTCGATCGCGTCGTGCGCTGGGGCGTGCCGGCAACTCTTCTGGTTCTGGGTGTTGCTTTCGCCGAACGAGAGCGAGGGTCGCCGGAGCTGGCGGTCGTGCACTTCTTGGGGGATGCCTCTTATTCAATTTATATCTGGCATGTGCTTACCGGCGTCGTGGTGACGGCGATCCTGTTGCGCGTTGGGACACCACATGCGGCGCTTCCCATGCTCGTCGTGGCAGGCTCGCTCGGGCTTACCCTGATTTGCTACGTCCTCATTGAACGCCCGATGCTTCGGCTGACGCGTCGGTCTCGAACGAAGACCGTGCCGGAATAGCAAGCGACGGAACTATCCGCAGTCTGGCATGCCACGAGCGAAGAGGGATCGACAGCAAGCCAGGCGGTTTTGTCAAATCCGAAACCGATTTCTATGGCGTTTACAATTGGTTTGAGGGCGAACGTGTCCATGATCCGTCGAGGGACTTTGCGTATATTCTAATAAGCTTTATGGTCATGTTGAAGGCCATACGGTTATCTCGGATATTCTTCGCAGCTTGCGGTACGCGGCTATTTGTAAAATCTGATGCGTGGAGGTCTCAGCATATGGTTGCATTGAACTGCCGATTTTGTGCGAGCAAGTTAACTGAAACTGTTGTTGATTTGGGGGCGTCTCCTCTCGCAAATTCCTACGTTTCTCCCGAACGAATTATGGATCTGGAACCGTTTTTCTCCCTGCATGCCTTTGTTTGCAGCAGTTGTTTTCTCGTTCAGGTTCCGACGATGACGGCGAGAGAAAACATTTTCGATGAAGACTACGCCTATTTCTCGTCCTATTCATCCTCCGTCCTGGCGCACGCAAAGAACTACGTCGACAAGATGGTCGAACGATTTGAGTTTGACGCCCGAAGTCAAATCGTCGAAATCGCCAGTAATGACGGTTACCTGCTCAAAAATTTCAAGCAGCGCGGCGTCCCCGTTTTAGGGATCGAACCCTCCAGAAGTGTTGCAGATGCCGCGATAGAAGCTGGGATTCCAACTCGTGTTCAGTTCTTCGGCGCCGAAACGGCAAAATCACTTCGTGATGAGGGTTTGCTGGCCGATCTTATCATCGGCAACAACGTTCTGGCGCATGTGCCTGACATAAACGATTTCGTGGCGGGCATGAAAGTCGCCCTGTCCGAAACCGGCATCATAACGATGGAATTTCCGCACTTAATGCAAATGCTGGAGAACATCTATTACGACACGATCTACCACGAGCACTATTCCTATCTCTCGCTCTTTAGCGTCGAGAAGATCTTTGCCCGCCATGGGCTGACGATCTTCGATGTGGAGGAGATTGCTCCTCAGGGAGGGTCTCTCCGCATCTACGCCTGCCACGCGCAGGACGAGACGCATCCTTTGGAGGTACGCGTCAAGGCGCTGCGCGATCGCGAGCTTGAAGGTGGGGTGAATTCATTGGCGCGGTACCATAATTTTGCCGAGAGAGTACACCGCAGCAAACGTCAGCTTCTGCGGTTCTTGAGCGATGCGAAGGAAAATCGGAAGAGCGTGGTTGGTTACGGCGCTCCCGCCAAAGGCAACACGCTTTTGAATTTTTGCGGCATCAAGACCGATCTTCTGGACTATACGGTCGATATCAGCCCGCACAAGCAGGGTCGTCTGCTGCCGGGCACGCGCATACCCATCCACGCACCCGATAAAATCGAAGAGACAAAGCCGGACTACGTCCTTATTCTGCCCTGGAACATCAAATCCGAAATCATGGAGCAGATGTCGGTCATAAGACAGTGGGGAGGTCAGTTCGTCGTGCCGTTGCCGGATGTGGAGGTGTTCAGCTGATGTCGTCAGCGATATCAACCCGCACCACCGAAAGCGGCGCGACGATGTACGGTCTGATCGAACGGCTGTACCCGATATGCCGGAGTATCACCGGAGCCGGCGTGGCGGAAACACTGGACATCATAAGTCAACAAATTCCGCTTGAGATTCATGAGATTGCAAGTGGCACCGCCGTTTTCGACTGGACTGTGCCGAAGCAATGGACGATCCGGGACGCCTTTGTAAAAAACAGCCGCGGAGAGCGAGTGATCGACTTTCATGCGCACAATTTGCACGTGGTGAGTTACAGTTGCCCGATCAACACGTGCTTGCGGCTTGCCGAGTTGCGGCCACACCTCTATTCGGATCCCGAGCATCCGGATTGGATTCCCTATCGTACAAGCTATTACCGCGAGGATTGGGGCTTTTGCCTGGCGCACTCCGCATTACAAGCGTTGACGGACGACGACTACACGGTTTGTATCGATTCGACGCTCGAAGATGGCAAACTGATCTGGGGAGAATGCTTTATCCCCGGCGCGATATCCGACGAGATCGTCATTTCGACGCATATCTGCCACCCATCCCTTGCCAATGACAACCTCTCGGGCATCGCGGTTTCAGTCGAGCTGGCAAAAGGCCTGCTTGCCGCCACCGGTCCACATTACTCCGTCCGCATTCTGTTCATTCCCGGAACGATAGGGTCGATTGTCTGGCTGGCCACGAATGTGGAACGTCTGCGAACGATACGCCACGGCCTCATTGCGGTAAATCTCGGCGACCCCGGCCACCTCCACTACAAGCGCAGTCGTCGCGGACGCGCCGAGATCGATCGTGTGGTGGAATATGTCCTACACAGGCGAAAGGACGATTTTGCAGTGATCGATTTTTCTCCCTACGGCTATGATGAACGACAATTCTGCTCGCCGGGTATCAACTTGCCGTTCGGTTGCCTGTCCCGTACGCCCTACGGCCAGTTTCCAGAATACCATACGTCCGCCGACAATATGGATCTCGTAAAGCCGGAGGCTTTGGAGCATTCTCTCGGTGCTTATATCGAGATCATCCGACTTCTCAATCGCAATGGCCGATTTCAAAATCTTCAGCCGATGTGCGAGCCACAGCTTGGAAAGCGTGGTCTTTATGCATCGATTGGCGGGCGTTCCGATGCGAAGGAACGGCAGATGGCGATGCTTTGGGTGTTGAATTTCTCGGATGGTGACCACTCGCTTCTCGACATCGCCGAACGCGCCGGGATTGACTTCGACGTCATAGCCGATGCGGCCGAAATTCTCACGCAGCATGCCCTGCTGGCGCGCTGCAAAGGTGCGAACCCGTGACCTCCCTACCGGCGTGACCTTTGCCGGTCGTTTCGCGGTAGTGACCGGCGCCAGCAGCAGTGTTGGCAAGGCCATTGCCATGGCGCTTATTGCGGCAGGCGTCAACGTTCACGCGCTCGGTCGGCGTCCCCCTGGCGAGAGAGCGGACGGCAAAGGAAGGACGGCGCCTTTGTTCATGTTTTCCTGTTAAAATCGACGGCGCCTTCCCTCCACGTTTGCAACGCACCATCACCCGCGGCCACGTCCGCGATTCCCATTGCGAGCGAGCTCCTGTCGCGCGCGGCTGATCCGTTTCGTTGGAAGTATTTTTCACCCAAAATGGCTAATTATCCATAATTAAAAAGTATTAAACTGCCTACCCGCTATTGAATATTGCGCTATACAGTAAACTAAACTACCTTGTTTTATCGATACTTGGATAGCCAAGTGCGAGAGCGCGGGTAGTGCTGTGAATGAATAAGCCATTGTTTAATTGGCGAAATTTCACAACGCGGCAATTGAGAATAATATGATAGTCTTTGCGGATTTCTATTTGCAAAGGCTATTATTTCTACCCGTTTCGGTTGGGCAGGTTCCTGTTCCCTCAGGACGTGGTCGCATATCGCAGCGTTCTCAAACGCCTGCTTTGGGTCTTCTTCTGCTTTGAACGCTCTGGTGGTCCGAGAAACGATCATCGTGACGCTTTTTAGCAGTTTGACGTTTTCCGGAGGGGTGTGTCCGAAGCACAAGACTCTTCTCTTCCGCGGCGAATTGAGCGCAACGAACAAAAGGGGGCTAAATGCTTAGAAACGCCTTGATCGCTTCCGGTTGCGTCGTGATGGTTGCGACAGCGGCTTCAGCGCAAGACCCGCAAAGCGGGGCATCATTTCGAGATGATTTCAAGAGCATCAACCCGGCGTTTTGGTACATATCCGACGGCTGGAATAACGGCAGTCATCAAAATTGTACGTGGTCACGCAACGAGGTTCGCATCGATGGGGATGAGCTTGCCCTAACCCTCACCAAGGGCAAATCCCAGGATCGAGACTATCTCTGCGGCGAAATTCAGACGACCCGCCGCTACGGCTACGGCACATACGAAGCTCGCCTCAAGGTGGCGAATGGCTCGGGTCTCAATTCCGCGTTCTTCACCTATGTTGGTCCGCCCGCTCAGCAAATTCACGATGAGATCGATTTCGAGATCCTCGGCAAAAATACGAGCGCGGTACAACTCAATCAGTTTGTGAACGGTAAAGGAGGAAATGAAAAATTCATCGATATCGGCAATCCGGCTGACCAAAACTTCAACACCTACGCCTTCGTCTGGCAACCCGGGCGTTTGCGTTACTTTCTGAATGGTCATCTGGTTCGCGACGTTACAGATGGATCGAAGGTGCCGACCAGTCCTCAGAAGATACTCTTCAGTCTCTGGGGAACGGACACGCTGACCGACTGGATGGGCAAATTTACCTATTCTCGACCCGTCACACTTGAAGTCGATTGGGTGGCTTTCACCGCCGCCGGCGACAAATGCCAGTTCCCGCAATCGATTGTCTGCACTCTGGAACAGCTTGGGAAACGGTAGAGTCGACGGTTTGTCATTCTGGAAGCCCCTGCCGGTCAGCCGGCTTATGCGAAGAAGATCCGATGCCTCATGTCCTTTATCTCGTTCACGACCTCAACGATCCGGCAGTTCGCCGCCGGGTGATCATGCTGGCGGCCGGAGGGGCAACCGTGACGCTCGCCGGATTCCACAGAGACGCACGTGGCGCGGTAGCAATCGAGGGTATCACGCCAATCGACCTCGGTCAGACCATCGACGGGAAATTTGTCCAGCGCACCTATGCGGTCGCACGCGCCATCTTGGTGCTGCAACGCCTCTTCAAACGCATTACGAAGCCTGATGTCATCATCGGCCGCAACCTCGAGATGCTGGCGATCGCGCATCGAGCAAATGCTATTTTCGGCGGCGCGGTGCCGATCGTCTACGAATGCCTCGATATTCATCGCCTGCTTCTGCGCGATGACTTGGTCGGTGCGATTATCCGCCGAGGTGAGGGGTATTTAGGCCGAGGCGCCCAGCTGGTCGTGACCAGCTCGCCGGCTTTCATCGATCACTATTTTCGGCCGATGTCAGAGCTTCATGGGCCGTTTATGCTCATTGAAAATAAAGTGATTGCATTCGACGACCCGGCTCAGCCAACCGATGTGTCCGGGCCGCCCAATGGAACGCCCTGGAAGATTGGCTGGTTCGGTGCATTGCGGTGCAGACGGTCGCTGCAACTGCTCGCCGACTTTTCCCGCGCTCTGGACGGCAGGTTCGAAATCGTGCTCCGCGGCCGACCGGCCTATGCGGCGTTTGACGATTTTGATGCCGTCGTTGCGAAAGAACCTTATCTCTCATTTCTTGGTCCCTATAAGAACCCTGAGGAACTCTGCGCAATCTATGGCGCTGTGCACTTTGCCTGGGCGATCGACTTCTTCGAAGAAGGCCTGAATTCAAGCTGGCTCCTGCCCAACCGCCTTTATGAAGGGTGCCTTCATGGAGCGGTGCCGATTGCGTTTAAGGGAACGGAAACAGCCCGATTTCTTGCGCGCGAGGCCATCGGTCTTTGCCTTGAAGAGGCGACACCCGAGGGGCTGGCTGCACTTTTGTCCCGAATGGATAGCGTGACGTTTCGGCGATTGCGCACGGCTGTAAAGAGCAAGGATCAAAATCGCTGGACCGCAGGCCGAAGGGACTGCGTGGCATTTGTTCGTAAGCTCATGGAGATCAGCGCAGTTCAGCCGCCGCAATTGCGATTGCAGTGCTTTGTTTCCGCGAATGTCAGCTCAAATGGTGAACGGATATGAACCGACGTGGCTTCATTGTCATTCCATGTCTGAACGAGGTGGAGCACATCGAAGCGCTGCTGATTGACTTGCGCCACGCGCTTGATGAGCAGGTTTCCTGCATTGTCGTGGTCGATGGCGGTAGCAGCGACGGTACTGTCGATGTTGTCGCCCGGCTGAGACAAGACGAGCCGCGCATCATACTCTTGGACAACCCGGCAAGATTGCAAAGCGCCGGCGTCAACCTCGCCGTCAAAAGTCTGGGCAGCGGGTTCGACTATTTCATCCGCATTGACGCGCACGGCCGATATCCTTCCGATTACTGCAAACGCTTGATGGAGGAGGCCGAGGTGACAGGCGCAGATTCCGTGGTTGTCGCCATGGATACCGTCGGATTTGGCCTCATGCAAAGGGCAACCGCTTGCGCGCAGAACTCAAGGCTCGGCAATGGCGGCTCTAAACATCGGGGAAATGCGCATGGTCATTGGACCCGTCACGGTCATCATGCGCTGATGCGGATAGCGTCGTTTGAAGCGGTCGGCGGCTATGATGAAACATTCAGTCACAATGAAGATGCAGAACTGGACTATCGCCTGCGAAAGGCGGGTTTCCGGATCTGGATGACCGATAAGACGCGTATGATTTATTATCCGCGCGCAAGTGTCGGAAGCCTGTTCCTTCAGTATCTCGGTTATGGTCGCGGCCGCGCCAAGAACATATTAAAGCATGGACATTTGCCAAGTCCGCGGCAGATGCTGCCGCTCATCGTTCTTCCCATAGTCATGGGTGCTTTTTTGGCCGAGCTGCACTGGATAGCCGCCGTGCCGTTCATTCTTTGGGCTCTCGTCTGCGTCTGCTATGGCTTCTGGATGGCGGTCAGGCGAGGCAATCCCTCTGGTCCGCTTGCCGGGTTGGCGGCCATGGTGATGCATTTCGCCTGGTCCACCGGTTTCTGGATGGAACTGCTCGCGTCTTTCAAAAATCGGCGGTCGCCATGACAAAGACCGCCGCCCTGCAGATCGATATAGGCATTTGTACCTATCGCCGTCCGGCCCTCAAGGTCGCGCTGCTGTCGATTGCAGCGCTTGCCGTGCCGGCAGGAGCACGGATCCGCGTCATCGTCGCCGATAATGACAGCGTTCCGAGTGCAAAGGCGCTGGTGGATAGTGCGCGCGCAATGATCCCGCACGACGTCATCTACGTGCATTGCCCTGCCTCCAACATATCGATTGCCCGCAATGCGTGTCTCGACCATGCCACCGGCGATTTTCTAGCATTCATAGATGACGACGAACATCCGACCGAGAACTGGCTTGTCGAGCTTGTCGCCGCAATATCGCATACGGAGGCCGATGTTGTGCTCGGCCCATCCATCAGCGTCTACTCCGAGCGGGCGCCATCCTGGATGCGTGACGGCGATTTCCATTCGACCCTGCCCGTCTGGGTGAAGGGAGAGATTCGTACTGGCCATACATGTAATGCGCTTCTGCGTCTGTCATCGCCCTATGTCAAAAACCGCCGTTTCAATCTCGCGCTTGGGCGCTGTGGTGGCGAGGACACGGAGTTCTTCCATCGCTTGTATCAGGCCGGCGGCTGCATTGCGTTTTCTTCCGCCGCGATTGTTTTTGATCCGGTTCCAGACAATCGCACCAGCCTATCATGGCTTGCAAAGAGAAAATTTCGCGGCGGACAGACCCATGGTCGACTGCTGCGCCAACGCTCCCAGGCACTGTCCTACATGGGGGAAGTCGTTGTGGCACTGGCCAAATTCAGCTTCTGCGCCGCAGCATCCGCTGTCAGCGTTTTATCGCCCGTTCCACGCTACCGATATGCGCTGCGCGCCATCCTGCATCTAGGCGTCGTCAGCGCCTTGGTGGGCATGAGAGAAATCGAACAATATGGAGAGGCGCATTCGCCAGGGAGGTCATCCCATGGCACCTGATGTGGCCCTTCTTGATGTGGCCCTTGTCATTGCCGCCGACAAAGCCGGACAGTTGCAGATAGGCATGTCGGCGGAGGTCGTCGGCGACTGCTTCCGTGATCGCAGGACGATTGCCGCCGCGATTGCATTTGACGAAAGGCCTGTTTCCGCAGCGGGGCTACCCGGCAATCATGGTCCGGGCGGGCTCAGAAACGCTGAGCCAAAGCGGGTTCGCGGTCGGCGGGATGCAATCTTTGATTGTGTAGACGTTGTCATGTCGGGCTGGGCATTCAAGAAAATGAGATGGTGTGGAGCAGCCTTCGGCCGCCCTCGTCCATTTATAGAGGCCCAAGTCTGGGTCAAGTTGAAACAATACGAGGCCAGGTAGCGAACATGCAGGAAACGCTATTGACTTTCAGAGGCGGAGGATCTGGTCCGAAAAACGCGGAACCAGAGGTCGAAAAGTTTATCGACCTTGATCATCTCCTTCAAATGTTTCGGCGGCAGATCAGAATTGTCCTGCTGTTTGCCGGCATTGGACTGTTGATCGGCGTCACCAACCTTGCATTTGCAACATACTACTACACGGCCGGCACCAGCATCCTGCTCGACGAGAATCTCAACCGCTTCGGCAGCGAGATCTCGCCGGCGCCTGCCAATATGGAGGCCGACAAAAAGATCATGAGCCAGGTCGCGATCCTGAAATCGTCTGCGCTCGCTGCAAAGGTCGTCGATAGTCTCCATCTCTACGACAACTACGCCTTCATCGATCCGTCGCCGTCTATGTATGCGCGGTTCAAATCGCTCGTGAAGGGGACGATGGACCTCATTGCCGGCAGAGGCGGCAAGGGTGGGGATTTCAGCAATGAGAATGTCAGGCGCGGAACCGCAGTTGCCGTGTTGCTCGACAACCTGCGGGTCGAACAAGAGCCCCAGAGCTTCGTCGTCAATCTGTTTTATACCTCAACCGACCCCGTCCTTGCTTCAGCGATTGCGAATGCTTACGCCGAAGCATATTTGTCGGATAAATTTGACGCGAATTTCGATGCTTCGCAACGCGCCACCGTCTGGCTTCGAAAGCGCCTGACTGATCTCAAAGATCAATCGCAAGAAGCCAGCCTCCGTGTCGAACGTTTCCGATCTGCGAACCATCTGACGGCGACGAAGGGTGCCCTTCTGTCCGAGGAGCAACTTTCTGACATGAGCACGCAGGTCATTGTGGCAAGAGCGCAAAGTGCAAAGGCGCTTGCGCTCTACAATCAATACAAGTCGATCGTGGAAGCGGGGCAGCAGAGCGCTGTCGACAATGCGGCAACCGTTTCCAACCAGGACAGCCCCACGGTGATTACGACGCTGAGAGAACGTTATCACGCCATTGAAAAACGGGCTCAGGAAATCGAGGACAAATTTGGTAGCGCCCATCCGCAGGCGATCAGTCTTCGCAGCGAGCAGAACGAGGTTGGAAGGCAGATTTACAACGAACTGAAGCAGATGACCGAAAGCTACCGCAACCAATATGAAGTGGCGCAGTCGTGGGAGGCGTCGCTGAAAGACGGGCTGTTGCAGGTCACCGGCCAAACATCGGAGGACAATGAATCGCTGGTTGAACTGAAAAATCTCGAACGCAACGCCGACGCGATCAGCGACCTTTATAAGACTTATTTGACAAGGTATCAGGAGACGGCCCAGAACCAATCGTTTCCGATTACCGAAGCGCGGGTGATTTCCACCGCCACGCCGCCGACAGAGGCATCCAGTCCGAAGCGCACGCTGCTTTTGGCAGGATCTTTGCTGCTCGGTGCCTTGTTCGGCATGGGCGTTGGTGGATGGCGAGAGTTTCGTGAAGTGACCTTGCGCATCGGCGAGGATGTTTCAAGAACGCTCGGCATAAAATTTCTGGGCTACCTGCCGAGAATTGTGCCTCCTGAGGAGTCGGATGGATCGACGGAAGAGTCGCCTGTGATTGACATCATGCGCTTTGCGACAGCGGCGCCGGGTTCGCAGTTCACCGAAACACTTCGCCATGCCAAAATCGTGGCCGATACGATGCTTGGCTATCAGCAATGCAAAGTCATTGGCATCGCGTCGGTGCTGCCCGGCGAAGGCAAAAGCACGGTTGCGGCCAATTTGGCGGCATTGCTCGCCTCGACCAAGGCGAGAACGCTGCTGATCGACGCCGACCTGCGCAAGGCGGCGCTGACGAAGTTGTTGGATATATCCGTGAAGACCGGCCTCTCGGATGTCCTGGCTTTGCAGCCGCCGCAATATTCGCGCTGGCGGGACATCATCGTTGTCGATAGCCAAACCAAACTGGAAATTCTTCCGACGAGCGGAAGTTTCCAGTATCCCAACACAAGCGACCTGATCTCGGGGGTCGCCATGGCGAGACTCCTGGAAGATGCGCGCACGACCTTCAAATATGTCATAGTCGACCTCCCGCCGCTTGGTCCGGTATTCGATACGAAAGCCTTTGAGCGACTGGCTGACGGCTTTGTTATGGTTGCCGAGTGGGGCGAGACGCCACGGTCACTGGTCAAGACTATTTTGGAGGCCGAGCCGCAGATCGCAGCTAAAACGCTCGGAATGATTTTAAACAAAGCGGACCTTGAGAAGCTATATACCTATAGTTCCTACGGAAGTTCGGAATATCTTCTCGCGAGATTTTCCAGCTACTATCGTGAGCACCGTGATCTTGAGCGGCATAACTTCGAAGAAACTCAAAAAATTATCTCGGCGATAGACAGATGAAGTCGTGAGCTCCCGTTTATTGAAGAGATTTCTTGTAGCGATATGGAAAGGATGACTGCGATGAGGATCATGGTAACGGGCAACATGGGCTATGTCGGTCCGGCGGTCGTCTCCCATCTTCGCCAGCAATTTGACGATTGCACCATCATTGGCGTTGATACGGCACTGTTCGGCCATTGCCTGACAGAGCGTGGCTTGCCGGAGCATCTGGTCGATACGCAGGTCTTCAGTGACGTCCGGGATTTGACACCGGATCTTTTTAGCGGGATCGACGCCGTCATCCATTTGGCGGCGATCTCGAACGATCCAATGGGTGTTCGCTTCGAACAGGTAACGGATGAGATCAATCATCGTGCCACGTTGCGCACGGCCGAACTTGCGGCGGCAAGCGGCGTGGCGCGATTTGTCTTTGCGTCCAGCTGCTCAATGTACGGCTATGCCGAGGAGGGTGCGCGCCGGGAAGCTGATCCTCTCAATCCGCTCACAGCCTATGCCCGCTCAAAGGTCGCCGCGGAGGCCGGATTGCGGGATATATCGGGACGGACGAACATGCTGATAACGGCCTTGCGATTTTCGACTGCATGCGGCTTTTCCGGCCGGCTGAGACTCGACCTCGTGCTTAACGATTTTGTGGCGTCGGCGCTGTCGACTGGCCGGGTTTCGGTTCTGAGTGACGGTTCGCCGTGGCGACCACTGATCCACGTCCGTGATATGGCACGGGCGATCGAATGGGCCCTGGGGCGCGCAGAATATGACGGGTTCCTGGCGATCAATGTCGGATGTGAGGAGTGGAACTATCAGGTCCGCGAGCTTGCCGAGGCCGTCAAAATGGCAATCCCCGGCGTCGAGGTCGATATCAACGCCAATGCGCCGCCGGACAAGCGCTCCTATCGGGTCAATTTCGATCTCTTCCGCAGGCTTGCCCCGGATCATCAGCCGAAGGTGACGCTTCCTGCCGCGGTTGCCGACATTCATGATGGGCTTGTAGCGTCCGGTTTTAGCGATGCCAACTACCGTTCGTCTGATCTGGTCCGCTTGAATGTGCTGACGCGAGGCATCGAAAGCGGTCAGCTCAGTGCCGACGTCAGATGGTTGGACCGTCGGACGGCAGATCGTCGCGATCAATCATCGCTTCCGTTTCGTCGCGAAGCCTAGAGCAACCATAATCCCGTGCGAAACCGTGCGCCCGGGAAAAAACGTCAACACTGTCAAATAGCGACCGAGGCAGGTTAGAGTCCAATGATGTTCCGCAAAACCGGATTGGTGGGATCAAGTCTGATAGATCTGGACATAAAAGGTGACGACAGAGGCTTTTTTGCGCGCGTTTTCTGTGACGATGAATTTCGACGGGCTGATTTGCCGCTCAATATCGCCCAGATCAATACGACCTGGAGTGCCCGAGCCGGTACGCTTCGCGGCATGCACTACCAGCTGGAGCCGGCTGCGGAAATAAAGGTCGTCCGATGCATCCGAGGGTCGATTTGGGACTGCATTCTCGATCTTCGGCCGAACTCCAAAACCTTCGGCAAATGGTTCGGAGAGGTCCTGTCGGCGCAAAATCGACGCATGATGTATGTGCCGAAAGGCTGTGCACATGGCCTGATGACGCTGACAGACGATGTCGAGATTATCTATCTGATGGGCGCGGCCTATTCGCCCGCGCACGAACGGGGCGTACGATGGAACGATCCCTATTTTGCCATCGTCTGGCCGAACGAACCCATTGAATTGTCTGCGAAGGATGCCGCCTGGCCATCGTTCGATCCCGTCTTTCACGGCATCGAGACCTTCCGCAATTTAGCGACAGAGGAATTGGGCAGTGACGGATAGCTTTGAAGGGACGCAGAGATCCCGACGCGTTCAGGTGCCGACATTCGGATGAATGGCAGACGTTTTGACAAGGATGTCTTAAGGGGAACCGCTATGAAAGTCGTTATTCTCGCTGGTGGCTATGGCAGTAGACTTTCTGAAGAAACGGCGCTGCGTCCCAAGCCGATGGTCGAGGTGGGCGGGCGACCCATCATCTGGCACATCATGAAGCTATATTCTCATTTTGGCTTCAACGAGTTCGTTGTTCTTGCGGGATATAAAGCGGAACATATCAAGAATTACTTCTTGAACTACGCCATGAGCAAAAGTGACTTTACGATAGACCTCGCGACAGGTGAAGTGACTATCGTGAAATCAAATGTCGAACCCTGGAAGGTAACCGTTCTCGACACCGGCATCGCAACCATGACCGCAGGACGGATCAAACGTGCCCGCCATGTCATCGGCGAGGAACGGTTTCTGCTTACCTATGGTGACGGCGTGTCCAACACCAATATTCAGCAATCGATAGAATTGCATGAAAGACACGGAAACTGGATCACGCTGACAGCGGTGACGCAACCCGGACGTTATGGGGCGCTTAGCCTGTCGGAGGATGCAACGCGCGTCCGCGGATTTCGCGAAAAGCGAGCTGGCGACGGTGGGTTGATCAATGGCGGGTTCTTTGTTTGTGAGCCCGAAGTCTACGATCTCATCGATGGCGATGACGATATGTGGGAGGACGAGCCGATGACCCGGGCCGTCGCGCTCGGCAAGGTTGGCTCCTATTGGCATCAAGGCTACTGGCAAAGCATGGATTCCCTGCGCGACAAAATGGTGCTCGAAAAAGCCTGGGAGAGTGGCAGCCCTCCTTGGGTCATTTGGAAGTAACGCTCTGTTTTTATGGTATTCAATGTCTCGATCCGACCAGATTTGATGCAAGATCTATCATGAGAGTATCGCAACGGGAGACGATCCAGGCCCTGTCGAAATTCAATGCCAAGGGCCTGACGTATAATCATCTTCTTCTAAGCCTTTAGTATTTATATAATTTTTGGTTGTACTTACAATGGATTAGTTGTTCTTATTTTGTGGTTGAATTATGATGTTTAATTAGTTGTGGGAAGCGAAATTGGGGAGCCATCATGCCAGATGACAATAAACTCCCAAGTTGTTCGATTTACTCTCCCTACGTCGCCCCAGGCGAGGGTGCCCCGATCGGGGGAATACAAAAGCGCATATTTGATGTCGTTGCCGCCTCTCTCATAATTATTATTCTTTTGCCGATTTTCGGATTGATAGCGCTTGCAATAAAATTATGCGACGGCGGCGATATTTTTTACGGCCATCGGCGCATTGGCCATAACGGCAAGCCGTTCTTCTGTTTCAAATTCCGGACGATGGTTCCCGATAGTGATCAACGCCTAGCGGCGTATCTCCAATCGGACCCTGTCGCACGCGCTGAATGGGCTAGCTGCCGTAAATTGCGGCATGACGGGCGCGTCACCGGTATTGGTTATGTCCTGCGCAAGCTCAGTCTCGATGAATTGCCCCAGCTCTTGAATGTGATCCGCGGAGAGATGAGCCTTGTCGGCCCGCGCCCAATCGTGCGTGAGGAGATCTATCTCTATGGCGAATCCAGCCAATACTACCTCCGATCCAGGCCGGGAATCACGGGGGCATGGCAAGCCAGTGGTCGCAGCGATATCTCATACGATCAGCGGGTTAAGATCGATCGACATTATGTGGAGCATTGGACCTTTACCCGCGACCTCATGATCATCCTGAAGACGGTTCCCGTGGTCTTGTCGGCCCGAGGTTCGTGGTGAACGAAGATAGCGTGAATAGGGGGTAGGACTTCGACGGCATTGTCATCCGTCGCTCAGGTAGAAGCCCGACGGGGCTTAGAAAATGTCTCTTGTTGGTATTGGCTCCGTCGTTAACAGGAAGCTTGATTATGCGCATGATGCATTGGCTCTTGATCGCCGTCGCAGCCCGGTGGACGAGAGGATTGCAACGCCTTCTTGGCTGCATCCTTCCCGCACTTGTCACCCTGCTCGTCGCAATGCCGGGATTGGCCGATGACTACAAGCTCGGAATAATGGATAAGCTGTCCATTCGCGTCGTCGAGTGGCAGACGGCTGAGGGAAAATTTCGTGAGTGGCCGGGCATAACCGGTGAATATCTTGTGGGGCCGAACGGTGGCCTGGCGCTGCCGTTTGCCGGTGAATTGAAGGTTGCCGGTCGAACGACAGCGGACGTCGCTCAAGAAATCGCCCATAATCTCCAAATGCGGTTCGGCTTGTCGGATCTCCCGGAAGCATCGGTCGAGATCCTCGAATTTCGTCCGATCTTCGTTGCAGGCGAAGTGCATACGCCGGGAAAATACCCTTACGATCCGGAGATGACGGTGCTCAAGGCCGTTAGCCTTGCGGGAGGCATGCGGCGTGGTTTGGATGAAGGCCAGCGTTATGAGCGAGATTTCATCAATGCCCAAGGTGGCTACGAGGTCCTCGTCGCCGAACGCGACCGGCTGGTGGCAAAGCGTGCGCGGCTGATGTCGGAAGAGGAGGGCAGCGATGCCGTCCAAATGCCGGATGAACTCAAATCCAACCCGAAAGCTGCCACGCTCATCCAAGATGAGACTGCGATCATGGAAACCAACCGTGATTCCGTCGGGCTGCGTCTGAAGGGTCTTGATGAGCTTAGAACACTCTATAGCAACGAGATCGGATCGCTTGAAAAGAAGATGGACAATGAGACCCACCAAGTGGATCTCTACAGGAAGGAACTCGACAGGACAACCAAGCTGGCCGACCAGGGGCTTGTAACGTCAGCCCGCGTGCTCGGCCTCGAGAGCACCCTTTCCGATACGCAAAGCAACATACTCGATATCGACGCGGCCTCGCTGCGGGCCAAGCAGGAGATGAACAAGGCAGCGCTTGATTCAGTCGATCTCCAAAATGAACAGAAATCCAAGCGTGCAGCCGAACTCTTGGACACGCAACAACGACTCGATGAAAACGCGCTGAAGATGCTCATGTACAAGCGGCTGATGAATGAGGCTCTGGTCAACTCGCCGGCAGCCTCGCAGTTGGCCGGCGGCGACGACAGCAAGCTGATCAGCTATACGGTGGTCAGGACAGTGGACGGAAAGGTGCAGGAAATCCCGGCCGGAGAGGGGACATCGCTTCTACCGGGCGATCTGGTGAAGGTAACGATTGCGAACGGGCGGTCGTAAGCCGCGATATTGGTTTAAATCCTAATTATATGGCATCTTCATGCGTATCAGAATGGGACGCATCGCCTCTCCGGACGAAAATGCAGGCTACGGTACGGTTGCCGTGGCTGCCACAGTATTCCTGTCGGCCTATGCGCCGAACTATGGCTCCGTCTTTATCGTGATCTTCTATGCGATTTGGTTCCCGCTTGTTTTAACTGACTATCGCTCAGTGATCGGAAATCCAATCCGCCTCTACTGGGTGCTGGGTTTTGCAATCTTCGCCTGCATCTCCTGTGCCTGGTCCGCGGTGCCAGAACTGTCTTTGCGTGGTGGCCTTCAATACTTGTCGACGATCATTTGCGCGCTCATCGCGTCGCGCGTCATCAGCGTTCGCACGATGGTATCCGGGCTCGGCGTCGGGGTCGCGGTGGTGCTTGTCTACTCCCTGCTTTTTGGTCAGTTCAGCTACGATCCGCTGGATGGCAAATACAGCTTTGTCGGTGCGTTTGGCTCGAAAAACCAGCTTGGCCTTTACGCTTCCCTCGGCGCCTACACCGGCCTCGTGGGCCTTTTTGCCATGCGATCAAAGATAGCCTGGCGTGTATGGTCGGCGATTTCCGCTGCATTTGCATTGTTTTGCCTGGGTGCATCGCAATCTGCGGCCTCGGCCATAACACTTGTTGTCGCAATCGCCGCCGTTTTTGCCGCCGTATTCCTCAGACGATTTGCGCCACGACATCGGACGGTTTTCTTTCTCGTCCTGGTCCCCTTGGGGACCGTGGCGATTTTGATCAGCGCAAGCGCTGGCCTGTTCAACGTCCTGCTCAGCATTTTCGGCAAGGATGTTACTTTGACGGGCCGCACCTATCTGTGGCAGCGAGGCCTTGAGATTGCGCAGGAAAACCCAATTCTGGGCGAAGGCTTTCAAGCTTTTTGGGTGCAAGGCTTCACGAGGGCAGAAATTCTCTGGGACCAGTTCTACATTCCGTCTCGTATGGGCTTCCATTTCCATAACACCTATATCGAAACGATGGTGGAGCTTGGATATGTTGGGCTTTTGCTGTTGAGCGTTGTCATCATTTCGCTCCTGGCAGCACAACTGAAACGGCTTTTGGCGGCAGGCTCGTGTCAGGAAGACGTGGTTATGCTCGGATTTACGATCCTGTTCATCAGTCGGTCATTTGTCGAAATCGACTTTCTCAATCAGTACACGATCGGCTCGTTCCTCATTTATTACGCCGCTGGCTTGATCGTCCATCCGATGACCGACGACCAGGCGAGGAGGAAGGCTGGCCGATACGCAATGTCATTGCGGCCGGTTTGAGTGACCCGGATCATTCAAAAAGGGACAGCGTGCGGCCGATCCGGTTCTGAAAGGCACGCGGCCTTTTGTTTTCCAGACATCAGTCTTGCAAACCTCTCGATCGCAAATGCAGTTTATGACCAAAGCCATGGAATGTATCTCAGACAATATGCGGGAAATGATCAGGTATAGCCAAATGACGACAAGCAGATTGCCCCGAGGTATAGGGAATCAGACTTCTGGCAAGCAGCAAATCGCGTCAGCCCGAATTCGAAGCACTGTCCAACGTCGTTAATGTATTCTCCTCCAAGCGCAAATCTGATACTTTGGCTTCGTACTGCACCGTCAGTTTTTGCATCCGCACGAAATTTCGAGTTGCTGACGGCGAACGTAGCCTCAAGAGATGAAGTTGGTGGGACGTTGCCTTATCACGACCTGGAACGCAGGAAGGTTGTCATAATCGGAGCCACGGGCTTCATAGGATCGCATCTCGCGTCGGCCTTGGCCCGGCACGGGGCAGACGTTGTGTGCGTCTCCAGGAACATCAGAGGCCGCCATCTCCCTTCCGGTCGAAACATGACGTGGAAGGAATGCGACGCGAGCATCATCGAAGACGTCCGAAGGCTTTTTGAAGAGGTACAGCCCGAGATCGTCTACCACCTCACGAGCGACAGCAAGGGCGGACGCGAGATAGCGATCGTGCCCGACAGCGTGCGGAACGATGTAATCGCCGGGACGAACGTTCTTGTCGAGGCGACCAGGATTGGCAAGGTTCGCGTCGTGCTGGCGGGATCCTTCGAGGAACCGAGCAGGGACGACGATTTTCCTTGTTCCCCCTACGCTGCCGCAAAATCGACAATCACATCCTATGGCCGGATGATCTCGGCGCTTGGAGGATTGGAGGTCTCGATTCTCCGACTCATGATGACCTATGGGCCGCGGCAGAAGAGCAACAAGGTCCTACCATACGTGATAAACAGGCTGAAGGCCGGGCAGATCGCAGAAGTCGGAAGCGGAAGCAGGATGCTGGACTGGGTCTACGTTGACGATGTGGTAGACGCTTTTCTTCGCGTTGGATCACTGCCATGGACAGGGTCTGAGCCAATAGACATCGGAACTGGATCGTTGATGAGGCTGAGGGACAGCATCGAGACGATCGGCAAGCTGATGGGGCGATCCGACCTGCTTCGCTTCGGAGCGATCAATGATCGTGTCCTTGAGCGCGAAGAGACGGCCGATGTGGAAACGGCGCTACAGAAGCTCGGCTGGCGGGCAAGCACCTCTTTCAGAAATGGAATTCGAGCAACGATCGACAGCATCATCGCAGCCATCCTTTGCGTAATTCCCCTGCTGATATTTCAGTGCGGCAGCGATGCATAAGATCGAGCCCGACCAAATTAGAGTTCGATAGCGCCTCCATTTTCGATCGGCCCGCGAACATTGAAATCGCGTGCGTGTTCGAGGAGTGACGACGCCATTTCCGCGTTCAAGTCTATCGCCTGAACAGATGGGAATAAAAGCCTCAGGAGACACTTGCTTCTTGAGCACGTCTTGTCCAACCCATCAACGCCTCTCAGCGACCTTCCTCGAGCCCGCAGCCCCTTTTTGAGCTTCTTCGAAGGGCGTAATCGCGGATGTCAATAAATTGTTCTTTTCTCCTGCAGGCCCGGCGTTTCTTGCCCGGCGACCGAGTTTTTTTGATTCATCCGATCAAGCGTCCGCCCATGCCGAAACTTGACTGGCGAGCCACAGAACTGTCCTGGGAATTCAACTAGTAGCCCATTTTAATTAGCTGCAACATACTACATAGGAAGTATATAAGCGCCAAAACAACCTATTAGTTATTAGATAGAGTCATTTTTGCACGTTATAAAAGCGCGTTCTTAAATATAGCGTTGACTAACCTTTTCGTGACGGTAATCTTAAATTCGAGATTATAAAAGTTTCTATTCAAAGGGTGGGTCGGAAAGGCATGACAGCGCCGCTCGTTGCTATTGTTACACCAACTCACAATGGCGCACGCTTTCTTGCCGAAACAATGGAGTCGGTGCAAAAACAGATATGGCGGAGCGTCGTGCATATCGTGCTGGACAATAACAGCACCGATGGAACAGCCGAAATCATAGCAAACTACAGCAACAAGCGCGTTCCGGTCGTATCATACTACAACCACGAAACGCTCGGTCAGCGTGACAATTGGAACCGCGCCTACTCACACGTACCGGCTGAGGCCGCTTATGTCCGTTACCTCTGTGACGACGATACGATAACGCCCGATTCCGTGGCGAAGATGGCCGCTCTTGCAGAGAACAACCCCGGGGTCGGCGCGGTCGGTTGCCTGCATCATTGTGCCGGTGCGGTCCAGGATTTTTTCTGGCCCAAGGATCGAACCGTCTTCAACGGGACGGAGGCGATACGGATGACGTTGCTGCGCCAGGGCGTGTTGATGCCGGTGCAGATGATGTGGCGAAAGAGTGTTGCCGATCAGCTCCATCCTCTGTTCGAGGATGCCGTAGACAGTGGTTGGGATCTCGATGCCGTGCTGAAAATGCTGACGCGGTCGGACTTCGGTTTCGTTCACGAAAACCTTGGATTTACCCGCGTCCACGCCAACACAATGACATCCCTTACCTCGGCGAGCAAAACAAGAGCGTGGACGCGCGATGCGCTACATTTGATGACCCGCTATGGCCCGTTGGCTTTCGGCCCGGAATACAGCGCTCAGTTGCTTCGGTTCCGCCGATATTATGTCCGCCGCATCATCGCGTGGTGGAAACAGGATCACGGCCGCGAAAATCTCGGCATTCATTTGGATGCGCTCGACAAGGCGGGATGGAAATTCAGCGCCCCTCTGGCGCTGGATGCCTTGGCGGATTGGGCATGCGTGAAGATCGGAATGCGAAGGAACTGGTCGGGCTATCCCGGCTGGCAATAGGACCGCTTGCGCGTGGCCCAAGAAAACCGGCCGCAGATCGCCTCTCGCAAACTTAAAAAGGGGAATGGTGATGGTTGAACCAGTAGGGGCACATGGAACGCCAGTTTCCGTGAGAAAGCGTCCGTCGTTCTTTGCAAAGTCTATGCCCTTCGCCAGGGCAAACGTTTCCCTGCCAGGTGACATCTCCTCCGTAACGGACGACCCCGCTGTTTGGGAGGCCCGTTCGAACATACCGCAACGCGATGTCTCGGAGGTTGTCATCGCCTTCGGCATCGATGCTGGGTATTTGCCGCATGCGGCTGTAGCACTCACGTCCTTGATCGATAACGCCCGTGATGCTCGATTCCGTTTTCTGATTGTCCATGACGGCATACCGCTCGACCAACGTGCGGATTTGGAACGTTGCGCACCGGGCCAAAGGTTCGAATGGCTCGAGATCACGGATTCACGCCTGTTAAAGATGGAAGGGAGAAGACACGTTAGCCGCGCTTCTTACCATCGTTTGGCGCTTCCAGATTTAGCGCCGGCAGATGTCAGCAAGGTTCTTTATCTCGATGCCGATGTTGTGGTGATCGGTGACATACGCGAACTCTGGGCGCAGGAGCTCGGCGATTGCATGATTGGCGGCGTCTACGACGTTGGCATCGATTCTGAAGCATTTGCAAAACATTTCGCATTGCCACCTGAGCGATTGGCCTATTTCAACGCCGGCATTCTTCTGCTGGATCTTGAAAGGATCCGGCAAGGCAACGAGTTTTCGCCCGTCCTGGATCTGTTGGAAACACGGTTCGAAGAGCTCGATCAAATCGATCAGGACGCACTCAACGTCGTCTTTTGGGGCCAATGGAAGCATTTTGACCCGCTTTGGAACGTCCAGCGCCGGATGCTGATGCAGGAAGGAAGGCCGTGTTTTGCCGAAAAGTCCGAGATGGCAAACGACCGGCGGCCAAAGATCATCCATTTCACCGAACATAACAAACCCTGGTCGATCGACGGATACCATCCTTATATTTGGAAATACTATCATTACCTCAAGCGCACGCCCTATTGGGACGCGGTCAACAAGATTGGGGAAACGAATTTCAAGAAGAGCATCCGTCGACGGATAAAGACGGCACTGATCTGGGCGCTATTGAAGCCATGATGGTTTGGGTAGGGCCGGCCGCTTCTCTCCTGGTTATGCCAGGGCGTTGGCTTTGCTTCACCATGATGGCTCGTTTCGTCGCGATCTCCCGGCAATATCGAGGCGGATTCTCCGCTGTTCCCCTTTTGAACGCCTTTGGCGATATACGTTTCCCGGTGAGGTATTGATATACTGTCAAGTTCAGGACATGGATGCTCCTCTTTGAGCCGGGGCTGCAGACTTGACCGATAAGAAATCTACCAAACCTGGCCTTCGGGACGACGGCATTTAGAAAGTATAGCCAGATCACCGGCGGCGGCTTCATCCATCTTGGTGCCTTATTAATTGGCGAAGTTTTCTATAGTGTGTTTCAGGCGGGCGTGAGCGGGACGGGAAAGCTGAATGACCGAAATCTCGATTTCACGAGCCCTTCGCAGTGGAATTTTGTGGAGCAGCGTCAATGCGATCCTCTCCCAGGCATCCGGCTTCGTCATCTTTTTGATCCTCGCACGGGCATTGCCGCCTGAACTCTTCGGTGTCGTTGCCCTGTCTTCGGTGATTGCAGATTTCCTTGCCAACGAAGGGAGATATGCCGGCATGGATGCCGTTATCCAGGCGAAAGGCTACGACAGAAAAACACTGAACTCGGCGTTCTACGGTTTGTTGTCCGTCGCGTTGCCGTTTGCGGCACTGTTGGTTGCTGCCGCCCCGCTGGTCGCCGATTACCAAAACGCACCGCTGATCCGCTATTTTATGCCGATATTCGGATTGATGCTTTTGGCGACCCCGTGGCTTTCGGTGATGGATGCCTTGATCATGAAGGATCTCGGCTTCAAGACATTCACCCAGCGAAATATCGTAAGCACGTTTGCAGGTGGCGCCGCCGGTATTATGCTTGCCTTCACTCCCTGGGCGATCTGGGCGCTGGTTGTTCAAAGGGTCGTGTCGGTAGTCGCGGTTCTTCTGTTCGAATATCGCTATACGCGTTGGCGGCCTGGATTTGATGCCGATTGGCACATCGCTCGGAATATCTTGCGACGCTTCCTTCCCCTGTGGTCTGTTGCGGCGCTCAGCCTGTCGACGCAACGTGCGGTCGTCTTGATATTCGGCCTGCGATACGATGAAAGGACCGTCGGCTTGTTTCGCGCGGCCGACCGCATCGGTGAAACGATGCAAGGGCCCCTCATCGGCCCACTGTTTTCGCTGTGGCTTCCCCTGATGACAAAGGTTCGAGGCGATATCGCAAAGGAGCAAGAGGTCTATGTTGCAATCATCCGAACGGCGGCCTTTGTCTCATTGCCTGCATTCACCGGGCTGTTTGTCGTTTCAGATGATATCGTCGCTTTGCTGTTGCCGCATGCCTATTATGGCGTGGCGCCAATCATTCGGTCTGTCGCCATCATATCCCTGATGATCCCGATCGCATGGTTTAACCCAATTGCGATGAACGCCTTGAATCTGAACAGGGCCTCATTGAAATATAGCATCGCAGTGGCAGTGACCTGTATCACGGTGCTCTTGTGCTTGCCGAAGATTTCTCCCCAGGCTGCCATTATCTGGATGTCCGCGCCCGCATTGGTCTATGGCATTGCTGGCAATTTATTCCTGCATAAGAGACTGAAACTGTCGCATCTTTCTGTGTATCGAGGGCTTGCTCCGGCGGCGATTGGATCTGCATTTATGGGTCTTGCGACCTGGTGGACGAGGTCAGAAATGCTAGACTGGAATATTGGCTTTCGCCTCGGCCTGACAATTTTGATTGGGGTTATCGCCTATCTGGGCTGGCTTGGAACCTTCCATCGCCAGTGGACGGCTGAGCGCGTGAAACTGCTGCTCGGCCGCAGCTAAGACGCGAACCGCTATCGTTGATCTGTTGCGATCAGCGCGACGCGTCGACCTGGGGATGGGAGAGAGGCGGGCCAGGCGAAAGCAGCGAGCGAATGAACTGGACGGTGTGTGCCGTCGGCATGTGGCCAAGGGAATTAATGTCGATGGACGCACGCGCGAACGACGTTGTTTGACGCTGCCGACGCGGCGCAACAGGCGTGTGCGAAAATCTTTAGTAGTGTTTCCAAAGATTTGATGGTTGAACGCAATGCAAAACCCATGTAGAATTCAGCGTCATTAAAATATAGAGAGCGGTCACATGAGAGGCCGATTTGTCAGAGTTGCGGAAGTAGTCTGTATTTCCGTAGGATTATCTGCTGTATTTTCCGATTTTGCCTCGGCTGGCTGTTGGTCAGCTTTGAAAAGTCCGGAATGGCGACAAATCACGTCAATAATTTCTACCGCGAAGCTATGCGAACAGATGCCCGCAGGGCCAAATCGCACGAGGAGACTTGAGGTAACGGCCGTTGATTTCTGTACAGCTCCAAATGGTGTTTCGGTCACGGCAAACGTGTCTGTGACTTGCGGGTCGAGCACGGAATCCTTCCTGCAATTGTCACCACTGGATGGTAAGGTCGTGGCGAAAGTGACGCTCGATATCGGCGCATGCAAGATAACGGATTCAACTATAAATATTAGCGGTCCAGCCGCCGAACTCTTATCGAAACTGCCACAAACGCAAGAATTCCTGCGCAATTGGGCACAAATACGCCTGTCGAACCTGTGCGGACTGCAATAGGGAGTGCTGGACTTCGCACAACCCGGATGGCGACGACGCTGCTTCCGGATCAGCCCACCGCGATATCGCCGGAAGACCGGGATACGGACGACATCGCGAGCGGGTTATTTGTTTCTCATTAGCCACACCTTGCCTGCCATGGTAATTCCATGCGCGGCTTCATCGGTCTTTGCGTTCGGATTGAGGCTTCGCAGAAGACCCAATTCCCGCAATTCGTCCAATGTTGTCGTCGTCAGGAATTTGACTTTCTGCGGCCGCTCCTTGAATCGGTCGGTTCTCGCATAAGTGACGACGGCGTTCAGATGCGTCCATTTCTTTGCGTCCTGGGGGAACAGGTCACCATCCTTGGCGAGCTTCAGACCCTTGATCTGGGTCGGCGTAAGCTCGATGACCGCGGGTGTGGCGTTCTGATTTCTGTCCGTGGTCGTGTTCAATGTTCGGTCCTTGGATAACGAGGTGGATGGTTTGGAGTCTGGATTAGCGAATTTGTATCGGCGCCGGATAGGTTATGCAGGCGTCACAGCCTTTGTGGCATCGCGGAAGGAAACGAGCTTACCGCTGTTTTCGTCCCAAAGCACGAACCTGACACATTGAAGGCTCTGCCATAACGTTATGCGTCCGATCCCCGCCAATTCGGGATGATCGCGCAGCACCTCCTGGAGCCGGTAGTAGGGGATCCTGCTCGACAGGTGATGGACATGATGAACGCCGATATTGCAGGTAACCCACCGGAGCACCAGCGGCAGATCATAGTGGGATGCCCCGTGAAGAGCGGCCTCGGGAAATCGCCACGCTTCGGCCTTCGACCAATGGGTTTCCTCGAACTGGTGTTGAACGTAGAAGAGCCACACGCCTGCCGCGCCGGCGAGCAACACGATCGGCAAGTGGATCAGAAGAAACGGCACGAGCCCGACGGCCCATATCATCAAGGCCGTGACCACTGCGATCGCTAGGTTCGTCGTCATGGTTGAAAACCAGGGCAAAGCGCCGGAGCGCATCATTCCGAAAGGCAGGCGTTGCTTGAATAAAAACAGCCAGGCGGGTCCAATACCGAACATCACCAGCGGATGCCGGTAAAGCCGGTAGGCAAGGCGTCCCGACCAGGAAAGGCGATGATATTCCGCGACGGTCAGCGTGGTAATATCGCCGACGCCTCGCTCGTTCAGATTGCCGGCTGACGCATGATGGGCGGCGTGCGCCCGCCGCCAATAATCATAAGGCGTCAACGTCAATACGCCGATGACGCGCCCCGTCCAGCTGTCGAGGCCCCGTCGGGCGAAGAACGAGCCATGCCCGCAATCATGCTGGATCATGAAGAGGCGCAGTAGAAAGGCCGCAGCCGGCAAGATAAGGATCAGCCCTGGCCAGAATTGCTGGGAGAGAGAGACATATGCGCCGGCCGAGAATGCCACAAAAGGCAAAACCGTAACAAAAAGCTCGAAGGCGCTCCGTCCAAACCGCGGTTGCCGGTACTTCGAGAGGATCTTCAGCCAGGCGCCGGCGGCTTCTTCGCGAGGTGCCTGAATTGCGTGGGCGGCGTTGCCATTCATGGAATTCGATCCGTTCTCCGTCCTCGGCGTGAGCGTCACCGAAGCGGGATTCATCTCCGCACTTCGGGCATGGTCTTCAGCCGTCAGCCTTGACGGGCCTTGCGTGCCGCGTAGCGGCGATCGCGTTCGGCCTTGCGCGCAGCTTCGTCGGCCATAACACGAGAATTGCGATTGTCGATTTCTGCTTGCGCGGCTTCGGCGACTGCTTTCGCCTGGGCTTGCGCCGCTGCCGCTAATGCGGCGGTTTCCATCAGGAGACGCTCCTTCTCCGCTGCCTTTAAGGCGTCACGCTCAGCTCGGCGCGCCTCCCTTGCTGCAGCAACAGCCTCGCGTGCCGCCAGCCGTTCCTGCATCGCGGGATCCGTCGATTTCGGGGTGGACGCAAACTTCGCCAAAAGCTCCCGCTTGGCATTCTCCGCGGATTTGCGGCGCTCAGCAAAGCTGTTGTCGTTCAGGTTTCTCAATGTATTTTCCCTATCGGATTTCATGGGGTCGCGGGTTGAAGCGCATGTTGGCCTCAAAAGGAAGTCCCGCAGATATCCGCGTGGATCAACACTTCAACGAAAAAAGGGCCAGACATGTGCCTAGCCTTTGAACGCCTTGGTCCCGTGCCAGCACATCCGTGGTCACGGGACGCTAAGGCTTAAGCGGCCTGGAGCTGGGCTGCGGACATCTTGCCCGACTTGCGATCCTGCTCCAGTTCGAAGGCGAGCTTCTGGCCTTCGACGAGCGAGCGCATGCCAGCACGTTCGACGGCAGAAATGTGAACGAAGACGTCGGCGCTGCCGTCGTCAGGCTGAATGAAGCCGAAGCCCTTAGTGGCATTGAACCATTTAACTGTGCCTGTGGTCATACGAAACCCTTTCATAGCAACATTAATCCCCCGCCGGGCGGCGCACGGCGGTTGTTTCGACTTTGAGAGGGGAAGTTCGTGAAGAGGCGCCAAGCGCAGCAAAAACAAATATCAGCAAACAAAGCTTCGATGGTTTGACATACACCACGCCTAGCCGCTTGTCTACTTGTTGTTTCACTAAGCTGTGCCGGCTCTTGTAAACAAGCGGCTGGTGCAACACAGAGAAACTGGCAATATCACCCTTTCCAACGGACGCCTGTGGGCCCGCGCGCCGACGCTCAACGTCACGCAAAGCGGTTCATTTTAGCGGCCGCATGCATGCCCTTGCGCCGGAAATAGATCGCCGGCCCCAAGCGGATCGCCGCCAGATACGTGCCCTCGCGCTTAATCGACTTGCACAGAACAGAATCAACACACTCTACCTCCGCCATCTTCCTCGGAGGAACCGCGGGCTTGGCCGGAAGCACGATCGTATGGGTTTGGCATGGATGGGCGTGATGGGATTCTGTGCCTGCCTTTTTGCGCTGGCCTGCGTCGTGTTGATGCGCACGCTGAAGTGAGGAAGACTTTACCAAACACTTTCTGCGGGCTCTGCTATTCTGATCGAATAGCGGGGACCCGGGATCGGCGTGCTCGGGTATTGCCGCTCCGCATGTCTCGCTTATCGGTTTCCACTCAGCCCATGATAGGGTTTCGCTTATCTTTCTGATGGAAGTATCAGGAAAGGACCAATCCATTGCCAATTCAACTCTACGGCTTCTGGCGATCCAATGCGGCATTCCGCGTCCGTGTTGCGCTTGCGTTGAAGAAACTTCCCTTCGAGGAAATCGAAATCGATATTCTATCCGGACGCCAGTTCGATACCGCTTATGCGGAAGTGAATGCGGAGCATGTGGTGCCCACCTTTGTTCATGACGGCCATCGCATTTTCCAGTCGCTGGCCATCATGGAATATCTCGACGAGATTTGGCCGGAGCCCCGGCTCCTACCTGCCGATGCGAAAGAGCGGGCCTATGCCCGCTCGCTTGCATTGGTTTCGGTCGCCGACTCCCATCCATTTATCGTGCCGCGGGTCCGCAAGCATCTCGGCGCGGCATTCGGCGCCGAGGCGGCTGCAATCGAGTCATGGTGCAAACATTGGGTGGAGGAAGGACTTGCGACTTACGAGCGGTTGCTAACGCGACGCCCACCCGCTCCATTTGCGCTCGGGCCGACACCGACGATCGCTGACATCTGCATCGCTGGCCAGATCGTCATGGCCAATCTTTTTGAATTGGACCTCTCGGCGTTTCCCGCCGTGGCGGCTCTTGGGAAGCGCTGCTTCGAACTCTCGGCGTTCGCCGACGCACATCCCATCCGGCAAACCGGCTACAAGACCGAGAAGGGGCATCACTAGCGATAGGTCGCTTCTGTTGCTGCGGCTCCCCTACCGCCCGGCCGTCTCCGGCGATCACCAGCCGCCGGAGGCGTTTTGTCGCTTGATAGGAAGTTGGCGGCCCGAGCGGCTTTTGGCGTTTCTGGTCACTACCATCCATGTGCGGCCGTGAAATTCGGGCCGGTATCTACCCGCCGATGAGCTTAAGCGTATGGCGCGCGATCATGAGTTCTTCGTCGGTCGGCACAACATAGAGCGCCGGGCGGCTGTCTAGTTTGGAGACCTGCAATTCGCCTCTGATATTTTTTTCCGGGTCCAGCCTAGCGCCGAGCCATTCCAGCCTTGCCGCTATTCTTGCCCGCATCTCGGGAGAATTTTCGCCGATCCCTGCGGTAAAGACGAAGGCGTCGATACCACCGAGCACGGCCGCCAGCGCCCCGACGTGGAAGCCGATCCGATAGACGAAATGATCAAGGGCGAAGCCGGCGCGCGGGTCCTCGCTTGCCAGCAACACGCGCACGTCATTGCTGACGCCAGACAAGCCCCTGAGGCCGGATTCATTGTAAAGCAGGTTCTGCACATCCTTGGGCGACATGCCTTTCTGGTCGAGCAGATACAGGAGAACGCCGGGATCGATCTGCCCGCACCTGGTGCCCATCGGCAGTCCGTCGAGCGCCGTGAAGCCCATCGTGCTTTCGATACTTTTCCCTTCGAAAAGGGCACATAAGGACGCGCCGCTGCCAAGATGCGCCGTGATCACCCGGCCGTTTGCAATGTCCGGTGCGACCTCCCGCAAGCGTCCGACAACGTATTCATAGGACAACCCATGAAAGCCGTAGCGCCGCACTCCCTCCGCGAAAAATTGCTCCGGAATTGCGTAGTGGTTCGCCACCAGACTTTGTCCCCGATGAAACGACGTGTCGAAGCAAGCAACCTGCGGCAGATCCGGCCGACGATCTAGCACCGCATGGATCGGCATGAGATTGTTCGGTTGATGTAGCGGGGCGAGCGGCACGTAGCGCTCCAGATCGCGAAGTACCTCCATTGTGATCAGGACCGGCCGGTCGTAATCAGGGCCGCCATGGACAACACGGTGCCCGACGGCGACAAGCCGGCCCTCGTGCTTTTCACGCAGCCACGCGCCGACAATTCGCATAGCTGCGGGCAGGTCGGGCACATCCGCCGCCGCCTGCTTCCGGTCCGCTAGCATCTTGCCATCACTGCCGTTGACCCGCAGCCGCGGCGCCGTGGCGATGCCTTCCATCTGCCCCCGAAGACGTTTCCTCAGCCCGTCTTCGATAGAGAAGACCTCGAATTTGAGGCTGGACGATCCAGCATTGACAACAAGGATTGTATCCATGGCCGTCACGAGCTCTGAACTGTAGCATTATGATGCCGCGCATCCGCAGGCGGCACGGTGACCAGGCAGGAGACGAGGCGGGTGCGGGCCGAGTTGGCCCGTGACAACAAAACGGCTGAGGGGATAGCAGCGCTTGGCGCTCCCAGGCCGAGCTGCGTGAGACGCTCGATCGCTTTCTGGTCGATGTCGCGCTTGCCATCCAGGTCGGGCGCGATGCTGATTGCCAACTCGATAATGAACAGCGTCTCCGCGCAGGCCGGAACGTCCGTGGCAAAAATATCGCCGCCGGGCCGCTCCGTCCGCAGAGACATTGTTCGTACCGCCATCCTAGAGCCACCCTCCGGTGAAACCCGCGCGGCGCAGGCCGGTTACAACCGGTTGGCAGCGGCGCATGATATTCCAGAGCAGTCCTGTCCTGTAGTTTTCAATCATCAAGGCGACCGGTCCCTGATCGATACCGAAGTGATAGGGACTGATCCACCATCCTTTCTCACTGTCTTCCAGCGCGTAGGTCTGGTTGAACGACGGTTTGAACCCGTAGAGATGGGTCATGCCGAGGCGCATTTGCGCAAAATTCCGGACGGTCGGAATGACTATCTCCGGAGCGAAAGGCAGAGAGGCGACGGCCACCCACGGCGAGACCGTCCCGTCGTCCGGTCCAAAGGGCGCCCCTCTGGCAACATAGTCAAAGAACTCCCTTTCCACGCCATCGACCGTCTTCTTGATCCAGCCAGGTCCGTCGCTTGCCGTGAACCCCCAGCAGTGCTCTCCATAGCCGACAAATTTCAATGGATTGCGGATGGCGTATTCTTGCTGGACATAGGTCGCATGGCGGCTGTTCTGGAAGTAGTCACTATCGTGCTCCCGCATGAACTCGTCGCGGATACCGCGGAAATCAATCCACATATGCGAGAGCTGGTGCGTAAAAAGCGGTCCGGAATAGAGCAGCTCACGCCCGTAGATATTTCTCCACTCATAGCTTTCGGTGTAGGCGGCATAGGCTTCGGGCGGCAACGGATGGGTCGGCGATCCCAAGCCGAGAAAATAAAGCAGCAGACCCTCATCATATCCCCGCCAGCGATAAGGAATGAAGCCGCTTTCCGGTCGCCACCCGTGCGTGAGAGTGAGCCCGTGATCACAAGCCCAGTTCCAGTCCGCTCGTTCGTAGATTTCATTGGCAAGCCGACGGACTTCAACCTCGTCTGGGGTGTCGCCATCAAAATAGGCGGCCACGGTCAAGGCTCCAGCGAACAGGAATGCCGAGTCGATGGTGGACAATTCGCATTGCCAGACCCGGCGGCCGGTTTCGATGTCCAGGAAATGGTAGAAGAAGCCTTTGTAGCCGGATGCGTCTGGTTCAGGCCCTTGTGGGCATGACAGCAAGAACGCCAGGCGCCTCCGGGCAATCTTGGCCGCAAAAGGCCGAATGATGACGCCGCGCTCCACCACGACAGGGAGCGTTGCCAAGGCCATTCCAATTGCAGCGATGCTAGCTGGCGCATCGATTTGTGTCTTGTCGCGAACGAGCCCGTTATCCGGATTGGTGCACTGAAGATAGTACAGGATCGTAGTGAACTGCAGCCGCCGAAGGTCCTCCTCGGTGGGCAGACGATCAAGATCGGGGTCGGTCGAGAGCATTTGGGTCATAGGTAGCCAAGGATCGCTCGGTCGCTAACGGAAAGGTCGCCATTTAGCGCGCCTCAGAGATTGTCTCCTTCCGTAGATGTCTTTCGGGATGCTGGCGATGCGGCTTTCGGGCCCCACTTCCATCCGCTTATCGCCGGCATGTCATCGCCATATTTCTCGATGTATTCGCGATGCTCGATGAGCTTGGCATGTATTGCCTGCTTGAAGTATGCGGCGCGGGCGCCCAGTTGAGGCAGCCGGTCAATGACGTCCTCGACGAGATGGAACCGATCAAGCTCGTTCATGACCACCATATCAAAGGGCGTGCTTGTGGTGCCCTCTTCTTTGTAACCGCGCACGTGAAGATTGCCGTGGTTTGTCCTGCGATAGGTGAGCCGATGGATCAGCCATGGATAACCATGGAAGGCAAAGATAATCGGCTTATCCTTGGTGAACAGGGCGTCGAAGTCAGGGTCCGACAGTCCATGCGGATGCTCCTCCTTGGGTTGCAGCTTCATCAGGTTCACGACATTGATGACCCGCACCTTCAGTTCGGGCAAATGTTCATGGAGCAACTGGACCGCTGCGAGTGTTTCGAGGGTCGGAACGTCGCCGCAGCACGCCATGACCACATCGGGTTCGCTGCCCCTATCGTTGCTTGCCCATTCCCAAATGCCGACGCCCATGGTGCAATGCCTGACGGCCTCGTCCATGGTCAGCCATTGCGGCGCGGGTTGCTTGCCTGCGACAACCACATTGACATAGTTGCGGCTGCGCAGGCAGTGGTCCGTCACCGAAAGAAGCGTATTGGCGTCCGCCGGCAGATAGACCCGGACGACGTCCGCTTTCTTGTTGACGACGTGGTCGATGAAGCCAGGATCCTGATGGCTGAAGCCATTGTGGTCCTGCCGCCAGACATGAGAACTGAGGAAATAGTTCAGCGAGCCGATCGGCCGTCGCCAGGGGATTTCGTTGCAGACTTTCAGCCATTTTGCATGCTGGTTGAACATCGAGTCGACGATGTGGATGAAGGCTTCATAGCAGGAAAAGAAGCCATGGCGCCCCGTCAGGAGGTAGCCCTCCAGCCATCCCTGGCATTGGTGCTCGCTCAGAACTTCCATGACGCGGCCGTCGGGTGAAAGATGGTCGTCCTCGGGATAGATTTCCGCCATATAGCAGCGGTCGGTGACCTCCAGCACATCCTGCCACCGATTGGAATTGTTTTCGTCTGGACTGAACAGGCGGAAATTCTTGCTCTCGAGGTTTGATTTCATCACGTCGCGCAGGAATTTTCCCATCACACGCGCAGACTCGACCGTCGTAGCACCGGGGCTCGGAACCTCCACGGCATAGTCGCGGAAGTCCGGCATTTTGAGGTCACGCAACAGCAGTCCACCGTTGGTGTGGGGATTATCGCTCATCCGGCGATGGCCTGTGGGAGCCAACGCGGCCAATTCAGGCTTGAACCGGCCGCTCTCGTCGAAGAGCTCCTCCGGCCGGTAGCTTTTCATCCATTGTTCGAGAATGCGAATGTGCTCCGACTTGTCCATTTCGCCCATGGGCACCTGATGCGACCGCCAATAATCCTCGCATTTTTTGCCGTCGATCTCCTTCGGGCAGGTCCATCCCTTCGGTGTCCGGAAGACGATCATCGGCCAAGCTGGGCGCTTGACTTTGCGGTTGGCGCGGGCGTCGGCCCAAATCGCCCGGATTTCGGCAATGATGGTATCGAGCGTCCCGGCGAGCTGCTGGTGAACGCTATCGGGATCATGCCCCTCGACGAAATAGGGCTTGTAACCCATGCCTTCGAAGAACTTCTGCAATTCGTCCTTGGGGATACGGGCGAGGAAACATGGGTTGGCGATCTTGTACCCGTTGAGGTGGAGGATCGGTAGAACGCAGCCGTCGCGAGCGGGGTTGAGGAACTTGTTGCTGTGCCATCCGGTTGCGAGTGGCCCGGTCTCAGCCTCCCCATCGCCGACAATGCAGGCAACGATCAGATCCGGATTGTCAAAGGCTGCGCCATAGGCGTGGCTTAAGGCATATCCAAGCTCGCCGCCTTCATGGATGCTGCCCGGCGTTTCCGGGGCGACATGACTTGGTATACCGCCTGGGAAACTGAACTGCTTGAACAGTTTCTTCATGCCTTCCTTGTCCTGGCTGATGTCTGGATAAACCTCGCTGTAGGTGCCTTCCAGGTAGGCGTGAGCGACGAGCGATGGTCCGCCGTGACCAGGACCAATCACGTAAATCATGTTGAGGTCGTCACGCTTGATGACCCGATTTAGATGCGTATAGAGCATGTTCAGGCCGGGGGATGTTCCCCAGTGCCCCAGCAGGCGCGGCTTTATGTGTCCGCGTTTCAAGGGTTTTCTCAAGAGTGGATTGTCGAGCAGGTATATCTGGCCGACCGAAAGATAGTTGGAAGCCCGCCAGTAGGCATCAACCAAATGAAGTTCATCGGCCGACAGATGCTTTTCTGTCGGCGTGCCGCCTATGGCAGATTGTTTGCTAATTGCCGTCTCAAGCGAAGCCATCGAAGTCTCCTGATGAAGTCGGACCGTTGTCGAGGACGATTCAAGGATTGCAGATGCGATGCTCAACCAGATGAAAGCTGCTCACTCGCGCATGGTGCATGCACGCTCAAAATATTTGGTGACAACCATATCGCGGAAAAGCTCCCCGGCAGCCACCGCGTCCCCAATCCCTGCGAAACTGATGTTTTAGCATCGCATAAAATTTAGACCAAGTCACAGCAAAAAACGCATTGAAGCTCGGTCGGGCGCCACTTTTCCGTGTAACTTTTTTAATGCTTAGCCGGCTGCTCCTTAAGAGAACGGGACACGGCTTAGCGTTGCAAATTGCGCCCGCATATTCGGTGATCGTGCGATCACTGAAAAACCCTCCCTGAGCTGGCAGGATCAAGGACTGGCTTTTTCGTCCAGGCTTTCGGATTGGCGTAGAGCGATTGAAGACGCTGGCCTGCCTCCGCGTCGGAGGCGAAACCCGTCAGGTCCGTCACTGTCGCCGCGGGATTTCAGATAAGAAGCAAAGACGTAGCTGCCGGTTCAGACACGCGCGGTCGAGCCGGGCTCCGGCAATCCTCATCGTATTGACTGGTTATAAACTAACTAGTATGTTTATGACTATGTCATCAATCAAACGCTCTCCAATCGCCCTCGCCATCCTTGCAATGCTCATGGAAGAGCCGCTGCATCCTTACCGAATGCAGCGCCTCATCAAGGAGCGCGGCAAGGACGAGGTCATCAATGTCACGCAGAGGGCAAGCCTCTATCAAACGATCCAGCGGCTCGAACGCGAGGGTTTGATCACCCAGCAGAAAACAGTCCGGGATGACAAGCGTCCCGAGCGGACCGTCTACGAGATAACCGTGAAGGGCCGCGACGTCGCATTGGAATGGATGCGCGAGATGTTGTCGACCTTGACGCGGGAATATCCGGAATTCCCGGCGGCTATATCATTTCTTCCTCTGCTCACCCCGAACGATGTGTTGGCTTTGCTTGAGCTCAGGGCAAAAGCCATCGAGTCGGAGCTTTTCAGGATCGACGGGCTCCTCAAGGAGGCGCAGGCCGTACCAAGGCTTTTCCTTCTGGAGATGGAATATCTCCGGGCGCTTCAAGCGACCGAATTGTCTTGGGTTAACGGCGTTGTCGAGGACCTGCGCGCAGAGCGCATCATCTGGACGGAAGAGTGGCTGCGCCAGATCGCCGCGAAGTTCTCCATCGACCCTAAACTTGATCAGGACTAGCACCATGAAGGTTTTGATTATCGGCGCCGGGACTGGCGGTTTGGCACTCGCCCATCTGCTTAAGCAAGCTCGGGTTTGCATAGCGGTGTATGAGCGCGACCTCACGCCGAATGCCGACACCGGTGGCTATCGCGTCGGCATCAGCCCGGCTGGAAGCCGAGCGCTGAAAGACTGCATTCCCGGCGAACTCTACGACCTCTATCTCGCCACCTGCGCCAGGTCGCCGCGCTATTTCAACATGCTCACAGAACAGCTCGGCGAAGTGCTGAGCTTCGACGCCGATGATGCAGGCCCGAACGCTCTCGACGGTGAAAAAAACGTGGTTCGAAAAACGCTGAGGCGGGTTCTGCTCAGGGGACTTGAAGACGACGTGTTCTTCGGGAAGGCGCTTCAAGGTTATATAAGTAACGCAGACGGGTCCGTCACCGCTTGCTTTGAGGATGGAAGCCTCGCGACGGGAGATGTCCTGGTGGGGGCGGACGGCACGAGTTCCGCTGTACGCAAGCAACGCTTGCCGGACGCGCGTCTGGAAGAGACAGGGATCGTATCGCTCGGGGGCAAAATCCCGATGACGGTCGAGACGAAAGCCCTGCTGTCGGACAAGATGTTCAAAGGCATGTCGCTGATTATGGCGCCGATGGGCTTCGGCGCAATCATCCACTCGCTCGAGTTTGCCGACAACAGACGGGACACTGGTTTTGCTGCTCGTTGGCCGGATTTCGTCGAAGCACTCGACGAGGACAGCATCGGCTGGGGCATCTGGGGCGCTCGGCAGAATTGCCCGCGGGATCCGTCCGGCCTGAGCGGCGAACAATTGAGAGAGCTGGGCTTGGAGCTCGCTCGGAACTGGCATCCGCATTTGCGTACTCTCATCGGCATGACGGAGCCCTCGACGATCCGCGATATCAAGGTCAGGACCTCCGTCCCGCTGACGCCCTGGACAAGTTCGAATGTCACTCTGCTCGGTGACGCCGTCCATACGATGACACCCGGACGAGGCGCGGGCGCCAATACCGCGCTTCGCGATGCCGCTCTGCTTGGGCGCATGCTGGTCGAAGCGAACCAAGGGCGTAAGCCGCTCGTCGAAGCCATACACGCCTACGAAGTCGAGATGCTTCGCTACAGTGCCGAAGCAGTCCAAAAATCGAAAAAGCAGATGGATGCCAACGATCTGGCCCATCGGCCGATTGTCGGCAGAGTTCAGCTCGCTGTCATGCGCAGCGTGATGCGCATCCTCAACGCACTACCTCCACTGAAGCGGCGCGCCTTTCTGCAGATGATGCGAGTTCGCGGCGAAAACTAAGACAGTCGCGGACAATCAGCAAAAACCGGAGGTTCGTCACGGGACTTCTTGCGTCATGAGTGCGCGCCACGCCACTTACGCTGGAAGTGAGGGTTGGTTTTGCCGAGCGCTTCAGATCGTCAGTCCCCGTCGTGCGCCGACAGATCCGGGCTCGCTGTGGTAGGTCGCCTTATTGACTAGGATCTCTGCGAATCGTGGTACCTTCCCCTGGGGGGCTCAGTAGGACGGGGGTGGATATGCGGCAACAGACATTGTCCGTTGTAAAAATCCTGCTGGCAGTCATTTTTTCGACTGCCGTTGCTCATGCCGGAGATCGCGCGACCAAAGCGGTTGATCCGACGAGCGCCGGCGCTCCGCCGGATTCTTGGTTGCTTGGCGACTGGGGCGGAGAACGGACCCGTCTGCAAAGGATGGGTATCGATTTTCAGTTCGGATATACCAGCGAAATCGCCTACAACCCGGCCGGTGGCATCGAGCACACGACGCGATATGCTGACCAGTATGCGGCCGGAGTGACGTTTGACCTCGATCGCCTGCTCGGCATCCCGAGCGCGCAGTTCCAGGTGACCCTGACGCAACGCCTTGGTCGCAACCTCAGCGCCGACGCCGAGCTCGGCACGCTTCAGCAGGTACAGGAGGTGTACGGTCGAGGACAGACCATCCGATTGACGGAATTCTGGTTCGACCAGAAATATGCCGACGGACTGATTGACTGGAAGATCGGCCGCATGACCTTCGGCGGGGACTTTGCGTCATTTTCATGTGACTTCCAGAATCTGACATTCTGTGGTGCGAACCCCGGCAACATTGTCGGCAACTACATCTACAATTGGCCTATCAGCCAGTGGGCGACCCGCGTCAAGGTGGCTCTAAGCGGCTTCGGCTACATCCAAGCCGGCGTCTACGACGTAAACACCAAATATCTGGGCGTCGATGACCAGGTGCTTCCAGTGTACTTTTCCGGTTCTACCGGGGCGATGATACCGGTGGAACTCGGCTGGCTTCCCAAGTTGGGCGATGAGGCGCTGCCGGGCAGCTACAAGATTGGTGGGTGGTATGACACATCCAGCGCTGATGATGTCGTATCCGACGTCAATGGCAATTTTTTCGCCCTGACAGGCCTGCCCCCGCGTGAGCGTCGCGGGCGGTACGGCGCCTACATCAACTTCCAGCAGCAGGTGACAAGCAATCTGAGCCTTTTCCTCAATGCCGTCGTTGCGGATGATCGTACTGCCACGACTGATCGTCAGATAGCGGGGGGATTAATCTACACAGGCCTATTCAGCTCCCGCCCCAAAGACGATATCGGCTTTGCGGTCGGCACCACGCACGTCAACAATCGCGTCGCCGACGCCCAAGCCGCGCAAGACCGTCCGGTCCCCGGATCCGAGTACGCCTTTGAGCTGTATTATACGTATCGCCCCACGGCCGGATTGCTTTTCCGCCCGAACATCCAGTACGTGGTCAATCCCGGCGGCATCAGTGAGAACAAGGACGTCGTCGTGCTGGGGCTGAAGACTGCAGCCAATTTCTGATCGTTTCGTGACTTGCACAGTTGGCTAGCGTCGTGCAGACGGCTGAATTCTGGAGACGGTCAAATCACACCATCACGAGCAACTAACACATGCTTTCCAGTGTCGCGGCGAGAAGCAGTCGGGCGCCATTGATGGCGTGAGGCGGCTCGACATATTCGGTCTCGTTATGACTAACACCGTCTCGGCAAGGCACGAAAATCATTGCAGTGGGTGCAACCCGGGAGACGAACAGCGCATCGTGGAACGCGCCGGAAATCATGCGCTTGTACGGCAAGGCAAGTGCTCGTGCCGCCGTTTCAATCCGATCCGTCATGACCTTTGAAAACGAGCCGGGCGGCATATCGAAGGATGTCGAGATCTCGACGCTGCATCGCTGCGACAATGCCGCTTCCTCGCAAACTGCGCGAATCCTTGCTTCGATGGCCGCTAGGCTTAAGGCATCCGGATGCCTGATATCGACGGTAAAAGTCACATGATCCGGTATGGCATTGATCGAACCCGGATGGGTCGAAAAACGCCCAACGGTCAGCCTTGCGTCGTCGTCCTGCGGCATGATCGACATTTGTAGCCGGTTCAGCGCCGAGGTTGCCGCTACCATCGGATCGCGGCGGTAAGCAAGCGACGTGGTGCCGGCATGACCTGCACTTCCCGAGAAGGTCACGGCCAGCCATCGCGTGCCCTGAACTGCGGTGACAACACCTGCGGCGAGCTCTTCGCGCTCAAGCGAAGGCCCCTGCTCGATATGCAGTTCGAGATAGGCCGAGATTGGCGTGCCAAGCGGGCGCGTTGTCGCCTCGGGCAGAGCTGCGAGTGTAGCGGCGAGTTCTTGGCTGAAGCTCTCTCCGTCGCCGGAAACAACGGACCGAAAATCGTCTGGATGCGCGGCACCGACAAAGGCCATCGATCCCATGACGCCGGGCGCAAAGCGGCTGCCCTCTTCGTTCGTCCAGGCGACGACTTCGATTGCAGAGGCCGTCTCATGGCCAGCATCTTCCAAAGCCTCCAGCACTTCGAATGCGGCGAGAGTGCCAAGCGCGCCATCGAAGCGTCCGCCTGTTGGCTGGCTATCGAGATGACTGCCGATCAGCATCGCCGGCCGCGTCGCATCGCGGCCCTCACGGCGCACGAACAGGTTGGCGATCGCATCCTGAAAGACCTTGAAACCGCGTGCGGTCGCGAGATCGGCGAGAAGGCGTCGCGCCGCCCGGTCTTCGCTGCTCAATGCCTGTCGGTTGACCCCGCCCGCCTTTGTCTTGCCGATTTCGGCGAAGTCGCTCAACCGGCGAAGTAGGCGCTCACCGTTGACCTCGGGCCTCAATCTCATCGGCACGATCCGGCGATGTCGACGACATGGACTGGCATGGCGCTCAATCCTTGGCAGTGGCGAAGGCAAGCATCTGTTCAAACAGCGTCTTGTAGCCACTCCAGGCAATGAAGCCCGGTGGCAGCCAGTGCGGCCCGACATCGGAGGTCCAGGCAACGGTGCGCCCCTTGCCATAGCGCCCTGTGACCAGCAACGGCAGCGAACCATAGTCTGAGGAAACGGTCGCCAGGACCTCTGCTGCGTCCTTGACGATGACCTCGTTGAAACCGAGAAGAACCGGCCAGTCCTTGCCGAGCCCGGCCAAGATCGGATGGCTCTCGTCGCCGGTGACGACGGGTGCAAACCCTTCCGGCACCTCGACCCGATCATCGACGGAAAGGCATTCCACGGGCAGGACTTCTTCCACCGGCGTCTTGCGGTAGCGGGCACCGCCATTGATGCCCTGGAAGCTGTAATAGCCGCCGAACATCAACAAGCCACCGCCGGTCCGGACATAATCGCGCAGCAGGCGCAGACGGTTCGGCGTCGTCTTTGAATGGATCCAGGTATCGGGATGCAGGAGCAGCGTGTTCGCGCCGATGTCCGACAGCACAACCGCATCATAGGCGGACAGAGCCTCGATGGTCTGCGGGAAATCGCGCTGCGCCTCGTGTGCCGGCATGAAGGTGACGTCGAAGTCACTGTTCTTCAGTGCCGTGAGCAGTTCATCGGCGCCGGTGTGATAGGTCACGGTCGGAAACTGATCGAAACCCTTTATGTGGGTTGCCGTCGATACCCAGGATTCTCCAGCGAGAAGGATCTTCTTCTTGGCCATGTATGCTCCTTGCGATGTGGATGTCTTAGCCGGTCAGGCGGCGGAAAAAACGGATTTCGGATTGTCGGTCAGCATTTGATCGATCGCTGCCTGCTCGACGCCATGGCGCCTCAACCGTGGCACGAAATGCTTGAGGATGTAGCCGTAGCCAAAACCGCCATAGCGCGTCAGCATGATTTTCAGGAAAACATCCTGCGACAGCAGCAGACGGTCGACAAAACCCATATCGATGAGCGATCGAAGGGCACGGGCATTGTCCTCATCGGAGGGCGATTGCGCGTCCTGATCGGCATAATAGTAGTCCATGCCGATCATGTCGTATTCGAGAAACGCACCCCGCTCGGCCAGGCTTTTCTGATAGGCGAGGTCGTTATGGCTCGGATTCATATGGCACAGGATAGTGTGCCGGAGATCGGCCCCTTCCTCTTCCACGACGTCGAGCACTTTATGGGCGAGCCTTTCCCAGCCGGGAAGATGAATCGAAAGCGGCAGGCCGGTGATCCGGGAAGCGCGGGCCGAGGCGCGCAGTGATTTCAACTCCTCGGACGTGAAATCCTTGCTGACGCCGACTTCGCCGATGATACCGGCCATGATCTCCGGTTGAACGGCGTCACCGCCGACATCGTTGACGATGAATTTCGTGACGGCATCGACGTCCATATCCTTCAACCACTCGGGATGGGTATGCTGAAGATAGAACCCTGTCCCCATGATGATCTTCATGCCGGACATGCGCGAGATGCGCGCCAGTTTCTCCGGATCACGCCCGATGCCGATATTGGTCGCCTCGATCACCGTATGGCCACCGAGCGCCTGGAATTTCTTCAGCTCGGCAAGCGCCAGATCGCTATCGTCCAGCGAGACATTGTCACGGTTCATATAGGGATTCATCCGCAATTCGCCGACGATCTCGATATTGACCTTCTGCTCGGCAATCAGCCTGTCGTCGGGATGACAGGGGCATTTCCAGGTCCTAGCCCCGTCGAGCAGGATATGCTCGTGCATGAGCGTGATGCCGAGGTCGTCGACCGAAACTGGTCCGAGAACCGTCATGGCAGTGCCGGATGCGACACCGATTACCGCCCGTTCCCTGGGCTGTGTTTCAAACAGATCATCCATGGCTCATCGGCTCCTGACGGCACCCCTGAAGATCCGGAAATTCAGCCAGATCGCGATGAGAATGATGGCGCCGGTAACGATCGGTGTGAGGAATGGTGACATATGCGCAAGGATCAGGCCGTTGGCGATGACGGCGACAGTCAGCGCACCAAGAATAGTGCCCAAGATCGTGCCACGGCCGCCGAACAGGCTGGTGCCGCCGAGAACCACCGCGGCGATGACGTCGAGTTCAAAACCCTGTCCGGCATTGGAGGACCCCGACCCGAGCCGGGCAGCGAGAATGATGCCAGCCATGGCGGCCGCGGTACCGGATAAAACATAGACGCATAGGGTGACGAAGCGGGTATTGACGCCTGCACGACGCACCGCCTCGGCATTGGCGCCAATACCGGTCACATAACGGCCGAAAGGCGTCTGGTTGAATGTGACATAGGCAAGAACCAGGGCGAGAAGCGCAATCAGCGCCGGCACGGGCACGCCGAAAAACCAGGCCCTGCCGATTGCCGTGAAAGGACTTTCCGCGTCTACGGGAATGGAATAGCCGGCGGTGATCAGCAACGCCAGACCACGTACGACCGAAAGTCCGGCAAGCGTAACGATAAAGGCAGGGATGCGCTCATAGGCGATGAAGAAACCCTGCAAGGCGCCGACGGCACCGCCCAGGATCAGCATAAGCACGACCACAAGCGGCCAGGCTATTCCCGCCTGCAACGATGCAGCCGAAAGGGTGGCGGTCAAAGCAAGCACGGATCCCACCGAAAGGTCTATTCCCCCTGTGGTAATGACGAACGTCATCGACGCGGCGACGATCAGCAGGGGTGCGGACTGGCGAACGATATTCAAGAGGTTGGGGGCCGTCAGGAAGGCGCTGGTGAAGATGGAAAAGAAGACGCAGACAACAAAGAAGAACAACGCGATCGACACGATGCTGCCATTGCTCATAACTTTGTCGCGCCACCTGCTCTTATGGACACGCGAACGCGGTGTTGCCGCGGTGGGTGCGTGGGCTGCGGAAGAGGATGTTGTCATGCCTGCGCTCCCTGGTCCTTGCGATGACCGGCCGACCGGGCCTCAAATTTGCGTCCGACGATAAGATTGACGACTTCCTCGATGCTCGTATCTTCAATTCTGCGCTCGGCGACGTTGTGCCCTTCATACATGACCTGAATGCGATCGCAGACGAGGAACAGGTCCTGGAGCCGATGGGTAATGAGAATGACGCTGACGCCCCGCGCACTGACCGCCTTGATGAGATCAAGTACGGCCTCGACTTCGGCGACGGCAAGCGCCGCCGTTGGTTCGTCCATGATCAGCACGGTCGGGTTGAACGAAGCCGCTCTCCCGATCGCAATCGATTGACGCTGCCCGCCGGACAGATTTTCCACCTTCAACCGCGTATCGGCAATAACGATTCCGAGACGCTCGAGCATATCGCGCGCTTCGTCGTGCATCTTCTTATTGTCGAGAAACGGAAGTCCGAGCAGGCGGCGCCGGGGCTCGCGGCCGAGAAAGATGTTGCCCGCCACATCGACGCTGTCACAGAGGGATAGATCCTGGTAGACCATCTCGATGCGCGCTGCGCGTGAATCGGCGGGAGATGCGAAGGCGACGGTCTTTCCGTCAATTTCGATGGATCCGGAATCGGGAATGACTGCGCCGGACAGAACCTTGCTCAAGGTCGATTTGCCGGCGCCGTTGTCACCGACCAGGCCGAGAACTTCCCCGGGCTTCAAGGTCAGCGACACATCGTCAAGCGTCTGGATCGTCTGATAACGTTTGGAGATACCGGTCATTCTGACGCGGTAGGTTTCGTCGTTCATGGCGTTTCCACCTGACAAGAGTTTCTGCTGCGCGGATGTCACGCAAACCGCAGCCATTTGTGGTCGCGGTTTGCGTATTCGAGCCGCCGCCTACTTGAACATGTCCCGGAACTTGTCGACATTGTCCTTGGTGACGATGGTGACCGGGACATTGATGATCTTGTCGATCGTTCCACCCTTTTTGACCTTGTCAAGCGCTTCAACAGCAGCTTTGCCTTCGCCAGCCGGATCCTGCTGGATGACTGCGGTGACCCAGCCCTGGTCGATACCCTCGATCGCCTGCTTGGTCAGATCCCAGCCGAACACCTTGACGTCGCCGGTACGACCCTGGCTGGTTACGGCCGAAACCGCGCCGAGAAGCGCCGGCTCGCCGGTCGCATAAAGCGTCGTCATGTCAGGATTGGCCGTCATCAGGTTTTCGGCGGCACTGAGTGCGACGTCCTGAACGTTCTGGCCGTCGACCGTATCCAGAAACGTCACTTTCTCGCCGCTGTCGGCAACTGCCTTTTTAAAGCCGTCGAGACGCTGATTCTGGATGTAGGAATTGAGCGCCCCGACGACGCCTATCTTGGCGGAACCGCTCATCTTGCTTTTGACGTAGTCAGCGTAAAACTTGCCGATGTCGCCGCCGGCCTTTGTGTTGTCGACACCGACGAAGGCGATGTTGTCGCCATCGGGGATCTGCGCATCAATGGCGATGACTGGAATTCCGGCGTTTTTGGCGGCCGTGACCGCAGGTTTTACGCCGTTCACGTCGATTGCGACCAGAATAATGCCGTCGACCTTCTGGGTGATGTAGTTCTCGATCGCGTCGTTTTGCGCGCTCGGCACGTTGTTCGCGTTGAAGATGACGAGATCGGCTCCGACAGCCTTGGCCGCGGCCTTTGCTCCGTCGTTGATCTGGTTGAAGAAGAGTGCCTGCTGGTTGATGGTCACCAGCGCGAAGGTTTCGGCAAAGGCCGAAGCGGAGCCGAAAGCGAACGTTAGAGCTGCGGCGGCAGCACAGCCTGCTAGATATTTGGAAAGGCGCATGTGTGTTCCCCTTGCGGAAAGGCCCGTGGACGGGCTCATTGGCGTTGTCAGCGGAGGCATAATTCAAGAGACTTGTATGATTGTCAAGTCGCTTGAATTTACTCGGCGCAGCCTGTGAAAGGAGACTAGAGGTTCGCAGATCGCGCCGAATTGTCAGAACGTCGCCGGCGTATTGACCCAGAATATGCTCGCGCGCGTTGTTCCCACATTTCTGTACCAATGCGGCAACTCGGAATTAAACACGAAGGAGTCGCCGATCGAAAGCTTGAATGTCTTTTCGCCGACCATCAGCTCGATGGAACCCGCAAGCACATAGCCAACTTCTTCGCCGGCATGTTGAATGGCACCGGCACTTTCCCCGCCCGGTTCGATGTGGTGAATGTTGCACTGAAGCAAATGGCCTGGTGAATAGGGAATGATGCGCTCAAGCGAAATACCTTCGCCGCGTCTGAGCGGATCAAGTCCAATCAGAGGGCGCGTTCCCGCGCGAAAGACGATGCCTTCTTCGCCGTCGGCCTCTTCGAACATCCAACCGATATTCGTACGGAGCACCTCAGCCAGTCGATGCAGCATCGGCAAGGAGGGCGATGCCTTGCCGTTTTCGATTTTTGAAAGCAGGCTCTCCGAACAATCGGCCTCCGTCGCAAGCGCCTTGAGCGTCATCCCGAGCGTCTGCCTGGCAAGCCGCACCCGCACACCAAGGCGGCCTTGGTTAGCGCTCGAAGGACGATCTTCGATGCCTGGCTGGATATCGATTTTCATTGGCTTTTTCATGTGTCCGAATTGTTTTGGGATGCTGCGAGATTACCGGAAACCACGCGGATCTGTCCACAATGGTGTTTTGATGACCTTATCGTCGGGGGTCTGAACTTCCTTGGCCCGTAAGCAGGTGCCTCAAGACCATGCTCGACATATTTGCGAATTGTCTTTCGATCGACACCCGTCTGTCTGGCGATCGCTGACACCGACATCTCTTGCCGACGCAAATCTAAGATCATGACTATCCCGCCAATTTGTTTCACCGCCATTTCTCTCTCGACCATCGAGAGCAGTAAACGGTGATGAAGCGCCGCTGGTCTTGCAAGGCGCACGCCGGAAGACCGGCGGCTACGCTAAACTGCGGAAGATCCAAAAGGCACTTCGGGGGAATATTGCTCTGGTATCGACAACGCCTGATAGTTGCGATCGCAACCGGCGCACGCCTGCCTTTCCGGCTCAACAACTATTGAATCTCGTGCACATAACGGTGATTGTTTGTCGTCGCGCGATGCGTCGAGGCCAATACCGGGACCGCGGATTGATCGTAGGCAACCTCTTCAATTGTCAAAACAGCCGCGGGTAGAGGAAGCTTGAGCCAATTGGCGTCATCTTCATCGGCGAGTACCGCCGCTATCTGTTCACGAACTGCCGAGATCCGTATGCCATAGCGGTCGAGCAGGTACAGGTAGAAGAGGGGCGGTATCTCGTCCTTGTTCTCGGTAAAATCTGGCAGCCGCGCTTCTGCAAGGACGAGAGTTTCATGCATGATTGGTTTGCCATCAACGCTTCTTAGGCGATGGAAGCGGACGACGCTGCTGTTCGCCTCGAGCTGCAATTTCGTACATTCATCCGCTGTCGCTGTGCCCCTGTGAAGCGAAGTGACCTTTGTCATCGAGTGCTGGAGCGATCCATCGAGCCCATGCAATCGAAAATATTGGAAAAAGAACCGAAGGCTATGCTGGGGCGTCCGGCCGGTGACCACGGTGCCGGTCTTGCGCCGGCGGCTGAGCAGGCCCTCGTTCGTGAGATCCATCAACGCCCTGCGGATCGTTCCGACGGCGACGCCGAACTGTTGCGATAGTGCGATCTCACTCGGCAGAACCGTGCCTGCCTCCCATTTGCCCAGCATGATGGCTTCGGAGATCTGGCGTTTGACCACCTCGTACAGCGGGAGTGAGAAGTCCGATGCACGGACGATATCTGCTGAAGAAATAGGCGTTTTCTCCAATGATTTGCCTCTTATTTGGAGTTGACACTTGGCTGCGCGATTTGCATCATTACTATATAGTTTATATAAAAGCGCTTGGCGATGCGCTTTCATTGGCGGCCTTGGGATTTTGGGATGGACCTGCACGAACCCCTGTTATCACCGCAGCTTTCGAGAGCCATGGCGGCAATCGAAGCCAATGTCGAGCGGGCAATTGACGATCTTTCGCGGATGATCGCGGTTGATACCTCTTTCCCGCCTGGTCGGGGATACGATGCTTTTGCCGCGCTCATGAAAAAGCTTTTGACGCCGCTTGCTTTCGAAGCGCGCCGCGTCGTCGTGCCCGAGACCTTGTGGCGCGTGGAGGGCGGTCCTGCGAGCGGGCGCAGAACCAATCTGGTCGCGGAACGGAACACCGGAAAACCGGTATGCGGTCTCTACTATCATGTCGACACGGTGCCTGTGGCGCCTGGGTGGGCGCGCGATCCGTTTCAGCTCACCCGCGAGGGGAATCGGCTTTTCGGTCTTGGCGCGGCCGATATGAAAGGCACAATTGCCGCGTCCCTGCTGGCGCTGTCGGCCGCTCAGGAGCACGGTGTCGAGCTTGCCTATGACCCCATGCTTCTTCTGTGCACCGACGAAGAAGGTGGGCTCTATCCTGGTATCCGGTATCTGGCAGAGCAGGGGATGTTGAAGGGTCATATCGTCAATTTCAACGGTTCTGCCGCTGCGCGTATCTGGGCGGGTTGCTTCGGTGTTTTTCACCTACAGGTCCGCATCAAAGGCCACGCCGTCCATGCCGGCGAAGGCAACCGGACCGGCGCCGGCATCAATGCGATTGAAGGTGCGCTGCCTATCCTCAATGCGCTGCAAGCACTGAAGCCCGATATTGCCACGCGGGAGTCGAAATTGCCGCCTCCGCCGCATGCAACGGGGCCGCTCAGGCCGCAGCTGACGATTTCCACCATCCAAGGTGGCACGAGCGGCGGCCAGGTGCCGGCCGAGGTCAAGATTCTGGTGAGCCGCCGCTATGCGCCGGAAGAGAGCTACGAAGAAGCCCGAGCCGAAATTGAGGCTGTCATCCGGTCAGGTGCTCACTCGGTACCCGGTCTCGGCCTCGACATTCAGCTGGTTGGCCATCTCATTCCGACATCCGATCCCTACGGTCCCCACTGGCCGCGCTGGCAGGAGGCGCTTTGTCTCGGCTTTGGGTACCGGCCGGACGATTTCCGGAGATGGGGCGCCGCAAGCTGTTCGGATTTCGGGTACGTGCAGCAGATCACCGGCGTGCAGGAGGTGATCTTGAGCGGCCTCGGGCGTCCGGAGAGCTGCATCCACAGCCCGGAGGAGCACACGACCTGTCAGGACATCGTCTCCCTGGCGAAAACCATCCTCGCCTATCTCTCCAGAGATTTTGCGCCCAATCGCATTCCTGAACATCAGCCATAACCTATAAAGGGAACTTCGACATGCTTGAAATGAATCGACGTCGGTTTCTTGCCGGTACTGCGTTCTTCCTCGCTGCGCCGTCACTGAGCTTCGCTCAGGCGGCAGCACCAGCCAAGGGCGGGACGCTCCGCATTTCCATCGATCAGGCCGCCAGCGTCATCCATCCGCTGCTGACGCGCGTAAATCCGGAATATCTGGTCACGGAGCTTCTCTACAGCAACCTGACGCGATTGAAGGTGGACATGACGGTTGAGCCGGATCTCGCCGAGAGCTGGAGCGCCAGCGACGACCTCACCGAATGGACCTTCAAGCTGCGCAACGGCGTCAAATTCCATGACGGTTCCGCCATGACCTCGGCCGACGTCGTCGCGACCTTCAAGGCGATCCTCGATCCAAAGAATGCATCGCCGGGCCGCAACAATGTCGGTCCGATCACCGATGTCACGGCGAAAGATCCCGCCACCGTCGTCTTCAAGCTATCGGGTGCTTACGCCGACCTGCCGGCCGCTCTCGCCTACACGAACGCCCGTATCATTCCGGCCTCCATCGCGACCGGCGACTTCAAGAAGCTGTCCACCGCGGCCAACGGCACCGGCCCGTTTAAGCTGGTTTCCTACGAACCGGACCGGCTGATCGTCGTCGAACGGAATCCCAATTATTACGATCCGGCGCGTCCTTACCTCGACCGTATCGAAGTGCAGGTCTTCCCTGACATCTCCGCCGAAGGGTCCGCGATGATCGCCGGCGACGTAGACGTGATGTCGACTGTGCAACCGACGGAATATCTGAGGATGCAGGGCAGCGATGGCGTCGATGTGCTTCGCGTCCCGTCTGGTCAGTTCTGCAACATCAATTTCGGCTGCGATACCAAGCCGTTCAACGATCCGCGCGTCCGCCGCGCTCTCGCCTTGACTGTCGACCGCAAGGCAATGGTGGATTTCGTCACTGAAGGCTTCGGCACGCCAGGCAACGACACGCCGATCAACGCGTCCTACCATTTCTATTCGGATATGCCGCTTCGCGAGGCGAATATCGACGAGGCCAAGAAGCTGCTGGCCGAAGCCGGCTATCCCGATGGCTTCGAGGCGACGCTGATTGCCTCCGACACGCCAGCGGTGCGCACCCAGCTTGCCGTCGCCTTCCGCGAAATGGCCAAGGAAGCCGGCGTCAAGATCAATGTCCAGACAATGCCGCATGCGACCTATCTCGAGCAGGTCTGGAAGAAGGGCAGCTTTTATGTCGGCTTCTACAACATGCAGCCGACCGAGGACGGCATCTTCAAGCTGCTCTACACCTCCGACGCCGCCTGGAACGAGACGCGCTGGAATAACAAGGACTTCGACAAGCTGATCGCGGCCGCCCGCGGTACGAAGGACGAAGCCAAGCGCAAGGAGCTCTATGCCCAGGCGCAGAAGTTGATGAACGATGAGGTGCCGTCGATCATCCCGTCCTTCTTCGACGTGCTCGCCGCCAAGCGCAGCTGGGTACAGGGCTTCCAGGTGCATCCGCGCGCATCGGTCTTCCGGCTGGACTATGTCTCGCTGACCGACAAGGCGCCGAAGCGCGGCTAAAAGCCTGCCGCCAAGCCGGACGTCGAAGGGCGTCCGGCCTCTGTCGTTGGAAGGAAGACCAGGTGTCGCCGAACTATATCCTCAAGCGCGTGATGATGATCGTCTACACGCTCTTCATCGTGTCGCTGATCGTCTTTGCCATCACCCAGGTTCTGCCTGGCGATGCCGCCGTCATCATGCTGGGCGAGAATGCAACCAAAGAAGCGCTGGATGCCCTCCGTCAAAGCATGGGCCTCAACGCGCCCGTCTGGGTACAATATGGCCGCTGGCTCGGCGGTGTCCTGCATGGCGATTTCGGGACGTCGCTTCGAACCGGTCAGGCGGTCGGCCCCGTCATGCTCGAAGCGCTGAGCCGTTCGCTGCTCTTGGCCGTCCTGTCGATCGCCCTGATGCTGATCCTCGCCATTCCTCTCGGCATCATCGCGGCGGTGCGCCGCGGCCGGATCGCCGACATGGTGGTGAGCCTGATTTCCTATGCCGGCATCTCCCTGCCGGAATTCGTGACCGCGACGGTTGCCGTTCTGATTGTCGGCGACTGGCTGAAATGGCTGCCGCCGACCGGCTATGTGCCGCTGACGGAAAACTTCCTTGGCGGCATTCAGCATCTGATCCTGCCTGTCTGCGTCATATCGATCATCCTGATCGCCCATGTCTCGCGCATGGTCCGATCCGAACTGGTCGACGTCCTGCACACCGATTATGTACGGGCTGCGCGGATCAAGGGACTATCAGGTATGACAGTGCTATTCCGCCATGCCCTCAGGAATGCGCTTTTGCCGACGATTACCGTCGTGGCGCTGGATGTCGGCTATCTGCTCGGCGGCGTCATCGTGGTGGAAGAGATTTTCGCCATTCCCGGCATTGGGCGGGCGCTGATCGTGGCGATCCAGACCCGCGACCTGCCGTCGATCCAGGCGGGCGTGCTGATCATGGCCGCCACCTATTCCATCGTCAATTTCGTTGCCGACATCCTCTATGCCTGGCTCGACAAGAGGATCCAATATGATTGAGTTTCTCAAGCGGCTGCTACGCACCCCGCAGGGCGCGATCGGCCTCCTCATTGTCCTGCTGGCACTCGTCATCGTGCTCTTCGGGCCGTCTCTCGCACCACATGATCCCGAAAGCCTCGCGCCGCTTGCCCGCTACAAACCGTCAAGCCTGAATTACCTCATGGGAACGGACCAATACGGCCGCGACATTCTGAGCCGCCTGCTCATCGGCGGCCGCGCCACCATCAGTATGGCCGTGCTTGCAACCGTCGCCGGCACGTTGGTCGGCGCGCTGATCGGCACAACCTCGGCCTTTCTCGGCGGGCGGTCCGACGAAGTGATCATGCGGACGGTCGATTCGGTCATGTCCATTCCAAGCCTGCTGTTTGCGCTGCTGGTGGTCAATCTGCTCGGTTCGAGCACCGCCAATGCGCTGATCGCCGTCGCGGTCGCCTTCGCGCCAAGCATGGCGCGCGTCACCCGCAGCGTTGCGCTTTCGGTGCGCAAACAGGACTATATCAGCGCGGCGATCGCCCGCGGCGAACGTTCGTCCTATATCATCCTTCGCGAAATGCTTCCCAATGTGGTGGCGCCGATCATCGTCGAGATGACGATCCGGATATCCTTCGCCGTGATGCTGTTTGCCACCTTGAGCTTCCTCGGGCTCGGAGCCCAGCCGCCGGCCGCCGAATGGGGGCTGATGGTCTCCGAAGCACGTCAATATATGCACCTCAGCGCTGGCATTCTGATCTGGCCGAGCCTTGCCATCGCCATCGTCGCCGTTGGGTTCAACCTTCTTGGCGACGGTCTGCGCGACGCTCTCAACCCGCGAACGTGAGGACGGCACCATGACGAATGCCACAACGCCAACCCTCGACATCCGCAACTATTCGCTGGACTACGCGACATCAGGCGGCAGGTTCCATGCGCTGAAGGATATCAATCTTTCGATCGGCCGCGGCGAAATCCTCGGGCTTGTCGGCGAATCCGGATCGGGCAAGACGTCGCTTGCCTGGTCGATCATGCGCTACCTGCCGAAGAACGCACGCGAGACCGGCGGCAGCATTCTCCTGGCCGGCGAGGACCTCGCCGCCAAATCGGCGGGTGAGATCGACAAGCTGCGTGGCCGGCGTATCAGCATGGTGTTCCAGGACCCGAGCACCTCGCTCAATCCTACGCTCTCGCTCGGACGGCAACTTTCCGAAGTGCTGGTGCGGCATCGAGGCCTGACGAAAACGCAGGCCTGGAAGGAAGGCGAGGCGATGCTGGCGCATGTCGGTCTCAAGACGCCGGCGGACATGATGCACCGCATGCCGCATCAGGCCTCGGGCGGCGAGAAGCAGCGTGTCGTCATTGCCACCGCCTTCGCCTGCAATCCCGAATGCATCATCTTCGACGAGCCGACGACGGCGCTTGACGTCATCACCTCGCGGCAGATCCTCGATCTCTTCGTTGCGCTGCAGGCGGAAACGGGTGTCGCCTGCCTCTACATCTCGCACGACCTTGCACTGATCTCCCGCACCGCGAGCCGCGTCGCCGTCATTCGCCGCGGCGTGATCGTCGAGCAGGGCGATTCGGCGCAGATTTTCGGGGCTCCGCAGGACGACTATACGCGCGAACTTATCGCCGCAGTTCCCGATCCGCGCCATCGCCTGGTGACAACCGAAATCGATGCAGCCAAAGAGCCGCTGGTCAAGGTTGAGAATGTCAGCGTGCACTATGGCCGAAAGCCATTCTTCGCGGCGCTGACGGGCCGGGCGCATCAAGGGACCGTCGGCAATCGCGCCGTCAGCCTGACCGTCAATCCCGGTGAAATCCTTGGCATTGTCGGCGAGTCCGGATCGGGCAAGTCCACGCTTGCCAAGGCGATGACCGGCCTCAATCGCTTTGAAGGCAAGATCTGGTTTGCCGGGAAGCCGATCTCCGGTCTTCGGGACATGGGCACTGAGTATCGCAAGGACGTGCAGATCATCTTCCAGCATCCCGACGCCTCGCTTAATCCGCGCCAGAAGATCGGCGAGATCCTGTCGCGGCCGCTGAAGCTTTACGGCAAGGATGGTTCCAATACCGAGGAGATCGGCGCCATGCTGGAGCAGGTTCGGCTGCCGCGCAGCCATGCCGATCGCTATCCGCACCAGCTCTCCGGTGGCGAGAAGCAGCGTGTGGCGATCGCCCGCGCCTTTGCTTCCAAGCCGAAACTCGTCATCTGCGACGAGATCACCTCCGCGCTGGATGTCTCGGTCCAGGCCTCGATCATCCAGCTACTGCTTGAACTGCAGAAAGCCAGCAACACGGCCTATCTCTTCATCACCCACGACCTCAATCTCATCCGCCAGATCGCCCATCGCATCGCGGTGATGTATCGCGGCGATCTCATCGAAATCGCCAGGGCCGAGGAGATCGACCGTCCGGAGCGCGCCGACTATACGCGCCGGCTCCTGGAAGCGGTGCCACCACCCGCGGGCACTCAAGCCTGATATTGCAATGTAAGGAGCATGATCATGGACCCCAAATCCCTCGTCGGCCAAATCGACGAGAAAGCCTGTCTCGATTTTCTGTCGAAGATGGTCCGCCACAAGAGCCATTCGCAGACCGATGGTGAGCGGGAGCTTGCCCGCGTGATGGCCGAAAAGATGAAGGCGATTGGCCTCGATGCCGAGTTGCAGCCCTTCGACAATGGCGAGCGCTTCAATGCTATCGGCAGGCTGAAGGGAACGGGCGGCGGCAAGAGCCTGCTGTTCAACGGTCACCTCGACACCAACCCGGTGACCGAGGGCTGGACCGTCGATCCCTATGGCGGACTGGTGGACGACAAATTCATCTACGGGATCGGCGTTTCCAACATGAAGGCAGGTGATGCCGCCTATTTCTGCGCCGTCAAGACCTTGCTGGACGCGGGCGTCAAGCTCAAGGGCGATGTCGTGCTGACTTTCGTCGTCGGCGAATTGCAAGGTGGGGTCGGCACGCTTGCCGCCATTCGCAGCGGCGTGAAGGCGGACTATTTCGTCAACAGCGAGCCGAGCGATCTCGTCGCGGTCACTATGCATGCCGCAGCCCTTTCCTTCGTCATCGAGCTGACCGGCGATACTCGCCACTTGTCCAAACGGGAAGAATCGGTCGACGCGATTGCCGCCGCCTGCGACATCATTCCGCGTATCAATGCCATGACGTTCAGCGGGGCCAGGAGCGAAGTGCACCGGTCGATCAATCGTGGCCATGTGGGCGTGGTTCATGGTGCGCTCGGCCGCAATCTCGAAGAATGGCGGCCGCCGCAGGTGGCTGACTTCGTTCGTTTGAAGGGCTCCTGCCGCTACGCGCCTGGTCAGACGCAGGAAGGTGTCCTGGCCGATTTGCAGGCAGAGCTTACCGCGCTGGAAGGGCGTTTCCCCGGTCTCAAGGCCAAGCTCGTGCCGGAAATGATCGAGGGACGTCCGCTGATGCCTCCTTTCGAGGTGTCCCCAGAATCGCGGATCGTCAAGGCGATCAACCGCGCCTACGAAACTGTGCGCGGCGAAAAGCAGCCGACAGGCGCCATCACGCCGACACGCTTCTACGGCACGGACGCCGGCCATCTCTACAAGGAGCTCGGCATGGAAGGCATCGTCTGTGGCCCCGGTGGACGCTATAACACGATGCCGGACGAGCGTGTCGACATCGTCGATTATCTCGACATGATCCGCGTCTACATGCTCACCATTCTCGATATCTGCGAGGCGGCGTAAGCGATGTTTCCGCGGGACGAATATCACTGGCGCATCGCCAAAGCCCGGCAGGCGATGGCGTCTGCTGACGTCGATCTCCTGCTCGTCGACAGCGGCGAGCTTCTGGCCTGGCTGACCGGTTATACCGTCTCGGAAACAATGTATCGCGCGGCCTTCCTGCCGCGCGACGGCAATCCCTGGTTCGTTTTGCGTGCGCTCGACGAAGCGCCCGGCCGGGAAAAGACCTGGATCGAGGATGTCGTCGGCTTTGCCGATACGGATGACCCGCATTCGGTCATCGCCGAGAATGTTCGCGCCCGCGGTTTCGCCGGGGCGCGTATCGGCGTGGATACGCATTCGCCGTGCCACAGCGCGGCAACGCATGCCAAGCTTGCCGCGCTGCTTGCCGGCGCCGAGATCGTGCCAATGCCGGGTCTCAGCGAGAGCTTGCGGTGGGTAAAGTCTACGGCGGAAATCGGTGCGCTCCAGCAGGCGGCCGCAATCGCCGACAAGGCAATGTTGGCAATCGCGCAGATTGCGCGGCCGGGCATGACTACCCGGGATGCCGCGGCGGTGGCATCCGCCGTTTTCCTAAGGGAAGGGGCGGATACCGGCGAGGTCGGACCGGTGGTGAAGGCTTCCGGCAGCCACGAATTCCTGCACGGCATCTTCAAGACGGAACGCCTCGACGAAGGCGATATCCTGCATGTCGAGCTTATTCCACGCGTTGCCAATTACAGCGCCCGGCTGATGAGGCCCATCGTCGTCGGCCGGCCCTCCAGGGCAATGCGAGAGACTGCCGAGCGACTGATCGCGCTACAGGACCGGCAGATCGAAGCGATGAAGGCGGGCGCGATTGCGAGCGAAGTCGATGCGGTCCTCCGCGAGGGGGCTCTGTCGCAGGGACTGCGGCCGACCTATCAGAATGTCACCGCCTATACGCTCGGCCTTTATACGCGCACGGCGCGTACGAGCGACTTTTCCCGCGTTCTGCTGCCGACATCGGACTGGGCCCTGGAAGAGGGCATGGTTTTCCATGCCTACACAACGGCGGCTGGTCTCGGCTTCAGCGAAACCGTCTCCGTCTCCCGGGGTGGGGGGGAACGCCTGACGCGCACGCCGCGCGAAATACTGTACGGCCCGAAGGCTTGAGCGCGTCGGCCGCGAAGGCGCGACTATCGACGAGCGGGCGAGAACGACCTCTAGGGTTATGATCTAGACGGTATTTACTGGGTGGCCATTTCCCTTAACCTGCCTGCTCCACCGCCACCGACGTCATTTTCGCTGATCTGTTGCTGCAGGTCCTCTGGAACCGTAAAGGCACCGTGCATCACAAGGTGATTGTCGAGAAGTCGTTCGTGAATCGCTCGGATAAGCTCGCATTTTATTTTGGTGTCACTCGCGCTTATTGCAATTAGCGATTTTGTGATCTTGTTTAATTTCAGCGAACAGATGCGCCAGATCGACAGTCCCAAATCCCTCTGTGAACGCATCGTAGATAGAGGTGAGCAAGTCACACACTTCGCTCCGACGCCCCGCCGCAGCAAGTGCGATGCCAGAGGAATTGCCGCCCGAAAGGACAAACTCGTCATTCTGACCGCCGAGCAATACCGTAAGCTCGTCGGTCGTTCCCACATCGTTGCATACGGCCTGATGGATGCTCCCGAAGAACTCCACGACGAACTCATGGACGGTCTTGAGAATGCTTGAGCCTGGGCAGATCGTCCGCTTCTTCTACCTGTGGAAGCGCGAAACGACTGCGGGTGAAGAGTCCGATCGCAAGGCGAGGCCAGTCTGCTTCGTCGTTCGCACCGCGGCGGCGCTCGGAACGGTGTTGCGCCGCTCCAGTTGCGACGATTCTCATGGGCAATGCCGTCGACGATCTCGTCAACTTCGGCGATCAGGGTATATGGCGAGCAGACGAGGCCCGAAAGCCAAACCATCGATCTGATCTGCGGCTTTGCGCATTTCGACAAAGACGAACGTTTCCATTTCCTCCGCGCCGCGCCCGGTGACGCAGACCTGCAGCATCGTCACCCTGATCAGGAGCACGGAGTGCAGGTTGGAAAACCGCAAGTCCTGTTAACCAGACAACGATCTGCCGCCAACCGGATCGAAGAGGTGCATGCGATTCATGTTGAAGGAGAGCGGCATTTTCGCGCGCGGACGCGGATCGCTCTCCGGATCGACGCTGGCACAGATGCTGACCGAGCCGATGTCGAAATAGATCATCGTTTCCGGTCCCAGCGGCTCCACCAGATCGATATTCGCCTCGATTGTTTCAAAGCCGGGTTTTGGCGTCAGGCTGGATATCGATTCCGGTCGGATACCGAGGACGACCGGCCTGCCGGCGTGTGTCCGGTACTCTGCGACCCTTCTGGCGGGAACGGCAAGCCGGCTGCCATCGTTCAAGATGACAACCAATCCGTCGCCGTCGGCTTCAAGCGTCGCATTGAGGAAGTTCATCGATGGCGAGCCGATGAAGCCAGCCACGAACTGGCTGACCGGGTGATGGTAGAGTTCCTGCGGTGGCCCGGCCTGTTCAATGATGCCGCCATTCATGACGACGACCCGATCGGCCATCGTCATGGCCTCGACCTGGTCGTGGGTGACATAGACTGTCGTGGTCGGCAGCAGTTGATGGAGACGCTTGATCTCGGTGCGCATCTGCACGCGCAGCTTCGCGTCGAGATTGGACAGCGGTTCGTCGAAGAGGAAGACCTTGGGATTGCGCACGATGGCGCGGCCCATTGCTACACGCTGGCGCTGCCCGCCCGAGAGCTGGCCGGGGCGCCGCGATAGGAGCTCGGTAATATGCAGCGTCTCGGCCGCGCGGCTGATGCGCTCCTCGATCTCCGCTTTCGGCAGCTTCTGCTGCTCGAGGCAGAAGGAGATGTTCTCCCTGACACTCATATGCGGATAGAGCGCATAGTTCTGGAACACCATAGCAATGTCGCGCTTGCCGGGGCCGAGCCGGTTGACGACCTGATCGCCGATGACAATGTCGCCGCCAGTGATGTGCTCCAGTCCGGCGATCATGCGCAACGTTGTCGACTTGCCGCAGCCGGAGGGGCCGACGAAGACCACGAATTCATTGTCCTCGATCGTCAAGTTGATGCCACGTACGGCTTCGTAAATGCCGTAGGATTTGATCACGTTGCGCAGTTTGAGGCGGGCCATTGTGATCTCCCTACTTTTCGTGCAGCCAGACAGCCATCGCGCCCGGCTCTCGGTTCGCCCAGAGATGGTAGGGGATCGCCCTGAACCGTCTCGGCTTCAGCGCCGGCGGCTGGGTGCGATAGAGCGTCTCCTGCCAGTCGGATGCATCGGCTTCTAGAGCATCGCCTTCGAGCACGGTGGCGCCGCCAAGAAGCGTTTCGTCGAAGCTTGCGGCAATCTCGCCCTGCGAGGGCAGCCTCAGCCGCTGCGGCTCCGTGCCGAGGTCGGCTTCCTCGACACAGAAGATCACCGGCCCGCGCCGCAGCGCAAAGCGGCCATTGTCTTCGGTAGCGGCAGGATGGGCATAGAGGCGGTCGACCGGCATATCGAAGCCGAGGCGAACCTCGTCGCCATCCTTCCATTCGCGTTCGATTGCGGCATAGCCCCTGGAGACATCCAGCTTGATCGCCTCGCCATTGACGAAAGCGCTGGCATCGCGGCACCAGCCGGGAATGCGCAGGCGCAGTGTAAAGCGCTTCGGTTGGTCGAGGCCAAGCGAAATCCTGACATCGCCATTCCAGGGATATTCCGTCTTCTGCCTCAGGCGCAGAAAGGCATTGCCGACCGAAAGCTCGGCGGCATTTTCACCGTAGAGATGGATCGCCACTTCGTCGGGTTTGGTCGAATAGAAATACTGGCCAAGTGAGGTGATGAAGCGGGCAATATTGGTCGGGCAGCAGGGGCAGTAGTGCCATTTCCAGCGACGGTTCTGGCCATGGCTTTCGAGCACGTTCTCATAGAAATAATGTTCACCGTCGCGGGAGATGCCTGACAGTGCACCGTTGTAGAGCACGGTTTCGAGCTTGTCGGTAAACTTGCTGTCGAGCTCGATCTGCGCCATGCGGTGGCTGAAGAAGCCGAGCGCCACGGCCGCGCAGGTCTCGGCATAGGCGGTCTCGTTTGGCAGGTCGTATTCGCGAGTGAAGCCCTCGTTCGAGGCCGAGGGGCCGAGGCCGCCGGTGACGTAGAGCTGGCGTCCGACCAGATTGTCGAACAGCCGGTCGCAGGCGCTCTTCAGGCTCTCGTCATCATTCTCAAAAGCGAGATCGGCCATCGCCGAGAACAGATACATGGCGCGCACGGCATGGCCGACGACCTGCGTCTGTTCACGCACCGGCATATGCGCCTGGCTGTAGGCATAGGTGTGGAACACATAGTAGGCCGGATCGTCGCCGCGCTTGCGTGCTTCCTCGTCATAGTAGGAAGGCATCTGGCCGCGCTCGTCGATGAAATAGGTGGCGAGTTTCAGGTGGCGGGGATCCCTGGTCACGCGGTAGAGCTTGACCAGCGCCAGTTCGATTTCCTCATGCGCATCGTAGCCGCGAAGCTTGCCTGGCTCACGGCCGAAGGTGTCGATGATGTGATCGACGGCGCGGATCATCACATCGAGGAAACGGCGCTTGCCGGTCGCTTCGACATAGGCGACGGCGCCTTCCAACAGATGGCCCATTGAATACATTTCGTGCAGGTCGCGCAGGTTGGTCCAGCGCTTCTCCGGCTGGCGGCGGATGAACCAGCTGTTGAGATAGCCGTCAGCCATCTGGCCATGTTCGAGCTTCTCGATGATTGCGTCGATCTTGGCCTCGATGTCGGGGTTCGGATTGTTCTTCAGCGTGTAGCTCGCCGCCTCGATCCATTTGCCGAAATCGGAATCGAAGAAATGTTGCATCGACAGCCCGCTCGGCTGGATCGGCCGCGCCAGCGGGCTGGCCGGCTTGTCGAAATCAAGCACTTCAAGGAAACCTTCCTCTTCGAGCCGCCTATGCTGGGTCGGGATGGTCACGTCGCGGACGGTCTCCGTCCAGCTCTTCCAGAAGCCGCCGCCGAAGACGACGTGGGTGTGGTCGGCCGGCACGTAACGGTCGATCGGTGATCGCGACTGGGATTTCTGAGGGATAGGCATGGGAACTCCTTGAGCGGACGGGCCGCTTTTCATTTCACGGCGCCAGCCGTCAGGCCGCGCACATAATAGCGTTGCAGAAGAAGGAAGAGGATGATGCAGGGGACCATGGTCACCGCGATGCCGGCCTGCAATGCGCCCCAGTCGATGATGCCGTAGAGGCCCGAAGACACGTTCACCAGCATGATCGGCAGCGTGAACTTGTTCTGATCCGACAGGAAGATGAGGGCGGCCAGGAACTCGTTCCACGAATTTAGGAAGGCGAACAGCGCAACCGTCGCCACGCCCGGAAGCGCAATTGGCAGCATGATGCGGCGCAGGATCGTCGCCTGCGAGGCGCCGTCGATGCGCGCCGCTTCGATCAGCGCCTTCGGCACGGCATCAAAGGCATTGCGCATCATGAAGACGGAGAAGGGCAACTGGAAGGTGACATAGATCAGCACCAGGCCGAACAGGCTGTTCTGCAGTCCGAGCAGCTTAAGAATCAGGAAAAGCGGCGTCAGGATCGACTGGAACGGGATCATCATCGTTGCCATGATCAGCACGAAGAGGATCGACTGACCCGGGAACCTGAATTTGGAGAAGCCGTAGCCGGCCGGCACGGAAATGATGACGGTCAGCAGGACGGTGCCGATCGCGATCATCACCGAATTGGCGGCATAGACGTACCAGCCGGCGCCGACATTCTCTAGCCGCCGGTAATTCTCCAGCGAGAACGTCTTCGAAAACAGCGCCGCCGGATTGGCAAGCGCCTCGGCCGCCGGCTTGAACGAATTGGCGAGCGACCAGACGATCGGCATGATGAAGAAGATCGCAAACAGGATCGATGCGAGCAGGAAGAGCAGATAGCCCGCCTGGCCGTCCCGCGGATTGGTGTTCGTCTCGGACTGGGTCGGGGTCATTAGCCTTCCTCCGGGCGCTCGCGCAGCAGCACGAATTGAATGGCGCTGATAGCGACCAGCACGATCAGCAGCGCAAAGGAGAGCGCCGAGCCATATCCCAGCCGATAGGATGAGAAGGACGCCAGGTAGATGGAGAAGACCGCCGAGATCGTGCTGTTTTCGGGGCCGCCCTGGGTGATGATGAAGAACTGGTCGAAGGCGAGCATCGAGGAAGTGACGTTGAGCACCAGCGCCAGCACAAGCGAATTGCGCATCAGCGGCAGGGTGATGCGGCGGAATCGGCTGAAGACGCTTGCACCATCGATCTTGGCGGCCTCGATGACATCATTGGAAATCCCCTGCAGACCCGTCAAAAGAATGACCATCGTGAAGCCCGCGGTCTTCCAGACGACCATCAGGATAATCACGGCCATTGCCGGCCAGAAGCTTTCGAGCGGTCGCGGCGCCGAACTGATGAGGCCGATGCCACGTAGGACCTGTGCGAAGACGCCGCTATCGGGATTGAGCAGCCACATCCAGAGCGTCGACGCCGCGCCGAAACCGATCACCACGGGCATGAAGAAGATCGTGCGGAAAAAACCGGCCGAGCGCAGCGGCCGATCGACGAGCAGCGCCAGCGGAAAGGCCACCGCAAAGATCGCCGCCGTCACCAGCACGGTATAGAGCATTGTGAAGCCGAGCGAATGCCAGAGCTGCATGTCGCCGAGCAGTTCTTTGTAGTTGGCAATACCGATGAATTTCTTCCGGCCGAGCAGCGGCCAGTTGTAGAAGCTCATCCATATGGTCATGGCGAGCGGGACGAGAAACAGCACCAGGATGAACAGGAAGCCAGGCAGGATGAAGGCCAGTCCCAACCAGCCCTTTGGCTCCGGCTCTCCGGAGATCGGCTGTTTTATTTGCATTGTCGGCGTGTCGACCACTGTCATTCCTCGAAGATTTCAAATCCGCGTGTCGGCAATCCGGGATGTGCGGGGCGGAATTCCGCCCCGCTTCAGAGGCTGTCACGGGTTCGTGCGGTCGAGGATCTTGGTGAAGTCGTCCTGCGCCTTCTTGATCGAACCGTCCACATCGTCGCCGAAGATCGTGCCCTGGATCAGGTTGATGAACGGGCCGGTACGGCTGACGAAGAGTTCATCCGAAGAGAAGGTATAGGGGGTGCGCGCCTTGGCCAGGACGTCGTAGGCGATAAGGTTCCGCGGGTCGAACTTGGCATAGGCTTCCTTGGCAAGGTCGGTGCGCGACGGCATGCCGGATTCTTGGGTGATGTAGACCTGCTGCTCAGGCTCCATGTAGAATTTGACGAAGTCGAGCGCGACCTTTTTCTTCTCCTCGCTGACACCCTTGATGAGCGCCAGCGTATCGCCGCCGGCAAAACTCGAAGCGCCGCCCTTCGGGCCGGGGATCGGGGCGACGGCGAACTTGACGTCCGGATACTTGCTGGCAAGCAGGTTGACGATATAGGAGCCGGTCATGAGGATGCCGACTTTGCCGGAGGCAAAGGCTTCGACGGCGTTGTTGCCGTTGCCCGAACGTGAGGTCGGGTGGATGGCGCCGGCCTTCCACATGTCGCGATAGGCGGCGATGGTATCGCGCAGCGCCGGCGTATCGACAGTGGCGGAGCGCCCGTCATCGCTCAAAACATCGGCGTTGGCGGCCCAGAGGTGCGGCAGGAAGTCGTAGATCAGCCAGCTGCCGGAATTCGCGACGAAGTAGAAGCCATATGTTTCCTTGTCGAGCGCATGGATCTTTTTGGCGTCTGCGGCGATCTCTTCCAGCGAGGCTGGCGCCTTGTCCGGATCGAGGCCGGCTTTTTTGAAGAGGTCGGTGTTGTAGGCGATGATGGATGCATCCGGCAATGCCGGTACGCCGTAGACCTTGCCGTCATAGGTGGCAAGGCGGATATGTGACGGGCTCAATGCTGCCGAGTAGGGCAGGCTCTTGACGAAATCGCTGATGTCCTCAAGGCTGTCATTGGCCGCAAAGGTCGGCAGGTAGATCAGGTCGAGGACCGCGCCTTCCGGGGCAGCGCCGCCGGCGATCGCCGCGCCGAGTTTCGGCACCATCTGCTCGGCGGTGATCTGGGTCACGTTAACCTTGTCGGAATGTGACGCATTGTACTTTTCGGCCAGGCCCTGGAGTACGGCGCCGGATGACGTCCGCACCCATAGCGTGATTTCTTCGGCACTAGCGAGAGAAGAACTCGCCAGCAGCGCAACAGCGGCAATCGTGGTTTTCAAATGAAACATGCGGGTTCCCCTTTGCTTATTTGAGGCTCCAGGGCCCCAGGACGGAGACGACGGTAATTGAGAAAATTTTTCATGTCGACAGGCTGAATGCACACAAAGGCCGTCTTTTTGTTAAAACCTTTTATCAGCTGATTTTTTTCTGCTAAAAGGTTTTAACAAACCAGTTGAATGGGTGTGAATTTGAAAGAATCTGGCAGTGGACGACATACTATCCGAGATGTGGCGAAGGCGGCGGGGGTGAGTATTTCGACGGCCTCGAACGCACTGAACGGCACCGGAAGAACCAATGCAGAGACGCGCGAAAAAGTGAGAAGGGTCGCCGAGGAGATCGGATTTCGGCCAAATGCGCTCGCGCGTGGGTTGTTGACTAAGCGCAGCCATGCGATCGGCATGCTGACCAATGATACCTATGGGCGCTTGACGCTGCCAATGGCGAGTGGGGTGTCGGAAGTGCTCGTCGACCATGGCGTCTCGCTCTTCCTGTGCGCCACCAACAACGATCCGAGGCTTGCAAAGCTGCACTTGGAAGCGCTGTTGGACCGGCAGGTGGATGGCATCATTTTCACCGCGACGCGCATCGACCTCGAGCCGCCGCCGGAACTCACCAGGCTTCGCATACCGGTCGTCTACGTCTTCGCGCAGGGGCCGTCGGACAGCGTCAGCTTCCATCCGGATGATGCCCAGGGCGCACGGCTTGCGGTCGAACATCTGCAGGGTCTCGGACGATCACATATCCTGCACATCACCGGCGAGCAGAACTATCGCGCAGCCTGCATTCGCGCCGAGGCCTACCGCGAACTCATCGGGCCGACGGCCGAGGTCATGTTCGGTGACTGGTCGGAGGAATGGGGACATGCCGCCATCGAGACCGTCTTTTCGCGATCCGGGGCAAAACCGGATGCGATTTTCTGCGGCAGCGATGAGATCGCCCGTGGTGTTATCGATGCGCTGCGCGACCGGGGCATTTCTATTCCGGATGACATTGCGGTCGTTGGTTTCGATAATTGGGAGGTTGTGTCGAAACAAACGCGTCCACCTCTAACAACAGTCGACATGGAGCTGAAGGAGCTCGGACATCAAGCGGGCTTAGCAATCCTTCGCCTATCCAAAGGCGAAGAGGTGAGAGCCGGTGTCGAACGAATGGCTTGCAGGCTCGTCGTTCGCAAGTCTTCCGGGCGGGCGCTCAACGCCGACGACGAATTATGCCAATAGGCCGTCCTGCGCTACGACCGCCCCGGTCGGGTTTGGCATGATAAGCCGGGGTCGCCATCCCGAAGTGATGGCCAGCATCCTTCGATTTATCATGTCACGGTGACTGAGATAGTTCCCGTGTCGCGGGATCCCCATGCTGAACCAAACACGATGTCGAGTTCTAACGCCCCAGGCTTGCGTGCAACAATTAAGAGGACGTTTGGCCCTCCGGCAGGAAGTAATGGCACCGAGGAGGACAGCACGCCAAGCGTAAGGGGGCCCACAACCTCGACCACATCAACGTCGCCACGCGAAAAGACTCCCGTGGCTTCTATACGAAGCACATCGCCGACGCGAAGGGTTGCTTCTCTTGGAAGCTCTTCAAGGGAAGCAATCTCAAAAAGAGCTCTGGGACGCGGCATGGACACCCTTATTCAGACAGGCACTAAGACATCTTCGTCCACCGACCAATCGTCGGTTTCCGTGACGCTGGGCGCGGGCATGTCGCGCGGTGCGCGCGGATAGATAAGACCACAGAATTCGTAGTCCGTTTCATCGATGTCGGTTCCCCCGACAATCGGCTCGCCATCGGTCGTAACGGATCCTGGCAGCTGATAGCACATAATTGAAAGTTGGTCAGCGCGCGTGCTTCCGGGAATCAGGCTCCTTTCGTCAATCGGCGTCAAAATCTGTTCGTCGACAGTTTGTCGGTCCCAACCAAAGGTCCGGCTTGCATATGCATAGATTTTATCCCGATCAATCCTGGCGATGATGTCCCCACGCATATGCTCATGGGGGAAGCCAAGGGTATGGCCGGTCTCATGGCGAACCACCCGCTTATATTCGGTTTCTGGTGTGTTCATGGTGAAACCTTGCAGATTCATCGTCGGGCGATTTCTTGGAATGTGCAGTATGTCCGTGCCAAGATAGGACCAGTAGCCGCCTTGCCCACGGGATATCCTGACCTCTCCAACTCCTGTCGTTTCGACAAAAGAAATACAGCCGGTTCGAGTCCAGGCGTTCATGTGTGACAATATACGCCGTCTCAGATCGGGCGCCGCCGTCTCCATGAAGCTTACAGTCAATCGCCTCGGTCGAGGGCCCCAGTATTTGGATGTTAGCGCGGATATGTTTTCAGGCTTGGGATCAAATCCGAGCTCGTGGGCAGATTTGCGCCAGTACGCTGGCGCGTTAACCGGATTGATAGTGCTTGCGGTCTTGGCTGCCTGATTAAGCAGCCTTCGCGGCAAACCCTTAGGCCCACCGCAAATAGGGCAGCCTTGTGCGGATTCCTGCTCATTGTGCTCGTGATCGTTCGTTGGGAATCCTTTGGTTACTTCAAGGGCAATCCTGCCAATTCCTTCAAGAGCCTCCAGAAGCTCCTGTTGTCGGGAATTGAGCACCGCATCTTGTTCCTCGGTGGCTGCGCCCGTCAAAAACTTGGCTCTCGGGCGATCAAACATCGACCCGCGTTCGCTAGGCTCCTCAGGTCTCTTCCTCATCTCGAATCCTCCTCCAAAAGCATCGCTGACGCGACTGCGCCAACGCAGTCAATCATTGCTTAGATTGCCAGTTGGATACCGGCCGGCGATTCAACTAAAATGTTATATGAGATGATGCTAATGCCATCTAAATTTGCATCAATTCGTGGCAATCTGCAAGTGAAAATACGACAACTGGTTCAGCTGCTTTGTACCGGCAGGGCGCCAGGCTGCATCCACGTCCACCCGCCATCCTCATTGCACTCCAAGACCGCGTCACAGCAATCGCGCAAGGCGTCAGTTTCCGCGTTGTTGATAACAGTGATCGAATTTTCGGACAGCAACTCCATGATCTTGCGCAGTTGGTTGAGGCCCAGCGTTGTATCGATCCGATCGACGAAGACGAACTGTGGCGCGGCGAGAAGAATATTGACGAGCGCCAGGAGTTGCTGCTGTTCCAGTGAAAGCAGCATCTCCCAATCTTTCTCGATATGCAGCCCGCCTGCCTGTTCCACAACCTGTTCAAGATTAAGCTCGCGCAAAAGCTCGATGATGCGCTCATCTGAAATTTCGCCTGCGCGCTCGTGGCGTACGAGAATCTGGCGCAGCGTGCTGGCCGGCAGATAGGGCCGTTGAGGCAGAAAGAGTATGTCGCCGAGACCAGGGCGAATGATGCGTCCCGACCCCTTGAAGGAGACGCCGGCGGTCGCTTTAAACAGCGCGACGCGTGCGGCTTGCGCCGGCCCCGTTACTAAGACGCGCGTCCCGACCGGGATCGAGACCGATAAGTCTTTCACAATTGGGCGACCGTTTGCCGATGACACCAGGGCCAATCGCTCGTACGCCAGACGTCCTTTTTCCTCGACGATCTCAATACCCGACCCAGCGGATCTTTGTGCCTGTTCGATCGCCTCCATCAGGGAACTGAGCCGCGCGACGACCGCAGCGAAGGTGGAGAGGGACTGGAACTGCGTTATAATCAGCGAACATGCACCCACAAGCATTGCAAAGGCTGCGCCGGATTGGGTGATGACGCCGAAGTCGATGTCCCCTCTTATATAGGCCGGAGCAATGATCAGGGCAGGAATGATCTGGATAAGCCAGTTGTAGCCCGTGGTGAAGAATCCCACGTTGCGATTGATGGCGGTAATTTTGCGAAAATTGGCGACTGCCTCCTCCAGCCGCTGCGACAGGCGAAAGGTTTGCTGTTCTTCGTAGCGCGCCAACAGAATGGATTCGGCGTTTTCTCGAACTTGAATGAGGCTGGAGCGGAAGCTGGCCTCCTTGTCGAGCTGGTCGTAGTTCAGCTTGATGAGCGGGCGCCCAAGGGCAATCGTCAGGTACGAACCACAGGCCGCATAGACAATTGCGACGACAAACAGCAAGGGACTTATCGACCACAGCACACCGGAAAAGGCGATGATCGTCAGACCGCTGTTGAGCAGCATAAGGATGAAAGACAGCGTGGTGACCGTGAAGGCGCGCATGTCCTCGGCGATCCGCTGGTCGGGATTGGTGAGCTGTCCCGAAACGTCCAGATGATAGTAGGTTCCATCGGCGAGATAGAGATTGATGGCCCGCCGGGTCAGGAACTCTCGCCAGAGCAGCGCAAGGCGCTCTTCGATGAACCGGGCGACGACTGCAACAATGGTGAACGCCGCAAAGACCCCGATGTAAAATGTCGCTTGCCGGATGAATTCAGCCGTGTCGCGATTGGCAATCGCGGTCATGAAGTTACGGCCTACGTAGCTATTGACAACGTTAAGGCCGCTTAGCGCCAAAAAGAGCACCACGAGCCCAGCGAACATCAGTCCAGCTTTGCTGCCGACCTCGGAAATCATGAAGACCTTCACCGCTCGCACGAAGCGGGCGGCGGTTACCTTGAAGGGAATTTGTTGTGTGTCCATGAGATCCCCTTTGGTAAGCCCAGAGATTTACGAGGCGGAGCGGCCTCTTAGCCGTCGAGTCCTGCGAAAGCCAAATATCCACGAAGGCGTGAAGTGAAGATCTGCGGGTCAATCTTGCCAATATACTACCTCAACCGGCGGTCTGCCCATATTTGCGCGACCAACGTCGGCCTACGACGGCGCCGCACGGTCACTCGCAAAGCCGGTTAACGGGTCCTATTGCAGATATGCCCACGAGCCTTCCAGCGGCCTCTCACTGCGCGCCTTCGGCTTCTGCAGTCGTGCCGAACCTAACATCCCCAGCGCAACGCAGCGGTTGCAACAGGCGAGTCCCACAGTGAAAACTCATCGTCGCTGAGGAGAGCGAGGGTGACGGAAAGGCCCTGCATGTCGAGCGACGTGGCATAAGTGCCGACAAGCGACCGCTCGATCCGCAGGCCATGGTCGACCATGAACTCGTAGGCAGTATTGTAGGCGAGATAGAGTTCGGCCGGTGGCGTACCGCCAAGCCCGTTGACGAAAAGCAACCCTTTGCCGGCGGCTCGGGCGATGTCGTTGAAGATCGTTTCGCTTAGATGCCTGACGATGGTGTCGGCGTTGGAGAAGGGTTCTCTCGAATGGCCCGGCTCTCCATGTATGCCGACGCCCATTTCCATTTCGCTTGGTCCGAGCGCGAAAGTTGTGCGCTGCGTGTGCGGGACCGTCACGCCGGTCAGGGCAACGCCCATCGATCGAATGCGGGGAGCGAGACCGTCGCCGAGGGCTTTCAGTTCGGCGAGGGTCATGCCTTGTTCGGCTGCGGCGCCAAGGAGCCTCTCTATGATCAGTGTACCGGCGACCCCACGGCGGCCGCGCCCGTCACCTGTCCTTGCCGTTTCGATGTCGTCGCTGACGATCACCGTTTCAATTTTGTGGCGGTCGGATGCCATCTCTGCCGCCATTTCGAAATTCATGATGTCGCCGTCATAGTTTTTCACCACCAGCAGGCATCCGGCTCCGGTGTCCGCTTCCTCGATGGCGCTCGCGATCTGGCTCGGCGTGGGAGACGTGAAAATATGCCCGACGCAGGCCGCATCGAGCATGCCGCGGCCGACAAAGCCTATGTGCATTGGCTCATGACCCGCGCCGCCGCCGGATATGATCGCCACCTTGCCCGGAACCAAGTGGCGACGGCGGATAAATTTGCGGTCGACGCCGAACACAACGAACTCCTCATGGGCGCGCACAAAGCCCTCGACGCTTTCGGCGACCATGGTTTCTGCTGTGTTGATGAACTTCTTCATCAAGCCCCTCCCAAGGCGATGATCGTCGCAGTCTTGTCGCACTAGAGCGGTTCAGCTTTTCACGGAAACGCGGAACCGCTCCATCTTTTATGTATTTTCGCAAACCCGAACGGAAAAACCGCTTCGCAGGTTTCCTGGAATTGCTCTAGACGCAACGCCGTTCACTCCGAAATTGCGGCAATCTTCTGCACCAGATCGGCGATTGCTTCCTCCAGCAGCCGGTTGCGTCGCTCGTCGCCGAAATCAGGGACCATCAGTGAAAGATGCCGCAGTTTTTCCGAGGCGCCAAGCTCAGGCAGTTTGCCGGGATGTGCATTCTGATAGGCCTCCAGAAAACGCTCCTGTTCAGCGGCACTGACATGACAGACCCGGAAGATCGTCGCGAGATGCCGCGCAGGAAGAGGCGTCGCATAGGTCGGGCTTGTTATCTGCGTGACGAAGCTGCGATGCTTGCCCAGTTCCGTGGCCAGCCGCTGACGGGTTCCGGAAGGTCGGTTGTCGATGATCTGCGCCAGAATTGACTTGTAGGCGATAATGGCGTCTTCGGTTTCTTCGCGCGCCATCTTATTCTCCGGCTGCCTTTGTCTGACCGGCGTTCAAACCGACGATTGCCGATCTTATCGCGGGAAGTTGAGCGGGCGCCATGGAAAAATGCCGAATGCCGACGGCGAGCAGTTCGGCTATAAGGCGCGGATCGCCGGCCATGTCGCCGCAGATGCTGAGCGGTTTGCTACCGGCAAGTTTCACGGCATAAGCGAGCAGGCGCAGGACAGCCTGCGCGGCCTTCTCGCGGTGCGCGGCGAAATCGGCATCTTCGCGGGTCGAGGCGACGAGATACTGCGTTAGGTCGTTGGTGCCGAATGAAAAGAAGTCCGCGCCTTCGAACTGCTCGAGCATGAGCGCGGCGGCCGGCACTTCCACCATCATGCCAATCGAAGGGAGGCGGTGCGGCACGTCCCGGCGCGCAAGTTCGGCGGCCTCTTCTCGAAAGATCTGGCGCATATCATCGACTTCCGATGGAAAAGTCACCATCGGCAGCATGACGCGCAGATTGCCGAAGATGGCTGCACGCAACAACGCCCGCGCTTGAACGCGCGTGATCTCAGGCCGGGCAAGAAGAAGGCGGATGCCGCGCAATTCGGGCGAAGTCGCAAGGCCGGAGAGCGGCTTGTCGCCGCCGACATCCAGCATGCGGATCGTCACCGATCTGCCGTCCGCCCAGTCAAGCACGCGGCGGAAGATGGCGAGTTGCTTCTCTTCGTTTGCGGCATCCGCGAGTGACGTGACTGCGAATTCGGAACGCATTAATCCGATACCAGCCGCCGTCGCTGCTGCGATCCCGTCGATTTCGTCGGGGGCGTTGAGGTTGATAGACAACAGAATTTGCCTGCCATCCGCCGTCTGCAGCACCCCGTTGTCTTCGGCCGGTACTGTCTTTGATGCTGTAAGCTCGGGCCGGATTGGCGCTACGCCCTCCTTGTCCATCTGAAGGACGATCACGCCTGCATCGCCATCGACGCGTATATGTTGGCCGCCAGTGGTGAGGAAACGTCCCGCGCCGATAACCATCGGGACCGAGCGTGATCTGGCAAGAAGGGCGACATGCCCCGCGGCACTGCCGGCGTAGAGCGCGATGCCGCCGCCTGCAGACCAGTCATGCGCGAGGAAGCGGCTGGGCTCCATGTCCTTGCCGACATAGATCGATCCGGCTGGAAAGTCCTTAACCGGCGTTCCCGTCAGCGCCGCCAATACGCGGTTTTTGATGTCCAGAATATCGACGGCCCGTGCCCGCAGCGGTTCTTCTTCTGCACTCTCCAGTTCACGGATGTATCCGTCGAGTGTCCCGACCCACGCGAATACGACATTCTCGTTGGCATCGATACGCGCGCCTGCCATTTCGGCGATCGTCGGATCCCGAAGTACTTCGAGCTGAAAATCGATGATGTCGCCGCCTTCTGCGTCCGTGCCCGTGGCAAGCTTCTGAAGCTCGTCGATAGCGGTTTCGATGGCCGCCGCCAGCTCCGCGTGCCCCGAAACGGCCGATTGTGACAAGGCAGCGGCCGTCGGCGGTTCCGCAATATAGGCCGGCCCGGATGCGACCCCCGGAGAGGCGCTCGTTGCGTTCAATCTAAGCGGTGCGGCCATGTTTCTTTTCTTCATCGAAGTTGCGCTCGATGAGGCCCTTCAATGCCCGGATGGCCTCTTCTGCGAGGATTCCGTCGGCGCGGATTTTCAGCATGGATCCTTTGCGGATCCTCGCACCCATGATCTTGATGATGCTCTTGCCATTCAGCCAGACGTCGCTGCCATTGACGGCGACTTCGATCGAGCAGGGAAACGACTTTGCCAGCCGTGTGAACGTTACCGAGGGGCGGGCGTGCAAGCCTACCCCGTGTTTCACTTCGACCTCCGTCTGGCACCTGGCATGCACCTGTTCGGCCTCCCGGTTTCCTATGTGCAACCCGCCGCTCATCAGGGTGACAGTTCCTCTGCTGTCGCGACAACCTTTGCCAGCGACGCCCCGCCGGAGGCCTCGGCAGCGGCGATGACCGCGCCTTCCACCACCGGAGCATTGCAGATCGAGATGAGCTTTGCGCGCGGCAAACCGAGCATTTCGATGGCCATTTCACTGTTCGTTTCGGCCCCGCCAAGGTCGACGAACACGGCGACTCCTGCCTCTGACCAGGCCTCTTCGATGGCCGTCAGGATACCGCCGGCATCCGTGCCGAGTTCTCCTTGACTATTGCCACCCGACCAGGCGAGTGGCACGCTGTCGCCCACCATCTGCCGCACCATGTCGGCCGTGCCTCGCGCGACCAGCGGCGAGTGTGAGACGATCACAATCCCGACGTTTGGGGTCTTCACACTCATGCCGGGCGGTGCTCCTCAAGGTAACGGCAGATAGCAATTGTCAGGAGAGCGCAGCTCGAGGCGCCCGGATCAACGTGGCCGATCGAACGTTCTCCAAGGTAGGCTGCTCGGCCGCGCATGGCCTTCATGGCGGCGGTAAACGTGGCGGAAAGCTCGGCCCGACGCACGATATCGGTCAACGGCGAACGGTGCGCAAGCGCATCTTGCACAGGGTACAGCACGTCGAGCAGGGTTTTGTCTCCAGGGTGCGAACGCCCGCGACGGGCAACGGCATCAATGGCCTGTTTTAACGCTGAGGAAAAGTCCTGTCCCTCGTCCGATTTGCGAAGCTCGCGACCCATCTCCATGAGCAGCGTTCCGTAGAGTGGGCCCGCCGCGCCGCCTATGCTCATCACCAGTGTCAGGCCGATCCTTTCCAGCGCGTCAGGCAGGGGAAGGCTTGAGACCGTTGCTTCTTCGGCGCTCACCGCTTCACAGCCGCGCTGCATATTGGTGCCATGATCGCCGTCACCGATTGCGCGATCCAGTTCGCAGAGATGATCGCTGTTTGCCGCAATCGTCGCACGGCAAACTTCAATCAATCCCGCAAGAAGAACTGGTTCTGCCTGCACGTGTTACCCTCCCAAGAGCAGCGCCAGCTATGTCAGCGATGCTGCAACTTCGAATACGTGTGCCACAGCCACCGCGCCCGGATCCGGCACTCCCTCCAGATCCCTCTCTCCAACGTAAGAGGCGCGGCCGGCCTTTGCTCTTCGCATTGCCTTCGTCGATTCGGCGCCGGCAGCCGCAGCCTTTGCCGCAGCCACGACGTCACCTGACACCAAGGCAGAGAGCGCTGGTGCCAGTGCGTCGACCATCGTGCGGTCGCCGACGCCGGCCCCACCATAAAACGTCATCCGATCGAGCCCCGCAAGCAGAGCGACAGCTAAATCAGCCTTATCCGCCATGGCCTTGGATGCGGCGGTAAAGAAGATCGAGAGCAGCACGCCGCTCGAACCGCCCATGCTCGTGCTCAGGATCTCGCCGACCGAGGCCATGGTGGCGGCAGGATCCTTCAGCGGCAGCGTGTCGATGCGGGCAAGAATACTGCGCGCTCCTGTCGCGACGGTGGAACCCGTATCGCCGTCGCCGACGCGGCCATCCAGGCGATTCAGCTCGGCCTCGAGGGTAACCAGATGCTCGCAAAGCGCCGTCAATAGGCGACGATTCCGACTGTCGTCGCTGGCCGGCGTCGATGCTTGCCGCGCGGATACTCGCGGTGCAGGAACAATGGCGATCTCGTGCCGTTCGGTGGCCGGCGGCCAGGCATGCGGCTGGACCGCAGCCTTCAATGCGACTTCGCGAGTAGCATCCAGCCGGATCAGCGACAGTGAGAAGCCGTTCATGTTAAGTGCGGTCATCATCGGTCCCGGCCCGATGATCAGTCGAACACGGTCGGAAAGAGGTGAGGACAGCACCGCATGGGCGATAACGCCCATCTCGAGCGGTGGCACCGCGCCAAGGTTGTTGATCAGCAGGGCATAGTCTTCTTCCTCGTCAATCTTTTCGGCCAACCGGTTCGTCATGGTGGCCACCAGATCGGCAACGGGCTGTAGCATAATGCGTTCGACCCCTGGCTCGCCGTGGATGCCAAGACCGAGCTCGCCTTCGTCGGGGCCAAGCCGATCTTCATGCGGTTGACCGGGCACGCTGCAGGTCGAAAGCGACATGCCGAGCGAAACGATGTCGTGTGCTGCGGCCGCCGCCTCGGCTGCAACCTTGTCGAGGTCAGCGCCAGCTTCGGCGTGATAGCCGGCAATCTTGTGCACGAACAGCGTACCGGCAACGCCACGCGGCTGGTTGATGCCAGGGATTGCGATGTCGTCGGCGACAATCACCATCTCGACGTCGAACCCTTCGGCACGCGCCTTCTCGGCGGCTAGGCCGAAGTTCAGACGGTCACCCGTATAGTTCTTGACGATCAGGAGAGCGCCCTTGGGGCCGGTGACGGCACGGATGGCTGTCAGCACCGCATCGACGCTCGGCGAGGCAAAGATCTCGCCGGATATCGCCGCAGTCAGCATTCCCTTGCCGACGAAGCCGGCATGCGAAGGCTCGTGACCGGCTCCACCACCGGAGATGATTGCGACCTTCGACTTATCCCAGTCCGCGCGCAGGATCACCTTGATCTCGGGGAAGGTATCCAGACGGGCAAGTCGACCGGCGCTGCTTGTCAGGAGCAGGCCGTCCAGAGCTTCGGTGACGATGGTTTCTCGGCGATTGAAGAAATGTTTCATGGAGTGATACCCGTCTTTTCGTGCCAGTGCGTTTGTTCGTTCCGTTGCTTATCCGAGGCGTTGGCCGCTGGCGTCGAAATAGAGCGGATCGCGCAGCGTCAGGCTGATTCGATCACCTGGCCGGATCGCAAGATATGGATCGGCAAGCGTGACGAGTTTATGGTCATGCACCTGGATGTGCAGGTGGTTCTGATCTCCCAGGTGTTCGATCCAGTCGACCTTGGCATTGGCGTTCGCGTCGACGATGATATCGAGATGCTCTGTTCGCGCGCCGATGGTCTTAGTGCCTGGGGGCGGATTGGCGCCAGGAAGAAGATCGGCGGGCAATAGGTTGATGTGCGGCTGGCCAAGACGGGCCGCGACATGAAGGCTGGCAGGATTGCCATAGATTTCGCGGGGCGTTCCGACCTGCAACAGCCTTCCTCCCGCAACAATGCCGATCCGATCCGCCATCGTCATGGCTTCGACCTGGTCGTGGGTTACATAAAGCAGCGTCGAGCCGAGTTCCTTCTGAATCCGCTTGAGTTCCAGGCGAAGTTCCGCACGTAGCTTTGCATCGAGCGACGAGAGTGGCTCGTCCATAAGATAGATGGCCGGACGGCGCACCAGCGCCCGCCCAATTGCAACGCGCTGCATTTCGCCACCCGACAGTCGTGTCGAACGGTTCTCCAGCTTATGGTCGATCCTGACCATGCGCGCAATTTCCCGCACGCGCCGGTCGATTTCCTCGGCTCCGAGCTTGCGCACTGGCGCTCGCAACGGGAAGGCCAGGTTGTCGTAGACCGTCATATGCGGATAAAGCGAATATTGCTGGAAGACGAATGCGACGTCCCTGTCGGCCGGAGCTTCGCCCGCGACGTTGCGACCGCCTATCTCGATGCGGCCGCCGTCGGGGCGCTCCAGGCCGGCAATGAGGCGCAGTGTCGTCGTTTTTCCGGCGCCCGTTGGCCCAAGCAGGACGACGAACTCACCGTCGCGGATCGAGAGGTCCAAATCAGCAAGAGCCTGTGTATCGCCAAAACGCTTGTTGAGGCCTTTGAGAGCGACGTCAGCCATGCGGTGCCTCCGAATAAAGTGCCGAAGCAATGGCGCGGCCCGACTGGCAATCGAACAGCGCGAGCTTGGCCGGGTTGAATTCAAGACCAACCGTCTCGCCGATACGAAAGTTGCGATTTGCCGGGACGCGTGCCTTGATGACGCCGCTCGACGTCTCGATTGCCACAACCTGATTGGTCCCGAGATATTCGCTGCCGTAGACTAATCCGCGCAAGGGAGAGGCATCGCTGAAACGAATATGTTCGGGCCTGACCCCAAGCGCCAGTTCGGCTTCGGCCAAGTCCTGGTGTACCTCGGGAATGCTGACATCGACGCCTTGAAGCGATATCGACCGTGCCCCCGTCTGAAGGCCTGAGGTGAAGCGCATGAAATTCATCGGCGGCGAGCCGATGAAATCCGCGACATACATGGTGGCCGGCTTGCTGTAGATTTCCTGCGGCGTGCCGAATTGCTCGATGACACCATGGTTCATGACCGCGATCTTGTCGGCCATCGCCATGGCCTCGTGCTGATCATGTGTCACGTAAACCGTCGTCGCATGGATGCGGTTGTGCAGTTCGCGCAGTTCGTGGACCATGACTTCGCGGAATTCAGCGTCGAGCGTGCCGAGGGGTTCGTCCATTAGGAAGCACTTCGGACGGCGCACGATCGCCCGGCCGAGAGCCACGCGCTGGCGATCGCCGCCGGCAAGTCCGGAAACGGATCGATCGAGAATATGATCGATCTGCAGCAGCCGTGCAGTTTCCTCGACGCGCTGGCGGATTTCGGTCTTCGGCATGCCTTGGGAGAGCAGGGGAAAGCCGATGTTCTTGCGCACGTTCATATGCGGATAGAGCGCAAAAAGCTGGAACACGAAGGCTATGTCCCGGGCACTCGCCCGATTGAAAGTGACGTCTTCGCCGTCAAGATGGATCTTGCCGCTGGTCGGAAGCTCAAGTCCGGCAATCATACGAAGCGTGGTCGTCTTGCCGCAGCCAGACGGTCCAAGCAGTGCCAGGAATTCGCCGTCATGAATGCGGAAGGTCGAATCCTGCACGGCGACGAAGCTGCCGAATTGCTTGCGGAGATTTTCGATTCTGATGTCCGCCATGGCTCACTCCGGGAACTTCGAGACGATGATGAACATGGCCGTGCCTGCGAGCAGCGTTACCAGCGAATAGGTATAGAGTACCAGCAGGAACGGCTGGAAGAGCATGAGAAAACCGATCGCAATCAGTGTGGTTGCAATGTTTTCCATCGGACCGCGGCGCAGGAAGAAGGGGCGCTTAGGGCGGGAAGGGCGCGGTGTTTCGATGAGATGCGTCATTTGCGGACCGCTCCGAAGGTAATGCCACGCAAGAGCTGCTTGCGCAGGAGAATGGTGAAGACGAGGATCGGGATGAGGAATATCGTCGTTCCCGCAGCGACCGCCGGCCAGTCCTGCCCGCCCTCGCCAATGATGGTCGGAATGAAGGGTGGCGCCGTCTGAGCTTCGCCCGATGTCAGCAGAGCCGCGAAGGCATACTCGTTCCAGGCGAAAATCAGGCAGAAGATCGCGGTGGCGGCGATGCCCGTGGTTGCCTGCGGCAGGACAACCTTCCAGAAAGCCTGCAGCCGGGTATAGCCGTCGATCATTGCGGCTTCCTCGTATTCCCGCGGGATCTCGTCGATGAAGCCCTTGAGCAGCCAGACTGCAAGCGAGACGTTGACAGCCGTGTAGAGTAGGATCATGCCAAGCGCCGTATCGGAAAGGCCAAGCTCGCGGTACATGAGATAGATCGGGATGGCGACGGCGATCGGCGGCATCATGCGCGTCGACAGGATGAAGAACAGCAAGTCGTCGGCAAGCGGCACCCTAAAGCGGGAGAAGCCATAGGCGGCGAGCGTTCCCAGAAAGACCGCCAGAAACGTCGAACCGAAGGCGATCACCAGCGAGTTGGCGAAACGCGGCAGGAAGTTCGAGGGGCCGGCGATCACCATGTTTCGCTTGCGTGTCACCTCGTCACAGGTGCCGCTCGGCACGGGCAGGGAGGCGATGTATTCCGGCGTCTGGCGCGTCCTGGTCGTCAGAAGGTTGCAATAGCCTTCGAGCGTCGGCGTAAAAACGATCTTGGGAGGATAGCTGATGGAATCCGGCGGTGACTTGATGCTGGTCAGGAAAATCCAGACGAGCGGGATCAGGGTAATCAAGGCGTAGAGGATCACGATAGCGCCGGCGATGCGTTTGCTGGTCGGGCTCGGCTCTACGACCGAATGGGCTGAGGTGACGGAGCTCATCGTTGTTTCACCCTGTTGAGTGCCTTGACGTAGATGTTGGCGAGGCCGAACACGGCCACGAAGAGGACAATGGCGAAGGCAGAGGCCCGACCTGTTGCCCAGCTCTCGAAGGCCGCACGCTTCAGCGTGATGGAGGCGACTTCGGTGGTCGAGCCCGGGCCACCGCCGGTCAAGAGCGTGACCATGTCAAACATCTTGAAGTTTTCGATGCCGCGGAAAAGCACAGCGAGCATGATGAAGGGGAGGGCCATTGGCACGGTGATCGACCAGAACTGACGCCATGCGGAGGCGCGATCGACCTCGGCGGCCTCGTAAATATAGTCCGGAATAGAGCGCAGTCCTGCAAGGCATATCAGCATCACATACGGGGTCCACATCCAGGTATCGACGATGATGATCGCCCAGGGTGCCAGCGAGACACTGCCGAGCATCTGAATCTCGGCTGTCGGTATGCCCGTGACGAGAGAGACGGCGTAGGCGAAGAGGCCGATCTGTGGCTCGTAGAGGAAGCGCCAGAAGTTGCCGACAACGGCCGGCGATAACATCATCGGGATCAGGATCAGCGTTGTCCAGAACGCGTGGCCGCGAAACTTGCGGTCGATGAGATAGGCGAGCGTGAAACCAATCACCGTCTGCAGCAGGATCGTCCAGAAGACGAAGTGCGCCGTCGTCTGCATCGCCTGCCAGATGTCGGGGTCGGTCAGGACACGCTGGTAATTGTTCAATCCGACGTTCAGGACCGGCGCATTTGGACGATTGGCGCGATAGTTCGTAAACGAGAGATAGATGGCCCAGATGAGCGGGAAGATGTTGATGGCGAGAAGAAGAATGATGGTGGGGGCGATGAACACCCAGGCGATCGCTCGATCGGACAGGCCGCGGACGCGGTGAGCGACCGATGTTGGCGTCGCCCTTGCGGTCACGTCTGCTGCCTTCTCGACCACGGATGAAGAGGAAATGTTCAAGATGTCACCTGGTCTTTGCGTATGTGAGACATCAGGCGGCCCGGCAGTCTTGGCGATCCGGGCCGCCATTCTGGCAAAAATGTTGCGCGTCGAGGTGGACACTAGATCTTGCCGTCGTCCTTAAAGACTTCCGACCAGTCCTTCACCAGGCCATCAAGCGCTTCCTGAGCGGTGCCGTTGCCGGCCACGACATAGTTATGCACGCGCTTCTGCATATCCTGGAGGAGGGTTGCGTAGCTCGGCTCGGCCCAGAAATCCTTGACGATTGCCATGGAGTCCAAGAACGCCTGGGCATAGGGCTGGCTGGAGGCAAAGTCCGGGGCGTTCACGACCGATTTCAGGCAGGAGTAGCCGCCAAGTTTCCACCATTTGGCCTGGACTTCAGGCTGGGCGAACCACTTGATGTACTGCAGAGCGGCATCTTTCTTGTCGGAATAGGAGACGACTGAGATGCCCTGTCCGCCGAGCTGAGCGAAATGCTTCTTTTCCGCAGGATTGGGGAAGAAGCCGATCTTGTCGCCGCCGACCTTCTCGTCCTTGTAGAGACCTGGCCACGTGAAGGCGAAGTTCATCTGCATTGCGACTTGGCCGGATTTGAAGGCATCGGCGGATTCGACCATATAAACATTGGAGCTGCCGGGTGGGGTGCAGCAATCATAGAGAGCCTTGTAGAATTCCAGGCCCTTGACCGCATCCGGCGAGTTGACGAAGCCTTCCATTTCATAGGGCTTGTCCGGGTTGTCGTACTGGAAACCCCAGTCGTACAACACGTTCGTCACGCCCATGGTAATGCCCTCAGAGCCGCGCTCGGTATAGATCGAAGCGCCATAAACCGTCTTGCCGTCGATTTCACGCTTCTGGAAGAATTCGGCAATCTGCTTCAGCTCGTCGTAGGTCTTTGGGGCGGCGAGATCCCGGCCATACTTCTCCTTGAATTCCTTCTTCAGTTCCGGCCTATCGAACCAGTCCTTCCGATAGGTCCAGCCGACCACGTCGCCCATGGCGGGCAACGCCCAGTAGTTCGGCGTATTCTTCGGCCATTCCGAGTAGCCGACCACCGTCGCCGGCACGAAGTCATCCATCTTGATGCCTTCCTTGTCGAAGAAGTCGTTGAGCTTGACGTAGTGGCCGTTTTCCGCCGATCCGCCGATCCACTGGCTGTCACCGATGATCAGGTCGCAGAGTTTTCCGTGGGAGTTCAATTCGTTGAGGAAGCGGTCCGCGTAGCTGGTCCAGGGCACGAACTCGAATTTCATTTCGGTGCCGGTCTTGGCGGTGAAATCTTTCGAGAGTTCGACAAGCGCATTCGCCGGGTCCCAAGCCGCCCAGCAGAGTGTCAGTTGGTCGGCTTTCGCGAGATTGGGCAGCGCTGACGACATGATGAATGCCGAGGCCAGCCCGATAAGGGCTTTCGATTTCGTTTGCATACGTTCCTCCCAGAACCAAAGGCCGGCTCCCCGCCGACGTGCAAAGTTCACCAATTTCAGAGAATGCCTACATGAACTCCTCAATTCTCATGTTTAGCAATATGTTTAGTGATAGATGTTTTTATAAACATTGCAAGTGACAATCGTTGCTGCGCTGCACATAAGTGCAAGGCATACCCCATAGGTCAGCTCCAGGAAGCCACCCGTTCGATTTCCCAGAAACACATCCGTTTCAGCTCGATGAAAAGGCTGCCTCTGACGATTGAGCTATTCAATGGAACAAGCTGTTCGGTCGGAAGTTGCTCATTTTCAACCAAACAGGATTTCAACATGCGAATTTTATCCGCCATGGCGCTGGCTGGCGCGACCTGTTTTTCGTCGAGTGCGTCCGCCTCGGAACAAGACTTCTTGAAGTCGATAGAAGGGCAGTGGACGGGCGGCGGAACGGTCCTGACAAAGATCGGCGGAAACAATGTTGATGTCTCGTGCAGCATGGAATCGGATGCCGTGTCGTCCAGCTTTTCGATGAACGGCACATGCCGAACTCTCGCCATTGTCACACGCAGCTTCACCGCGAATGTCAGGGCGTCCGGCAACTCATATTCTGGCAGTTACGTCGGAGTTTCTGGTAAGCCATCTAAACTCCTGGGAAGGCGAGACGGGAACACCATCAATCTCAATGTCACCTGGGCGAATACCATCTATGGGGATCGCAAAGCGAAGATGACGATCGAGAAGGTCGGAGAGGACGGCCTTCGAATTCGAACGATCGATCGAGATCCTCAATCCGGGAAGTCGATTGTTACCACTCAGTTAGATTTGCGGCGGCGTTGAGTTGTTAGTGAGAGGCTGTTCACGACGGCAAGGCCAATCCCCAGCCCGCCTTGTGCACGGAAAAGATGGTCCCCGCCTGAGCAAACATCTGGAAGACATCGGCTGCATGTCGGCCGCTGGCTTGGCGCAACCAAAAGCGGCCAACTCGTCCTTCGACGAAGCGCGGTGATCCGACAAGGCGTATGGAACTACCAAGAAGACATGGACTAGGTGGTGTTAGATTTCGCACGACTACGCCAGAGCAGGACCGAGAGGGCCGCATGGAGTCCGACCGCCGGCCACAGGAGGATGCCGCTGCAGCCACCCCATCATCCGCCATAGGCAAGATAGAACGTCACGGTCACGCTGTAGATCAGCATAGCGAGGAGAGCTGATTTGCAGCAGGCAATACCCAATGCGATCAGGGCAATGCCCGCAACCCGCGCTGTCGGGACAGCCGCGCCCGTCAACCCCTCACCGAGCAATACCTGCCCCACGAACTCAGTCAGGTCAGGCCGAGCGCGGATGGGCGATCAGATTCGGTCGTGGGGTATCTGATCTCGCGGCCGCGCCTTTCCGTTTCGATCGTCGTTCGGGCAATCCGACAAATAATGAGATCGGCCCTTTGAATGCGCTGATCAAAAATGCGGGTTACGCATCGGCGGTTGAATCGCTGCTGGCTTTGAGGCTGGCTTAATCTGCCCGTGGACATTCAAATCCCACCCAAATCGTGGGCTCCCGCATGTTGAAATCCCATCGTACAAACTGTTGCCTATCGAGCGCTGCGCTCGTTGCGGCCTAACGTCGTTCATTGGCAAGAAACTGGCGAAATCTTTCAGATTTCGGATGCCTGAAAAGCTCATCAGGCTCACCCGTTTCTTCGACAACACCTCTGTGAAGAAATAGCACTTTAGTTGAAACATCTCGCGCGAACGCCATCTCATGGGTCACTACCAGCATGGTGCGGCCTTCTTCAGCAAGGGAGCGCATCACCTTGAGCACTTCGCCCACAAGTTCGGGATCAAGCGCAGAAGTTGGCTCATCAAACAGCATCACTCTCGGCCGCTGCGCAAGCGCGCGAGCGATAGCGGCCCGTTGTTGCTGCCCCCCGGAGAGGTGCGCGGGATAAAAGTTTCGCTTGTCGGCGATACCGACCCGTTCGAGCAGAGCTTCGGCCTCCGCAATGCATTCCGCTTGGTTGCGTTTTTGCACGTGCACCGGCGCTTCGATCACGTTCTCCAGGATGGTCATATGCGACCAAAGATTGAAGCTCTGAAACACCATACCGATATGTTCGCGCAATCGATCGACTTGCCTGCGGTCAGCGGGCTCGGTTCTATACCCCGCTTTCTTCAGGCCATACATCTCTCCGCCGATACGAATTTCTCCACTGTCGGGGACTTCGAGCATATTGAGACATCTGAGCATCGTCGATTTGCCGGAGCCGGATGAACCGAGAATGGAAATGACGTCCCCCTCGTGTGCTTCAAACGAAACGCCCTTCAAGACTTCCAACGGACCAAAGCATTTCCGAAGATCTTTGACCGAAACGGCTGCGATTTTATTGTCATTTTCGCTAGCCAAAACTGTTCCCCTGCCAGACATGCACACTCCCGTTTAAGATTGCAGCCGCATGCGCATGTGAGGCGAAAGCCAAAATTCGACCACCATGAGCATCCGCGTGACGACGAAGTTGATCGCAAGATAGATCGCCCCTGCGACGATGAAGATCTCGAAAGCGCGAAAGCTGTCGGCGATCAACTTCCCAGCCAGGCCGGTGACTTCCATGATCGTGATGACAGACGCGAGTGCTGTCGCCTTGACCATCAAGATGATCTCGTTGCCATAGGCAGGTAGCGCGTGCCTGATAGCAATCGGCAGGATGATCCGTCTGAACAAAAGAACACCCGACATCCCGCAAGCGCGTGCCGCCTCAATCTCCTGGATAGAGACCGCCTGCAGGCCGCCACGGAATATTTCGCTGCAGTAAGCGGCAGTGTTCAGAGTGAGCGCGAGCACCGCGCACCAATAGGGTTCACGAAAGAACCACCAGACGCCAAGGTCCTGCAACCCATGCCGAAACTGGCCGAGGCCATAGTAGATCAGAAACATTTGGACGAGGAGGGGCGAACCTCTAAAAACGAAGACATAAGCACGGGTAAAGGTTCGGCCGATTTCACCGCCCGTCACTGCAATTAGCGCGATAGCAAGCGCCAAGACGCTTCCTGCCAAGATGGACGTGACTGCAAGCTCAAGGGTCAGTGGCAAACCGGACAGAAGCGTGAGAAATGTGTCCCACATAAAGCCAATATCCATCACAACGCTCCCTTTATGCCCTGGGTCGTTCGCGTTTCCATTCGTCTGAACAAAATTGAGGAGAACCAGGTTACGATGAGATAGAGGACGACCGCCGTCAGGTAGAATTCAAACGGACGGCGCGTGGATCCGGCTGCAATTTGCGATTGGCGCAGCAGTTCAACGAGGCCCGTCACGGAGATCAATGCCGATTCCTTCAGCACAAGTTGCCAGGTGTTTCCGAGACCCGGAATGGCATAACGAAGCACGAGTGGCGCGACGATGCGCCTGAACTTAGGCCATGGCCGCATACCGACGGCGCTGGCGGCTTCGATTTCGCCACGAGCAACCGATCTGTAGGCGCCGCGAAAGACCTCGGCTTGATAAGCCGCCGAAACCACGCCAAGCGCCAGGGTCCCGGTCAAAAAAGCGGGCATTCCGATGAACCCGTGGTAGCCGAACAGGGAACCGATAGATCCAAGGAACGCGCTTCCTCCGAAATAGAAAAGATAGATGACGAGAAGGTCCGGTACGCCGCGCAGAATCGTCGTATAACAGTCCGCCAGCCCGCGAAAGACCATGTGCCGGGACAACTGCATGAAGGTGATCATGGTGCCGATGACCGTTCCAGCCAGGAAGCCGCAGACTGAGACGCCGATTGTCATGGCCGCAGCGGTCAGAAGGAGTAAACCCCAACCCGTCTGTCCAAAGCCGACGAGCGCCAGGTAACTATCGATAAGTTCCATGCGTGGACCTCTTTGTGAACGATCAGGTTTGCGTCAGTCGGCTGCTCGCCGATGCGCCCAAATGCGCTGGAGCTTCGACATATTTTTGAGCGAGCTTTGAACGTGTGCACGGGCTGCATTTGCAGCCGCCTGGCGGTCGCGTGCACAGATGGCGTCTGCGATTGCCCGATGCTCGTCGAGATCCGTGTGTTCAAGATCAACCCAAAGGACTTCGAGCCACAATGCCAGACGGAGCTGCTGATAGACTTGGTCGGTCACCCTCACGAGCGCTTCGTTTCGGGTCGATTCCGCGATGACGCGATGGATGTATAGTCCAAGGTCGAGGTTGCGGGCTGCGTCCGAAGGCGTCTCGTTGGTCGTCTCCTTAAGCTCGACCATCTGGGCGATCACACCCCGCAGCCGATCGAGGTCTTCCTCGCTCGCCATCTCGCAGGCGAGCTCAGCCGCGCAAACGTCGAGCGCCTCGCGAACAACCAGCAAATTGCAGAACTTGGTGACATCAAGATCGGTCACCGTGTAGCCAAAATTCCGCTGCCCGACGATAAGCCCTTCTTCCTCAAGCTTCATCAGCGCTTCACGCAACGGCGTTCGGCTTACGCCGAAACGCTTGGCAAGTGTAATTTCTGAAAGGCGCTCCGAGGGGCGAAGTTGGCCACTGAGGATCAGGTCCTTCAATTGCGAATATGTGCTCTCACGCAATGAGCCTCGCTGTTCCGTTTTGGTCGATACCAATCAATTCCCCTTTTCATATTTTCGCCCATCCACCGGGCCCGGCGAGCGTCACCATACCTTTTTCCCTCTTGCCCGATCAACAAGAATACGATTATGTATACAATGTTGGCTACAACAAGCAATAACTCTTCGTCCGCTTTTTGAACGCGGCTTGAAATTCGGTTCAGAACACAGGGAGGCCCAATGCCGGAGGTTCTAAGTCTGGACGAACTGCGAAAGCGCTTTTCGAACGCTTCAGGGGGTGAGGTGTTCGATCCGGAGTTTCGCAAGGTTGCCGAACTGGTCTTCGGCGAGGGAGATAGTCGTCAGGCACCCTACTGCGGTGTTCCAACATTGCTGAAGGCCCCATTTCGTCCCGACGCATCCCCCAATTTTATGGATATAGACATTGCGCTTTTCGGAATTCCGATGGATCTCGGGGTTACGAACCGATCGGGTGCGCGGTTCGGGCCGAGAGCCGTACGCAACGTCGATCGCGTTGGTCCTTACGATCATGTCTTGCGAGCCGTCCCGAATGCCTATGCACGTGTTGCTGACGTGGGCGATGTTCCGTTCAAAAGCCGCTTTGATCTTGCGGCATCCCATGAAGATATCGAGCGATTTGTCGATGGGTTGGTTGAGGCGGGCGTTGTCCCCCTGGCAGTCGGCGGCGACCACTCGATCAGCCTTCCAATTCTCAAGGCCGTTGGCAAGGATCAGCCCGTCGGGATGATCCACATCGACGCACATTGCGACACGGGTGGTTCATTTGAGGGGTGCAAATTCCATCATGGCGGGCCGTTCCGCCAAGCGGTTCTGGACGGTGTGCTTGATCCCAGGCGGACAATCCAGATCGGAATTCGAGGGAATTCCGAGTATCTGTGGGAATTCTCGTATGCGTCCGGCATGACCGTCATTCATGCGGAAGAAGTTGGCGACCTCGGCACAAAGGACGTGATCGCAAAAGCGAGAGAGATCGTCGGATCGGGCCCGACCTACGTCAGTTTCGACGTCGATTCGCTTGATCCCGCATTTGCCCCTGGCACGGGGACGCCGGAGGTCGGTGGGCTGACCTCCGGCCAAGCCCTTGGAATTCTGCGAGGTCTTGCAGGTTTGAACATCGTCGGCGGCGACGTCGTCGAGATCGCTCCGCAATACGATCCAACTTCGAACACGGCGCAAATCGCGGCGCAGGTTTTATTCGAGCTCCTCTGCCTAGCGGCCGAGGCAATCAAGGTTCGCGCGCCCTAGCAAACGGGCTGGACGTCGCGGAGTCTGCAACCGCCTTGCCTTGGGAAAAGGGCAGGGCGCACCAAAAAGGGGAATGCAAAAATGCAAGTATCGAAACTTTTGTTGACGTCCGCTCTGCTTGGCGTCATGGCGGCTGGCGCTGCCGCCGCGCAGACAAAACCAACTGAGATTACCATTGCGACCGAGGGTGCATACGAGCCCTGGAATTTTACCGGTCCTGGCGGCAAGCTCGAAGGGTTCGAGATCGATCTCGCCAACGACCTTTGCGCTCGCATGAAGGTCAAATGCACCATCGTGGCCCAGGACTGGGATGGGCTAATTCCATCGCTCAATGCCAAAAAGTTCGACGCCATCATGGCCTCGATGATCGTTACGGATAAGCGTCTTGCCGTCATCTCGTTCAGCAAGCCCTATGCTCCGACTGCGGCCGCCTTCATGGTCGATAAAACCGGTCCTCTCGCAGATCTGCCGGGTAAGGGGACGACGATCGACCTCGCCGGAGACAAGGCGAAGGTCGATCAGGAATTGCAGCCGCTTCGAGACGCCCTAAAGGGCAAGGCCGTGGGCGCCCCAGGTATCGACGGCGAACGCAGCGTTTCTCGATACCTATTTCAAGGGCGTTGTCGATCCAAGAGAATACAAGACCGTCGAGCAGCATAATCTGGACCTCCAGGCCGGTCGTATCGACGCTGTCGTTGCCCAGAAAACGTCATTGACTGCAACGCTCGGCAAGGACGACTTCAAAGACTACACGATCGCGGGCCCGACCTTCAAAGGCGGGGTCTTTGGTCAGGGTATCGCGGCAGGTCTTCGCAAAGACGATACAGTCTTGAAGTCGATGTTCGATGCGGCGATCGACGCGGCGGAATCGGACGGCACGATCAACAAGCTTGCACAGAAGTGGATAAAGACAACTCTTGATTGATTAATTAATCGCGGCAATTCCTGATCTAAGAAATGGCAGCCGGTGCACCGAGAGGTCTCACCGGCTGACCGGCGGAGCTTTGCCAAGCGCGCTATCGAAACACACCCGCTATTTGGAGAACCATTGTGACCATCCTTCTCAACTCTCTGGAATCTCGAGACGCTGCGTTCGTCCTTCATCCCTATACCAACGCGTCGCGACATTTGAAGGACGGCCCGCTGGTGATGACCAGGGGTGAGGGGATCCACATCTTCGACAACGAAGGCAATAAATATATCGAAGGGCTTGGAGGACTGTTTTGCGCGTCGCTCGGCTTTAGTGAACAACGTCTGGTAGATGCCGCAACCCGCCAAATGAAGGAGTTGCCGTTCTATCACAGCTTCGGCGGCAAATCGCATGAGACCGCGATCGAGCTTGCCGACCGCCTCATCCAGCTTTCACCGGTCCCGATGTCGAAGGTGTTCTTTGCCAGTTCGGGTTCCGAGGCCAACGACACGGCCATGAAACTTGTCTGGTATTATCACAACGCGATCGGCATGCCGGAAAAGAAGAAAATCATCTCGCGTATGCGCGCCTATCATGGTGTGACCATCGCATCGGCAAGCCTGACGGGGCTTCCTAATAATCATCGTGACTTCGATCTGCCGATTGACCGCGTGCTGCATACGGATTGCCCGGAATATTATCGCTACGGTCGGCCGGGCGAAACAGAGGAAGAGTTCGCGACGCGCTGTGCCGATTCGCTTGAGCAGATGATCCTCGCCGAGGGACCGGAAACCATCGCTGCATTTTTCGCTGAGCCGCTGATGGCATCTGGGGGCTGCATCGTTCCACCGCCAACCTACTACGAGAAGATCCAGGCAATCCTCAAAAAATACGACGTGCTGCTGATCGCTGATGAAGTCATCTGCGGCTTTGGCAGGCTCGGCACGATGTTCGGGTCCGAAAGCTTCGGGCTTCAGCCGGATATGATCGTCATGGCCAAACAACTTTCGGCGGCCTATCAGCCGATATCCGCACTGATGATCAATGAAAAGGTCCATTCCGCAGTCGTTGCCGAAAGCGAGAAAATCGGAACATTCGGACATGGTTTCACCTATGGCGGCCATCCTGTTGCGACCGCCGTCGCCTTGGAAACCCTGAAAATCTACGAGGAACGCGACATTGTTGGGCACGTCCGCAACATCGCTCCGGTGTTCCAGCGGCGATTGACCGAACTTGCCGACCACCCGCTCGTGGGCAACGCCCGCGGTCGCGGCCTCATCGGCACCCTCGAACTGGTTCGCAACAAGGAAACGAAAGAGCCGTTCAAGCCAACAGACGGCATTGCCATTCATGCAGGCAAGCAGGCGCAGGTTCATGGCGTCATCACACGCGCCCTTGGCGACAACTACTCACTTTGCCCGCCGCTTATCATCACCGAAGCACAGATCAACGAATTGTTCGACCGCTCCACCCGAGCGTTAGATGACACCTACAGGTGGGCCAGGGCGACCGGCCTCTATTGAGTGAAGGAAGCGATGATATGCGAAACTTCGAATTGCCCGGAAGATCAGTAGCTGTCGGCCGCAATGGCATGGCAGCGACATCACACCCAATGGCGACCTTGACGGCGATCGAGATTCTCAAAGCCGGCGGCAAGGCGATCGATGCTGCGGTGGGTGCCTGTGCCGTGCAATGCGTGGTCGAAGCTGGATCAACCGGCATCGGCGGCGATTGCTTTGCGCTGCTTGCAGCAAATGGAAATGACAATGTCGTTGCCTATAATGGCTCGGGACGCACGCCGGCGGCGGCGCATTTCGACTGGTTCAGGGAAAACGGCGTTGCTTCGATCGAGCGATCGTCGTCGCATGCAGTGACGATTCCTGGTGCGGTGGAGGCATGGACTCGTCTCGTTGCCGATCATGGAAGGATGTCGCTGGCGGAAATCCTTGCTCCAGCAATAGCACTTGCGCGCGACGGCTATGGAATCACGCCACGGGTTGCCGTCGACATCTCGAAGCAACGTGATTTGCTGCTGCGGGATCCTTCGACGCGCCGTATTTTCTTGATCAACGATCAGGTCCCGCCCGTCGGATCGGTGCAACGTCAGCCGGAGCTGGCACAAACACTGGAGGCGATAGGGGTCTTAGGCCGTGACGGCTTTTATCGCGGTCCGGTGGCCGACGACATGGTGACACGGCTAAATTCGCTCGGCGGCCTTCATACACTTGAAGATTTTGCGTCTGCCGCTGGCGAATATGTGAAGCCTGTCAGCGCGACGTATCGAGGATGGACAGTGCATGAATGCCCACCGAACGGACAGGGTATCGTCGCTCTGATGATCTTGAAGATCTTGGAGCGTTTTGAACGCAAAGGCGATCCGCTCGGCGTCGACAATCTGCACATTGAAGTTGAGGCCACCCGCCTGGCTTATGCCGCCCGTGATCGGTGGGTAGCCGACACGGCAGTATCAGATGTTCCGGTCGAGTTCCTTTTGTCCGACAAACTGGCCGACGATCTTGCCGCTAGGATCGATATCAATAAGGCGGCCGAGGTCAACGCGATTGTCGAAAGCGTCGAGCACTCGGACACTGTTTATATCTCGGTTGTCGACAAGGAGCGAAATGTCGCGAGCTTCATCAACTCGATCTTTCATCCCTACGGAAGCGGGTTGATGGCCCCAAACTCCGGCGTCTTGTTCCACAATCGCGGCCAAAGCTTCGTTGTGAAGGAAGGTCATCCGAATGCTATCGGCCCGCGCAAGAGGCCGATGCACACGATCATCCCAGGGCTTGTAACTCGCGCTGGAAAATCGGTGCTTTCGTTCGGTGTCATGGGAGGCCACTACCAGGCGATGGGCCACGCTCACTTCCTCTCGAAGCTTTTCGACTTTGATCTGGATATCCAAAGCGCAATCGATCTGCCCCGCCTCTTCCCGCTTCCGGGCACGGCCACAGTCGAGATGGAGGAGCGGCTTCGCGCATCGATCGGCCATGATCTAGAAGCTCGCGGTTTCACAGTTGTCGCGCCGAATTGGGCGATCGGCGGTGCGCAGGCGATCTGGATCGATGACCAAAATAATACTCTGTTAGGTGCTTCCGATCATCGAAAAGACGGTTGTGCACTCGGCTTCTAGGGAAATGGAGAGTGACATGTCGGGATATCCGGATACGCAACTTCACATCAACGGTCGTTGGAAGGATGGCTCGAATGAGCACCTATCCATCCTCAATCCCGCTTCGGGCGAGGTCATCGGCCATGTTTCAAACGCCAGCAATAGTGATCTCGACGAAGCGCTTGCGGCCGCCGCCGCCGGGTTTGAACAATGGCGGCGCGTCAGTGCGTTCGAGCGGGCAAAGCTTATGCGCCAAGCCGCCGAGATCCTGCGCGACCGCTCTGCAGCGATCTCGAGAATAATGACGCTGGAGCAGGGTAAGCCGCTTGCTGAATCCAAGGCGGAAACAGCAGGAGCGGCGGACACCATTGACTGGTTTGCCGAAGAGGCACGCCGTGCCTATGGTCGTCTAATCCCACCAAGGTCGATCAACGTCCGACAAATGGTTGTCAGGGAGCCGGTCGGCCCGGTGGCGGCCTTCAGTCCTTGGAATTTTCCCCTGAACCAGGCTGTGCGCAAAGTGTCAGCGGCCCTTGCGGCCGGTTGTTCCATCATTTTGAAGGGACCGGAGGAAACGCCGGCAAGCTGCGCTGAACTCGTTCGCGCCTTTGCCGATGCAGGCCTGCCGGCGGGCGTCCTCAATCTCGTTTTCGGAATTCCAGCCGATATTTCAAACTACCTCATTCCACATCCCATCATTCGCAAAATCTCCTTCACGGGATCGACGGCTGTCGGGAAACAACTCGCCTCGCTCGCAGGCGCCCACATGAAGCGTGTTACGATGGAACTTGGTGGCCATGCGCCAGCCATCGTTTTCGACGATGCCGACATCGATCTTGCCGTTAGACTATTGGCAGGTGCGAAATTTCGGAATGCCGGCCAGGTCTGCGTGGCTCCGACGCGTTTCCTCATCCAGGAGCGCGTCTTTGATAAATTCCTCGATGGTTTCGTAAGGGCGGCCGAGGCAATCAATGTCGGCGATGGATTGAGAGACGGCGTAACCATGGGGCCGCTTGCCAACCCGCGAAGGGTCGAAGCCATGGAGTCGCTGACAGCCGATGCAGTGACGCGCGGCGCGAAGATCGCAACCGGAGGCAAAAGGATTGGCAATCTCGGCAACTTCTTCCAGCCAACCGTTCTTACGGACGTTCCACAAGATGCGCGCGTGCTGAACGAAGAACCGTTCGGTCCCATGGCGATTGTGGGGGCATTTTCGGACTACGGTTCTGCCATTGCAGAAGCCAACCGCCTGCCATATGGGCTGGCGGCATATGCCTACACGACCTCTGCAAAGACAAGTGCCGCGCTTGCTCGAGACATCGAAAGTGGAATGCTATCGATCAATCATCACGGACTAGCGCTGCCGGAACTCCCGTTCGGTGGGATCAAAGATTCCGGATACGGCTCGGAAGGCGGTATTGAGGCCATGGAGAACTTTGTTAATACGAAGCTTGTGACCGAGGCGATTTAAACCCGGCGTCCTTACAGACGATGGCCATCAGGACGAGGTGGACTTCTGCCTGGGCAATGCAAAGGCCCCATCGCCTCAATGCATAAAGGGCCCGCCGAGGCCGGCGATCAGGTCAATGACCTGCCTGTAGTTGAGACCACCGGGTGTCTGTGCCGCGACGCCCGGCATCTTGTTGCTGCGATCGATGCTGTCACAGTGAGAGCGACGACGACGCGCGGCACTCACTCTGGAATATGCCGGAGAGCAGCTTTCCACCTTAGGCGTGAATTTCGCGGGCGGTTACGAAGCGGCAAAGGCGAGGGATCCTAAATGGCAGAGGCGCGTTGCCGTCCGGAGCCACCGTTCGAAAACCCAGGCATAATATAGGTCGGATTCGCCGCGAAATGCCGTGTCAGCTCCGAGAGCTCCTCCTCAGAGGCATCGGCCAGAATGCCAGTGCGCACCAGCACGGAGGAAAGCGCCATATCGGTCGCGCCCTTGATATCGTGTTCAATGCTGTCGCCGATGCAGACGATCTTCGCGGAATCGGCACTATTCCAACGCGCTATTGCGAATTCGTAGATCTCGCGATGGGGCTTGCCGATCCAGTGGACCATGCCCCCAAGATCCTTGTAGATTCGTGCGATCGCCCCGGCACCAGGAACAATCTTGCCGTCGGCAAGCTTGTGAATATCGGGATTGGTGCAGATACAGGGAGCCTTGTTTGCCGCCGCAGGCGCCAGTTGTCGACGATAGACCTCGAGTTCGATTCGCTCGGCCTCGCTGCCGGAGATGATGACGAGATCGGCCTCGTCCGATCGGGCAACACTGGTCAGCCCCAGACGGTCAGCCAGATTCTGGTCTCCGCCGCTGGAGATCGTAAAGGCCCGCATGCCGGGCCGAATGTCAGAGGATGCCGACAATATATCGAAGGCAACGTCGCCTGATGTCACGAACCGCTCAAAGAGTTCGCGGTCGAAACCGAGACGAACGAACCGCTCGGCATTGTAGTCCCCGGTTCTTCCCGAATTTGACAGCACGATAACATGCTTGCCCCTGTCCTTCAGGGCACGCAATGCCGCAGCCGCCCCATCATAGGCGCCGACGTCGTCGCGCAGGACGCCAAACTGATCGACGAGGAAATAGTCGTAGCGGTCGATCAGAGCCGCAAGAGATATTTCGGGAGCGATGATCAACGCTGTCTTTCCTGCCATTGAAGAATGAGTGCCGACGTGCCGACCGCGGCCTCCGTCGAGTTCGAAGGCGCGAAGGAAACGCCGAGAGCGGCCTGCCGCATCCGGGTCCAAATCGGGTTTTTCGCACCGCCGCCGACGGTTCGCACAGATTTCAGCGGGGCCGCACCGAGCTCTGTCAGTCGTCCATAACCGCACCGTTCGATCTCGGTCATCCCCTCCAGCACAGCCTGGAAAAAGACCGCTTCATCCTCGGGACGCGGCTCCAGCCGTGGCGCGTAGTTCGGATCGCTGACGGGAAATCGTTCGCCAGGCTTGATGAGCGGATAGAGATTGAGACCTGTGGGCCTCGCAATGTCGATGCGAGCCGTCAGTGCATCGAGGCGATCGTCTCCGAAAAGCGACTTGATCACGCTACCGCCCGTGTTCGACGCGCCGCCGGGCAGCCAGAAATCGAGCACACGATGCGAATAGATTCCATATTGCGGCGCGTTGATCGGCCGATCGGAAGCAAGCTTGAGCACGAGCGTGGAGCCGAGAGCCGTGACACCATCACCGATCTGCGACGCGCCCGTCGCCAGGAAAGACGCGCAACCATCCGTCGTTCCTGCATGAAAGCGACAGGTGGCATCGACACCGAGGCTCCGGACAAAACCCTCGACCGGCGATAGGGCGGAACCGGCCGGGCGAACAGTTGGCAGAAGGCGCCGGTCGAGCCCGGCCTGCTCTATCCAGTCTGGCCACAGTTCTTGGTCAAGATCATAACCGGTCTTGAGCGCATTGTTTTCATCGCTTGCGCATTCACGCTCACCAAGTTTCATCAACAGCCAGTCGGCCTGGTGAACGATCTTCGCGACATTTGGCTGGCGGGCGAGGTAAATCGCTCTTGCCAGGGCCGAGCTCGCACCCCGAGCCGGACTGTTGCTTGGGGCAAACCGCGAGATGTCCGCGACAATCGCTGCATCCGGACACGCATCATTGTACATCAGCGGCGTGCCGATGGGCTCGCCCCTGTCGTCGGTCGCAAGGACCGTTCCGGATGTGCCATCGACGCCAATCGCGCGAACCGATGCGAGACTTGTCTTCGCAGCAAGCTCCCGCAATACGGTCGATGTGCGCTCCCACCAAATCGAGGGTGTTCGCCATCCTTTGGCATCCTCAAACGGCGCGCTGGCGATCGCCACCAGGTTGCCGTCGTCGGCAAGAGCAGCCGCACGTGCGCCAGAGGTGCCGATATCGATGCCAATGACAGTTGCTGCTCTCGAGAATTGGCGGCTTGTCACGTCCGTGCTCCCCGATCGAGCGCCTGGCGATATTGTTCCGCTTCCCAATTGGTCAGTTCGTATTCATCCGCCTCGCTCAGGTAAACGACGTCGGCGCCCTCAGGAATCCGCGCCACTACTTCCGCAAGGCAGCGGGCCATGACCTGCCCGCCAGGGGTCAGTTCATTCGACAGGAGCATACCGCAGCCGGAAACGATGATCATCTTCGGCGCGGTCTGACCATTATCTGCGAACCGTTCCAGATAGGTTGGCAAGGACTGACCCGCTTTCAGCAGACCGACTGTTGTACCGAGAAAGATCACGTGATCGGGATACATCGATCCGCCGGTCGCCAGCCGAATGTTTTCAGGCACGAGCGCCAACTGGTGACTGGCGGGATCCGCTGCGGGGGAATAGCTGCTATCCTGGCTCAGCCGCTGAAGCGCCCCAATATCCGCATCCGGAACCTGTCTTGCAGGTATGGTCAATGCCGCGGTGACCCGCTCGATCCGATCGGCAACTTCTTCGACGGTCTCGCCCGTGACAATGATGCCGTGATTATACAGGATCAGGACGTCGGGATTCGATTCGGCCGCGAGATCAACGTCCCTGGCCAGTGGCGTACCGGGACGCCGGTAAGGTACCGTCGCCCATTTGATGCCCGCTGCCTCAAGCTTCGTCCTAAAGATCTCATCGCGTTGTTTCAGCACCGAAAGAGCAATCGTGTTGACGCAGTGATAGTGCGCGACAACCGGGCTCGGCAGAGCCGCATGAAAGCTCGTTTCGATCGACGGCCGCAGCCCGCTCGTATTCAGCGCCGTGATGACGAAGTCGGTCGCCTTTTCAGCGCGCGGATCGCCGCGGCGCAAAGCCTCGACCAGCGGTGCTACGCGGACGGGGACCATGATGTCGCGTTCGCCTGCCTGGGCAAGCCAGGTGCCCGAGGCCTTGACCCACATCGTATCGCCATCCTTCAGCGATGTGTTGCCGCCGGCGCCCTGCGTCTTGAGGATATCGGTTCCAATCTGTTTTGACAGGCGTAGGAACCGGTCGAACTCGCTCTCCGCGCCGCGTGCTGCCATCGTCAAGATTAATCCTCCAAGCCTCGACGTTCTCTCACCAAAACGTGAGCGAACTCTTTCTCTATCGTAGGTATGCGATTGAATATCGTCAATGATGAAGTTTTTGCGTCACAAACGCTTGCGGCCGCTCCGTCATTGTGATTATCTTTAATCATCGGCTGGGAGTGGCCGGGAGGAAAATGCAGTGAACGACGCCGACCGGCACAAGATCATCACCGACCTGCTTCGCGATACGCCGTTTGCCTCGGTGCGCGACCTGCAGGATCGGCTGGGCGTGTCACCGGCGACGATCCGGCGCGACATCGACAAGCTGCACGAAACGGGACGCGCCAAGAAAGTCTATGGCGGAATCTCGGCTTTCGAAGTCGGTGGGCGCCTGGCCGCCCGGCCCTACGACGAAAATCGCGACATTGCCGTGGAAGCCAAGCGGGCAATCGCCGGCAAGGCTGCGTCTCTTGTGCGCGACGGCGACTCGATTATCGTCCATGCTGGCTCGACATGTTTTCAGCTCGGTGTGCTGCTGGCGCGGCGGAACCTGCGAATCTACACGAATTCCATGCCGCTCGCAGCCTATCTCGGCGAACATGGCAGCTGCCACCTGAGCCTTGCAGGCGGCGAGCTCTACCGTGAGCCCGGCATCATTCACGACCCTTCCTCCGGCGCGCCGGACTATTTTGCCTCTCGGTTCTTCGTCGGCACCCAAGGCATCGGCGCGCAGGGCCTGTTCGAATCCCATCCGCTGCTCGTCAAGGCGATTGGCGAGCTCAGCACCTGCGCCGACGAGGTGGTCCTTCTGGCTGATAGCCGGAAGTTCTCGATCCAGCCGCGAAACCTGGTTCTTTCCCTGTCGCGGGTCGGAACGATCGTCACGGATGACGGCCTTTCCGACGCGAATGCCAAGCTTTTGGAAAATGCCGGCGTGACGATCCTCATCGCCAATGTCGGAGGCGTGTCATGACAGCCCACCAGCCGGTCGCAGTCTTCGACCTCGGAAAAACCAATTCCAAGCTCTTTGTAATCGACGGCGACGGTAACGTCATCGCCGAGCGGCGCACGAAACCGGTCTGGCGGGTCCATGGCGACATTCGTGTTCTCGATGATGCCGCACTGTTTGCCTGGATGGAGAACGAACTTGCGCAGTCCGTCGAGGCGCACGGCGTGCGCCACGTCACCTTCTCCGGACACGGATGTACCTTTGCGCTCATTGGCGACAACACGCTTCGCCATCCCATCCTCGATTACGAGCAGGAGCCGCCCGCATCGGTTGCCGACCGGATCGACACCCTGATTCCCAGTTTCTCGGAAACCTTCTCGCCACGTCTGCCACTCGGCTTCAATTACGGCCGGCATGTGCTGTGGCTTGCCGATCGGGATCCACGAACGCTTGAAGCGACAGACGCAATCCTCGCCTATCCACAATTCTGGTGCTGGAAATTCTCCGGCAGGGCAGTGTCGGAGGTTTCCTACCTCGGCTGCCATTCCCACCTTTGGGCTCCGCTCGCCGATGATTTCAGCAGCCTGGTCGATGGTCAGGGCTGGCGGTCGAAAATGCCTGATTTCGCAGCCGCCGGCTCATTGCTCGGCACCCACCAAGTCACCCTCGGCGATGGTAGCACGGTCGATGTCTACGTGCACAACGGCGTGCACGATAGCAACTCGGCGCTCTTCTACTATCGATCCCTCGGTTTTGATGAATTCACCCTGATCTCGACCGGCACCTGGGTGATCATCTTCAATCAAGCCTGCCCCCTCGATGCGCTCGACGGGAGGCGCGACATGCTCGCAAACGTCACCGTCGATCACGCGCCGGCCGCGACGATCCGCTTCATGGGCGGCCGGGAATATGACGTGGCAAGCGATGGCTGGACCGAGCACATCTCGATTGCCGCAATCGAAGCTGTCATCGCCAAGGCCAGCTTTGCGCTGCCATCCTTCGCCGCGGGCGGACCATTCCCAGATTTCGAAGGCCATTTTGACGGTCCTCCCGTGTCAGGAGAAGACAGGGCGGCGGTCGCATTGCTCTATGTGACATTGATGACCGATCTGTCGCTCGATCTCATCCGCTCGGAAAACGACATCGTCATCGATGGCGGGCTGGTCAAGGCCGAACTCTTTGCCCCGATGCTGGCCGCACTGCGAAGCCAGACCGTCTTTACGAGCGCCAATCCCGAAGGCAGCGCGTTTGGCGCGGCGGCTCTCGTGTTTCGCCAGGCCGGGCTGCGACCGTTCAGCAACGAAACCGAGAAGGTCCGTCCAGCCGACATAAAGGGTCTCGAAAACTACCGGCGCGAATGGCGCCGTCGCGTCGAGGAGATGCATTCGCGTTCGCCGGACGCGACCCTGTTGAAGGAGAAGATGGGATGAGCACTGCTGCTGCACCCGATCGACGTGTCGCGCCTGTTCTCGAAATGCAGAACATCAGCAAGACCTTCGGCAATACCCGCGCCCTGACGAACGTGTCGCTCACGGTCTATCCGGGCGAAGTTCATGCCCTGATGGGCGAGAATGGCGCGGGAAAATCGACCTTGATGAAGGTTCTGTCGGGAGCCTATGTCGCCGATCCCGGCGGCAGTATTCTGGTCAGCGGGCGCCCCGCAATCGCAGGCGACCCCATCAAGGCAAAGGCTAATGGCATTGCCGTCATCTATCAGGAACTGTCGCTTGCGCCCAACCTCACGGTTGCCCAGAACATGTTCCTGGGCACGGAGCCCTCGCGCATTGGCTTCGTCGATCGCGGAGACATCCGGAAGCGGGCGGAGCCGATCCTCAAACGTCTCGGCATCACTTTCTCACCGAGCCAGATGGTATCGACGCTGTCGCTCGGAGAGCGCCAGATGGTCGAGATTGCCCGGGCGCTCACTACCGACGCCCGCATCATCGTCATGGACGAGCCGACGACGTCGCTCACGAGCCGCGAAACCGAAAAGCTCTTCGAAGTGATCACCAGCCTCAAGGAACATGGGATCGCGATCATCTATATCAGCCACCGCATGGAAGAAATCTATGCGCTAGCCGACCGCGTCAGCGTACTGCGTGACAGCGCCTATGTCGGAACGCTCGAGCGCAGCGAGCTTTCTGCCGAGCGCCTCGTTTCGATGATGGTCGGCCGCGATCTTTCGTCCTTCTACAAGAAGGAGCATCGCGCTGTCGGGCATGACCGGAACGTAGTGCTGGCGGTCAAGAATATCGGCGACGGCCGTCGCGTGCATGACTGTTCCTTCGACGCCTGCGCCGGCGAGGTGCTGGGCATTGCCGGACTGGTCGGCTCGGGACGCACCGAGCTCGCCCGGCTGATCTATGGCGCGGATCACAAGACCTCGGGAAGCGTCCTGCTCGATGGCCGCGAGCTTTCGCTGAACGGACCACGGGGCGCGCTCGACGCGGGCATTGCCTATCTGACGGAAGACCGGAAGGGACTCGGCCTCTTCCTCGATATGTCGATCAACGAGAATATCAATATCGGTGTCATTTCCGAAGATGCGCGATCCGGCGGTTTCCTTGATTTCGGCAAGGCTAAGAAGCGGGCGGACAGCGCGGTTTCATCGCTTTCGATCCGCACGAAAAGCACATCGATCAATGTCGGAGCCCTCTCTGGCGGCAACCAGCAGAAGGTGCTGCTTGCCCGGCTACTCGAAACCAAGCCGAGGGTAATCATCCTCGACGAGCCGACGCGCGGCGTCGATGTCGGCGCAAAGTCGGAAATTTACCGGATCATTGACGAGCTTGCCCAGAGCGGCATCGCCATCGTCGTCATCTCCAGCGACCTGCCTGAGATCATCGGTATCGCCGATCGTGTGCTGGTCATGCGCGAGGGCCGCATCGCCGGCGAAATCGTCGGATCCGAACAACAGCCGATCGGCCAGGAAGCCATCATGGCCTTGTCCACCGGACCCGCCAAGCGAGACGCACAAAGCGCGATAAAAGAGAGAACCTGAAATGAGCGCAACGCAAAGCGAACAGACAGCAATGGACAAGATGAAGCTGCGGTCGACATTGACCGCCCTCGGCATGCTTCCCGTCCTCATTATATTGGCGATCGGCTTTCATCTGCTCAGCGGCCGCTTCCTGAGCGTCAATAACCTGTCGATCGTCATGCAGCAGGCATCGATCAATACGGTGCTGGCGGCCGGCATGACCTTCGTGATCCTAACCGGTGGCATCGATCTCTCCGTCGGCTCGATTCTCGCGGCGTCTGCAATGGTCGGCGTCATCGTCTCGCTCTGGCCCGATATCGGCCTGCTGGGCATTCCGGCGGCGATTGCCGTCGGCCTCGCCTGCGGTGTCGTCAACGGCTCGATCATCGCCTTTCTGAAGCTGCCGCCCTTCATCGTGACGCTCGGCTCGCTCACCGCCATGCGTGGTATCGCCCGATTACTCGGCAATGACACGACTGTTTTTAATCCGGATCTGCCCTTCGACTTCATCGGCAATGGCAATTTTCTGGGCGTGCCGTGGCTGGCGATCATTGCGCTGCTGACGATCCTGATCTCCTGGGTGATCCTCAAGCGCACCGTGCTCGGCACCTGGATCTATGCCGTCGGCGGCAATGTGGAAGCCGCGCGTCTGACCGGCATCAAAGTGCCGCTCGTGCTGCTCTTCGTTTATTCCATGTCCGGGCTTCTCTCCGGCCTCGGCGGGGTCATGTCGGCGGCGCGTCTCTACGCAGCCAACGGCCTGCAACTCGGCCAGTCCTATGAGCTCGATGCGATCGCCGCCGTCATCCTGGGGGGCACCAGCTTCGTCGGCGGCGTCGGCTCGATCTGGGGAACGCTGATTGGGGCTCTCATCATCGCCGTTCTGTCGAACGGCCTCATCCTCGTCGGTGTTTCCGACATCTGGCAGTACATCATCAAGGGACTTGTCATCATCGTCGCCGTGGCGCTCGACCGCTACCGGCTCAAAGGGCTTAGCCGCACGTGAAGCGCGGCTCGAGGGACCGGGGTTACCGGATAACAGGGCGCAGGAAGCGCCATAAGGAGGAAATATGCGTATGATCTCTAAACTGCTCGCAGCCACCGCTCTGGCGGCAGCCATCGCCATGCCGGCTGCGGCCAAGGACCTTCAGAAGATCGGCATTTCGGTCGGCCTGCTCGGCAACCCGTTCTTCGTGGCAACCATCAAGGGCATCGAGGACCGCGCCAAGGAAATCAATCCGAACGTTCAGGTCACCTCGGTTTCGGCCGACTACGACCTCAATAAGCAGGTTTCGCAGATCGACAGCTTCATCGCCGCCGGCGTTGACATCATCATGCTGAATGCCGTCGACGCCAAGGCCATCGCGCCGGCCGTCAAGAAGGCACAGGCAGCGGGTGTCATCGTCGCCGCCTTCGACGTTTCCGCGCCGGGCGCCGATGTCACCGTCATGACGAACAACATCAAGGCGGGCGAGGAGGCGTGCCAGTACATCGTCGATCAGCTGAAGGGCAAGGGCGATGTCGTCATCATTAACGGCCCGGCTTCGTCCTCGATCCTCGACCGCGTCCAGGGTTGCAAGAACGTGCTGTCGAAGAGCCCTGACATAAAAATCCTCTCCGACGACCAGAACGGCCAGGGTTCGCGCGATGGCGGCCTCGCGGTCATGCAGGGTTTGCTGACGCGCTTTGACAAGATCGACGCCGTCTTTGCAATCAACGATCCGACGGGCATCGGTGCTGAGCTTGCCGCCAAGCAGCTGCACCGCAACGAGTTCTTCATCACGGCTGTCGACGGCGCGCCTGACATCGAAAAGTCGCTCGCCAGCGGCAACTCGATGATCAAGGCGTCCGCCTCGCAGGATCCCTATGTCATGGCCGGCGACGCTCTCAAGATGGCCGTAGACGTGCTGAACGGCAAGAAGCCGGTTGAGAACACTGTCCTTCTCGACCCGAAGCTGATCACGGCCGACAATGTCAAGGATTACAAGGGCTGGACCGCAGCTCGCTAATGTCTCCTCCCGAGCGGCCCGCATGCCCCAGTGCAGGCGGGCCGCTATTTTCAATGCCAATCGGAAAGCGGCGTCCCATGTCCAAAATCGGTGTTCATTCCTTCGTCTGGAGCGCCGGCTCGTCGAAGAACGAGCTGGAAAAGGCTCTCGCAAGATCGCACGAACTCGGCTTCAAGCTGATTGAATTCTCCTACCTTGATCCGAAGCAGGTGGATGTGAAGTGGCTTGCCTCGCGCATTCGGGAACTCGGCCTCGACGTTGCGATCAGCATGGGACTGCCGCCCGAGGGCGATGTTTCCAGCGACGACCCGGCAGTCGTTTCCAACGGCCAAGACATCCTCGAGCGGGCCGTGGCGCTGGTGCGCGATCTCGGCGGCACGAAGCTCGCGGGCATTTTGAGCTCGGCGCATGGCAAGCAGGAGCACGTGTTGACCAGGAAGAGCTGGGACACGAGCGTTTCCACGCTGTCGAAGGTCGCCGACCGGGCAAAGGCCGCCGGCGTCACTCTCAATCTCGAAATCGTCAACCGGTTCGAGAGCAACATGCTGAACACCGCCGCACAGGGCATGGCTTATATCAAGGACACCGGCGCCTCAAACGTCTTCCTCCATCTCGATACGTTCCACATGAACATCGAGGAAGCCGATGTCGGGCTGGCGATCCGCCATGCAGCCGACAAGATCGGCTACGTCCATATCGGCGAAAGCCATCGTGGCTACCTCGGTACCGGCAATATCGATTTCGCAGCCGTTTTCGATGCGCTTGTTGCAATCGGCTGGAACGACTACGTGACCTTCGAATCCTTCTCGACGGCCATCGTCGACAAGGATCTTTCCCTGAAAACGGCTATCTGGCGCAATCTCTGGAATGACAACGTAGAGCTGGCCAAACACGCGCGCCAGTTCATCGAGCTCGGACTGGAGACTTCAAGGCGTAAGGCCGAACTCGTCCGGCAGGCCCATGTCCTGTAAAGAGAATGAATGAAGGACCTGCCCTTTTTCATTCGTCATAGCAGATTTGGTCTGGCGGACCGGTATGCGGCGTGTCGGTGCTCATTTACTCCGATCGTGCTCCTGTGCGCCACCTCTGTGCAGTAGTCACATCTTCGGCGGCTTACCCGGCGGCGTGATCGGCGAACAAAAATTGGCCGAACCTGCCGGTGATCTCGATATTGTGCGACATGCGGACACTCTGGCATTTTGCCTTGCTGCAAACTAGCCTGCTCGCAAGTATTCAGCGACGTCGAAACGGCGCTCGCGGCTGATATCGAGGGTGCCGATGGCGCCAAAGTGGTTGCCGCTTACACGGCGCTTTGGCGCAGCTCGTTGATCAACTCGGGTTTCGATCGAGCGGATGTAACATTTCCGGCAACATAAACGCTTCCACGGTTTGTGGGCCACTTCTTACCCGCGAATGCACGGATGTCCTCGCGGTTAACGATATCACCTTTCGCCTGGAAGGAGGTGGGGCGGTCGGCTGCCTCGGAACTAACGGGGCCGGAAGTCTACGATGATCAAGATGATGACGCGATTCCTGTGCCAACTGAAGGAACTTGTCAGCGTTGGGCGCAACTCCGCACTCCACAAGAAGACCGAACGCTTGCCAGATTGAGCTGTCTTTGGGCAGCGCAGTCAACTGTTTGGGGCTTCACCTCTCATTGACCCATATCCAACCGTCCCACGATCTTCAGGGGTCACCTGCACCTGTACATGCGCATCGTCGCGCGCTTACTGCAGCTCTCCCGAGGCTTGACCAAAAGCTCACAGATCGTGCCAATCTCCTTTGGTCTGCCGCATAGCCTCCAGAAATTCGTCGCCAGCAGCGCGAACGTGTCGTGCCGCTGCTTTCGCCGCCGACGCGGGGTCACGCGCCTCGAATGCGGTAAGAATGGCCCGGTGTTCTTCGATCCGTGCCCTCATCCGATATGGAATGGAGGGCAGGCGCCGACGAAAGGATTCCAACAGACCGGCATATCGCTGAAGCACTTCGATGGCCTCTGTGTTGGGATCAGAACGAAAGATAAGATCGTGGAATCGTGCGTTAGCAGATTCGATCAGTTCCACGTCTTCAGCGGCCACCGCTGTCTCGAAATCCGCTTGCAGCCTTGCAAGCCTCCCGAGCATCGGGGATGTGCAATATCTGCAGAACCGTTCGACCAACAGCGGCTCAAGAAGAACGCGAATTTCAAATATATTGCGCACAAAACTCTCATCCAGGACGCGGACGCTCGCCCCGCGATTGGGGCTGATGAGAACGAAGCCTTCACCCTGAAGTTGGTTCAGCGCGTCCCGGATGGGTTGAGGGCTGGTGTTATACCGCTTGATTAGCTCACCGACCACAAGTCGTTGTCCTGGCTTGAAAAAAGAGGACACGATATCGGCGCGAATGAGATCCCGTAGCGTGTCGTAATGCGGAGCGGATTTTTCCCGTGCGAGGCCCTCCGCGGGCAAAGCGGGCTCGTCGCCGTTCGTCGTCTTCCGGTCTTCTTCAATGTCCATCCGCGTCACTCTGTTCCTTTTCAAGATACTCGCATAATCGCCGGGTCTGATCCACCCGGCGCACAATTTCGATAATCGACTGTTGATTTTATAAAATCCTTCGATAATTTTGGATAACGGAGACATAATGAGGGACAACAGGTGCAACATCGCACGCCGAAGGCCAAAAAGATCGAAACCTTTCTAATTGGAAGGCCATGGAACAACCTGCTGATTGTCCGAATCACGACGGACGATGGCCTGACCGGACTTGGTGAAGGCACCATGCAATGGCAGGCGAAGACGGTCGAAACAGCAACGCGCTCGCTTTTTAGCCGCTACATCACCGGCAGTTCCGTTTTTGAAATCGAGCGTCTCGTACAGGCAATGTATCGCAACGAATACGCTCGCGGCGGCCCGGTTCTCAACAGCGCCATTGCGGCGATTGAAATGGCCTTGTGGGATATATGCGGAAAACATCTGGGTCGCCCTGTCTATGATCTGCTTGGTGGCCGGGTGCGCAGTACGATGCCGGCATATGCGAACGGCTGGACCGGAGCTGGCAAGGATCCGGACGATCTGGCGGGCGCGGCGCGCGAGGTTGTAGCGCGAGGGTTCACCGCACTTAAATTTGATCCTTTCTGGTCCCTTGGCCGCGATCCGGCGACCGCCGATATTCGGCGCGGGATCGAGAAAGTCGGGCTCGTGCGCGACGCTGTCGGTTCGGATGTTGACATCCTGATCGACGGACATGGCCGCTTCAGTATCGGCACGGCGATCGATGTCGGCCGTCGGCTCGCCGACCACGATGTGTATTGGTTCGAAGAGCCGGTAGATCCCGAGAACGCCCTGGCGCTCGCGAAAGTCGGCCGGTCTATACCCGTCCGTCTCGCCACTGGCGAAAGATGCTATTCCCGTTACCAAGTGCCGCAATTGCTGGCAGCATCCGAGGTGGTCGTCCTGCAGCCGGATCCGATCCAGGTCGGCGGCATACTCGAGTCCCGCAAGATCGCAGCTATCGCCGATTCGGCATATGTCACGGTCTCCTTCCATTCGCCGTTCGGGCCTGTTGCGACCGCCGCGGCGCTGCAGATCGACGCCTGCACGACGAATGTTTGGAAGCAGGAATCCTTCAGCGCGTTCGATGTACCGTGGCGACAACAATTGCTGAAAAACTGCCCCATGCCCCGCGAGGGGTCCTATCAGATCTCATCTGAACCGGGGCTCGGCGGCATTGAGCTAAACGACGATGTCGCGCGCGAACACCCTTACCGGGAGGAGGGGCTTGAATCGATGTGGCAGGAGAATGGCAGCATGACCGCGTGGTTGGAGACGGTCGTGTGACGATGATCAGCCGAAAAAACCGGGATTAGCTTTCGTTAGAGCAGGAGGGTGCTCTTCGTGCGTGAGATGCTCGTGGATTCTCGAGCCTCAATCCGGGGCACAGTGCCGGCGAGGAGAACTGTCGTTAAGCCATTGCTGGGTTGTCCCAGACTTAGCGATCAATAAACAGGGGAGGAGTTTAACATGGACAAAGTCAATCTGGCGCCATCGCGATGGCTCAGGATCACTCCGGTCGTGTTCATCGTTTACAGCGTCGCGATTGTGGATCGGGCCAACTATGGCTTCGGATCCGCCGCCGGCATGGCGAAGGACCTTGGGATTACGGATAATGCAAATTCGCTGCTAGGAGCGCTGTTTTTCCTGGGCAATTTCTTTTTTCAGATCCCGGCTGCACACTATGCAACCCGCTACAGCGCCAAAAAACTGATCTTCTGGAGCATGGTGCTGTGGGGACTGCTTGCTGCTGGCACGGGAATAATCACCAATCTGCCGCTATTGTTTGTCGATCGGTTCCTACTGGGAGTCGTCGAGAGTGCTGTTTTTCCAGGCACGCTGATTTTTCTCAGTCATTGGTTCACCAAAAGAGAGCGGTCGCGCGCAAACAGCATCATGATCCTTGGCAACCCGATCACCCTTCTTTGGATGTCGATCTTGTCGGGCTATCTGGTCGACCAATTCGGATGGCGCGCGATGTTCATTATCGAGGGTATTCCGGCAGTCATCCTGGCGGTCGTTTGGCTCTTTGTAGTTAACGATCATCCTGCCGAGGCCCGTTGGCTTTCACCCAAGGAGCGCAAGGATCTGGAGACTGCCTTCGCTGCCGAACAGCACGAAATTGAACCTGTTCGCAGCTACAGGGAAGCGCTTGCCAAACCAGTCGTCTGGATCCTGGCGTTCCAGTATATGTTCTGGAGCATCGGGGCAAACGGGCTGGTCATTTGGCTGCCTGCTATCCTCAAAGGTGGTTCCAACTACGGCATGACCGAGATCGGTTGGCTTAGCTCCGTGCCCTATGTGCTCGGCGCCTTTTTGATGTTTTCCGGCTCGACCTGGTCTGACAAGGTCCAACGGCGGCGTCCGTTCATCTGGCCGTTCCAGATGTTTGCGGCAGCCGGATTCCTTGCCTCTTATCTATTCGGCATTTCCCATTTCTGGCTCGCCTACATTGCAATCGTCGTCGCGGCTGGAGCACTTTACGTTCCCTACGGTCCGTTCTTCGCGACGATCCCCGAAATTCTCCCGCGCAATGTTGCGGGGGGAGCGTTAGCTCTGATCAACAGCGTCGGCATACTAGGCGCCTTTCTGGGTGCTTATTTCATCGGCTATCTCAACGCAATGACCGGGGGCCCAGGCGCATCGTTCCTGCTGCTGTCAGGATCGCTACTTCTGGCCTCTTTGCTCGGCCTCACCACAAAAAGCGTTGAAACGGGATGGCAGGGCGGACATCGAGCTCGAGCCTATTGATCTGGCGACATCTACGCTGGCGATTGTTTGGCAATCGCGCAAAACGCAAACCTTCCCGTCCGGTCCGCCGGGCGGGTGCTCTGTTCAACAGCTGCAATCCGAACTGATGGTTGGCGAAGAAGGTCGGCATACACGGGTGGTCTATCGACGGCGACGTCAGATTGTTTTGAAGAAGCAATCAGCGGTGATCTCAGAAACCGTGCATTCACCGCTCTCGGCGATTTCTAAAGGGGCGCTTCTGCCAGAACCGCCGAGAGGCTTTGGCTGGTGCATCCCCGAAAAACTCGGCCATTTCTTTACGATCAACAAGACGTTCTCGGAAGCGGAAACGCAGCTTGAACAATACGACGCTGTCTATTGCGCCGGCGGTCGCGGTCCGGAATATATCCGCACCAGCGGCGGACTGCCGGTGGCAGCGCCGCGATAGATCGTCCTATTCAGACTATCTGTTGTTCTCCGCCGCGGGCGGCACTGTTTCATCGACCTTTCACGACAGCTGACCTGTCCTCGGCTTTGACGTCGCCGAATTGAATGGCTGCGATCGTCGCCCACTTTCTGGAAGGCGATGTCGATTGGGCCCGGGTTATCAATTTCCCGATCGAGCAGTTCAATACCAGGGGCGAGACCGCAACGCTTTTCGAGACGTGGTTCGGTTGGCCACCACTTCTGCGACGAGATAGGCGGTCTAAATCCAGTTCCGTCTGAGCGGGTTACGTCAAGCACCTGTCGGCTGGTCGGAAGCGAAGTCGACACGATCGCAATTATGCAGTCCACATCAAGGCAAGGATAAAGGCGACATGTGAGAGCTCGGCGCAGCCGGTCCAAATTTCAACCCGACACAGATACATCCCTACGCGCTTGCGTGAGCGTTACGGCCAAGTCGATGGCCTCAATCAGGCTCGTCTCGCTGGCAATGCCCTGTCCGGCAATATCGAAGGCAGTACCATGATCAACCGAGGTGCGGATAATAGGCAAACCAAGGGTCACATTGACGCCGCTTAGAGCCTCCCAGCGTCCGGTTGCCCCGTCGACAGAAAACCCGAGCAGCTTTACCGGGATGTGACCCTGATCATGATACATGGCGACGACGGCATCGAACTGGCCCGCGCGCAGCTTCACGAATACTGTATCACCCGGCACCGGTCCTTCCACGTCGAAACCACTTTCTCGCAGCTTTTGAATCGCCGGCGCTACCACGTCAATGTCCTGCCGACCGAAGAGTCCCCCTTCTCCGGCATGGGGATTGAGCGCCGCGATGGCGATGCGCCTGCGTGCAAGGCCAAGTGCGCGAAGGGCCTCATCCGTGAGGGTCACGACACGGCCAAGCCGTTCGGGCGTAATGCGCTTTGGGACGTCCTCCAGCGCAACGTGAGTAGTGACATGGCTTACCCGAATGTTGCCGTGAGCCAGCAACATGACGCTGTCTTTTGCGCCGGTCAGGTCGGCCAACAATTCTGTATGGCCGCTATATTGATAGCCGGCTAGATTGAGCGCCTCCTTGCTGATCGGCCCCGTGCAGATCGCATCGGCCGCCCCACCGAGCGCCATTTTCACAGCAGTTGCGATCGCATCGTAGGCAATCTGGCCACCTTCTGCCGTGGACCGCCCCATCGGCACATTTCCGGACCGAGGATCGACGTCGATGAAGGTCAGACCTGGTATGCGATCTGTCGCCGCATCCGGTTCGATCGATTCTACCCGATCCGCAAGACCGAGCGAGGCAAGGCTGCGCCGATGCGCGGCCCGCGACCCCACCAAGGCAAGCGACAATTCGCCTGCCTCGATCCGAGGCCACAAAAAATCCGCCGCTTTCGCCATGATTTCCGGTCCGATTCCAGCTGGATCCCCAGAGGTGATCGCGATTCTTGGCTGCCTCACTAGTGCTCTCCATGTCCTGTTTTGAATTTCATAACGCAAGAAGCGCTCCAGAAAAAGCCAAAAAGTATCAATTCAATTTGAAAAATATCACATTGCATCACTTTTGGTCACCAATCGCTGCACTGCACCACATTTTATCGATTGACACATTCCATAAAACGCCATTTTATTTCAAAAATGTTCCGGATTGCATCAGCGACGTGCCCGGACTGTGATTTGGTCGCGGGAGGAGTAGGCATGCTTAATCGATCGCGGATGATGAATTTTTTAACGGCTACCTCGCTGGCGCTCCTTGTTGCCGGCACGGCTAGCGCCGCCACCTACAGACCGGAGTGCTTCAGCCCAGCGTCGGATAACAAGAAGACGATCAAGTACCCGGCGAAGACTGGTCCTTACAAGATCGCTGTTGTAAACGGTTATGTCGGCAATGACTGGCGCATTACGTCCGTCCAATCGGCCAAGGCGTGGGGCGCGCGACCTGACAACGCCAAGCAGCTTTCCGATTTCAAAGTCATCTCTGTAGGCAACGATTCTGCTGCCCAGATCGCCGCGATCGACAACTACATTGCGGCTGGCTATGACGCCGTCATCATCAACGCGGTCAATCCGACGGCCTTCGACGCCGTCGTTAAGCGCGCGGAACGGGCGGGCACTGTTCTCGTCACCTTCGACAACGTGCTTGATTCCGACAAGATCGTCCAAGTCAATGAGGACCAGTTCGAGCTCGGGCGGCTCAAGGCGCAGGCCGTCGTCGACGGTATCAAGGCGGCCAAAGGCGATGTGACAGGCCAGGTTTTGGAAATTTCCGGCCTCCCTGGCAACAGCGTCGATCGCGACAACCACGAAGGCATGCATTCGGTTCTCGATCAGTACAAGGGATTGAAGGTCGTTCAAGTGGTTGGGAATTGGGACGCGGGAACGGCCGAAAAGGGAACGGCGGACGCCATCGCGACCAATGGCAAGTTCGATGGTGTTCTGGTGCAGGAAGGCGCGATCGGCGCTCTACATGCGATGGAGGCAGCACATCATCCAATCGTGCCGATCGGCGTCGATGCCGGCAACGGTACGCGGCAGTTGGCGTTCAAGGACAAGTACCCGGGTATCACCGCAGCCCAGGCTCCGGCCATGGCTGCACTTGCTCTTGAGGCGGCAGTCGTCCTTCTCAAGGGAAATGAACTGCCACAGAAAGTTTTCCTGCCAATCCCGCATAAATCAAATGCCGATCTTGTCGAAGGCAAGGATTTCTTCCCGGACCTGCCCCCGAACTTCTACACGACGACTGGCTATCCCCAGTGCTTCCCGGTGTTCACCCCGCAGGAGCTTTTGGGGCAGAATTCCTCGGACAATGGCTAACGTCATGAAGGGGTCGCTGCGCAGGGCACGAGCGTCATGAGTGGAATGATCGAACTTTCTGGCGTATCGAAGAGTTACGGCGGCGTGCCCGCGTTGACCGATATATCGTTGAGGATCGAGCGCGGGATGGTTCATGCCATACTTGGCGAGAACGGTGCCGGAAAATCAACGTTGATGAAGCTTCTGGCAGGCGTTATTGCGCCTGACACAGGCACAATAACGATTGACGGCATTGCGCGGCGCTTCAGTTCGCCACGCGATGCCGGCGCGCTCGGCATTGTCTGCATGTTCCAAGAGTTGTCGCTCATGCCCCACCTGACGGTCGGCGACAATCTGATGCTCGGTGATGGCGGGCGCCCATTCGCCTGGATCGGGCGACATGCGCGCGACGCGGCTCGACGTACCCTCGACAGTGTTGGTGGTACGCACATTGCGCTGGCACAACGGATCGCAGATCTGCCGCTGGCTGACCGCCAGTTGGTTGAAATTGCAAAGGCAATTCATCGACGCCCACGTGTGCTTATCCTTGACGAGGCGACCTCAGCGCTTACGGCCGAGCGCGTCGCAACCGTATTCGCTGTCATCCGCAGGCTGCGCGATGAGGGCACAGCAATCCTCTTCATCTCGCACCGCATGTACGAAATTGATGCTCTCGCCGACAAGGTATCGGTGTTTCGCAACGGCCGCCACATCGAGACATTCGCCGCTGGTTCTCGCAGTCGAGACGCCATGATCGGGCTGATGGTCGGACAACCGCTGACGGAGCTTTTTCCGGAGCGGGTTGCACCGCCCTCAGCGGAAATTCCACCCATATTGTCATGTCGTGGGCTCCGCTGGTCTTCCGTGCTCGATGGCATCGACCTTGATGTTCGTCCAGGTGAGATCATCGGCCTCGGCGGCCTTGATGGGCAAGGTCAACAGCATGTGATGCACGCCATTTTTGGGGTATTGCGCCGACTGGAGGGCACCGTTTCCCTCGACGGGAAAGCCCTTGGCGCCATGACGCCGGTTCGCGCCAAAGCACCGGGGACGGACATAGCGCTGGTGCCGGAGGATCGCAAAACGGAAGGGCTGATCCTGGATATCTCGATCGCGGATAATTTACGACTGGCCTCCTTGGGCCGCAAGCCATTCGGCTTGCTTCAGGCCAGGACGCCTGCCGACGCGGCCATTGAGCGGCTGGTCGAGCGCTTGGCCTTGACCTATGGGCAGCTATCGGACCCGGTCAAAACATTATCCGGCGGCAACCAGCAGAAGGTCGTACTTGCAAAATGGCTGGCGCTTGGCCCGCGATGCCTGCTGCTGATGGATCCAACCCGCGGCATAGATGTCCGCACCAAGGCGCAGATCTATCGCCTCCTCCAGGACCTGGCAGCCGAAGGGTTGGCAATCGTCATCCAATCGACAGACTATGAGGAATTGATTCACTTGTGCCACCGTGTCCACGTTTTCTATCGCGGCCGGGTGTCGCGCGAAATGAGCTCGGACGAGGTCACCCCGGATGCCCTAATTGCAGCCGCGCTCAATGCTCACGCGGGAAGCTCCGCACAATGACAAAACGACTTTTACCCCGCTTTCCGCGTCTGGCATTCACGGCTGCTCTCCTTGCCGTGTTATTCGGCGTGTTCATAGCGATCCACCCACGCGGACTGTCGGTCTATGTTCTGACCATTTGGGCAAACCAGGGCACCCTTCTCGCACTCGCGGCGATTGCACAATTCTTCGTCATTCTTGTGCGCGGGATTGATTTGTCAGTGGGCTCGATGGTGGCGCTTGCCAATGTCTTAGCTTCCTATCTCGTTTCGGGGTCGCCGCTGCAGGTTGCAGGCGGTGTCGTCGCCGTTCTGGCCGTCGGTATCCTCTGCGGCCTCGTCAACGGTTTGGCGGTCGTGGTGGGACGGGTCCCACCGATCGTCGCCACGCTCGCGCTTGGCAGCGTCTATTCAGGCGTCGCCCTCCTGTTGCGGCCGACGCCTGGCGGAACAATCGATGACACCTTGTCCGATCTCCTGACTTATGATCTGCACGGGATTCCCTCGTCCTTGATCCTGCTCGGCGTTGCGCTTTTCGTCGTTATGCTGCCCCTTCGCGCAACACGCTTCGGGCTCAGCCTCTACGCGATAGGGTCTTCGCACGAGGCGTCCGTCATGACCGGTATCCGCACTCCTGCCGTGACGCTTGCTGCCTACGGCCTGAGCGGATTTTTCGCCGCTCTTGCCGGGCTCTACGTGAGCATGGTGACGCTAACGGGTGATCCCAATATCGGTCCGGCCTACACGTTGAATTCCATCGCCGCAGCAGTTATCGGCGGGGTGGCGTTGTCTGGCGGTGTCGGTTCGCCACTAGGAGCGGCGCTGGGGGCCTTCATCCTCAAGACAATTTCCAGCCTGATGTTTTTTTCGGGCCTGCCACCGCTCGCTCAGCCCTTCTTCGAGGGGGCGATTCTCGCAATCGCGATCATTGTCGGCGCGCTCGGCATATTGCGCGTACGATCCCGCCTGGAGCGCTATATCTGATGCCTGTTGAGACAACTTCCCAAATGCCCGCGACGAAAACTTTGCGGCCAAAGATCGAGCGGCCCGTCATATTGGTCTGTATTGCCTGCGTCGCGATCGTCCTTGGCGCGGGAGCAGTGTCACCCGGTATTCTGTCGGCCGGCTACTTGCTGCAACAATTGCAAATAGCCGCCATAGTCGGAATTTTGGCGACCGGTGCGATGCTGGTCATTCTCCTCGGCGAGATCGACCTGTCGATCCCGCTAACGGTAACCGGGACGGCAATTCTGTCCACGTCACTCGCCGGATCCGGCAACGCATTTCTTGAAAGCATCGCCATTCCTGCGGGGCTTGCGGCAGGCGTAGCGATCGGCACCATAAACGGGCTCGGTGTCGTGATCTTCCGGATACCCGCTATGGTCTGGACACTGGCCGTCAATGCGATGTTGCTCGGAATCACGGTCTTCTATACCGGAGGGTTCAAGCCCCACGGTGCGCCGCCTCCACTTGCGGTTTATATCGCTCATGGTCGCACCCTTGACATTCCCAACGCTTTCCTGTTGTGGGTTGTGGTCGGCGCCATTGTCCTGTTTCTTTTGCGTAAAACCGTGTTTGGAACCTATATTTATGCCTACGGGCAATCACAGCGCGCTTTGTTCATGGCAGGCGCGCCGGTTGAAGCGGTAACGATCGGCGTATTTGCCTTTGCGGGGCTAATGTCGAGCGCTGGGGCGTTGCTGCTCGTTGGTTATGCGAACCAAGCATATCAAGGAATGGGTGACAGTTACCTACTACCGGTCATCGCGGCAGTGGTGATTGGAGGGACCTCGATCCTCGGCGGCAGTGGCACCTATGCCGGCACGTTTTTTGGGGCGATTTTTATTACGCTCATGTCATCCGTCCTATCGCTGATGCAGGTGCAGGACGCCGTACGGCAGATGATCTTTGGCGCGATAATCCTGGCAATGCTCCTGATCAACCGCAATCGGCGAGCCAACTGATATGCCTTCCACCCGACGACCTGAGCTTATTCCCGCCCAGCGCCGAGCCTTGATGCTGGAACATATCCGCAAGCGCGGGGCTGCTTCCATACAGGAACTGGCCGAGGAGATCGGCATATCGATATCAACGGTGCGCCGCGATCTCGAGCATCTCGAGGAGCGTGGTTATCTAGAACGCTCGCACGGGGGCGCCCTTATCCACAAACAGGTGCAATCGACCTTTGAGCCGGAAGCCGCGATCGCGGCCGAATTCGACCGATCACAAAAAGAGTTGATCGGACTTGCGGCCGCGGCCACGGTGCCTTCCGGGGCAAGTGTTATTTTCGATAGCAGTTCAACAGTTCTAGCCGCCGCCCGCGCCTGCGTGGAGCGCGGTATCGCGCTCACGGCTGTCACCAATGATCTGAGAATCGGACAGGCCCTTGCCTTGAGCGCCAACATGCGGACTGTCATGCTGGGCGGGACGTTGCGGGCAGGATCACTGACTGCGGTGGGCGAGCCTGGTGAAAGCTTTCTCGGCAAACTCAATACGGACATCGCCTTCATCGGGACACATGCAATCAGCGGTACGAGCCTGACGGAGACTTCACTCGAGGCGGCCGCGATGAAGCGAGCAATGATTGCTGCCGCCCGCCGAGTCGTCCTTTTGGCAGACGCCTCAAAGTTCCGCGCCGCAGCCTTCTGCCGCATCTGCGAGATGCGAGACATTCACGAAATGATCACGGATGATCGCGCCGACCCTGCCGAAATCGAACGCCTGCGCGACCAGGGCGTCGTTGTGACCGTCGTTTCTTCCGACAATCTGTGACGAGCCCCACATGAGCTGCCTCCGCCTCATAGCAGACGATTTGACCGGCGCTCTCGACAGCGCTGCGCAATTCACCGGTGCGCTCGGACCGCTTCCGGTATTGACCAAACCGGGCGTCGCCCAGCCACCAGGCTCTTTTGTCCTCAACTTATCTTGCCGAGATGGCACTGCCGCAGAGGCAATTGCACTGTCACGTCGGACGGTGCCGTCTTTTTGCGGCGCCGACATCGCCTACAAGAAAATCGACAGCCTGTTGCGCGGCCACTGGGCTGCCGAGCTTGCGGCAATTTTAGCGACGGGGGTTTTTGAGCGCGTCATATTGGCGCCAGCCTTCCCCGCCCAGGGTCGGTTTACGATCGACGGCATTCAAGTCATCGCCAAACCGGGCGGATTGTTCGAGCGCATCGATGACCCGGGGGCGGTGCTCTCGTCCTATGGCATTGGGCGAGACGGCGAGCAGACGGATCGGACCGAGTTGATTGTAGCGGATGCAAGGTCCGATGCAGATCTCTCCGAAGTCGTGTCCCGCTTTCGGGATGCACCGTGCACTCTTTGGTGCGGCTCTGCCGGTCTTGCACAGGCACTTGCGGGCAAGCCGGCTGTATCGGTTAGGCGGGAAAGCACACCACATCTGGTTGTCATCGGATCGCATCATCCGGTGACGCTTGACCAGATCAATCGCTTCGCCGCATCATTTCCTGGATGTATCGTACGCTTCCGTTCAGACGGAGTTGCAGGCGCCGAAGCCATCCAAGACGTTATGCGTGCACGGGGTACATGCATTGCCATACCGGACATTCCCCTCGGCCGGTCACCATTCGATGCCGCGCTGCTCATCGACGATTGGATTGGCGCACTTACACGCCACCTTGCCGTGCCGGCCGTCCTGACCGTCGTCGGCGGCGAAACCTTTGCCTCGTGTTGTCGCCATCTCGGCGCGGACACACTTTCAGTCGAGGGCGAGTGTGAGCCAGGCATTCCTGCCTCGCGCATGACCATTGGCCTCTGGCGGGGAACCCTATGTTTTTCGAAATCCGGGGCCTTCGGCAGCCCGGATTGGCTGCTGCAACATGCGGGAGCCTCACGATGACAAGCCCTTCGACGCGGTTGCCTTTGCATGCGTGGTTTGAAGGGAATATTGCAGCCGAACCCAATATCTGCGCTTGGCGTTCAACAAAACGATGAGGTCTGAATATGGCAGAGCAAATCACCCAGCTTTATGACATCCGTGACGACCGCTTCCGTTTCCTTGTGTTCGAAACCGAAACACTTGTCGAGCACTACGCCGACTGTCGATGGGCCGAAGGGCCTGTCTGGTATCATGACCTCGGCTGCCTGATCTGGAGCGATATTCCCAATCAGCAGCTGCTGCGTTGGCTGCCGGATGGGCATGTGAGCGTCTTTCGCTCGACCAATTTCGTTAACGGCAACACCCGCGACCGCCAGGGTCGGCTTGTTTCGTGCGAACACGGTGGCCGTCGCGTGATCCGTACCGAGGCGGATGGCTCCATCACCGTGATTGCCGATCGTTTCGAAGGACGGCGCTTGAATTCCCCCAATGACGTTGTCGTAAAGTCCGACGGCTCTGTCTGGTTCACCGATCCCACCTACGGGATCCAGTCCAATTACGAAGGCTACCGCGCCGAACCCGAACAGCCGACCCGCAATGTCTATCGTGTCGATCCGCAAACCGGAGCAGTGGCGAAGATGGCGGACGATTTCGTCATGCCAAACGGCCTTGCTTTCTCGCCCGGAGAAGGCAAGCTTTACGTCGCGGATTCCGGGGGTACCCACTATCGCGATGGCCCGAGGCATATCCGTGTCTTCGATGTTGCGGACGACGGCCGTCTTTTGGGTGGTGCAGTGCATTACGAAACGGACAATGGCGTACCCGACGGTTTTCGTGTCGACGGTGATGGCAATATCTGGACCAGCGCCGGCGACGGTGTGCATTGCGTCGCCCCGGATGGCACGCTTCTTGGCAAGGTTTTGATCCCGCAGACCGTATCCAACGTCACATTCGGCGGACCGCGACGCAACCAGCTGTTCATCACGGCGACCAAGTCACTCTATTCGATTTTCGTAGGGGCAGTCGGTATACAGGCTCCGTAGCAATCTATGACAGGAAAGCCGCTCAGCGCGACAAACTCATCCAGGATGCGCTTGGCGCTTCGGCTTTCCAAACCACCGCTCGACAATGACTGCCACCGCTCCGATCGTGTGCCCACACTGAACCGCCTCGCCATCCATCCTGCGAACCAGCAGACAGCCCGCCATGGCATTTAGTCGGGAGCAGCGACACCATCGGTAACCGACCGCAAATGCAGCAGTTCGGTTGCAATGGTTTTGATCGTATTTCCTAAACGACCATTGTTCGTGCGCCTTGCGTCATCGATTAATCTGCGTCTGCGAAACGAGATAGAAATGAGATTTCAATGTTTATCATTCTCGCTCCTTGGTGGCCTTCCAAACAGCGCAATCACAATCATCGCGACGCTACCTTCGCAAAATCCCTGTATTATATAGAGGGTGCCATTGGTCGACCTCGCGACCAACAGGCTTGGACTGATGGCAAAATTCTGATGAAAACAAGAACGTGAGGAAGCGAATGAAACTTCATCGGGCGACTGAACAGCTGGATGTCAATGATTCCGATTTGTCGGGTTCGATGTTCAACGACGCCAATCTTTCAAGCACCACATTTAATCAGATCAATTTTTCTGGAGCCAAGTTCAACGATAGCAACATGAGCGGATGGCATGTCAACGATGTGAACCTGTCAGGCTCGCGTTTTCAGAATATCAATTTGTCTGGGGTGGAGTTTTCGAAATGCCGACTTACCGGCGCAACGCTAGATGGTATTCCTTTGGGAGAGATGATCGAAGTTTATAGGAAGTCGCGGAACTCGTAGTTCAAAACAGCCAGCACGCGCGCCGGAGGTGAAAACCGGACGTCGACATGGGTCATCTTTCACACCTTGTTGAGCGCAGCTGCCGCTTTCTGGTTCCCCACCGTCTTCTTGACGCCTAGGAGGATAATTGCATGTCTATAGTCAGCGAAAGTCAGGCGTTTATTAGCATCGGTGTATCCTGCCAAACCGCTCAACAGCTGCAGCGGCACGCCGGGTTCCTTTCCTCACTCCTAAACGACCAACTGCTCGAACGGTCCGCATTCTTCAACTGGGTCTTTGTCAGCGCGTCAGATATCGCAAAAGTCGTCGAAAGGCTGCACTCCGGACCGATCATGCCCCATTCCCTCTATGTGCCCACGCATGCCCAGGAAGCCCTGCGGCTGGAGGATTTCAAACTTTGGTTTTGGCACGAGAAATTGAGCGATGCGGTCACCCAGGACGACGTGGAGAGAATTGCAAGTAAATACGAGCGTCTCCGTAATAGATTTCTGAAAATGCTTGAAAAACCCGTTCGATATATCGTCCTCAGCAATACGCAAAACAATATAGAAGACTTCTATCCCTATCAGACCCAAGGAATGAACATCTCTCTCGATGCGGATATTGTCTCTGAAATTGCCTGCGCGCCTTGGGCAACCAATCAGTATGGTCGCGCCGAAATGATCGCAGTGACCTATCCGCGCCGATGGACCGGCAGACCGCATCCGGATGTTTCGTATTTGGAAGAAGACGATACCGTTTGGGAAGGCAGCTTCGCACATTGGGACGAGGCGTTGCAACGGCATTTGATACCAGATCTCAAGCCAAATAAACGCTGGTCCCACGAGAATAGTCGCTCCGGTCTTGTCCACGTCGCGCCTCAGCGAGCAAATTGGGAGAATGAGGCGGGCAATCTTAGCCACCCGCCTTTTTATGGATGCGCACCAGTGCCGGCAGGTATTGATCGCTTTGCTTCCTTATCGCACGGTTTACAGGATGAGGCTCATCGAAAGGATGGCCGCGTCTCGAGCCGTGCCGCCTGCGCCCCCGTAAATCATCGAGAGGATAAACATCAATGAAACGGTTTGGATCTGCCGCGTGGAGCGGCAACTTACGCGACGGAAGCGGCTCGGTATCGACTGAGAGTGGTGCCTTGGACGACTTTATCTTCACATTCTTCAGTCGCTATGGCGATAAACCGGGCACCAATCCAGAGGAGCTGATCGGTGCAGCGCATGCGGCATGTTTTACCATGTCATTTGTCCGAATGCTGGGAACGGTTAATCTGGCGCCGGAACATTTGGATGCAAAATCTGTAGTCGAAATCGAAAAAGATGGAGAGGGTTTCAGCATCACCTCTGTCCACCTTTCGGTGTCCGCGCGGATTCCCGAAGTCGACGAGGCGACTTTTCAGTCCATTGCCCACAAGGCGAAAGCCTTTTGCCCCGTCTCGAAGCTCATGAACACCGAAATCGGTTTCGAGGCTACGCTGCTTCCGAAATGATGTCGCGGCCATTGCCGGCGTTCAAAACGTGGCGGCGGATCTTGGCCGAACACCATGGCGTTTTGTATTTCGTTGAGAAACAGGATCGCATATCAGCGTCCAACACGCGGCAGGCACAGTTGTGGTTTTTGCCGTCCTGAACTTACCAACGACGAGAAGCTATTGTCTCTCACTTTAGACTAACGAGGGACGGCCTCTCCATAGATCACGCGGCGGCTATCCGTTTTGCAAAAGGCACGCATAAGAGTGCAAGTCCGGTTAACGTCGCGGTCGCCAGCCAAGCTTCGTTTATGGCCTGAACACTGGCTGCGGTTTGGACCAGAGGATCAAGTAGGGAACGGGTCGCGGCGTCGAACGGACCGGTATGTCCCGCAATCGCCTGCAATGGAGCGCCGACGAAGGCTGCCGTCTTCATGTCGCCGGCCTGAAGGCGAGCCCAAATCCTTTCGCCGAGCGGATCGGATCGCGTGTAGACGATGGTGTCGATCAGAGCGATGCCGATTGCGCCGCCGAGATTACGCATGAGGTTGAACAGACCGCTTGCGTCGGGAACGCGATCGGGAGAAAGCGATCCGAGGGCCAAGCGGGTCGGCGGCAGCAAACAGAACATGATGGCAGCGCCGCGGATGATCTGCGGCCAGAACATCGCGTCGAAGTCCGTGCGCGGATCCTGAAAAGCACTCATTCCGACGCCGATGGCAAAGACGAAGAAACCAGCGCCAGAGAGGACACGTGCGTCCATGTGCTTTTCAAGCGCGACTGCGATGGGGGCTGTCATGAGTTGTGCCACGCCAGTGACGAGCATGGTCATGCCTATTTCCAAAGCGTTATGACCTCGGATGAAAGCAAGGAATACCGGCATCAAATAAACCGAACCGAACAGGCCTATTCCAAGAACGAAGCTCAGCGTGGAACCGATCAGAAAGTTGCGGTCGCCGAAACTTCTGAGGTCGACGAGGGGGCGGCGTTTTCGCAGCGTCCTCCATGCGAAGGTGCTTGCCGAGAGCAAACATATCACGAGGAGACTGACGACATAGGCCGACGTCCAACCACTCGTCGGAGCTTCTTTCAGACTGAGCTCCAGCGTCGTCAGCGCGCCAGCCAACAGGACCAGGGATGGGATGTCGATCTGGATCAGTTCTGACGGGTCCATAGGGTGCCTCGGCAAATATCGTGCCGCGACCAGGGCCGAGGCGAGGCCAGGCAACACGTTGATCAAGAACAGCCAGTGCCAGGAGTAGGCTTCGGTCAACCAGCCGCCAACAATAGGCCCGACCGTAGGCGCGAGAACGGCGAGAACGCCGGCGATTGTTGTCGCCAAAGCTTGTCGCTCATCCGGAAACAGAATGAAGACTGCGGCAAAGACCGACGGTATCAGCGTCCCGCCGGAGAAGCCTTGGAGCACGCGCCAGGCGACGAGTTGACCAAATCCGGTGCTGGACGCACAGCCGATGGACGCAGCGATGAACAGGACAATCGCAGCGACGAACAGCCACCGCATCGACAGAAGGCGGGTCATGAAGCCCGTCAGCGGGATCGCGACGACCTCGGCGATCAGATAGGCGGTCTGTATCCAGCTCATCTGATCTGGATCGATGTTCAATGAGGACTGAATGGTGGGCAACGACGTTGCCACGACCTGTACGTCGAGGATTGCCATGAACATGCCGGTGCACATGGCCACAAAGCCGACCCAAGGCACGGCGGCGCGGGATTCGGGGCGCAGCGCTTGATATTCTTCAGACATGAAATGATCCCTGGGGTTGGCAAATTCTTCAGCTAACAGCTCAGCTCGCAAAATATTCGGATTGTCGCTCACCTGTCACCCGCTCCCCTGGGCGCACTCTCCAGACCGAGGTGCTCAGGATGCAAGGCGTGCGCATGATGCAGCAAGCGCAGGTCCAGGTCGATGAACAGTGCAATGAAGTTTCCCGTTTTGTGCATCGGTCGTCGCTTTAGTCGCCTGCTCGAAGCAGCCCGACCGCGAACTGTTGTGGCTTGGCAGCAACCAAAAGCGACCAACTCGCCCTTCGGCCAAACACGGTGATCCGACAAGGCGTATGGAACTGCCAAGAAGACATGGACTAGGTGGTGTTAGATTTCGGACGACTACGCCAGAGCAGGACCGACAAGGCCGCATGAAGTCCGACCGCGGGCCACAGGAGGATGCCGCTGAAGCCACCCCATGATCCGACATAGGCAAGGTAGAGCGTCACGGTCACGCTGTAGATCAACATAGCGAGGAGACCTGATTTCCAGCAGGCAATGCCCAATGCGATCAGGGCAATGCCCGCAACCCGCGCCGTCGGAATCGCCGCGCCCGTCAGCCCCTCGCCGAGCAACACCTGCCCCACGAACGAAGGCACGACCACGAGCGCGAGACCTGTGGCGATTTCCCCGAACGCAGCGACATCAAGCACGCGTATCATCGGTCCGCACCTCCGCTAACCGTCCTCGTCCGAGCTGTTGCCTTACCTGCTGACGCTAGGGGCCGGCTTTTGCCGGAGGCTCCAGTTGGAAGGTCAGCTTGTCGATCTTGCCCGTGAAACGGAAGGGTGTGTCGTAGCGATATTCCAGCAAGGCGACGCCCGTGCGGGTGTCAAGACCGACGTCGAAGGTCTCATCCTCCGGGAAGGTAACCGGGATGCCATGCTCGATGGTGTTCCTGGCGACCTCCTTGCCATCAACCGACAGAACGCCCGTGCCGCCCTTCCCGAGACCGGGCCCGTCCGACTTGAAGTCGAAGATGATCTGATGCTTGCCGGGTTCGAGCTCCGGCCCCTCCCACATCGTCCGCTTCAAGTCGAGGAGGTTGTAGAGAAACACGACCTTTCCCCGGCCGACACCGAAGTCTCCTTTGCTAAGGAAGAGACCGTAGCCGCCAAAGCGTCCTCCTTCGGTGACGATCATACCTTCCGCGCCGCTCGAGGGTATCTCGACCTCGGCCGTGATCGTGTAGGACTTGTTCAAGGTGCTGGGTGCCGCGCTGGCCGGCACGCCGCTCAATTCGCCTGAATAGGTGAATTCCGTCCGTCCCGCCGTCAGACTTGGCCGGGGGGTGTTCCAGCGCGCAAGCGTCGAGTTGTCGAGTGGCAGGACATTGTACTTTTTCGCTTCCGCATAGAAGAGCTTCTGCATCTCCGCAAGCTTGTCGGGCATCTTGGCGGCGAGATCGGTGAACTGCGTCGGGTCTTCGTCGACATTGTAGAGTTCCCAGTTGTAGCCCGTGATCACGTCGGGAGGCGTCTTGGTGCTGAGTTCCCACGGGAGTGTCGCCGGCGTCGTCGCTGCGATCCATCCGTCATGATAGATCGCGCGATTGCCCAGCATCTCGAAATACTGGGTCTTGTGTCGCGTCGGGGCATTGGCATTTGCCTTGTCCCAGGTGTAGGCCATACTGACGCCTTCGATCGGCTGCTGCTTAATACCGTCGATCGTCTCCGGTTGCGGGATGCCGGCTGCTTCCAGGATCGTTGGGACAATGTCGATGAAGTGGTGGAACTGCCTGCGGATGCCACCTGCGTCATCGATGTGGCCCGGCCAGGACATAACCATGCCCTGGGCCGTCCCGCCGAAATGCGACGGCACCTGCTTTACCCACTTGAAGGGCGTATCCATCGCCCAGGCCCAGGCGGCGGCATAGTGGGGGAATGTCCGCTCCGAGCCCCAGAACGGATACCAGAGGAACTGGTCCTTGACGGGAACAGCGACACCATTGAAGGTGGTGAATTCGTTCGGCGTGCCGTTGATCATGCCCTCGGCGCTCGCCCCGTTGTCGCCACCAATGTAGATGATCAAGGTATTCTCGAGTTCGCCCAGGTCCTGCACCGCCTGGATGACCCTTCCGATTTCGTTGTCGGCATAGGCAAGATAGGCGCCGTAGACGTCCGCCTGCTTGATGAAGAGCTTCTTCTCCTCGATGCCGAGCGTATCCCATTTCGGCAGCCCGTCCGGCCACGGCGTCAGCTGGGCGTTCTCGGGCATGATGCCGAGGCGCTTCTGATTGGCGAAGATTTTTTCACGCACCTTGTTCCAGCCCTCGTCAAAGAGGTGCATGTCGCTGATCTTCTTGATCCATTCTGGCGTCGGGTGATGCGGCGCATGGGTGGCACCGGGCACGTAGTAGACGAGCCAGGGCTTGTCCGGCGCGATCTCATTGAGTTGCTTGATGTAGTGGATGGCCTCGTCGGCCATGGCCGTTTCCAGGTTCCAGCCGGGATTTCCTTCGAACGGATAGATGGCGGTGGTGTTCTGGAACAGGTTCGGTTGCCACTGGCTGGCATCGCCGCCGACGAAGCCATAGAAGTAGTCGAAGCCCATGCCCGTCGGCCACTGGTTGAATGGGCCCGCCTGACTCGATTGATAGGACGGCGTGTTGTGGTCCTTGCCGAACCAAGACGTGGCATATCCGTTTTCCTTCAGGATCGTGCCGATCGTGCCCTTCTCGATCGGGATAACCGAATCGTAACCCGGATATCCGGTCGCAATTTCGCCGACGACCCCGAAGCCGACGGAGTGGTGATTGCGTCCCGTGATCAGCGCCGCGCGGGACGGCGAGCATAGCGATGTGGAATGGAAGTTCGTGAAGCGCAGCCCCTGGCTGGCGATGCGATCCATCGTTGGTGTCGGGATGACGCCGCCGAACGTGCTCGGCGCGCCGAACCCCTGGTCGTCGGTCATGATGAGCAGCACATTCGGGGCGCCTTTCGGGGGCACGACACGCGGTGCCCACCAGGGTTTCGATTCCGAGGCCTTTTCATTGATCACGCCGCCGAAAGGCGGACTTGGCGGCGGAAGTTGCTTTCCCGTGATTGTCGCGGTCGCTCCAGGTGCGCCGGGTGTACTTGTAACCTCCTGGGCCCAGGCCGAACTAAGGCCAAGCGCGAAGAAAGCGGCGCCTGCAAGCATGCTGCGGCCAATTGTCATGGCGAACACCCCTCTTGCCGATCGTTGAACCCCGATAAATTTAGAGATAACTAATATACGCAAATCGCAGCGTGCGCGAAAGGTGGGCTTTTGAAGCGCGGAAGTGCCGGGATGCACAGCCTGCGACTGGGTTCAAGCGCTTGCGCTTGCCCGAGCCCGCCATCGCCGAGGCGGTTGGCTTATGGCTCGGGACGATTTGGACGAGAGCGCACTCACCGATGCTCTCGCTATGCTAGCGCAGATAAAGTGGGCGTAAAGCGCGGACGCTTTCAGCCAGCGTGTTGCAGCTATGAACGACGCTTAAACCAACCATTTCAATATGCCACTGGTTTAATGGCAGCATATCAAACGTCTCATCGATCTCTTCGCTGTGGGTTGGATCAAGATCCCCGTGTATTCTCAAGGTTCTAAAACAGGGCTCCGGCAGTCCTGATCGATCTCGTATCTCATCGACCTTACTGTCCGCTGGCGGAAAAGCTTCAAGGACAGCAATATATCCGAGCAGCATCAGCGGGTGGTGATGCAGGGTCCAATAATATTGAGCGCCTACCAATCGTGCGACTTCGACAGAGGGAGTGACGGATAAAACCGCCTTAGGATCGCATCCGGCAGCCTTAAGATCGTCCAGGCCCCAGGTATCGTGATGCATTTCTTCAGTTACATGATGCCGATAATATTCGCCCAGCAACGGTGCGAGTTCATCGGCTCCCTTCAATTGGTCGCATCGTTCCGCCGCGCTTTGCATGAGGGGAACGGACGCTCGCATGATCTGATGAAGAAGGACCAAGAACGCAATGGTTATTTCCCGAACAGGTTCGGTTCGCCAAAGATCATCAAAAGCCGCATGAAGCGTTGGCAAGCAGAGTTCAACTCTTCCCCTCATCATACCACTATTCGATTGTCTTTTAAGCATACCCATGATGACACCCCTCTTCGTGCGGATCATGGATAATAAATCTAGGCGCATTTTTAGAACTGACCAGTTTAAAAACAGCTATCCAATCCGATAGCTCTTTCGAGCTATGCCATAATACTCGACAAATGCCCGTAAAAAACTCTATTGTTCTCAGCGCGCGGCGAGCGATTTGTCGCGATCATTGACAGCGATCTGGAAAGAGTTAGAAAATTTCTCCAGGCCCAAAGGAGGTCAGGATGCCAGATTTCCAGTCCAACTTTAAGAAGCTGAAAGATGCGAATGTGATCCCTGACGTACAGGAGGATATGCTCCCGAAGGCGGTTCACGATGTAATCGGAAACCTGTCCGATCAAGAAATCGGCGTTCTGGTGAACATCGGCCAAAAAACGGGGTCGCATATTTATCTTAACAAGGAACACTCTATCGTCTGCGGATTCTGACATCGTGATTTCGCCTCATGTGCTCGACAGTTGGCCGCTCTATGACCGCTGTGATGAGGGGTATTGCGTGTCAAGAGAAGCCAAACGCGAGCTATCTCTCAACTCGGCGATCGGTAAAATTCCGATTACGCGTGTAACCGATATCACGTCACTCGACGTCTTGGGTATTCCCGTATTTGCTGCGGTGACCCCCTTGGCACAAGACTTAACAACCCATCTAGGCAAGGGAACGAACAAGGAAACGGCTCGCGTTGGTGCGCTAATGGAGGCGGTAGAGCGGGTATCCGCGGAGGAGTTCGAAAGCAAGCCTCGGATTGCCAGTTATGTCGAACTTACCGTCTCGGATGCCCGTGTCGCAGATCCTTTGTCTTTCGACATTCCTCCCGAGACGACTTATCGCCCGGAATCGCTGTTCGAATGGGTCGAGGGCTGGGAACTGATGAACGCGCATCCGATCTGGATTTTAGCCGATCTGGCGCGATCCCCCGCAAAGGAAGGGATCCTCGATCAGGTTGACACCAATGGCTTGGCTGCAGGGTTCACCCATGGCCAGGCTGTGCGAAACGCGATCCTGGAAATTGTTGAACGAGATTCTGTCAGCCAATGTCAGTTCTTCAAACAGTATGGAGATGAGGGGGACACCGGACCTATCGGCAGACGGATTGATCTCGAGTCGCTTCCTGCCAAACCCAAAGCGCTTGTCGAGCGCGCTAGAAACGCAAACCTAGAGCTCTTTTTAGAAGACCTAACCACTGATCTTGAGATCGCTGTGATCTCATGCACTTTGATCGATCCGTCCTTTTGTGGGACCAGCGGTCCGATGCCACTGACGTTTGTGGGTTGGGGCGCGGACCTTGTTGCTGAGACTGCTGTCACCCATGCGATCTTAGAATCATACCAATCGCGGCTCGGAGTTATTCATGGCGCTCGTGACTCCTACAACCAGATACCAGCCCAGCCGCGGCGTACCGAGCGCAGGTTTCAAGATTCTTCGACCAGATATGACTTCTCCACGATTGCCAACACAAAGTTGCCAGACCTCGCAGCGGAAATCGATTTTGTTCTCAAGAGGTTGAAGGGAGTTGGAGTTACACAGACGATAATAGTCGACATGACACGGAAGTCACTGGGCTTACCGGTTGTAAGAGTTCGCATCCCCGGCCTCTCGCTGTTTTCAATCGATCGCCATCGCATCGGCTGGCGAAGCGCAAGGCACCTGTTGTAGCGATGGACGCAATCAGAATGCCGCCGGTTGTGTTTGTTGGTCCAAGTGCCCCTGCATGGGAAATACGGTCCATTTTGCCAGACGCGATCATAAGGCCTCCGGCAAGTCGGGGGGACCTTTATGCTTATCGTATCCTGAGGCACGGGTACTTTCTGTTACTCGACGGCCTGTTTGGCGGTGTGCTTTCCATTTCGCCACGTGAAGTCGTCGACGTTGTTCAGGACGGGGCGGTTGTGGTCGGCGCCTCCAGCATGGGCGCACTTCGAGCTGCCGACTGTCGTCCCGCGGGCGTGCTCGGCGCAGGGATCATATATCGGTTGTTCAAAGATCGAGTGATATCCAACGAGGACGAAGTTGCGGTTCTGTTTCGCGAGGAGATGCCGTTTCCATCCCTTACGGAACCACTTATCAACATGAGGATTGCTTTACGGCGAGCAATTAGGAAAGGTCTTGTGGAAGCGTCCGAGGCCGAAAAGATTATCGTGGCGGCTCAGTCGTTACACTTTAGTCGCAGGACGTGGTCCAGTGCCTGTCGACGGGCCAATCTGCAACCGCCTAGCGGCATCCTCGGCTTCTTGAGAGAGATAGACACAAAGCGCAGCGATGCGATTAAAGCTGCTCGGCTTGTTTCGAGACTACTGAAGGCCGACAACGGTTCCGGTCGTCAGTTCGGGTCATCTCGACTGTTTGGGCTTCTAGGCAGCGGTAGAGAGCGAAGCGCTGATCCTTTGAGTGGCGCCGACTTTCAGCAAATTGAGCCGGAATTTATTGAGTGGCTTCTTTGTTCCGGCAGGGCCTACATCAGGTTGCGCAACGAAATTAACCGCCAAAGCGGAGAATTCACCGTGCCGATCTCGTTGATTTGGCATATACTTCGGGGTTCGGGCGAATTCGAGGCTTATCTGATGAAGTTCAACATTTATCAGAGGGCCGTCTCCGAAGCGAAGCGACGTGGCCTTCGGCCAGAAAGCGAGGATCTCCGGCAAGCTGAACGTCAGTTGGCCGACGACCATGGTGCTGCCTCATGGAACGACCTGGTGCAATTCGTGGAAAATGACTCACCGTACTCTAAGCGTCTAAGAACATACCTAGGTCAACTCGCTCTAACGAAGTGTCTTCGAAGGAAATATTTGATTACGCAGGATCAGGCAGCAAAAGCGGGAGAGGTGCTGCTATGGAAACCCAGGTAGAAAGCCCTTACCACCTGCCGGGAAATAGCGTTTGCATGCTGTTTACCGACATCGAGGGATCAACAAATCTAGTGGAGTCTTACCCCGATCTCTATGAGAACATGCTCTTTCGGCATTATGAGCTGTTGCGCGACGCCATTCATTCTTATGGTGGCGAAGAGATAAACGTCGTTGGAGATGCCGTATTCGCACTCTTTCCGGCCTCCGCTCAAGGCGTTCAGGCCGCAATTGATGCCCAAGTTGCACTGACTGCGGAAGAATGGCGTCAAGGCTGTAAGCCATTGGTTCGGATGGGATTGCACACTGGAAACGTCAGGAGACACGAAACCGCAATAACTGGAATAGAAGTTCATCGTGCGGCTCGTATCGCTTCTGCGGCGCACGGAGGTCAGATTGTAATTTCAAACACTGTCCGTGAGGAGATAGTACAGGGCCCGGTTGGAACGCGCGTGGGAATACGCGATCTCGGATTCCATCGCCTAAAGGACCTTCGGTATCCGGAAGCCCTGTTTGATCTGGTGATCCCCGGACTGCAAAGCGATTTCGCGCCTATCTCGTCTATTGGCGCGAACCGCACCAATTTGCCTTCTGACGTACCCACGCTCTACGGGCGAGAAGCCGAAATGGCCCAGCTCAATCGCATCATAGTAGATAAGAAGAATCGGCTCATCACCCTGACCGGCACTGGCGGCGTAGGCAAGACCAGCTTGGCAATCCATGCTGCAAGGACAGCAATAAGTTCCTTTTCGCGTGGCGTGTTCTTCATACAGTTGAGAGAAATTGATGATCCGGAGTTGATCGGTTCGGAGATTTGCAAGGCCGTTGGCCTGCAAGAGGTGCCGGGCGTTTCGGCTGTGGAAACCGTGTGCAATTCGCTCGGCAGCGCAGAAATATTGCTAATACTTGATACTTTTGAACATCTTGTAGATGGCGCGGCCGTCGTAAACGTCATTCTTCGGAAATGTCCCGCAGTCACTGTAGTGACCACGAGCCGCGAGCTCCTCAAATTACGCTCTGAGATCGAACTCGTCGTAAGTCCCCTAGCTCCTCCCGATGAAGGGGCAGATTACGATCAGGTTCGCGAAAACCCGTCCGTTCAACTCTTTCTCAATTTCCTGCAACGCGAGCGACCAGACTTCAGCGTGAAAGGTGACAGCCTAGCTTTAGTCTCCAGGATATGTCGGCGGCTCGACGGGCTACCACTAGCGCTTGAATTGGCGGCCTCGCATGTCGGTCTATTAAGTATCGCCGAATTGGAGGACCGGCTTCAATCAAGAATGCAGGACCTTCGAAGCAAAGTAAGGGATATTGATCCTCGTCATCGCACCCTTCGTATGATGATCGATTGGAGCGACCATCTTCTGACGGAAGGGCAACGACGGTTTTTTTATGCCGTGGCGGTGTTCAATGGCGGATTCGATCTCCACGCGGCTGAATCCTTATTCAAGGGCGATGTCGACGTGGTCGAACTAGTCGAAGCGCTCCTGGATAAAAGTCTATTATCTCGGACGATGGCTCTCGGTCGACCGCGCCTCAACATGCTGGACACTATTCGCGATTTTGCCCTCGATCGACTGCGAGACTCGAGCGAGTACGAGGTTATCCGGGATCGCCACGCAGACTATTTCGCCGACCTAGTTCTCTCGTCCGCGCCGAATGTCCTGAAGTTCAACCAGCGCGATTTCGTGGAGCATCTAATACAGGAGTCTGGAAACATTCGAGTAGCGTTGGAATGGCGGATGAAGGGTTCCAGCGCGGTGGAATCGGCAAAGCTGATTGAGGCACTGACGTGGCTTTGGATATCCAGGGGCCAGTTTTCCGAGGCGAGAACGTGGTCAGACAGGGCACTGGAGCATGCGCGGGCAACAGCCGAACCGGAACCGCTCGCAGGCATTTTGAAGTCTGCGGCGTTGATCAGATACATGTCTGGCGACCCTCAGACAGCGCTTGAATACGGCGCCGAAAGTCACCGAATTTATTCCGAACTGGAGAACGAAGCAGGAATTGCAGGTGCGGGGATTATTGCCGGCATCGCAAACGCTACGGCAGGCGATCTCGAGGCAGGGGGAGCGTTGATCGCGAATTCGTTGGAACTATCAAGTCGAATTGGTGATGACTACGGAACCGTGCTTGCACTTATTGCTATCGGGGAAGGGGAACGCGCTGAGGGCCATGAAGCAACCGCTGAAGAGCACTATCAGGAAGCGCTGAAGCTACTTGACCAACTGGGCGACACCTATTGGCCAGGGCACCTGTACCAAAATCTCGCTCATTTTAGACTACACAGCGGTGATTGGCGGAATGCTGCCACGTTTGCAGGCAGAGCTCTGGCCATTGGTGAGAAATACGACTACCCAATGGTGGTAAACCTCGCCCTTTCCGCGATAAGCGGAGTGCTTGCTGCCAAGGAGGATTGGGCGGCGGCGGCGGAGATCATTGGGGCAGTTAATGCTCAACTCACGCGCCTAGGGGTGCAATTTGAGCCAACTGACGATGCCGATTTCCGTAAGATCATATCCGCGATCGACACTGCCTTGGGAAACAAGCGGTTCCGACGCGAGAGCGATAAAGGGGCTAAGCGCGATTGGAATGAAATGCTGATGTCGTGTAGGGCCGCTATTGCAAGCGAGAGTGTCGATTTTCGCTAGGAATTGACCCAGCAGCCAGATAGTTCCATTGAGAATTTATGGAGTGGATGCCACCTCCCGACGGCATCCAACGTGCCGGAGTGATGTTCGCCGGAACTCACTTAGTGGAGAGAGCATCCATGAAGGAAGTTAGCATTGTCGGCCTGGACTCGGATCGGCGGCCGAAAACGACCGCGGGGAGGTCAGAGCTGTATGCGTATCATCCTGAACATACCCGAGATCATATCTTGACTTGCAGCAGGAGGCGATCGGAGGAGATTTAAATGGTTAATTGTCGAAAGCCGACAAACGCACGCCTGGGCGCTGTTCATGCCATCAGTCGCTCCAAAGCCGTCACCCTTCCTCGCCGTGACGGAAATCGTACTTTCTGCATCGTCTTCTTCCGATCCTTCCTCGAAGCGCTGCTCGAGGGCTAGTCTGAGCAGAAGCATTGGATCACACCCGATCACTCGCGATGCCGGAACCAGTTCGAGAGGACTTTCTTGCTCCAGAATTCGATCTCTATCTTGGATCGCACTTGGGTGGGCGTTATGCTCTCTTGAGCGGGAGAGAGACACGATGAGCCATGATCATGTCGATCGGAGGTTGGCGGCAATCCTGGCGGCGGACGTCGTCGGTTATTCTCGCATGATGGCGACCGATGAAACCGCCACTTTGGCCGCCTTGAAACTTCATCGGCAGTGTGTCTTCGATCCAACCGTTGCGAGCCATAACGGCCGTCTCGTCAAGCTGATGGGTGATGGCTCACTCGTCCGATTTGACAGCGTCGTGGATGCGGTCAATTGCGCACTGGCATTGCAGAACAGAGCCGGCAATGTCGATGCCCCGCCCCCGGAAATCGTACTGCGGATCGGGATAAACCTCGGCGATGTGACATTCGACGGCGGCGACATCTATGGCGACGGGGTCAACGTTGCCGCCCGACTCGAGCCATTGGCAGAGCCTGGTGGCATCTGCATCGCTGCGATTGTCAAGGAGAGCATTGTTGGCCGCGTCAACGCATTGTTCGAGGACGGCGGCGGGGTTCGGCTGAAAAACATCGACAGACCCATCCACATCTGGAAATGGCGTCCGCCTCGGTCAACGGCAGCGAAATCAGTCGTTCCGCTTAAGACGGGAGACAGCATGCGCCCGTCGTTGGCCGTTCTTCCCTTCCAGAACATCAGCGGCGATGTGGATCAGGAGTATTTCGCCGACGGAGTCGTCGAAGACATAATAACTGCGCTCAGTCGCTTCCGCTCCTTCGCTGTTATCGCGCGCAATTCTTCATTCATTTACAAGGGACAGGCCACCGACATTCGCCAGGTCGCGCAAGAGCTTGGCGTGCGCTACGTACTTGAAGGCAGCATTCGACGTGCCGGTAGCCGGTTGCGCATCACTGCACAGCTCGTCGAAGGCGCGACCGGCGCGCACCTGTGGGCAGAGCACTATGACGGCTCGACGGAAGATGTTTTTGACTTCCAGGATCGCATTACCGAAAGCGTCGTGGCGATCGTTGAGCCGCAGATCAAGATTGCCGAAATCGCGCTTTCACGAAGGGAACGGCCAGAAAGCATTGAGGCCTATGACTTCTACCTCCAAACCATGCTGTACTTCTACTCCGACACACCGGAGCGGAACCACGACGGCCTCACTCTGATCAACAAGGCAATTGCCCTTGAGCCGAACAACGCAACCTACCTTGCGACGGCAGTCGGGCTGCTTATGGAACGCGGGACCCTGGGCTGGAAGTTGGCCGGCGTTGAGGATCAGCGAGCCGTCTGCGAAAACTACATCGAACGGGCGCTTGTCCATGGCCACGGCGACGCTACCGTTGCGGGTATCTGCGGCAACACCTTGATCCAGTACCTGAAAGAATATGATCGAGGCTTCGAGCTGGTACGCCAGGCAGTCGCCTTCAACCCCAACAACCTCGATGTGGTCAATTTTGCGGGCGTCGCGAACCTCCATTGCGGCAGTCTCGATGAAGCGGTCACATATTTCCTGCGCGCCGAACGACTGAGTCCGAACAGTCTTGGTGCTCACTGGAACCTTACCGGGCTGGCTCACGTCGAAATGGTCCGCGGCAATTATGAAGAGGCTCTGGCCTGGGCGCGCAAATCCATGGCAGCGAATGCCTATTACGGTCCATGCTTCTGGATGATGATTGCTGCCAACGCAAAGCTCGGACGCATGGAGGAAGCCCGACAGCATCTTGCAGGCCTGCTTGCCTTTTCGCCTGGCGTCACCGTCGCTCGCCTCCGCGCCGGCCAACCCGCCAAGATTCCGGAACGCATGGATCCCATCCTCGACGGATTGCGGCTCGCCGGTATGCCGGAAGAATGAAATGTGGCGCTAGGCTAGACGGCCACCTCGCGAAAGGACCCGCTTTGGGCGAATCCCGACGAGGGCGCACACGCAAGGCTGCCGCGCGATCAACAGGCATTCTCGGAAGTTTGTCTGGAATTTCTCTTCTAATTCATATGCGTAGGGCGTTTTTGGTGGTTTTTGCTACCTAATGCCGGGAAACTGTCACGAGGTCAGGTTCTTGCGTTCCGAGCCGGCGAAGAGCTAGTTTTTGCGAGAACTCACTCTATGCTGGCAGCGACGGTGGCGGCAGGGGCTGAGCGACCATCGCGACACTCCTGCAGACGGCGAAGATGAACAACGTCGACCCTTAGGCCTGGCCGACGAAGACACTTGAACGCTTCGCAAATCGATGGCCAGCAGCAAAATCGAAGCGCTCATGCCTTGGAACCACGCTCCCTGAACACTGGCTCAGTTTTCGGTGTGATACCTACTATGCGGAAGCCACCTCGGGAGCGGCTTTCGCCGACCCAAGATTTCTGCGGCATCGGCCACTCTAGTTTTCCTTCCAATTCGCATTGTCGGGGATCGACCGCTGAGGCACGACAACCTGGATGATGGACGGGCTGTTCAGGTTTTCTTTGGCGCCATTTACGGCTTCCTCCAGTTCGCCATAGGTGTGCACCTCCCAGCCTCGGCAGCCAAAGACCTCTGCCAACTTGCTGTAATTCCATCGGTGCAGGATGCATGACTTGTAGAACGGCGTGTTACCATGAAAAACCGATGCATCGGCAAGCCACTGCTCCACGCCATAGACACCGTTGTCCATCACGAAGATAATCGGGTTGAGATTGAAACGGGTTTGTGTCGAGAGGCATTGAGCGGTCATCTGAAACCCGCCATCCCCCGAAAAGACCATCAGCCTTTGTTTATCTTGCTTCGCCAGAGAAACCCCTGTCGCGGCTGGCCCAATATAGCCGATCGCCGAATAAGATGACTGAACGATGAAACCGCGGCGCGCCCCCACTTTCAGAAGTATGCTCCCGAAATAATTCAAACTCGCGTCGGCACCAACGATCGTATTTCCGTCGATCTGGTGCTGGATGAAATCGTAAAAGCCCTGATACGTAATTCCATCTGCCAAGTTCACGGCCGGCGCTTGCGGGGCTGTTTTTGCTGGAAAACTTTGGGTTTTGCACGTCAATCTTTTGTCAATTAAGCCGTTGACGAGATCCGCCAGCGAAACCTGTGCCTCGAAGCTTGCGCCGTATTTCAATGTATCCCAGGAGGCAAATGCGGTATTTTCGAAATCGATAGGCCAGCCCAAATCATTGATGTCCGTCAACCAGACGCCTAACGCCAATACGAAATCGGAGTCTTTAACCAAAGACTGAACATAGGGTGATGACGATTTGCCATCAAATACCCCGGCAAATTGTGCATCGTCTTCCGATAGGATGGACTTGCTCAAAAGCTCGGTCACGTAGGGAATTTTGAGATCCCGGATCAGTCGCTCTGCCTGGTCGTGAAGGCCAAACCGGTCGATCTCGACACCGATCCAGATCAGAGGTTTGGTAGCATTTTGCAATCTTTCGCTAATTTGCGCGATCGACTGATTCAGGCTGTCTTCGTCGGACATAACCGGCGCTGGTTTTAATGCAGTCAACGGACGTGCGCATTCCAGGTCCACCATATCCTCCAGCAACTCGATATAGACCGGACGTCTTTCCGTGATGCACTGCGTCAGCGCGTAATCTATGAGCATCGGCGCAAGATGAGGGCTATCGATACGGACTGCAGCGGCAGTTATGTATTCGAACACCTGAAGGTCCGTTTCCCGCCCACTGATGAAGTGATGCGAACTGTAGCCGGTTTGTTCGAACGTGAGCGTTTTTTTGATGCTTGGCGCCCCGTTGATCAAAACAACCGGCACTTTCTCGACGTAGGATCCGGCGATCGCATTTGTGGCGCAAAGCGCACCGGCGGAATAGGTAACGCACAGCGCACCAATTCCGTTCAGTCGCGCATAGCCGTCAGCTGCATAACCCGCATTCAGTTCATTCACCTCTTCTATGACCTGAATAGGGCTTTTCTCGACATAACTGTTTACCCATTCGATCGAATAGTCGCCCGCTATGGAAAAAAGGTGCCGCAGACCCAGCTCATGAAGTCTGTCGACCATGTATTGTCCAACCGTGAATTTCTCGCCCATGTTCTAAAGGCTCCCCTGTTGGCGGCCATTGCAATACATTAAAACTCGCTCGCGTTATCGAATAAGCGCGGCATGTATATATCGAATATTGCGGGGCATTTTCGTTCGGGAAAACTTTCCAGCATGAAGCGCTTGAAAGTATCATTGGTGAGACCTGTGCCAACAGCCCCCATGGCGACAGACAAATACTCTATATTTTTGGCAACCTCATTTTTGTCAGCCGGGAAGCCGTGACCGGGAAGGAACAGGTCATAGTCGGACAGCAGCATATTCTGCAAAATCCCAATCCAATGCTCCATGTATTTCGTAAGATAAAGGTGCGTTCCGCTATAAATCAGGTCTTGTGCAATGAAAACGCCTACATCCGGAAGACCTATGGTGAGAAGAAAATCGATCTCCGTATTAACGACTTCGTCAAAAACATATTTGACTCCGTCGATGATTTCCTCGCCGGCACGTACAGTTTCCTCGGGAATTACCAGGCTGTTCGGAACGAGGTTACCCAATTTCCAATGGTCTTGTAGGGAGGCCTGCCCATCCTGCTTCAGGAACTCTATCGTTTCCGGTAGCGCATAAATCGGAATGTCGCTAAATGCGGCTCCCAGACCGAACCAATGGTCGGGATGCCTGTGCGACAGGTAAATCCGTTCGATCTTCTTGCCAATACTCTCGGCATACTGCCTGAACTGCAGCGCATAGGGAACGAGGAATTGCCCATCGACAAGAACGAGCTTGTTCTTGCTTTCGATTATGTGCGTTGCATTGGCGATATTGTCGTCTGTGAAAGATGAAATGAACGTATGAATACGAAGATCGCCTGCTCGCCTGACGATTTTAATCGGATCCGGCAATTGCGCCACCATAGGTATCTCCCTGATTCAAAGGTCGCTTGCTGATGTTTGACGTTCACTCGGGCAGGGCGGCCAGACAGTATTGGCTGCCATGCCGCCTCGAGGGTCTTGGATGGAGGTTGCCCTATCCGGCGTCGCCGTCTTGGGTTGTTTCCAACATGGGCGGCTGAGCGCCGTCACGGATGAGATTGACGACCGTGAGAAGCGATCTTTTCCTGCAATGTCTCCAGGGCTGCGCGCGCAACGTCGTAGGCGCTGTCGACGTCCGCCTCCCGTTCGTCCTCACCGGGCCGCCAGAAGCGTCTGCGCGTCATTCTCATCGAGCTTTCGAAAGGTGGAATCGCGTTAAAGACTTCGACAAGGTAGGGGCCGGAATAGACCGGCTCGATTTCGCCCAACATAATCTCCCAGGGAATCCAGCTGTCTTTGACAGCGCCCCGGTCTGGTGCCGAGATGTGAACGTAGTTCAGCCGGTTCTGCTGTGTGGCACGGGCGACATTTTTCCTGAAGATTGCCGGGCCCTGGCTCTCCATCACGACCTGGGCTGTATCGATCGTGACGCCACAGACCGGAATGTCGGCGTCTTCGAGGAAATCCAGCGCTTCCGAGACCATGGTCGGCGCAGGCGTTTCCCAATTCTTGACGGGCTCGATGGCGAGCTTCACTCTCTTTTCGGAAGCATATTCCGCCAACTCCCGAAAGATGGACCTCGCCGCTGCGAACCGTGGCTTTATCCAATCCTGAAGCGCGTCGCTCCAGATCTGTTCACCGTCATCGGTCAGCGGAAAGATACCATAGGGGTAGAGGAACGGCCCGGACATGATCGTATTTTCCCCGCCCAGCACCGAGGTGATATCGACGCGGGATTTGAGATAGGACAGAGCCTGCTTGCGCTGTTCCTCATAGGGCGATGTCGGATCGAAGGTACGCGTGGTCCCCACATTGGTTGTGAATTTCACATCCCGGAAACCCGCCTGATCGAACGCCTTCTTGAGGCGGACATAGCTTTCGACCTCAGCGTGATGACCAACATCGGCCGGTCCCGGGGCGATATGCATATCAAAGCCAGTGTAGCCGATGTCGGTAAGGGCCTTCAGATGTTTGAGGAGAACCTGTGTGTAGCCCGCGTCGTTCGGCTTCAAATCGGCTGTAAACATAAAGAAGCTGAAATATATATCTCGCTTGAATGCCTCTGTCATCGCCATTGCTCCAGCTATTGTTGCCCAATAACGCGTGGTTAGTGATCAATTCGGAATTTATAAAGAAGTATGTAACTTCCTTCATCGCGATCTCTTCTTCAAGAATATTCTTAAACATCTTCAGAAACGCGATGGTAAGCAGGTAAATTCGTATATATCGGTTTTCATGGAGCCGACATGAGGTATGTGTGCCGACTTTATACTGTACAAAGGCGGTTTAGATCTGGAACCTAAGCAAGAGGCGAGATCCCTCCCGGCTCCTCCACATCGCTATCGGGGCTGAAAGACAAAGCCCGCACCTTGGCTACCATCCGAGCAGTTTGCGCAGATATTCGCGACCCATTTTCGCATATTGCAGCGGATTGGCTTTGGCCGGGTCCTGTTCTGCTTCGACGCAGATCCAACCGGCGAAATCCGCTTCGGCCAACGCATCGAGGATTTCCGGAAAGGTCTGGATGGAGCCATCCCCCGGGACCGTAAATATCCCCGCCTCGATACCCTGCTGGAAGGACAATCCCTCGCGGTGAATCTCATCAACCACCCCGGCACGAATGTCTTTCAGATGAACATGCTTGATGCGGTGGGCGTATTTTTTGGCCAATGCCAGCGGATCGACACCGGCAGCCGCCTGGTGCGCGGTATCGAGAAGCATGTTGACCAGGCCTGGATCCGTCTCGTCCATGAGCCGGTGGATCGCCTCCGTCTTCATCACCCCGGTTCCGAGATGCGGGTGATAGCAGAGCCGGCGGTTACGGGCCCTGGCTTTCTCCCCGGCCTCATGCAAACCTTCGATCAGGTGTTTCCACTGGTCCTCGGAGAAATCGGGGCAATTCGGGAACAGGGCGACCGGAAGCGGATTGACCGCCCCGCCGAACTCGGCGACGACCAGATCGGCCCTGCGCGGATCGTGGCTGTCACTTTCCATGGCTTCGAGGAAGTCGAGCTGAGCATCGACATTGTCCAGCGTATGACGCTTCATCGCTTTGATGGTGAAGTAAGTGCTCACCCAAGGCTCGGAGATCCGCAATCCCCTGAGTTCCAGGACTGGTCGCAGGATTTTCGGGTCCGTCGGATATTTATGGCCGACGCCACATCCAACATAGCCGGCGAGCGCCATTTCACTGAGAGCCTGCTCGTAGGGGATGCCGATATCGATATTGATGAAATCGTCATTCCACCAGAGCGTAGGGATGACACCCAGCCAGACCTTGGCAGGCGTCAGTCGGTGCAGATGTGTCGTCATAACAATGATCCAGTTCTTTAAAGGCCATTCAACGGCGGTGGCACCAGGTTTTGATAGTCGGGACCCGGAAGAGGGGGAATTTTCGGCGGAAAGGCCCAGGAGCCGAAACCGGGCGCTTTGGCGCCTGCGGGGTGGGCTCCGATCGCCTTCCAAAGCAAACCCTCGACATAGGCATCGGGTGAAACGACGAAGGTGGTATCCGCGGGCCTAGGACCAAAGCGCTCCGTCCAGGCGGTGGGCAGCTCGAACCAGGTCCCGGAATACCAGAGCTTAATCAGCGCGCGAGCCACGTCTCCCAGCAGTTCATTGCCCAGAATGGTCGTGCGCATTGCCCGGATACGGGCCTCGTCTTCCGGCGGCAAGGCGACGAAGGCTGCCAGCAGCGCGTCTGTGATCTCGCCGCCGACCACCTTGTCGAGTGTAGCGAGATAGCGTTCCGTCAGGCCCGTTCCCAGAAGATCGAAGTGGGAGAAAGCCGTCAATTCGACAGAAAGGCCCAGGAATATCTCTAATCGGCTGTTCATGCGGTCACCTCCGCCTGGCGGGTAATGGCTGGCTGTTTGGTACTGGAGGGGATCTCGTAGGTGGGGCTGCCGTTCTTACCGGGATAGCCCCGTAGGGGATTGCGGATGAGTTCGAGGATCATGTTGCGGAATTCGAACATGATCGGAACGGCTTCCAGCAGCAGGCTCGGCTGGCCGTTATAGGCACGCGTCAAAAGCTGCAGAAATTCGCCGTAGCGTATGTTGAAGGCGATCGTCGCCTCAAGCAGTTCCCGATCTCCGGTTATGTCGTTCACTTTCAGGTTTTGTTGGATGGGATAGGCGCCTTCCCAATCGACGTGCAACTGCGGACCTGTGGGGTGGCCGGGCTGGTCGCCCTTCTGGTAGTAGCGGCCTTCGACCAGCTCCTCGAAACGATAGTAATGAGCCAGTTCGTGCTCGTCGTCGTCGTAGATGCCGCCACCGTCGCCTTCGCCCTGTTCGATGACGAGCTCGATGGCTTCCAAGGCGCTTTTCAGATCGGTCACGGGAAACAGTTCGCCGCCGCCGGAATAATAATATTCCGAGGTGATCTGGCGAGACCGGTCGCCGGTAAAAATGGATGTACCTGCCCGATGCGCTTCGGCTTCCAGGTATTTGATGCCTTCTACGATGGCCGCGTAGAACTCGCCGATACTATAAAAATAGAGGTCCTCGTGCATCGGATGGCCGCCAAGCGCGGTGGTATGCAGGGATGCCTTGCGCTGTATCAGGCCCTTGCCAGCGAGATGTTCGGGACGCTGGGCCGGTCGCTCGATTTTCAGGAAAGTCGCCAGCGCGTCGCGACTGAAAGCCTGGATGCTGACCTTGAAATCGGTCTCACCGTCCGGCAAGGAGGCGGGATAGCTGACTGCGAAGTCCGGCCTGGTAAGATCCGGCGTGCCACCGATGGCATTGAGAATATTGGCCGCGATGGTCAGATGCAGCATTTCTTCCACGACGATCACGCGCAGAACCTGGGTCGCATCCTGGTTGACGCCGGGCTTTATCGAATAAAGCGCCGTCAGATACGGCGGAATCGTCGCATGTTCGAGCTGCATTGCCCGGTGGAGAAACTCTTTCAGCTCGTCGAGCGTCCTAATGCTGTAAGAATGCATGCTCAAGCTCCATAGAAGATAAGTTAGGTGCACAGGCCGGCTTGGTGTCGCTTGCGCCGAGGTCGTCCGTTCATTCCGCGCACCGGATGTTGGTCTTCGTTCAATGCAGAGTTTTCAGAATGTCGCGGCTGCTTCGGAAGCACATGGCGGCCAGCGTCAAGGTGACATTGGCCGTGCCGATCGTCGGCATGCTGCCGCCGCCCACCAGGTAAAGGTTTTCGTGGTCCCAGCTGCGCTGGTTCTTGTCCACGACGGAATTGGTCTTCGTCGTTCCCATGATATGGGTGCCGGCCAGATGGTTGCCGCCGCGGATCGCATAGCCTTGCCTCTCGTAGGCCACATAGCCGAAGTCGCTGGGGTCGTATTGGGTATGATCCTGCGCGCCTAAACGCGCAAAGATGGTGCGCGCAAACTGACGGCCATAGGCGGCACCCTTCATGGTATATTCGGGGACCGTGAAGGACAGGATGGGCCGCATATTGCCGAGGGCATCGGTATATTGCGGATCCACCGTGATGCGGTTGCTTTCGACGGGCATGACCTCAATCATGAATGCCAGCAACAACTGCCGCGAAACCCGGTCGATCACGCCGCGTCGAAGATCCGCCCCGTGGAGGTTGCGATCATCCACGAGTTCGAGAAGGTCGGAGGTCGGCGCGCCGGTCGCCCAGCCCCAGCCGTCGTTATGGATATCGATGGCGAAGGCTGCCTGCCTTTCCCGGAAGGGGCCGTCGCGCAGATCCACGATACCGCCCGTCGAGCTGGTTCCGCGCATCGTGCCGCAGATTTGCGGCATCAACGCCCAGTTCAGCAGATAGGCATGGTCCATCAAATTGCGTCCGACAAGGCCGCTGGTGCTGCGCAGCCCGGAGGCCAGCATGAGACGCGCCGTTTCGATGGCGCCTGCCGCAAGCACGAAGACCTTGCCCTTCACGGTGATGGTCTCATGGGCCGGTGAGGCCGGGTCCTTATAGACCTTAACCTCCAGCGAGCGGACTTTCCCGCTTTCTGGATCGATGTCGACCCTCGATGCGACCGCCTGCGACAGCAATTCGACAAGCCGTCCGCCCTGTTTCCCGTTTGCCGCGAACGCCTTAGCAAGCGTTTTGCCCGAGTGGTAGCGCGCTTGCACGGGACAGAGCGGTACACAGTTGGTATTGCCCTGGCAGCGACCGCCCTCTTCGACCTGATGCGTATTGACTGCGCCGATTGGACGGTAACCTTTCCCGCCATCATAGGCCGGGTTTGGTATGCTGTTGCGCCCCTGCGGATAGGGCCTGACCTTCAGGGGATAGGTCTTGCCGTAAAGTTCGACGTTGGTGCCTTCGATGCCCTTGTTGACCTGCTGGTCCAAATAGGAAAGAGGCAAGCCGCGCATGGGAAAGACATAGCCGTCCGGGAAGGTCTGCTGCAGATATTGCTGGTCTTCGACATTCGCCGATACACCGATTTCCCGCTCGGCCAAGCGGTAATCGTCCTCGATTTCCTCAAAGCTCAGTGGCCAGTCCAGCCCTTGGCCGAAATTGGTGCGCGTCTTGAAATCCGAGCGAAGCAGGCGAGGCGTTTTTGCCTCCCAGTGCATGGTGGTTCCGCCGAAAATGCGGGTATATGTCGTATCGCTGACATAAGGGCCGGATTGAACGATATAGGTCGAGCTATCGGTTTCCCCCGCCTGCAGCTTGCGAAGCTGCGGGCTGCGGGGCATGGCCGCGTTGGCATTCAGCGGAAAGGGTGACTGATTATCCTTGCTGGCCGCCGAATAGAAGGTTGTCAGCAGATCGTCATAGCCTGCCAGAGTGCTATTAGCACCGGTTCCGGCTTCAAGGATAAGGACACGCTTGCCCGCTTCCACAGCCTGCTGGGCAATGATTGCACCGGAAATGCCGGCGCCGACGATCACGATATCGTAGTCGCCAGACGCTTCGACGGTCTTGGCATCGGCTTTCAGCGCTGCTTCGAGGGGAAAAAGCACTCTGGTCCTCCATCATTGCGGAAAGCCGCATCAGGCTTTGCCGATCATGCCGCTTTGGGTTCAATTGAGATTCCAGGCCGGACGGGCCTGAAATCATCAGGCTCTTGGGCTGCGAAGGTTTCGGGGTTTGGACTTGGCGGTCTGGGTGCCACCGGAGCGGGCTCTGACTGCCGAGAGAAAAGAGGCGTAGCTCCAGGTCAGGTTCCGGACGCTTTTCTCATAGCCGGTGGTTCCATCGAACTGTTCGCTCAATTCATAGTCATCGCTGTGATAGACGATGGCGCGCAGCATGGCGTCAGACGAAGCCCGCAAAGCAACTGAAGCGTCGGCAGCGCTGCTGGATGGACCGAGCCCCAGTTCCGCGAAGAAGGGTTCGGAGAACTGATCGAGTGGGATGGTGCCGCTGGCCTCGATGGCATTGGCAAGCCGATATTGAAACTCGGCGAAGTTGGCGGTGCACAAAGCCCAGGGATGCCCGCCGACCACCGGAGCCGCCACATCGCCATCATAATGGTCGCTCGGATAGCGCGCGAAGAGTGGTCCGAGCCCTTTGGCCGCATCGGCGCCATTGATTGGGTAATAGCTGGAAGACGAAGGATCGGCCCACTGGCGTCGCAGGATGGCCGCCGTTGCCAGAAGCTTGGTATCGGTCGGCTCGATCCCGCCATAGCAGACCGAAGAGACTATATCGATGTTCGCGTCGTAACCGGCTTGCACCGCTCCATCCAGAATGCTCACATAGAGTTGCCCATTCCAGTGGGTGGCCAGCTGGCTTTCCAGCCACGAGATGGCATCGGTCACCCCTGCAGGCACCGCAATCCCGATCGCATTTCCGGAAATTTCCCGGAAAAAGCGCAGCTGTACGGCTCTTGCGAAAAAGGAATAGCCCTCATATTCCTCCCAGAGATTTGTGGTCCTGTTCTGATAGACTTCGAGAAGATAAGCGAGGTTAGTCTCGACCAATTGTTTGGCGATTGTCTGCGTGGCAGCATCCAGCTGATCGAAAAAGGTCAGGATAGCAATCGATTGAATGGCCGGCCCGTCATTCTGCTCCGACCACGGACGGACCTCGCCAGTGATGGTGAAGCAGGCATGGCCAAGTGTGACCGTCGCGGAATTCTTCGCATTCGCCTGACAGAGCGCGGCGAAGGTTACGTAGTCGATCAGGCTCGGCACGCCGCCACCCGGAACCGGCGGCAAGCCGGCAAGCGCCATCTCAATGGCCGTAATAGCTCCATCGCGGACCCAGTTGAAAACATAGTCCTGGTCGATGCCGGGGGTGTTCGCTGGATAGGAGGGTGCAGCGATGATGCAGCCTGGGAGGGAAAAGACGCCGGGCGATACCGGATCCTCAATGACATAGCCGTCGCTTGTGATGTTACGCATCATCAGAAGGCAAAAGTAGCGCGACAATGCAACTAGATCGGTCTGCGCGAAGGCAGGCGCCGGTGCGACTGCAGGCGCGGAAGTGCCAATAGCCGGGCCTGTATAGGGGGGGCCTGCAACTGTCGCTGGCTGACTTCTAAACGCAACTGTCATTGGCTAACTCCAAGATCGGTTGAGACTTGCCGGAACCAGATTGAAAAATATTGCGATCGAATGGGCTGGGAAGCGCTTCCAATAATTTCCGTACAGCGTATTTACGATTTCATATCAGATGGTTATCCCGTAGATGGAACTCATGACCGTTTCCACCGAGGGAGCTGTCGTCTCAATCAGCATGACGCTGTCGGTGCGCTTCCAACACATATTCACCGCGTTAAGCCATTGATTCTCTGTCGTCGGTAAATTTCAGTTGACGCGTAGGCAGGCAGTATTTCTCATTACGCTGCCAGCTCGGGCCGTAGCGGTTGCGCCTTCCATTCCAAAAATTCAGGCAATAGCAAACCTTCCGAAGGAGGCAAAGAAACTGCCCGAGATGCATATTTGATCGGTGGAAATCGCGACTATCAAAACGCTTTCGGGAGCCGCTTGACCTTGAATGAGGGAGTGCTATTCGGCGAGTTGCGCCTCCATAAATCCCCGGGGCTCAATTCTCGTCCGTCTTTCTAACCCATATTAGCTATATAAATGCACCCGTAAATGAGCACTATTACTTAGCTTATTGTCACTTCCGATGAAGCCACCCGGTAGCATCGCCTTTTCGCCAGGCAGAGCATAGTGAAGAGGTGCCCGGCTCATGTGGCGATCGATACAGTTGTTTCACGCCAAGTGAGCATGGCTGCGGTTTGCGCCCTGCGATATTCAGCAGTGCTTGTCCGGTTTGGGTGAAGATGGAAGAGGTTGGCGATCGGGTCGCACATGGAGACGAAACGCTCGTATTATCGTGCCGACTTGAACCACATTGTGCTCCGCTCTCGCTGCCATTCCGATCGGCTTCTATCAATTAAGGCACCGGTAACCGTCATCGCCTTTGTCGGCGTCAAAAAGGCGAATTGTCGTAGGCTCGTCATCCCAATGGCCTATGTATTTGACGTGCATTGTCACTCGCAAATGCCGAGCTGATGATGAACCGTCTTGCCCTACCTTGGCAATTTGGCCAACGGGGTGCCTCCTTCGCTAAGCTTTTGATCTATAACGACTAACGGGGAAATAGCTTTTGCGAGAAGCGGGAACAAAAAATAGTAGTTCCTCGAAATAGCATGTCCTGGAGGGAAAAGTGGACAGTGAAGCCTTGGCAACCGCAAACATAATGTTCGACTTTATCTCGGACACCGCAGTGGCGAAGAGCAGGGAGGATGTACTGAAGTCGCTGGACAGAACAGCGCGCCACTTTGGGTTTAGTTGTTTTGCAATGTCGGGCATACCCTTGCCCACGGAACGCATTGACCCTTACTTCTTGTTGAACGGATGGCCCTGTGAATGGTTTGAACGTTATTCAACGGCCAATTACGTCCATGCCGATCCCGTAATCCATCTGAGTAAAATGCAAGACGGTGCTTTTGTTTGGTCAGAAGCACTGCGGGGGCAAGACCTCGGCCGTCATGCGCGCCGCGTCATGAGCGAGGCCAGAGCATTCAAAATGAATGACGGTTATAGCGTGCCACTGCACACGGCCGACGGCTTTCAGGCAATTATAACGTTCGGGGCAGAGAAGGTGGATCTGTCGCATGCTGCAAGAGGGGCGCTGCATATCATCTCTATTTACGCCCATAACACGGTGCGCAGTCTGCTAACGCCAAAAGCGAACTCGGAAAATAAGGGTGTCTTGAGAATAACAGCGCGTGAACGCGAGATCATTCACTGGTGCGCTGCGGGCAAGACAGCGGTAGAGATCGCGGCAATTCTGGGCCGCTCACATAGAACCATTCAGAATGAAATATTTAATGTTCAACGCAAGCTGAATGTCGTCAACGCGGCGCAGATGATCGCGGAGAGTTTTCGCTACGGAATACTTCGGTAAGGTATAGATCCAGGGGTGGGGTCTCGACGAAGACCGCGAGCCTAACTTCGACTTCGCCGGTTGCAAGTTCCACAGAAGATCCCATGCTGTCAGGCCGCCAATTCAAGCGAAAGCATTGGCGCGCCAAACCTCGGTCCCATGGATCGGTCCTCTTAAGCTTTGCTATCCTAATCAGTGTCGCCAAGGGTGGGCGGATGTTCGTGCGGTCGACTTCGGCGAGGCGCTAGACGCCGTGAGCCTGCGGCTCCCAGGGCTGGTTCTGGGTCGCGCAGGGCCTTTGGCATTCCTTGTCTTTTCGCGACACCATCTACGACGGTGTTCTGCGGCAGATGCGTGAAAACTAGGTAATTTCACTCATTTAAATGATAGGGAGTCTCATGCATTCTCGCCCCAAAACAGAGGGAAGAATGATAAGACTTTACGTCGGTTGCAACGCATCAAGCGGGCAAGCAATGGAGAAAATTTGGCGTTTTCGGCACGAGCAATTCGTCGAAAGGCTCGGCTGGGAGGCACTTCGCAGAAGTGACGGACGGGAAATTGACCAGTTCGATCACGACCGCGCCCTGCACCTTGCGCTGTTCTTTGAAGATACTGTCGTGGGATATACGCGATTGCTCCCGACGACTGAACCTCATCTCTTATCCGACGTCTATCCGCAGATCATGAACGGGCAAACATGGCCGCGTTCGCGGCAGATTTTCGAGTGGACTCGCTGCGCTGTCGCGGAAGGGGAAATTCTAATCAATGGGATACCAGCCTCACATGTCTTAATGACCGGGGTGATGGAATTCTGCCTTGTTGTGGGCATTATGTCAGTGATCGTCGAAACGCATCCGAAGCTGGTGCAACTCTTAGTCTCAACCGGTTGGGAGGTAACCGAGCTTGGCCTGCCTTCGCTGCTCGACGGCGGATTAATCGTACCGATCCACGCAAAGCCTTCTATTTCTGGGTTGATGAAACATCATCAACTCTATTCCCTCCAAGGAAGCACGCTCTTGCTCGAGCCGGAGGCTCAAAATCCGCTGAACCCCGAGGTCACTTTGCGCCATTTGCCTAACTTGGACCCCGGGAAAATTCGGCCAATCGATAAGAGCAAGCAGCGCGCCTGACCTGCTCCCCAGGAATGTCCGCGGTTTGATGTTAGTCTGTTCTCCGGATGACCATGCGGCCGAAGAGCGCTGGGCACTTTTGCAAAAGATGGTGGCGGATCCGAGCGCTCGCAAGGAACGGATCAAGGTCAACACCGGCCATACGAAGGACGATGCTTGGCCGACGCGGCTGCTAGACCTGACGCTTGCCGGGATCACCCAACGTGCTCCAGCCGGCTATATGCCTTCTTGGATAGGCGCTAGGATATTGTCCGGCCTAAATGATAGACCGACATGGTCTTGCTGACGCCCTTGAGTTCCACCTCGCTTTTTGCCGTCGGGTACGGCGCAATAATTTCCGCCACAGCCGGCGCGCCGTAAACTTCTTCGGTGAGGCAAATCTCGTCGCCGTCGGCAAGGTTTTGCACCCGCGCTGCGATATTCACCGTCTGACCGAAATAGTCGAGCCGCTCGTTGAGCGTCACCGCAATCGCAGCACCTCGGTGCACGCCGATTTTAAGGATGAAATCACGTTGCAAGCGGTCCCGATTTAGCTGATCCACGGCCTCGCGCATATCAAGCGTCGCCTGCACCGCATCGGCCGAAGTCAAAAACGCCGCCATCACGGCGTCACCGATCGTCTTCGTGACGGCTCCATTGTGCCGAACGGTGGCGTCGAGAAGATGCTGGAAGTGCCGCTGCACCTGAATGTAGGCGTTAAGGTCGCCGATCCGCTCGTAGAGGGCCGTGGAGCCCTTGAGATCGGTGAATACGAGGGTTATATCGAGAACTGCAATGCCCTCAGTGGCGCTGATCACCTCTGAGCGGAAGACGTCGCGAAAGGTTTGCGTCGTCAGCAACCGTTTGCCGGACAAGGACGGACTGAAGTGAAGCCAAGGGCGCAGAAACGTCGCCATCGGAAGCTGTAGGATGCCGAATACCACCGGCAGCGTACCAGCGTTGTGAACTTCGAAGACGACCTTACCCGGCGCGATGTTTGCAGTGGCGGCCGCGCATTTGCCGTGGTCGAGCATGACCGGCACGTTTGATGGCGTTGCACCCGTCCCCGTTGCGACTGGGAAGAAGAATTGGGCGTCGCTTTCGAAATCCTGGCCCAGAAGCGCGCCTTCGGCGGCATCGACCTCAAGATTGACCGTAGAACCTGGCTCTATACGGGTGAGCACTCTCACCAGCTCTTTGGCAGCCTCCCGCCATGGCACGCCGTCGGGCATTATGCCGCTCGACGACAATTTATAATGGAAGACGTAATCCCAGGCTGAAAGCGCATCCGGGGTATGAAAGCGGATGCTGCGCACGGCGGGCGAAACCGTAAACGTCACAGTGATGTAGTCGTCCAGCGCCGCGTCGTAATCGCTTTGACAGAGGTGGCAGTGGAAATGCGTGTGCAGTTTTCGCAGACTCCGGAAGCTCTCGACAACGTCGGAGCACATCGGACAAACGAGCAGCCAATCCATATCGAATAATCCGGCCACGCATGCATGGAGGAAAAGATCGATCGCTTCAGCCTCGGCAATCGATTTCTCGTTGGCGAACTCAATCGGATTGATGCGATGAAGCGCTTCGTCCGTGCCCGCGCGCAGCAGCATCTCCAGCCGCGAGACGACGCGCGGACTCCAGGATTTGGCCTTTTCGACCATCTCCAAACGCTCTTCAAGCTTTTTTTCGTCGATCATAGCATTGTACCGCGATAGAACCTCGATCATCCCCGGCGTTCGGTTAAACCTAAATACACAATTCATGATCTCGGGGCGAGCCCATCAGTGCTTCCTAGGTCCAGACCGCACGCTAACTCAAAAATTCACGTTGAGTGAGATCGTCGATCACCTGTTCACCCTGCGCGAAGCGGGTGCCGCCGGTCACCTTGACGAGCCTGATGTTGTCCACGGGCCGCTCGACGAGCACGCTCCGCTCGGCCGAGGACTAAGGCCCGATCCAGCGGTTGCCGCATGCAACAGGAAATACGTCTTCGATGCCGATTTTGGGGGAGGACGAACCTGATAGTCCGCTTGCTGCATGTCTGCAACGCATCGATCCATCTGATCCTGCAGTCCTGGCCAAGACATCCGCCGATGATCAGAAATACCAGGAGTTGGCCGCCAAAAGTTTCAAGCCACTGGCCCATCAGGACGGTGGAATGCACCCAAGCTTCCGTGCGCTGTTGACGGAAAACGGCGATGTCATGCTTGCGGAACGGGTTTCTGAGATCAAGTATCCGATTAGTCGTCCGGCTTCGGCGTTGGCTGATCCATTTCGACGACAGGAGCAGTGAGCCTTATCGGTGTCGTGGATGCCGCTGCCTTCCAATAACTTCACACTTTGAAAGCGAGAATGCCATGCGAATGATTCTTGCGGGGATAGTATTGGTTTTTGCTACTGCTGCCGAAGCTCACAATGCGCCATCACCAGTGGGGAGCGAAATCCATCCTGCTAAATCAACCGTGGACATCTAGAGGGCCGACTGTCGGCGTCATAAATTTCTGGCACGGCCGAAACGTCACGGCGGCTTTATAGTGTCGTCGGTTCCCCGGTGGTTGTTTGCCCTCCAGGCGACGGAATTAATAAATAATCCGATAAGCAGTATTCCCAAAAGAGCTTCTGCGCCCACGCACGCACGGGCGAGAAGAGTCATTGGTACGATATCGCCGAGCCCTAGTGTCGTGATAACCACCAAGCTAAAATAGAGCATCCGCCAATAGTTATCGCTTACGGAGGAAGGCGCGCCAATACGGCCTTCGGCGAGCGATTTAACTTCTGCGGACTTCTCGGGTTTCAGTGGCAGCCCAAGAGAATAGTCAACGGTGTAAAATAGACGATCAATAGTATCTTTTTTGCAAAATTCTGAGGGCTCGTAATGAACTCTTGCTACATCATAGAGCTCTTTACCGGTTAGCATCTGGGTATTCATGTCTACGGAAAATTTCATATGGCAATAAAATTCGTGGGCCTCGCCGGTTTGATTGGGATCGTCGGAAACGCCCCCGAGTACGAATGCGGCGGACAGATAAACGTCGAAGTCGATCGTTTTATCCTCACCGACGTGGAAATTGTTAATGGCTCGGGGACCTTGATCTGAAACCAGGTACCGCTTCTTTTGCGGATCGATTTGCGTATGAGAATCTTCGTCTGTCTTTCTTGCGATCTCGTCAAAAAAGGCGTCTCCCAAATAGTTCTTAAAATCGTCCCTTGATTGAGCCCAGGGTTTCTCCAAGTACGCATACGGTGCGTAGAAGTCATCCTTTAGAGGAATAGCGTAGGCAGCTGAGAAGCCAAGGGCCGCGAGTATGTAGAGCAGCATGTATCGTTCTGGAGGGACATTAGACAGCCACAACCATAGTCGCGAAAGGGGAGGAGCGGGATTCGGTGTCATTGCAGTATCGAACGTGAGAGCGAAAAGTGATCGCGCTATTGTTCCATGACACGGCCTCTGAATGCAGTCCGGATAGTTCCCCCCTTTGGCCAAACATGCTCAACTGTTTGACTGACCAAGTGCCCCCGCAGCATGACGCCGTCCAAGATTACGCAGATCCGGCCACCTCGCCATCCTCGTCCAGCTCCCGCACTGGTAAATAGGCGTTCGCCTCCAGCCATTCTTGGAAGATGTAGCGGATCATGTCGTTGCGGGTCTTGCCGAGTTCCTCGGCGGGGACCTCTGTAGTCGTTAGGTGTACCAATAGGTAGGGTGCCCCCGGTCCCCTAAGGTTACCCGTGGTCAATCATGGTCCTACTTAGGTGGACCTGGGTTATACCTGATCAGGAAGGTAGCCCAGGATGTCCGAAGGGCAGGGCCACCCATCAGGGGAGCCGCTGCTTGGTAGACCAGAGCCACCAAGGTCCCCACTTGAGATCCACATCGACCGACCAGTGCCCCCACATGATCGGCCAATGCGCTCCCCCCATACAATCAGACTTCCCAGACGTAGGGTGACCTACGACAGGGGCAATACGAGCAAGGCATTCCATCTCAGGCAGGCGACCTTTGGGTTAGTCTGCGGCGAAGCAATAGAATAACCCTTCACCGCCAGTTCCTTTGAAGGCCTCAACCGTGCAGCCGCCCCGCGTCGGATGCGACGCATTCCAGGACTTGGCCTCGACTGAATCGTTCAGACCCGTGCGGTCACTGTGGCCAACAATCGCAGCACCATCCGCGCCGCCCATTGTCCAGTTGCCACAGGTTTCGGCCGCCGCAGTTCCATCAGCTTTCGAGCCTGTCAGTATGTCGTGGCGGTTGGGTGTGTCACCTCTACCGTTGATGATTTCCCCCTTCTCGTTAAGGGCTGTCTGTTTGGTCAGATTGTTCTTGTCACCATGGAGCGATGCAACGTCGTCAGCGATCTTTTCGCCCTTGGCGTTATACCAAGGGCCACCACCGATGCGATCCTTGGCGTTTTCCGTATCCGTAGACAGGTAGGCTTTCCAGGTCTTGCCCGTCGACCCGATAGCTTTCGCTAGCGTGTCGCAGTGGGCGTCAGCTCCCTGTAGGCCGCCGAGATCGCCACCCTTGCCAGGATTAACGCTAGTAACAAAGAAGCTCATGCTGGTGTCTTGCGCATAGACCACCCCGGACCAGGCCAGAGCGACTACGACAACGGCATAACGGCGTTTCATTGGTCTCACTCCCCGATTGCGAACACTTCGCAAAGCCTAGCGCGGGCCCCTTCCGGAGTAAAATCGAAATGCCGTGATGCCAGCCGCTGGCTGAAACGACTCCTCGTGAGTGGGCACGACTAACTGCCCTCCTGGTTGCGGAGGCGGAGACAGCATCCCGCGGCCTTAGCGGTCCTGCTTGACGATCGCGTTCCGCACGTTGGCAAGAAGCGCCCTTCCATGGCGGAAACATTAAGTCCGCGCCCCCGCCATGATCCCGCCGAACTCTTCCCACATTGATTTACGGAGGAGGTTGGGATGCTGGATGGGAACTATAACCGCTACGTGGAACTGACGACCCGGCTGCGTTCGGTCGAAGCGTTCTGCGATTTCCTCGCCCATGGCGGCACGGTCCGCGTGGCAGCATCAGAGAGCGCTCCATTCACCGACGTGACCTTGGAACTCCTTCAGCGGCAGCGGCGTGAAGCAGACGCCCTTAGGCAGACCAGACGACGCCTGTTCCCGGAGCACGCGGACGAAGACTTCCAACCGACGCTCTATAGCAGTCACTAGAGCCTTGTCGACATCGCCAATACGGTTATGGCGTTGACCGCCTGGTTTTCGAGAAGCAGGACGGCTGGTTCTTCAAGAATGCTATAACGCAAGTTACACCGGTGCGGGCATCTTGCTATGAATTGCCAATGATCCGCACCGCTCGAAATCGCTGAGCGACGTGCTGCGGAAGGGAGTATTCAGGTCAAATTCCTGACCGCCTTCCTACCGGCTCGCACAACGGCTTCCGTGGTGATGTCGAATTTTTTATAGACGTCGTCGATCTTCCCGGACGCTCCGAATTCGTGCATCCCAACGAACACGCCGTCCAATCCGAGGTAGCGATCCCAAGAATCCTGCACGGCCGCCTCCACCGCCACTCTCGCACGAGTTTCACCGACGACTTTCGTCTTGTAGTCCGGGTCCTGCCTTTCAAACGCCAGCCGGCACGGCATCGAGATGACAGCGGTGCGGATGCCTTCTATCTGCAGCACGGCGCGCGCTTCGACTGCCAGATGCAGTTCGGAGCCGGTGGAGAAGATTGTCAATTGCCGTTCTCCCCCTTCGGCTTCCAGAAGCACGTAGGCGCCTTTGGCCGCAAGGTTCTCCTGCGACGGTGCCTTTCGGAGGAGCGGCATCGGCTGGCGCGACAGCGCGATCAAAGCAGCTTCATGCGGCCTGTCCATGATCGCTTCCCAACACTCGGCCGTTTCGATCGGATCGCCGGGCCTGTAGACGGCCAGCCGCGGGATGGCCCGCAGCGCACTCAGATGTTCGACGGGTTGATGTGTCGGGCCGTCTTCGCCGAGGCCGATCGAATCGTGCGTCATCACGAAAATGGAGCGGATCTCCATTATTGCGGCAAGCCTGATCGACGGGCGGCAATAGTCCGAGAATGTCAGGAACGTTCCGCCATAAGGAATAAGTCCACCGTGAAGCGCCAGGCCGTTCATCGCGGCCGCCATGCCGTGCTCGCGAACGCCGTAGTGGATGTATGAGCCTTGGAACTCGCCCGGCTTGATCTCCACCTGGTTCTTCGTCTTGGTGTTGTTCGACGGCGTCAGGTCCGCAGATCCTCCCAGAAGCTCGGGAATGGCATCGAAGAGGTGGTTCAGCACGATGCCGCTTGCCTGGCGCGTAGCGAGATCCTTCTCCGATCCAAGCAGCTCTTTCTTCGCCTCGACAATCGCCGATCGCCAGCCGTCCGGAAGCTTGCCGTTTATCCGGCGATCGAAATCGCCTTGCCCATCGTCCGCGACGCGCTTGGCCCAGGCCATACGTTCCGAACGGCCTTTCGCGCCGATTTGGCGCCAGGGGTCGAGAAGGTCCCGTGGAATCTCGAACGGTGGCGAGGTCCATCCCAGAATCTCGCGGGCGCCGGCGATCTCCTCTTCACCGGGGGCGTCGCTATGCGCCTTCTGAGTCCCGGCTTTTGTCGGAAAGCCGAAGCCGATGATGGTCTTGCACGCGATCAACGAAGGGCGGTCGGTGACCTTCCTCGCCTCGACGATGGCGGCACGGATGGCGTCGGTGTCATGTCCGTCGATTTTCTGGACGTGCCAGTTGGCTGCTTGGAAGCGGGCCGGGTGATCGTAGGACTCGGCCAGACTTGTCGCACCGTCGATCGAGATCGAGTTGTCGTCCCAAAAGGCGATCAGCTTTCCCAGCTTCAGGTGACCGGCCAGCGATATCGCCTCGTGGCTGATACCTTCCATGAGGCAGCCGTCGCCGAGAAAGACATAGGTGTGATGATCGACGAGCTCGTCGCCGAAGGACGCGTTCAGGATCCGCTCGCCCAGTGCCATGCCGACCGAATTGGCGATCCCCTGTCCCAGCGGTCCGGTCGTCGTTTCAATGCCGGTGGCGTGGTGATATTCCGGATGTCCAGCCGTCCGGCTGTCGATCTGCCGGAAGCGCTTGATCTCCTCGATCGTCATGTCTTCGTAGCCTGTAAGGTATAGCAGACTGTAGAGCAGCATCGAGCCGTGACCGTTCGAGATCACAAACCGGTCCCGATCGAACCAGTAGGGATCGGCTGCATCGAACTTCAGGAATTCCGAGAAAAGCACCGTCGCGATGTCCGCCATCCCCATCGGCATGCCGGGGTGGCCGCTTTTCGCGGCCTGCACAGCGTCCATCGAAAGAAACCGAATGCAGTCCGCCAGGTCCCTCAAACGTTGATCCTTAGGGGCTGGTACGGTTTTACGGGGCTGGTTGGGAATGTCGGACATGGTTTCGATCCTGTTTCTCGGCCGATGCAGGTCTTCCTCGTTACCGGCGCAGCGGTGGCGCCGTTGTCTCCATCCGAAGCTAGGGCACAGTCTCAAAGAAGGAATATGCGAGCGAGAATTTGCGCAATTCAGTCGTATCCGTCTCGATCAAGTGATTTGTGGGCTCCACTCGCGGTTCGCGGTCCCCTTCCACCCTGCCTCTATTCGATGTTTGGGCCCGGTTCCATTCGTGAGCCCGTATTTCCATCTTACCGGGGGCAACCACCCATGTCAGAAATTGCTGAGGACATGGCGACGGGTGGACCGCCCGCGATTACCCCATGTTTATGCAGGAGATCTCGTGGTTGCCCGTCGAATGATTTTCGGTAGGCAGTAGACGACACCACCTTCATCGATCCGATGGGGATTGGTTGATTGAAAAGTGTCGTGATGCGTCTTTTGATGCAGATCGATATGGTGAACGATCCGCCCCACCATTTCATCGAGCGGCTGTTCGAATGTCGTCAGTTGATAAGGCAACCAGGCGGATGCGGCGATATTGTCGAAGCCAACAAGCGATAGATCCGAAGGAACGTGCGCCTGACCTCGCAAGCCATCCATGAAGCCGAGCGCCAGGGCATCATCGGTCGCAAAGACCGCATCAGGCCTCTCGTTATGGCGCAGCGCAAGAAATGCCGCTGCGCATTCCTTCCCGGCTTCCATCGTCATGGTTTCGTTGCGCCAAATGGCGGCCGATCCGCCTTGCGAACGGATGGCATCGACAAAACCCTGTGTACGGAGTTCACTTGCCCAGTTATTTTGGGGCCCACTCATGACAAGGAATTTCTGCCGGCCTTCTTCAATAAGATGAGAGGCCGCCATGACACCGCCCTGTCTATTGTCGGTCGCAACGGCAAAGCCGTCGGGGTGGTTGGCAGGCCGGTTGAGTGTCGCCAGGAACCTGCCGGCTGAAATGATCGCCTCCGCCCGGCGCGCCCGTATATCGCCAGCCATGACGATGACGCCGCGCGTCCGCCATTCCATCGTTTCCGCAAGTAGACGATCGACGTCCTCATCGTTCTCGGCATAAAAGAGCAGCGGCTTCAGATGCCATGCCTGGATCGATTTCAGCAGATGGGAAAGCACCTGTGCTCTCCAGTCGAAGTTCAGTCGCGCCGTGACGACCGCGACAAGCGGCGCATCACCGGTGACCACGCTGCGGGCAAGTGCGTTCGGATGCCAGCCGATGTCTTCGGCGATTTTCAGAATTCTGGCGCGGGTCTCGGGCGATATACGCCCTTTGCCGGTGAATGCCCGACTGACAAGCGCCTGCGACACATTTGCCGCCCTGGCGACGTCATGAGACGTGACGGAATGGGATTCTTTGTTTTTATTCGGGGCCATATTGCTTCACTTCCCGGCAGTCATTCGCGTTGTTGTTCGTTGTCGCCGACAAGTGTCCGCATAACCTTTCTCCCGACCGAGTCGCGGGACGGGAACCCCCTTATAGCGGTCTGAAATGGCGTGGTTGTAGATGGGTCCTACAACAATCTTGTCACGCCGTTTCGACCACAGCCTTTCGCAACGCCAGCCGTTCGTTGCCGTGCCGCAGCCAGCGGGGCGTGCTCAGGCAAGTCCGATCTCCACCATCAGGCAGTCGTGATCCGAGGATGGCGTCCCATCCGCCTTCAGCGCCGAAATGACGGCGGGAAGAGATGCCTTGAGCCCTCGGCTGAAAAACCAGTCGATCTTGCCGAGCACGCGGTCGATCGGTTCGTCCGGCCTCTCGGTGGGTACGCCCGGGACATTGCATCGGAGCCAGTCATATCTCCGCTTTGCCATCAGTGCGAAGAGCGGTTCATAGGGCTCGACATCCACGCGCCGCCTGGGATCGGCGACAAGTGCTGCGGCGACGCTTGCGGCGTCGTGCGACTTTGTCCCCCACGAAAATGTCGATGTATTGAAATCGCCCCCGATCAGAACCGGAGCAACCGGGTCATAGCGATCGATCACATCGAGAAGATGCGCGGCCTGAGAGGCTCGATGCTCAGGGTCGGAATGGCTTTCGAAATGCACGGCAACCAGGGTCACTTTCGTGCCATCAAGCTCGATCTGCCCGCCGATCGCCATCCGGCCCCCGACGCGTGGTTCCTCCCGCTCCCAGCCGAACCATTTCCCGTCTGCCTCCAGCCTCACCAGGAAGGGTCGGCTGAGGGCCAGATCGGTGACGATGCCGTTGCCGTGAAAGCCCAGAAGATCGACTTCATGGGCGTGCATGGCCCGCTCTTTCGGGTCGCCGCGATCGAGCTCGATGAATTCGACGCCGTAAACATAGCCTTGGCCGAGGCGGGCCGCGAGCTCCGCGATGCGATGGCCATTGCCCGATCGCGCCATGCCCTTGTCGATCTCGGTTAGCAGCGTGACGTCGGGCGCGAGCTGAGCCAAGGTGTCGCCGATCGCCTGGAGATGCCGCAATCGCTCGACGTTCCAGCTTGCCACCCTCAGCGAAGTACGGGCGGTCGTGCGCCGAGGTCCATTCGCGCCGATTTCAATCTGGCGCAATGCCTCGATGGAATCGAAGGCTGCGGCGAAGCTTGCGGCATCGACCGGTCCATCGCGGAGACGCTCGCGCTCAACACGGGAGACGACTGTCAGTTCGGAGACCTGTTCGCCCGCAGGGAGCGCGATCCATTCGTTCATTTCGCAACACCTGCCGCCTTGAGTTCGGCCAGGAAGGCGACATCGTCGCCGGAAATGGTATCGATGACGCCGTCGGCGATATGGGCTGAAACCGGCGCGAGCAGATCGATTCCGAGCGCCTTGTAGCGATCGTAGTAGGCCGGCCGCTGCAGGTGGAAACGTACGGCGACGCCAGCCTTGTGCAGGGCGGCCCCATCCTGCGGAGCGAACATCTGATGCTCGATCGAGATAGAGTCGAGACGCGCCGCTTTCGCGACGCCGACGAAATCGGCATGGCGGGCATGGGTGATGCCCTCGGTGCGAACGCTGGGCAGCGCCTCCTTCAGGTCCCGCAGGAAGGCATGGTCGAAAGAGATCATGACGAGCTGGTCGGCGCCATCGGTTTCGGCAAGAACCGCGCCGAGGCGCCGGACGAACCGGTCCATCTGGCGTGCTTCCTTGACCTCGACCACCAGGCCGAAATCATATGTCTTCGCAAATTCAATCGCTTCTGCCAGTGTCGGGATGCGTTCGCCGGCAAAGCGTTCGTCGAACCAGCCGCCGGCATCGAGCGTTCGGATGTCGGCAAGGGTTTTTGCGGAGACGAGACCGGTGCCATTGGTGGTGCGATCCAGCGTCTGGTCGTGCATCAGAACGATCTCGCCGTCTTCCGTCAACACGCAATCGATCTCCGCTGAATCGCCACCATGTTCGCGCGTGGCGGTAAAGGCGGCGATGGTGTTTTCCGGTGCGCCGATGGAATGGCCGCGATGGCCGCAGACGTGAACTTCGGCAGCGTTCTGCGCGAGAAGCTTGAGCAATTGAATTCTCCTTGATGCGGTGAGACTAGAGCTTGCCCATACCGGCGGCGAGCGCGCTTTCGTTGCGCAACGCACGTTCGGCCAGGATGAAAATGATGACGGTGGGTGCGAGCAGGATGAAGGTCACCACAGCCGCATTTGGAAAAATCAGAACTTTGCCGCCGAGAACCGCCCAGAGCTTTACGGTCAATGTCTCGACCTGCGGGGCGCCGACGATGAAAGTCTTCTCGAACTCCTCGAAGCTCGAAACGAAGGATAGAAGGCCGCCGGCGACGAAGCCAGGCCAGGTGAGCGGCACGACGATGCGCAGCGCAACCTTGAGGGGGGTTGCGCCGAGTGTACGGGCGGCATGGATAAGATCCATAGGCAGGTTCTCCAGCGTCGCCGACAGGATGCGGATCATGAAGGGAAGCGTGCCAATGGTCTGCGCGAGGATGACACCGGGGACGGTATAGGCGAGGCCGACGCGAAAAAAGACGAAACCGATGCCGATCCCGACGACCAGTCCGGGAACGATCAGCGGCGCCAGGACGAACATCTCCACAGCGCGCTTGGCTCTGAAGGGGATCTTGGCGAGCGCAAAGGCGGTCGGCAACGCCAGGACTGCCGAGAGTGCCATGACGATGGCCGATATCGACAGGCTCGTGACGATGCTCGCAACCAGGCTGCGATCCTCAGCGATCGCCTGCCAATGGACGAGAGAGAGGCCGCGCGGCAGAATATCGGGAGCGAACCATCCTCCTTTCGGATCGACCAGCGACCAGAGGAGCGTCACGACAAGCGGCGCCAGCAGCGTCAGCGTCAGCGCGGCATAGAGGCCGACGGACAACCACAATCCCTCAGGTCGTCGACGACGCCTGATATCTGCCCGATCCCGGCGCGAGCCAAGTGAAACGGCAATCGTCATCTGGTCTCTCCACTGATGCCGGTGCGCATGCCGGATGTGATGCGATAGTAGACAACGAGCACGAGGCAGGCGACGAGCGAGAGCATGATGCCCATGGCAGATGCCGTCGCCCAGTCGTTCTTCTCGAGCGCGCTCTGGTACATCCACAGCGACAGCGGTTTGGGATAGATCGGCCCGAGCAGTGACGGTACCGCGAAGGCGCCAGTCGTTCCAACGAAGACGAGCAGCGTGGCCGCCGTGATTCCCGGTAGCGCGAGGGGCAGCTCGATCCGCCAGAAGACGGTCAGGCGGTTGCCGCCAAGCGTGCGCACGGCGTGTTTCAGATCGTGTGGTATCGCTGCGACCGAGCCTCCGATGATCAGCGTCATGAACGGGATCGATTTCCAGGCCATGGCGATGATCACGCCGAGCGCCCAAGGATCGCGCACCAGCTTTGGCAGTTGCAGGTGAAAGGGTTGCAGCAGCCGCGATATCTCGCCGCCGCGATCGAAGAGCGTCATGACGATGAAAGCGGCGACGATCGCCGGTACGACCAGCGGTATCTTGTAGAGCGTCTGGAAGAGCCGCTTGCCGGGAAAGCTCTCCTGCAGGAGGACGGCGAGCGGCAGGGCTATGACCAGGCTGACCAGTGTCGGCGCTACCGAGATATAGATCGAGAAGACCAGTCCGTCGCGATAGACGCTGTCGGTGAAGATCGAACGGTAATGTTCCAATGTGAAGCCATGGCTATTGCCCAGCGCTCCCAGGCCGACGCTTGCGAGAAACGCGAGAACAAGCGGCAGCCCGAAGAAAAGAATGAGAAATCCCACACCTGGCAAAAGCAGGAGGACAAGGACGGTCAGTCGGTTCATTCCATCGCCTCCTTTAAGACAGCACGTGCAAATCGCCAGGAAGACTGATGGTGATCCGCGTCCCGACCGGCAGTATTTTCGCCCCGCGTCCGCTCGCCCGCGCGCGCATCGTCAAGCCGCCAACATCGAGTTTGTGCTCTATATCCGCACCGAGAAAAGTGACATCGGTCACCACCGCGGGGCCCGTCGCCTCTGCCTCTATGGATATGTCTTCCGGGCGGATCGAGAGGTCGAGCCGGCCGTGCTGACCGTTCCAGCCGGACCGCTCGCCACCCCAGGGAAAATGAAGGGTGCCGTCGGAAGCCGTCGCGGCGAGAATATTGGTCTGGCCGAGAAATTCGGCGGTGAAACGGCGTCTCGGCGTCTGGTAGAGGTCGCGGGGCCCACCCTCTTCCACGATGCGGCCGCTGTTCATGACGACGATACGGTCGGCAAGAGCGAGCGCCTCTGACTGGTCGTGCGTGACATAGATCGTCGTGATGCCGAGGCGGCGCTGCAGATTTCGGATATCCTCGCGCAGATGCTCGCGCAGTTTGGCGTCGAGATTGGAAAGCGGTTCGTCCAGAAGCAGAACATCGGGTTCGGTGACCAGCGCGCGAGCGAGCGCGACGCGCTGCTGTTGACCGCCGGATAGCTGACGCGGATGGCGTTTGGCGAGCTGCGAGAGATCGACCATGTCGAGAACGGCCGTGACGCGCCGGCGCATCTCGTCGCGCGGAACGCGGCGCATCTGAAGTCCGAAGGCGATATTAGCTTCGACGGTCATATGCGGAAACAGCGCGTAGGACTGGAAAACCAGGCCGACATTGCGGTGTTCGGGCGACAAGCCATCGACGCGCCTTCCCCCGATCGCGATCTCGCCGCTATCGGGTTCAGCGATGCCGGCAATCATCCGCATGACCGTCGTCTTGCCGCATCCCGAAGGGCCGAGGAGAGCAACGAATTCGCCCTCGGCGACGTCGAGGGAAAAATTGTCGACGGCCAGCGTGGCGTTGAATCTCTTATGGAGGTCGACAAGGAGAACGCGCGCCATGATCTAAAATTCCAGCGATGAAGAAGGATAAAAGGGCGACTGATCGCCGCCCTTGCTGAGGAGCGGATGGGCGCGATCAGCTACCCTGCAGGATGGTCTCGACGAAGCGCTTGGCGGCAGCGTCGGAGATCGCGCCGACGATGCGTGGGCGCGAATAGTTCAGATACTGGTCTTGCGGCACGAGGCGGCCGGTGACGTCAGCAGTCAGGGCCTTCTCAATGTCGAGCTTTGTGCGGGCGGAACGCGATCCGTTGACGGTGAGCTTATAAAGCTGGATTTCGTCCGACATCAGAAAATCGAGAAAGAGAAGACCGCCGGCGACGTGGGTGGCACCGGACGGCATCATGGCGCCGTCGCCGTCGCCGACTTCGCCATCGGTGAGAAGGCGGGACTTGACCGTCGGCGGCAGCAGACCACGTCCGGTGAAGTCGTAAACTTCGTCTTCCCATACGGTCGCCACTTCGGCCTGGCCGTTTGCCATCAGGTTGAGGGAGTCCGTGTTGCCGTTGGTGAATTCGACGTTGGGGCGCAACTCCTTGAAATAGGCAAGAACCGGATCCATGCAGGGGCCGTTGGCCCAGGCGGTCGCGTCGGCTTCAGACACGGTGTAATCATAAAGGTGGGCCTGGCAGTCCTTGCTGGTTATTGCAAGAATGGCGCTTTCGAGAAAGCCGCCGCCGGCGCCGCCGCGCGTCGGATCGGTCACCGCCATCTTCTGCGGGTTTGCCTTGGCGAAGGCGAGCAGTTCGGCAAAGCTTTTCGGTTCATTGCCATTGGGGAAGGCGCGCGTGTCGTAGCCGATCGCGGTCAGATTGCGGTGGTAAGGCACGACCTTGCCGCCGTGGACGTAGCCGCGCGATACGGTCGCCGCATTTTGCTCGAGGTCCGGAGCGCTCGGCAGCATGGTGTTGAGCGGCAGGTTGGCGATTATGCCGGCCTGATCGGCGACGCGGACCGAGCCGTTCGGCATCCAGAAGACATCGGCTGGCGAAGGCTGGCCAGCCTGCTTGGCGGCGATCAGCTGCTGTACTGCCTGTTCGCCATCGACCTGATGATATTCGACCTTGACGCCGTATTTGGCTTCGAAGCGACGAATGATTTCGGCGAAAATGACGTTTTCCGATTCGCCGAAATCATAGAAGCTGATGTGGCCTTCCGCCTTGGCCGCCGGGACGAGCACCTCGTAGAAATTTGCGGGGGTCAGCGTTTTCAGATCTACATTGGTCTTGATGTTGAAATCTGGTGCGCCTACTGGTTCTACCGCGCCTGCCTGTGCATAGGCCGCGCAGAGAAGCGATGCTGTCATTAGTGCAGTGCGAAGTTTCATGACGTCCACCTTTTTGCGATGTTGGTAAGGTCCGGATGGAGCGATTGTGTAAAGTGGTAATACGAATTACCTTTGAAGGTTCAATGACAATTCGATGAATAAAATGGAAAAAAATTGGTAATATGCCGTGACGCAAAATATTCATATAATATTCATTTGACATAACGTTTGATAATTGTTCATCGTTGAAAATTAAACTGCCTATACTTTCTAGAAATACTGTATTTTATTTTGCAATCTGGAGTTTTTTACCTTGAGGCAGGATGTCCCACTGATTTCAGAACTGGCCGAAATGGCTACCTCAGCGGGAGACTTCGCCCGGTCGCGTCAACGTGAGCTTTCATTGTCGGTGATGTCCAAGGGTCACCTCGATTTTGTCACCGATGTCGACCGCGCGGTGGAGGAGATGATTTCAGCCCGCATCAGCCGGCTCTTTCCTGAGGATGGCATCATTGGAGAGGAAGGGCATAACCTTTCGAGTAAATCCGGCCATACCTGGATCATCGACCCGATCGACGGCACGCATAACTTTGTTCGCGGCGGCTCCTCCTGGGGTGTGTCCATCGGATTGGCGTCCGATCGCCCGATCGGCGCGGCACTGAATGCACCTGTCGAGGGAACTTTGCTTGTCGCCGAATCCGGAAAAGGTGTCTGGCGCAATGGGGAAAAGCTTCCCATGCGCCACAGATCTGTGGAGCTCAGCATTGCGCATACCGGCGTTTCGACCTGGATGTCGACGGACAATGATCGCTGGCTGTCTGGTTTCGTGCGCGACGAACTGGGACTGGCCGATCGGCGGACGGGATCGGCGGTGACCAGCCTTATTGCCGTTATCCTCGGCGAGGCCGATCTCTATATAGGTTTCGGGGAACATATATGGGACGTCGCCGGCGCGGCGATCATTGCGGCGGAGGCTGGCTGCGCTCATTCGCTCGACTGGTCCGCCGGCCTGCCGCAAGGGCCTTTTGCTTTTGTCTGCGGCGATCCGGCATTGGTTGAGCGTACATCAAAGGCGCTGGAAAGCTTGGCTACGATGTCGTAGGCCATGACGCCTGTCCGAGCAGGCTCAAAAGTCGAGCCAAATTCATATTCAGTGGGCAATGTCTAGCCGCACCACGGGATATCTCGCCGCGTCCAGGTGGTTGGGTGATTTCTCTCAATGTCTCGTGTTCCGCGTCGCATTGCCGAACACATCGGCCAGCTCGGCCTGGGGCGCATGTTCGACTGTTGCAGCATCGTTGCTGCGGGCCGTATCCTCATGGGTGAGGAGGGGCGCGATCGCTTTCTAGGCAGTTGGCGAGCGGCTAAGGAATGGTGTTGCTTTTTCGCAACGAATCTTGCCTCGCGTTTGCAATGTGAAATTGCATACTTGCCGACAAACCGATCTCGTGTAACATTGCAGCTCTCGCAATCAAATCAGAGGAGGCGTCAAATGAAATCTATTCTCGTGTTTGCACGCTTCTCTGGCGGAACGGTCGTGTCAGCGTCGATGCGATGTGCATCGAGCCCAAGCCGACATTGGCACCAGGGTTATTAAACCCCGGATTTCTGCCGTTTAGCATTTTCCAATTATCCTGACGTCACCGGCTACCGGAGCGACTGTTCGCATTTCCGCGACCGTATCCGCGCGTCTTATGACCTTCGAAAGGACCCGGCCGCGTAATTGCGCCGGGGAAGAAACTATGCGCGAAGCACAATCTTTAGTTGTTGATACCCTTTCGGCAACAGTCGATGAACTGTGCCAGAAATTCGGCGTCTGGAAGACGGCGTGGGCGTTGTTTTTCGTCGTCTGGAGGCGTCGCCAAACGGAGAACCAAATCTCCCACCTGCCGGATCGCATGCGCCACGACATCGGCCTTCCGGATGGTCAGGAAGCCTCTGGACTTCCTGTTTGGAATTTTCGGACGTGGTAAGAGGCCATGGTGGAAAGAGGGCGAGGGGACTCCTCTCAATAGGGTCGCATCATGGATACTGGTTTTTATGCCAGCATCCATGATGGATCACGAATCTGGTTTGGGATCCCGCCCAATTCCGAAAAGCAATGATCGCCTCTAGAACAGTCAGGCAATGGCGTGTTCCGCGCCGCAGCATGGCGGGATATTTAGTGTTGAAACTAAAAAACCGCGCTCCCATGTGGCGGGCGGTTTTGATTTCCCAACCATCTGAAATCTATTTGGAATCTGGCTTCATAATCAGGAATTATGTGGATCTCCGTCGGCCCAGTAGCCAGGAGGGAAAACCAGCCGCGGTCAGTCTTCCACCAACTCAATCTCGGGACGGCCGGCAAGGGTGAGCCGCAGGCGGCCGCGCTCGGCGCGCTCGAGCATGATCGGGCCTGCCTTTTCCTCCAGTCGCCGGCGCAGCAAAATCAGCCGGGTCTCCAGATTGTCCTTGAAATCTGGCAGTTGCAGGCGCCGGTCCCGGCGTATCTCACGGTTCAGAAAGTCCCGCTTGCCGGTGCGTGCATAGTCCTCGAGGAAGTGCAGGAGCAGCCGCCCCGGCACGCCGCGGATGAGATAATCGTTGTCGATGAACAGCGAGCCGTCGCGCGGATAGAAGCGCACGGCGATGCGCCGACCGGCAGGCAGCCTCTCGGCCTCGTCGACCGACGCCTCCGCCTTCTCGCGCAAGCCCGTCTCCGCCCGCTCGCGTTCCTCTGAAAGAAAGGAGAGCGCGGTGGCCAGATGCGCGGCGATCACGGTCAGCGCCTCCTCGTCGCGATGGCGGAAGGTGAACCGCTCCGCCGATTCCGAGAACAGCACGCCGACGAGCCTTCCCCGCGCGACAAGCGGCAGCGCGGTCTGGCTGAGCGGCTTATCTAGCGCTGGAAGCGGGATCGGTGTCGCATCCGCGACCCCCGCCATGGCCCGCACCGCCTGGATGTAGCGCTGGCCGCGACTCAGGTCGGTGATCCGCACATTGCGCCGCCGCTCGGCCGCGACCCCGATAATGCCGTGCCCGGGCGGAACTTCGGCGCCAAAGCCGAACTGGTCGTAGCCGCGGCTGGCGATCGTCGTCAGCCCGCCACGTTCGCCGTCCGGTACCAGCACCATGGAATGGTGGTAACCGAAGCGCTCTCCGAGGCCCTCAAGCGTCACGTCGAGCAGCGTTTCCGGATCGCTGCAGCCCGACATCCGCGCCGTCAGCCTCGCCACCTTGCCCATCAGGTCGGGCAGCACAAGCGGTTCCGGCTCGACCAGCGGATTGGCGGCCGGCACGGCCCGACAATCCTCCACCCGATAGATGTCGACGGCGCGCAGCTTCATGATCCCGGTCATCCGGCTTTCCAGGATCGCCAGATGGATCGCTACCCGCTCGAAGGCCTCGCCCTCCGTCTCGGAGCGCTCGAACACCAGGTCGAGCACGTGCTGCTGGCCGCTATAGCCGTCGACCACCATCACGGTCGCGAGCCCGTTGCGCGCCACATTGGTGGCGGTCTTGGAGAAAAACTGGTTGGAGAGCGCGACATGTGTCTCATCGACGTAATGCACGTGCGAGAGATAGGAGATATTGGGCATTCCGTCCGCATCGGTGGTGGCGATGACGGAGGGAATGACGCCCTCGAAACTGTCGCGCAGCCTTTCGAGTGGGATCATGCGACAGCTTCCGGCGTCAGCCTGCGCCCGGCGCCCGGCCCGGGTGTCTGCTCGAAGATCTCCTTAGGCTCGATCGTCAGGCAGACGAGTTCCTGGTCCGAGAGCGTGCTGGAGAGTTGCATCCGGGTGACCCCAAGCGCCAACATCCGCGCGAGCTGTTCTGCGACATAGGCCTGGCCCAGTGCCTGGAAGGCGGCATCCGCCGGCCCTGCCTCAAGGACCCGGCCTTTGATCTGGCAGGCCTTGTAGTCGGCGGCCCGCACATAGGTCGTGGCAATCGGTCGGCCGGGCAGCGCCTCGCCCACGGCCTTCGGCCATTGGCCGCGGGAGGCGAGAAAGTGCAGATGCCCGCTCTCCCGGTCGAAGCGCACGCCGGAACCGCGGCCAATCATCGGCCGGCCGGCCTCGTCGCGCGTCGCAAACAGGATCATGACGGGACTTTCTATGAATTCCGCGAGTTCGGGCCCCAGCACTGCTTTTCCCCCTGCTATGCCGCGACGATAGTTAGTTAGGATATTCTTAGCAATCGCTGCGGTTGCTTAGGATGGTTTTAGGAAGCGTCTCGGAAAGGCCTCGGCTATCTCTCGGCCATCAGCCCGGCGCACAGGAAGAGACGCCGGCCAACGAGAGGAAAACCATCATGAGCCACGAATTCTCGCTTACCAGCATTCCCGATCTCAACGGCCGTTACGACATCTACGGCGCGGTGCACAAGGGCCTGCGCAAGGCCGGCTGCGACCTGCTCGGACGCCTCGGCACGGCCGATTTCCAGAACGCTGAGGAGACGGGCTTCCTGATCGACGACCTTCGCAATTACCTGATGCTCGCCGCTTCCCACGTCAATCACGAGGATGAGCACATCCACATGGCGCTCGCCGACAAGGGCGTCTCGACCGTCACGCTGGACGAGCAGCACGACGACCACCGCACCGCCTTCCGCGAGCTGGAAGAACTGATCGCCGCCTGGGAAAAGGCCAGGCCGCTGCATAAGCCCGCCTGCGGCCGCAAGCTCTATCTTGCCTTCGCCGCCTATATCGCCGATGACCTCGCGCATATGCACGAGGAGGAGACGGTGACCGGCCCTCTGTTGTGGCGCAACTTCACCTACAACGAAATCCTCGGTATCGAGATGCGCATCATCGCCTCCCTGCCGCCGGAAAAGAGCATGGCCTTCATGCGCATCATGGTCCCGGCGATCAATCCGGTGGAGCGCGCGGCACTCTTGGGCGCCATGAAAAAGGACGCGCCGCCGGCAATCTTCCAGGCGGTCATCGACCTCGCCGTTCGTCCGGGCCTATCGGCCAGCGACTTCGCCCAGCTTGCCGACGCGCTGAAGCTGGCGGCCTGAGAAGGCTGCTGCGGACGGAGGATCGAGGGACGGACATTGTTTTCGCCAATGGCTCGACGTTGCAGGTCGATGGCATGGCCGGGACAGATGCGCCGGGCTATGGCGGCTTCAACGATAGTGTAAACAATCACTATTTGAAGACGCTTGGTTCGGCGATCCTGATTGCTTTGATCGGAACCGGGATCGACATGTCGGTTCCGCAAAGCTCAACCCTTTCGACCCAGGACACGGCATCTGATGCTGCCCGCCGAAATTTTGCGGAGACTTTTGGTAGGGTCACCGAACGCGCGATCGACAGAAATCTCGATGTCCAGCCGACATTGGAAATCCGACCTGGCTATAGATTTAACGTCTTGGTCGATCAGGACATCATTTTCCCGGGCGTCTATCACAATTGAGCTAAAAGGGATTGCGCAATTCTCACCGCGATTTGGAACCGAAGGGAAAACAATGCATCGGCTGCATTGATCACAGCGAACCTTCGCCTGAAAAGTTCACTGCGCTTGAGGAAAATAGCCGCTTGAAATTGCTCCTGACAAGAGGTCTGCGCCAGCAGAATTTGTAGCGACGACAAAATGCTTGAACGGTTTGTTATCATGTGAGCCGACCCACTGATCTCAAACTGGTTCGGTCCATCGACCGTTCGATTTTGATCAATGAAGTGCGGTCAATCCGGTACCCAGTAACTGAGTCCGACCTCGCTGGGGGCAGCAGGACATCATTTCGCTCGGCAATATCGAGACTGGTCAAAGCTTGTTCTTCCCTGTCACCGTCCGCGTGGACACCGACGTCATCGCTGTCGATGGACCTCGGCACTGCGAGGACTATCAAGGTCAAGACCGGGAGGTCGTGGATGCTTGAATATCTGTTCTCTCAAATTACAAAGATCAGGGGCAATGCACGAAGATGAGGAACTATAGTTCGCGGATGTGGTTGAACCAGTCCGACTTATGTTGGATCTCGGAACCGGACGCCCACACCACCACCGTTCTGGGGGATAAATTCTATTCCGACGTTTTCAAACGCTTGTTTGATGCGCAGAAGTGTACCCTCGCGCAGCTCCTCACCCCTTTCTAAGCGACTAATCGTATGCGTGGACACGTCAGCGGCCCTCGCAAGATCACGCACACCCCAATCGAGCGCGATACGCGCCATCTTGCATTGAACTGCATTCATATCGCAACACTGTAGCGTTTTTAGTTGCCCGCATTGAGCGGATGTTGTAGTTTCGGACGAAATCGGTCGGATTGCGTGTTCGAGCACGCTATCCGACCTAACCACAACCAAGCTGTTCGGAGCTCGGATCATGGCTGATTCTGAGAATAGCAGAACTGTGCCCGCAATCATCCATAGAAACCTTCTGCCTGTGGCCGAACAGGTTTTGCTCGGGTTAGCTGCAGAGCAGGAGGCGGCAGGGGGCGGGGACATCGACGCTGCTCTCGCCACATGGAATGACTGGATTGCCGCCCATCGCGAGTTCGCCCGGCTGTGCCTCGTGCAACAACGGCTCGAAACGCAAGTGCTCAGCCTCGTCAGCAGCCCGTTTGTGGAAATCCACCTTCCGTCCCGCGCGAAACCGCTGATTGCCACGACGGAAGAAGAAATCGAATGCTGGCTGGAGGGTGATGCGTTCGCCGATGCACGCGACCGCGCCAAGCGGGATCTCGCCGAACGTCGCGAAAACTGGGACACCATTGACGAATTTGTCGGCTATAGCGGTGCCAAGACCGCCGAGACCATTTCTTTCGATCACGAAAGCCGGCTTGTGGCCGCGCTCTGGGCGATGCCCGCCCATACCCTGCCGGCGGTTGCGGGCAAACTGCACGCAATCATCATGCATGGGGCGCCGAAGCTCGACACCGAGGATTTTCCGTGGCCGCAGGTCCGCTCGGTTCTCATCGATCTGCTCGGCATGTGCCAACCATTAGCTACTCGGGCTGTCGGTCCCTGATCAGGTCGAAGACGGTCACGCCAAGCGCCGTCGCGAGCTTGTCAAGCGTGGGGATGTCGGTGAACTTCAACCCCTGATGCAGAGGTCGTCCCAGTATTCGGCGATGTAGGCCAGAGCCTCGTCAAGCGGCGATTTGGCAGCGACGCGGGCACGATGATGAGTGAGCCAGCTTCGCATGTCGGCTATCACCGGCGCTGATCGCCCCCGCCTTCCATCCGGGCCCTTATCCAGGGCGAGGCCGCGCAATTCCGCTTCGATTTGGTAAAGCTGACCGATCCGCTTCACGCTGTCTTCGGCAACAGGCGTCGGTCCGGTGCGGGTGATCTCGACCAGATTACGCCGTTAGCGGTGTTTTGCTCGCACATTGACCAAGCGCGATACGCCGTTCCGGAAATCACTGCTAGACATTGATGGCAAGAATGCGCCGCCAGCGGGCACGCGCTCCAACATCGGCGAGTCTAGACAGCCTTTCAGTTATCGCACGAGCCGATATTCCTGCATCAAATGAAGCAGAGCTTCGGCACGTGCGGCAAGTTCGGCAGGAAGATCCAATCGAACTTGTAAAACGTCTGTTCCTTGGTCGATACCAAGCCAAGCGGTGATCGGGACCGGCCCAGAAAAAACAGCCGACGCCCAGCGCTCCGGAGTGCAGTCAGTATTCGATCCTTCGATGTCATCACGCAGTATTTTGAGCAAGCCTTCATCGAAACGCTCACCCGACATCTGTTGAATCTCGTCCAAATTCGCGAGCCATATCCAATTTGCAATTCTCACCATTTCTGTAGGCCTATTTTCTCCAATGAGCCTTCTGTTATATCCGGCGCAGTCGTCCAACTATAGCGGCGGCCCGCTGGCACCTTGCGCCAGCCTTAGCGATATCGCGCGAACAGGTCTCTCTGAGCTTGATTGATCGCACTGTCATCCCAATCGATCTCACGCTTAGACAAGGGAATTATTCGCCGCGTAAGCTCGTTGTCAAAGAAGAGCGTGCCATGGATTCCCATTGCGTCTCGCTTGAGAATGGGGCGTTCCCAGAGGGGCGCTAAAAATCGGCCTGCCTCATCATCTCCGATCCGTTGAATCAAATCTTCGATCAGTTCCATGTCTTGATCGTTCGGAAAGATGACGGAGTATTCGTCATCCGTGGCTTGGAACACGCTGAAGGTGGCGTTTCGAGCGCCGTCTAAAATCAAGATGTTTTTCATTGAGCATACTTTGACAGCAACCACCCACGGCAGCAATGGGGCGTGTGGAACTCGCGGTTTAGCCGGTTCGCCCTGTCGAGCTATTCCACGGCAGTAGACCTTCAATGTGGCTCTGCTTGTGACCGTTGACGATGGCGGCGAGCGTGTCGGTCAGATACGCAAGCGGATCGATAGCATTGAGTTTGCAGGTTTCGATGAGCGACGCGATAGTCGCCCAGTTCTCTGCTCCGGCATCATGTCCGGCGAAAAGAGCATTCTTGCGGTTCAGCGCAATGCCCCGTTCATTCTGCCCATGTCGGGGATGACGTCGAGGTCTATTACCGCTGGCATCCGTATTTCGGCCAGAGAGTTTCTATTTGCCGTGTCGAAGAACGAGCGACAGGCCGGTTTCTAAAGGTTTTGGTGCCGACAGGTGTCGTCATCGCGATCTCAGGGTGGATGATTGATCCTGTGGTGTGCGGCGGCATGACCATGGGAACGCCACGCGTCGATCTTGCGGCGCTAGTCGAATTGAACAGGCTGGTCTCTGGCGGCACCATAGCGGCACTCTTCCGAAGTGGACGTAGAATCACTCAGGAGGACCATGATGAGATCCCGCGATACGCTGGTGCCGGCGTCGGGCCGGCAGCTCGACCTGATATTCAAAACCCGGACGCTCGACGGACTGAGCGACAAGGATCGCAAGAAGGCGGTATCAACTCTGGCTTGCCTGCTGATGCAGGCGGCCGGTCTGGTCGTCGAGGAGCTAAACGATGACCAGCACTGATTTGATACCGACGGCGCTTCTCGCTCGTAAGGCCGTTGTGTATGTACGGCAGTCCTCGCAATCGCAGGTCATGACCAATCTTGAAAGCCAGCGACGGCAGTATGATCTTGCTGACGTTGCGCGACACCACGGCTTCAGTGACATCGAGACCATCGACGACGACCTCGGGCGCTCTGCCAGCGGAACGGTCGCCCGCCCCGGCTTCGATCGTCTCGTTGCGCTGCTGTGTGCCGGCAAGGTTGGTGCCGTCCTATGCTTCGATGCATCACGGCTCGCACGCAACGGACGTGATTGGCATCATCTGCTCGAACTTTGCGGCCTTGTTGAAGCCCGCGTCATAGACCACGACGGTGTCTACAATCCATGCCGCCCCAACGACCGTCTGCTATTAGGCATGAAGGGCAGTATTAGCGAGTTTGAATTGGGCGTGCTGAGAGCCCGCATGCTTGATGCCGCCAGATCAAAAGCGCGCCGTGGCGAATTGCGGCTTTCCGTTCCGTTCGGCTACATTTGGCATCGTGAGGCCGGGCTTGGGCTGGACCCCGATCTGCGTCTGCAAGACGTGATCCGATCCATATTCGCCCGCTTCCATGAGCTCGGAAGTGCGCGTCAGGTGCTGCTGTCGATGACGAAAGATCAGGTTCACTTCCCGCGTCCGTCGGATGAAGGGCGCATGACCAACTTCGTATGGAAGCCAGTACGTTATCGCAATGTGATCGGCATCCTCAAAAACCCTTTCTACGCGGGTGTCTACGTCTATGGAAAGAGCGAGAAGCGGACTGCCATCGTCGATGGACGGGCTCGGCGCAGTTACGGGCACGGCAAGCCCGTCGGCACTTGGGAGGTGATGATCCGGGACCATCACGAAGGTTATATTAGTTGGGACGAATACGAGCGCAACCAGCAGCAATTGGCGCTCAATAACTATGGCCGCTCGGGCGGGACTAAATCGGGTCGCGGCGGCAAAGCGCTTTTATCAGGTCTCCTAACCTGCGGACGGTGTGGGCGGAGGCTGAGTGTTGCCTATACGGGCAATCCACACAGTCCTGTCTATCGCTGCGACAAGCAGAATCTAATGATGGGCTTGGGCCGGTGCATGACGTTCGGTGGCCCGAAGGTTGATGCGGCGGTTGCGCGCGAGTTGTTGCGCGCGGTAGAACCGTTAGCGATCGAAGCGACCTTTGAAGCAGAGCGGATGCACCGGGAGCGGCAAGAAGACCAGCGGCACCTTCACGACCTGGAGTTACAACAGGCTCGCTACGAGGCCAGCCTGGCTGAACGTCGCTATGCGGCATGCGATCCCGACAACCGTCTCATTGTCGCGCAGCTTGAGAAGAATTGGGAAACTGCATTACGCCGCGTACGTGATCTGGAAGTGCGCAAGCCCGCCGAAAGTCCTTCGACCATAGAGGTCGATCCTGGCACCTTCGCGAACTTGGCCGACAATCTCTTGGCGGCCTGGGAGTCGCCCGATGTGACCATGCGGGTGCGCCAGCAATTGCTTCGTACCTTGATTGCCGACATTGTTGTTGATGTCGACGATGCCGTGCGTGACGTGGTGCTGACGATTCACTGGAAAGGCGGCAAGCACTCGGAGTTGAAGGTTCGCAAACCTCGGACTGGCGAACACGGCTGTGCCACCACGGACGATGCGCTGGCGGTGATGCGCAGCATGGCTGGTCGCTGGTCAGACGAACATATCGCCGCGTCGCTCAATCGAATGGGAATGCCCACAGGGCAAGGAAAAACCTGGACCGCACACCGCGTCGCTTCCGTAAGGCGGGTGCGTGCGATCCACGCGTATAAATCAGCCGACAAGGACGGCGAATGGCTGACCATGACAGAGGCTGCGGCGGCCTTGGGTGTAACCAATCATCGGATACGCCATCTGATTAAGACGAAGGTGTTGTCCGCCGAACAGGTGGTTCGCGGTGCGCCGTATCAAATCAGGGCCAGCGACCTGACTTCGGCGATGGTTCAAGCCGCGATAACCCGAAAGGGCCGCCCGTGTCGCATTGCTGACGCGGATACGCTTCCAATGTTTCCAGACACTTAGAGAAGGAGTGCACAATGACTCAGGTCCGGCTATCGGCCGGATCGTTCTCTCGACACTGTTGTTGTCGATCTCGATGCGACCGTCCGTGAGAAAGACGCAGAGCCCATCCCAGTATTTGGCGACATAGGCAAGAGCTTCTCCGAGCGGCGACTTGCCAGCGACGCGGGCACGATGATGCGTGAGCCAAGTCCGGATGTCTGCGATCAATGGGGCTGACCGTGCCTTCCTCCCGGCGAGGCGAGCGTCGGCGTCGACACCGCGCAGCTCTGCTTCGATGCGGTAGAGTTCGCCGATCCGCTTCACGCCTTCCTCTGCAATTGGTGTCGAGCCGGTGCGAGTGATCTCGACCAGCTTTCGCCGCGCGTGCGCCCAACAGTAGGCGAGTTTGATGTCGGGACCGACACGATCCGCTGCGATCAGCCGATTATATCCTGCGTAGCCGTCGACCTGAAGGACGCCCGTAAACCCTTGCAGTATCCGTTCGGCATGTTGCCCGCCACGCCCTGGAGCGTAGGTAAAGGCTACGCCGGGTGGAGCACCTCCGCTCCACGGTCGGTCATCGCGGGCCAGCGCCCAGAAGTATCCAGTTTTGGTTTTGCGGGAACCGGGATCGAGGACTGGCGCACGGGTCTCGTCCATGAACAGCTTGGTGGACCGCTTCAGGTCGGCGATCAGAGCGTCGAAGACCGGACGAAGTTCGAATGCCGCTCGGCCGACCCAGTCGGCCAGCGTCGAACGGTCAAGATCAACGCCCTGGCGGCTCATGATCTGGGCCTGTCGGTAAAGAGGCAGGTGATCGGCATATTTGGAGACCAGCACATGCGCGATGGTCGCCTCTGTCGGCAATCCGGCCTGGATCAATCGTGCAGGCGCTGGAGCCTGGGCAACGCCGTCGGTGCAAGCGCGGCAGGCATATTTGGGACGACGCGTGACGATGACGCGGAATTGCGCCGGAATGACATCCAGCCGCTCGGATACGTCCTCGCCGATGCGATGCAAGTCTCCGCCGCAAGTGCAGATCAGACTTTCCGGTTCGATGATCTGTTCGATACGGGGAAGATGGGTGGGAAGAGAGCCACGATTGGCGGCACGGAGTTTAGGCTGCGGCTTCCCCGAAGGGCTATCGGCTTCATCTTCGGCATGAATGGAGGCAATGGCCGTTTCCAGGTCTTCCAGCGCAAGATCGAATTGCTTAGGATCGGCCTTCTCGGATTTGCGGCCGAAGGCGGCCTGCTTGAAAGCTGCGACCAGCTTCTCCAGTCGCTCGATCCGTTCATCCTTGCGAACTTCACGCGCTTGCGCCGCGATCAGCATGGCCTTCAGCGCAGCAATGTCGTCTGGAAGATCGGCGGCATCCAACATGCCCGAAGTCTATCAAACCCCGTCAGGCTTTGCCGGAACAATCCGCTGCCCGAGTCATCGTGCCGCATCTATTCGATGGCGTCCGGCGGTCTCGCCTCTACGGAACGGACGCGACGCCAGTCAAGGCCCGCAAACAACGCTTCGAATTGGGCATGGCCCAGCGTCATCAGGCCGTCCTTGATGCCCGGCCAGGTGAAGGTGTGCTCCTCCAGCCGCTTGTAGGCCATCACCAGTCCGCTGCCATCCCAGTAAATCAACTTCAGCCGATCAGCTCTCCGCGATCGGAACACGAAGACCGTCCCTGTGAACGGGTCCTTGTGCAGTTCGTTCTTGACCAGCGCCGCCAGGCCATCATGGCCCTTACGGAAATCTACCGGCTTTGTCGCCACCATGATCCGGACGCGGTTCGATGGAAAGATCATGCCGGAACAGCGCAGGCACGCGCGACAGCGGCGATGCGGGCGGCAGACGCACCTTCTTCCAGCCGAATGGTGACGGACCCGACGATGATCTCGGGACGGCTGGCTTTCTTGACGGGCGGTTCCGCAACGGGTGGATCGACGATTACCGCTGCAAATTCTACCGCATCCTCGGGCGCAGGCAGAACCAGCTTGCCCTGCCGCGCCATCGTTCGCCAGGTGGACAGGTGGTTCGGCTTCAGGCCATGTCGCTCTGCGACTTCATTTACCAGCGCTCCGGGCCGAAGACTCTCCGAAACGATCTGCGCTTTCACCTCGTCCGGCCAGTGCCGGTGAACCTCACGTCCAGACTTCCTGGTCGTGAGAACCTCCAATGTACTCTCCATGGAGAAACTCCCGTTGCTCGTCCATGGATAGGCGATCACAGATCAGGGCGACGAGGACAACGTGGGAATGGAACACCGGTTACATTACGCCGTGCGTGTGCACAGCAATAGGCAAGTCGAATGTCGAGACCGATACGGTCAGGCCCAATCAGCCGATTATATCCGGCAGAGCCCTCCACCCCATAAAGGCTCCCTAAGATCACCTAACGGCTTCCATCTCCGAAGAATCTGGCTGGTGTAATCATATAGCTGAAAGGCAATTCACTATGGGGCCGTGAGAACCCTGGAGGATCACGTGGGAAAATCTTTCCTGGCGCTACAGCAGTATTGAGCCACGGAAGCCGTTCTCGGAGTTTATTTGTGATGCGCTCCGTTGTAATTTCTAAATCAAGGCCCGCGAGTTTAACCCCCGCAAAGTATCGCCCGATCTCCCCTGGCTGAATCTCATATATCGTCTTTGGATCGTTCTCGATCTTGAACGATACGAATGCTGGCAGTCTGTTTGTTTTATACAATCTGAATGGACGCCGCCCGCTTGCATCGCGCAATGTAGCAAAGTCTGCTTGGGTTAAGGAACCAATGCTGCTGCTTATACCCAAGGTCGTTAGTAATCCATCCTCGTAAACTTGAGTGAGGCTGTTGTTGGGATCATGCTGAATTGGCAAGATGAAGACTGTGCCCTTCCCTCCGAGATCGAAAATCAACGCTTCGCCATAAAGGCGCGTCGTACCGCCATTTCCGATTAAGCTGTGCGTCACCTTCGAATAGGTGACTTCCATCACAGACGAACTTTCGACCGGCCGCCCATCGACCGTCGCGGAAGCAATGACCTTGAAACGAACAGTTGCACTCTCTCCCTGACATCCCGCGAGTGGAAGCGTAGCCAATGAGGCAAGGAAGGTCCTTCGATTATACAGCATTAATCCCACAGAGCGCTCCCCAGATAGAAGCGCAACCATTACGTGATTTCCGTAACAGATCATTTAACGCCATTAGATGTCGACGCCGACTACAACGTGGGAGCGGAACAGCGGTTACCCTCCACCTGCAGAACGCCCCAGAAGCCTCGCAATATTCGTTCGGCATGCTGGCCCCCCCGACCGGGAGCATATGTGGGCGAACCTTTCCAAGGATAATATCGAAACGCGGACTGCAACTTTGCCGGCAGGAGAACTCGCCACGATCAAACGCCGGATCGCTACGATGCGCCCCAAATAACCGAGCAAGCCAGTGAGCTAGTAAACTTGCTCTTTGAGTCAATCTTGAAATGGGGCGGAGACTTGTTACAGCAGGAAATTGCCGTCGAAACGATGGTGGAACTGCTGAAAGAGCACCAGCGCGAGCAATTGGCCAATGTTCGCCGGTTGTCATGTGAGAGTACTGTTTTGCCGTAAATCTATTCGAGGTTTTGGTTTCGACAGCCCATCGCCAAGATCACCTCGATTTAGCGGCGCCGCGCTCATTCTGGCGTATTATAGGACATGACGAGGTTGAGTCCGCCAGTATTGAGAAGGCCCCAGTAAGATCCATTCACATGTCGCAAACGGTCCGGCTTGAAGGGAATTGGATTTCCGTTTGGCCAAGTACGCTCCAGTGTCGATCGGAAGATGTCGGCCCAGAAATCGACGCTGAGAAATGCGTGATAAACCCCCGTATACACCAACGAAGCGTTGTCCGTCTGAAAGGCGTCAGCAACGTGCGGAAGGTAGCGGAATCGTTCCGGGATGAACCTGGTTACAGGCAGTCCGAAGAACGCCGCTTCATCAAGGGTTCCCGAACTCAGACCAACAACGCGCTGGAGGTACTCGTCACATAGAAGCTCGTACATATCGATATCGCTGTCGACGAGAGGGATGCCATGATGTTCGAGGAACGCGGCCAGCGACGGACTTGGGTGAGGCGAGAAGGGGTGAGGGCGAAAGGCGATGGAACCGATCTTGGCGAGTTCCGCTATTTTGTCTTCATGATCAAGCAAGGTGGCGATCCGTCCGTCATGGATCAATGACGCGTCGAATGGGGTCTGACCGACAATCAGCGTCTCGCAGGATGGCCTCTTTTTGTTGAAAGCGCTGCGCCGGATCGCAGCCGCCTTGTGGAGTCCGACATGGAAATCGACTTCCTGGCCGGATAGGGCGTATGACGCGATTGCCGCCGATATTTCGCTGCGGTTCGATGAAAATCCAAAGAATATATCGTCGAGAAACCGCAATGGATGCCATCGTACGTCGACAAAGGGTATGTTCAGGCGGTTGAGAATTTTCTGCAGCAACGGGGCTATCTCGAAACCTACCACCAATGAATTTTCGACGTGGGGCAGGAACAAGGCACAAATCGCGTCGGTCGGATCGGCCGCGAAGATTCTTGCCCAATTCGCAGCGTTCGCGTCCAGACCAAAGGCGCTATAGACCGCATCGCCGTCGAATGGTGATGTGTCGTCCCATTCCAATATGGTAACCGGCAGGCGGGTTGCCGCCGATATCTGTGGCGTCATCATCGCAGCGAAGAAATTTGTGTTCGTTGCGAATCCCTTCCGTGATGTTTTTTCACCTGTGACGCGTAGCAGGTCCGAGGTTATGACAATACGTTCGGGTTGCATACAGCTGTAATCCCCTTTGAAACACTAGATCCCCTTCTCGGTCCCGCAAGGCGGGCGGGCGAGATCAGTGACGAAGCTATCAATGCTCGATTATGGTATCGCTACGCAAATGTTCACGGAGTGAATCGTTTGTCCATTCACATTAGGTCCGCTGTGCGATTCTGGAAGTGCCAGCTTTAATCTGCTGTGGTCCGACCGACGCCGGGCCGAATTTGCTAATCGCGGACTAGACTGTTCGAGTTGAGACGATATTCACGTATCAAGATCACCCCACTACCATTGAAGAAAACAGCTTGGTTCAGCCAAAATTGATCGGGGGCTTTTTGCGCCAGCAGTCCTTTTGAAAGCAATTCCTTAAGGCCATCCTGAAAGTGCGCCGTGTTGGTCTCGCCCTTTTTGTCGTCAGGCTGCTCCTGAGAAAGCAGGAGGGCGACGCTGTCACAATGCCTGTCCGTCATTTTTGCTTTCAGGTATTCTAACAGGACGGTTTGAAACACCTTAGAGCCGGCGCTGCTTAGGTCGAACGCGGCACAAACGCCGTCCGTCAGTGCTTTTGTAAACTGCTCAACCCCAACGCTTTCAATGACATGAATTACGCCGGCGCCCACTTCTCCCGCGTTTGGATCCATCAATTCGCGAGGGGTAGTGCGAGTCTTGACCACTTTCTGATTGATCTGAACTTCCTTGCGCCTGAAAGGAAGGGGTTGGTCGCGTGAAATGTGCCCTGGGGGTGCAATTCGTTTACAACAGACATTGTCCATCCTTGGAAAATTGACCAAACTTAACTACCAAGAGCTGCTTAATATACGGTCCTAGGAAAAATGTAAGCCGCATTTCGCCGCCGCAGGCACGGTGTCATCAACCTTGACGAGAGTAAGCGCCACTTTCAATCAAGAAAAAGGAGTAAAGCATGCAGAGCTACCGTCATGGCCAGGTGCATAGGCGAAGAATTTGTTGCACGTCAGCAACTTGAGGCGGCGTTGACGAAGAAAATTTTGCCTCCGCGCTGGCAAAATACAACTTGAAGTTCTTTGAGAAGCCAGCGAGCATGCCAATCATTATTGCCACTCTAAACTCGAGCTTTAAGCCCGCAGGATAGCCATCAATTGCTGGCGGCGAACGGGCTTATTCAGAATCGCATCTAACGGCGCTAGCTTATGGTCTGACTGACCTTGCCCCTTTGACGCAGCTCCGAAACGGGTGTGCGTCGACTTATCCAGCTGCTCTTCAGCGGGAACATCTCGAAACGAACATCGAGCGCCCCATAATTTGCCGCCGAACTCGGTTCAGACGCATCACCTGTTTCCGCATCCCTGGCGTCATCGGCCGCAGACGTTGTTACTGGAGCGAAGGACAGGAGATCACACCGAGGTCACGATTAACTGCACCCGGTATCGCCCCTAGGAGCACCGTGATCTCCAGCCGTTGTTCAATTCCTCGAACTACGGAGTCGCTCCAGCTAGTTGGAGTGGATTACAACTTGAAGCCAGCAGACGTGGCATCGTTGTAGAACATCTTCACTGTATCCAGCGAATATTCATCAAGGTCGTAACCGACAAGCGACAGTTTCTTCAGGATATCGTTGGTCACGGTGATGACGTGACAGCCGATCTGATCTGCCTGGAAGATGTTGAGAAGTTCGCGTGGGCTTGCCCAAATCAATTCGGCGGCGGGAGCCACCTTCAACATTTCGACTGCAGCCGCCATCAACGGCACCGGATCGCGGCCCGTGTCGGCGATACGTCCGGCAAAGACGGATACATAACTTGCAACATTCGGATCGAGCGAGGCAACGACATCACGAACCTGGCTGAGCGTCATAATCGCTGTCACGTTCAGCTTCACCTTTTTGGCCGCCAGCTTCTTGATCAGCGCATAGGCAGTTTCCTGCTTGGTGTTGGTTACGGGGATTTTGACGTAGACATTGTCGCCCCAGCTGGCAATTTCCAAAGCCTGCGCTTCCATCTCCGCGAAATCGTCTGAGAAGACCTCGAACGAAAGAGGCTTGTCGGCAATCGTTGTCAGGATATCCTTGCAGAATGCGCGATAATCGGTGATGCCCGCCTTCTTCATCAGCGTTGGGTTGGTGGTCAAGCCCTTGACGAATGGCTTAGCATACATTTCAAGCATGCCGGCTTTATCAGCGCCGTCAGCAAAAATCTTGACGTTTAGCTCTTCCACTTTGGTCATTGCACTTTCTCCAGAATGTAATCCGCAGCTTTGCCGAGCGAAGTTGCGCGGTGGTCTACTGCTTCAGGTTGTTTTTCGCTGTAGCCATAGTCGATGAAGATCGTTTTGCAGCCGGCATTTTGTCCCGCTTCGACATCGCGCCAACGATCGCCGATCATGAAGGAGCGAGTCATGTCGATGTCGTGCAGTGCCGCAGCCGCGAGAAGCGATCCGGGACGTGGTTTGCGACAATCACAGCCATCACCGCTGTCGTGATAGCAGGTCCGGAACTCGTCAATCGGTAGGGAGGCGCTGAGGTAATTGTTGATCGCCTCCACTGCCTCCCTGGTCGTTGTGCCTCGAGCAACATCTGGCTGGTTCGTAATCACGATTAGCAGGTAGCCATGCTCCTTGAGCCTGGCCAACGCTTCGGCGACATCCGGCAGAATTTCGGTCTCCTCGACGGTCGACGGCGGATAGGGCTTGCCCTCGCGCACCATAGCGCGGTTTATCACACCGTCCCGATCCAGGAAGACTGCCTTGGCCATTTAGCGTACCGCCGATTCCCACTTCGTGTCATTAGCTTTCAGCTTCGGATGTGATACCAGCAAATGCCAGACAACCGCCTGGAACGCTTCCGAGTGAGGCGTGATCGTTTCCGTATTGACCGTCGGCACGACGACGCACACATCGGCGACCTTAGCCGTATAGCCACCGTCGCGCCCGACAACGCCGGTGATCTTTGCGCCAACATCTTTTGCCAGCTTCAGAGCCTCGACCAGATTGGGGCTAATGTTCTTTTCGAGATTGCCACCACCCACCGAAAGGATGAACAGGACATCCTTGGAATTCAGCTTGCTGATCTTCAACCATTCGGCAAAGATTGTGGACCAACCCTCATCGTTGGTGCGCGCCGTCAGCTCCGAGACATTGTCAGTCGGAGCATAGCTCTCGATGCCGACGATCTTACGAAAATCATTGACGGCATGGGATGCATTTCCAGCACTACCGCCAACGCCCAGGAAGAAGATTCGACCACCCTCTGCTTTTACGGTCGCCAGCAGGTCGGCCATCCCCTCAATCGCGCTGATGTCCAGCTTCTGGATGATTTCTGCAGCTTCTTTCAGGTGTTGCTCAGCGTAGCTCATTGTTTCCGGTTCTCCCTAAAATAGGTTTCTGCTTCCTGTAGACCGCTATGGGATCCGATTTCATAAAACCGCTCACTGACTTCATAACCAGCCAATTGGCCGCGCACCGACAGAGCGTGATAGAGGTCGGCGATATCGAAGACCTCTCCCGGTTCATATGTCTCTAGTGCACTCGCTTGCAGTATCCCCAAGCCATAGTCGATATACTTCATATCGGGACTTGGCTCGCGCTTGTTGTATTCGATCAGCTGTCCGTCGCGAAACAGGACGTTGCTTTTGTCCCACCGATCGCCATTCTCGAGCACCGTCATCAGCCCCGGTTTGCGCGTCGCATGAAAGGCCGCCTCTACCTTCGAGAAGTCAATCGGCAGGAAAGAGTCGCCATAGAGGATAAAGAAACTGTCTGCCAACATGGGCAGTGCCTGTCTTACCGCCCCGCCCGTACCAAGCAGGCGTGGGCCGTCCGGAGAGTATTTTACATTAAGCCCGAATGATGCGCCGTCGCCCACCAGATCTTCGATCATCTCGCCAAGGTAACCAACGCAGAGCACGACGTCGGTCAAATTTTGTTCCCGAAGATAACGCAGCTGGTGGAAAATGAAGGGCTCGCCCGCGACTTCCACCAGCGACTTCGGAATCTTTTCGGTGATCGGACGCAAACGTGTCGCCAGGCCACCCGCCAGTATGCAGACGCCCAACGTCATGAAGCCAAAACCACTTTGGTGCCCTCGAAGTCAAACCGGAATCTGACTTCTTCCAGCCCGGCGGCGGCCATTGTATGGCGAAGCTTATTGCGATCCTTGGCAAGGAACATCAAGAAACCTCCTCCACCAGCGCCAACGAGCTTGCCACCGACGGCACCATTCTTCATTCCAAGTTCGTACCACTCGTCGATCTTGGGATTGCTCATTCCACCGGAGCGGCGCTTTTTATGCTCCCAGTGCTCGTGCATGAGTTCGCCGAAAAGGGTGGTGTTGCCATCGATCAATGCATCGCGGCTGCGATAGCCGAGGTCTTTTACATAATGCAGGTTCTTCAGCATGTCGGAGTCTTGCTGCTGAGATTTGACCTGCTGGTCCTTGAGGATCCCGCTGGCACTGCGAGAAAAGCCAGTGAAAAACAATAAAAGATTGTCTTCCAGATCGAACATCGTATCCATCGACAGACCAAGCGGCTGGGCCGATACTTTGTCGTCCTTGTGGAAGGTGAAACAGGTCACGCCACCAATGGCAGCGATATATTGGTCCTGCTTGCCGATCGGCTCGCCCAGACGATCGATTTCGATGTGGCATGCGAGTTCGGCAAGCTCTTCTTGGTGAAGATGACGCCGACGATGCGTGTAGAGAGCCTTAAGAAGTGCCGTGGTGAAGCTTCCCGAGGAACCCAAACCTGTGCCCGCTGGAATATCGGCAAGGGTCGTAATTTCCACTTGCGGCGTATTGAACCCGAGCATCTGGAGGGACTCCCGGATAATCGGATGTTTTACGTCCAGTATCTTATCAACGTGTTCCAGGTGGGAATATTTGAGGTAGATGCCTTCCGTGAAAGGGCGCATCACTGTGACATACACGTATTTGTCGATCGCAGCAGAGACAAGAAAGCCTTCATGATCCCGATAGTAGGAAGGCAGATCGGTACCGCCGCCCCCCAAGGTGATGCGCAACGGACTACGCGCGATGATCATAGCCAGACTCCTGATAGATCTTTTCGATAATCCTCAACGACTCATAGGCATCAGCGAGCCCTGCAGCGCTCGGGCGATCGAGCTTGATGTCGTCATAAAACTCTTCCAATTCGACCGACCACGAATTGTCGGCCATCGGATATTCCCATGATGTCGTTTCAGGCGGGCCCATTTCGGGGAGCATGTGATAGTGGGTCAGTCGCTCTACACCATAGCTGCCGCCGAGCCCGGAAATCTCCAACTTGCCTATCTTTCCGTAGATCTCCATGGAGAACATGTTTTTCCACTCCGTGCAGGAGACATGGAGGAAAGCCGCTTGCTTCTTTTCGGTCTTGAGAAGCATGAACCCGTTATCGTCGACCGGCATGTGCCAGTAATAGGTATTCGCGAAGCCGGAGACATCGACGAATTCGCCGAGGAACCAGCGCGACAGATCTATGAGATGAGGTCCTTGGTCGATGAGCTCGCCGCCGCCGGACAAGGCAGGATTTGATCGCCACTCTCTATCATAGCCGATGCGACCTCCGTGGCCGTAACGTGCGCGAATGAACATCAGCTCACCGAGAGCGCCGTCATCGATGATCTCCTTGGCTTTGCGCAAGGCGCGATGGTAGCGATGGTTGAAGCCCACGTGCACCTTTACGCCGGTTGCTTCAGCTGCCGCCATTACGGGTACAAGCTCGGCAGCAAAACGAGCCGCCGGCTTCTCCACAAGCACGTGCTTTCCGGCTTGCGCTGCCGCCAGTGTCAATTCTGCCAACGAGTCATGAAGTGTGGCAATGATGACAATATCTACGTCCGGCAAGCCCAGGACGTCCCGCCAATCGCTGAATGCGCGCGCGCCACGACTGGCAGCGAGCTTTTCGGCTCTGGGCAAATCCTTGTCTGCACATGCCACCAACCGTGCCCTGGCACCAAGCGCCCCCGCTCGTTTTTGGCCGATCAATCCGCAACCGACAATGGCTACGCCGAATACGTCATCTGTCATCAGAACGAAACAACCTTGTCCTGCCGAAGTTGAGGTGCAACCGATAGCCTCTTGACCGAGGCATCGGCAAGCTGTGATTCAAATATTGGCCCCTTTTCCAGCAAAAACTGCGGACTACGACGCTTATATCTAAGGTGAATGGAAGCCAAAGCAGCTTCGTCAGAGCTGTCTGCGTGCGAAACGTCGGCCGGTTTTTTGCCCCTGTCCACGGCATTACTTGTCGCCCCAGGTGAAGCCGCGATCTCGACCCGTAATCCGACGTAGCGTGTAGGCATCGGTCTTCGCGAGGTCGTCGCTATGCTCCGGCCAGTGCTCCCAATTGTCCCATACGGCGCTTATGAGCTTGCCGGTAATTCCGTCACTTGCGGTGGAAGCCAGAAAGAGAGCGAGTTCGGCGCCTCTCCCGATCGGGGCGCCGCCGCTTTCCTTTTGCTTCAATGCACGCTCATAAAACGCATGCCCCACATTCTCAGGCCCTGCGTCAAGCACCTCGTCAAGCATACGGGTATTGAGCGCGCCTGGCGCGATGCAGTTGACGTCAATTCCGAGCCCCCGGACCTCTTCCGCGAGCGTTTCGGCAAAACGCACGATTGCCGCCTTGGACGCTGCATAGGCGCTTATGCGGGGCAGGGGATTGGTCGCCCCCCCGCCTGAGAGCTGTATGATCTTGCCGTAACCCTGTTGCTTGAAATGCCCAAGGAGCTCGCGGCAAATCAGGACTGAGCCGAAAATATTGATCTCCATGGCCCGGACCCACTCGGACCAGTCGACGGTTTCGATCTCGCCCTTCGGACCATAGACGCCAGCGTTGTTTACCAAAATCTGGCAGCTTCCAAACTCCGACAGAGTGGCTTTTACCACTGCTTCGACGTCAGCCTGCTTTGACACGTCTGCGGATAAAGATGACACCCGCTGCTCAGGAGTTGCCGAAGCCTGGAGCTCTGTCTTCGCAATATCCAGCAGGTCGCTGTTTCTCGCACAAATCATGAGGTCAGCGCCGGCCGTGACGAACTTACGGGCAATCTCAAGTCCCAGGCCTTGATTGGCGCCGGTAATGATTGCGACGCGGCCTTTAAGCGGCTTTTCTTCCACTAGGAGATTCCTTCGGACTGCGGGCTACCTACAGCGATGTAAGTCAAACCCAATGCCTTTGCCTGTGCTTGCACAAACCGATTGGCGTCAATGACTGCGAGTTCTCGGCATTCAGGCATCGGCAGCGTTTCAACACGGTTTCGATACTCCGGCCACTCGGTTCCGATTACCAGAATCCGGGCGCCACGCGCTGCCTCAACCGCATCTTGATGGCGGTGAACCGATCCTGCCCACCGCTCCGGCAATTCGGTGGCTGCCGGGTCATGCACCTGGACTAGGGCGCCCTGAGCAACAAGCCAATCGCATAGCTCGACCGATTGCGATCGCCGCAGGGTACTTGTACCGGGTTTATAGGTGAGACCCCATACGGCGACCTTGACCCCTGACAAGGCTTTCACCAGATCGCCAATTTTTCGGCGTGTCCACGTCTTGTGCTCGTCATTGCTGACTTTCACGGAGGAAAGAAGCGGTGTCGCAAGGCCACCTTTGCCACCGCTTGCCTCGCGAAGGAATTCGATGTCACGCGCCAGCGTTCCTCCGGCAAATGGTCCGCCCGGCGACAAATAGGCCTTAGGACCGATGCGTGCCTCGGTCTTCAAGCCGCGCTCGACTTCCTTTGCGTCGGCACCGACCAACTCACAGATGGCCGCAATCTCATTCGCAAAGGTCACCGACGTTGCGAGAAACGCGTTGATAGCATGTTTTGTCATCTCGGCCGATTCAACCGACATCCACTCGAGCTTGTCGGTCACCGGTGACAAGAGCACCGCAAGGCGTTCTTTTGTGATCGCATCCCGCACGCCTATGACGATTCTGTCCGGGCTAAGGAAGACCTTTAATGCGCCGCCCAGACGCAAATTCTCGGGGCTGCACGCAAAGTGCAGGTCATCGCGCCCGATCGACCGGGAATATGCCTCCAACGCCGCGATGGAGGCAACGGGCATTTGCGACGAGATGAGCACAACAGCGCCAGTTTTAAGATAAGGCAAGCTCGCCTCGATCCTCGATGAAACGTATCGCACATCTGCGCGATCATCATCATCGACGGGCGTGTCGTAGGCGATCCAAAGAACATCGACGTCGGCCAATGCTGAGGTCGGATCGGTTGTGAAACCAAGCCTCCCGCTGGCCAAACCTGCCGCGAGAAGATCGTCAAGTCCCGGTTCCAGGAGCGGAGCCGCCCCTTTTTTCAGGCCCGCGATGACCTCCGAATTGTCGTCGAGGCCGACCACATCGTGCCCAACGCTGGCCAGGCACGCGGCAGTTACGGAACCAAGGTGCCAAAGCCCTTGTACGCAAACCTTCATCTTATGTCCTTGCGTTAAAGACCCATTCGTTTGCTCGAAGGTATTCAACCGTCTTCAAAACGCCGTCCCGGATTGAATACTTCGGCTTCCAGCCCAGCGATTGGATGCGCTTGGTATCAAGAAAAATGAATGGGTTGTCGCCGATCCAGCCGCGATCTCCGCCGCTATATTCCAAATTTGGGGACAGTCCCAATGTCTCACATATCCAGCCGATCGAGTCGTTGACTTCGCAATAGCCGTCGACACCCAAATTGAAGATGTTGACCTTCGCTTCAGCCTTTTCCATCGCCAGCAGGATCGCATCGATACAATCTTGAACGTAGAGGTAGGATTTACGCTGCTTGCCGTTGCCAAGCACCGGAAGACGCGTCGGATCTTTCTTCAGTTTCTCATAGAAGTCGTAAACATGGCCGTGTGTGTAGCGCTCGCCGAGAATGGACACGAAGCGGAAGATGCAGGCTTGGAAACCGAAGCCCTCGCAATAGGCCGAGATCAATCCTTCTCCGGCTGCCTTCGAGGCGCCATAGAGGGACGTTTGGATGGGGAAGGGACCGTCTTCCGGTGTCGGAATGACTGGCGCTTCCCCATAGACCGATCCGGTCGACGAGAAGGCGATCTTGCGAACGCCGTTGGCGCGCATTGCCTCCAGCACGTTATAGGTCGCGATGGTATTCTGCTCGAGATCTTTGCGCGGATGCTCCGTACCAAAGCGAACATCGGCATTGGCGGCCAAGTGAAAGACCGCGTCCGCGCCTTGAAAAGCGGTCTTCAAAAGGTCGAGATCGAGAATATCCATCTCGACAAGCCGGAAATTTGCATTTGCTAGCGCTCCTTCGAGGAAGCGGCGTTGGCCGGTCGAAAAATTATCGACGCCGATGACTGCATGTCCGTCACCGAGCAGACGATCGACCAGATTGCTTCCGATGAAGCCCGCGCAACCTGTCACCACAAATGTGCTAGCCAAAATTACCCCCTGCTATGCTGGAAAACCCACAGTTTGGTGACCCCATACCCCAGTCCCACTGTAACGGCAACCGCCAACGCCGCTCCGTAGTATGTTGACTGACCGCCAAGATCCACGACGAGATAGATTACCACCAGCGAAATTAGATAATTGAGGAACGCGACACAAAGGTAACGAAGCACTTCTCCTGACACCTGAGGGCTACGGCTTCTAAATGTGAAGAGTTTGTTTGCGAGGAAGTGGAAGGTAATGGCCAGCGGATATGATATACTGACGGCAAGAAAGTGGCCGAGATGCAGGACGTCGACGGTCAAAATGAGAAGACCGAAGTATAAAACCGCTGTTGACCCGCCGACAACCAAGTACTTTGCAAACTGAAGTAGTTCTGTGAGATGCGTTGGTGTCATGCCATAACCGATTGTTTCGGCCTAAAAGTAGCGCCAATACACAGGTTGCAGAATTTCATGTGGAGTGGGAGCGGAAAATAGGTCGACGAAACCATCGTGAAATGGGTCGCCAACTCTCCCAATATTTCATCCGGAAGGTTGATGTGCTCGCGCTCGATGAACCAGCGATAGGACTGCTTGTAGCGGTTCTCAAAGATACGCTGAGCGGAAATGCGTCGGGCGAGCGTATAGGCCAAACTCCCCTCGCACGGGATGACAATCGACAACGTTCCGTTGTCCTTGTCGCATAGCCGATACATCTCTTTTACGGCGTCCGGAAGATTTGGGAGATGCTCTAGGACATGGATCGCCAGCACGCGGTCGAAATGGCCATCTTCGAATCCCATGTGCTTTTGGCAATCGCCAACAACCGATTGAATTGAAGGAAACTTCCGATGGAGTTCCGCAACCATGTTCTCACGGATGTCGACTGCGACGTAGTTCTTCGTCTGCTCTTCGGTCAGCTTCTCATAGTTCATGTGCTCGCCGCTGCCAGCCCCAATCTCTAAGGTACGCTTGAAGTTAGGCGGCGCATGCTTGACAACATAGGTGTGATTGAATTCGTCGACGATGCCGTATTTCCGCGGAAGAACATCATGCCAGTATTTCATGAAGTCATCACTGATCGCCCGCTGTTCGGCTGTCAGCGGCGGGAACACCTTTGGCCACTTCGACTGGTTGCGGGTCTCATCGATCGGCATTTGCATCCTCTCCAAAGTTTACCTTGCGATCAAGTATATACATCGGTCGCCGCTTTGCCTCGTCATAGATTCTGCCGACATATTCTCCGATGAGGCCGAGGCCCAACAACTGCACACCGGAGAAAAAGGTGATAAGGATGACCGTGGTCGAAAGACCGGCGGTGAGATTTACACCGATGATCTTCTGGAGAACATACCAGGCACCAAGCAGAAAGCTGAATGCGGCAAGGATGAAGCCGGCGATCGACATCATGAATAGCGGACGCGAGGAGAAGCTGACCAGTCCGTTCAGACCAATCTTAAACGATCCAGTTAGGCGATTATAATTCCCTTTCCCAGCAAATCGTTCGTCGCGATCATATTCGATAAAGCCCTGCCTAAAGCCAACATACGCCACCAGCCCTCGGAGAAAACCGTGTGTTTCGTTGAGCCGCCGCAGTTCTTCGATCACCCGCCGCGTCATGATCCTGAAGTCGCCGGTGTTGCGCGGGATTTTGACGTCGCTTAGCTTGTTGATGACTGTATAGCCGAAGTGCGAAATCACACGCTTGAACCAAGTCTCGCCACGTCGGCTGCGGCGTGTGGCATACACAACCTGGAAGCCTTCCGCGAGTTTGGCATAGAGCTGTTCGATGAGTTCCGGCTGATCTTGAAGATCGACATCGATTACAACGCAAGTTTCGCCGGTGCATGCCAGAATCCCCGCCATTGTGGCAGCGGGTTGTCCGAACCGGCGGGAAAACAATAGAAGTTTGATGCACGGGTTCCGGTTTATTTCCTCCAGAATAACTTCTTCCGTTCGATCGGGTGATGGGTCTAGCGAGAAGATGATCTCGTAGGTTTTTTCCATTTTTTCGAACACCGCTTCGGCTCGAGCAAGAAAAGGGCGGATGTTCGCCTCTTCTTTATAGACCGGTACGACGAGGGAAATTTGCGGTACCATGACAATCTCTCGTTTGTTATTTGAACTTCAGTGAAGCTGATGATCTGAAGGCCGGTAGCTGATATACAGAGAACGTCCTTTGGTAAAGACCAGCCCCTGATGAAGTTGTTGGCACATCTCCTAATTCCCGGTTGGGCCGACTGCTTGATTACAAAGTGTAATAGCGACACTCTCAATCGTGGTCTGTGGAATATCCCCACTATAATTCTCAAAGGCTATGGCGGTCGTGGTCTACGCCCAGCTCGAGGTTCCACTTCGACCGCACCATTGTGGCACCACTATTAGGACAGGACGCAGTATGAAAGCCCGCGTCGTCCCGAGGCCGGCGCGATCAGGGAACTGAAAGGACGAATTCTCACCAGCAGAACACCCAGACAACGACCGCCGATCAAGGGGGCGGATTGTCTCGGAATCGGCGATGCTATGGCGAAGCGTACTCGGCGTGGCGGCCGTGCCCGCGCATTCCTACGAGACTGAACCTTGGTGGTTCGTAGTGATTTTCAGCGGTGAACGGCGCTAAAAACTTGTCTTCATCACAAAGGTCGTTTCGGACAAAAAAGGCGTTTACACCAAAGATGTCGCAGCCAACGAGGCTGTAATTGGCTTCCCGACCGATCCGTTCAAGTGCCTTCAAGCTGGCGCCAAAGCGAGTCGTACCATTCCACGTTCCATTGGGGTCGTAGGGGACTTCATAATCTACGCTGGGCGGGAAATGGGCATTGTATTCGACGCAAACAACCCTGGGAGCTAGGCCCTTCAATGCGGACCAAATGTGGGAGGTGTTATAGTCAATATCCAAGGAAAGAAAATCGGGGTTTGCGCTGATCGCGCTCTTGATAAGCGGAGCAACATTGTCTCGGTCAACTTTTTCCTGGAGATAGACTAGTCGACCGTCTAAAATAGGGGCACTCATAACCGATCGAATAGATGCCGCTTCCGCTTCGCCTGCCTCAACCCAAACACCGGTCCAGCCGAGATCTAGAAGGAGGCGGGTTGTGTTCTCGATTCCATTTCCGGCGGCAATTTCGACGAAAAACTTCGTGTCGTGACCAATGCGGCTGAATATCTCCGCGATAATGCCGTCCTCGTTGTTCTGGCTATAAACTTGGCCATAAGCGCCATTCACGCATTTCTTGTTTTGGTAGCGTGGATTACTGATTATGTATGAATCCAGAGCCAGCATGCTGGCAGCTCGGCTCTGGTCTAAGATAGCCGAGTTCTGATCAAAGAGAGTGCGGAACTCTGAGCGCTGATAAGATAACTCAGTCGGAATGTCACCCAGGCGATCGGCGACATTTTTTAAAGCGTCAGAAAGACGGCTGCTGGAATCGTCTGCATTTGAAAGGGTATTCGGCATTATCTATCTGGCCTTGGCTGTTTCAGCCGCCCAGATAGCATTTTTTGATCTCCCCAGAAAGTGAGCCAGGCCACAAATTGCCTTTGCCGAGCGATCATTGTTGATTGCATGGTGGAATAGTGACAAGCCAGCCGTTGATATTGGCGACTGCGTAGAAGTACGAAATGCCAACCTATTTAAAGACATGTGATGCCTCCTCGTCACTGCGAGATGCAACGCGTCGTGCCACTGCCTGCTCCCGGTTGAGGATTAGTCCGCCCAAGGTGCCGAAGGATAGCGCAGAGTCTAGTCCAGCGTTTCGCTGTCGAGGGAAGCCGAGCGGAGTCAAACCCAAGTCGCCTGCTCCAAGAGGTCTTTGATCGATGCGAGAGCGAGACGCGCTGCGCCGTGGATTTTCTCGAGTTGAAAGTCTCTGCTTTCTGCCGTTTGTCGAACACGTTGCTGACGCCTCGCTTTCACGAGCAATCGGTATTCGGTGGCCTGATGTCAGGCTTCGGCGCAAAAGCTGTTACGTGAAGGCGATCTAGCTTGAGGATGGCTATACGCTAATGCTACCAGACTGAGGAATTGTGGTCACGAGCCGGGATTGGGAACTGCTGCATGTTTTTGTCGAGGAACAAAATGGCGCTTCTGGCGCTGTTCATCGTTGAGGCGATCATTTTCTATGTGCAGTTCACCGATCAAATCGCTCCGTACTATCCGATTTCTTTCGATCAGCTCGTTTACCTTAGTCAAAGTTACCAATTGCTTGGCGCGTTTTTTGCCCACGGCTGGCCCGCATTTGGTTCGCAACTAGGTAGTGCGCCCCAAGGAGCTACGTTCCCAATTCAAGGTGCAATTCTGGGACTTGTCGGGGGCGCAAATCGCACGGCGATGATCAGCGTTAATCTTGCCTACTTTTTAGCACTTCAAGCTTTTGTTTATTGGACGATCGTCAACCGCACCGGCCGCCCTTATCTTGGATGGGTATCGATTTCCATGATCGTGTCCCTTGTGGCTGTCTTCCATACCGGCGGCATCTATGACTATCGAATTGATTTCGCCACCATGTGTCTCTACGGGATTTGGATCTGCGCAATCCTGAATTCCGAGCTGTTTGAAAGTCGCCGGTGGTCGATCGTCGTCGGATTGCTTGGCGCGCTTCTTGTCTCGATGCGCTTCATTACCTTGTCATATGTGGGGACGGTGCTGCTAGTTCTCTTCGGCCTGATTGTCGTCTCAAAATGGAGAAGCCGGGATAAACATTCAAACAGGGCTCTCAACTGCATTATCAGTGGCGCGACCATAATCCTGCTTGCGGCTCCGCTGATCTTTTTCGCGCGCCGTGCGATATTCAACTACTACGTCGTCGGCCATATGACCGGAAGCGAGAAAGATATACGGGCAGCTGAGGTTGGGATTACATCTCTTCTAGACCACTTGGTTTACTATCCAAGGAGTATAATCGTAGACCAGCTTGGAACAGTCTGCCTCTGGATTGCCGGGTTGGCGTTGATCTCCGGACTACTTTTCGGTTCGAACCGCTGGCAAACCATTCGAGCGTACAAAGCGGATCTCTTGGTACTCGCGATCTCGTCCATCATACCAGTAGTAATTCTTACTCTCGATGTTGCGAAGTCACAGGTAGTTGGAAACACTGTAAGCGTACCGATCATCCTGTTCGTCGTGGTATTAACTGCGTCTTTGTTGCCGAGAGTTGTCGGGCTTGCGATGTCGTCTGTTGCGATTATTTTGGCATTAATGGCCTTTGTCTCGCATGCGACGGCCCCGCAGCATTATCTTTCGATCGATGATCTGCAAACCGTCGCTCGCCTCAATAACACAATTACCAAACATCTGGCAGAGTCGGGCATCACCACTCCTCGCTTGGCGTTCGACCGAGTCGACGACTTTTTGAATGCCCCGATTTTGGCGTTGAACCATCTGGAGCAATCCAGCGTTAGAAATCAAACCCCTCTCCATGTGACCGAAACCATGGGCGGCATATTCGCGATTTCGGCGGAAAAAGCCCTGGAGGCGGTTAAGACAAGTGATATTGTTGTGATCACCGATCAGTTCAAAGGCCGAGAACTGCCGTATCCTTTCAATGCAAGTATGAAGGAAATATGGCCACAGATTGCCGATTACAGCGAGCAAAATTTGCAGCAGATCGTTTCCGGAACTATACGCGGCGTACCTTATAGGGTGTACGCCAACGCGAGTGTCAATGTCGACGGGTTGTCTGGTGGCTGGGTGACCGCCGACGGAATCGTTTTGTCCGTAAGTAGGTTCTTTCTGAAGACGAAGCCGTTCATTATCCTTGAGGGGGTCGCCCACAAGGCATGGCTTGGCGGCGACCCGGTAGTGAAGGCCTATGCGGAGAACGGTACGTCTCTTCCTGCGACTTATAAATCAGACGGTGATCACTATCGGATAGCAATCGACGCGTCGGCTGTTTCTCAGGGGGAGGGATTGGCGTCCATCAATCTGACTTTTGATCGATACTTCGTTCCGAAGCTGATCGGGTTGAATGAGGACGCTCGGAAGCTCGTTCTTGAAGGCCCAGCAATGCGCAGTTTGATGTTCTCTCCTGGCAGTTAGAGCGTTTCAAGTTTTGGGTGCCCTGCTGAGCTTACCCCGTTGATTTTGTCAATTTGTGCTCGGAACCGGCGATCCGTCTCGGTAGAGCAAAATAATGAAACGCCGATTGCGCCTTAGCGAACGAGGGATTTAAACCAGACGGCGTAAGGTTGCGCGAGCCACCACTTCAGGGGCACTCTGCCGTAATGCTTTCGAACTGTCGCAATGGCCTCGCGGTAATGGCGTACCCGCTGAGTTTTCGTCTTTGTGCTTTCATGCTCGCGGTTTACTGCAACGTAATCATCCACGAAGCAAGGGGGGCCGCACTCCTTGTAAAGCCTCCACCACAGGTCGTAGTCCATCGTCATGTGGAGGTTAGGATCGACGCCGCCTACCTTCTCCCACGCAGCACGCCGAATGAGCGTTGCAGGTTGCGAAATAATGCAACGCAAAGCCAGCCGCCTTTCGGTGAACGGCTCCACCCACACCGGCTTCATTGATCGCGTATTTTGAACAAAATTCCAACAGCGGCCATACGCCATCGCCGCATGCGGGCTCTGTTCGGCGGCCTGAATCAACCTCGATAGGCTCCCAGGCAAAAGCCAGTCATCGCTGTTGAGCCAGCAAACGTATTTGGCATGGCCAAGCGCAATACCTTCGTTTATAGCCGCAGCCTGTCCGCCGTCAGCCTCGCTTCGATAGCCAGCGAGGCGGTCACCCCAACTCTCGATGATCGCCTTGGAATTGTCGGTCGAGCCGCCATCCATTACAAAGACTTCGACTGGAACATCTTGTTCAAAAATCGAAGTCAGTGCCTTCTCAAGATACCGTCCCTGGTTGAATGATGGTACTGCAACCGTAACAAGGGGCTCAGTCAGCTTAGGCCTCAGAATTCTTTGACAGAAAGTCGGAATAGGCGAGCTTGATGCCATCGCGCAAATTTGTGCTTGCCTGCCACCCTAATTTGCGCAAACGCTCGACGTTCAACAATTTGCGCGGGGTTCCATCTGGTTTGGAACTATCGAAAACGATATTCCCTTTGAAACCCACAACGTCCATAACTGTTTCTGCCAGTTCTCGGATTGTTACATCCTGTCCGGTGCCGACGTTAAACAGACCCGCCTCGATCTCCTCATGTTCCATCAAAAATACGCAAGCGTCAGCCATATCGTCGACATATAGGAATTCGCGCATCGGCCGGCCGGAACCCCATACTTCGTAGGTCGCATCGCCGCGCATCTTGGCTTCATGTGCCTTGCGGATCAATGCGGGGAGCACGTGGCTATTATTAAGGTCGTAATTGTCGTTGGGACCGTAGAGATTTGTTGGCATGGCGTTGAGATATCGAGTCCCATATTGCCGATTATAGCTCTCGCATAATTTGACGCCGGCAATCTTGGCAATGGCATAGGGCTCGTTGGTTTGCTCAAGAGGGCCAGTTAGCAAATAATCTTCGCTTATTGGCTGCGGACAGTCACGAGGATAGATGCAGCTCGATCCAAGGAAGAGCATGCGGCTAACGCCAGCCTGCCAAGCCGCGTGAGTGATGTTGGCTTCGACCATCAGGTTTTGATAGAGGAATTCCGCTCGGTAAACATTATTGGCGTGGATGCCGCCCACTTTGGCGGCCGCCATGAAAATGTAGTCCGGGCGCTCGGCGGCCAGGAATTTAGCAACCTCTGCCTGTTGCGTCAAATCAAGCTCGGTATGAGTGCGGGTTACTACATTCGAATAGCCGGCCGTTTCGAGACGACGCACGATGGCGGATCCCACCATCCCGCGATGCCCCGCGACATAAATCTTGGCGTTTTTGTCCATCTGTTTACTCGTGATATTGATAGGTGTTGAAACCGTGCTTTTTCACGACTTCATCCCGTTCTGCCGCCTTTAAGTCTTCCCGCATCATCTCGGATACGAGTTCGGAGAAGGTGATTTTAGGCGTCCATCCAAGCTTTTCCTTAGCCTTGCTCGCGTCGCCGAGCAACGTTTCGACCTCGGCAGGACGAAAATAGCGAGGGTCAACGGCTACAATGCAGTTTCCTTTGGCATCAAACCCTTTTTCGTTGACGCCCTCGCCAGTCCAGCGAATCGCGATCCCGATTTCCTTCGCCGCTGCATCCACGAATTCGCGGACGCTGTATTGAATGCCGGTGGCGATGACGAAATCTTCCGGCTCCTCCTGCTGCAGCATCAACCACTGCATCTCGACATAGTCCTTGGCATGGCCCCAATCACGCTTCGCGTCGAGGTTGCCAAGGTGCAAACAATCTTGAAGGCCAAGTTTAATACGGGCGAGCGCCCGCGTTATTTTGCGTGTGACGAAGGTTTCGCCGCGGACCGGACTTTCGTGGTTAAACAGAATGCCGTTGCATGCGTAGATGCCATAGGCCTCACGATAGTTTACCGTGATCCAATACGCATACAGTTTGGCGACCGCATAAGGGCTCCGAGGATAGAAAGGCGTTGTCTCTTTCTGCGGCGTCTCTTGCACCAAACCGTACAGTTCAGACGTGCTTGCTTGATAAAAGCGCGTCTTTTTTTCCAGGCCTAGAATACGTATGGCCTCAAGAATCCGGAGCGCACCCAGCGCGTCTGAATTTGCCGTGTATTCAGGCTCTTCAAAAGAAACGGCAACATGCGACTGAGCAGCAAGATTGTAAATCTCGTCGGGCTGAACTGACTGAATGATGCGTATCAGGCTGGTGGCATCCGTCAAATCACCATGATGCAAAATAAATCGACGGTTGCTCTCATGTGGGTCGACGTAAAGATGGTCGATGCGATCCGTGTTAAATAGGGACGACCGACGCTTTATGCCATGAACCTCGTAGCCCTTGCTCAGCAAGAGCTCGGCGAGGTAGGAGCCATCTTGACCGGTGACACCAGTAATGAGTACTTTTTTCACGATATTTGTCTCTACCTAATTTTACACGAAACGCTGCAGCCGGCGTATTTGAGCCTGCACCATTCGCCCTACCATTTCTTCGAAGCTGACACTAGGCTGCCATCCCAGCACTTGCCTCGCCTTGGCTGGATCGGCAACCGTCGTTCTTGGCTCCAGCGGCCTGACCAGCACGGGATCGCTGAATACACATTTTTTCCAGTCTCGGCCAACACTTTGATAAGCTACTTCACATAAATCCTGAAGTGTATGCGACAGTCCCGTTCCAATAACAAAGTCTGTTGGCAAGTCCTGTTGCAGGATCATCCACATCGCGCGGACAAAATCCGGCGCATAACCCCAATCGCGCGATACCTGCAAATTGCCCAGCGCCAGCTTGCCATCCTCAACGATGGGCCGGCCTCGCTCGTTACGATCCGGAGAGTTGGCGATTTCCAACGCCTGACACGCTGCCCCATAAGCAACCTTCTGTGGAAGGAAATGCAGCGGCCGCCGCTCGCTTTCGTGATTGAAGAGGATGCCGCTGGCGATATACATACCGTAGCTGTCACGGTAGATTCCAGCCATTTGATGAGCGTAGACCTTAGCAGCGGCATAGGGGTTCACAGGATTGAATGGAGTGTGCTCGTCCTGGCGCTCCACCTCAGTCTGGCCAAACATTTCAGACGAAGAAGCGTGATATATCCGGGCGCGGGGGCAGTTATGCCGCACCGCTTCGAAAAGCCTTACCGCCGCCAATCCATTAACCAGCAGCGTTTCTGGCGCCCGCGACCAGGATTCTCCCGGGCGGGACTGCGAGGCCAGATTGTAAATCTCGTCCGGTTTAGCGTCCTGCACCGCTGTGGCGAGGTCAATTCCTTCCGAAACATCCCCAAACAAGATCTCGATTTTGCCGGCCAGGTGACTGGCACAATTTGCCTTGTACCAGCTTTCCTGTCGTGCCAAACCGAAGACCTTGTAGCCCTTCTCGAGCAGGAGCTCGGCTAGATAGGAACCATCCTGTCCAGTCACGCCAGTGATCAACGCCCGTTTCACCGGCGCGTCCGTGTCACTTTCCGTTTTAAAAGACGTGCTCAACTGAAGCCTCTGCGAAGGGTCGAGGAATTGCGCCACGCCTTTCTGATCAGGGTACCCATTGCCGGCGATCGACGGTCAATGACGCTGAACACAGTGCGTGCTACATACCTCATATTGTCACGGTTTCGCCTGATGCGAAAAAGCTGGCCGGAGAAATGGAACAGCGCGGGCAACCGGTATGCGCGAGGCAGTATGCGCCGCAAGGTGGCTCCGCCCGTCCATGATTCATACAGGCGATAGTACCAGAGTCCATGGTAGTAGCTGTAGCTGACATAGCCGCCATGCTCTTCACAGATTTTGAAAACCTCTTCGAATATCTTGCCACGCATCGCCAACGTTTTGGCGTCCTTATGCAAGCGAGATTGCGCGAGCTTTTCAAAAGTATGGTGGATGATGCCCCCTGACGATCCGATCCTCAGCCAGTAATCGTAATCCATGGCGGTCTGAAGTTCGGCGTTGAACGGACCGGTGCGCTCCGAAATGCGGCGCCTCCAGAAGGCGGCGGGCTGGCAGATGCAGCAGTCTTGCATAAGCCGTTCGAACGTGAATTCGGCCGTCGCATATGTGCCGGTTATTTTGCCGTCTTCATCAATATAATCGGCATTGCCGTAGACGAGGTCACATTCAGGATAGTCGTTGAAATAATCGACAACCTTTTCAAGGGCACCCGGCAGTAAAATATCGTCGGAATTGAGATAAGCTAAGATTTCGCCACTGACCTTTTGCATACCTTTGTTGATGGCGTCCGCCTGACCCTTGTCCGGCTCCGATATCCATCGGATCTTGTCGCCATAGCTCTTCAGAATCTCGACGGTTTCATCGGTCGAAGCGCCATCCATAACCACCAACTCGACGTTCTTATAGCTCTGCGACAAAACGCTGTCGATCGAGGCCCGAATGAAGTGGGCATGGTTGCGGGTCGGCATCACTATGCTCAGGCGAGGCCGCCGCCTCTCAGGCTCTGGCGCGTGCGCCACCCTATCAAGTGCGGCGCGCAGGTTGTCAGCAGGCGTCGCCCAGTTGTAGGCCGCCAGGCGCTCGCCCGCCTTCACCGAGAGGCTTTCCCGCAGCCCCTCTTCGTTGACAATCCTCGACATGAGCTGCGTCATCGCGCCGACATCGGTGGGATCACAGGCAAGGACAGCATCGCCACCCACCTCGGGAAGCGAGGTCGCGTTGCTGCAAAGAACCGGCGTGCCGTGATTGAATGCTTCCAGAAGCGGCATGCCGAAGCCTTCGAAAAGCGAAAAATAGACCAACGCAACGGCTTCTCGGAAGAGCGCCGCCACCTGCTCGTGGGGAACGAAACCAAGGTGTATTATGGGAAGGTCTTCGAACCCCTTGATCACGTCCTGAAAGCCATCGGGACTTCCCGTGAGCACAAGACCGGTTTTCGGCGGCAGCAATTTTTGGGCGTCGCGAAATGCTTCAAACAGTCGACGATGATTTTTGTGTGGCCAGATGTTAGCCGGCATGTAGAAGAAGCGATCAAAAGCCCGCGCCGCCGTGGGCAGGGCGCCATCTGCAGGCTCGTCGCGAAGTTCTTCGGGTAGCGCGGCAGGCATCAGGAACACATCGCCAGAAAGTGTCCAGCCGTTGTTCACCAATGTGGCGCGCGAGTGATCCGTCATGGTCGCGACAGCACCGCCACATGACAAGGCATAAGCAAAGGCGCGCCGGCGTGCCGCCAGGACATGCTTGGGAAAGAATTCCGGAAAGAACTCGTGCTGAATATCCGGAATGACGAAGATCTGCCGTTCGAACGGAATGTTCGGATGCTGCTCTTGTGGATATGTGCGTATAATCGCTTGAGCGCGCATATTCTCACAATGGCGGGTCATCTCGTTGTAAAAGGTGATCGGGTGTTCATCGAGCGGAACGAATTCTACGTTGTCCCCCTCAATGAAGATGGGGGGCGGTCCAGGGCGGTGGAACATGACCACCCGATCCATTGGATAAAGTCGCACCATCTCGCGAAGGACGCCTTTCACCCAAGGGACGATTCCTCCGGAGGTGCCGGCGTACAGCGGGAAAAGATCGACACCAATGACCAGCCGGTCCATTTCACCTGGATGTCTGGGCATCCCCAAGGCATTCACGTTTAGTCGCTGCATATCCGATTGCACTGCAAACCAGAGGTCCTGAAGCGTTCTCTGAATATCGCCCTGGAACAGGGAAGTGTCTGATCGCACGGCATTCATAAAAGTATCCAGCCAATAGGACACTGCTCCATGGGTAGTGGCTTTGCCGCTATAGCGTTCAGCCATCAGCCGCAGTTCCTCTGCCCGTCGAAAACCACCGTTAGCCGTTAAAGTCTCTCCCCATTCGCGGGACGCTGCCAACGGCACATCGATCGTCGCGGGCTCCGCCAACTTCGCAAGGCGGATCCAGAGATCCCAGTCGAAACTCCAGCGGAGATTGACGTTGAGCGGGCCGGCCTCCTTCAGGACTTTCGGGTTCATGAATGTCGCCGGTTGCAGGATATAATCCAGGCCTTCAACGAGCGCGTCATGATTGTAAAGTATGGTGCCCGGATTGAAGAGCGCCTTCGTCTCACCGGCCTCATCCACGCGAAGGCCATTGCCGAACCAGAAGCTCGCGTCGGGATTCTCGCGCCATTTGGTGGCCAGTTCCTCGAACGCGCCAGGTAGGTAGAAGTCATCCGCATTCAACCACGCGACGATATCACCGGTGCATTTTGCCAGCCCCTTGTTGATGGCATCGGCGGCACCCTTGTCGGGTTCGCTCACGAAACCACTCAAACGCTGACGATTACGCTCCAAAATCTCCAGCGTGTCATCGGTCGAGCCGCCGTCAATGACAAAATGCTCGAAATTTCCCCAGTTCTGGGCAGCGACCGAATCCAGGCACTGCTGCAGGAATCGTCCCTGGTTGAGGGACGGGGTGACGATCGAAATTTTTGGTAGCTGGCTGGAAGAAGACATGATCAACTATTTTTTTCCTGCATAGTGGCCTGCAATTCGTGGATCATCCTGGTAAGCGTGTTGATCTGATCCAACCTGTCAGCTCTATCGGCATCGATGATCGCATTCTCCGTGCTCAAAGTCGCGACCTGCGCGCTCAACGTATTGATCTGATCGAGCCTCTCGGCGCGATCGGCGTCGATCACCTTGATGCGGCTATCCAGATCCAGCATCGCCTGCGCGAACCGTCCGGAAGGCGTTGAGGTCAACGCCGTCTCTGCGGCCTCATCAGTGGTGGCAACGATCGGTTGCCTGCTTACCACGAAGAACATGTCATACTGGTAGAACATCGGGGGCTCAAACACGATGTGCTCTGCGCCGAGCTGTTTGAAAAGACGGCCCACCGATTCCTTTGTAAAAAGATAAAGATGTTCGTTGGATTTGAATTGCTCGAGAAATGCCCCGTTTGTCGCCACCAACTCCTCGTAATTCATTTCGTTTCTGAATTGCGGGGTTTGAATTAGAAGCAAACCGTCCGGTTTTAGCAGGCGTAGGGTGTGCTCCATGGTTCCGACGGGATCAGGCAGATGCTCGAGTACATCCATTAACGCCACAACATCCAGGCTTCCGGGCTCGACGTTGAGATTCTCCACCGGGCCCACCGAGATTGGCACGCCAAAGGTCTTATGTGCGAACTCGACGACCCACGGGCTCATTTCGAGACCGGCTGCCTCATAACCGGATTGGTGAAGCAGCCCTACAAAACTTCCATGAGAGCAGCCCAGCTCCAGCACCTTTGCTGGAGGCAAGCGATATTTAAGCAGCGTCCTTAACCAATGGAGATTGCGGTCGGTAAGGTCACTTCTGGATCGCTGAAAAATGTTTGGAAAACCTAGGTCCTTGCTTTGGTGCTCAAGCCAATACTGCCGCCCATAAAAATCGGTTTCATCATTTGAAACCTGTAGCTCCTCATTCGACAATCCGACGAGCGAAACAAGCGTGCCGCAATTTGCGCATCTTTCGTATTCTGCGCTGAATGGAAGAAATTCGTGAGCGCCACACCAGCAAATTCGCTTATTCATCATTTGGTTTTCCTCATTCTGAATACTGCCCCGCTGCAGTCATTCCATTTATTTTCGATCTCGAGCAACCCAGAATTAATCTCGCTGGATGTCCATGGAAAGTTAACGTTGGTCGAAAGGAGTGGATATACTCCCCAGATTCGCCACCTTCCGATCAATACCTATGGCTTTCCGTTAGCACGCCTATAGCACCATTAAGCCGTGTGGTGCCATATTGTACGTCTTTGCGAATGCTTTGGTTCGCTCGGACTGCGGCCATCGCAGCGAATGACCACTCACCAGCGCTTGTTAGCGCCATATTAGTTTGTGGCAACGGTTTCAAAGGCATATTCGAACGCTCCAGGTAAATCAGCCACGCCATGATGAGTGAGAGCCGCACCGTTATGTACACTGCGCCAGCCGACCGCTATGACGCCGGCCTTGGGCAAATGGCAGAGGCGAGAGATGTGAGAGAAAATCCTCTCATGATTAAAGTTTGCCATACCACGATATGTTTCCGCATCAATCGTGGCCAGACCCAGTTCAAAACTGTATTCTCCAAGTTCGAGCTTCAGCTCGATACTCTGGCGGCAGCGAACAAGCGTGCCCGCTGGCAGGTATTGGGGTGTCTCGACGCTGTATTCGAGTGATCCTTTGCCGTGAACATTGATCCCTCTTTCGTTTTGTAGAACGACACCAGCAAGCGGAATGGCGATCGGATCCGATAAGAGGAACTCATAGCAGAAAACCGCGGTTTCCCCTTGAGCAAAGCTGGCGCAACGGTTTCCCGAAGTGTCAAATACCGCGTAGCGAGTGCAGTGCGCCGAGCCATTGCCAACCTGGTTCATTGCTTCGGCATTAACGAACGCACTATCCTCTGGCCAGAAATCGGTTCGGGTGACTCTGGGCAAGGTAATAGGGCGCGCAACCGATGCGTCGAGCGGAACAGCGCTAATGCGCTCGACTGTCTTGGGTTGGTGCAACTGATAATAGCGCTTGGCAGCTTCGGTCGATTCCCCGACGAACAACGCGTCGCCGTGATCGAGTAAAATTGCTCGATCGCAGAACTGCTCGATATCGGTCATAGCGTGCGAAACAAGCAGGATCGCCGCACCGGAATCTCGCAGAGCTTCGAGGCGGGCATAACATTTTTGCCGGAAAAACACGTCTCCAACCGCAAGCGCTTCGTCGATGATGACAATGGAGGCATCGATGTGGGCCTGGACCGCGAACGCCAGCCGCACAAACATGCCGCTCGAATAGCTCTTTACCGGCTGGTCGATGAAATCCCCGATATCGGCAAACTCGACAATACGGTCGTAGCGCTCTTCGATTTGCTGCTGGCTGAGGCCAAGGATACGAGCATTGAGAAAGACATTATCGCGGCCGCTGAATTCGGGATTGAACCCACTACCCAGCTCGAGCAACGCAGCAATTCGGCCATCAACCCTAACTTCACCTGATGTCGGCGACAATGTACCTGCCAGTATTTGTAGCAGAGTACTTTTACCGCTGCCGTTCCGGCCGATTATCCCCAGCGTCTCACCGGGTTTCACCTGAAACGAAATATCGCGCAATGCCCAGAATTCGCGATGGTAAGATGGCGGATTTCCAGGGTTCGCTAGCCCTGCACGACTGGCCAGCTGGTGGAGGCGAGGCATCAGCAGTTGCTTCAGACGATCACGCGGATGGTCGTAAATATCATACCTCTTGCTGAGGTTTCTAACATCAATGACGGCTTTGTCAGAGTACATCGGCAAAGCCTTTTCTTGTCTTCTGGAACCAAGCGAATCCCAGGTAGAAGACCAGCACGCCGATAACGAGGCTGACGCTCCAGGCTACCCAGTTTATAGGGTCGCCCCACAACAATGCTGCGCGAAGCTGCATGATCGGAAGCGTAATCGGGTTCCAGACCAGCATTGCCTGATAGAGCGGGGGCAATGCGTCGATAGGATAAAATACCGGTGCTAGAAACAACATGATCGTCGTTGCCATTACAATCACCTGTGCAAAATCCCGCAGAAAAACGCCCAATGAGGATAAAAGCCAGCTTAGGCCGAGTGCAATTAGAAGCATCGGCAACAATATAATAGGAATGAGCAAGCCGCCCATATGCAGAGGCGCGCCCGAAAATACACAGAAAATTACTAGGACCAGAAGGCTGACCAAGAAGTGGCCGAGCGCGGAACCCAGCGCCATTAGAGGGAGGATTTCGAGAGGGAAAACGACCTTTGTGACATAGTTCGGATGGCTCACTATCAACGTGGGCGCCCGATTGAGGCATTCAGCAAAAAGGGCATGAACGATCAATCCTGAGAACAGCACGATCGCAAATCCGACCTTGCTCTCATTGGCAATGCCCCACCGCGCTTTGAAGGCCACACTGAAGACAAACGTATATATAGCCAACATCAAAAGCGGATTGAGAAGCGACCAGGCAACGCCGAGGAAGGAGCCTTTGTATCGGCCAATGAAGTCGCGCCTGATAAGTTCCCAAAGAAGTTCGCGGTGATTTGCCAGCGCTGAAAGCATTCCAGCTGGGTTTATGCCATGTTTGTTGACCATTCAAACGCGCCTATGCATTTTTCGAAGTGATGAAGTATTCCCCACACAGGTAACTATCAATAGGCGTTTTCCCTGAACATCGATGATGCGTGGCCTGAGCATCATCTGGTGTTCGCCTCAGCCGGCGCGCCAGCCTTTAATCAGCTATTGGTGTCGAAATCAAATTCTTTGGAAGCGGGAACCAGACTTTACCTGCTCATAATTCACGCTGTGGAGCAGGATCTGCCAACCGGGCTTTGACGCCCCTACCATGCCGGATATGGATCACCATCCGCGAACTGTCGATATAGCTGATGCTCAGCCCGCAGACTTCCGAGAACCTGAGACGGGCCCCAAGGACTTACGAGAGGAGCATGACAACGCGGCGGCTTCTGACTTAGGCTGATTACCGAAGATCACCGTAAGCGTGAAGGTTATCGGGATGATGGGTGAAGCCGACTAGGCCGTGGACTCGTTATGGCGGAGAATGAGGCGAATACAAGCAAGCTTTGTCATGGCGAGGAACGTTACGCCCAGCTTGTCGTACCGGGTCGCAATTCTTCGGTAGCACTTCAGCTTACTGAAGAAGCGCTCGATGAGATTTCGCTTCCTGTAAAGCCACGGACTGAAGACGATCGGTCTCTTTCGGTTGGATTTCGGTGGGATGTTCGCCCAAGAACGCCTGGTTCTCAACTTTGCGCGTAGCCAATCGGCATCGTAAGCCTTGTCAGCAAGCAGCATTCCGCCAGGGGGAAGGTCATTGAGCAGTTCACTGGCTGTGGTTAGGTCGTGGGCGTTACCGGGTGTGATGGCAACTTTGTTTGGCAGCCCTTTGCCATCAGTTACGGCATGGATTTTTGTCGTAAGACCGCCCCGACTTCGTCCAAAGCAGCGATCCTGATGATCCGCCTTCAGTGTTGCCGCCAATTGATGTACGCGAACGGAAGTGCCATCGATCATTGTCACATTATCATCCGACGGGCTCGTGAGAGCATCCATCAACCTGTCCCAGATTCCAGCTCTCATCCAGCGTCGAAACCGGTTGTAGCAGGTCGTATAGGGGCCATATCGTTCCGGCATGTCGCGCCATGGCGCACCGGATTGCAAAACCCAGAAAATGCCGTTCAAGACTTTTTGGTCGTCAACACGAGGCACACCACGCGGTTTGTTGGGCAACAGTGGCTCGATCACGCGCCATTCGAAGTCGGTCAGGTCATATCTGTTCATGCGGAGCCTAGATTATAATTCACAGCGACAGGAAAGCCTTCTTACGGACGTTGAACCAGCTTATGCTGCGGATGCAGCAGCAGGAAAGAAAGATGAGCCTGAATATCGTAGTTGAAACCATCGAAGGTTTTGAACATCCAGCATGGGACGCCGTACGCCATGGACCAGATCGTGTGATCGGCGCGATCTTAACGTCTTTGCCGAGCATCGAAATACGCGACGATGAGGGCGACCAGCTTCTCAGGCCAGCCAACTTCACGCTGTGGAGGAACGCAGCACCGGATGATTCTGAAGCAAGGTCGAGATACTTGGAGCTGATGAAAATCCTCGAGACGGAGCCGAACTATTGGCTCCATCTGAGCTATTGAGGAGACTGGCTCATTCTGTCAACGATCGCCGCCAATACGATTTATGAGTTAACAGCCTAGTCACCTGGAACTGAAGTTCGTTTCATAATAAGCTCTACTTTCCGATTGGAGGAGTACGGCTATGGCTAATGCGACTGGACGGCCAACAGCAAAGCTGGTGCTGCATCCGGATGAGCGGGAGTATCTTGAGCGGCAGGTGCGGCGGCGACGTGTGGCGCGTTCGATGTCGGAGCGCTGCCGGATCATCCTTCGGTGTGCGGACGGTTTGCCGA